>Ga0172379_10000119_pt1 | contig 207849 bp, 227 predicted proteins | sample GrowelOW334metaG_FD_119756 | JGI IMG/M metagenome (GOLD analysis project Ga0172379, IMG submission 119756) | Groundwater microbial communities from an aquifer near a municipal landfill in Southern Ontario, Canada - Groundwater well OW334 metaG | ecosystem: Environmental > Aquatic > Deep...
ACTTTTTTCTTAAATACCGCAAGTAGTCCATACTGGACATCAACTTCTCCAGCACAATATCCATCAAGTAAATTCACAGTGTTATTTTCCGATGGAAGTGTATATTTTAAAGATGGGGGGAATATGGCGTCTACTAGGTGTGTGAGGGATAATATTTAATAAAAAAACCACAAATAATATTTGTGGTTTTTTTATTTAGTAAACCACGACGACAAAAAGTTCGTGTTTCCTTTTTGTGTGCCTACAAATATAGCTTTTTTCACAGAAACTTATCAACAGTTTTTTGTGTTGTATGGTGGGATAAAGTGTTATAAAATAGACTACAAGTGGGAAGAAGTGGGATAGTAAAAAATTATTACTTTTTCATGAATTCCTCACGCTAATTTAAACACCATGCTTATAGGAGAATACATTCACACATTAGACGAAAAAAAGAGAGTATCTCTTCCTGTGAAGTTTCGTAAAGAGATGGGTAAAAAAATAATTATTACTGCCGGACTAGATAATTGTTTGTGGTTATTTACGATTGCTCAGTGGAAAAAGATTTCAGAGAAGCTTTCAGAGTTTTCTATGCTTCAGGCTGATAACAGAAGTTTTAACAGATATATGTTTGGAAGTGCAACAGAAGTAGAAGTCGATACAATCGGAAGGATTCTTTTACCAGAATTTTTGGTTTCAAGAGCTGGATTAAAAAATAAGGTTGCTCTAGTAGGTGTTCAAGATAGAGCTGAAATATGGAATGAAGAGAAGTGGAAGGAATACAAAAATGTTGTAGAAAAAGAGGCCGATCAATTAGCAGAAAAACTTGGTCAAGCTGGGGCAATATAAATATATATGCACAAAACTGTTCTTTTAAATGAAGCAATAGATGGATTAAATTTAAAACCTGGAGCCGTTTATTTTGATGGCACACTTGGTGGCGCGGGGCACTCAGCAAAAGTTTGTTCTGAATTTGGTAGAGACGTGACAATAATAGCTGTTGATAGGGATGCTTTGGCGATAGAAAGAGCAGAACAAAAACTTTCAAAACTAGGATGTAAATTTAATTTAGTTCTTTCTGATTACAGAGACATTGATGTGGTTATTAAAGATCTCGGTGTAGAAAAAATTGATGCGATACTTCTTGACCTCGGACTTTCATCAGATCAATTAGATGATTCTGGCAGGGGCTTTACTTTTAAGAATAATGAACCACTTCTTATGACCTTTGCGGAAAAAGGTAGCGACGTTCTTACAGCAGAGATAATCTTAAATAATTGGGGAGAAGAAACAATAGCAGACATTATCTATGCATACGCAGATGAAAGATACTCTAGAAGAATCGCTAAGGCAATAGTTTTAGCAAGGAAGAATAAGGAAATAAAAACAACATTTGATCTAGTAGAAATTATTGAAAGTGCGGTGCCAGCATTTTATAGAAAAGGGAGAATACATTGTGCTACAAAAACATTTCAGGCCTTGAGGATAGCGGTGAATGATGAAATAAGTGCTTTAAGGGAAGGTATGGAAAAGGGTTGGGATCTTCTAAACATAAATGGCAGAATGGCAATAATTTCATTTCATAGTGTTGAAGATAGAGAAGTGAAGAATTTTTTTAGAGACAAAGCAAATGGCGGTGAGGGAATACTTATAAATAAAAAACCAATTATTCCAAGTGAGAAAGAAATATTAGAAAATTCAAGGTCGAGAAGTGCAAAGCTAAGAATAATCCAAAAAATAATTTAAAAAATGACAAAGATAATTAAAAGACAAATAAAGAATCTCGAATACAGGGAAAAGAGTATCATCTGGTCTCTCTTTTCAGTATTTGTGCTTCTTTTGGTTTCTTATGGTTTCTTGGTAAGTAGTTCTATGGCTAACGCTGTCAAAAGACAAGATTTGTCTAAACAAAATGTTTTGCTTAACTCAGAGATAAACTCCATGGAATTTGTATATCTAGAGGCAAAAAATTCTATAACTATGGAGTTAGCTTTAAGAGAGGGATTTGTCGTCGATAATAATGAAAAATTTGTTTCTATTGCTCCCGCCTCATCTAATCTTTCCTTATCTATAAATGAAAACTAGTAGTTTTTCTATAAGAGTTCGCTTTATCTTTGTTGGGATATTAATTTTTGCAGCTTTACTTATAGTGAAGCTGTATTTTTTGCAGATAGTTAAAGGAAGTGATTTTAGTGAAAAAGCAGATAGACAGTATGTAAATGTTTCTAGAAGTTTATTTGATAGAGGTAACATATTTTTTACAACAAAAAATGGTTCTCTCGTCTCTGCTGCTACTCTTAAGACAACTTACATACTTTCAATTAACCCAAAACTTATTAATAATCAGGAGGATGTTTATAAGAAACTATCAGAATTTATAACCATAGATGCGGCGACCTTTTATTCTAAAGCGGCAAAAAAAGACGATCCATACGAAGAAATATTAAAGAGAATTCCAGAAGATATAATAAAAAAAATAGAACCATTAAAAATTTCTGGAGTTATTATTGAAAAAGAAAGGTGGAGATATTATCCTGGTAATGCAATCTCTTCTCGTCTTATAGGATTTGTTGGTTACAATGGTGACTCTCTTGAAGGTAGATATGGTCTCGAAAAATATTATGATGATGTATTAAAGAGAAATCCGGAAGATCTTTACGTAAATGTTTTTGCAGAAATCTTTTCTAATATAAGTAAAACCTTTTCTTCGAATAGAGAAAGAGAAGGCGACGTAATCACTTCCATAGAGCCAGAGGTTCAAGGGTTTGCTGATAAAAAGGCAGAAGAAATAAATAAACAATGGAGCTCAAGTTTGACCGGGATTATTATTATTGATCCAAAAACGGGTGAAATTTACTCCATGGGCAACTCACCAACATTTAATTTGAATGACTTTAGTAAGGAGAAAGATTTAGGCGTTTTTTCAAATCCATCGATATCTAATTCATATGAAATAGGTTCTGTTATGAAAGCCATTACAATGACTTCTGGTATAGACTCTGGAGCAATAAGTGCAAAAAGCACCTGGACTGATTATGGCTTTGTGAATCTTGATGGGAAAAAAATTACAAATGTTGATAAAAATCCTCGTGGGCCCTCCACAATGCAGGATATCTTAAGTCACTCTATGAATACAGGTACCACATACGTAATGCAGAAAATGGGCAAGGCAAAACTTGCTGAATATTTAGAGAAATTCGGTATTGGAGTAGAAACAGGGATTGATTTACCAAATGAGGTTGCTGGTAACATCAATAATTTAAAAAGTCCAAGAGATCTTGAATATGCCACGGCTTCTTTCGGGCAAGGTATTTCTTTAACACCCATAAATGCCACCAGAGCATTTTCCGTAATTGCTAATGGGGGTAAATTAATTACTCCTCATGTGGTAAAAAAGATTAACTATAAAGTTGGTCTTTCAAAAAACATTTCATATACTAATGAAGCTAGACAAATAGTGAGTAAGGAGTCGACCGAAGATGTAACCAGAATGCTTGTTGAAGTTGTGGACAAGGCCTTGATTGGTGGTAAATATAAACAAGAACACTATAGCGTTGCCGCAAAGACGGGTACTGCCCAAATGGCGAGACCTGCTAATGAAGGTGGTGGCTATTATTCTGATAAGTTTCTCCACACCTTCTTTGGTTATTTCCCAGCCTATAATCCTAGATTTTTGGTATTTCTTTATACAATAGATCCTAAAAATATAGATTTTGGTTCGCAAACCTTAAGTGATCCTTTTTTCGACATAGTAAAGTTTTTGATAAATTATTATCAAATTCCACCAGATCGATAGTTTTATTAAGCCGTAAAGATATGTTAGTATAAAAAAATGAAATCAATATTTAAAAAAATAGTATCCAGTATTATACAGTTTGAGTCAAAGCTTATTATAAAAAAATATAATCCTAAGATTGTTGCTGTTACGGGAAGCGTTGGAAAAACATCCACAAAAGATGCTATTTTTTCTGTTTTAGCTACTTCTCTATATGTTCGTAAAAGTGAAAAAAGTTTCAATAGCGATATAGGTATACCACTTACCATTCTTGGTTGTGAAAATGCTTGGAACGATCCTTTTAAGTGGTTTATAAATATTTGGAAGGGTTTTTGTCTTATTGTTTGTAAGAATAAATATCCAGAGTGGCTCGTTATTGAAGTTGGGGCAGATAGACCGGACGATATCAAAAACATTACTAAATGGCTTAAGCCAGATATAGCAGTGCTTACAAGATTTGCAAAAACTCCAGTTCACATAGAATTTTTTGGTAGCAGAGATGCTTTGATAAAAGAAAAGAAATATTTGGTAGATGCAGTAAAAGCAGGCGGTATTATAATAGCGAATGCTGATGATGTAGATGCCATGAGTATGGCTGACAAGTCAAAGGTTAGATCTTTAACATACGGACTTTTTGGTGATGCAGATATCAAAGCTTCAAATATAGGAATAAATTATACAAATGGTATAGCTGACGGCATGATATTTAAAGTAGAACAAAAAGAAAATGCTGTACCTATTTTAATAAAGGGATCTATTGGTATACAAAATATATATTCTTCGTTGGCAGCTATAGCTGTTGGTTTTTCTCAAAATATAAATTTTGTTAGAGCTGGTGAGGGTTTGTTAAAACACGAATCGCCAAAAGGAAGAATGAGAATAATTAAAGGAATTAAAGATACTACAGTAATAGATGACACATACAATTCTTCTCCTGTGGCTTTGGAAGCGGCATTGGGTATATTAAAGGATATTGAAACTAAAGGTAGAAAAATTGCTGTCCTTGGGGATATGATGGAGCTTGGTAAACATTCTGTAGAAGAACATTATGAAGCTGGTAAGAAAGCTGCTGAATCTTGTGATATTTTAATAACAGTAGGTATTAGATCTAGAAAAATGGTAGAAGGTGCTTTGGATTCAAAGATGAGTGAATTAAACATTTTCCAATTTGAAAATTCTTTAGAGGCGGGAAAGGCTTTACAAGATATTTTAAAGAAAGGAGATATTATTCTCATAAAAGGTTCACAGTCTACTCGTATGGAACGTGCTGTGGAGGAAGTGATGGCAGAGCCAGAAAAGGCGAGTGAAATTTTGGTGAGGCAAGAAGAGGAGTGGAAGAAGAGGTAAAGAAAAACCCGGTGTGATGCCGGGTTTTTTTGAGCGTGTTATTTGTGAAGTATCTCCCCACGAAAAATCAATGCTCCGGTTTGTATTTTTGATAGCTTGCCTCTTCCCGGAACCATTTCGGGCCATGATTTGTCGGCCCGGAACGTTCCACCAACAAGAACGTCCCAAACGAAGAGTGTTTTTTGGACTCTTATTTTTAGGATGGTCAGGTTATTGGATGTTGAGATATTTTTCATTTCCAATCCTTCCATAAAACCTGATTCTTCCAGGGTTAAGTTTTGGAAACCACCTGTGATGGAAACAGGGAAATGGAATCTTGCTTTTTTGATTACCGGGTTAGCGTGATTTCTGAGATACAGATCAAGTTCCGCTTGCGTCATGTGTTTCCACACGTTGGTCACATTTTCAACCTTGTATTTTCTCATCAACCAGGAAATAAAATCTAGACTATTCATTTTGGTAAACCTTTCAATTTTTCCCAAAGCATCATGCTTTGGGTATTACAATTCCGTTATGACATTAACACGATATAATATGGATTGTCAATTATTTTAAATATAAATATTAATGCAAAAAGATATTATTGATGATAAAGTATATAATCATATGAGAAATGATATTGTATATGAAGGTGCTGATCAACTTACTTATGAAATAAGAGAGATAGTAAACGTTGCACAGAAAATTGAAAAAACCGGCATTAATATTTCTTGGGAAAATATTGGTGATCCTGTTGCTAAGGGAGAAAAGATTCCGCAATGGATTAAGGATATTGTCGCGGAAACTATCAAGGATGACGCTAGTTTTGCCTATTCTCCGACAAGGGGTTTATTGTCTACACGTGAATATATCGCCAAGGAAAGAAACCTTGAAGGCGGAATACAGATAACTGCAGATAATATTTTATTTTTTAATGGTCTTGGTGATGCTATTTCAAAGGTTTACACATACCTTAATTCTAAGGCTAGAGTTATAGGTCCTAACCCAGCTTATTCTACTCATTCTTCTGCTGAAGCTGGTCATGCTGATTCTCCTCATATTACATATAAACTAGATCCAAATAACCACTGGTATCCAGATTTAAAAGATTTGAGAGAAAAGATTGAGACTAGCAAAGATATTAGTGGAATCTTAATAATAAATCCAGATAATCCAACAGGTATGGTTTATCCGGAAGAGGTTCTTAAGCAGATAATTGAGATAGCTCGTGAATTTAAATTGTTTATTATTTCTGACGAAATATATTCCAACCTTTGCTATGGTGGGATTCAACATAAAAAACTAGCTTCTGTAATAGGTGATGTACCTGGACTTGCAATGCGTGGAATATCAAAGGAATTCCCTTGGCCTGGTTCTAGGTGCGGTTGGGTAGAATTTTATAATTGCGATAAAGATGAAAGTTTTGCTCAATACGCGAAGACTCTTTTAGATGCAAAGATGTTAGAGGTTTGTTCTACAACTTTACCCCAAAAAGTTTTACCAAAAGTTATGGGTGACCCAAGATATTATCCATATCTTATGGAACGTAATTCTGTATATCAAAAAAGATCTGAAGTTGCTTATAATATATTTTCAAAAATCCCAGAATTAATTGTTCATAAACCAAATGGAGCTTTCTACATGACTGTTGTTTTTAAGGACGGTGTCTTGAATTCAGAACAAAAATTAGAACCGGCGAATACAGAAGCAGGAAGGATTGTAGAAGAGATATCTAAAACAGGTAAATTAGACAAAAGATTCGTATACCAGCTTTTGGCTTCTCGAGGTATCTGCGTTGTACCCCTTTCTTCTGGTTTTAATTCCAATCTTTACGGTTTTCGTATAACTTTGCTTGAACCAGATGAGAATACTTTTATTAAGATTATCGAAACCATTTCTGAGGCGGTAATCGAATATGTTTCTAGATAATGAAAATACAAAAGGAAAAATTAATCATAATACTTACGGTTTTAATAGATGTTCTTGGCATGGGGATTGTTATTCCTGTTATGCCTTTTTATTTACAAAGCTTTGGTGCGTCACCTCTTACTATTACAATGCTTTTTTCTGTTTTTTCTTTATGTGCATTTTTAAGTTCGCCCATGCTTGGGGCTTTGTCTGACAAAGTAGGGAGAAGACCAGTTTTGCTAATAAGTATACTAAGTACAGCCATTGGTTGGTTTGTTTTTGCTTCCACAAATGTTTTGTGGATTTTGTTTTTAGGAAGAATTATTGATGGGCTTGCTGCCGGTAATATTCCAACCGCTCAAAGTTATTTGTCTGACTTGTCTAAGACAGACAAAGAAAGATCAGCAAATCTTGGTATGATTGGTGCAATATTTGGTATTGGATTTATTGTTGGCCCAGCCATAGGAGCCGTTCTTGCTACTATTTCCACAGCTTTTCCTTTTTGGTTTGTTGGCGTGCTCGCGACAATCAATGTAATAGCCGCATATTTCTTTTTACCCGAGAGTCATCATAATAGGAATCATGATTTAAAAATTAGCTTAAATCCAGTTCTCCCAATAGCCAGAGCCTTTAAGGACGAAAAACTTAACTCAAGATATTTAGCATGGTTTCTATATGGTATGGGGCTAGCTGCTCAACAAGCCATCTTTGCTTTATATCTAAATTATCGTTTTGGTTTTACAGCTGCTATTACTGGATATATTATGACAGCCATGGGTGTGGCTTTAGTTGTAAATCAAGGATTTTTATTAAAAAACTTTTGGTTGAAGAAATTTAAAGAATCAACAATTGAAGTCTGGTTTTTCCTAGTAGCTGCTATTTCTTTTTTGATTTTGACTGTACCAAGTTTTGTAATTTTTTCTATAGGTTTGATTATTATGATTACGACTCAGTCTGTTATTCGTGTAGTTATGTCTAGCAGAGCTGCTGGTATTGCCGGGCATCAAAGAAGGGGAGAAGTAATGGGTATAATGTCGTCTGTACTTTCTGCCTCGATGGTTATTGGACCGCTTGTTGCAGGATTACTTTTTCAGACACATAAATTGATGCCATTTATTTTTGCAGCGTTTTCTATTTTCTTAGCTTTTGTTGTTATGAAAAGAAGTCATAAAGAACCGGAGGATAAATATGAAGAATTGCCATCTGTGCCTGAGGCGTTGTAAATAAAAAACCAGCGAATTACTCGCTGGCTTTGGTGATCCTTAATCTTAGAAAAAGATCGATATTTCTCTCTTAGAAGATTTTTCGTCAAAAGAAGCGTGGACAGCATTTTCTCTGTTGTTTGTCCCGAACCTCTTTCGTATAGTACCCTCTTCGGCTTGAGCAGGGTTGGTGTTGCCATTAATTTTTCTTACAACTTGTATGGCATCTTCACCTTCAAGAATGAAAGCTAATGTCATACCTTTTGTCATGAAATTAATTAATGGTTCATAGAAATATTGACCCTTATGCTCTTCATACAACTTCTCTGCTTGTTGCAAAGTCATCGGATGAAGTATTTTTCTTTTTACCATTTTTAAGCCGAGACTTTCATATATTTTGATGATACGTATCCACGTATTATCATCTCTCCTCATCACGTCGTCTTTAATAAGAACTAAAGTTTGTTGCACTTTGCACCTCCATTTCTGTGAGGGATATTACTATTTTTAAATAGAAATGTAAATGTTTTATGCCTTGCAAGCTTGCATTATATGATTTATAATCAGTATATGTTAATGAAAGTTAATTATATTAACAAGATTTGGTGGACAGCTCACATAAGTGGGTAGTCTTTTGTTGTATTAATTATCTCTAAAATAATAACAAATTATACCCACGAACAGTGGGTTTTTGTATTTTATAAAGTTAATCATGGAAAAGTTTATTTTTAAAAGTCATTGTAATGAGTTTTGGCGACAAAATATTTTTGTCGGTTTTTAGATTATTACTTATTAAATATAAATTATATGAAAACAAAAACATTAAAAAATTTACCAAATGAGAATGGATATTATGGAAAATTCGGAGGAAGCTTTATACCTCCACAATTAGTAGAACCGTTAAAAGAAATAGAGACGGAGTATTTGAGAGCAAAACACGATCCTGTTTTCCAGAGAGAGTATTTAGATTTACTGAAAAATTATGTTGGTAGGCCATCTCCATTGTATTTTGCGAAAAATTTAACAGAAAAGTTGGGTGGAGCAAAAATATATCTTAAGCGCGAAGATTTGAATCATACTGGTGCTCATAAAATTAATCATTGTATTGGAGAAGTTTTACTTGCAAAAAGAATGGGTAAGAAAAAAGTCCTTGCAGAAACAGGGGCTGGGCAACATGGTGTTGCATTAGCAACGGCCGCTGCTTTATTGGGGCTTGAGTGCGAAATACACATGGGTTCAATCGATATAAAAAAGGAACACCCTAATGTTATTCGTATGAAATTATTGGGGGCTAAGGTGGTTGAGGTTAGTACTGGTGGCAGATGTCTTAAGGACGCGGTTGATAGTGCCTTTGCTACGTTTATGAAAGAATACGAAACTACGTTCTTTGCTATCGGGTCTGTGGTTGGGCCTCATCCATATCCTATGATAGTTAGGGACTTTCAGTCTATTGTTGGTAGGGAAGCTAAGGAACAGATTTTGCTACAAGAAAAAAGATTACCAGATTATATAATAGGTTGTGTCGGCGGCGGTTCTAATTCAATAGGACTATTTCATGAATTTCTAGATGATGATGTTAATCTTATCGGTGTAGAACCAGCTGGAAGAGGATCTGGTATTGGAGAACATGCAGCAACTATTACTTTTGGTACCGAAGGTGTGATTCATGGAATGAAAACAATTGTCTTGCAAAATAAAGATGGTGAGCCAGATCCAGTCCACTCTATTGCTTCTGGATTAGATTATCCTGGAGTTGGACCCATTCATGCATATCTAAAGAGTATTGGAAGAGTTGAATACACTTCTGCTTCAGATGACGAAACAATCAAAGCCTTCCTGGATTTATCAAAAATCGAAGGAATTATTCCGGCCCTTGAAAGTGCTCATGCAGTAGCATATGCAATTAAATTAGCCCCGACATTGAGTAAGGATAAAATAATAGTGGTTAATCTTTCTGGTAGAGGGGATAAGGATATCGATTATGTTGCTAAGTTATTAAAAATAGAATAAGACTATTATTTAGTAATAAAAATATTATACAAAAACAGCCTATTGTGGCTGTTTTTGTATGTTGTAAAATGGTGATGTTACGGGGAATCTAACTATATATTCTCAAAGCATTCCTTTTTTAAAATGGTATTTTTTACAGATATAGTGTATAATGGTACATATATATTATGGAAAGCAAGAAAAACCTAAAATCAGAACATTTGAAGTTTGCGGTGCTCGCGGTGGATGCCGTTTGTTTTAGAGTGAAAGAAGGCGTTTTAGAACTTCTTTTGGGAAAAATTGGTTCGGACAATAATATCTATAAGGGCCAGTGGGCACATATTGGCGGTCTGATATATTCAGAAGAGACGGCAGATCAGTCTGTGGATAGGCTTTTGGGAGACAAGGGGGGAATAAAAAATATTCACCGGGAGCAACTATATACATTTAGCGATATTGACCGTGATCCGCGCGGGCGCGTGGTCTCTGTGGCTTATATTGCACTTACAAACAATGATGATATTCAAAATAAAAATGACGCAGAGTTGGAAACAAAATGGTGTCCGCTGAGTAATTTACCCAAGCTAGCTTATGATCATAATGAGATCACTAAAGTGGCTGTGGAGAGATTAAGATCAAAAATCATTTATACAGATATAGCCAAATATTTTATGCCAACAGAATTCACATTGTCCGAATTGCAAAAAGTGTATGAGGCTGTGCTGGGGGAGGGGATGGACAAGAGAAATTTTCGAAAAAGAATTATTTCCTTAAATTTACTTAAGAATACAAAAAAGACTGTGAAGAAAGGTGTGATGCGTCCTGCCACTCTGTATACTTTTAAATAATTTTATATTTCATAGGGTCATTCATTAGCTCTTAATAAGGGGTATATTTAGTGTATATTTGACACTAGTTATAAAAGTGTGGTCTATATATAGTGTAGCATTGACACTAGGTATCGTGTGGGTATATAGTGTATCTAGAACAATATCTAGTTCTTTAACAATAAAACACGAGGGGGAAATATGAAAAAGAAAATCGGGATCGTTGTTGGAAGGTTTCAGACGCCGTATCTCCACGAGGGGCACATACACCTTTTGGACACTGCACAAACCTTGAGTGAGAGGACTCTAGTAGTCCTCGGAGTAAGTAGTGGGTCGCCGAGTATAAGCAACCCGATGGATTTTGAAACACGGGCAGCGATGCTCAAGTTTCAGTATCCTGACGTAATGGTTGTTCCTTTGAGGGACATATTCAGTGACAAGGTCTGGTCCGAGCGGCTGGACGCGCTGATTGAGGAGTATAGCGATGGTGGCGAGATCACTTTGTTTGGTTCGCGGGATAGCTTCAAAAGTTTCTACAGCGGAAAGTACCCGTTTCAAGAAATCAAAGAGAAGGTTGTCTGTAATGCAACCGAAATACGCCGGCAGGAAGCGGATGGTATTCGCAACTCACCAGACTTCAGACGCGGTGTCATGTACGCCGTTACAAAACAAGTGTATCCGATCTCATATCAAACGGTTGATGTGGTGATCAGACACACTCTGGAGAACAAGGTGATCGTCGGTCGGAAGCTGGGCGAAAGCGCTTGGCGATTTCCGGGAGGGTTTGTAGATCCGAAGGATCAAAGCCTAGAACTTGCGGCCAAACGAGAGGTGGGGGAAGAAGTCGGCGATGTTGAGATAGACGATGTGAAATACATAGGCTCAATACGGGTTGATGATTATCGCTATCGTAAATCGCAACACAAGATTATGACCGCGCTTTTCACGGCTGCATATGTTTGCGGTTCGTTGGAAGCAGGAGATGATCTTGAGGAGGTTCGCTGGCAGGACGTTGATGGGCTCATGAGTTGCCTCGTTGAGGTGCATAAACCTCTGGGCGAGGCGTATCTAAAACATATCGGAAAGTATGAAATAAACAACAGAAAGGAAAGCTAAACATGAACATTCAGTCAAATATTCTTCTAATGACGGACAGCTACAAGGTAAGTCACTACAAGCAGTATCCAGCCAAGACAAATCGGGTTCTCTCGTTCTTTGAGAGCCGCGGCGGCAGATACGGTGGGGTTCTCTTCTTCGGTCTGCAGTATCTGATCAAGAAGTACCTCGAGGGCCAGGTGGTTACCGAGGAAAAGATTCAAGAAGCTAAGGAAGTCTTTCAGGCTCACTTTGGCAACCAGAGTCTTTTCAACGAAGCAGGCTGGCGCCATATTCTTCAAGAGCATGGTGGAAGACTGCCGATCGAGATCAAGGCGGTGCCTGAAGGAACACTGGTTCCGGTGTCGAACGTGCTGGTTACAGTTGTTAATACTGATCCAGCAGTGCCGTGGCTTACGAATTACGTGGAGACTTTGCTGGTCCAGTTGTGGTATCCCACGACAGTGGCCACACAGAGCTACTTCATGCGACAGACCATTCTGCAATACCTGGAAGAAACGGGAACGCCTGGAGATATAGACTTCAAGCTTCACGATTTCGGGTATCGCGGCAGCACGACGGTGGAGTCTGCTGGAATTGGTGGGGTGGCTCACCTGGTCAACTTCAAGGGCACAGACACGATTGAGTCACTCGTGGTCGCTAAGCGCTATTATGGCGAGGCGATGGCGGGTTTCTCGATTCCGGCGGCAGAGCACAGCACGATTACTTCTTGGGGTCGAAACCGCGAGGTAGACGCTTACGAGAATATGCTGACTCAGTATCCGGACGGGCCGGTGGCGGTGGTGAGCGACAGCTTTAACATCTTCGAGGCATGCGAAAAGCTTTGGGGTGGAAAGCTTCGGCAAAAGGTATTAGCGCGCAACGGCGTGCTAGTCATCCGGCCAGACAGCGGAGATCCACTTCAGGTTTTGCCCAAGGTGCTTGGCATCCTGGGTGAAAAATTTGGATACACCGTGAACCTGAAAGGGTACAAGGTGCTAAGTCCGAAGGTTCGCTTGATTCAGGGTGATGGAATCAATTATGAGAGCGTTGGGGAGATCCTCGAAGCTCTCAAGCAGGCCGGATGGTCCGCTGATAACATCGCCTTTGGTTCGGGTGGCGGCCTGTTGCAGATGCTCAATCGCGATACGCAGAAGTTTGCTTTCAAGTGCTGCGCTATCGAGATCGATGGTGTCTGGTCTGATGTCATGAAAGATCCGGTCACGGATAGTGGTAAACGCTCGAAGGCTGGTCGGCTTGCACTGGTCCTGGACGGCAAAACGTATCAAACAGTGAAGGAGGATGAAATAGGAGTGAGAGCTGATCTTCTTATTCCGGTCTTTCGGAACGGGAAGCTCCTCGTGGATCAGAAGTTTGCGGATATCCGCAAACGGGCTCTCGTCGGTTAGATGGATGATGAGGGTAGCAACAGGTGTCACGCAAGTGGCACCTGTTTTTTATTTTTTAATATTATTTATTAATTTCATAAATGGTTAAATATATAAAAGAGTTAAGAACTGCTTATATTTTGTAAAATACAATAATAATGTTATATTAATTTCGCATTGGCCCCATCGTCTAACGGTTAGGACGAAGCCTTCTCAAGGCTTAAATCGGAGTTCGATTCTCCGTGGGGTCACCCGATAAAAATACCAGAGTAATTCCCTGGTATTTTTTTGTTGTGGGGGCTACGGAGAATCGAATTTTACTCCTTGCTAGTATAAATAAAAAAGGTTGAGCCGGAGCTCAACCCTTAAGGCTTTCCATGAGTTTACGTTCGTTGTTTCTTTCTTCCTCTATTGCGGTTTCTATGTCTGATACAGTTACTCCGCAGGCGATTGCTGCCTCTGCCTTTGCTTTTTCTAAAGGTAGGCCATTGTCGCGACGAAGGTGTTTTACTTTCTGAAGTGCATTACAGAGCTTAGTATTCACTGTCTAATCCTTTACTGATAAAGTGTGCGAACCTTTTTAGAGATTAATTCAAAGGCTATTTTTTGTCAATTAAAAAGCCGGACGGGTGTCCGGCTTAACGTGGTCTGCGGTGTCTTGGACAACCTCCGCCACCAAGTTGACATTGAGCACAGTTTTCTCTTTCTTCGTCGAGCCTTTTTTCTTCAGGCGTTCTAGTGTCAGAGTAAACTGGACTTTCTTCTGTTTGCGTTTGATTTTTATGACAGGAGAGTTTTATTTCTTCTTCAGTACCAATCCCTTTTTCGATAAGGGTTTGAATAATGAAGTCCACATTAACTTCTTCGTTCGGGAAGTTTTTTTCTAGGGGTAAAATATTATGAACTACAATGTGCCAAGCTCTCTGGCTTGCCATCTTCCTTTTTTCTTTACCCTCTATTTTTAAACTCTGAACAAATTTTTCTGTGAGGTCTAAAACTTCTTGTTTTGTAAGGTTTTCCATTACAGACTTCCTTTCCATGGGTTTGAAAGACCAACTAAATTCGAATACAATTATACCCCCATATATTAATTGTGTCAAGTAATTAAAACAGGTCGATTTTATTTAGTAAAATCGACCTGTTTTGTATTGTATATTTTCTATTTAAACATCTCTTCCACAGCTTCCTTTACAAGTGCACCGTCAGCTTTCCCTTTAAGTTCTTTCATTACCATACCGATGAATTGCCCAAGCTTAGATTTATCTATTTCGCCTGCGTTAGCTTTTTTTTCTTCAACTACTTTCATAACTTCTTCTTTGCTCATCATTTGTGGTAAATATGTTTCGAGAACTCTTAGTTCTTTTTCTTCATCTTCTGCAAGTTCTGGTCTTCCTCCTTTCGTGAACTGTTCAATGGAATCTTTTCTTTGTTTTACAAGTCTGCGAATTATAGCTAAGGCTTCTTCATCACCAAGAAATTCGTCATTAGTTTTCTTTGCAACGATTTCGTTCATAAAGGCTGCCAGTACTCCTCTAAGTACAGTGAGTTTAAAAGCATCTTTGCTAATCATTGCCTGTTTAATTTGTTCCTTTATTGTTGTGTGTATCATAATGTATAAATATTATCATATTTTTAGAAACTTGGTATAATATTCATATGTCATCAACAATTATCTTAGGTATTTTGTTAGTAATAGTAACCTCATTACTTTTGTGGCTTGCTTTGTTCAAAAAGGCAGGAGAAGGTAAAAGAGGAGATGATATTGGTCTAAAGCTTATCCTCGAACAAATAAACGAGCTCAATAGAACGGTAGATACTAAAATAGGGGAATCTTCTAAACAAATGCACGAATCTCTTAAACATCAGTCTAGTGAATCTTTTAATATTATTCGTGATATTACAGAAAAGCTTACAAGACTTGATGAGACAAATAAACAAGTTGTTTCTTTTGCAGATCAGCTTCAATCACTTCAGGATATTTTGAAAAATCCTAAACAAAGAGGAATTCTTGGAGAATATTATCTTGAAACTCTACTTAAAAATGTTTTACCTACAGGAAGTTATCAAATGCAATTTCCGTTTGCAGACGGCACAATTGTAGACGCTGTTGTGTTTGTGAAAGATAAAATTATTCCTATAGACTCAAAATTTTCTCTCGAAAATTATAATCGTTTAGTAGAAGAAAAGAATCCAGCTGAGAAAGAGAGATTAGAGAAATTATTCAGAGATGATCTTAAAAAGAGAATTGATGAGACCTCAAAATATGTAAAGCCAGGTGAGGGGACTATGGACTTTGCTTTTATGTTCATTCCCCACGAAGCAATATATTATGATCTTTTAGTTTCTCAAGTTGGAGCAGTAAAAGTAAATACTAGGGATTTAGTAGAGTATGCATTTAAAGAAAAGCATGTAATTATTGTCTCCCCAACTTCTTTTTTGGCATATCTACAAACCGTTCTTCAGGGGCTTAAGGCTATGCAAATAGAAGAATCAGCCAAGGATATTAAAAAGAATGTTGAGAATCTACAAAAACATCTGAGAAGCTATCAGGAATATCAAGAGAAGCTTGGTAATGCCCTCTCTACTACAGTAAGCCATTTTAATAATTCAAATAAAGAATTTAAGAAGATAGATAAGGACGTGGTGAAGATTACGGGGATAGAGTCTGAGCTTGAAGTGCTAGAAATCGCAAAGCCAGAGAGGGAAGATGAGTAGAAAGTAAATAATATTTAGTATATAGTATAAAAATATGAAAAATCAAAAACAATCCCAATATGACCACACAAAAATAGAAAAAAAGTGGCAAAAATATTGGACAGCAAAGAAAATTTACAAAACAACTGAAGATACTAAAAAAGAGAAACTATATGTTCTTGATATGTTTCCATATCCATCTGGTGTGGGTCTTCATGTGGGTCATCCTAGGGGCTATGTAGCTTCTGACGTTTACGCCCGTTTCAAAAGAATGAATGGCTTTAATGTACTTCACCCTATGGGTTACGACGCTTTTGGTCTTCCTGCCGAACAATATGCTATTCAAAATAAAATACATCCTAAAAAAGCAGTTGAAGAAAATATTGAAACATTTAGAAAACAATTAGATTTAATTGGTTTATCTTATGATTGGTCTCGTGTAGTAAACACAACTGATCCAAAATATTATAAATGGACACAGTGGATTTTTCTTAAGCTCTATGAATCTTGGTATAACAAAATAAGTAATAAAGCTGAACCCATTGAAAATCTTACAAAGTTTTTTGAGAAAGAAGGTAATCAAAATATTGATGCGGTTTGCGATTCTGATATAAAAATATTTTCAGCTACAGAATGGAAATCTTTCAGTGATTTAGAAAAGCATAATATTTTAATGAAATATCGTTTAGCTTTCGAAGGTTTTTCAGAAGTTAATTGGTGTCCGGAAATGGGAACTGTTCTTGCGAATGATGAAATAATAGATGGACCAGATGGTAAACCAGTATCTGAAAGAGGCGGTTATCCCGTAGAGAAAAAAACATTGAGACAGTGGTTTTTGAGAATTACAGCCTATGCGGATAGACTTATAGAAGGATTAGATAGAGTAGATTGGTCTCAACACATAAAGGAAATACAAAAAAATTGGGTTGGAAAATCCATTGGTTCTGAAATAACTTTTGCTATAAAAGGTATGGAAGAAAAAATAAACGTGTTTACAACCAGAGCTGATACTTTGTTTGGTGTTACTTACGTTGTTCTTGCTCCAGAGACTGATTTGGTAAAAAAGCTTTTATCAAAAATTTTAAATAGAAAAGAAGTAGAAAAATATATTGCGGACGTAAAACTTAAAACAGATGAGGATCGTATGAGTACTGTTAAAGAAAAAACGGGTGTGATACTCGAAGGTGTAAAAGCTATTAATCCTGCAAATCAAGAAGAAGTACCAGTGTTCGTCGCGGATTACGTTCTAGCTACCTATGGTACGGGTATGGTAATGGCCGTACCTGCACATGATGACAGGGATTTTGCTTTTGCAAAGAAATATAATTTACCTATAAGAGAGGCTATCGTTCCAGAAAGAATAGACAAAAGAAACCCACCTGTTCCTGGTAAGAAAATTGTAGAAAGAAAAAATGTGCATGTGGTAGTTAAAAATCCAAAAACAGGAATGTATGTTGGTTTAAAATACAGAAAACACGATTGGACCACTTTCCCGATGGGTGGAATTGAAGAGGGAGAAAGTTTGATTGATTCTGCCAAGAGAGAATTACTTGAAGAGACTGGTTACAAAAATGTCACTGAGGGTGTTATTTTAGGTGGACAAGTTCGTGCGGAATATTTTGCTGCTCATAAGGATCAAAACAGAGTCTCTTATACAAATTTAGTGTATTTTGAGCTACTAGATGAAGAGAAAGAAAAAATTAGTGATGAGGAAAATGAAGAACACGAAGTAATATGGCTTAGTGAAAAAGATATAAATTCAAGTTTGATGACTCACGCTGAAATGGATATTTGGCTTGATAGATTAAGCAAGGGGGATATTGCTTATACAGATAACGGTATTATGGTAAATTCCGGAGAATTTAACGGTTTAAATAATCTAGATGCAATAAAAAAGATTACAGATTTCGTTGGTGGAAAAATTGTTACTAAATACAAAATGCGTGATGCCGTATTTGCTCGTCAGAGATATTGGGGAGAACCCATTCCGTTAATACATAAAAAAGATGGGACGATTTCTACTGTAAACGAAAACAAATTACCACTAGAGTTACCAAACGTTATCTCGTATGAACCTATTGGGAATGGTGAATCACCGCTTGCTGGTGTAAAAGATTGGGTAGAAAAAGGTTACGAAACAAATACAATGCCTGGTTGGGCAGGATCTTCCTGGTACTTCTTACGTTATATGGATCCACAGAATAAAAAAGGCTTTGTTGGAGAGAAAGCTTTAAAATATTGGAAACAGGTAGATATGTATGTAGGTGGTGCTGAGCATGCTACTGGGCATTTATTGTATTCAAGATTCTGGAATAAGTTTTTATTTGACTACGGGCTTGTTATTGAGGATGAACCATTCAAAGCTCTTAGGAATCAAGGAATGATACAAGGTTCTGATGGAAGAAGAATGAGTAAGAGATGGGGGAACGTTGTAAACCCAGATGAGGTTGTAAAAAATGTCGGCGCAGATACTTTGAGAGTTTACGAATCATTTATGGGGCCTTTTGAGCAAGAAATTTCTTGGAGTACAGATAGTATGGTTGGATCAAGAAGATTCTTGGAAAGAGTATGGAAGCTTCAAGAAAAAGTAGTTGCAAATTTTGCAGATTCAAGCGAAACAGAAGCACTTTTACACAAAACAATTAAAAAAGTTGGAGAAGATATAGATTCATTTAATGCAAACACAGCTATTTCTTCTATGATGATTTTGTTAAATCATTTAGATGGAATAGAGAGTATTAGCGAAGACTTATATTTGAATTACATAAAAATCCTTTCACCTTTTGCGCCACATATGTGTGAAGAAATTTGGGCAAATTTGGAACAGAAGAAATCTATAGTATTAGCAGATTGGCCTAAGTATGATGAATCAAAAATAAAGTCTGCGAAGGTAAATATACCTGTGCAGATAAACGGTAGAGTAAGAGCATCGCTTATTGTTGACACTGATCTTGACCAAACATTAGTAGAGAAGCTTGCTTTGGAAAATCCTGATGTTAAAAAATGGCTTGAAGGTAAAGAAATAAAGAAGAAAATATTTGTTAAAAACAAAATTTTGAACTTAGTAATTTAATACAACACGGCCGAGAGTTTAAACTCTCGGCCGTGTTGTATAATTATATATTATACAACAACACATTTGACTTTATTTCTAATGGGTGCTAATATCATTTCCATAAAGATATATCGTCAATATCAAGTTTTATTAATAATTTTATTTGTATGTCAACAACAAGTTTCAAACCAAAGCAGGTTTCTAAGAAATTACTCGGTGCGCTTCAAGAGAGATCAAAAGATGTCATTATAAGAAGATATGGTCTTGGAAAAGATCCTGAATTAATGACTCTCGATGCTATTGGTAAGATTTATGGTATTACAAGAGAAAGAGTAAGACAGATAGAAAATCACGCTCTTAATGCAATTAGAAAATCTAAGAATTACACAGAAGAGAAAGCTGTTTTTGACGAAATAGAAAAGCTCATCCACAAACTTGGTGGAATAATTGTAGAACAAGATCTCCTAGATTTCGTATCAAAGGATGCGAATACACAAAGCCACATGAACTTTCTTCTTGTCGTTGGGCATCCATTCAAGAAAGTAAAAGAAGATGAAGACTTTAAACACAGATGGCTTATAGACGAAACTCTTGCAGATAAAATCCACAATTCATTAAAGAAACTTTATGAATCTTTGAAAGACAATGAACTTGTTTCTGAACCAGAAATAATAAAAGCTTTCTTGGGTTATATCGAAGACGTTGCTGAACAATATAAAACAGAAGAAATCGCAAAGAGATGGCTCGGACTTTCTAAGAAGATAGGAAAGAATCCACTTGGTGAATGGGGTAAATCAGAATCTTCAAACATTAGCACAAAGGGTATGAGAGACTATGCGTATCTTGTTATAAGGAAACATGGTTCACCTATACACTTCAGAGAAGTTGCAAAAGCTATTACTACTGTATTTAACAAAAAAGCTCATGTTGCGACAACTCACAATGAACTTATAAAAGACCCAAGATTTGTACTTGTCGGAAGAGGCCTATATGCTCTTACAGAATGGGGTTATATGAATGGTGTTGTAAAAGATGTCATAAAGAAACTCATTGAAAAGAATGGTGCAATGACAAAAGCAGATGTTGTAGAAAAAGTGATGAAAGAAAGATATGTAAAAGAAAATACTATCATCATAAATCTTCAGAATAAGAAATACTTTAAGAAAAACAAAGACGGAAAATACGAAATAGTGAAATAACTTAAAAACCACCCAAATGGGTGGTTTTTAAGTTTATTTTAATAGTGTATAATTATAGGGTGAAAGAATTTTTTAAGAAAAAATATACGAGTGTTGCTATAATACTTTTTGTTGTTTTTTTAATTTCAGGAATGTTTTTTTCTCCTACATATAAAAAAGTATTTCAAGCTGTTTATTCGAAGATTTCTCAATTTGCTACAGTGCTTTCCTCTACACTTGTGTTGCAAACAAATAATTTTAGAGCAACAAACAATGAAAACGGTTTAGTTGTAAGTGATTTACTTACCAAAGCAGCTCAAATGAAAGCAGACGACATGGCTTTGAAAGAATACTTCTCTCATACTGGTCCACAAGGCGAAGAGCCTTGGCTCTGGTTTGATAAAGTAGGATATAAATATAATTATGCTGGAGAAAATCTTGCAGTGGACTACACAGAATCTTCTGATGTTACAGAAGGTTGGATCAATTCTGCAAAACACAAAGCAAATCTATTAAACAAAAATTTTACTGAAATAGGTATCGGTGTGGCAGACGGAATATTTGAAGGACACAAAACAACTTTCGTTGTTCAGTTCTTTGCCAAACCACTTGCAGCTAATGAAGTCGTTCAGAAACAAGAAACATCTACTGTTACTAAGCTTTTATCATTAATAAAAGCTGAGACTCCAGTAAGCACAAGATCTGGACTATCTAAAGGAGAGGTTCTTGGTGTTGAGTCAGTAAATGTAAAATGGAATGATCAGAAAACGCTTACTGTAATCGGAGTTATTACTCTAGTCATTTTGATTATATTTATATTTAGAAAAAAACATGAATAAAAAGTCATCATTTTTTATTATAGCTCTATGTATTTCTTTTTTTCCATTTAATTCTTTTGCTCAAACAGCTTCCTCTACACCTGTAAAAATAAATGCGAGAATATTACCAACAATTTGGTACTCAACACTTTCTGTAAATGATGGAGATAGTATAAGGATCTACGCTGGTATACAAAATAACTCAGGAATTGATTTCTCTGGTACTGCAGTTTTTTATGTAGATAATGAAGAGATATCAAAGAAGACTTTTGCTTCGAAAAAAGATAGTTTAAAAGATATTGATGTGAATTGGGTTGCAAATCCAGGTACACACAGTGTACAGGTAAAAGTTTCAACCGATCTCTCTTCAAGCAAAGAACTGGTGTCTTATGAGAGTGATAAATCACGTATTAGTATTACACGTAAGGTTACCTTAGAAGAAGTAAAAGAAACCGCCTTAAATACTGCTTCTAATATAATAGACAAAGCAGATGAGCTAGCTTCTAGTTTAGCCCAAAAGATTGAGAGCTATAAGCAACCTATAGAATCTATTGGTAATAATGTTAAGAGTACCGAATCTACATCAACGGCAAACAAGGGTCGTGTTTTGGGTGTTTCTACGAGCTCAATATCAGATTATAAAAGTTCCAGTACAACAAAATCTATTTTAAATATGTTTTTAGACTTTTTAGCTTTTTTTGTTAGAAATTGGAAATGGACCATTCTTGGGATAGTAATTTTAATTGTTGTAATTAAAATTAAGAAAAGTAGAGAAGAATAATATGCTCTCAAAATTATTTAAAATAATAAAAAAATACGAAAGAATTTGTTCTGCACTAGGCCTTGTCTCTGGTATTGTTCTTACCCCACTCGCTCTTACTCGTGTAGACCAACCAATTGAAAATGTTTGGATAGTAGCACACTTACTCATAGCTATTTTTGGTATTATGGTTTTAAATTATCATGATAATAGAGTTGCAAAAGGTAGGTCTGCAGAAAAACATAATGAGATAATACATTTTTGGTTTTCTATACTTATACAATTTGCTTATGGTAACCTTTTTACTACTTATATAGTGTTTTATTTTAGAAGCGCTGTTCTTTCTTTTGCTTGGCCATTTTTACTTTTGATTTTTACTTTACTTATTGGTAACGAAATTTGGAAAAAACATTATCACATTCTTACGCTGCAACTAGCAACTCTTTTTCTTGCAGTATACATGTTTGTGATTTTTGGTTTACCAGTTCTTTTAAAACGCATTGGAGATGACGTATTTCTTTGGTCTGGTGTTTACAGTTTACTTTTTATATTTATCTTCGCTTTAGTACTCTGGAGTTTTACAAAAGAAAAATTCAAAAAAAGTAAAAAGGGGTTAATTTTTAGTATTTTAGGTACATATCTCATAATGAATGGGATGTATTTTTTGAATATTATTCCCCCAATTCCTTTATCTTTGAAAACCGCTGGGGTATATCACGATCTTTCCAAGAATTCAGATGGTGATTATGTCGGGCACGAAGAAAACTATGATTGGAAGAAATATTTTGTGAAGTATCCCATTTTCCACAGAGTAGATGGTGAACCTGTTTATGTATTCGGAGCAGTTTTTTCTCCAGCAAAATTAAATACAAAGATATACCATAAATGGCAGTATTTTGATGAAGGTGAAAAGAAGTGGGAAGATTCAATGTTATTAGAAATATCAATTGTTGGTGGTAGGGAAGGCGGATACAGAATTTATTCTTCCAAAGAAGCTGTGTTTCCTGGGCTTTGGAGGGTTGATGTTCTTAATGTAAATAAACAAATTATAGGTAGGTTGAAATTCAAGATAGAGAATAGCGAATTAAAACAGAAAATGGTTGAGGTTAAACTTTAGTGGTATAATTTATTTATGAAAACCAAAATCGTTATAACAGCAGTCATAATTATTTTCGCTTTAGTTGGTTTAAGTATTTCTTCTGTAATTAATTCTCCTCAAAACATAATCGCCTGTACTCAAGAGGCAAAAATCTGCCCAGATGGTAGCTCCGTTGGTAGGATTGGTCCAAGGTGTGAGTTTACTGAATGCCCAAAGACTGTAACACAAACGAATGTAATTAGTACTACTACTCAAAATACAAACGTCGTAATTCCTAATGTTTCTAAAAATACGAAGCTAAATAAAAAGGTAATAATCAGTGGTATTTCTATTACCCCAATTGAATTAATTTCTGATAGTAGATGCCCCGTTGACGTACAATGTGTTTGGGCCGGTACGGTAGATATAAAGGTAAAAATAGAATTTGGAACAAGCGTTCAGGAATCCGTAATCAGTTTAGGAAATTCGGTTAAATTTTTAAATGTCGGTGTAGAATTAAAAAATGTTTTGCCACAACCATATGCTAGGGTCTCAATTAAACCAGAAAATTATTATTTTGAATTTAACGTCGTACCAGCAGAAGCTATAAAGAACAATAATACAGAAAAACCAATTTTCTAAATATGAAAAAGATTGTTGTTAATGATTTAATGCAGAAGAATTATGAGTATGAGCTCACTGCACCTCTCAGTAAGGATTTTGATAAAGATTTTAAACCAGAACTATCACCTAAAGAAATGTTGGAGCTTGGTTGTTTCGGTGGAAAATACATGACTGATTGCAAAAAGGAATTTCCAAAAGATTGGTTTGCTAAAGCAAAGCTTTGTCATGAAAAACATGATGCGAAGTTAAATTATTTTGGAGTAAACGCTAGTCAACCACTTTCTGTTTGGAGGGAAAAGGGGTGGATAAATGAAGAATGTGATCCAAGAGGCTGGTTTCAGTGGTATTGCAGATATTATATGGGCAGAAGGTTACCAGAAGAAGACCACAAGCAAATTATGAGGTGGAGAAATATCCGTCGCCACGCAGCTCAAATTCGTAAGAATTGTAGGGCGGGTGATATATATTGTAGGCCTAAACAAAGGCAATCTCTACTGCACTGGGCATATGATAGTAGAAAAATGTGATATAATTAACTATATGAAAAAGAAATTAATTATCGTACTTATATCTTTAATAATTATTTTGGTAATTGCTTTTGTTGTATACAAAGAAAAAACTGGAGATGCAACAATGAAGATATATTATGGTGATCCATTAAGCGCAACTTATACTATTGATGATGCAGAATATCTTTTGAGGGATGGTAAGTCAGAAATGGAAGCAGCACCTGGTTCCGCAGAAAAAATTACTACTGAAATTTTTGGTGAACCAGTTTCTGGAGATTTAAATGGAGATGGTATAGGGGACTACGCGATGTTCCTTGTTCAAAGAACTGGTGGCACAGGATCTTTTTACTTTGTAGTTTCTGCAATATCTAGAAAAGATGGAAAAGTAGCTGGTACTAATGCAGTATACCTAGGTGACAGAATTGCACCACAAAATATTCAAGTAAAGGACGGAGAAATAATTGCTAATTATGCTGACAGAAATGAAGGTGAGAGAATGAATGTTAAACCATCTCTTGGTGTATCAAAATACATAAAATTAGTAGATGGTGTTCTTAAAGACGTAAATGAAAAGGTGGAAGACGGTTTGGGTGATACAAGCGATAATCCAATGGTAAATTGTGACAGAATGAGCGGCATTTGGTATGGAGAAGAGGGAATTTGCGAGGCAAATCAGCTTTCATATGAAGAATGTATTGCTCAAGGTGGTCAATTCGACGGATGTGCTTCTGCCTGTAGACATAATCCAAAGGCTGAGGTTTGTATTATGGTGTGTGTTCAGACCTGTACTTTTAGATAGATTTTAATATAATATTTCTATGTCCGTAGAATTTGATCAAGAAAATAGTTTTGATAAAAAGTTTGAGAGAACTATTGCAAAGAAGAAGGGTTCCAAGATGAACGCCTTTTTAATCAAACATTATTTTGCTAAAAACGAAAAACAAGCGAATATGATTTTGCTTGGTGTTTCTTTGGTATCTCTTCTCCTCACTGCCGTTATCCTAAACGTCTCTGTGTTCGGAGGAAGCTTCTTTAACAAAAAGACGCTTAGCCCAAATGCTAAGATAATGCAAGAATACAAAGATCAGGGACTGTCCGGTAAAGCTCTGATGGATAAAATAAGAGAAGATAAAAAGACTGGTATATCAAAATAATATGAAAAATACAAAATACAAGAAAGGTTTTACTCTTATTGAGCTTCTCGTTGTTATTTCTATCATCGGATTGCTTTCGAGTGTGGTTATGGCTGGGCTTGTGAGCGCCAGACAAAAAGCCAATGCTACAAAAATAGTTGCAGAAATGAATCAATTAAAGACTGCTTTTGAGCTATATAGGAATGATAAGGGAAAGTATCCAAATGAGGGTAACGGAGACTGCAAAAATTTAGCTGGTAATGGTAGTTGCTCTGGTAAAATTATTGATTATTTAAGATCTGAACTGGTTTCTGGCAGTTATATACCAGCGATACCTGGCATGTCAATTTATAGTGAATATTACTATTTAACTGGTTATTACGTATATGAACCCCTAGTTGATGAAGACGGTGTTGTTTTTGATACAAATTATTATTCATGTGGAGGAAAAATGTTAAAATCTTACGCCATTTATTTTCAATATAATGAGATGACTTTGTCTTTCCCTAAGCTTAGTGCATGTAATGATTCGGGATGTCTTGATACAAATTACTATTGTATAGGTCAGTAGTTTAGGACTTAGGAGTAATTAGATTTGACATTTATTATCTAATAGATTAGTATATACAAAGCTTTTTATCGAATGAGTTGCGACTGGGAAAGCACCAGTGTAAGTAAGAAAAAAATATCTTGCTTAAAAAAATAAGATAAACAAAATACAAAATATAAAAAACCTTAAGAGAAAGGGTCTTTTTGTTTTGTATATTTAAAATTGTCTTCTTTTTCTAAGTAAGTTGTTTAGTTAATTATTAGCTTTATTAGTTTATTTTTTAATAACAACAAAAATGAAAAAAGCCGCAAACATTTTGATAGACGGAGTTACAGGGGGAAAGCTTGAAAAGAAATATTTCAGCAAGTTCAAAGAACCTCTAATAAAGACTCCAAACCTTGTCTGCCACCAAATGAAATCATACGAATGGTTTCTTAAAGATGGTCTCGCAGAAGTCTTCAAGGAGTTTTCTCCTATAAAAGACTATGCTGATAAGAAATTCGAATTGTCTTTCACTGACTTCGAAGTCTTGGCTCCTAAGAATGATGAAAATAGTGCAAAGGAGAAAAAGATTTCTTATGATGCTCAGCTTAAAGCAAAAGTTAAACTAAAGAACAAAACTCTTGGAACTGTAAAAGAACAGGAAGTATTCCTTTCTGATTTACCTTTGATGACAGATCACGGTACTTTTATTATAAACGGTATTGAAAGAGTCATCGTTCCTCAGCTTGCTCGTTCATATGGTGTATTCTTTACTCTTAATGATGCAAAAGGTAAAAACTTCTTTGGTGCAAAGATTATTCCAGCAAGGGGTGCTTGGATAGAAGTAGAATCAGAATCTGACGGTGCTATATATGTCAAAATCGACAAGAAAAGAAAATTTGCGGTTTCTTCTCTTTTAAGAGTTTTGGATATAAAGACAGATAAAGACATTTTAGATCTATTTAAGAGTGATGAAGTTACTACAAAAGTAATGGAACTTACTCTTGCGAAAGACCATGCAAAAACTCAAGATGATTCTTTCCTAGAAATCTACAAGAAACTTAGAGATGGAGATTTGGCTTCTATAGAAAATGCCAAAGAATTTATAAAATCTATTTTCTCAAAAGAAAGATACGATATTTCAGGAGTTGGAAGATTTAAATTCAACAAGAGATTTAACTTATCAATGGATGAAAAGGTTTTAGAAAACAAAACTATTACAGCAGAAGATGTTGTTTGTATAATCAAAAACATTGTTGCATTAAACAATGATCCAGAAGCTGTAGAAGATGATATCGATCACTTGGGCTCAAGAAGAGTTCGTTTCGTTGGTGAACTTATACAAGCTAAGGTAAGAGTTGGTATGGCTCAAATGAAGAGAAACGTTCAAGACAGAATGTCTACAATAGATCCAGATATTACAACTCCAGTACAATTCATTTCTGCAAGACCGCTACAAGCTAGAATAAAAGAATTTTTCACAACCAACCAGTTGTCTCAGTTTATGCAACAGACAAACATTCTTGAAGAAATTGAACACTTGAGAACTTTGTCAGCTCTCGGACCTGGAGGTCTTACAAGAGAAAGAGCTGGATTTGAAGTTAGAGACGTTCACCCTTCTCACTATGGAAGAGTTTGTCCTATTCACACACCAGAAGGTCAAAACATCGGTCTTATCTTAAGACTTTCAAACTACGCTAGGGTAAATGAATTTGGAATGATCGAAACTCCTTATGCAAAAGTTGTAAAAGGTGTTGTTACAGCTGAAGTAAAATATTTCAATGCTTTAGAAGAAGAAGGTTTTAAGGTTGCTCACGGTGCTACTCACTATGATGAAAGCGGAAAGATTACTGATAAAGAAGTTGAGGTCCGTGTAAACGGTGTACCAACTCTTGTAAAAAGAGAAGACGTAGATCTTATAGACGTATCTGCAAACCAAGCTTTCTCTATAGCTCCATCTATGATTCCTTTCTTAAATCACGACGATGCAAACAGAGCTTTGATGGGATCAAACATGCAAAAGCAGGCTGTGCCTTGTATTATTCCAGAAGCTCCACTTGTTGCTACTGGTATTGAAGGAGAAGCTGCAAGATATACAGGAAGAGTTATATTTGCTGAAGAAGAGGGTATTGTTTCAAAAGTAGATTCATCAAAAATTGTTATTAAAGGTGCAAAGACTGGTAAAGATAAAGAATATAAACTTGTTGCATATTCAAGAACAAACGGTTTTACTCCTTTCCACCAGAGACCATCTGTAAATCTAGGACAGAAAGTTAAGAAGGGTGATTTACTTGCCGATACATCCTCATCTGTAAATGGTGAAATGGCTATTGGTCAAAACGCTCTTGTTGCTTTCATGACTTGGAGCGGTGCAAACTATGAAGACGCTATTGTCCTTTCAGAAAGACTCGTAAAAAATAGCAAATTCTCATCAATTCACATCGAAGAATTTATCGTAAACGTTCGTGATACAAAACTTGGACCAGAGGTTACAACACATGATATTCCAAACGTCGGTGAAGCTAAATTAAAGAACTTAGACGAAGACGGTATTGTAAGAGTTGGAGCGGAAGTTATGACAGGAGATATTCTTGTTGGTAAAATTACTCCAAAAGGTGAGACTCAACTTACACCAGAAGAAAGACTTCTTAGATCTATTTTCGGTGAAAAGGCTCGTGATGTAAAAGATACTTCAAAGAGACTTGAAAGTGGAAAGAGAGGAAGAATTATTTCTGTAAAGGTTTTCTCAAGAGAAAATGGAGACAAGCTCGAATCAGGAATTATAAAGAGAATTCACATTGAAATTGCCCAACTTAGAAACGTATCTGTTGGAGACAAACTTGCTGGAAGACACGGAAACAAAGGTGTTATTTCAAGAATATTACCAGTAGAAGATATGCCTTATATGGAAGATGGTACACCGGTAGATATTATTCTTACACCACTTGGTGTTCCTTCACGTATGAACCTTGGACAGATTCTTGAGGTCCACTTGGGTATGGCTGCAAATACTTTGAACTATCAGGCTGTTGTTCCACCATTTATGGGTGCTACAGACAAAGAGATAAAAGAAGAGCTCGTAAAAGCCGGATTCAATTCAGACGGTAAGATGAAATTGTTTGATGGAAGAAACGGACAAGCTTTTGAACAAAATATTTCTGTGGGTTATATGTATATCTTGAAGCTGCACCATGAAGTTGAAGACAAGATACACATGAGATCTATCGGTCCTTACTCAATGATTACTCAACAGCCTTTGGGAGGTAGAGCACAAGGAGGAGGTCAGAGATTCGGAGAGATGGAGGTGTGGGCACTTCTTGGATATGGAGCAGCTTATACACTAAGAGAAATGCTTACAATTAAATCAGACGATATAGTAGGTAGATCAGCAGCATTTGACTCTATAGTTAAAGGAGAAAGAATCAAAGAGCCAAACTTGCCTGCATCATTCAATGTGTTACTAAATAGCTTGAGAGGTCTTGGACTTGATGTCGAACTCAAGAAAGAAAAGATAGAAGATGATATAAAAGAATAATTTTTTCAAAATAATAAAACAAAAATATATGAAAAATACAAAATCATCACCATCAAAAGACCAAGATTTTAATTTAGTCTCAATAAAGATCGCTTCACCAGAAAGAATAGCTGAATGGTCAAGCGGAGAAGTTACAAAACCAGAAACAATAAACTACAGAACTCAGAGATCTGAGAGAGGTGGTTTATTTGATGAAAAAATCTTTGGACCTGATAAAGATTATGAATGTTATTGTGGAAAATACAGAGGTATAAGATATAAAGGAATTGTTTGTGAAAAATGTGGAGTTGAAATTACAAGATCTATTGTAAGAAGAGAAAGAATGGGACACATAGAACTCTCTACACCAGTTTCTCACATCTGGTTCCTTAGAGGCACACCTTCAAGACTAGGTCTTGTACTTGGAATGACAGTTTCAGACCTTGAAAAGGTTATCTATTTCGCTGGATACATTGTTACAAAAACAATTGAATCAGAAAGAGAAAGAATTCTAAGAGAAATTGATCAAGAATTTAAGAATAAAGTAAAAACTGTTGCTGACGAAAAAACAAAAGAAGCTCTCAAAGAGCTTGCAACAAATGCAAAGAAAGAAGTTGAAAGTATCCAAGAAGGAAAAGTTTTGGATGAGGTATTGTTCCATAAATTCTCTATTAAATACGGAGCTATGTTTGAAGCTGGTATCGGTGGAGATGTGATCTATGAGATATTAAAGAAAGTTGATTTAGTAGAATTAGCAAAGAAACTTGATGCAAATCTCGAGAAGGCTAATTCAATGGATACTGATAAGATAAACAAGAGACTTAGCTTCATAAGAAGCATGATTGCTTCAAAAGTTCGCCCAGAATGGATGTTCCTTACAAGAATCCCTGTTATACCACCAGCACTTAGACCGATGGTTCCACTTGATGGAGGCAGATTTGCTACATCAGATGTAAATGATCTTTACAGAAGAGTAATCAACAGAAATAACAGACTTGTAAAGTTGAAAGAAATTTCTGCTCCAGATGTTATTCTTAGAAACGAAAAAAGAATTTTACAAGAAGCTATTGACGCTTTGATAGACAACTCTATCAGACATGGTAATTCTTTATTCTCAGCTCTTGGAAGTGCATCACAAAAGAGACCACTTAAATCTTTGGCTGATAATCTAAAAGGTAAAAGAGGTTTGTTTAGATCAAACCTTCTTGGTAAACGTGTAGACTATTCTGGTAGATCAGTTATCGTTGTTGGTCCAGATTTACACTTGGATCAGTGTGGATTACCAAAGCATATGGCACTAGAATTGTTCAGACCATTTGTTATTTCACAACTTCTTTCAAAAGAATTGGCATTTAACATAAGAGGTGCAGGTAAACTCATAGATGAAGGAGTCCCAGAAGTTTGGGCTATTCTTGAAAACGTTATCAAAGGAAAATATGTTCTTCTAAACAGAGCTCCTACTCTACACAGACTTGGTATTCAAGCTTTCCAACCTATCCTTATAGAAGGAAATGCTATTCAGGTTCACCCACTTGTTTGTACAGCTTTCAACGCTGACTTTGACGGAGACCAGATGGCTGTTCACGTGCCGCTTGGTGAAGAAGCACAAGCAGAGGCTAGAGAAATAATGGCAGCTGACAAAAACATTCTTAAACCAGGAAATGGTGATCCAACAATTTCTGCAAAACTTTTGGACATTGTCCTAGGTTGTTACTGGATGACAAAAATAATTCCAGGCGAAAAAGGTGAAGGAAAATATTTCCAATCAACAAACGCGGCTATCATGGCTTATGATTTAGGGGTGATTAGTTTGAGAGCAAAGATTCATATTCTTCCATCAGAAAAAGAAAAGTATGCACAATTTGATATGAAGCTTTTTGAATCATCAGTCGGTAGATTGTTGTTAAATACTGTTTTGCCAGCGTCATACCCATATGTAAATAAAGAAATTGATAAGAAAGCGATGTCAAAGATTATTGATGATCTTATTATCAAAAATGGTCCAGAAAAGGTTGCTCCTATATTAGACAAGATTAAAAACTTTGGATTCAAATATGCTACTTATTCAGGTGTTACTTGGGGTATAGATGATATTCAAATTCCAAAAGAAAAAGGCGCTATCGTTTCTGTTGCGAAAGGAAAATCTTTGGAAGTTATGGATCAATTCAACGAAGGTTTACTTACCGATGAAGAAAGAGTAAGAAAGAATGTTGAAATATGGCAAGGTGCTAAAAGTGAATTAGAAAAACTTATTCCAGATACTTTAGATCACAACGGTTCTGTATACGATATGTGGAAGTCTGGCGCTAGAGGATCTCTAGGATCACTTACTCAAATGGTTGGTATGAAAGGTTTGATTCAGAATACAATGGGTGAAACTATTGAGTTCCCAGTAATTTCTTCTTCAAAGGAAGGTCTTACACCGATCGAATACTTCATTACAACTCACGGTTCAAGAAAAGGTCTTACTGATACTGCTTTGAACACTGCAAAAGCCGGATATCTTACAAGAAGACTATTCGATGTTGCACAAGATATTATAATTACGGAAGTTGATTGTGGAACAAAAGATAAGATTGCAATCAATAAATTAAGTGGTGTTGAATCAGGTGCTTCAATTGCTAAAAATATTAGAGGTAGAGTTCTTGCAGAAGATGCTGTTATGAAAGATGGAACTGTATTGTTCAAAAAAGGTTCTCTTCTTACAAAAGACGATGCTCAGAAGATAGAACAATCTGATGTAGAAAATGTATTTGTTAGATCACCACTTACTTGTAAAACATTACACGGAATCTGTGCTCATTGTTACGGTATGGATCTTGGTAAGAGTGTCATGGTAGATGTGGGTGAAGCTGTAGGTACTGTGGCTGCTCAAGCTATCGGTGAACCTGGTACACAGCTTACTATGAGAACTTTCCACGCTGGAGGTACTGCTTCTGTTGGTGGAGATATCACACAAGGTTTGCCTAGAGTTGAAGAAATCTTTGAAAAGAGAAAGCCAAAGAATCCTGCTGTCGTAGCTACTGTTTCTGGTCACGTTACATCTGTAAAAGATTTTGGAAAGGAAAAAATAATTACTGTTATTGCTGACATAGAAGACAAAGGTAAGGTAAAGAAAACTGGTGAAGTTGAATACGTATTTAATCCAAAGAGAATGGCTTTGGTAAGAGCCGGAGACAATATCAAGAAAGGTCAGTTACTTACAGACGGTTCTGCAGATATCGATGAAATATTCGAATACGCTGGAAGAGAAAGAGCTATGGATTACATTATTACTGAGGTAAGCAAACCCTATGAACTTCAGGGAGAAGCTGTTGCTAGAAAACACATTGAGATTATTGTTAAACAAATGTTCTCAAAGAAAGTTATTACAGACAGAGCCGATTCAGATTATTGTGTCGGTGATATTATTGATGAATTAGACTTAGTGATGGAAAATAAACTTGCTAAAGAAGCAGACAAGAGAGAAATCGAAGCTGAATCTCAGGTTATGGGTATTACAGAATCTTCACTTTCTAGAAGAAGCTTCCTTTCAGCTGCATCATTCCAACACACGGTAAGAATTCTTATAAACGCCTCTGTTAAAGGAAACAAAGATGATCTAAGAGGTCTAAAAGAAAATGTTATCATTGGTAGAATCATCCCTGCAGGTACAGGATTCGCAGGTAGCAAGAAACATAAAATGATTTCTGATGTTAAGGCTCAGTTTGAAGACGAAGATTACGGTTACTAAGTAATGTTGGTAGGTGAACAAAAACAAAAAATATGTCATCTTCCGTAGATAAAATAAAAGAAAGATTAAGCATAGAAGAGGTTGTCGGCTCATATCTCAAACTCGAGAAAGCCGGCAACAATTTCAAAGCAAGGTGTCCTTTTCATAATGAAAAAACGCCGTCTTTCTTTGTGTCTCCGGACAGAGGTTCATACTATTGTTTTGGTTGTGGAAACAAAGGAGATATTTTTTCATTCGTTCAAGAATTTGAAGGAATCGATTTTGTAGGTTCTTTAAAAATTCTTGCTGAAAGAGCGGGGGTAGAATTAGAAAAGAATCCAGCTAAAATCACAGATAAAAAGGAAAGATTGTATATGTTGCTTGATGCGACCACGACTTTTCTTCAAAAGAATCTTCTTGCAGAAGATATTCCGCTTGAATATTTAAAGAATAGGGGACTCACAGAAAAAACAATTAAGGATTGGCGTATTGGATATGTTCGTGATGAATGGAGATCTATATATGAGCATCTTAAATCAAAAGGTTTTACAGATGATGAAATGCAAAGGGCTGGAGTCATAAAGACAGAAGGTCAAAATACATATGATAGATTTCGTGGAAGGATAATGTTTCCAATATTTGATAGTGCTGGTAGGGCGATAGCATTTTCTGGAAGAATACTTCATGATGATGGTAAATCTGCTAAATACTTGAATAGTCCACAGACAGAAGTATTTGATAAGTCAAAAACTTTGTATGGATACAACTATGCAAAACAAGCTATAAGAAAATTTGATTTCTCAATCTTAGTTGAAGGTCAAATGGATCTCCTTATGTGTCACCAAAGTGGTTTTTCAAACGCCGTAGCTTCTTCTGGTACAGCTCTTACCTCACAACACCTCTCTCTTCTTAAGAGAATTTCAAATAGAATAATAATGTCTTTTGATTCTGATAATGCTGGAGCAAAGGCTGCAGAAAGAGGTTGGATGTTAGGACTTGCTTCTGGTATGGAAGTGAAAGTTGCAGCTATACCAAAAGGATATGATCCAGCTGACCTTATCTTGAAAGATAAAGAAGAATTCAAAAAGGTCCTAAAAGATGCAGTTCATATTATTGAATTTTTGTTAGATAGAGTGATTTTAGAAAATACAGATGAAAGAAAAATCGGTCTGGCAGTAAAAAATAAAGTCCTACCATTTCTTTCTTTGTTAGATAGCAGTATGGAAAAATCACACTATGTGACAAAAATAAGTAATAAGACTGGTATAAAAGAAGACGCAATTTGGGAAGACTTAAAGAAAGTAAAGATAGATGATGACTATGTGGTTAAGGAAGAAGTTCACGAAGAGAAAGAAGAAATAAAGACTGGAATGCTAAGAAGCGGATCAGTAGAAAGAAGCTTGGCATCGATAATAGCCCTCATTGAATCTTCAAAAGACCAGATAACAAACCCAGAAGAATTGAGACAAAAAGTTAAGGACTCCGTTGGAGAAGAAAAGTATAGAGAATTTAGTGAAGAGTTGGAAAGTTTGAAAGGAGAACTTTCATTCGAAGCTGAAAGTTATTACGGAGGGTTAGAAAAAGAAAAATTTAATAAAGAAGTTGAATATATCTTGCTAAATCTGCAAGAAGAAATATTAAAAAAGGAATTATCATCACATATGGTTGAGTTGAAGAAGGCAGAAGCACAGAAAGATACGGAAAAGGCCACTTCAATACTCAAAAGATGTAATGATATAACAAAACTTTTAAACAATATAAAAAACGAAAAGAATAAAAAAATCAAATAATTTATTAAACTAATCTTTTATAAAAAAATGGCGAAAAAAATAACAAAAAAAACAAAAATAAAAAAGGTTGTGAAATCTAAACCTATCAAAAAGCCTGTAAAAAAGGTGGTTGCTAAACCTGTGAAGAAATCTGCCACAGTAAAGGTTCCAAGAATTTCTGCAAAATCAAAGGAATTTGATATTAAGGCAGAAAGACTTCTCGTCAAAGGTAGAGAAAGAGGTTTCGTTACTTATGACGAGATTTTGAAGGAATTTCCAAAGATTGAAGAAGATATTGTTTTCTTGGACGATCTTTATTCTAAGTTTGCTACTGGAGGTATAGATATTCTTGAAGTCGGAGGCATTCTTGGTTTTGATGAAGAACAGGTTAAGAAATATACATATTCTGGTAAGTCTGCAGATGCAAATTACGACTCCATACAGATATATTTGAAAGAAATTGGTCAGTATCCTCTTATTACTGCAACTATGGAAAAAGATCTAGCTAGAAAGATATTGGCTGGAGATGTAGAAGCTAAAAATCTTTTGGCAAAAGCAAACCTAAGACTTGTTGTCTCTATCGCAAAGAAATATGTTGGAAGAAGTGCAGACCTTACTCTCTTAGACTTAATTCAAGAAGGAAACCTCGGTTTATTTAAGGCTGTAGATAAATTTGATTGGACAAAAGGTTTTAAGTTCTCAACATATGCTACTTGGTGGATTAGACAAGCTATCACCAGAGCCCTTGCTGATCAATCTAGAACAATTCGTGTCCCAGTACACATGGTTGAAACTATCGCTAAGTATAAACAAGTTTACAGAAGACTCTCACAAGACCTAGGTAGAGAACCTTTGCCAGATGAGATTGCTATTGAAATGGATATCGAAGTTGAAAAGGTTTACATGATTGAAAAGATTGATCAAGATACTGTTTCTCTTGAAGCCCCTGTTGGAGATGACGGTGATGACGGTAAATCTACTTTGGGAGATTTCGTAGCAGACGACAAAATACTTTCTCCTGCAGATGAATCATCAAGAAGAATCCTTTCAGATCAAGTAAAAGAAATTCTTGCAGACCTTTCTCTAAAGGAAAGAAAAATTCTTGAAATGAGACATGGGCTTGTAGATGGTATCACTCACACTCTTGAAGAAGTTGGAAAAGAATTCGGTGTTACAAGAGAGAGAATAAGACAAATTGAAGCTAAGGCTCATGAGAAGATAAGACAGCATGAGAAGATAAGTAAGCTTCAGAGTTATTAAAAAAATAAAAGACCAGAGGTCAAGATGTAGAAATCTTTTCCTGCTGGTCTTTTTGGTTTGTGGTCGTTACTGGATAACACTCGAGCGTCTCTCGACCGTATTTTCATCAACGGTTTCTGTGTACCCACCCCCGTCAATATCTTTTGATGTACGCAGATGTATGGTTGCTGTAACCAAGCCGTTTTTGGTACTAAAGCTTAGAGACATGCCACCGTCGCCAGCATCCGTAATTATTTCAAACTTTGAATAAACAACCCGCGCATCATTTGAGGGTATACATACCCAAGATGGTGTAATCTCGTATGGGCTTAGGCTGTTTCCATTTTTTACCCAGTACCTGTAACAGTTCGGCGCCGTGGACATAAAACGGACTATATTGCCGATACTTTCTTTAGGCGGTTTTGATTGAGCTTTATTATAGGCATCGAGTATTGCCGGTATCCCGATGGCTGCAAGAAGCCCAATAATTGCCACGACAATCATTACTTCAACTAATGTGAATCCACTTTTTTTGCTCATTTCTTTCCTCTCCTTTTCAAGGTTACTTTCTTGTTTGTTGTTCGATTTGTACAACCTACAAAATTCTATCTAATATACTAAAACATAATAAAACAAAAGTCAATTGGGCTCAGATTTAGTTTAAATTTAATATTTGTTAAAAAAATGTCTATGCTATAATTAACCACATGAATTTAAAACAACTTATTTTTTTAGACACAGAAACCACAGGAAATGACATAACAAAAGATAGATTGTCTCAGGTTTGTTATAGATTTGATGGCGTTGTTTGTAATGAATATTTCAAGCCACCAGTACCCATGTCTGTAAAAGCTATGAGTATTACTCATATAACAAATAAGATGTTGGTTGATAAGCCAGCTTTTATTGGTAGTTTGATGCACAATTCCTTAGAAGAACTACTTAAGGATAATATTCTCGTAGCTCACAATGCGAAATTTGATATTGGCATGTTAGAAAATGAAGGTCTATCTATACCAAAATTCATTTGTACTCTTCGTGTGGCTAGATATTTAGATAATAGTAATTTAATTCCAGAATATGGGCTGCAATTTTTAAGATATTTTCTTGATTTAGATGTTGAAGGTTCTGCTCACGATGCAGAGGGAGATGTAAATGTTCTCTGTGCTGTATTTGATAGATTATTTCAAAAAATAAAAGAGCTTGAAGGAAGTGAAGAAAAAGCTATTGAGAAGATGATTGATATTTCTAAGACTCCAACCATTTTCAATAAATTTAATTTTGGAAAGCACAAAGACAAAACAGTAGAAGAAGTTTTAAAAAATGACAGAAGATATCTTGAATGGCTTCTAAATACAAAGTTAGAAAACGAACAGAACGACGAAGATTGGGTATATACTTTGAAGTATTATTTGAGCAAATAGAATTAATATGGATTTGAGCGAATTAAGAAATGAAATAGATCAAATAGATAGGGAATTTTTGAGTATTTTATCAAAAAGAATGAAGTTGATACCGAAGGTTGCTGAATACAAGAAAAAGAATAGTATTAAAAGATATCAACCTGAACGTGAGAAAGAGGTGATTAAATTAAGAAGAGAGTTGGCAAAAGAACTGAATATTAGCTCGGATCTTGTGGAATCTATTTTTAAGGAAATTATAAAAGATGCTCATAAGATAGAGGAGCAAATAATGGGAGAATAAACATGAAAATATGCATTATTGGCGGTAGCGGAAATTTCGGGCAATTTTTTACAAAAATATTTAGTGATAACAAACACGAAGTATTTTCTATAGGAAGGGCAAATATTAAAAAAATAAAAAACTACGTAGAACAAAGCGATGTAGTAGTTATTTCTGTACCAAATGAAGCAATTAAAACTTACACAGATATATTAGGTAAGATTGTTAATCAAAAACAACTTGTCATAGATATTTCATCTGTTATGAGTAGTAACTTAACTGCTATAAAGAAACTCAAGTGCCAGTCTGTTTTTTTGCATCCTCTTTTTGCTCCAAATATTAAAAAAGGAAAAGCTTTTAAATATGTCTTAGCACCAGTAAATTTAAAGAATAGAAAATTGCTTAAGGAATTTCTAAACATTTTGGAAAATAACGGATCCGTAATAAAAGAGACCTCTGTCGAAAATCATGAAAAAATGATGGCCTATGTTCAAGCATTATCACATTTTAACAGTATTCTATTAACTAAAGTTTTGGCTAATTCTGATTTAGACGCTAAAGAAATCGAGGAATTTTCTACAACCTTCTTTCGTTTAAGTTTCGATGCATCCTCTAGGATTTTTGCACAGAAATCTGAAATTTATGCAGATATACAATTTAATAATAGTTATTTTTTAGATGTCATTGAAGATTATGAAGAAAATCTTAGAGAAATTAAGAAAATCATAATTGATAAAGATTATTTAGAATATCAAAAAGTATTTGATAAAATAATAAAAAAACTTTCACCGTTACTAAAAGAATCATTTGACGAGAGTCAGTCTTTAATTAAAAATCTTTCGGATAATTTTAAAAGGGTTGGTTACCTTGGACCAGAAGGCAGTTATTCTGAAATGGCCGCTGAATTTTTAATGTCATACGAAAAACTTGTACCATCAGAGACAATCGCAGACATAATAAGTAAGGTAAACAATGGCGAATTGGATTTTGGTGTCCTACCAATAGAGAATTCAATACAAGGAAGTATTATAGAAACAGTTGATGGATTATATAAAAATAAATTATTTATCCAACAAGAATTAGTCGTACCAATTAAACATTGCGTGGCTGGTTTAGTGTCTAAAATAGTTCCTGAAAAAATTGAAATTGTGATGTCACATCCTCAAGCCTTGGGACAATGTTCAGAGTATATAAATAAACATTTTCCTAATGCTAAAAGAATGATTATAAATAGTACTGCACAAGCTTTTAAAAAGATTATAGATGAAAGTCTATCTAACGCCGTAGCTATTGGTAATAAAACTGCCGCTCTTAAATATAATTTAAAGATATTTGATGAAGATATCCAGGATGTAGAAAATAATGAAACCAAATTCGTATTAGTTAAAAAAACCTTTAATATAAATTCAAAAGGCCAAGTGTCTAGTTTTGTCATTGTTCCTAAGAAGGACAGATCCGGTCTTCTTTTTGATATTCTGGGATATTTTAAAGAAAATAATATTAATTTAAACAAAATCGAATCAAGACCGCTAAAGTCTGGCCTCGGTAAATATATATTTCATATTGATATACAGGGTAATTTTAAAGATAAAAATGTAGAGCGAGCTATTAGCGGAATTAAAAAGGAAAGCGAGGTAATATTTTTAGGTAGCTATAATCAAGAGAGATATAAGTAAGAATTTACTTATGTTATAATTTATCTGTGAATTTCGAACAGAGATATAAAGAGCTTAACAAACAACAAAAACAAGCTGTCGATACTATCGATGGTCCACTTCTTGTTGTTGCTGGTCCTGGTTCTGGCAAAACAGAAATCTTGAGCTTAAGAGTCGGTAAAATCTTACAAGAATCACAGATTTTGGCTTCTAATATTCTTTGCCTTACCTTTACCGAAGCTGCATCTCTCAACATGAGAAATCGTTTAGCTAAACTCATTGGCCAAGAAGGATATCGTGTAGCCATCCACACCTTTCATAATTTTTGTGTAGAAATAATACAAAAATATCCAGAGTATTTTTATAGCGGAGCATATTTTTCTCCAGCAAATGAACTTACCCAAATTCAGATATTACAAGAAATCTTTGAAAAGCTTCCACACAAAAATCCACTTAGCTCTGTTCATCCAGAACAGGGTTTTGTATATCTGAAAGATTCTTTATATTTAATAGGCAACTTGAAAAAAGCTGGTATTGAGCCAGATGAATTTAAGAAGATATTAAATCATAATAAAAAGCTCATAACAGAAATAAATGAGATTATTCAGAATATTTTTACAGATAAAATATCAAAAGAAACAATAACAAAGGCTTTCACAGGATTAGAGAAACTAAAAAAGCTTTCAGATAAATCTATAAAAGATTTCCCTAAGATGTTATTTAAAAATCTTGCTGAGTCTACATACGAATCCTTAAAAAAAGCTACAGAAGAAGCAGATGAGCTTAGCAAGACAAATTCACTTACTGCATGGAAAGGAGACTTTCTTAAAAAAGATGACGAAAATAATAACATTCTAAAAGATACTGTTTATACAGAAAAGCTTTTGGCTTTTGCTGAAATTTACGAAAATCATAGAAAGTCCATGCTTGAAAAAGGATACTATGATTTTGATGATATGATTCTCGATTGTAAAACTGCTTTACAACAAAATCCTGCACTCAGGTATGAGATCCAAGAACAATATCAATATATTCTTGTAGATGAATTTCAGGATACAAACGGGGCTCAAATGGAACTACTTCAGCTTATTACCGATGCACCAGTAAATGAAGGTAAGCCAAATATAATGGCTGTAGGAGATGATGATCAGGCTGTATATAAATTCCAAGGAGCAGAACTTTCTAATATTCTTAATTTCCAAAAGATTTTTAAAGATGTAAAAGTTGTGACGATGACCCAGAATTATCGTTCCACTCAAGACATTCTTGATATAGCAAGAGAAATGATTATAAAAGGTGAAGAAAGATTAGAAAATCTTTTCCCGGAAATTGAAAAGAATCTTGTTGCTTCAAATCCAAATATTAAGAAAGGGGATATTAAACATAAAGAATTTGCGACTAATGCTTACGAATATCATTTCATTGCAAAGGAAATAAGGAAAAGAATTGATAACGGAGAAAATCCAGAAGAGATTGCTGTTATAGCAAGAAAGCATTTTCAACTTGAAGAAATTGTTGCGTATTTGAAAGGTGAAAAAATAGATGTTAGGTACGAAAGAGAACAAAATGTTTTTAAGGAGCCTCATATAGCCCAGATAATTACGATATCTAAGTTCCTTACCTCTCTTACAAATAAACATAAAGATGAAGCAGATGAATATTTGCCAGAAATACTTAGTTTTCCATTCTGGAATCTTAAGAGGGAAGATGTATGGAAGATTTCTCTATCTGCAAGAAGAGGAGAAAATGAAAAGAATTGGATTGAAGTAATGCTTGAATCAGAAAATCATAAAATAAAAGACGTTGCTAATTTCTTGATAGAGCTAGGTGTAAGATCCGAGAATGAACCATTAGAAAAGATACTGGATTCAATCGTTGGTTCTCACATTTCTCTCTCGGAAGAAAGCGAAGATGCTGATCTAGAAAATCTACCACAAATAGATGGAAATTTTATAAGCCCTTTCAAAGGTTTCTATTTCAGTAAAGAAAAATTCGAACATTCAAAAGCAGAATATCTATCTTTCCTTTCATCACTTAGAGTTTTTGTGAATGCGCTTAGAGAATATAAAAGTGGAGAAGTTCTTTCTATAAAAGATCTTGTGGAGTTTGTAGAATTACATGAAAAAAATGAAATCCCATTAAATGATCAAAGCCCATTTTCAAGATTAAAAGGTGCTGTAAATTTGATGACAGCACATGGAGCAAAGGGTTTAGAATTTGAGACCGTATTTGTACTTTCTTGTCAGGATGATATTTGGGCTGGTAGAGGTAATAGTTCAAAACTAGTATCTCCCTCGAACCTACCAATAGGGCCTTCTGGAGACACTGAAGATGACAAACTAAGGCTGTTTTACGTGGCTATAACGCGCGCCAAGAGGCATTTATACCTCACTTCGTATCAAACCAAAGAAAATGGAAAAGAGGCCAAAAAATTGCGTTTTCTTGTGTCTGAGAAGGACGCAGAAAGCCATGAAAAACAGGCCCTAAAAACCCTATATATTCCGGAACAAGCAAGTAAAGATGAAGATGCTCCGGAGCCGCATGAAGTACTCACGGCTTCTTGGCTCGACTACAGGACCACACCTTTCATAGGTACAGAAAAGAAAATTTTAGAAACTTTGGTAGAGGAATATAAAATGCCGGTTACTCATTTAAATAACTTTTTGAATATAGAAAAAGGGGGACCACAGTATTTCTTAGAACAAAACTTGCTTAGATTTCCTCAGTCAAAAACTGCTTCTGGATCATATGGTACAGCAATACACAGAACATTAGAAAAATTTATTTTATCTTTCAAAAAAGAAGGTAAACTTTCTCCAAAAAAAGAAGTCCTTGAGTGGTTTATCATCTTCCTAAAAAAAGAAAGACTTGCTCCAGAAGATTTTAAACAATATTCAGAAAGAGGACTTGAAGCTCTTGAAGCTTTCTTGGATAAGAAACAAGAAACTTTCAATCAAAAAGATATCGTTGAGTTTAATTTTAGAGATCAGGGAGTTGTGGTAGATGGTGCGGAATTAAATGGAAAGATAGATAGGATTGTGATATTGGAGGACGGAGAGCTTGAGGTTCATGATTATAAGACCGGTAAGCCTTTAGAAGATTGGGAAGATAATACTGATTCGTACAAAAAGACAAAATCATATGAATACGAAAGACAACTTACTTTCTATAAATTACTTGTAGAAAATTCCAGGGAATTTGGTGGAAAGAAAAAAGTAACAAAAGGGGTTTTAGATTTTGTTGAACCAAAAAGAGAGAGTGGTCAGATAATCACACTTGATATGATTATTACAGAAGAAAAAACAGAGAGGCTTAGAAATCTGGTAAGAGTAGTATATAAGAAGATTAAAGATTTAGATTTCCCAGATATTAGTAAATATTCTAAAGATTTAAATGGTATAAAAGATTTTGAGGAAGATTTGTTGGCTGGGAAGATATAATAAAAAAACCACTCACATAATTTGAGTGGTTTTTTTATATTGATTACTTTTTCAACAATATATCTATAACTGTTTTCATTGCCTCTACTGGTAACGCACCATTTGTTGTAACTCTTTTTTTATCACTACTTACATTTATAAGTGGTTTACCATCTCTATCAACAATATTATTACTTATAACGAAATCATTTATTTCTTTTACTGTATTGTCTTTGATAGCTGAGGTTAAAATCATTACAGTATATGGAGTTCCATTTACACCTATTCTTAGACCATCTTTTTGTTGGTCAGTAACAATGGAAGTCATTTTGCCACTAGAAAGACAGGTATTAAATTTCGTAACATCAAGACCTACATTTTTTGCAAATACTGGGAGTTTAGTAGCATCAAGAGAATCATTTCCTTCTGTCTCTGAATATATCATATCTAACATTGCCCAAAAAGATTTATTTCCACCAATTTCAGCCGCACATTCTGTCGCTTCGGCTTCTTTTATTGCTTTTTTATGAAAAGTTAGTGGAAAATGTCTGTATACCCAAGCTACTTTACCATCTTTACCATATGTATCTATCAAGCTATGCATAGTTACATGGAATCTCTTACAGAAGGGACATTCAGTATCTGAATATTCAACAATCTTTATTTCTGCATTTGGATTACCAAGAATGTGTTCGTCTGCACTTATTGCTTTTGGTGCAGCACCTGTAGCAGGAGCTGTTTTTGCTGGAGTGTTTGCTTTGTTGTTCGCAACTGCGCCGCCATTATCTTTGTTGGTAAAATAAATTGCTCCCGCAATTACGAAACCAGCCAATAGGATGGCTCCGGGGACATAGTATACACTTTGTTCTTGTTTATTAGACATTTGTTATTTTAATTAAACTATTAATGTGGGATAATTATATCATAATAATTTAAAACACAAGTATGCATATTTTTGATTCAATCATTTTAGGAATAGTCCAAGGTCTAACAGAATTTTTACCAATATCTTCTTCTGGACATTTGATAATTGCTAGAGATATTTTAGGTTGGAATAGTTCAAATAGTCTCTCTTTTGATGCCGTACTTCAATTGGCTACAGCTCTAGCTTTAGTTGTTTATTTCTGGAAAGATATACTTAGACTTATAAAAACATTCTTTGCTTTAGTTTTCAGAAAGACAGTAGAACACAAAGATACAGTTTTAATTTTTGCAATTATTATCGGTACTATCCCAGCACTTATACTAGGATTACTCTTAGAAAAATACATGGAAACTATTTTCCGAAGTGCAGGGCTTGTTGCTTTGATTTTGATTATCGGAAGTATTGTAATGTATTTTGCAGAAAAACTAGCGAAACAAAATAATAATTTAAATATTAAAAAAGGATTTTGGATTGGGTGTTTCCAGTGTCTTGCACTGGTCCCTGGTTTTTCTCGTTCTGGTGCAACTATTTCTGGAGGATTATTTTTAGGATTAAATAGAGAAGATGCTGCTAGATTCAGCTTCTTACTCTCAATACCTATAATATTAGGATCAGGACTAAAGAAATTATTGGATTTGTTCCAATCTGGCTTTGTTTTGGATTCTGGTATAAGTTTACTGGTTGCTTCCGTCACGGCTTTTGTAGTCGGTATTTTGGCTATAGGCTTTTTGATGAAATATCTAAAAAAACATTCTCTCAATATATTCATCTGGTATAGGGTTATACTGGCCATCTTTGTTTTAGCCTTTATATACTTAGTCTAAAAAAGACTTGCGAAAAATCTTGTTTTCGTGTAATATATTGGCTTATGGAATTCGCAGTAATAAAAACAGGAGGAAAACAATACAAAGTTTCAAAAGGTGACACCCTAAAGGTGGAAAAGCTTATTGGAACATATAAGGAAGGCGATAAAATCGTTTTTGATAAAGTATTACTTGTCGACAACGGCAAAGATACAACTATCGGAATGCCTTTCATAGATGGTGCCTCAGTTGAAGCTACTCTAGTAAAATCAGCTAAAAGACCTACAGTTACAGTCATCCACTACAAACAAAAGAGCAGATACTTCAAGAAAAATGGTCACAGACAGCCTTACTTCGAAGTCAAAATAGATTCAATTAAATAATTTTAAAGTCCCCGAGAATAAACATCTCGGGGACTTTTCTTTTATGTGATATGATTAGTTTAATTATTAAAATTAATAGAAAAAACAAATGAAGAAAAGAGCCCATAAGTATATCTTTGTAATCGGAGGTGTTATGTCAGGAGTCGGTAAAGGTATCACTACTTCGTCTATTGGGGCCCTTCTTCAAGCAAAAGGTTTTGGTGTAAATCTATTAAAAGTTGATCCATATTTAAATGTAGACGCGGGAACAATGAATCCTACTGAACACGGAGAAGTTTTTGTATTAAATTCTGGACTTGAGACAGATCAAGATATGGGAAATTATGAAAGATTTTTAAATCGCGATCTTACAGGAGACGACTATATTACTTCTGGTATGGTTTACAAACATGTTATAGAAGCAGAAAGAGCCCTTAAGTACGGTGGTCATTGTGTTGAAGCTATTCCACATATAAGAGATGAAATAATTCATAGATTTGAAAAGTCAGCGAAAGTAAATAAATCAGATATTACGGTTGTAGAAATCGGTGGAACAATTGGCGACTATCAAAACATTATGTTTATAGAAGCTGCTCGTGTAATGAAGGTAAGGTATCCAAATGATGTTGCTTTTGTGATGGTCAGCTTTATGCCTATACCTCATACTCTTGGTGAGATGAAATCCAAGCCAACTCAAAATGCTTTGAGACAACTTAATTCATACGGAGTAAATGCAGATATTATCATCGCAAGAAGCGAAACTCCTATGGATCACAAGAGAAAAGAAAAGATTGCTGTATCTTGTAGTTTACCAGTAGAAAATATTATATCTGCACCGGACATAGAAAGTGTTTTTGACGTTCCAATAAATTTTGAGAAGGATAATATAAGCAAAATACTTTTGAAGCTTCTACACTTGAGAGAAAAGAAAAATACACCAGGTATAGGAGAATGGATTAAGTTTGCTAATAGTGTAAAGAATACAAAAGATACAGTAGACATAGCCATTGTCGGAAAGTATTTCAATACCGGAGACTTTGTTCTTACAGATGCATATGTTTCTGTGCTTGAAGCTATAAAATACTCTGCATATAAGCTAGGTAGAAAAGCAAAAATACATACTGTAAATTCTAGAGACTTTGAGAAGGCTGATTTGAAGGCTTCTGATTTTAAAACATTAGACAAATATGATGGAATCATTGTCCCTGGAGGTTTTGGAGAATCTGGGATAGAAGGGAAGCTTGCTGTTATAAAATATGCTAGAGAAAAAAAGATTCCTTATTTTGGACTTTGTTATGGTATGCAACTTATGGTCATAGAATATGCAAGAAATGTTCTTGGACTTAAAGATGCAAACACCGCTGAAATAAATATAAATTCAAATTCTCTTGTTATAGACATAATGCCTGATCAAAAGAAAAAGCTTGAAGAATTAAATTATGGTGGAAGTATGAGGCTCGGTTCATATAACGCGCATATTGAAAAAGGTACAGTAGCTTATGAAGCTTACAAACAAGAAATAGTTCAAGAAAGACATAGACATAGATATGAAGTAAATCCTGAATTTATAAAAAAGATTACAGATGCGGGACTAGTATTTTCTGGTAAATCTCCAAATGGTGTTCTTATGGAAATAGCAGAATTACCTAAAAAGGTTCACCCGTTTTTCTTGGGTACACAATTCCATCCAGAATTTTTGGCTAGACCACTTGCTCCACATCCACTTTTTACGGAGTTTATAAGGGAGGCGATAAAGAGAAGGAATAAATAGAAAATATGATTTTAGATTATATAGATAATATTATTATAGATGTTAAATCACCCCCTGTAGATAACTTACATGCAATAAAATATTTACAGGATGGAATAATTTTTTTAGCAAATTATACTAAGCAATTAGAAGATTCTGTTATGGCTAAAAAACTAAATCCGGAATTTTACAAAGATTTTTCTGGTGCAGAAAGTAATTTATTAGCTAACATATATAACTGGTTCGCTGTTTCAATAATTAGTTATTTACGTTCAATTGCGACTCTAGATTACATGGGTAAAAATAATGTTAGCATAAATAATCTAAGTAATTTTAAAGGGGAATTAAAAGAATATACTTGTGAATATATTAAAAAAGTTGTACCAGAAATATATGAATGGAGAAATAAAGTCGGTGGACATTTTGCTATAACAGATCCTAAAGACGACAGCCCTTCAACCTTAGAAGCTAGTTTTTTTAATAATATCTCTTTTGAAAAAGGGCGTTCTTATGCCGGGTCATTAAAATGGGGAGAATCTAAATTACCGAAGTGGTCTCTTGTTAAAGAGTTTGAAGAAAAACTAGTCCCAAGATATTGGCCAAACATTACTTGTGGTGACGATGGTGACAAAAAATAATTTATCTCCTATTCCTCAACGCATTTTTAATAGTCTCTGGATCAGAATATTCCAATTCTGCACCAGTAGAAAGTCCGCGTCCTAGCTCATCTACTTTAATATTATATTTTTCTGTAAGAGGGGAAAGAGCTTTTTTCAAATATTCTGCTGTATATTCTCCTTCTGAATTAGCATCAAGGCCAAGTATTATTTCCTTAAGACCTTTCTCTGCGTTTCTACTTACAAAAGAGATTAATTCTTTAAGCCTAATTTTCGTCTCTGGGCTTTTGTCTAATATTGGTATTAAGCCGCCCAAAACAAAATATCTACCATCAAATGAATGGCTTTTTTCTATATTTTCCAAATCAACATCTTGGCCGACGATCATAAGCTGAGATATATCTCTATGAGAATCAGAGCAAATATTACAAATATTATTTGTACCGTTTTCGTGTTTAGCGAAATATCTTTTACACTCCTGACACATTTCTATTTCACTTCTTAATTCAGAAATTTCTTTTTTAAATTCTTCTATATATCCAGAATGTCTGGTAATGAGAAAATATACAAACCTTCTGGCTTGTTTGGGACCAATACCAGGGAAGTCTGAAAATATTTTTATTAATCTATCAATTGAGTTCATAAATTTTAGAATCCTCCATCTCCATTAAATTCCCCAAAATCATTTTTGTCCATAGAAAGGAAAGAAGATTTGTCTGCGTCGAAGTATAGTTCTACTTTACCAGTAGGTCCGTTTCTGTGCTTTTCAATCATTATTTCAGTGATTTGTTTCTTACCTGCGCCATCGTCATTTTGTTCTCTGTGGATGAACATAACAACATCGGCATCCTGCTCAATAGAACCAGAATCTCTAAGGTCAGAAAGTCTTGGTTTACCTCCTCTTTGTTCCACCGCACGAGAAAGCTGTGAAAGAGCAATGACAGGAATATCAAATTCTTTTGCTAATTGTTTGAGAGATCTGGAAATTTCAGTGATTTGTTGCACTATGTTGTCATTATTCTTGCTTTGTACTGGAGTCATAAGCTGTAAGTAGTCGATGACAACAAGTCCAAGCTTCTTTTCATGTTTTAATCTTCTTACAACAGAACGAATCTTAAGAATATTATTTGCTGCTTGATCATCTATGAAAATTGGAGCTTTTGAAAGTGGCTCAAGACAAGAGCGAATTTTTTCAAATTCTGTATCAAGAGTAAGCTTACCCGTCCTTAATTTCCATGCATCAACTTTTGATTCAGCAGAGAGCATTCTGTCTACGAGTTGTTGGGTGCTCATTTCAAGAGAGAAGATAGCTGTAGGAATATTGTGTCTTATGGCAGCGTTTCTTACAAAGTCTAATGCAAGGGAAGTCTTACCAACAGATGGTCTAGCTGCGAGAATAATAAGGTCTGAGTTTTGAAAACCAGAAAGTTTATTATCAAGATCTTTGAAACCAGAAGGTACCCCACGAATTTCTCCTTGAGTTTTGTGTAGTCTATCAAGTCTATCCATTGCTTCTCCAAGAACATCTTTCATCTCTACAAATTTTCCTGAAAGATTTGTACTTGTGACCTCGTACATCTTCTTCTCTGCTTTGTCTAGAAGTTCTGGAAGTTCATGGGTCTCATCATATCCGAGACCAGCGATATGCTCAGCCGCCTCTATCAAGCGTCTCATCGTATGCTTTTTGTTTACTATATCTCCATAGTGTTCAGCGTTTGAAGAAGAAGGTACAGAATTTGCAAGTTCTGTAAGATATGACATTCCACCAATTCTATCTAGTTCATTTCTTTCTTTTAGGAAAGAGGAAATTGTAAGTAAATCAATCGGCTCTCTACGGTTATAAAGTTCTGCCATCGCAGAAAAAATAGTTTTGTGCTTTTCTACATAGAAAGCTTCCTGACGAATCATATCCATTATTTCAGGAAGTGCTTCAGGACGAAGCATAATAGAACCGATAAGGGCTCTTTCAGAATCAATATTCTGAGGTGGGATTCTTATATTCATCTTTTTATAATCTCCGGACATAAAGGCATTTTATCATTAAAATTTATAAAGCCGCAATAGATAAAAAGCGTATAAAATGTGAGTAATTTGTGGAGAAGTGAAAAGGGCGTTCGCAAAGCGAACGCCCCCATTCTTATATTTTCTTAATTTCTATCCCTTCCGCCGTATCCTTTACTTCATATCCCAATTCCTTTATTTTATCTCTCAATTCATCAGATTTTGCCCAGTCTTTGCCTTTTCTAGCTTGAGTTCTCTCGTCTACGAGTCTCTGTACTTCATCTGGTATTTTATCTGCTTTTGTTTCTTTTGTATTATTTTTAAACTCCAGACCTAACACCTCATCAAAATCATACACAGTAGCCAATTTATCTTCTTTAGAAATTTCAGACTTCAACATTTCATTTAATACAGCAAGAGCTTGAGACATATTGAGATCGTCATTTATTGCTAACATAAATCTATCTCTCCATTCTGTATTTACCTTACCAACTTTAGTTCCAAGATTTGAAATTTTTGAATATAAATTATCTAAGCCTTGTTTGGCAGAGGCGATATTTTCACCCCATTCCATTGGCTTTCTGTAATGTGTAGAGAAGGTTGCAAAACGATATACGAGTGGGGAAGAGCCTTTTTCTATAAAGGTATTATTTAGAGTAATTTTGTCACCAGAACTCTTTGCCATCTTTTTACCATCGCTCATATTAAGAAAGCCTCCGTGAATCCAGAAATTAACCCATGGTTTTTTATCTGTCGCAGCTTCAGTTTGTGCTATTTCATTTGTATGATGAAGACTTATAGCGTCAGTAGCTCCACAATGTATATCAAATTGTTCACCCAAGTATTTCACACTCATAGCAGAACATTCTATGTGCCAACCAGGGAAGCCAACACCCCAAGGGCTTTGCCATTCCATTTGTCTTTTTTCTTCTGGTTTTGAGAATTTCCAAAGCGCGAAATCAGTAGGATTTCTTTTCTCATCATTTATTTCTACACGAGCACCTTCTCTAAGAGCTTCAAGATTTTGACCAGAGAGTTTTGTGTAGTCAGATACTTTTGATGTATCGAAATATATTCCGTCTGTTGTTTTGTAGGTAAAACCTTTTTTTTCTAAGGTTTGTATCATTTCGATCTGCTCTTTTATGTTGTCAGTTGCCTTACAAAAAGTATTTGGGAAAATAATATTAAGATTTTTGATATCTTCCTTAAAGATTTTTGTGTAGAAATCAGCAATTTCCCAAGCGGTTTTACCTGTTTTTTGTGCCTCTCTTTCTACCTTATCCTCACCCATATCTCTATCATTTGTAAGGTGTCCGACATCAGTAATATTCATTATATGATTTACTTTGTATCCGTTTTTCTGTAATACACGCTTAAGAACATCTTCAAAAACATATGTTCGAAGATTGCCTAAGTGTGGATACCCGTATACAGTAGGTCCACAAGTGTACATTCCTACATAACCTTTTTTAATACTTCTAAATTCTTCTTTTGTTCTTGAGAGGGTGTTGTAGAGAAATATTGTTTTGTTTTCTGTTTTTTTAAAAAGTTTTGAGAACATATTTATAGCCATTTTTTAATCTTTGCAAAAATAAATAACGCGATCATCGCACACAATTCAACGGAAACAATTATGCCCCAGTCATTATTTGAACCAATAAGCGGTGTACCAGATGTATTCATTTGGAATAGACCCGTGATGATAGTAAAAGGAAGAGCAAGAAAAGCGATGATAGTAAGAGTCTTCATGATCTCGTTCTGTTTAGTGTTTAATAGGGAGTCGTTTGTGCCACGAATTTCTTTCAAGAATTCCGTGCTTTGTGTTAGAAGATCTTGAATTCTATAATATTCGTTTAAAATTTTATCGCAATTTTCTTTGAAATTAGCATCGAATATCTTTTCTCCAGCTTCTGCTAGGCTTTCTAAGATTTGTTGATGAGTTTTTGTTGTGTGATTCAAGTGTAAAAGATCTTTGTTTATTTTTGAAATAGAAAAGACCATTTCTTTTTCTTTTCCTTCAAAAACCTTTCCTTTGATATCTTTAATAGCATCATTAATTGCATCCACTTCGTCACCGATGTTTTTATATAATTCTTTTATTATGTAATACAAAACATATCCAGCATGGTCTTCCATCAAATGCTTATCCAAAATAGTGTTAACCTCAAAGAGTTTTTCAAATCTTTCTAATGCATCAATATTTTCATATCTTGTAGTGATTATAAATTCTTTCCCTACAACAAAATCTATTTCCTGATCAATATCATCCTTGGCACTTGAATGATTTAAGGCAGGGAAGTGCATTACTAAGTATAGATAATTTGGTTGTGCAACGATCTTTTCTTTATATGTAGGTAGGTGTAAATCTCTTACAACAGATGGATCTAAAGAATATTCTTGCATCAAACCCTGTAGCTCTTCTCTCTGTGGGGTTTCTGCATCTATCCAAGTAATTGTTTTGTTTGTGTATCTTTTAATCATTTTAAAGACGTATTAATTTAATATTACTAAAATTATACCTTTTTAGTGAGATGATAACAAGGAATACTTCTACCCTAGTAAAATAGTTTGACAATAAATATTGCACTGTGTTATAATATAAAAGGAGGTGGAAATGATTAAAATCAATAATTCAAATGGAGAATCAATTACAGTAGAAACTGAAAAGATTCTCAGATTTATTAGGGATGATAAAAACAGTGATTTTTTTGTAGATAACGCCTTGTTAAACTATTCTTTTAGCGAGGTTGGTTTATTGACAACAGAAATCACTACAAGCGAAAATACTATAATTTTAAATCACGGACTTGGAGTACAGATTTCCTGTTTTGGTCCGGAGTATGAAATTTTTAGGTTAGTTTTCGCTATCTTGATAATAAGAGAAAAAAACTTAAGCTTAATATAGGATCTCGGTAACTGCCAACACTTAATGTGTTGGCTTTTTTAAATTGACCTTATATCCAATCTTTGAGATAATTGTCTGTAATGAATAAAAATAAATTAATATTCGGCAAGTTTTTAGTAATTTTCTCCGTAATTATATTGATATCTTTTGGTGTTGGAGTATATTTCGGTAGTTCCTTTATTTCAAAAACTAATGAAAAAATTGTTTTTGTAAGTAACTCAACAAATTCAGATACATCTACAAGTTCTGTAAATCTCAAACCTTTCTGGGATGCTTGGAAAATTCTAGATAACAAATTTGTACCTACGGTAAAAGCTTCTAAGGTTATAGATAACCAAGAGAAAGTTTGGGGTGCTATAAAAGGTTTAGCCTCACAATACGGCGATCCATACACAGTATTTATGCCACCAGAAGATAGCAAAATGTTTGAGAGTGACATAAGCGGAAATTTTGAAGGTGTTGGTATGGAAATTGGTATGAAGGATAACCAAATGGTTGTTGTTTCTCCTCTAAAGGGTACACCGGCATACAATGCTGGAGTAAAAGCAGGTGATTTTATTCTTTCAATCGATGATGTAAAGACAGATAGTATGGCTGTAGATAATGCAGTAAAACTTATACGTGGTAAAGCTAACACTCAAGTAAGTATTAAATTTGCTAGAGAAGGAAAGACGGAACCTTTTGTTATAAAAATCACAAGAGGAATAATAAATGTACCAACACTTGAAACAGAAAAGAAAGGAGATATTTTTGTAATAAAACTTTATAACTTCTATGCTCCAGCTTCAAACGCCTTCAGAGGTGCACTTAGAGAATTTATAGAATCAGGAACACATAAACTTATATTAGATTTACGTGGTAACCCAGGAGGATATCTTGAATCGGCTGTGGATATGTCCAGTTTCTTTTTGCCAGTAGGTAAAGTTGTTGTAAGTGAATCATTTGGAGGTAAACAAAATGATGTGATTTATAGAAGTAAGGGCTATGATATTTTCAACGATACACTTAGGATGGTAATTCTTGTAGATGGAGGTTCGGCTTCAGCTTCAGAAATTCTTGCTGGTGCATTAAAAGAACAAGGTGTTGCAAAACTTGTGGGAACAAAAACTTTTGGTAAAGGTTCAGTACAAGAGCTTATCAAACTCACACCAGACACTTCACTTAAGGTAACAATAGCAAAGTGGCTTACACCGAAAGGTAATTCTATTTCAGAAGGAGGTCTTACTCCAGATTATGAAGTAAAATTTACAGCTAAGGATCTAACAGACAAAAAAGATTCACAAATGGAGAAGGCTGTAGAAGTGGTTAATGGTTTGTAAATAAAAAACCGCACCTTTATGGGGTGCGGTTTGTCCATACTTTTTTGTACGGATCAATTCCTTGTGCTTCGGAACGACCGTCACAATCAGGGCAAATATTGTTCACGAGATGTCTTAATTGCGTCACCGCCATACACATTTTACAACGTTTAGCGTGATCGTTTTGAAGCATACAGTCGTCATCACAATAGGCATTTCCGCCCCAACGAGATTCAATATGAGCTTCGATTGGTCTATAAGGAAATATAGAACGTGCCTCGAGCTTATTTCTCATCTGTCGGACAAGAACTTTGATCTTTTTGCCATCATTATCAATCTGTTCCTCAAACAAAGGAGAAACAGTAGCTTCTACTTGAGTGGTCATTTTGTTATCTCCTTTCTTGGTTTTTAGTTAACATCAATGAACTATTGTATATAAAGAATATCTACCTTTTATTAAGCTGTCAAGCCTATCATAAATTCACGACTTATATTATGATTAATTTATGAAAATAATACTTTTAAAGGATGTAAAGAAAGTTGGAAGAAAATTTGAAGTCAAAAATGTAGCTGACGGTCTTGCTATAAATAAACTTATTCCTATGGGAATGGCTATTCAGGCTACAGAAGGGAATATAAAAGGTTTACAAGAAAAGATTAAGATAGGAGAAAACAATTCTGCTCAAATAGAGGACTCCATAAAAAAAGCTATCGCTTCGCTTAAGGATGGTAAAGTTGTAATCACAGGGAAGACAAATGACAAAGGACATCTATTTGCTGGAGTTCATAAAGCTCAAATTATTGAAGAATTCAAAAAAGTAACAGGTGTAGAAATTTCTGAAGATTCTATCAAACTAGAAAAACCTCTTAAGGAAGTTGGGGAACATAAAATAAAAATCACTCTCGGTGACAAAGTTTTTGAGTTTGTGGTGGAAATAAAAGGAACCAAATAACATATATAATTAAAAACAACGGACTTTCGCCCGTTGTTTTTTATTATATCCTTATATTACGTTTACAAGATTTCTTCTAGAAGTTCTTGAGTCAAAGTTTGTCTTTCTCTTTGTTGTAAATTCTACTTTACCATCAGTAAGAGCAAAAAGAGTATGGTCTTTACCCACACCAACATTCTTACCAGCAATAGTGGTTCTGCCTTTTTGTCTCAATATTACATTTCCTGTTTTTACAGATTCGTTGTGGTTTACTTTCACACCAAGGTATCTTGGATTGGAATCTCTACCGTTTTTCGATGAACCTGCTGCTTTTTTATGTGCCATATTATTTTTTTAAAATTTAATATCCCTTTTTACGGGGATTCTGATACAATTACACTTACAAATGAGTATAAATGATTTATCAGGAAAAATCAAGTCCTTTTACCTTAAAAGAAAGGACTATTTTTATAGCCAGGAAAAAGGCTTCAAAATCAGTACCGACCTGTTTATCGTCATCTTGGTCTGCCTAGTAGCCACGGCATCCTTTGGTTTAGGTAAACTTTCTGCCTTAGAAAAGAAGAAGACCCCGATCCAGGTACTTAAGGTCCAAGATGAATTATTGGCTGGGGTAGTAGGGAAGACAGAGCCTTCTTTTAAAGCCGAAAACAGCCCAACAGTAAATAATAATCTTGCTACAGCTTTAGACTCACAAACAAGCAAAGGACTTGTCCTAGCCTCAAAATCAGGCAAAAAATACTACTTTCCGTGGTGTTCTGGAGTAGACAGAATCAAAGAAGAAAACAAAGTTTGGTTCTCTTCTGTTGAAGACGCTAAGAAAGCTGGTTTAACCCCAGCTTCTGGTTGCACTGGTTTAAAATAGATGGTATTGTCTAAAATAGAATTTGTCAAAAGAAAGGACTTTGAAGTGGCTAAATTAAAATGTATCGGAGTTGGAACTTCTATAATTGTGGCGTCTATTGTTTCTGGTCCAAAACCAGCTGCTATAAAAAGTGCTGACGATCTATTAAAGGACGTCATGCGAAATTTTAAGAGTAAGTGTTTTTTAAAAGCTACGAGATCCAAAAAGTTTAACCCAGGATGGAGATAAGATGAGTAAATTATCAAGGGCAGAAGAAGATGGAATAGCTTTAGCGGATGTTGTTATGAGGTTTGCTCATAGAACATACAATGCTCCTAGGGGTAGAAAAATTGTTCAAACCTGCATTAGCAGACTTACGGGTAGAATTGATGAAATTCAACCTAAAAAAGCAACTCCGGCTTACAAAAAAGCCAGGTATAGAAAGAAAAAGAAGAAAAAAACGTTAAAGAGATGAAGAACGTGTGATTTTGGGCGCAACTTAGTTGCGCCCTTTCTTTTTGCCAGAAAACCTCTGAAAATTTACACCACAAAATAGGGGATTAAGCAAGGTAAAAGTGGCTCAACCAAGCCGTATTAAAGAGTTTGACTATTGACGAAACGTGTTGTAAAAGCTTGACTTTATAAAACAGGTATGATAGTATATATAGGAAATCAGAGGCAACTCTGATTTTAATTATGATAGAAATATTAACGACGTCTTTCTTCATCTTTTCTTCAATATACGGAGGCCCGGTTAATACTAGCGACGTAAAAGTTTCTAGCAACGTACCGCAGATAAAAGCCCCAGTAGTTGAGAAAACAGAAACCGAAGTTCCAAATAACATTGGTTTAGAGAAGAAGGTCAGAGAATTTTTCAAGAACGATCCTTTGCTTGTAGATATTTCAAGATGTGAATCTCACTTCAGACAATATGATACAGATGGAGAATCGCTCAGAGGTAAGGTAAATAGTTCAGATATAGGCTTGATGCAGATAAATGAATATTATCATGCAGACACAGCAAAAAAACTTGGTATGGACATTCACACTGTAGAAGGAAACCTAGCTTATGCTAAGTATCTCTACAACAAGGAAGGTGCACAACCATGGAAATCTTCTTCAAAGTGTTGGGCTACAAATGTAGCAAGTACACCTAGAACAGGAGAATTGGCAGTTAACATCTAACAGCCAAAACAAATTATAAATAAATACAAAAGGCGGGTTTGCGAAAGCGAGCTCGCCTTTTGTATTTATAAGATATAAAAAAGCCCAAGCCGCAGGTGTACAGACCTGGGGCTTGGGCTGAAGGTTTTGATTCATTGGCGATTCCTACAAACGCCGCGCGGCCTTATTCATTTCTTTGCCGTAAGACGACGAATTTTTCGTTTATACGCCATTTTTACCTCCTTTCATCTAAAAAAGAATTATAATTCACCGTCTGGTTTGCCTCGATCATCAATACAATCCAGACATTTTAATATCTTTTTGTCCCGCCTACTGTTAGATATTAGGATAATGATAACAACAAGAGCCACAGCAACAACGACTAGGGGAATTAATGTTACAGCTGCATTAACATCTTCGTGGTTAAGCTCTTTGTTTTTCATTCTTGCGGTGATGAACGACTGAGCCAGACTTAAGGAAAACAATACTGCAAGTGATGCAAAAATTAACCATCTCAGAAATATTCTTACCCTCGTAACTACATCCAGTGTTTTCATTATTTTAACCCTTTCTTTTATAACTTAAAGAACAACCTGTATTAGAGGATATTAAACCATAATTGATTACTTAATACAATATCTAATAAAAAACCCCACCAAGCCGAAACTTAGGTGAGGGTTTAGTTGATCGGTGGCCGAATTTACCTCCTTACAACCTTGAATTTGAAATCTGTATCAAGAAAGATTCCATTAATCTTGTCAGCAATTTGACTTGGTGTCATATTCCTAAACAAGAGATGCCAAGCTTTATGCTGTCTTTCTTCAATAATGGATATATTGAATGATTCCTCAGAGCCTCCACGCGAACGCGGTTTCCTATGATGGCGGTTTTTAAATTTCATCTAATACCTCCATCGCATCTTTTTTTGCTTCCATAGGCAGAACCTTTCGATTAATTTATTAGCCAGAAAGAACTATACTAATATTAAATCATGACCGGTTATTTAATACAAGATGCAGGGAAGTATGAATAGTTTTGATTGACAAAGACCCTTTTTGTACTAATCTTATATCAGATAAGGAGAAACTATGACTAATGCAGTGCTAGTTTTATATACGAGACTCAACCCTATAAATAGGCAACTCGAAGTGCTCTTTGCAAAAAAACACGCTGAAGCGAAAGTTGGTGCTGGTAAACTCAATGGCTACGGTGGTTGTATTGATCCAGGGGAAACTCCAGCTCAAGCAGCTATAAGAGAAACCAGTGAAGAAGCTGGTGAAAATTTCTTGGTACTTGAAAAAGATCTCAAAGCTAGAGGTATAATAACTTTCTATGATCATGAGATAAGACCAAAATGGAAAGTGTATATCTTTGTCTGCGACAGGTTCAGTGGCGAACCGAAGGAGTCCAAAGAGATGCTTGATCCCAAGTGGTTTGATGCAGATCAAATTCCTAAGCTCGATATACTACCAGCAGACAAACTATTCATGCCAAAGATTCTATCTGGCAAAACCGTTCATAACGGATGGGTTATCTTCAAAAGGAACTTCAGCGGTGTTAGGGGATATGGTGGTTTTTAATAAAACCACGTCACCAAGTCGGTCTTATTTAAAAGTAAGACCGATTTTTTATTACATAAAGAAAAATACGCGATTCTGTTTTAGCCAAAACTGGCAGAGAGAATGTGAGGGGAATTAAGGCTTTGTTATTATATATGTGTCGCACAATATATCTTTTGCCTGATATATATCTCAAATATGGCTTAAATAACAACAAAGGCACTTCCCCGGGTATTTTTAGAAAATTCTTAGTATTACTATAAAAATGTAGAAATATTTATTTATATAATAATTTATCTCAAAAAATATTTCTGAAAAGTTTTCTCTCCCCTCTAGACTAGATCAGTGTCATAAATTTTTAAATTAGTCATTTTTCACTTTTTAGCAAAAAAGGCCTTTTCGGCCTTTTTTGTGTTTTTAACGATCTCTATAAATATTATCCCAAATTCATAGCAGCCAAACCTTCTTGTATAAGCCTCCAAAGGACTCCGACAACAAACTTGTCCCATACAAAGATCACAGGAGCAGCCAAGTAATTGTTCCAGAAGGTTTTTATAAAACCCCAAACATACTGTAAATTAGTTTGAACACTGTCTGACTCAATTATATCTTTTATATTAAAACCAAAATATCCTAGAACGATAAGAGCAATTACTACTACAACCACCATCTTTATTAAACCTTTATTTTTTTGCATAAATTTTATTAAAATAAATTAATCTAAAAGCTTTAATAATTATACCACAAAAAATACTCTGCAAATGTTTACAAGTATGTCATTGGGTCCAAATATCCTTTAGGATCTGCTATAGGCATTGTGTACGTTCCTTTGCATACCTTACTCTTCATACTACTGATCTTTACACCCTGAGTAGCATAGAGGCTCAAATGTAAGTGTGGACCAGTACTATATCCGGTATTTCCAGAGTATGCGATGGTGTCTCCAGTATATACTCTATCTCCTGCCTTAACTTTTATTAAAGAAAGGTGCCCATATAAAGTAGAAAGACCATTATCGTGTTTTATGAGAATCCATTTACCATACGATGCAGCAGAACAAACCGTATCTGTGTCTCCAGTGCCTTCAATAGTTCCAGAAAGTGCGGCCTTTACTTTTGTACCGACAGAAGCTCTAAAGTCCACGCCGTTGTGACTTCCAGATGTATAAAGTCTTCCAGAGTCAGATGTGACTCCAAACTTTTGAGTTATATAAACATTGTCTAGTGGATATGCAAGTATACCTTTTCCTGCTTTTGGAATACTCTTGGGATCAATAGCGAGTCTTAGATCAGATTCAAATTGAGTAAGTTCTTTATTAAAAGCATCGGCTAAAGCCTGCTTTGAGGCAAGAAGTTTTTTGTAGTCGGACTCTTTATTCTTAGTTTGGGCTAAAAGCTGGGTTTTTGATTTTTTATTTATCTCTAATATAGCTTTCTGATCTTCTAGGTCAGATTTTAATGCGACTAACTTTTTTCTTTTACTTTCTGCATCACCCTTATCTACCTCAAGACCTGTCTTTATAATCTTAGTCTCTGATACCTTTTGTCTTATGCTATTTTGAATTCTAAGTAAACTTTCTGTACTCATCCAAAACTGAGAAAGATTACTACTAGATATTAAATTTTCTATAATAGATGTTTGATCTATTTCATTTATCTCTCTTATGGTTTGTCCTATGACTTTACTATTAAGATTAATATCCTTTTCTTTACCAACTATCTCAAATCCGAGTCTTTGTATTTCAAGTTCTGTTGTCTTGATATTATTCTCAGTAAGCTTAATATCTAAAAGATTTTTTTTCTCTGTAGCTTCTATGGTTTTAAGCGCCTTTGAAAGTGAATCGACTTCCCCACCAATAGTTTTTAATTGAGCTTGATATTCAGCTATTTCTTTCTCAAGCTGAAGTTTACTCTTAGTTGTACTGTCTATTTTTGCTTTTATCTCGTCTATTGACTGTCCTAAAGATACGTTTCCTAATAACATAAAAGTAATGAATACAAAAAGAGATATTCTTACTGTTTTGTTATATATACTCATCTTATTTTAATAACAATTCTATAGCTATACTTATTCTTGAGAGGGTTTCTGCTTTACCTAATGTACCACAGAGAGTAAACGGATCTGGAGATTTTTCTTTACCAGAGAGGGAAACACGGAGTGGCCAAAGCACGTTCCCCTTCCCTTTCTCTTCAGCAATTTTCCAGATAGCTTCTTTTGTACTTTCTGAAGAAAAATTACTTTCGTCCATTTTTTCAAATATTTCTGATACAAGTTTAAGGTTTTCTGCAGCTTCCTGTGTTGTGCCACCCTTTTTCCAAACTATCATCTCTTTATCCAAAATCGGTTTCTCAAAGAAATATTGAATATCGCCATCCTTAAGCATTTGGTCTACATCAGACCAAACATTAATTCTTTCTAAAATGATTGGGGTTATTTTTTTAATAATTTCATCATTTTGATATCCAGAATTTTTGATTAGTCTATTTGTAATTTCTTCTTGGACTTTTTCTATTGGAAGTTTCTTAAGATATTCTTTGTTATACCAGAGTAATTTTTGTGGATTAAATATAGCCCCGGCCTTTTGGACCTTAGATATATCAAATTTTTCAATTAATTCATCGAGTGAAAAAACTTCTTCTTCTGTTCCAGGATTCCAACCCAAAAAAGCAATGAAGTTTAACATAGCCTCTGGTAGATATCCCATTTTTTCATAATATTCTACAGATACCATTTCACCATGTTTTCTTTTTGAAAGTTTTTCTCTCGTCTCAGATAGAATAAGGGGCATGTGCCCGTAAACTGGTCTTGGTTTTTCTCCTATAGCCTCCCATATTAAAATCTGCCTAGGAGTATTTGAAAGGTGCTCTTCTGCACGAATAACATGTGTGATCCCCATGGTAATATCGTCAACAACATTTGAAAGGTGGAAGATTGGTTCATCTAAGCTTTTGGCGATAATGAAATCTCCAAGATCTGTTGTATCAAAAACAACATCTCCTTTTATTAAGTCGTTGAAAGCAATTTTTTTATTTGGATTTTTGAATCTAATAACTTCTGCTCTTTGTCCTTCTTCTTTTACCTCCTCCTTTGAAACATAGGCATGCCCATTTTCTATGAGCTTCTCTATATACTTTCTGTGTACAGAAAAATAATCTGACTGTAGTAATGTGTCATCAAATTTTAAACCAAGCCATTCGAAGGCTTTGACTATACCTTCGGTATATTCCTTTTTTGATCTTTCTAAATCAGTATCTTCAATTCTTAAAATTATTTTACCTTTATTTTGCCTTGCGTATAAATAATTAAAAAGAGCAGTCCTAGCTCCACCAATGTGAAGGAAGCCGGTAGGGCTCGGTGCGAATCTTAAAACCATTTGTTCATTATTCTTCATGTTGTATTCCTATTTTAATTATTTCTTCTGCAATTATTTTTGCTGAATCGGCCTTAACAAACTCTTTTGCTCCCAATGACATTTTTTCTGCGATCTTTGGATTTGTCATTATTCTTTCAACTTCTGACAAAAGAATGTTTGCTGATAGATTTGCTTCCTCTATAACTGTACAAGCTCCTGATCTCGCATAATTATATGCATTTTCTCTTTGGTGGTCACCGTTTGAATCTGTGATTGGAATAATGATGCTTGGTATACCCCAGTTTGCTATTTCAAATATAGTTGAACCCGCTCTCGATACTACAAGGCTCGCAGCACCAGCGGCCATACTCATATTTAGATTATCCATATAATCATATGGTCTATATCTAGTCTTATAATGGCTATCTGCAAGAACCACACTGGCCGTTCTTGAAATTTCCTCAATGTTTAATTTCCCAGTCTGATGCACGACATAATATTTCTCTACGAGCTGAGGAAGAATATTCAATATTTGTTCATTTATAAGCCTTGAACCAAGAGAGCCACCAAGTATAAAAACGACAGGAAGATCTTCAGCCATATTAAGAAACTCTTTTGAGGCAGATTTTGTTGGTTGAAGAATTGCCTTTCTTACTGGATTTCCAGTATAAGCAACCTTCTTAGAATTAAAATATTTAACTGTCTCAGGATATGACACGGCTATTCTTTGAGCAAATTTGGCTGACCAAGTGTTTGTTCTACCAGGCACACTATCAGACTCATGTATCATCACAGGAATTTTTAATAACCTTGCAGCAACTAATATTGGGAAACTTGTGTAAGCTCCTTTACTGAAAATTACATCTGGATATAAACTAAAGAGTTTCTTAGTTGCAGAAATTATTCCAAAGAAGGTTCTAAATAAATCTGGAATATTCTTAAGAGAAAAATATCTTCTTACTTTTCCTGCGGAGATTTTTATAAAAGTAATATTGTTTTCTAAAAGTGCTTCTGCATCGTATGGAGAATCAGACATAAAGAAAAGCTCTACGGGCAAAAGCTTTTCTTCTCTTACTTGTCTATTTATTTCTTCTGCAATTGCTATAAGCGGATAAAAATGTCCACCAGATCCTCCTCCTGTTAATAATATTTTCATTTATTTTTTATTTTTATTAAATTTTGATACATTCAGAATAATACCAATTTCTGAAAGTGTAATAAGCATTGCTGTACCTCCCTGACTAAAAAAAGCAAGCGGAACCCCAGAAATCGGTACAATACTAAGCATCGAGCCAATATTCATAAAAGACCTCGATATTATAAGTATAACAATTCCAACCACTAAAAGTCCACCAAAATTATCTGGTGATCGTATAGCTATTCTAAAAGCCCTGAATACCAGGAACAGGAAGAATAATATAACAAAAACACACCCAATAAATCCCATCTCTTCTCCCAAAACAGCAAAAATAGAATCGCTGATAGACTCTGGTAAAAATTTAAATTTTTGTATCCCCTGTCCAAGTCCCCTACCGAATATTTGTCCAGACCCAACAGCAATTAAAGATTGTTGTATTTGATATCCAGAAGTTAAAGAATTTGCCTCTGGGTTTAAAAAAGAAAGTATTCTATCCTTTACATAAGGTTTAGCAAAAGCGATTATCGCAATAAAAGCAATTCCTGCAGCAATAAGTAAAAGTGTATGTCTGATCTTTCCCCCAGCAGAAATAAACATTATTACCCCAATTAAACCCAAGAAAAATAAAGAATCTATGTCTGGCTGCAATATTATAGGGATACTACAAATACTTAGTAAAATAACTAGTGGTAAAAGACCGTATCTAAATTGTTTAATTCTATCCTTATAAAGCGCTAGCCATGCCCCCCAATAAATAATAAAACCAATATTTAATATTTCTATAGGCTGAAATGTTGTAAGTCCAAACAAATTAATCCACCTTGTAGAACCATTCAAAGTCATCCCAACACCTGGAATAAAAACAAAACACATTATAGCTACTGATCCTAAGAATATACCAAGAGAGAATTTTTTAAATAGTTTGTAATTTATATGGGAAAATATAAAACAAGAAATTAAACCCAAAAGCAATCCAAAAAAAGCTTGCTTAAAAGTTACAACAGTAAACTGTGCAGCATTTTTTGCAAGAATACCCATTGATGCAGAAATAAAAACAGTAAAACCAAAAAATAATAAGAACAATACAGTTATTAAAAAAGTTCTATCTACTTTAAGTGTCTTAGACATTTATATTATCGCCAATATTAAACCGAAAATAGCACAAACAATACTTACAACCCAATATCTCATCGAAACCTTATAAGCCGGCCAACCAATTGCCTCAAAATGATGATGCACTGGAGCAACAAGAAAAAGTTTCTTTTTCCTAAGCTTCTTTGAAAGCATTTGAAATATCACCGAAAAAGTTGTAATCACAAGTGGCAATGCAATTATAGGAAGAACAGCTACACCACGACCACCAACCATTGAATCTGTCATAAAAGCAACAATAGCTAAAGTAATAGTAAGAGCCATACTTCCTGTCTCGGACATATAAAATCTTGCTGGAGGAATATTAAACCAAAGGAAAGCAAGAATTGCTCCAACGATAACAACACAGAAGGCTGCAAGGTCTATTTGATTTTGGAAGAAAGCGATACCTGCATAAGCAGTAAAAGCAGAAGCGAAAACTCCTCCGGCAAGCCCATCTATACCATCTATAACACCACCGGAATAAATAAATAAAATTACACCAACAAAAATTGGAATAAAAAATAATCCAAGATTTAAGTTTAAAATAAAAGGAAAATTAATAGTATTTACTTCAAGTTTAAAATAAAACCAAAGAGAAATTAGGAAAGAAATAATCCCAACTAAAATTAATCTCTTGCTTAATGAAAGCCCACCAGCATGTTTAGTATTTTCGCTTCCACGTATTTCCAAAAGATCATCTACTAATCCAACAATAGCTCCGAATATTAATGTGAAAAAAGGAATCCAAGTTTGATTTCTGCTTAAATAATCAAACTTATCCATCACGCTTGTATTAAATATTTCTCCAAAAATCCAAAAACCCAGCGTAGTAATAATTACTGATGACCAAATTATTATTCCACCCATTCTTGGTGTACCAATTTCTTTACCTTGATGTAAACTATTAAAAATAGGTGTTCCACCACCATCTACAGAAGAAACCGTCTTGGCCTTCTTCTTCCACATTTTATGTTTATACAAAAAATTTGTAAGAATAGGTGTTGTTAAAATACCAATCACGAAAGAAACAACCGCAGGAAGTATTACTTTTATTATATTTATAGCCATATTGATATGTATTATATAACTTCTAATAAACGAAAGAAAGCCTAAATTTATTCTGATAGCTTTTGCAAAGTTAACTTTGCAAGACTTTCAACATCTTCAAATCTACCTTCTTGAGTAGAACCTAGCACAACAATAGCTATCGGATGTGATATTCCAGCGTCTGTGATTATCGCTAAATTACCGCCGGCTAAATCAGTAAAACCTGTTTTTGAGCCTATTAACGTAGGTATTTCATTTAGTGATATATTTGTATTTTTTGCTGGATGTCTAATATTACTTTCAGAGATAAAGACGGAGTTTTCTTTGGCGGTAGCATAGATCATTTCTGGATCATTTAATATAATATATGAGAGCAGTTTACCCATATCATATGCTGAGCTATATGCTCCAGAAATAGCTGGGTTTATATCAAGTCCGGTTTCATTTAAAAACATTGTATCTTTTAAACCAATCTCTTTCGTTTTTTCATTCATTAAAGAAATAGTATTTTTACCATCAATTTCTTTATATCTATCCAAAGCTTTAGCTAAAGCGTGCATACCATCATTTGAAGAAGTAACTAGCGTAAAATCAAGAAGATCTTTCAGCTTCCATTTTTCTCCTACAAGTAATCCACTGTCCCCTTCTTGTCTGATAGACTCCTCATCAATATCTATTATTGTAGTTGCTAGCATATTACTTTTGATGACAAGCCCGGCCATTATCTTTGTAACAGAAGCTAAAGGAAGTTTCTCTCTTTCGTTTTTTGAGAAAATAACTTTATTTTCTTTTACATCATATACGTAATATGATTTTGCAATTATTTCTGACAAAACTAACTCATAATTAAATGGTTGTTTTTTTGTATCAATATTTACACCTTTTACTACTTCTGGAATAGAAGAGTGATTTAGAGAAATTATAAAAATAAAAAATAAAACAACCGCTATTAAAATAGTGGAGTTTATTCTCTTGTTTTTTCTAAGTAAACTATAGAGCTTCGCTGTTTTTATTTTCTTCAATTTCTTCATTTTGATTTTCTGTTTTTACTTCATCTGCTTCCTTTGGTAGTTCAGCATTTTTAAAGTCTTCAATGGCTTTCTTGGCCTCAGCAAATTCTGGCATATCTTCTATTTTTGAAATACCCATATATGAAAGAAGCTCAAAACTTGGTTTGTATAAGAAGCTTCTCTGATCCTTAGGATTTGTTACTTTTTCTATAAGTCCACGAATCATCAAATTTCTTAATATGAAAGTAGATTGAACTCCGCGAATATAATCCACTTCCGCACGAGATATTGGTCCCTGGTAAATAATAATAGAAAGTGTTTCGAGCCCTGCCTTACCAAGATCTTTTACAAGCTCTTCTTTTGTAAGTCTTTCTATTATTTCTGAAGCATCTTTACTTGTCCCAAGAGTTACTTCGTCTTCCTTTCTTACGATTATTATTCCCCTATCGGAAATTTTTGTTTCCAAACTATTTAGTGCGACAGAGATTTCCTCTTCAGTTTTACTAAAAATCTGAGTTAACTTTTTTATTGTTACCGGTTCACCCTTCCAAAAAAGTACCGCTTCTATTTGTTTTTCTAAATTATTTGTTTCCATTGTTTTTATATTATCCATATATCGGTGTACCTACTTGTTTGCTTTCCATCCTTATATCATCAAACTTATTTTCTTGTGACACCTCTATTATACCTTGTTTTACGAGCTCTAGCATAGCCAGAAAGCTCACTATTACATTTACTTTCTCTACCCTACCCATACCAGAAAATTCTTTGAAACTCATCTTTAGATGATTTTTAACCCTTTCCGTAAGAGAATTTATTGTTTCTTCTAAACTTATCACTTTTATAATCTTCACTTGTGGTTTCTTTTCAAACTTTGGAAGATTTTTGATTACATCAAAAATAGATTTAGCAAAATTCTCTTTATTCATATCGTCACTAGGAGAAAATACTGGTTCAAATTTTCTGGTATTGGGATAGAAAATCATTTCTTTTCCAAAACCATTCTTCACATGTAAGCTAAGTTCTTTTATTTTTTTGTAAATCTTAAGCTTAAGTTCTAAATCTTTCATGTCTGTTTTTTCTTCTTCGGTAAGATTTAATGTAGGTAAAAGAGACTTAGATTTAATTAAAAGAAGCGTTGAAGCAATGACAATAAAGTCAGAAGCATCCTTAATTGGAAAAGTTTCTCTGTTTTGTAAGTGAGATATGAAATCATCTGCTACTTTTGCAAGTGAAATATCATTTACAAGAAGTTTCCTTTTTTCGATAAGAGAAAGGAGTAAGTCCAATGGACCCTCAAATACTTCGGTTTTGATTTTAAAATTATCTTCAGGCATTTACTGATTTTTTAATATTTTATCCACAATCTTTTGTCTATCTTCAACAGAAAGTTCTGGACCCAATTGAGTAGAAATATATCCGACATATTTATCGAAATATATTTTGTCATTTGCCCACATTTCAACAAATTTTTCATCAAGACCGTGTATCGGATATAATTTTATATGAACATGGTTTACCCCTAGACCCTCCATAACAATAGCGACTCTTCTTACGTTCAATCCTTTCTCAAGTATTTTTACAACTTTCTTTGTAGCGAGCATAAGATCAGTGTATGCTATATCTGGCATATCTGTAGCATCACTATCAAAATGGTCTTTTGTAATTACTAAAGTTACACCCTCAGTATTAGGATTTAAGTCCATAATTGCTAGATGTTTATCATCTTCCCAAATTTTTACACTTGGTATTTTCCCTTTTACAATTTTACAAAAAATACAGTCTTCCATAATGTTTTAAGATGTTTTTATTATATCACTTAATTATTATAATGAAGTTTAATAACTACCCTCCACATCCTCTAATCTCTCATCGATTCTATTCATATCTCTTGGGAACATTGTAGCCTGACGAATGTTTGGTAAGTTTAGGAATTGCATTGTGATTCTTTCTGCTCCAAAAGCGAAACCTCCTTCTGGTGGAACTCCGTATTTGAAAGCTTGTAAGAACATGGAAATATTTTTTGGATCAAGTCCCCAGATTTTAACATGTTCCTCAAGTTGTTTAAAATCATTTATACGTCTTCCACCACTCAAAAGCTCACGTCCTCTACAAATCAAGTCTACACCTTCATTGAATTCTGGATCCTTTGCATCAGGATATACATAAAATGGCTTTTTTCTAGTTGGGAAACCATAAACAAACACGAAATCTGATCCTGTTTCTTTTTTAAATATTTCACATATTTCAACTTCGTCTTGTGAAGAAAGATCTTTGTCTCCTCTGTTGTCTCTACCGTAAACCTCGAATATTTTTTGTTGTGATTCTCTCAAAGAAATAACTGGGGTCTTTTCAATCATCTTTGGAAGTTCAACTCCTAGTAATTTTAATTGCTCCGCATTTCTTTTTTGTATTTGTTCCAAAATATATCTGATAGTCTTTTCTGCCATATCTTTTACATCAGTCCAAGAATCAATAAAAGCCATCTCAGCATCAAGAGACACTATTTCCGTAATGTGTCTTGTGGTTACGCTTGGTTCAGCACGAAAGATTTTGTTCACAGAGAAGCATCTTTCAAATGCGCTCATGACGATCTGCTTATATAACTGAGGAGATTGTGTTAGATATGCTGACTTGTCAAAATAAGCTATCTTAAAGACTTCCGCGCCACCCTCAGCTGTTGCAGGAACAATACATGGTGCTTGGAATTCGAAAAAGTTTTCACTTTTCATTACTTCTCTGAAACTATCAATTACTGTTTCCTCAATTTTGAATACTGCCTGAATTTTAGGATGCCTAAAAGTCAAAGCTCTATTATCTAGCTCAGTGGTAAGATCAAGATTGAATCCATCAACAGACATATCAAAAGGTAAAGAAGCGGCTTCAGCCAAGATGGTAACTTTAAATATTTCTAATTCGATATCACCATTTAAAATTCCCGCTTTACGGTTTCTTTCCGGACGTTCATTAATTTTTCCAACCACTTCTACAACAAATTCTTGGCGTAGCTTTTTACCTTGTTCAAGTGCTTCTAATTGGTTTGGTAAGATAACACCCTGAACAATTCCTGTCATATCACGAAAATCCAAGAAAATCATTTTGCCTTGGTCACGTCTGATATTTACCCATCCTTTTATAAGTACTTCTTCTCCAACTTTACTCGCCAATTCTCTTATATATGTTCTTTGCATGTTATTTTTTATTAAATTTATAATTATATTTTTCCTTCCCACTCTTTTAAAAACCTGTCCACAAAATCTTTCGTAAATTTATATCTTTTCTTTGCGATATTCCTAGCCATTTTTGTATGGAAACCTTCTGGCTTTATCTTTAATATCTTTTCAAAGAAATGATTTATGGATGTTTCTGATTCACCAGAATATTTTGTCTTTGGTTTTATAGAGCTAACATGAAATGGCTTGTCTCTTTTTCCAGAATATCCAAACACTCTCGCTATACAGATTGCTCCGATTGCATCCAATCTATCCGCATCTTGAATTATTTTAGCTTCTTTTGTTTCTGGTTTAATTCTCTTACTATATCTATGGGCCTTTATACAATGAACAATGTTTTTAATTTTATCTTCTGAAAGATTGTATTTCTCAAGGATAATCTTTGCCATTTCTGCTCCTTCTTCTGCATGGCAAATATTATTATTCTTATCTTCCTTACTTCTTGCGACGTCATGTAAAAGCGCAGAAATACCAACAATATTTATATCAGCCTTTTCTTTGGTGGCCAGCCTAATTGCCATATTAAAAACCCTTTCTGTATGATCAAAACCATGGCTTCCATCTAGTTTAAAATGTGGTTGTATTTCTTTTTTTAATTCAGTAAATATTTTTTTCATGTTTATGTAAATAAAAAAGCACCCTTGCAAAAACCAAATTATCTTTGATTCTTGCAAGGGCGCTCATGCGCGGTACCACCTTACTTTTAACTCATTAATAGGGTTCTACTTTGGTATAAACCATTTCTTCCCCAAGCTCCACCGTGTTTTCGGTTTCTTTGCTCTTATTTATATAATACAACCTACACAAAAAAAAGCAACAAGTTTTATCTTGTTGCTTTTTTCTTTATTTCCTATTCTACGAAAGTTATTGCTTTTCCTTTCTTTGCTCCTCTACCAGTTCTACCAATACGATGCACGTAGTCATCATTTGTAGCTGGAATATCATAGTTGATAACGTGACTTATATCAGAAATATCTAGTCCTCTCGCAGCCACGTCAGTCGCCACAAGTACTCTAGAATAATTTTCCTTAAATAATTTAAGTGCATATTGTCTCTTACCATGAGTTTTGTCTCCGTGTATAGACTCAGCTTTAATACCTTTCTTAGTTAATACCTGAGAAAGTTTTTCAACACCATGTTTTGTTCTTCCAAAGATCAAAACCTTAGTGAGTTCTTTGTTGTCTAGCAAACCGCAAAGTACATCTGTTTTATTTTCTCCTTTTTTAATTTGAATAACATCTTGTTCAATGTTTTTTGCAGTATCTTGAGTCTTCACAGAAATCCTAAGAGGATTCTTCAAAAATTCAGTGATCAATCTTTCTATATCTGGAGAAATGGTTGCTGAGAAGAAAAGTGTATGTCTTTCTTTTGGCATACCTTTCATAATCGCACGCATATCGTGTACAAATCCCATATCAAGCATTCTGTCTGCTTCATCTAAGACAATGCTCTTAAATTCATGCAAATGAATCATCTTACGATCAATCAAATCTTTCAATCTTCCTGGGGTACCGATTATAAAGTTATACTGAAGTCTAAGTTCAGAAATCTGTCTATAAATCGGTGCACCTCCTACGCAACATACAGAATATATCTGCATGTTCTTAGTGAATTGTTTAAGCTCATCATCTATTTGAATAGCTAGTTCTCTTGTAGGAACAATAATCAAAACTTGTTCTTGTCTGTTTAACAAAACTTTGTTTATAAGAGGAATAAGAAAAGCTGCTGTTTTACCAGTACCAGTATTTGCTACTCCTACAATATCATTACCCATAAGTATTTGTGGGATTGTTCTATCCTGAATCGGAGTTGGCAAAAGATATCCTTTTACTCTTATAGATTCTTTCAAAGCGTCGACAATCTTAAAATCTTGAAAAGTGTGTTCAGGTTTAAATACTGCGACTTCTTCTGTCATTTGAACTTTATTTATAAATTTAGAAAAATTTATTTTTTCAGTTTTTTGTCTGCTACCTCCACCACGTGATCCTCCACGGAATCCACCTCTACTTGGTCCTCCTCTGAATCCTCCGTTTGAGGCGCCACGAAAACCACCACCGCTTCTGCGAGGACCACTACCAAATCCGCTAGATTGCGGAGCTCTAGATGGACCGCTTTTACGAGGTCCGTTAAAACTTCTTTTTATCATCTTTTTAATAGCGTAAAAATACGCTTTTGTCCGCTACGTCTGAATATACAGAACTGCCTATCGAAGGCTTAAGCGGAAATTAGTACGAATTATTTAATTAAATCACTACTGGTGTAGTGAATAAATAATTCCCCGCCTTTCTACATAGCCATTCATTCGAACAATTCGTTGGTTCGTATGTTTACCTAGAGACTCATTTACCTACACAGAATAGCTTATTTTTGATTATTTGTCAACAGCTTAACAAGTAAAGTCTTTTTCTTGTTGTTTATATAGACAGGCGTAAGCACCATTCAATTTCATTAATTCTGTGTGTGTTCCCTCTTCTAATATTTTCCCATGTTCCATTAATATAATTCTATCTGCTGATTTTATTGTGCCAAAATTATGAGAAATAAACATAGCTGATTTTTCCTTTGCCATATTTCTAAGATTTTCAAAAATTATAGATGCTGAATGAGCGTCAACCGAGGCTGTCGGTTCATCTAAAATAGTAAAGTTTGAATTTCGATATAGAACCCTTGCGAGAGCCATTTTTTGTCTTTCTCCTTTTGAAAGTTCTTCTCCACCAAATTCTACACCAATTACTGAATCATATTTTTCTTTCCATCTTTCAATAAAATCACTCGCTGTGCTTAGCTCTGCTGATTTTTTAACCAAATCAATATCTAATGGTCTATTTATATTTCCCGAAGCAATGGTTTCTTTTGTTTTAAAACATAATGTTGAGAAATCCTGTGGTAAAACAGCAATTTTCTCCCACCATTCTTTATAATCTAGTTCTTTTAAATTAATTCCATTTATTAATATTTCTCCCTCACTCGGATCGTGGATTCTAAGTAGTAATCTCACAATGGTAGTTTTTCCAGCTCCGTTATGTCCAACCAAACCTATTTTTTCTCCCGGCGCTATTTTAAAAGAAATATTTTCTAATATGTAGTTATCTTTTCCAGGGTATTTAAAATATATATTTTTAAACTCTATTTCAGGTGTTCTATTTGCTATCTCTTTAGGGTTTTTTGTATTTATAATTACCGGCCTAACATTTATTACTTCCAAGATGCCACTAACATATAGATTTCTCTCTACTCCTCTAGCGATATTAATTAACAAATTCGATATAGCACTTTCTAAATTTCCAACGATAGTAAAAAGAAAAACAATAGTACCAACACTTATTGAACCTATGGCTGATCCTTTGATTGCAAGAAAAATAGAAAAAGTAATACCAAGAGCAGAAATTAATTCAGCAAGAATACGAAGCGTTGTGGTTTTTTTCTCCTCCATTGTCTGCCTGTTAACAAATTTCGTTAATATATCTTTAATTTTTATTAGAAAATCATTTTGAATACCTAAAAGTTTCGCCTCTATTAAAGGGTATTTTGCAGTGAAGAATTGTCTTAGGTATTGGTGCTCTCTTTGTTCTCTACTACTTTCTTGAAAAATATTCCAGATTCTTTTACCATATTTTGATTCTATTAAAAAAGATGGTGTAGAAAAAAATAAAATTATAATTAATATTCTCCAATCTATAAGCAAAATAGCTGTGGAAGAAGCTAATATTAAAAATATGTTCTTAATATTTTGAATACCCACATCGAGTAAGTTCATAATCGGAAAAGTACCATTATTAAAAGCAGCCATGATTTTGTCTTGAAATGCAGAGTTCTCTACGTGGGCGATATCAAACTCTGCTCTTTTTCCAAGTACATAAATATCTATAAAATTTTGAAACTTTAAAAACCAAAATCTAAAAGATACGTTCCTGATTGTATCGATCAGTGAAGGAACTGTCCTTACTATTACATAGACAACTAATGCTACCCACATAGCTGATTCATTTTTTGTTTGAATCGCATTTACTATTTCATCTATTAATTTTCCAAAATATTTTGAAACAACAATAGGTAAAATACCACCAAAAATAGTTGTGGTTAAAAGCATTGAAAAAACAAAGGGACTATTTTTAAAAGATAGTCCGCAGAAATACCAGAAGTTTTTAATAGAACTCCAAACACCCGTTTTTTTATTTTGCATTTTTTATTTATTACAAAAAGCCCCTATACTAAATACCAACTTAGTAAATCTTCACCCCTACCAATTTTCTTACTTCTTCCATTTTCTTTTCGGCCCTCATAGAAGCTCTTTTACCGCCCTCCTTTAGAATATCAAATACAGTATCTAAATCATTAGCTAGCATAGCTCTTTTCTCTCTAAGTGGCTTTATAAAGGCCTCTAAGGCCGCTATAAGGCCCTCCTTAGCTTCTTTATAGCCCATTCCGCCCTTTGTATATCTTTCTGCCAAAGCATGCTTTTCAGCCTCATTTAAGAACAATTTATGAATTGCAAAAATATTTGATTCTTCTGGATTCTTTGGTTCATCTACACCTTTAGAATCTGTAGGGATACTCATTACAGCTTTTTTGATTTCTTCATAAGTAGCAAAAAGTGGAATCACATTACCATAGCTTTTGCTCATTTTTCTCCCATCAGTACCTGGTACTGTTTCTACATGAGGAAGGATAAGATGATCTGGTAGTTTAAATACTTCTTCTCCTTTTCCAAATACTCTGTTGAATTTTTCAGCAGTATCCCTAGCATATTCCACATGTTGTTTTTGATCTTGCCCTACTGGTACCAAATCTGCATCCTGTATCAAAATATCTGAAGCCATGAGTAAGGGATAATCAAAAAGACCAACATTGATTTCTTTGTTTTTTGCTTCTGCGTCTTTATATGCATGTGCACGCATGAGATACGGCATTGTAGTAAGACAATTAAAAATCCAAGTGAGTTCGTGTACTTGGGGTACATCAGACTGTTTAAAAAGCACCACCTTCTTTGGATCAAGACCGATAGCGAGGTAATCGAGAGCGACGTCTATAATACCTTTCTCCATCTCTTCTTTATTCTGCACTGTAGTCATCGCATGATAGTCAGCAATAAAAATATGATTTTCATATTCATCTTGTAGGTCTACAAATTGCTTAATCGCACCAAAATAATTACCAATGTGCACTTGGCCCGTTGGTTTTACTCCAGACAATAATATTTTCTTGTTGTTTGACATTTGCACTATAATACCAAAATAGCAGGTTTTATGGAAGGGTTACCTTTTATTAATCCTAGCTCCTGTTTCATAAACTTGCCAATTAGAATTTTCTTTAACTACAATCCAGTCAACTGGCTCATCCCACACTTCTTTTTTAAGTTTAGATAAGGAAAATTTAGAGTTATCAATAACACCGATCCTCACCCAATCACTGGGTATTTTTTCTAAAAAACGATCATACCACCCCCTGCCGTGTCCATGTCGTGTGCCGTAAATATCAAACTTTTTACCAGGAATTAAAATGTAGGCCATTTCCTCCTGACACTGTTTCCTGCAACTAGCTGCCCAGATATATGGATCGCTATCCTTATCTTTTGGTAAAATGATAGTCTTTTGGAGACTATCATTTTTAAACGGTATAGTCGCACAGTCTATTTCACATAACAAAGGGCTGTAAATGATGGAAATATCACAATAACCAATAACTTCATTAATTTTTTTGAATATCTCGTTATTATCCATAGTGTAAATTATATGAAAAGTCTGTTTTTTCTTGTCATCTTGACAAGGTATTATATCAGAGTATTCTAAGAACTAGAATATTTGACATTCGTCAGATTTGTTCATAACCTAAAGCAAAGGAGGAAAAAAATGAAAAAGAAAACAGTAACGCCTCTTTTGGGGCAAGTATTACAGAAAATTGCTCATAAAATAGGGGCCACTGTGGTGATGGAACCTGAGTGGAATATCGTTGGTCAGATCATTTTTAAGAGTGGTCGCAAGCGATATTTCAGATACTCTAGTCTGGATATTAACAGGCTTGGTTCTTCAGATATCGCCAAAGATAAAGGTTTTTCTACCTTCTTTATGAAAAGTATGGGATACAAAGTTATCCCTGGTAAGACTTTTTATTCTGCTGACTGGGCCAAGGCTATTCACTCACGTGAAAATATCGATGCTGGATATCTATTTGCTCAAAAGTTGGGCTTTCCAGTTATCGTAAAGCCAAACAGTGGCAGTCAGGGTACGGGGGTAGCTTTGGTTTATAACAAAAGCCAGTTCTATCGAGCCATGAGGTTTATCTTCAAGCGAGATCGAGTAGCTTTGGTCCAAAAGCTGGTTCAGGGTCGGGACTACCGAGTGGTGGTTCTTGATAATGACGTGATCTCAGCTTATGAGCGTATTCCTTTGAATGTTGTTGCTGACGGAGTGTCCACAATAAATCGTCTGCTTCAGAAAAAGCAAAAGCAGTTTGTGGCTTCCAGTCGGGATACAAAAATCAAGATGGATGATGCTCGTATTTCTGAAAAACTAGCTCGTCAAGGACTCAGTCTGCTGTCTGTGCCAAAGAAAGGAGAGCGTATCTATTTACTAGACAATGCAAATCTTTCTACAGGTGGTGATTCAGTAGATGTAACAAAAAAAATCCATCCGGAATTTCGCAAGCTGGCTATCAAGCTGACCAAAGATATGGGCCTTCGCCTATGTGGTGTTGACCTTATGGTTAGTGGAGATATCACCAGCAAGCCAGAGACCTACTGGATTTTGGAGATTAATGCCGCTCCTGGATTGGATCATTACGCACAGATGGGACGGGCTCAAGAAAAAGTTGTCGAAGCCTTATATCTCAAAGTCCTAAAAAGTATGGAAAAATAAGACACGAGTAACGGATAGTGCTGAAGTATACCTTCAGCACTATTTTTTATTACCTTTAGTTTTAATGTCTTTGTATATATAAGAGTAAATATCATCTTCTGGTAAGATATCCAATTTTATGCTTTTTTTATTAATATTATTTCTTGCAATAAATTTTATTGGAGCATTCTTAATGACAGCCAGTGGTATCTGCTCAGCTCCCTCACCCATATTCATAACAGCAGCTGCAGACAATGCATCGGCTATGTTACTTTTTGTAAAACGACTTTTCTTACCAAATAAATCTTTTTTGCCGATATAATTTTTAAAAGGTTCAAAACCGGCAAAACCTACTGCTCGGCCAACAGTTCCCATTCGAAGAGGAAGACTTTTCGTGTCAGTTATTAATATCCCAATATTTTTTAATTTAAAATGCTTGCTAATTTTATTTCTCAATAGCTCAGCTGTCTTAAAAATATTATTTGGTAATAAAATAATTTTATGATCAGCGTTTGATTCGTCGACTCCAGCATTAATGCACCAGCCACCATTGGTTAATGTTAATAGGGCCCATGGGGTTTTTATTATTTTTTGGGAATTTTTAATAATTACTTCCTCTTTGTTTTTTATATTTTCAGTCCTACCTTGAGAGAGAGCAACTACCTTTGATGTTATAACAATAATATAACCTTCTTCTACAACAGGAATATTATCAATAATAAATTGAAATAAATTTTCATTTTCTTTAAATAATCTTGTTTTAATTGAAATTATTTCCATTTATTACATGTTATAAGGATATCTTTACCAAACTCAAGGACTCAACTACCCCTCCATCTCTTTAAGCAACACTAGGGCCCTCTCCATTATCCAATCACCTATCTCTCCCCAATCAAAATATTGTTTATAATCTTTTGGATCAATTAATTTAATTTCAGTGATATCTCCGTCTGGATCTTTCACAAATGGTCCGTACGGTTTGACTATACAAACTGATCTTGTTTGAATCATTTTGCCTTGTGGTTCTTCAACTTCAATAAAGCCGATAAACTTATGCTTCAGAACCTCCATATTTGTTTCTTCCTTTACTTCCCTTATTACAGCTCCTTCCGCATTTTCTCCCAATTCTGCATGCCCGCCAGGAGGAGTCCATCTATTTTTCTCAGGATCAAATACCAAGACTAATTTACTATCACAAAAACAAAAAGCATGAACACAATGCAATTTTATGTCACCAAGCTCTTCTATACTATCTATATCTCTATAAGTATATGGCACATCACCACAACTCCTCATCTTCATTATTGAGTGTATTACTTTTTTCATATTAGAAGTTATTATAAGTATTTTTGTTTCTTTTGTCTATTTTAAGTATCTCTATATTTTTCTAAAGTTATAATTATTTTTATTTCTTCTATCCACATAAGTTTAGCAAGAAATCTTTTTATTATGATATAATTTTTAAATGCAAATAAAAACTAAAAAGTTAATTTTAGTTGACAAAAAATATGAGGCTGAAAATATTGTTTCTTTAATTTTTAAAACCAGCAACAAAGATCCATATATTTATCTCGCTGGTCAATATGTAAGTGTTTATCTTTTTGGACTTACCTATCCAAAATCGTATACTATCTCTAGTTCTCCTAAAGAAAAACTTGTCACACTTACTATAAAGAAGATTGGTAATTTTTCAACAGCTCTTTATTATTTAAATATTGGTGATTCTATAAAAGTAGAGGGTCCCTATGGGGATTTTTATCCAAAGATTGAGGATAATTGTGTTTTCTTAGCCTCTGGTATTGGAGTAACGCCTTTCATTAGTATTATTAAAGACAGGTTAGAGAAAACTGGTGCTGAGCGTACATCTTTATTTTATAGCAATAAGACATTTCTAGATATAGCTTTTTTCGATTTGTTAAACAAAATTAAATCAGATGGAGGATTATCGACATTAGTATATTTTTTAACCCAACAAGAAAAAACAAACCCTTTAGTTAAAGAATATAACAGAATGAATACTGGTCTTATAAAAAAATACATAAAATCATTTAAGAATAAAAGTTTTTATATATGCGGTTCAATATCTTTCGTAAATGATATGTTGAAGAACCTCAAAGAAAGTGGCGTACCTGAAAATTTTATTTTTACGGAATCTTTTTATTAAAAATTTGATGAAAGATTTTTCTATAATAATATTATCTTATAAAAGTGTTGAGGTTATCAAAAAGAATATTGATAGTATTTTATCTCAGAAAATGCCAAGTCAAAATTATGAATTGATTCTAGTAGATGATGGCAGTCGTGATGGTACAGATAAAGTTTTGCAATTAATTGCATCAACAAATAATAATATCCGTGTATTTGCTTTAAAAAAAAGACATGGAAATGGTTACTGTAAAAATCTTGCAATTAAAATGAGTGAAGGTAAAATTTTGTTCTTCCTAGACGATCATTTATTTTTGCCAAATAAAAATAGCATACTAATGATGTATGACGCACTAGCTAAAGATAAAAGTCTCGTTGGTGTTTGTGGTAATTACATTTCAGAAAATGAAAGTGACTATAATCTTTGTAGAGATATTAGACGGTTTATGATTTATGGAAAAAATAGTCAAGATTTATATTTAAATCCAAATAAGTTTATTCCATTCTCGATAGTGATTAGTGCTATTCGGAAGGATCATTTAAACAAGTCTAGAACTTTTCCAGAAGAATTTACTCCAAATGCATCTGAGGATATTTGTTTTCAGATAAATCAGCACAAAAAAATGAAAAGTTTTTTATATCTTTCGAGTGTTTTTGGGTATCATTCACACAATGCTAATTTTTTTGATGCTGTTATAAAAATAAAAAGGGAGCTGGTTGGTTATATTCTTATTCTCAAAAAATTTTCAAATGATGTGCATTTTAACAACTGGTATTTGCCTTCATTTTTTAGTTTTCCACTTCTTTTTTATTTTACATTAACTATTGTTTTTCTTAATAAATATCTTTGGCCGGTGTTGTTTCTAACCATACTACTTGAGATTTTGTTGTTATACCCTATTGCTTACTATAAAATTAGTTTAAAGGTTAAAATTAAAGTCTTTACATATTGTCTATTGAATGAAGCATTGAAATTACCTGCTGTACTGTATATAATAACTAGACATCCTAGTTGTATGTTTTCCATACTGAGACAATTATTTTTTTGGGAAATTAAAAAAATAAAATATATTTATGAAAATAGATTTAAAAAACCCTGGGCATATAAAATTACTTCTTCTTAGTGAAGGGGTTAACTTTAACGAACATGTCCTTCTTGGTGTTGGAAAACAGTTCTCTGAGAACCGTTATTACTATAATGTTTCAAATGATCCAGAATTATTTAAGTATAATCTTCCTTCAGAAATACTTTTGCCACAGAATATAGAGTCGAGCATTTATTACAATAAAGATTCAAGATTGTCGTTACGTATTCAGGGTGATATTCTCCATCTTTTTTACGAAGAAAAAATTTTATTTCCCGTGTCCTTCAATGATAGACCTAATTTTTTTAGTAAAGATTTAAAAAATGGTATAGAATGTAAAAAAGTAATTTCAATGTATGGAAGATATGTTCTGGCCTTTTTTACTGATTCATCTTGTATATACTTTGAAAAAGGAATGCCATGTAAATTTTGTTCTCTTAAACCGTCTCGTAGAACCTTTGGAAAAGATAATGAAAAAGTGATAACCCCAGAGATGGCTAAAGAAGCTAGTGAAATAGCTGTGCAGACTGATACCGAAAGAATTAAATATGTTATGTATACAGCTGGAACTCCAGGTAATATAGATAAGGGATATGAACAGCAAATAGAAATGATTGAAAAAGTGAAGCCTTCGTTTTCTAATGATGTAAAGCATCACCTCACAATAATACCCACAACAAACAAAAAACTTTTAGAAAAAATTAACAAAGCGGGGCTTGATTCAATAGCTTTTGATATTGAGGTTTTTGATAAAAAACTTTTTACCAAGTATTGTCCTGGAAAGTCTACTTTTATTGGACACGATGGTTTTATTGAAAGTCTAAAATTGGCGAGAAGTGTATTTGGGCATAGTAATGTTAAAGTCGGTTTTGTTGGAGGATTAGAGCCAATCGAATCGCTAAAAGAAGGAATGGAGTTTTTTGGAAAATTAGGCATTAGTATTGCGATTAATGTATTCCACCCAGACAAAAATACTGAACTAGAGTATAAAACAAGACCGAGTATTGATTTTCTATTTGAAATGGTTAAGTTTCAATCTGAGGTGTATAAAAAGTATAATCTGATACCCGTTTTCCCATTTGGCGGCAGACGAAGTTCTTTGGACACAGAAGTGTACAGGGGTTTCTTTGACTAATATGAAAAAATCAAGATTAACCGACCATTGTACTTGTGAATGCTTTGCTAAATTTGACAATCAAGGTAAAGATATAATAAGGCTTTATCAGCACTGGGTTCTATACCTCAATTTTAATCAGGGTTTCGTAGGTAGAAGTCTTGTTATATTAAAGAAACATAAAAAGGATATTACAGAAATAACAGACGAAGAAAACTCGGAGCTTCTTTTGGTAATTAAAAAGTTTAAATTAGCTTTAGGTAAGATTGTAAGCTTATATAATTTAAATATTGTTATATCAAATACTGAATCTCATATTCATAATAACCATTTACACATACATCTGATTCCTCGCTATGACAAACCTGTAAAAATTGGAAACGCAATCTTCCCCCATGATTCAGAAGTGGATAAAAGAGTTTTTTACAATAAACTCAATAGGGATATAATATTAGGTGGTATTATTAGAGAAAATATTTTATCTAAATTAAGAAAATTACTTTCCTAATAGAATTTCAAATTTCCCCAGTAGGTCTTTAGAAGAAGATATATCCATATTAAGCATATTATCAACTATTTTTTTAAGATTGTTTTTATTTAAATTATTTGATGTTTCATATCTATTTTTTGTACATAAACGATAGTAAATTGTTGCCAAAACTATCTTTACTAAAATAGGTTCTTCATACTTTGATATTTTATAGTTGCTGTAAAAAATCTTTAATAATGTAGATAGACGGGTAAGATTGTTTAAATAGTGAAGAGATAAGTGACCTAAGAAGAAACCGACATCAAAAATCTTGTTTCCTATATGCATAGTCTCCAAATCGTAAATACATAGTTTGTCGTCTCTAATTGTCATGTTGTGAGGATTAAAATCACCATATATTGTTTGTTTCTTTTCCTTTTTTAAGTCTGATACTATTTGATTTAAAACTTTATGATTCCAAATTCCATATCTCCAATATAAGTAAGACTCATACTGTGCGAGTTCTTTTCTCTCTTCTCTAATTGGTTTTTTGTAATTTGCCAACCTCTTATGAAAATTAGCCATACTCGCCGCAATTTCCCCACAGTGTTTACTTGTTAGAACTTGTTTAAATAATAGTTCGTAAACACTTGTTCCAGCTATATATTCAAGTAAGAGAAAATTGTTCCCACTAAGTATTATTTTGGGAACAAAATTTTTTATTTTTTGACCAACAATAATGAGAGCGTCTTTTTCAATCTCAATATCAGTGGGTACTATCTTTATTTTTTTATCAGACTTGAAATGATCTAACCTAATTTTTAATACGTAATTTTTACCATCAGTATTAATTTTATACACCTCATGGACTAGTCCTAAACCAACTTTTTCTATTTTACAATATTTACTAACGATTCCTTTTTTTATAAGAAAACCAATTTCTTTTTTTTTCGTATAGGAATTAGTTGTCATTTTCTGGTTTTAATAAAGGAAACATCACTACATCTCTTAGGTTTGATTGCTCTGTTAGTAAAGCAACAATTCTTTCTATACCCATACCCCAACCAGAGACTGGGGGCATTCCATACTCTAAGGCTTCTATATATTCATCATCTTTTAGCATAGCTTCTGTATCTCCTTTGTCGCGAAAATTAGTCTGCTGTTCAAAACGCTCCTTTTGATCTATTGGGTCAACCAATTCACTATATGCATTTAGAATCTCCCACCCATTTATAATCAATTGGAAACGATCGGTAATCTGTCCATTGATGTCATTTTTTCTTGCGAGAGGTGATATGTCTAAGGGGTGTTGGGTAAGAAAAGTGGGATTAACTAATTTTGGTCTTGATACTTTTTTATAAAGAGCATCAATTAGGTTTCCACGACCTAATTTCCCTATATCATCAATCTGTATTCCCTTTCTTTTGATTTCATTTTTTAAGTCGTCTCCATTTGGAAATTTATCAATATCTATTTCACAATCTTTAATGAGGATTTCTCTAAAAGAAACTTTATTCCACGGAAGCGAAAAATCTACTTCAATAAGCTCTTCATTTCTATTCAAAATATTAAATTTCAAAGAACCCTTAAGTTTCTTAATAATACTTGTTAGCATATTCTCAGTAAATTCCATATTCTTTTCATAGTCCCAATAAGCACAATAGTGTTCAACCATGGTAAAATCCTGTAGATGGCTTGGGTCCATACCTTCATTCCTGAAAACTCTAGCAACTTCAAATATTTTTTCATATCCACCTATTATTGCTTCTTTTAGATATATTTCTGGAGCTATTCTCAAAAAAACATCCATGTCGAGTGCATTATAGTGAGTAATGAATGGTTTTGCTAATGCTCCAGATGCATTATTACAAATCACAGGTGTATCTATCTCTGTAAAGCCATTCTGCTGGTAGTAATTTCTTAATTCCCAAACAAATTTACTTTTAAAATCAAATCTATCTTTTGTAGATTGATTCATTATTAAATCTAGATATCTTTTTCGGTATTTTAATTCGGTATCTTGTATGCCGTGCCATTTTTCAGGTAGAGGTGATATTGCTTTACTTAAAAAGGTATACGAACGAACAAGGATAGACATCTCACCTTTTTGAGTGAAAAAAATCTCACCTTTAACACCTATAAAGTCACCTCGATCAAGAATATTTATAAATTGTTTGTATGATTTCTCCTCCAATTCTCCGACTCTAAATATTATTTGCATTTTACCCGTGCTGTCTTGTAACTGAGCAAAAGTTACCTTCCCCATTTTTCTCAATAAAACAATTCTACCAGCAGTGCTTACTTCTTCTCCTGCGGTTTTACCTCTTGCGCTAGATATAGAGTGTGTCTTGTCATATTTACCAGAATAAGGGAGCATCCCTAGTTGCTTAATAGTATCTATTTTTTTGATACGATCTTGTCTTTCGCTATATGAATTTTCTTTTTTTTCTTCCATAAAATTATATCGTTATATTAATAATGAATCGTATAAAAATCAATATCAAACAAAAAAGTTACCACATTCTAAGCCTGCTTTTGGCTACTCCTCTTCATCGTTTGTTATTTGTTTATTATAGGATATTTAGAATAATAAATCCAATATTTGTATATGCAACCTTTTTTTTAAAATAAATAAAAAGCACTGGTTTTAACCATGCCTATGACCATAATATTTTATTGATTCTTTACGAGCTCGAGTTCTACATAGAACTGTGAGCCCTTACCCTCACCATCTGATGTTGCCCAGATTCGCCCCTTTTGTGCTTCTACCATCTTCTTAGCTACGTATAGTCCTAAACCTGTTCCTATTATATTTGATTTCCCTGCTTCTTTAGCTCTACTAAACTTTTGAAAGAGCAGAGGCATAGTCTCTTCACTTATTCCTATACCACTATCTTTTACATAGAATAAGACTTTATTATTAACATTCTTTTTTAAACCTATCTCAACAAAGCCAGATTGCGTATATTTAATTGAATTATCAATTAAATTCACTAAAACGTTTTTCATTTTTGCCTTATCATCGTGCACGAAGCAAGAACCTTTTGTTATATGGAGCTTCAATTCAAGACCTTTGTTTTTTATATTAATCCTAAATTCATCCACAACCTCAAGTACCAAGTCATGCATATCGAAGTCTTTCATATAATATCTCATCATCCCTTGTTCTATACGAGACACGTCTAGAAAATCATTTACTGTTTTATTTAAAGAGTCGGTGGATTTTAAAATAATATTTAATGGCTCAAGAAGTTTCTCTGGTATTTCACCATAATCCCCATCGAGTAGAAGTGAAGTATAGCCACGAATAGCACCTAATGGGCTTCTTATCTGATGTGTAGCTAAAGATATGAACTCATTTTTAAGTTCCCCATTTATTCTAAGTTTATCATTATTCTTTTCCAAAAAAGAAACCGTTTTCTGCAGTTCTCTTATTTTGTCATTTGCTTCTTTTATATCGTTTATTTGATTTGGCATTTTTATTATTTATTAAAAACAAAAATCAACCCCTAACTTTCAAAAGAAAATTAGGGGTTGATTTAAATATCTTTTATTTAATCATTCCTAATTCCACATAGAATCTTGAGCCCATGCCACGACCGTCAGACTCTGCCCAGATTTTTCCGCCGTGATTTTCTACAATTTTCTTAACAATATAAAGTCCATAACCAGTGCTGTTTACATTTACTTTGAGAGATTCGTCTCCTTTTCCTCCCTCAGTAAACAATTTGTTTTTATCACTCTCAGAAAGACCTATACCTGTATCTTTTATTACTAGTAGTACTTTGTCCTTTCCGTCTTTCTTTTCTGAACCTAAAGAAACTTCAACACTTCCCTTCGGAGTATACTTGAGAGAGTTATCTATGAGGTTTTTTACAACCTGATCTATTTGAGTAGAATCTGCAAGAATTTTCATTGGGATCTCTGGAACATTACATTTAAGTTCAAGCCCTTTGGTCTCAACATCCTTTGTAAAACCGCTACAAATCTTTTTTACAATTTGAGTAAAATCGATTTCTTTCATATTGTATGTAGTTGTTCCCTTCTTTAAATTAGATGCTCCTAGAATATCTTGAATCATGGACACTGCGTTGTCATCTGACAAAAGCCCTTCTTTAGCAGCTTCTTTTAATTCGTATGATGTTTGCCCGAAATCATCTTCAACAATTCCAGAAAAAATCATCTTACTCTTAGTAAAGAATCCTTTAAGTTGATGAGAAATGAAGTGGATAAGAGACTCTTGATTTCTGTTTGCGATTTCTAGATGTTCTCTTAGAGCAATTTCTCTTTTTACACTCCTAACTATCAAAAGTCCAGAAACGGAAGAAATTATTAATGTAGCACCAACTAATATTTGGTTAATTAAACTTTCAACAAAGAAAAATTCTGAACCAACCAAAACAATCAGCGCCCATACTAGTGCTTGAGATCCGATTAGTTTTATGTCAAAGGCTTTGAATTTGACAATTAAAAAAGCTAAGTATGCAATAAAGACAACCATACCAAACAAACCATACTGCTCTAAATTAAAATTATCAAAATAACTGGCAAAAAAACCTGCGATAAAAAAACTAATTAAAAAAGCAGACATACCAAAGGTCAGATAAAAAATTTGCTGTTTTTCTTCTTTAATTTTTGTCTTAAAATATTTATGGAATGAAAAAATTAAAATCCAAACAAAAGAAAGTAGACCAATGAAATAGTAGTAATAGGTGTAAAGTGAATCTTCGATAACTTCACAATTTGGCATATCAAAATCTGATACTGACCTTTTTATAAATAAAATTAGAGGTAGTAATAAAATTAACCATATCAATTTAGTTAATAAATTAACATCTTTTTTTGTAATATAAACTTGTGTAAAATATATACTGAATAAAAATAATAATGCAGTAATTATCCCAAAAAATGACCACACAAAAGAAATAAGTACCGAGTTTATGTTAGTCCACACAATCAAACTTAGAAACACCCATACCGAAAACAGAATTGAAATAGTAAATAAAATTTTTGCAGATAATTCTTTTTTGTCTCTTAAAAAAACGAACCAACCAAGTAATAGAGCAATTACACTAGTTGGTATATGTGAGTAGTATAACAATTGTGGAACTGTATTTGAAAAAATTAAAAAAAATGGAGCTACTATATCTGAACAAAACATATTATTTATATTGTATCTTATTTATCTTTTCTTGTAAAAAAAACTGAAAATAACCCTTATACCTTTTTTGTAGGTCTTTAATCTTCCAATCATTACTCGTGATAGATTTCCTACAGTTTTTATCCCCACACACACAATCAAAAACGTAATCTGGTTTTTCTGTTTTTGAGTATAAACACATGGCATAATCAAAACAAATTTCTTCTCCCTTTTTAATTTCTCTTGTACTAACTAAAAAAATTTGTCCTTTGATTCCAGCATTTGGATTACAAGAGTGATTCACATAATCTGTCGGCTCCTTGTGATCCAATGAAGTCAAAACAAGATCATCATGAATCTGTATGCCAGAATCTACTTTTTCCTCTATTAAAGTAACAATATATCCACCAAAAATACACAGGGTTTCCCCTTTGTTAATTTTTCTTTTGGCAAAAACTCCTTTTGACTTTCCTTTTGTTTCCTTGATTTCTAAGTTGTGGTTTATCCAGGAAAACATTCTTTTTTTATTCATAAATATATTATATAATATTTCTTTTAAAATTAAAAATATCTTTTATAGTTATCTACCTAAAGACTGACCAAACAACCTCCTAAAATTATAATTAAAATAGAAATCGTTTTCTGTATTAAATGTTTCTTTGATATCTTCTCTTTACAAATCTTAGGAAAAAATATAGTTAAAAATATTCCAATTATAAATACGAAAATAGGTTGTACACCAGATATCGTCAGGGTTAAAGCCACAGGAGCAAGAAGTAAGGCAAAATTAACAGCAAAATTTCCAATAATGGTTAATGATTCATTGGCTATGTTTAAAGAAATTATCTTTCCACCTTTGGTTTTGAGTAAATTAAGAAAACTTAATTTATATTTCTTTATAAAAAGATAAAACAATATTCCCATTGAGAATACTCCTAAGTATTCCCAGAAAGAAGAAACAACAAAACCAACATCTACCGCCACAAACTTAAATAACGTCTCATAAAGAGCAAAAAGAATCGTCGACAACAACATCAATAAAATTATCCTCTTCTTGAATTTTATTTTTTTCTCTTCATCAAACTCTAAGGTTATTATGGCTGATCCACCAATAATTAGTAGACATCCTACTAGCTGCATCCAGGTTAGTGTTTCTCCCAAAATAAAATAAGAAAACATATATCCCCAGATTGGTATTAATTGAAATAAAGGTATGACTATAGAAGCCTCTTCTTCATCTAAAGCATACATGTAAGGCATAATAGCAAAGACACTTAGAATACCGACAACTATTAATAAAATAATATTCTCCACCGAAAGATTAAAAATATCATTATTAATGAAATACAAAATTGGCAATAGTAAACCACACTGAAGAGTGGAGAATATCATTAAGGCACCGACATTACTACCCTCAAACCTATCTGAAAGCAAAAACTTATCAATATGATTGACTATAGCCCAAAGTATCGGTCCAATTAATGCAATTAAAAACCAGCTCATTTGTATCTATATTACAATAGTTTGTTAGGAAAGTAAAAATAATCTATTTTTTATTCTTTTTATATAAACTATTTTTTCTAAAGGATCTTCTAATTTTTTTATAATATTCATTAAAACTACCCAGACCAACGCTCTTCCTCCTATAAGATAGCTTTTTAAGGTTATATATCGGTCGTGGTTCAAGTTCCCCACTAGTTCCAATATAAAACTGTGTTCCATATAATTGCTTCCTACCCTCAGATATTCTTATTCTATCTTCTAAGTAAGCCGTAAGCTTTTTATTACCAGATTCTTTTTTCATTAATAAAAGAGAATCCTTTTGAAAAAGTTGGTCTGGAGAATGCTGAACAACTAGCCATGCATATTTTTCGCACATAGCACCAACCTTTTTTGCAGATGGCCAACCTATTTCTAAAATAATTTTCTTTATTTTACTAGAATTTATTTTATCAATTTTTTTATTCCATTTAATTTTACCATCTCTAAAATCTTTCCTCATCTTCTGATCAGATTCAGCCATTTCTTTTAATATGTTCCTGTAATCTTCTATATCAATTTTATTTATCATATTTATATAAAATAAAAGGTGTGTTATTACTCATAATAATAACACACCTTTGTAACCACCCAAAGGGATTTCAATCGCTGTCGAAATCCCAGTCTTTACCAGTAATAAACTGGGTGGAATCGCCACAATCTGCAGAAGAAACCATCTCCGGTGTCTCAGCAAATTGAACACCAAACGGCTGTTTTTTCATATTTTATCACCTCCTTTCTATATCTTTAATTTATGAACTACGATGTCCTTTTACAAGAACAGAAGCAATTGATTTACTTATTGGTAAACCTAGAATTCTTTCAATCCAGAGCCATTGACCATTAGGATTAATTTCTAAAAATATATATCCTAATTTTTTATTAAATATCAGATCAATAGCACCGAAAGACAGGCCGAGATTTTTGACTAAACCCAAACACTTATCAGAAATGTCCTTGGGTAAAGTCTCAATTTCGTGACGAAGCAATGTAGGATCTCGTCTCCAGTCTATCTCAGTTACTGAAGAATTCTGTGAAAATATTTTCTCAGCAAAAATCTGATCGCCAACAACTGTAACACGCACCTCGTAAACCTTTTCTATATATTCTTGAAATAAACAAGGTGCAATAGTTATCTGACTCAGATCTTGTAGGTGTTTTTCTTCAACGATATTTGTAAAAAACACATGAAAGTCATCAATGGTTTTCCCTTTCTTTTTTGGCTGATGAAGAACTTTATAAATAACCCTTTTGTGTTTTTCCACAAAAGCAGCTACATCGTTCGGGCTGTTTGTAACGAGAAAATTTGGAATTTGAAACCCCATATTTCTCGCAAAGTTAAGCTGAAAAATTTTATTTCCAGCAACCCTATTAAGAAAGGGGTGGTTTAAGAAAAAAACCTTTTCTCTTAAACTCAACCAAATACCATCCCACGTTTCCCGTTCTTCACCTTCAGCAAACTCTTTTTGCCAAGGTACAGACACATCGTCTCCCCCAGATTTAAATACTGGACGACGATACCATATACTTGATACATCTTCAAAAGACATGGTGTCTTTATTGCCGTTGACAATATTAATGCCACCACTATCAACAACAACAGAAAACTTTTCCCCATTTTCTTTTATATCAAGTATAACTGGGCAACCCCCCATTAATTTTATCTGTTCTACTACCGGATGCACATGTTGATCAATCTCCGCCGATAATATAATAATATTTTTCATATCAACCACCTTCTTGTTAAAGACCTCGTTATCCCAACACCATGTTGGAATTTCTGCATTAATGGTCGCACAGACTTGATTTTAAGTCAAAACAGTTGTAAACAGATAGTTTTTTGCTAAAAATTATTAAAAACTAGCTGGCACATTGTTTTAAAAGGTTTTTTGTATTATGATTTATATGTAATGAATATTTTGTTTATATCAAGAGAGTGTATAGCTGGTAACCTAGCTATTTTGCTTAAAAAAGAAGGACATAATGTAAAACTTTTTATTAATGCTAAACATGATAGGCAAAATTTTGATAACCTCGTAGAAAAAACAAACTCCTGGAGAAAAGAGCTGAATTGGGTAGGAAAAGAAGGTTTAATTGTATTTGATGACGTTGGATATGGAAAAACACAAGACTCACTTAGAAAAAAAGGTTACAAAGTATTTGGTGGATGTGAGCTTGGCGATAAATTAGAAAAAGATCGTGAATTTGGACAAGAAATATTTAAGAAATACGGATTAAAAACAGTTGAGCTTAAGGATTTCCACGACATCGAAGATGCCATACATTTTATAAAGAAAAATCCAAAAAAATGGGTTATAAAATGTAACGACCATAGCAGTAAATTTCTTACCTATGTTGGAGAATATGAATGCGGAAAGGATACTATTAGCGTTTTGAAAAATTATTTTAATAATAGACACATAAAGAGAGACAGGATAACTTTACATGAGAGAATCGAGGGTATAGAAATGGGAGTCGGAAGATACTTTAATGGTAAAGATTGGGTTGGACCTATTGAAATAAATTTTGAACACACAAAAATGTTCCCGGATGATGTTGGTCCCATTACAAGCGAAATGGGTACATTAGCTTGGTATGAGGAAGATGAAAGCAACAAACTTTTCGTTGAAGTACTCGAAAGACTTAAACCATATTTGCAAGAAATAAACTTCAGGGGAGATTTCGAAGTAAATTGTATCGTAAATGAAAAAGGATGCTTCCCTCTTGAAGCCACAGCCAGATTAGGCACACCGATAATTCACTTACACAGTGAACTACATACATCTCCATGGGGTGAATTTATGTATGCAATTGCTAATGGAGATAAATACGATTTAAAATACAAGAAAGGTTTTGGAATCGTAAACTTAATTGCAACTCCTCCATTTCCTTACGGAAAAAAGCATAGCAAAGAAACTCTGTATGGAATCAATATATATTTAGATAAGCTTACAAATAATGAGCTCGAGAGTTTCCATTTTGAAGGAATATCTATGAGAGTTGGTAAACATGACGGACAATATTTCATTTCTACAGATGAAGGCTATATTGCATATACGACATCAGTAGCTAGTACAGTAGAAAAAGCTAGACAAAACAGTTTGGATATCATTAAAAAAACAGTTATACCAAAATCCTTCTACAGAAACGACATTGGAAAAGATTTCGAAAAAAGACTTCCAGATCTTAGAAAATGGGGATATATAAAATAAACATATAAAAACAACCCTTATAATAAGGGTTGTTTTTATATGTTTTCTAAAGTTGAACTAGCTATAGTCGTAGTTGCCTCCAAAACTTCAGGAGCTGGCTTTTCTGAACACACTTCCCCTTCAGATAGATTCTCTGGATCACAATATGTGTATGAACAATCTTCTTCATTTTCTAAACAAGAGAGTTCTTCATTGCAACCAAGCTTTTCTGAAGTCTTTTCACATTCATAAATACTAACAGCTTTTTTGCTGATCATTTTATAATCATAAGGTTCTTCTGCAGGTGCTGACAAACATTCTGTATCATCTGTAGCGCAAGGTTCTGGTGCATAATAGAAACAAGCTTCTGTAGCAGGATCACAAGAAGTTTCTGCAACGATTTGATAATCTTTCAAAATAACAATTCTATAGAAAGTAAAACCAACTGAGCCAAGAATAAGCAAAGCAAAAACAATATAAAAAATCCTATTCCCCCAAATATTCTTTTTATTATTCCCTTCTTCGTTCATAGATATATTATATATTGTTTTGAAATGAATGCAAAAACACTTATCCCTTTATTTTTAAGGTGTTTTTAATTTTATAAATGAATATCTTATAACTTTTTTACACTTAATATAAAACACTGCCATGACTAGCACAGCAGTGTTACGCTTCCTCTTATGAGATGAGTACTATAATTTCTCAATCGACATCTCTGGTAAACCGATACTACACACCTTCAATTTGACAGGCGCCCCATCTTTCTGAGCGCTAACCACAATGGAATCAAGCGCTGGAAGAAAAGGCACGCCACTGCTATGGCTTCTAGCTGGTGCAGTGATATAGTTGCTATCAATAACTTTAATGTCACTGTACCCTTCATTCTGAAGGAGCAAAATTGCTGCCGTATCCGTGCCTACGCCTTGTTTACCAAGACAGTACACTGACGCCAGAAGAATGACAACAACAAATAACTTACCAGCCAGAACTAACTTTTTCATCTTCTTTCTTTCTAACTTTCTCATAATCTTCCTCCCTATTTTTTTACGAGAACACACCTACCTAAGGATACAATAAAAGCATAATTTCTTCAATCTAATGTAGTAATGTCCAAATACATTTAGCACTTTTTAGTAGCGTTAATAAATGTGTATAAACATTACTCACTGGCATTGACACAACATATATAATAATATATTGTATGTTTAGTAAAGAGATCTTTGAAAGGAGACATGAAAATGAAGATTGTAAGATTAAAATGTTTTTCCTACTCAGACACGGAAAAGACTGAGTGGGAAAGTGCCCTTTTTCATCCAATTAAAGACTACAAATTTTCTGTGATGACAAAGGATGGTTTAACAATTGAGTGCGCTACATTTGAACTAATAGAGGGTGGCAAACACGAAGTGCACGCTTGCGTATCCTCTCAGGCTGGGTGTAAGTTTGGATGTAAGTTTTGTACTTCGGGTAAACACGGTTTTGTTAGAAACTTGAGTGCAGAAGAGATAGAAGAACAAATACATCTAATGGCAAAACACTTTGGCATACAAAGTTTTGACCATGTGGTGTATATGGGAATAGGAGAACCATTGGATAATCTTGAAAATGTAGGGCAAAGTATTAGCTCTATAGTCAAAGCCAACCCATGGTACTCTGGTAAGATATCTTTATGCACCGCTGGGGTAACAGATAGTTTTAACCGCTTACTTGAGCTCAAGCTACCTCTGCGATACATGTGGTTATCTTTACATGCAGCGACTGACAATAAACGTCGTTTGATAATGCCGATCGCAAAATTAAACGGCATCGACCAATTAATTAATACTGTGGGTGATTTTTCAGATAAATCTGGAATACCAACATGTGTTAATTACATGATACTGCATGGGTTTAATGACCTAGATGAAGATGTGATATCACTCACTAAACTACTGGGTCAAACCACTAGCAGATTAAAATTAATGATAACCATTCCTAATGGAAGTATTGAGGGTTACAAATCTGGAACAAAAGAGGATACAAAAAACTTCCAACAAAGACTTGTTGAAGCTGGGATAAAAAATCGGATTGTCCGTTTTTTGTCTGCGGGTAGACCAGTCAATGCTGGGTGTGGCGAACTTATCTTCATACCACAAAATCACAAGTAGATTGGATAATTCTTGTCTGATTGTGATTCGCACCAGGGTTAAAACCCTGGTGTTTTTTATTTGAAACGACAAACCCAACTGAATAAAATAATCTATTTTAAGGATAGGTAATGTTATTTTTTAGTCTTGGATAAATAATGGCGTCTCTTATATTATCGCGACAAAGTGCCCAAGTAATAAGTCTCTCTACTCCAAGCCCAAAACCTGATGTTATTTGATAGTTCGGCAATTTACGTAGATCAATATACCAATCATAAGATTTTGAAGGTATGTTTTGCCTTTTAAGTGACTCAAGCATTTCTTGGTCATTATCTTGACGCTGACCACAACCAACAATCTCACCACCAAATGATCCGTCAATCAGAGGGGGAAATATTAAATCAGCATTTATGGCCTTGTCCTTATTGTAAGAATCTGGTTTTTGATAAAAAGGAACTCTATCTCTATCATAATTTTTAATCCAAAGTGGTATTTTCAAACCCAATATCTTCATAACCTCGATCTCTCCCCCAGAACTTATATCCCTACCAGACTCTGTAACTCTAACTAAATCACCCTTACCATTTTTTAAAAGAAGATCAACAGCCTCATCAAAAGTTATCTGAGGAAACTCTTTAGCTATAGAGATATTTCTAAAAGCGTCAAGAGAAACTTTAGAATCTAAACTAAGACACTTGATTATGTTCGGCATAGATAAAAATAGTTTGGACACTGTTTTTATATAACCCTCTATTATTGGTAACAATTTATTAATATCGCCTTTTATTTCGGCTTCACAGTGGAAAAACTGATTAAGATGTCTTTTGTCTGGATTTTCACCCCTCATCGAAGGTAAATAACAATATACTATGTCTAGACCATTCATTAATAACGGCTCAAATCCAAACTGAGAAGAATCAACCAAAAAAGAATCTACTTCACCAAATTTTATAGGGATAACCTCCGAATCAGAACCTGGGCCCATAGGGGAAGATACGCTAGATGTAATCATAAAAAGATCCACATTCTTTGCTTTGTTTTCTACCCCAAAATAATAATCAGAAATGACTTTAAAATAATGTCTCAATACTATAAGTGCCTGAAAATACTTACTTCTTGTTAATTCCTTATAATGAGTGCTGGAGTTATATTCAGGTAATAAAAAATCTTCTTTTAATTTTTTATTAAATATTTTATCATCATTCTTAATTTGTTTTAATATATTTTTATTTATCATTTTTTATAATCTATTTTAGACACACGACGGCAGTATCTTTTTTTATTTAAAAATTTTGTTTTTAAAAACAAATCAATTATATCAAACAAATCTTTCTTATCAATAAAACGTGATGCGATTGCCAAAGAATTAATGTCGTCATGCTCCCTATAATTTTTAACTATATTCTTATTACCTCCATACCAAATACCGCAACGAATTCTTTTGTATCTATTTAAAACAATTGATTCCCCCATACCTGAGCCACCAAAAATTAGAGCTCTGTTATTAATATTTTTAGAAAATTTGGATGCAAGCGGATGGAAAAAATCTGGAAAATCATCATCTTTATCATAAGATAACGCACCAAAATCTAGAACAGAGTAGCCACTATTAACTAAATATTTTTTAACTTTCTCTTTTAAATAAAATCCAGCGTGGTCTGCTCCTAAATAAATTATTATTTTTTTATCCATTGTATAAAAGATTATTTTTTAAAATTATTTAATACTAATTCTAGACCAAAACAGCTACCAAAAAATCTTTCTTTCGTATCTGATGTTAGTTTAGAAACCCAATCAGATGACCCGCCGTCGGCCAAACTCATCTCTTGACCTTCTGGATTAGTCCCTTTTATTTTAAAACAAACTCCGTTGTAATAGCCAACCCCAGCAGGTCTAGATAAGTCATACATGAAATCAATATTGGGAAACTTACCTCTTAATACAGAAATATAATTTGCATCTAATCTTTTTAATGTATTGATAGAAGTAATAATATCCCTATTCGACCCATCATACTTAACATCTTTAATTGACTTTACCTTACCAGGTAATCCAACATTTACCGTCTCAAACATTTCTAGACTTTTCCCTCTTATATTATCCGTTATAATATTCCTATCAAAAACACCAGAATTAACAAGACTCTCTACTATTTTAATATCAGAAAGATAAACTTTTATGTTTTTTATTTCAAAACCTAGGTTATCCATTTTCCCTAAAATACCTAACCAGTAATCTAAATGTGTGTGCATCGCCTGTTCCTCAAAACCCTGTTGCCCTATATTCCTTCCAGAAGAAGTTAGATTGAAAGCAGAAAAATGCTGACAAAGATGTTTCTGGTAAAATTTTTGAAGTCTTAATACCCTACACGAATTAGCCAATTTTATATCACCGATATCTTTTCTTTCAGAAGTCTCCCAGCGACTATCCTCCATTTTTCTCCTTGCAGATTCTAATGACATAGAAATAGTTGAGTCACTAACAACCTCGGTACTTCTTATGGTTTGTAATGCAGTTTTTGAGTTTATGTTTGTTAAAACACTACTTGAACCAACTGGAACAATAGGAGAAATTTCAACTAGGTCAAAGCCTTCTGGAAGATTACTCATTAAAAACAATTCTACTCTTTTAAGCTCTACTACATCTATCTTTGATGGTACAGTAAACCTATTTCCATTATAATTTTCCATTAAATCTCTAGGTGTTAATTTCCCAATCCTTTTATTACAAATTCCCATTAACACACTACCCAATTCAGAAGAATTCAACTTCTCGGTCATCACATTGGAAAATTTATCCGACTGGTCTCCCAAGTACTTTCTAACAAAATCGATTCCCTCTTCATCTTCTTTCACGATATTATTGGGTGATTTTAAATTATCGTCCTCTGATGAGTATGGGCGGGTCATATTATTTTATATTTTATCAACTTATTAACAGTATCTATTACATTATTAATCTCATTTAAATCTTTAGAAAAAATAGAATATTCAAAAAGAGGTGTCGGTAAATCAGGATAAGTTTTTAACTCCATCCCAATTTCTGAAATTATTTTTACATTACATAAGTTTTTAATATTTTTCAGAGAATCTAAACCAGAGATTTCTTTTAAAATACCCGAATGTTTAATCTGTGGGTAAAATAATTCATGATAATTAATACCTTTAGAGAAATAGTTTAACGGTATTGAATTACCCAGCCAACAATCGTACATTAAATTAAGCATGTCAATACCATACACTCTATCATAGGTTTCGTGTATTAAAGCTCCGGCCATTCTACCTGCAATTTCAACCAAATAAGGTTCCCCATCCTTGATCCTAAATTCAGCATGAAATGGAGAATTTATAAAGCCAAGCGTTTCTATTATACTTTTCAAATATTTATTAATAACTTCTTGTTCCTTCTCTGTTAGTCTTGCAGGTATATAACTTGCTACCTGTGTAAAATAAGGTTCCTTACCCATTATAAATTCAATAGAACCAATAACTGAAATTTGTCCTCCGACAACAAAACCATCTAACGATATCATCTTTCCTGGAACATACTCTTCTATAAGCATGTTTCCATGGAAACGTTTAAATGATTCTCTATGTTCTTGATTTACAGTTGCTCTAATAGTTTCAGATATTTTTTTATAATCAAAAAAATCACTCTCAATCAACAAGACGCCGTGGCTTGACGTTCCAAAGATTGGTTTAATTACGCAAGGTTTAGGAAAAGCTCTTAGAATTTTTTCATTGTCATCAAAAATATTAAAAATATCGAAATCAGGCTGTCTAATTTTACTTTCTCTTAGTTTCACCCTCATAGCAAGTTTGTTACTTGAAGTAACCCTTGAAGAAATCTGTCCTATACTTTTGCAACCTAACAAACTAGCGATATCAGAAGTAGCCACAACTAAATCTTCACTAAAGGTACCGACAGCATCAATTTTAAGATTATTTTTTTCACAAAAGAAAATGGTTTCTTCAGTTATTGTTTGCAGATTAAAAACATCTGTTATTAAAATATCTTCCCGAGGTAAGTATTTTAAAAACATCTCATTAAATTTATTTGCAACCATTATTATACGATAGTTTTTTTCTCGAGCCTTCTTTAAAAGAAATTCCTTTGGACTATTGTGCTCTATAATAATTATTGTTTTCATACAATTTAGTTTGTTTATTGAACGGCAGCTTCTTTAATAAAAATCTTTTTATTCTTTGTATCTATTCCGACCTCAACACCTAATGGAAAAGTAAGTAAAGGTTTTGTATGCCCACAATCGATATTTGCCAAAATCGGTAAATTGTATTTTTTTGAGATTTCTTTTAAGAGTTTTCCCAAAGACCTCTTTGCTCCGCCAGATTCTTTAAACCCTCCAGAAACATTACCAAAAATTAGTCCATTAATTTTTTCAAAAACACTATTTCTCTCCAATTCAATTATATATCTCTCATACCAGTCCGTCGACAACCCAGATTCTTCAAGAAATAAAATAGCACCGTTTAAATTGAAAAAACTCTCTTCTTTCATCAACATTACAAAAGTCTGTAAATTTCCACCAAAAAGACTCCCGGAAAAAGTCCCTTTTGGACCAAAAGAAACAATCTTAGGTGATTCAACCATTTTCAACTTCTTATTATCTTGTTTTTCCCAATACTGATTATCAATTGAATATTTTTTAGCTTTCGGCAACAAGCCTACGCCTTTCTTAGAACTAATCAACTTCTCAAACTGATCAAAAGTAAAGGAAACAGAACCTTCAAATTCCCCGAAACTCGGCAAAAGTGTCGGTCCATGAAATGTTACTATTTTGCTTTTTGACGTAATCATCAAAAGTAATGTCGTAATGTCTGAGTAACCACAAAAGATCTTCGGATTACTAGCTATCAATTTATAATTAATATAAGGCAAAACAGCATTAGCAGTAAGACCACCGGTTGAACATAAGATAGCGTCTATCTTTTTATCAGCAAAAGCGTTGTTTATATCTAAAGCTCTGTCTTTGGCTTTTCCACCGCTATAACCATCCGTTTTTAAAGCGCTTGGCATCATCTTAATCTTATAACCTCTTTTTTCTAAGAAGGCCACAGCTCTTCTCGTTCTTTTAGGAAACCTAGATATATCAGAAGAGGGACTAATGATAGCAATCGTGTCTCCCCTTTTTAAAGCTTTTGGTTTTAACATTTTAAAAAAATTAAATACCTATCTTCCTTGTTTTAAATAATTCCATTTCGTCTTTTTGCGATCTTTTTTGAAATAAAAAAATGGAATATTGAGCATACTTCAAATTTTGATTAAATAATTCAATAAACTTACTGTATTCTTTTTTTAGAACGTCTCTCTCTTTCTCGGGCAACTCCTGAAGATGTTTCTTACTAAAAATTTCTTCCACATAATTATTAATCTCTTTCTTTTTATCTTCATAACGGTAGGAAGACTCATATACCAACTCTAAACTTAAACCCGAATCTAGAGACATTTTCCTTACTAAATTTAACCAATAATTCTTATCCCAAACTTGTATTTTTGAACCTATAGCGTTTGATATTTTATTAACAATAGATACTGGAGGTTTTTTAAAATAATAAATTGGAATAATTATTAAAATTCCACCCATTTTTAAAACTCGTAAATACTCAGAAAGGGCTTTTTCTTTATCATCAATAAATGATGTTACGTTACTTGCCCAGACAAAATCAAATGATTCGTTCTCAAATGGAAGATTTAAAGCGCTTGCCTTAATAAAAGAAACTTTATTTTCTACCCCATTTGCTTTTGCATATTTCCTAGCCTCATCAATAGATTCGTCAACCATGTCTATACCAACAACCTGACCACCCGTGAGTAAACTTATATTTACACTCGTAAAACCAGTATTTGACCCGATCTCTAAAAGACGATGTTTTGGTGAAATAAAAGCATTCTTTACAACTTCATGCACTGTTTTTATACCGCCAGATGGACGGTTCCTTTCTTTAACTACACCAACAATTTCTGAGTAATTCATTATATTTTATATGTATAAAACTATATTAAACATATCAAGAGAAATGATAAAAAGCAAGATATATAAAATTAAAATTATGATATAGTATCCTAATGAAAGATACATTTGGTAAACAACTTTTTGCTCAGTACAAAAACAGAAAACTCTTAACCGAAATAGTGGAAAGAGATGATGGATTTATAGAAGAAAGTTCTTATGCCAGTCGTTATTTTAATAGTTATAAAAAATGGAGTCGCATAGAAAAAGAGGCAATGAAATTAATAAAAGGACCAACTTTAGATATAGGTTGCGGTGCTGGTAGGCATGCCTTGTATTTACAGAAAAAGGGTGTAGATGTTGTTGGAATTGATAATTCTCCACTGGCAATTAAGATCTGCAAACTTAGAGGTCTAAAAAATACAAAAATATTATCTATTGATGAAGTGGAAAAAATAGAAGAACGTCATTTTAATTCCATACTAATGTTAGGAAATAACTTTGGATTATTTGGCAGTTCTAGAAAAATAAAAACTATTTTAAAAAAGCTAGACAAAATAACCACAAAAAAATGTAAGATAATTGCTGAATGTGTAGATCCCTACAACACAAAAAACCCAGTCCACCTTAAATATCATAAATTCAATAAAAAAAGAAATAGGATGCCAGGCCAATTAAGACTGAGAATTAATTACAATAATATTAAAGGTGAATGGTTTGATTATCTATTTGTTTCTATAAAAGAAATAGACAATTTATTAAAACACACGAACTGGAAAATCAGTGAAGTACTTGAAGAAAATAAATCTATCTATATAGTGATTTTAGAAAAAAATAATTTTATGTTACTCTAAAACAGCTTTTATACGTCTAACCCCAGCACTTGAAGCTTCTTCTTTAGAAATTTTAAAATGTCCAAGTTCAGATGTATTTGATACATGAGGTCCGCCACAGAATTCTGTACTAAAATCCCCAATTTTATAAACCTTCACGACATCTCCATATTTTGATAAATCAAAAGAAAGAGTTGTAACAATTTTCTTTGCTTCTTCTTTTGGCAATTCAAGCATTTCTACTACAATATTTTCTTGTATTTTTTGATTTACTAAATCTTCAACTGCTTTTAATTGATCTGTAGTAAGTTTCTCGGCCCAATTGAAATCAAAGCGCATTCTTTCTGCTGTAATATTGCTTCCTTTCTGTACAATTTCTCCACCAAGGACTTTTCTAAGTGCCGCGAGTAATAAGTGTGTAGCTGTGTGATACTTAATTGTAATCTCACTATCATCCGCCAATCCCCCCTTAAATAATCCTGCCGAGGCAGTTCTTGAAAGATTCTGATGCCTTTTCAATTCTTCCTCAAATTCTTTTTTATCAACTACAACACTTTTCTCCTTTGCAAGTTCATTAGTCATCTCAAAAGGAAATCCGTATGATTGGTATAAATAAAATGCATCCTTTCCAGTAACTTTTGCAAGTTTGTCAAATTCCTTTAAGCCTTTTCCTAGTGTCTCACGAAACTTATTCTCCTCTTTTTCCAATTCATCAAAAATTATTCCCTTGTTTTTTTCTAATTCTGCATATTGATTTTTATACATTCCGATAACAACTTCTGCAATAAATTTGGTAAAATTATTTTCTATTCCTAATAGATGTCCAAAACGAATCGCACGTCTAATTAAGCGGCGCAAAACATAACCGCCTTGAACATTGCTCGGCACGATTCCGTCAGCAATTAAAAAAGTAGCGGCTTTTAAATGATCCGCAATCACGCGCATATCATAAGCGCTAGCCGATTCCTCGTATCTTTTACCGGATATTTCCTCAATTTTTTGAATAATAGGTACAAATAGATCTGTTTTGAAAATATCTCGGTCTCCATTCTTTGCCGCTAGAATTCTTTCTAATCCACCACCAAAATCGATGTTACCATTTGTAAGTAATTCAAAACCCCTTTCCGTTTTTACATATTGCATAAAAACATTATTACCAATTTCCAAAAACCTACCACAATCACAATTCACATGGCATGGCTGATCCTTAAATTCTGAGCTTTCGTGCAAATGAAACTCTGAACCAAAATCCCAAAACATTTCACTGTCTGGTCCACCTGGCTCACCTAAAGGCATACTATTCGGAACACCAGAACGTGACCACCAATTTTTCTGAACATCATAATAAAAAATTCTGCCATCTTTCATCCCATTTTTTTCTGAATAATCAATTACTTCTGCATTAACACCCACACACCTAAATAATTCTTTCCAGGTATTAACAGCATCATCATCTCGCGAGATTTTTAATGTCTTATCTCCTCGAAAAACTGTGACATAAAGATTTCTTGGATCAAGCCGAATCTCTTTAATCAAAAATTCAAACATCCAAGTAATCTGCTCTTTTTTAAAATAATCACCAAAAGACCAATTACCGAGCATCTCAAACATTGTCGTGTGCCTATTGTCGCCAACCTCTTCAATATCTACAGCTCTAAAACATTTTTGCGAATCAACAATTCTAGTTCCCATGGGATGTTTTTCCCCCAATAAATATGGCACCATTGGTTGCATACCGGAACTGGTAAAAAGTGTAGTTGGGTCATTTTCTGGAACCAAAGACGCTGAGGGAGTAATTATATGCCCCTTAGATTCAAAAAATTTTAGGTATTTTTCACGTAGTTCATCTGCCTTCATAATGTTTAATTATTATATCTTAACTTCTTTTGGCTCACTTAGCAAGTTATATAAAGTGATTACTTATATACCAAATTTATCTAGGTGAGCATATATTTAGCAAATCTTAATTTATTTACATAAATATTTATCCAAATACACTCTAGCCTCTTTCAAAAAAGTCTGATCTCTCTGCGCTATGTATGTACCACCGACAAAATTAGTCGTGTTGATTTTGTTTAGAGCACGAGTTGCATCTTCATAAGAAAGCCAAACCTCTCTAAACCCATTTTTGATTTCATCTTCAGTAAAACTTGGTTTACCTTTCTTCCCATTAACCTTCACTAAATAACAATATGAAATTTGTTTTAGTTTAGATTTGTTTCTATATTCTGTAATTAAACCAATTTCATTAACAACATCAACATTACAGCCTATCTCTTCCAAACATTCTCTTTTTAGTGCCACTATTTTGTCTTCTGTATCTTCTATCCCGCCACCTGGCAATTTATAATAATCATCTTTTGATGCAAATAATAAAGCAATCATCCCATTTTCATCAAACACAACCGCACGTGCCGCCTCGCGTAATTTAAAGCTTTCTGCTTCAAAATCAGAAATATTATCTGGATTTATTAATTTAATTTGCTTCATATTTTTATTACCTCAATCGCCCAGACCCCATATTTTGGAATATTTTCTTTATATTCGTGAAAGGTATCAAATCTTTCAACGGCTTTTTCTATGCTTAAAACACTCGAAAGAGCATTCCTTGTACCTTCGGCTTCTAGAAGTTCTCTAAAATCCTTGTAATGTCTTATACCCAAGATATTAACAACCATTACTTCATTGGTAACATTGTTTGTAAAAGTTATTGTATCCCCTATTTTAAAATCACTGTAGAGAAAATCGTAGTGACTATTTTGCACCCTGTTTTCTATTTTCTTTGTACCCGCCTTTATTGCCTTAAAAGGAACGTCATTTAGATCTAAATTGTAATTCATAATTATTTATACACAGCAATTAATTGTCTTATTACAAGTTCTTCTGGTTTTATATTCTCTCCAGTGAAATCAAACCAGACTTTCATAAAGTCTTCTCTCATAATTTTCCTTTCTTTTCCTATCTCTGGGTCTTGGAGATAGATATAATCATCATCAAGCCCTATTACCACAGAATAGTGCCCGTCAGCCACCTCTGAATCATTATAATCGCTTCTTCCTCTAGTAAACCAATCCACGATAACTGGAACTCCTTTATTAAGCCATAATTCTACATCCTCAAATGTACTATCGTTTTTTACTTCCGTACTAAAACCAAGTATTTTAGCTGCTTCAATAATATCTTTATCAATAACTCCAATTCCAGGTGTAAGATTAGTTAACTTCGCCAATTCATTTTCACTTTTGTTTACACCATAATAATCCATTACTATTTTAAGAGAAGCTGGGCCACACATATCTGCATGAAGAGTTTCTTGAAATGGTTTTGCGTCTAATTTTATATTCATAATATTTTTCTTAAAATTATCTCCGTAGTCTCTTCTGGAGTTTGTTCAGAATTATCAATTATTTCTCCAAAAGATGGGTTATTTATCCCAATATCATAGTGATGTTTTATTCTCTCTCTTTCCCAGTCATTTAATTCTCTGGTCCCCCTATTTGTAAGTGTTTTTTCTATTTTAGGCGAAAGAGTGAAAAAGTAAATTTTAGTATCAATGTCCTTTAAACAATTCATTATGTAATCATAGTTTTTTTGAGATACTGGGTACGGAACAATCACATTCAAACCTCTATTTGAGAAATTCTTGATTACAGAAATGGCATTTTCTAGATTTATTGGTACAGCCTGATCGATCGGCATCCACTCAGTCATTGTATGAAATACATCGATTTCTAATAAAGCTGAATTAGAAAGCTTAGTTGATAAGATCTTAGCAACTGTAGTTTTACCGGCATTTATTGACCCATTAATGAAAATTACCATAACAATATGTTATCAAATATTCTACTCATTGACCATCTTGTGATATAATTTTTATATGGAAAATTATCACGGTATCCTGATAAATGTAAGCCAAAAAGATGAAACTATCTTTAGTAAACTAAAAATTCTTGGGCAAAAAGAAGACGATGGATGGATTCTATATAGAGTTGAAATTAACCAAGAAGAATTAAATCAAAAGATTGTTGAACTGCAAAATAATCTAAATGACGGTTTCTATTTTCATTTTTATAAAGACGGCGAACTCATCGTAGTTTTTAAAGAAAAAATATTTATTGTAAAAACAGACAAATCAACATGGGAAGGCATAATGGAGTATGGTAAATCGTTAAATATACCTCCGGAACAACTAGATTTTTACCCGTGCAAAATTGAAGATGAAAAGTATTAATCATTAATATAATAAACACATGAAATTATTCTTATCTGGCGGTGGAGGAGCTGAAGATTCAATCTTGTTAGACAAAAAGTTTGTTGAAGCCGTCGGCAAAGACAAACCGCTTTTATATATTCCTATTGCAATAAATACTGACAAATATCCATATCCAAGCTGTTATAATTGGATAAATAACACACTCAATCCTTTAGGTATAACAAATATTGAAATGTGGACCGAAAAGGAAGTTTGGGAGAAAAGCGAGGAAGAATTACAAAAATTTGGCGGAGTATATATAGGTGGTGGAAACACCCCATATCTTTTAAAAGAATTGAAAGATTCTGGTTTCTTTCTAAAACTAGAAAAACTCATAAAAAATAACATACCTATTTACGGTGGAAGCGCCGGAGCAATAATATTCGCAAGAACTATTATTCCTTCCCTATCAGCTGACGCAAATGATGTGGGGCTAACAGATTTCAGTGGAATGAATCTGGTTAAAGGTTACGATATATGGTGCCATTTTACTCCTGAGATGGATAATCAAATTATGGAATACAAAAATAAATATGGGCTTAATAAAATTGCAATACTACCAGAAAATGCTGGATTATATGTAACAGATGATAAAATAGAAGAAATTGGTTTAGGGAAAGTTAAATATATATAAAATATATAACTAATACGCCTTTCCAAGCAGAACTTTTCTATTAGCCTCCTTACCACAGTAAATACATTTACCTTTGTTGTTTAAACCTCCATCTAGTGGGATACATCGAGTACTTGCTCCTGTTTCTTCTTTTATCTTTTCTTCGCAAGCCTTATCTTCACATAAGTGAGTATAAACGAAACCGATTTTACTTTCTATCGTAGATTTAAATTCTTCATAATTTGATACTTCATAAGTATGTCCTTCTCTAAAATTCTTGGAATTTTCAAATAGTGTTTTATGCATTCCCTCAAGAGCTGATTTTATAAACGAAATCAAATTAGCATCTTCTACAAAATCCTTTTTACCTTGTAGTCTTTCTACTATCACAACAGAATTCTTAGCTACATCTTTTGGACCAATCTCAAGTCTTAGGGGTACACCCTTTCTTTCCCATTCGAAAAACTTAAAGCCTGGGCGACCTTCTCTATCATCTACTTTATATGAAATATTTTCCTTATCTAAATCAGCTTTAATTTTTTCTACTTTTTCAAATACAACTTTTTTCTCTTCATCACTTCCACAGATAGGTATAATCACAACTTGATATTGAGCAATCTTAGGTGGTAATACAAGACCCTTGTCGTCTGAATGAGCCATAATAAGGGCACCAATAATTCTAGTGCTCATTCCCCAGCTTGTTTGCCATACATACTGCTTTTCTTGATTTTGATCCAAGAATGATACGTCAAAAGATTTTGAGAAGTTCTGTCCAAGCATGTGAGAAGTACCAGATTGTAGAGCTTTTCCATCTTGCATCATTGCTTCTATTGTAGCTGTATAATCTGCACCGGCAAATTTTTCTGATTCTGTCTTTATTCCTTTAACTACAGAAATCGCTAAATATTCTTCTGCAAATTTTCTGTAAACCTCAATCATATCCAAAGTATTCTTCTCTGCTCCTTCTTTTGTATCATATGCAGTATGTCCTTCTTGCCAAAGAAATTCTACGGTACGGAGGAATGGTCTTGTACGAAGCTCCCAACGCATAACATTACACCACTGGTTTACTAAGACCGGTAAATCTCTATAGGAACGAATCCATTTTGAAAATGCATCATAAATAATAGTTTCAGATGTAGGACGAATAACAAAAGGTTCTTCAAGCTCACCGCTTGGAATTAATTTGCCATCTTTTTCTTCCAATCTATGATGCGTGACAACGGCACATTCTTTTGCAAAACCTTCTACATGCTCTGCCTCTTTCTCTAAAAAGCTTACTGGAATAAGAAGCGGAAAGTATGCATTTTGTGCGCCAACCTTTTTAAATTCTGGATTTAATATTGATTGTATTTTTTCCCAAATAGCATAACCATACGGCTTAATAACCATACAACCACGTACTGGAGACGAATCTGATAAATCAGCTTCTTTTATTACATCTAGGTACCATTGAGAAAAGTCTTCGCTTCTGCTAGTTATTTTATTTTCTACCTTTTTATCTGAATTGTTTGACATGAGTATAAGTTTAATATAAAAGACTGTTTAATTCAACCGATTTAAATTTTAATATTTAACTGAAAAATCTGAGTATCATACCCCCTAGTTTCTTCATCCTCTTTTGATAAGCCCAGTATTTTAACTTTATTAAATAATTCTTCTCTAACAATCTCTGGATTAGAATCATCCTCTACCATCTTTTCTATTTCCATAAAATCGCCAAGTTTTTCCACCTTATCAAGACATATTTCATATTCATCCCATTTCCCTTTCTTACGCATTTTTTTAACCTCCACCTGAGGTACCCAATTCAAAAGCTTCAATATTTTATCCATTTCATCTGGATTACTAATTTGTGTCTCATGCTCTATATTATCTGATTCGCCAGAACATTGTTTTTTAATATTAAATTCAGATTTTCCATCCTGTCTTCTTATTCTAAGCATAACATCCCCCTCTTTTGCACATGTATAATCTAAGTCACTATTTTTTTGTGAATAAGTAATATCATGCTGGCTTATTGAATCAGAAAAAATGCAACCTTGTTTTATAAGATTATTTTCCAAAAATTTCAAATCTTTCACTTTAAATTTAATTTCTATTTCTCTCATTTTGTATTTTGTAAAAAATCCTCAAAATCTTTAATGGATTTACATTCCTGTTCCAATACAGCTTTATAAATTACTTGTCCAGGAACATCCAAATCTTTGTCTTTTCTATATTTTTTGAATAAAAGAATTAATTCTTTTTCTTCATCAGTTAATTGTACCTTGTCTATCGAAAATGACTTACTTCTTTCTATAAAATCCTCACGGGAAACAAACCAGATGTCAATTTTCCATTTTTCATTACCAACTCTATATTTTAAACCGACGTAATATCCATTTGGGAATTCATTCCCCATTCTTGGATCATTCCAACCACCTTTAATAAAATAGCTTCTGAACTTTCCTTCAAAATATAAGCCTTTTAAAACCTCAAAAATTTCATCTTTTGAATATGGCTCGTCTCTAACAACTGTAATATCAATATCACCATGCATCATTACATTTCCAGCGTAAGCACCCGTGAAATATACTTCGCCATATTTATGCAAGTTATTAGTTAAATCTGTTTTTGCAAGTAACTCGTCTGCCTGTTCTTTAAATTTTTTACTTATTTCAAATAATTCTGACATAAACAAATTATATCATTTTTAATTACCAAAAGTCATAAAGTTTGAGCTTTCATATTTTTTAACCGCTTTATTGAAAATTTTTATTGAAATAAACATCCAAATAAATGAAAACAAACCAATAGCAGACAATTTTAATATAGACATATCCTTAACAGTCTCTACCGGCAACGTACCTACCAAAAGGGATGGTAATATAAAAGTAAATATAAATCTCATAATCCCCTGAAAAGACCCTCCATGAAAAAGTGACGGTGTTAAAAACAATTCAAATAATCCTGAACTAACAGCATTCGAATCCATAAAGAAAAAACTTGTAGAGAAAATGATAATAGAAAGAGCTAAGAATATAATAGTTGAAAAGATAAGAAGAATTAATATAGCTATTATTTGATAAAAAGTGACATGAATCAAAAAAGCGTAGGTAACTAAACATATTATACCAAATGCCATATCACCGATCGCAGAAGCATTAAACGAAGCTGTGGCTATTCTGACTAAAAGATTTTTTGGTGACAACATAAATCTATCGAAACCACCGGAAGAAACATACTCAGGAAGTTTTCTAATACCATTACCGAATGAAAAAATAATACCAAAAGCCAAAGCAAGGAAACCCTGCAATCCAACAATATCTGCTGGGTTCCAACCGCCAATGACACCAACGGACTTGATAAAATATACCCAGAGAATAATAAAGGCGGAATTATTGATCATCATACCAAAGACGTTCATCAAGAAACTCGTTCTTAATTCTGCACTGCTTTGAATATTCTTTTTTATTGCATACAATGCAAATTTAATTTCTTTTAACATATATTTATTATCCGCCATTAACCGAGATTCTCTTTCTTGCCTTTAAAAAGATAACATAAGCCACAATACCCAAAACAATTATCCAAAATAACTGGATCAACAAAAGAATATACCAATTTGTTTTCCATGAGTCATAGACAGTATGGGTAATAAATTGAGATGCACCGAAGGGGCTGTATAAAGCAATTTTATACATAAAAGAAGGAAAAAGTGCTACGGGTAAATATGAACCCCCAAGAATCATAACCATCTTATCAACCATCCAAAATATAGGGTTTATATCTTCAATCCAAAAAGCCATAAAACCGACAATAGAATACAATATTAAAGACAAAATCATTGCGCCTATAAAAACCAGAAATAATGTAGGTAAAAATATACCCAATGTCATAGTATCTGGTATACCAACTATTGAAAACATAGCAATTGCTCCCACAATAATTATTACTAAAAATGGATACAGGCCAGAACCAATCTGCCACCAGATTTTATACCAAAAATAGGACACTGGCTTACTTAACAAAGTCTCTACACTGCCAGACTGTACATCTTTCATTATTTCTCTTGAAATATTTCTTAAATTTAGGACAGAAAAAGTAAAATAAAAAAACATACTCCACGCTACGGTGATATACGTAACCCCGTTCACAAGCCCATTATTTAATCTAAATACGTACCAATATAAAATTAGGAGTATTCCACATCTGGCAAAAATAGAAAGGGAGTCGGCAATAAGACGTCCGGTATACTGGATTCTATCTTTTACAAGTGTAAGAATTATTTTTTTAGCAAGTCTAATTTCTCTCATATATATGTCTGATAACGGTTTCTAGGTCAGCGTTATATACATCAACGTCTTCTACTTCAAAAATCTCTAATAGTTTTTTTAGTGATTTTTGAACACTAATTTTATTTGAATCAACTGTAATCGTTATTTTATTATTATCCTTTAATATATACTTCATACCCTCTGGCAATTCATGAAATGATTCAAATTTCGTCATCGGTATTAAATCAATATATTTTTCAAACACAAAACAGGTAGCCAAATCTTCAGTCGGCATATCTTTTATAACAATCCCGTGATTAATTATTATCGTTCTATCACAAAGAGATTCTATATCACCAACATCGTGAGATGTTAAGAATATCGTAGTTCCCTCTTCTTTATTTATTTTGAGTAATAAATCTCGGAGAGTTTTCTTAGCGACCACATCCAATCCAATAGTCGGTTCATCCAAAAGGATTATTTTTGGCTTGTGTATTAAAGAAGCTGCGACCTCCGCCCTCATTCTTTGTCCTAAAGATAACTTACGTACAGGCTGATCTATAAAACTTTCAAGTTCAAATAATTTTGTAAGCTCAATGATACGATTTTGAATTTGCTCATCTGTCATATCATACATAACACCAAAGAATTCAAGCGAATCTGTAAGGGGAAGGTTCGGCAACAACTGTGACCTTTGCCCAAAAACAGTACCTATTTGATATGCGAGTTTCTTTCTATCTTTTACTGGATCCAATCCAAGAACACTAGCCTTACCAGATGTTGGATATAGAATACCAGTGAGCATTTTGATAGTTGTAGATTTACCAGCACCATTGGGACCAATAAAAGCGATCCTTTCCCCACTTTTAACGGAAAATGAAATGTCGTTCACAGCGGCAACTTCACGTATCTCTGGCTTAAATAAATTCTTAATCCAACTATTAGATTTATTTTTAACTGGAAAAGTAAACTTCTTTGATAAATTAGAAATTATTATTGATTCTGATTTCATTTTATATGTTTAATAATTACAATACTCTTCTTTTTGGTATCTATCTCTACTTCCCCACCAATAGGAAAAGTTATTATCGGACTTGTATGCCCAAAGTCTACATTGGCAATAACAGGTATATTATTTAATTCTTTCTTACTTTTTACTATCTTCATTAATTTTTCTTTAGTGATCTTACTAGCATTTTGAAATCTACCAATCACAATACCTTTTACACCACAAAAAGATGGTAGATGAATAAGAGACTGCAAATCTCTATCAAACAGTTTTGAATCAGAAGTATCATCGTCTTCCAAAAATAAAATTGAGTTTTTTAAACTTGGAAAATATTCTGTACCTTGAAGTAGATTAAATGTGCAAAGATTTGCACCGAGTAATGTTCCAGATGCTTTACCACTATTTATCACTAGCCATCCATCATTTTTAATGAGTTTCCTGTCATTCTGATCTTTGTACCAAGCATCATCACTCCAAGATTCTGAAGGTTTGATTTCAAATAAATCATTAGAAAAAAGACATTTCTTAAAATAATCTAAAGTATAATCAAAATATAATTTTTGACCAAAAGTGGACCACGCCGGGCCAGAATATGTCACTAAACCAGTTTTTGCAAAAATAGCATTTTGTAAAGCTGTAGTATCAGAATAACCAATAAATATTTTGGGATTATTTCTAATAATGTTCCAATCAATATATTTTAAAAGCTGATTGCAATTAAAACCGCCAATTACAGCAAAAACGGCTTTAACTTTTTTATCAGAAAAAGCTTTATGTAAATCAGCAACTCTAGATTTAATCGAGGATGAACCAAACTCATCAGACTCTTCAACATTTTTGCCAAAAGTTATTTCTAACCCTAAATCTGAAAGACGTTTATTGGCGATTTCTCTGATAGGTTGAGAAATAAGTGAAATTGAACAAGATGGAGCAATTACCCTTATATCATCACCTTCCTTTAATTTTTGAGGATATATCTTTTTCATATTAATTATATGGTATCACATAATTAATATTATAAAATAGACTTTTTTAGATTGTATGTTAATATACCAAAGTGACTAACAAATCATTAAAACTTAACGGCTTACATATCTGCCTCTTGTAGAAGGGGTACATTTTTGATTTCTAATACTATTTATAATCAAACCCCCCTTCTGCAAGGGGCTTTTTTATTATGTAGAATTAATTAAATTAAAAAATGAAATCAAATAAACTAAAAATAGCGCTGCCTGCCGGCAGTCTAAAAGAATCAACCTTTGAACTTTTAAAAAAGGCTGGTTATAAAATAAATGTCAAAGAACGGTCATACTTTCCAATAATAGATGATGAGGAAATCGAATGCATGCTTATACGCGCTCAAGAAATTCCTAAATATGTAGAACAAGGAAAGTTTGACGTCGGTATTACTGGTAAAGACTGGGTGGAAGAAAGTGGAAACATAACTCAAGAGATAGGAGAATTAAAATACTCCAAACAAGGTTTTAATTCAGTCAAACTTGTAATCGCAGTGCCAGAATCATCAGACATTAAGACGATTCAAGATCTCGAAGGCAAAACAATATCAACAGAGCTTGTAAATGTAACAAGAAAATTTCTTGAAAAGAATGAAATAAAAGCAAATGTAGAATTTTCTTGGGGAGCGACTGAGTCAAAACCTCCATATTTAGCAGATGCCATAGCCGAACTCTCTGATAGTGGGAGTTCTCTTAGGGCTAACAATCTAAGAGTTATTGGAACTGTGATGGAATCTACAACTCGTATTGTTGCAAATAAACAAAGTTATAAAAATAAATGGAAACGTCAAAAATCTGATTTATTCGTGACATTACTTAAAAGTGCTCTCGCTGCTGAAGGGATGGTTGGACTTAAGATGAACGCACCCAAAGAAAAAACAAGGGAGATAATCGAATGTCTATCAGCACTACGTAAACCAACGATATCAACTCTAACTGAAAAGAATTGGTGTTCTATCGAAGTAATTTTACCTGAGATGAAAGTTAAAAATATTATTTCAGAAATAAGGAAACTTGGAGCCGAGGGTATTGTTGAATACCCTATTAATAAAATAATATATTAATTATGAAAATAGAACCAAACTTTGAAAAACGTGGTGGTTTATTACCAGTCATTACTCAAGATGAAAAAAGTGGAGAAATATTAATGCTCGCTTACGTAAGTAAGGAAGCATACTACCAAACCATAGAGACCGGTCTAGCCACCTACTACTCCACATCACGTAATGAGATATGGGTAAAAGGAAAGACAAGTGGCGACACACAAATAATAAAAGAAATTTTTATTGATTGTGATGAAGATGCTTTACTCTATAGAGTCGTCCAACTTGGAAAAGGAGCCTGTCACACAGGAGAAAGGACTTGTTTCTATAGACAAGTGAAATAAATAAAAAAGACTCTCGATTGAGAGTCTTTTTTATTTCTGAATAAATCCTCCAGCCTGTAATTCCCACAAATCTTTATAGAGTCCGCTGTTTTTATTAGCTAATTCATCGTGTGTACCATCTTCAATTATTTTGCCTCCTTTCATGGCAATAATTCTATCCATCTTTCTTATTGTAGAAAGTCTGTGAGCTATTACGATAGTTGTACAATTTTTCATAAGATTATCCAAGGCATCCTGAATAAGAGCCTCTGAATGAGAATCCAAACTTGAAGTAGCCTCGTCCAGAATAAGTATAGGAGCTCTTTTAAGAATTGCTCTAGCTATTGCGATTCTTTGTCTTTCACCTCCAGAAAGCTTAATACCTCTTTCACCGACAAAAGTCTCATATTTCAAGGGTAAAACATCTATAAATTCATCACAGTGAGCCAATCTGGCCGCTTCTTTTACTTCTTCGTCAGTTGCATCCCTTTTTCCATATCTAATATTTTCCATAAGAGTTCTATGAAATAAAACTGGATCTTGGGGTACGAGACTTGTTTTTTCTCTCAAACTATCTTGAGTAATTTTCTGGATATCTTGTCCATCAATCATAATCGATCCGGCACTGACATCATGTAATCTCATAAGTAACCTTATAAAGGTTGTCTTTCCAGCTCCAGATGGACCGATGATAGCAACCTTTTGTCCTGCATTAATTTTTAAATTCAAACTAGTCAAAATTTCACGGGTCTGATTAAAAGCAAAGGTAACGTTTTTGAATTCTATTTCTCCCTTTTTAACTTCAAGATCTTTTGCTTGATGTGTATCTTGAATTTCATAAGGGGTAGTTAAAATCTCTACCATTTCTTTCGCATCGGCCAAACCTTCATAAATCTTTCTTATAAATTTATTAAATCCCCAAAGCTGTTGAGCTAAACCAATAATGTATGTTTGTGCCAACACAAAGGTACCAACAGTAGCTAGACCCTGATTCCAATATTTTATAGCGTAAAAGAAAATTGCAAACTCGATTACTGCTATAAGTAAAGTTTGTATCGCATCTACAATATCTGATAAAAACCAAGAGAAATTAGTCTTTTTTGCTTGATCATTTGTAACATCTTTAAAACTTTTTGATTCATAAGCCTGACCAGTAAAAAGAGAAACTGCATTACTGTTTGTTATAGAGTCAGACAAATAAGCAGTGGTCTTTGAATCAGCCTCAGCTACGGCAATGTCGTACTTTAATTTCCAATGAGAAAAAGTTATGTTGAAGGAAGCAAAAACTAATACCCATATAAATAATATTATTGAAATGATGGGGGCGACGATCCAGGTAACGACCAATGACCCGACCACTGTAATAATGAGTGGCATTATACTAAAGACAAAGCTGTCCGCTATGCCATCATAAGCTCTAGCAAATCTGTTTACCCTTTGAACCAAACTTCCAGAAAAATTATTCGTAAAAAAAGAATGAGAATGGTTCATCATATAATTAAAAGCATTTTGTCTAAGTATCGCCATTGTCTTAGATTGCAAGATGTTGTAAGAAATCATCCCTATACGCCAAAAAACCCAATTAGTAAATCTTAAACCTAATACAAGCAATATAATTTTAATCAGAAATACACTGGCAAAAGATTTATCTTGAGCTGTATTGAGAGTATCAAAGAAAAATTTGTAACACAAAGGAACCAAGACACTTACAAGTTGCCCCAGGAAGAGAAATGAGTAGGAAATCCAAAAAAACTTTTTTTGTGGTTTAACTCCTATCCAAAACTGTTTTAATATTTGACTGATTTTTATATTTTGACCTGTTTTCATACAAGTTTGCATATAATAACACAAAAAATAATGTCTGGAAACGACATAAACAAAAACACTCAGATTTTTATCTGAGTGTTTTTGTTTATCTATAATCCCTCTTTCTGCAATTTCTCTACCGCCTCTTTGGCTTGTCGAGAAATTCTATGAGGAATTTTTACATTAATTTTTACAAGTAAGTCTCCCCTTCTTTCACCATCAATTGGAACCCCCCTACCTCTAATACGCAGAATTTCAGCGGACTGAGTGCCTTCTGGTATCTTAAGCTCTATTTCACCGTCTAGGGTTTTTAGCATCACCTTGGTGCCTAAAATGGCCTCAGAAAGCTTAATATTGAGCTCTGTGACGAGATTCTTCCCTTCTTTATCAAATAGATGATCTCCCTTTACATGTATCTTAATGTAGAGATCTCCGGAAGATCCACCTTTGATAGCTTCGCCTCCGCCAGATAGTCTGATGGTCTCACCATCGTTTATATCTGCTGGGATTTTTACAGAAAGTTCATCCTCTCTTTTTACGGTACCTTTTCCACTACATGTATGACATTTCTCTTTTGGAATTTGTCCTGAACCATCACAAGTACTACAGATAGTCTCTGTCATGAAGTTTCCAAACATAGATCTCTTTGCTTCACGTACTTTACCATACCCATTACAAACACTACATGTTTGCATAGACGTTCCTTTCTTGGCTCCAGAGCCTGCACAATCTTTACACTTAGATATTTTATTTAATCTGATATTTTTCTCAACACCAAATACAGAATCATGGAATGATAGTTCTAAATCTATAGCAATATCTTTTCCTTTCTTCTGGGTTTTTCTACTACCACCTCCACCAAAGAAATCTCCAAAAATATCACCTAGGTCAAATTCAAAACCTTGTCCATTCTGACTATTGAATCCAGAAAAATCAAAACCACCAAAGCCACCGGCTCCTTGATTGAATCCTCCGCCACCAGTAGGTCCTGCACTTCCGTATGTATCATACTGAGATCTTTTCGTATCATCAGAAAGCACACTGTAAGCTTCGCTTACCTCTTTAAATTTTTCTTGATTTCCACCCTTATCAGGATGATGCTCGTGTGCTAGCTTTCTGAAAGCTTTTTTAATATCTTCCTTACTGGCGCTTTTATCTACGCCGAGAGTTTTGTAATAATCTTTGGACATTGTTTAATTTATTTTCCTTCTTCTTTCTCCTTAAACTCTGCGTCTTTTATATTCTCATCTTTCTTTTCTCCTTCAGGAGCAGCTTGTCCTGGATTTGCCTGTTGAGCTTTTGACATTGCTTCACCAATCTTTTGCATTTCAGTAGATAAAGCTTCTGTAGCTGTTTTGATGGCTGCAATATCGGAACCTTCTTTTGCTTTCTTAAGGTCAGCAATTTTGTCCTCAACACCTTTTACTATTTCTGGTGTGATTTTTGCACCATTATCTTTCACAGCTTTTTCTGCAGTGTAAATCATTTGTTCTGCAATATTTTTTGCTTCGATTTCTTCTTTCTTTTTTTTGTCTTCTTCAGCATGAAGCTCAGCTTCTTTCTGCATCTTTTCTATATCTTCTTTCTTTAGACCAGAACTTGCCTCAATTCTAATAGATTGTTCTTTACCAGTTGTCTTGTCTTTTGCTTTTACGCTCAAGATACCATTTGCGTCTATATCAAATGTAACTTCAACTTGTGGCATACCTCTTCCTGCTGGTGGAATACCGTCTAGTATAAATCTACCAAGAGATTTGTTGTCGCTTGCCATTGGTCTTTCACCTTGAACAATGTGAATCTCTACAGAAGTTTGATTGTCTGCGGCAGTAGAAAATACCTGACTTCTTGATGTAGGAATTGTTGTGTTCTTTTCTACTAGATGTGTTGCTACACCTCCCATAGTTTCTATACCTAAAGAAAGTGGAATAACATCGAGCAAAAGAACGTCTTTTACATCTCCTCTAAGAATTCCCCCTTGTACAGCAGCACCCAAAGCCACAACCTCATCTGGGTTTACAGAAAGATTTGGTTCTTTTCCGAACAAAGCTTTTACAGCTTGTACAATAGCAGGCATTCTTGTTTGCCCTCCGACCATTATAACTTCATTTATTTCTTCAATCTTAAATGGTGAAGCAGCAAGAGCCCTCTTTGAAATTTCAATTGATCTATCGATCAAATCCTTTATAAGATTCTCAAGAGCCGCTCTTGTCATTTTGATTAACAAGTGTTTTGGACCACTGGCATCAGAAGTTACGAATGGAATATTTATTTCTGTCTCCATCGCTGTAGAAAGTTCTATTTTTGCTTTTTCTGCAGCTTCATCAAGTCTCTGTAATGAAAGGGCATCTTTTCTCAAATCAATTCCATTTTCTTTCATGAATTGTTCCGCCATCCAATCTACAATTCTTTTATCTATATCGCGACCTCCAAGGTGTGAATCTCCGTCTGTAGAACGAACCTCCACAACACTGTCTCCGATTTCTAGAATTGAGATATCAAATGTACCTCCACCGAAGTCATACACGGCGATCTTTTCATTTTTGTTTTTATTTAGACCATATGCAAGAGCTGCAGCTGTAGGCTCATTTATAATTCTCAAAACATTTAATCCGGCGATCTGACCAGCGTCTTTTGTAGCTTGTCTTTGTGAATCGTTGAAATATGCAGGTACGGTAATAACAGCATCGGTGATTTTTTCACCAAGTCTTGCTTCTACATCATTCTTCATTTTTTGAAGTATCATTGCTGAAACTTCTTCTGGTCTGTAATTTTTACCAGCCATAGCAACCTCAACTCCTCCATTTGAAGCCTTGAGAACATCAAAAGAAACAGAAGCTTTGTCTTTCTGTACTCCAGCATCATCATATTGATGACCCATAAATCTTTTGATTTGGAAAACTGTATTCTTTGGATTTGTAACAGCTTGTCTTCTTGCTAATAGTCCTGCAAGTCTTTCTCCTGTCTTTGTAGTAGCTACAATAGAAGGAGTTGTCCTTGCGCCTTCTGCATTTTCAATAATTTTTGGTGAATTTCCTTCCATCACTGCCACAGCAGAAAATGTAGTTCCTAAGTCTATACCTATAATTTTACTCATATTTTATTTTTAATAATTAATTACTTATAAAGAAAATAATTATTAAAAATTAGGAGCACGAGCTGGTTGGCTTTTTACGAATGATAAGTCTTTTAATAAAGCTTTAATTTCTGAAAAGAAGGGGCTTACTACTGGTTCGATATTTTGTATTTCAAAACAAGCAGGAAGAGCTAAGCATTCTTCTTTTCCAATAGTCGAAGTTTTCGTAACAAATCTTCCAGAAACAGCTTTAGCGATTATCTTTCCATTAATTTCAACCAATTCAAAAACAACCAAAGCCCAAGAACCGTTTGGTAATTGTATCTCTTTTTCTATATATTTTGGTTGTGTTTGAAGGGATAACATATCTATATTATATCAAATTATTTTACAAATTCAGCTACTACTACAGATGACGCAACAATAACCCTATCATTTAACATAAATCCTTTTTTCTTTACTTCTACTATAACTCCGTCTTCCTTTTCTTCCTTAGTTTCTGTATGCCCTTCTGCTACATGGAAGGCTGGATTAAATTTCTCTCCAATAGGATTCATTTCTTTCAAACCATTTTCTGCAAGAATTTTAATAAACTGAGAATGAATATATTCTACTCCCACTCTCCAGTTTTTATCTACTTTCTCCCAAGCTTCTTTGTTAGAGAAAGCCATTTCAAAACTTTCTATGACAGTAAGGAGTTCAGCTATAAGATTCTCGTTAGCAAATTTAATAGTCTCAAATTTTTCTGTTTCTACTCTTTTTTTATAATTTACAAAATCTGCTCGCTCTCTTTGCCAGCCATCCATGTATTCTGTCTTCTCTGATTCTAAAATCTTAATCTTCTCCTTCAGCTTTTTTACTACATTCTCTACTGCATCAGAATCATCTTCTGATATAGTTTTTTTGGATTTAGATTCATCCTCATAGATTATTTCCTCTTCATTTTGTGTATTTTTATCCATATTTATACTTATTTTAGCATACTTTTTACACAATTCAATTATATAAAAACCCGAGGAGAACCTCGGGTTTTTAGTATTATCTCTTTGACCACTGAGCAGCCTTTCTTGCTTTCTTCAAACCGAATTTTCTTCTTTCTTTTGCTCTTTGATCTCTTACTAGGAATCCGAGTTTCTTTACTTCTTTTCTAAGTTCTGGATTTTGCTTGATTATCATTCTTGCAATACCGTGTCTCATAGCTTCTGCTTGAGAAGCAATACCTCCTCCAGTAATCATAACTGTGATTGTGAAGAACTCTGTAAGACCAGTAACTTTTGTTATAGCTTCGGTAGCTGTGATTCTTTGTTTTTCTGTTTTAAAATAATCTTCAACTTTTTTATCTCCATTTATTTCAAAAGAGTTTTTACTAGAAATAACACCTCTAACTCTTGCGATAGATGTTTTTCTTCTTCCCACTGCCTCTATGTATTTTGATTTTGTTTCAGTCATAGTATTATTCAGTAATTACCAAATTCTTAATAATTTTTGCTGTCAATTTGTTTTTTGGTAACATACCTTTTACAGCAAGCTTAAGAACTCCTCCTTTACCGTGTTTAGCGATAAGTTGTTCCATACTTTTTATGTGTAAACCTCCTGGGTATCCAGAAAATCTTGTATAAGGTGTCTTTTGTTTGTTTATAGCAATATCAAGTTTGCTAGCATTTACAACCTTTACTTCTGTATTGAAAGCAACATTTCTTGCGAAAGATACTAAGTTCTTACCCATAAGTAAACCGGCTACTTTAGTAGCGATTCTTCCTAGCTTTCCGTCTGTTGCATCTATTGTATAAAATTTCTTTTCCATTGTTTTATTTATTAAACAAATTCTATGACAGCCATTCTTGCGCTATCTGATAATCTTGTTTTTATTTTAACGACCCTTAAATATCCACCGTTTCTTGTTTTGTATTTTGGTGCTATATCTTTAACTATTTTCTTTGCTGATACAGCTCCAATCTTTGCAGCTATAAGTCTCTGTGAAGCCAAAGTATCTGTCTTACCTTTTGTAATAAGCTTTTCTACAAAAGTCTTTAGGACCTTAGCCTTTATTTCTGTGGTAGTGATTTTCTCATGTTTTACAAGAGATACAGCCATTGTCTTCAAGAGGGCGTTTCTCTGGTTCATCTTTCTACCTAGCTGTTTGTTTTTGTTACTGTGATTCATATTTGATTCTTACTTTAATGTAATCCCGAAATTTGACAAGACCTTCTTGATTTCTTGTATACCCTTTGCACCAAGTCCATCAATATCTCCCATGTCTTCTTCTTTCTTTCTTGCTAAACCTCCGACTGTTCTAATGTTTGCATTTGATAGAGCATTAATTGTTCTTGCTGAAAGGTCTAATGTTTCTATTCTTGTTTTTAGGAATTCTGAATCATCTTCTTTTTCTTCTTCCTTTTCTGAGACTTCAGGAACCTCAACTTCTGGCTCTTTAAATCCAACAATCGCTTTGAGTTGTTCTATCATAGTAATGATAGATTGTTCTAGAGTTTCTTTTGCTGTGATTGATCCGTCTGTTTGTATTGAAATCCTAAGTTTGTTGAAATCTGTTCTATCTCCGACTCTCATATTTTCAACTTCGTAGTTTACTCTTCTTATAGGAGTAAATATTGCGTCCATAGCGATAGTACCAATATCTACTTTTTCTTTTTGGTGGACTTCTCTTGAGACGAAACCTAAACCTTTTTGGATTTTCATTTCTATAGAAAGACTTGTTCCTTTGTCTGTAATAGTAGCAATAGGTTGTTCAGAATTCAAAACTTCAACCTGACCAGGAACAGTGATGTCTCCTGCAGTGACATCTTTTACGCCTTTTACTTTAAGTTCTACTGTTTGAGCTTCATCTGTAAGTATTTTAAATCTTACTTTCTTAAGATTAAGTATTATATTTATAACGTCTTCCTTTACTCCATCCATAGTAGAGAATTCGTGTTGAACTCCATCTATTTTGATAGAAGTTATAGCAACACCAGGAATAGAAGAAAGAATGATTCTTCTTAGAGAATTACCAAGTGTGTGTCCATATCCAGGATAAAGACCATCGATTTCATAAACACCAGAAAACTCCTCCTCAGAGATTATTTTTGGTTTTGATGGTAATAATATTTTATATTGATCAGACATAGTTTTTTATTAAATTAATAATTTATAAATTATAATGGGTCTGACTATCTGTTATAGAACTGAATAATTGCTTGAATGTCGAAAGCAATTTCAGCTGGAGTTATCTTTGGAGCACCTTGTACTTTAGCTGTTTTCTTGGCTACATCTAATGCAAGCCATGAAGGAACTTTTACGTCTTTTAACTTTTCATCAATATCTTTAAAAATTGGCTTCGTCTTACTTCTTTCTCTTATTGTTATAACATCACCTACCTTAACCTGTAGAGATGGGATTGTTTCTCTTTTACCATTAACATCAAAATGTCCGTGGTTTACCATTTGTCTTGAAGCCTGTCTTGATTTTGCAAAACCAAGTCTGAAAATAACATTATCCAATCTCTTTTCTAAAACTTGTATAAGGTCATCAGCTGCAGTTGCACTTTTCTTAGACAAAACTTTACTAACATAGTTTTTGAAGTGTCTTTCACCCAAGCCATAAGTAACTTTAGCTTTTTGTTTTTCTAAAAGCTGAGTTCCGAATTCTGAAGTAGCCTTTCTCTTTTTAGGAGCAGCTTTATCACTTTGTGATCTTAGAGCAAACTTTTGAGACTGTGTTTTTTCAAACACAGCTGCACCTAATCTTCTTGCTATTTTATATCTTGGTCCTGTTTTCATAATTTATTTAAAATTGTTTTATACTCTTCTTGGTTTCTTAGGTTTTGGTCCATTGTGTGGAACTGGAGTCTGGTCTGTAATGGCTGTGATATTGAAACCTTTTGAAATAAAACCTCTTATAGCTGATTCTCTACCTGAACCAACCCCTTTTACAACAACGCTAATTTCTTTTAAACCTAAAAGTGCGGCTTTTTCACCAAGTACTTCTCCAACTTTTGCAGCTGCAAAAGGAGTACCTTTTTTAGCACCCTTAAATCCTAGAGCTCCAGCAGAAGATGCCATAAGAGCATTACCTGATTTATCTGTTAACAATACTAATGTATTATTATATGTTGATTGGACACACAAAATACCAGATTCAACTTTTTTCTTTGAACTTGCTTTTGGTGCAGTAGCGCCTTTTGAATCTACTTTATCTTTTGTTGTTACTATTCTTTTCTTACCCATTGTTCGTATTGTATTATTGATTATCTAATAGATTATTTTTTGTCAGCGGCTTTTCTTCCTGTTCCCATGGTCTTTCTTGTATTACCCCTGAGTGTTCTTGAGTTGGTCTTTGTTCTCTGACCTCTAGATGGAAGCTTTCTTGCGTGTCTATTTCCTCTAAAGCTTTTGATGTCCTTGAGTCTTTTTACATTTGAAGCGACTTCTCTTTTTAGGTCTCCTTCAATTTTTAGTTTCTCAACGACTAGTTTGATTTTATTCTCTTCATCAGCCGTAAGTTCACTTACTTTTTTCTCTGGATCAACACCTGCTTCTTTTAAAATCATTTGAGCACGTGATTGAGCGATACCATAAAGTACCGTTAATCCAATTTTTAATCTTTTGTTGTCTGGTATTGTTATTCCTACTATACGCATAAAAAAATTTATAGAAACACTAGAATAGCATTTCTTTGTTAAAAAATCAACTACCCCTGTCTTTGTTTGTGTTTTGGGTTAGCTGAACAGGTTACATAAACTCGACCCTTTCTTCTAACGGACTTACATTTTACACAAATTGTTTTTACTGATGCTTTTACTTTCATTGTATTTAAATTATTTAAACTCTTCTTATTATTCTACCCTTTCCACCATATTCATCTAAGACAACCTCTACTCTGTCTCCTATTAAGACTTTGATTCTGTGTAGTCTCATTTTCCCGGCTAAATAAGCAAGAATCTCTCCTTTATCTCCCTCTAACTGAACTTTAAAAAGGGTATTTGGAAAGGCTTCTAAAACTATTCCTACCGCAGATGTTTTTATTTTTTGGTTCTGCATAAACAACTCCGTGTATGATATCAGAAAAAACAAAGGAGTCAAGCCTAAATTGTTAGTTTATGACCTCTTTATTCCTTATCGTGTCAAAGAGTTTAACCCTGTTAGGGTTCTCAGGAAAAGTCTTCTTCCATTGCGGCCTAATTATAGCACTTAGGCTTTTAATTGATGTTTTGAATTTATCGTTTACCAAATCATCTATTATAGATTTGTTTTGACCGACTAGATATTCAGAAAGAGCTTTGGAATCATAAGACCATACAATTCTTACATCGCCAGAAAACTTAACTTTTATGGAATCTTCTGTCCACGGCTCTGGATTTGTTGATATTATTGATACCACAGAATCATCTGCCCATAATAGTTCCGCGGGATCACCTGAAAAATCCTTTATTTTTTGCTTAGCAATAAAATTAGCAAGGGAATCTTTCTTAAACATTAAAGCATTTATTGTTCCTTCTTCTGTAAGCACATACTTATCTGAATTCAATTCAGTATCTGGAATATTTTTATAAGATATAAAATAATTATCTTTAAAAATTTCGTATTGATCTGGCTTCTTCTGATACAATTCTTTTATTAAATCCTCACTTAATACCTTATCTAAATTTTCTTTCTCTACTGCCAATTTAGTTTCCGAAACCTTTTTAATTTTACCTATAAGACCTCCAGTGGTATCAGCGCTTAATCTAGCATAAAATCCATCATATTTTGGGCTACCCTTAAAACCCGGGATTTTAAAATCCCCCTTAAGATCTGCGATCTTCATATTATATTTATCCCCAGCAGCATCAGCAATTATTTCTACTTCAACACTACCTGGAACCTTTTTCCCATCAACAATCTTATATCCAGGAATATCAACGGAATCTCTTATTCTGTAGACTAAAGAATTAGTTGACTCAAGGCGAGTATTTGTTATAAGTCTCTGACTAGCAGTACTGTAGCTATTATAGACAACAGCTTTACCTATAGATTTTCTTTCAACGTTTTCTTCCCCATCAGTATCTAAATCCTTTGCGGAGGCCTTTTTAATAGTTATAACCTCAAAAGATAGCCCCGTTACACCTTGTTTGCTTGTAGCCGCAAAAACATCATCCAAAACAACACTCTCGCTTCTAGGCGTTATATTTATTGTTGCTGTAGAAAAATTTGAAGAAACTAAAAAAAACAAAACTCCAAGAGACAACACAGACAAAACCCAAAGAAATGTTTGAGAATTTTTTGTAACTTTTTCAGGCTTTATTTCTTCTTCATAATCAAACTCTCCTTCTTTTTCTAATTTTATTGAAATAATCTTAGCTTTTTCCTTTTGTTGATTTTTCTTGATTTTTTCTAGATAGCTTTTGTCATCATTTTTAATAGATGATGGAAAAGCACCGTCTTTTTTCACCATGCGTATACTCTTTTTTGTTACCAAAATATCTTGAATTAATTTTTGAGACATATATTATTTTGTTTAATTAATTTATCTAAAAGTATAATATCCATCTTAATATATGGTTGATTCTTAAAAACCTTCCCTCCATTTATAAAATTATTAAGAACACCCTCTCCAATTATCGTTAAGTGTGGATTCTTACCATATATCTTAAAAGGTGTCTCAGAATTCTGGTTTTTTATCTTTTCTACAAACAGATTAGATAAATCCGTATTTGCTATCATCATTATTTCTAAAGGAGCATCTTTTTCTTCACATATCCTCTTTAAAGCTCCATTAAAATTTTCTGACCACTTACTCAAACCAGTTTTTATAAAATTATTTACTTTTATATCTGTATCTTCATCACACTTTCCATGGCACTTGATGTTTAGTGTTGATAGAACTAAATCTTTTGTCATTTTTAAGTCTTTTGCAATATTTTCTATAATAGCATTCTCACCAAAGGGAAATGATGCTATCCCGTGTATTGTGTCATCAATAACGACATAAATATCTGTAATGAGTTTACCGATATCTACATATATGAAGTTATTTTTGTTTTGAAACAAATCCCTAGTAAAAGTAAACGTAGAGAGAGTCTGAGAATGTGAACAACTTTTATCTCCCTTCAATTTTTTATTTGAATAAGTTTTAATCTTGTCATTTATCTCCTTTGCTATAAAAGATGTAAACAAGTGAACTTCAAATTCCTTTGCTTTTCTATTATAAAAACTATCTACTTTATAACCATTAAGTTTAGCCTCAACTATTTTTTCCTCAAAGACTTCCCACCCGCCACGTTCACTCTCCTTTTCAATTTCTTTCTTCAAATTTTCTTCTTTGCCCACTAAAACCCTCTTAAGAAAATCACCATCCACAGAAAAGGCCTTGTCTTTTGTTAGTTTTATAGACTTTCCTTTAGATACAACCCACGGAGAACCAACAAAGAAAAAATGGTTGGAAATTTTATTTTTAATTCCAAGCGATATAAGAGATTTATGTGTTTCTATTATAGCCCTATCTATTGTCTTTATAAGAGATTCGGAATATTTTTTATAACTTGCAATCTCTGATTCAATAACCTCGAAAGTCTGACAAGAAATAATTTCTGATTTCTTGCCTCTAAACATCTCAACCACAGCGGCAGTCAGAGAAAATTCTCGAATATCAAAAACAATGGATAAAGATGGGCTTTTTTTTGAAAAAGAAAAAAACTTCATGTAAGTTAATTATAACTCTCAAAGAAAAGCGATGCAATAGAAAATTTATTCCAAAACTGCTTTTATACGTCTAACCCCAGCACTTGAAGCTTCTTCTTTAGAAATTTTGAAGTGTCCGAGTTCAAATGTATTTGATACATGAGGTCCACCACAGAATTCTGTACTGAAATCCCCTATTTTATAAACCTTCACGACATCTCCATATTTAGATAAATCAAAAGAAAGAGTTGTAACAATTTTCTTTGCTTCTTCTTTTGGCAATTCAAGCATTTCTACAGGAAGCTTTTCTTGTATTTTTTGATTTACTAAATCTTCAACGTTTTTTAATTGGTCTGCAGTGAGTTTCTCTGTCCAATTGAAATCAAAGCGCATTCTTTCTGCTGTAATATTGCTTCCTTTCTGTACAATTTCTCCACCAAGGACTTTTCTAAGTGCCGCGAGTAATAGGTGGGTGGCTGTATGATATTTTGTCTCCACTTCTCCTGTACCAGCTAAACCTCCTTTGAATTTTTGTTCTGAGCCAGCCTTTGATTTTTGGTGGTGAATTACAACCTCATCAGAAAATTCTTTCATATCAATAAACAACCCTTTTTCTTTTCCTAATTCCATTTGTATCTCTATAGGCAACCCTTTTGATTGGTATAAATCGAAAGCAACTTTTCCAGAGACTTTTCCAGAGACTAATTTATCCTCTTTTGTAGCTTCTTCAAATTCTTTTAAACCTTGTGCTAAGGTCTTCCTAAACTTATCATCCTCAGTCTTAATCACTTCTAAAATTTCATTTCCTTTTTCATTAAGTATTGGATACGCGTAAGAGAGTTCATTTATAACAACTTTTGCAAAAGATAATATTTCTTCTTTATTTATATCGAGCTGATCTATAAATCTGATAGCTCTTCTTAGGATTCTTCTGAGCACATATCCGGCTTCAGTATTTGATGGAACGACACCATCAGAAATAATCATAACAGCTGAACGAATATGGTCTGCGACGATCCTTTCGGCTCTCTCATCTCTCTTTTGTGCTTTAGATTTTATTTCTCCAAGAATTTTTTCAAATAAATCTGTATCAAATACCGTACTCTTTCCTTGCATAACGACAGTGGTTCTCTCAAGACCCATTCCAGTATCCACATTTGGCTTTGAGAGTTTCTCGTATTTACCTTCCGAAGTTTTATTAAACTCCATAAAAACATTGTTCCAAATTTCTATGATTCTTCCGCTTTTTACCAAATCAGAAAATTTACCGGCAACAGGACCATCTTCTGGACGAGTATCATAAAACATTTCAGTGTCTCCACCGCAAGGACCCACCTGACCAGCTATCCAAAAATTATCTTCCTTTCCTAAAGGAATAATTCTTACACCGTCTTTTATAATTTCATCTTCTTCCGCGACTTCTACATCTATATTATGTTTCTTAAAATTCTCCTTCCAAATTTGTATGGCGTCTTCGTCTCTTGGAATATCATCCTCACCCTTAAACACAGTTACATAAAGTCTGTTTGATAGAAGACCAAGTCCTTCTTCTTTACTAGTGATAAATTCTAAGCTCCATTCAATAGCTTCCTTTTTAAAATAATCCCCGAGAGACCAATTACCCATCATTTCGAAAAATGTAAGGTGTCTGTTATCACCAACCTCATCTATGTCTATAGTTCTTACACATTTTTGTACATCGACAAGTCTAATACCTCCAGGGTGTTTTTCACCGAGTAAATAGGGTATGAGAGGCTGCATACCAGCTGTAGTAAACAGAGACCCCTTATCAGGAATAACATAATCTGTGGGTATTAAAGAAGCAGAAGGAATTATTTTGTGTCCCCTTTTCTCAAAAAACTTTAAATACCTCTCACGAATATCTTTTGATTGCATAAGAGAAATATAACATAATATTTGATCTAAAAAAAGATGTGCACAAACTTATATTGACAGGTTAGATAATATATCCTATTATATTGTCTGAACTTAGTTCCAAATTTTCAACCAAGGGAGGCTTAGATGTGCAAGTCGTGTTTAAAAAAGTTTCTTATAGCATGCTTAGTAATAAGCGTACTAAGTGTTCTGTGCATTTACCAAATCATAGAATTTGGGAAGATTATTAAGGAAACCTGCAAGGAGGCACCGAGTGAGAAAAAAATATAGTCACTGGCAATACCTTCGACAAGAAATCATCGTGGGTATGGTAGCAACATTCATTTTGGCACTATTTATTGTGCCTATGATAGAACTTAACAAAATTGGCCTGCAACACCAAAAAATAATGGGTGCCTCGACAGCCTCCAAATAAAGCAAACTCGCCCCAAAATCAATGGGGCGATTTTTTATATATTTTTTAGAATTTCAAAATCTTTTTTTAGTTCACCAATCCTTGTTGGATTATATACAGCAACACAAGGGTGATATAAAACAGCAATTTTTATTTTTCCATAGGAAGCCTCTGCTTCAAAAACTTTTCCATGCGCCATGCCTATTGGTAATATTTCATTTTCCAAACCAAATCTTCTCATAATATAATCCATGGAATACCTACCTAGAGTAGCAATTACTTTGGGTTGGATAATCTCAATTTGTTTATCCAAAAATGGACCGTAAATTTTTATTTCTTCTGCAGTAGGGTCACGATTCTCTTGTGGCCTATCTTTTACAATGTTTGTTATATAAACATCTTCTCTCTTAATCCCAACATGATAAAGTAAACCGTCTAAAACTTTTCCAGCCGTACCACAAAATGGCCTGCCAGTTTTAGCTTCGTTTCTACCAGGAGCTTCTCCAATAAACATTATTTCCGCGCCATGATTCCCTTCCCCTATAACTGGAAAATATTTATTACTAACTCTATATTCATATAATGGAGAATCTTTTAAAAACAAGACTTCGTCTTTAATTTCCTTTAATTTTCCTGTTCTATCAGAAGACATATCTTTAATTAAACTGTGCCTTGCAGTGTTCACACAAAGAATTTACTTCAGTAATTATGCTTTTTATTTTCTTCTCATCAAAATTTACTTCCTTAAGCAAGTTCTCATCTAAAAGAGCCTTGGACAAAACAACACCTCTGGCAAGAAACATATTTTTTTCTATTGTATTTATAGATGTAAGAGCCGTAATTGGAATGAGCTCGGCCCTCTCTATCATATTGTGTAAATTATTTCCGTAAGGATAGTTCCAACCAACGAGCTTGAGGTGCGGCTGACATTGATCATACTGAATAGCGGTGGAACTAAATTTTGTATTAGTAACAATCCAACCCTCTGTAAGTTCTCTTTCCTTTCCTCCAAATACATATCTATTCCCGTACAAGTCGTCATATCTTGCCTTAACATATAAAACAACTTTGAGATCCGACTTTAAATTAAAATCTGTGTGAAATTTTGCTTCTGTCATTATAAGTTCACCCTCTTTCCAAGCGACAACATCTATCTCATGTTCTACGCACTTACCTTTTACTATCACTCCAGTCTCAGTCTCATATCCTTGAGACTTAAAAATTTCTGCAACATATTTTTCAAAAGGGAAACCGGTAGGACCAAGCTCGGCTACTGCTTTTTTCAAAGAATATCTAAGAGATACTGTCTTTTGTTTTTTTCTTAAAATAGAATAGGCTCTCTTATATATTTCTCTTGTGGTAATTCCTTCATGAAGCTCCTTTGCTATTTCTTCCAAAATTTCTTTTACAACAAGATCATCAGTACCAATTTTTTTAAGTGATGCTTCTAATTTTGAGTAATCGAAAACCTCTCTCTCACCGTTAGATTTAATTATATATATTTCGGGCATAAGTAAATAATACCACAAAACCAATAATTCAAGCTAGCAGATTATTCCACCACCAAGACAAACTTCCCCATCGTAAACCACTGCGGACTGACCCGAAGAAATAGCTTTCTGCGGACTAGTGAAATGTAATTCTATACAATTACCTACTTTTTTTATTTCACATTCTTCTAAAGGCTGTCTGTAGCGAATCCTTGCAGAGTATCTTTTATTTAAATCTGGCATCTCATCTAACGTCCAACTCATATTCTTTAGCTTTACTATTTTTGATTCACTTTCAATTATCTTAGCTGAATCTTGAGATACGGTAATTGTATTTTTTTCTATATCTTTAGAGATAATATAATATCTGGAATCATTAGGAGTTTTTTCTGTAATCTTGAAACCATGTCTCTGACCGATAGTAAGAAAAAGTACTCCATCGTGAACCCCGATCTCCTCTCCTCTTTCGTTTAAAACTCTTCCCGGAATTTCTTTTATATAGTGAGTTAGAAATTCTTTCATATCAAATTTACCAAGGAAACAAACTCCCTGACTATCCTTTTTTACAGCAGTAGAAAGTCCTAATCTCTTCGCGATCTTTCTTACTTCTGGTTTTTCTATGTCACCAATTGGAAAAAGTGTTTTACTAAGTTGTTTTTGTGTAAGAGTCCAAAGAAAATATGTCTGATCTTTGTTTGTGTCTTTCCCTGCAAGCATTTTATTTCCTCCGACTCTTGCATAATGCCCCGTAGCAACAAAATCTGCACCTTGCTCCATTGCCCAATTAAAGAAACCGCCAAACTTCACGTACTTATTACACATTACATCTGGATTTGGAGTTCTGCCAAGCTTATATTCATCTATCATGTAGTCAGCTACATCTTTTTTATATTCTTTTTCTAAATCAAGAGTAAAAAATGGAATATTTAATTTAGCACAAATGCGCATAGCATCTAACCTATCTTCTCTCCAAGTACATTTTACAAAGTCTGGTTGCCAAACTTTTATAAAAACACCAGTTACATCATAACCTTCTTTTTGAAGTAGTGCAGCAGAAACAGAGCTATCAACTCCGCCAGACATACCAACAAAAACTTTTTTCTGCTGTTTTCTCAACATATTGACTTTATACCATATAAAATGTATGATTTCAATCGAATTTGTTGTTTCAAGTTACATAAATAGGAGGTTCGTAGTGTCAGTAAAGATTGGTCAGGAGTTTAAAAGACCGGGGCGTTGTGATTTGGTCGTTTGTGGTATTTCCCCAGATGGAAAAATACAAACATACCAAAAAATCAAAATTCCAGGTTGGAAAGTTAAACAAGCGTTTGAAAAGAAGATCAGGATTGTACCAGGGACAATTTTGGATTTACCGAACAAACAAAAAAGAGAGGTGCTGGGTCACTGTGGTACCGATTGGTACATGAAGATTCCTGGAGAAATTTTGGAATTTACCGAGGAGCAACTTATCGATTTCGATGCAGGTGCAGAAATAGAAAAAGAGCTCAAAAGAATCGTCGGCAATTCACCAAACAACATACATGTGAGTAGGCCCAAAAGCATAAGATTTTCTCGTTGTAGGAAAGCTTTTGTGGAAAACTAAATCACAGCAGCCGCCCGAGCATTTTTGCAAAGGCGGTTTTTTATTTATTGACTTTGTATCATATACAATGTATTGTTGAAAATGAAATTGTTGGCTCAAAAACATAAACGAAAGGAAAGAAAATGAGCTTTTTAAATATACTTCCATGGGTACTTCTGACTATAGTTTCCATAATCGGATTCTACAAAAACCAACCCCGTCGACTTTCAGAACTCAGTGGAAAAGAGAGGTTTGTTGTCGCCAGCTATGAGAGCAAAAAATATTTCTATGTGATTGTCCATAGGAGTTTAAAAATCGTCGTGTACAAACACAAAATAAATAAAATCGCCAGTAAAGAACAACCCTTTTTACAAGAAATGAAAGAGGGGTTGTACAAATTTTATGATATTGGTGATGGAGAAATTATGGTAAACCTCATTGGTTAATCACTTTAAACCGCTCTTAAAGGCGGTTTTTATTTTATATCTTAAATTCAATCACGTCCCCATCCTTCACCACATATTCCTTCCCTTCTGTACGAATCAAACCTTTTTCTCTGGCTTGTCCATGTGAACCAACATTTAATAGCTCCTGCCAAAAGACAACTTCGGCTCTAACAAATTTATCTTTAAAATCTCCATGTATCGCTGTACCAGCAAGAGGAGCTGTCCAACCTTCTTTTATCGTCCAAGCACGGCTTTCATCTTCTCCAGTAGTGAAATAGGTAATGAGACCAAGAAGCTTATAACCAGCCTTAATTAAATTATCTATTCCATCATCTTTTACTCCTAGCCCTTCTCTCATTTCTTTTTTGTCTCCTCCTTCCAAATCTTTTAATTCTTGCTCTATTCCAGCATCCACAATAACATACCCGGATTTTGTTTCTTCAAAAAACTTTATCAATTTTGTAAATCTTTCGTCATTCATTTCGTCAAGATTTTTCCCCCCAGCTTTTTTATTTAAAACATATAGAATTGGCTTCATCGTAAGAAGACAAAGTTTAGCCACTTCCACAATTTCTTTTTCATCGAAAGAGATTGATCTGGAAAGTTTACCTTCTTCAAGTACAACTTTTAACTTCTCTAACGCCCCTTTTTCAATCACGGCAGATTTCAATCCTCTTTTAATATCGCTTTCTACATTTCCTAATCTTTTAGAAACAGTTTGTAAGTCGGCAAGTATGAGCTCTAAGTTTATAGTTTCAATATCAGAAAGTGGATCTACTTTATTTGAAACATGAAGAATATTGTCGTCTTCAAAAATACGTACAACTTCTGCTATAGCATCCGTCTCACGAATGTTTGTAAGGAATTTATTACCCAATCCTTCACCGGCAGAAGCTCCTTTTACAAGACCTGCAATATCTACGAATTCTACAGCAGCAGGAACGGTCTTAGCTGATTTACTAAATTCAGAAAGCTTCCAAAGCCTATCGTCAGGCACAGCAACAACCCCCACAGAGGGGTCTATTGTACAAAATGGGTAGTTCTCACAAGCAACAGCTTTCTTTGTAAGCGCGTTAAAAAGAGTACTTTTCCCAACATTTGGTAAACCAACGATTCCAATTGATAATGACATATAAAGTAAAGATACCTAAAAAAAGACTAAAAGTAAAATTTATTTTTTAGAATCTTCTAAATAATTCAAAACAGCTTTTTTTAAAGCTTCATGTCCCAGAACAGAACAATGAAACTTTCTGTCTGGTAAACCACCAAGGCGATCTACTATCTGTTGTGGTTTAAGTGTCTGCGCTAGATCTAAATCCATTCCACCTTTTTCTGTGGCCATGACAGACATCATGGAAGCCGCGGCTATAGCAGAAGCACAACCAAAAGTTCTCCATTTACATTCCTTAATTTTACCTCTCTTCTTATTAACCTTAATCCAAACATTCATAATATCACCACACGCAGGACTACCAACACTTCCAAATCCATCTGCATCATAATCTGTTTCATCAATTAGAATATTCCTAGGAAAAAAGAAATGTTCCTTAACCTCTGGGCTATAAAACCACCCTTCGCCATCACAATTATTTTTTTTGTCTTTTGTTGTAGTCATTTTATTGTAGAAATACTTCTTATATAGTTCACACCTTCTGATAGAATCCTTACGACGTAATTTAAATCTTTTTTCCTTGTATGTCTTCCAAGCGTTAAACGAATACTACAATGAGCAAACTCTGAAGATACTCCAATATTACGTAATACATAAGAAGGTTTTAAATCAGAAGAAGAACACGCTGAACCAGTTGAGCAATATATACCTTTACTATCAAGAAACAACACTAAAGATTCACCCTCAACCCCTCTTATTGAGATATTAAGATTATTTGGTAAACGATTCTTTAAATCACCGTTCAAAGAAACGCCATTAATTTCTGACAAGATTTTAGACAAGAAGTAATCACGAAGCTTTTTCAATCTTTGATTTTCTTTTGCCCTCTTTTTTTCAGATATAACAAGCGCCTCAGCGAAACCTACGATGGCAGCAACATTTTCTGTACCAGATCTTAAACCCCTTTCTTGACTACCACCAATAATAACAGGATCAATAAAATATTTTTTATTTAAATAAAGGCAACCGATACCTTTTGGACCGTATATCTTTGAAGAACTGATCGTTAGAGCATCAACACCAAGATCTTTTATGTCCAAAGACAAAGCACCAGATGCTTGGCATGCATCGCAATGAAAGATTGGGGTAGAAATAGATTCTTTTAAAATTTTTGATATTTTTTTAATTGATTGTATTGTACCAATCTCATTGTTCGCATACATAATTGATACCAAAATAGTATCTTTTTTAATACTAGATTTAAGTTGTTCTAAGGAAATAATCCCCTCTTTATCTACATCTAAATAGGTTATTTCAAAACCCTCTTTCTCTAATTTCTTACAGGGATCCAAAACCGCTTTATGTTCAATACAAGATACAATTATATGTCTACCTTTATTCTTATATGCTCTTGCGATTCCAAGAATCGCTAAATTATCAGACTCAGTACCACCACTAGTAAATATGATTTCATCTTTTTCTGAATTTAAAATACTAGCAATATTTTGTCTAGCTTTTTCTATAGCACTTTTAGCCATTCTACCCTGGTGGTGTAAAGATGATGGGTTTCCATATTTTCCTTTTAAATACGGCATCATAACACCCAAAACCTTTGAATCAATTGGGGTGGTCGAAGCATTATCTAAATAAATCTGAGCAGTCCTTTTCATATAAATATACTGTATCAAACAAACATCAAAAAAACAAAAACCGCGAGGGTCGAGTCCTCACGATTTTCGTATCTTTATGTTTATTAATAATTAATTAGAAGTCTGAAAAGCTCTAGGTAAGACCAAAGTTATGTTTCCAGAATTATCTACCGCACGAATTAAATAATAATAAACAGTATTTGGTTGGAGATTCTGAATTGTTATTGATTGAGAATAACTAACACCAGAATTATTTGGGGCTAAAACACCACTAACATATGCCTGATCACCACGAAATGATGACTCGTTAGACTGAATCATCGTTGCATCATAATATAATTGTCCTCTAGCTGATTCGTTTGTTGACCAACTAATCGTTGCACTGTTACGACCAGATTGAATATTGATATTAGATATGCTTGGTGCATTAATATCCAGACCAAAGCCTGACAACATGATGTCATTTATTTTTGAAGCTGTAATTGGACCGACAGTACCAACTTGTGAAATTCCGTAGTTTACTTGAAATTGTGTTACAGCATCTTTGGTTAATGCACCATAATATCCACTGACAATTCCTTGGGGATATATAGAATTATTTGTTGCTAAAAACTGCTGAAGTTCTGTAACCTGAGATCCTTTTGATCCAAGTCCGAGCTGGCTAGTTATTGCTGCACTAACTGTTTGTGCTGTAAAGAATGATACCAAAAGAAGTATCGCTAAAACACCGACCGTAGAGAAACCGAGTATATTTATTTTTTTCATAGTATTTTTAAGATTAAATTCGAGTAATTATTGTTTGTGTAATCGACCTTTTTGTACATTTATGCCTCTATAATAGATGCCGTCTCAAAGAGAAAAATATTACAATAGCTCCTTATCACTAAAAACCACAGTTCTATTTGAATAGTTTTTTAAAACCTTATTCCAAGTACCTCCACAAGTAATAAGATTTAAATGGGAAAGTCCATCAGTTGAATTAAATACATCTGAGGCATCATCCGTATATTTGTAATTTTTAATTTTACTTACAATAAAAATAGTTGTATTTTTATTTTCATCTTCAATATATATTTTATCTCCTATTTTTACCTTGCTCAAATTGTCAAAAACTCCAAGGGTATTATTCTTATAGCCAAAATGTCCCGCGATTACAGAACTACCTATTCCACCTGGAATTGTACCGAGCCTATACCATCCAACCTTGGTTGGATCCTTAGGCGACTCCATCTCACCAGTTAACGTAAGTCCAATGTACTCGAAAGAAGCATTAACACTAATTACTGGTATCGTAATATGTACGGGTAAATCTTTTTCTATTTGAACCATACTTACTTGTTCTATTTTTTTGATACCAAGCACAGACGAAAGATCTCTGATAAGTTTAATCTTGTTATTATATTCCAGTGATTTAGAAAAAACAAAATTTAAAGACAACAAAATTATAATTCCCAAAACACTCACTATTATTAATATTATTTTAAATATTTTCATTTTCATATAAATTAAACATGAAATGACCCCGCCAAGGCGGAGCCATTTCCTGCCTCTAAATAAATTTAATGAATACTTATTCTAAGTGGGCTCTACTTATACCTGCAGCAATTCTTACTCTTTTAAGAATCCAAACAAGTGTGGTCGAAATTAAGGAGACAATTATGACCGCTATAATTATATTTAACGCCATATTGCCAGTTTCAGGAAATATCCCTGTATTTGGGAACCTTGGAGTAACTGCAAGGATAGGGCTGATTATCGCGGTACTCGAAGAGATACTGACATTACCAATTGGTAGAGATACTGACCCCGTCGTAGACACAACTGGCGTAGAGGTAGTTGCGATGACAATCTGCCAGGGTTGGGCTATATCATTATTTATAATTGTACAAACCTTATTCTGATTAGTATCTAAAACCAAGACACCATTAACATCGCAATCCCCAGAAAAAGATTGGGTATAATTAGAATTAGAAATTTCTCTTATTGTATAACTAGAAGTACGGAAAGTTGTCGTCGCACCAGACGCGACTTGTGCATCATTAACAAATAATGGAAAGTCTGCAACAATTTTTGTTCCTCCATCATCGTTTATAACCACTTTATTAACAGTAATAGTACCGTACCTTACAATTCTATGAGGAATGGCTGTGTTAGTGATTGTACAAGTTTTATTATCACCAGAAGAAAGAGTCACGCTACCATTAGCATTACAATCTCCACTAAAAGATTCATTATAATTTGTATTAGCATCTTCACTTACTGTATATGTACCAGCGGAAAGAGTATATGGAGTACCTGGAGATCCAGCTCCAACTAAAGGACTTCCAGAGACATCTGCATTCAATGAATTTTTTACATGAAGCATAAAATCTGATGGGGCAGCAACGCCACCACTAACGACTTTAATAACATTAAGAGTGGCTGGACCAGAACCAGAAATGCCAGAAACAGAATTAGCATCCATCGTAACCTGTGTTTGTGACAAGGCTCTACCATTTAGAACAGCACCTGTTTGCATAACGATATCTGTTGCACTCAATATATTTCCGTTGAAGGTAGAATATGTACCAAGGGTTGCTCCTGCGCCACCACCAACCTGCCAAAAAACGTTTGAGGCCAAAGCTCCTCCCGTTAGTATAACTTTTGCCCCAAGTGGAATACTTCCATATGATGGGACAATAAGGTTCCCTGCTATTTGAAATATCCAAACATCACTGGCGCCACCATTTAAAGTAACTTCATTTAATGTTGCTGTTCCATCTATTAAAGAAACATTCGTAGTCCACTTATAAAGCCCTGGAGCAAAAGTTTGTCCTCCGATAAGTCCAGAATATAAATTTGTACCGTCTGGTAAAGCTCTCCCAGCTGCATCAGTATAAGCAGTTTCCATATTACTTATAGAAGTAGTCATATAAGAAGGGGTTGGCGCTGTATAATTAGCTGCGTATATTCTTCCTGTTACCAAAGCTGATGTAGAAAATGTGTTAGAAACATCCATAACCGGTCCAAAGCCAGTCATATAACTCGCTGCGGCCGGACTGATTCCAATGTTTCCGACAACGGTTGCGCTACCGGTATTCGTAATGGCTGTTTTCGCTAAAATAGAAAAACCTCCAGCTAAACCAAGATCTACAGAGGATGGTCCTAATGCCAATGTTGTTATTGGCCCCACGAGACCAAATACAGACGATATGGCTATTGTTGCTAATATTAATTTTTTATTAAACTTATTCATTTTTTTTATTATCTTATTCATACTTATAAAGCCGTCCGAATGCCTAAATTATTACAAGATTAAGATACTAGTTTCTTAACCTGTTTCTTCGCTTTCTTCGCATGAGATACTAAAACTGGAATCTCCTTCTTCACATTTTTGCTTGTTTTTTTAATATTCTTTACAAATAAAGCATACTCAGCCTTTCCCTTTTTCTCTAAATTCTTCATTTTTGGCTTTAAATACGCCTTGAGTTCTACAGATTTCTTTTTTATATCACTACGAAACTTTTTCCCTGATTCTGGAGCAAGAACAATACCAGCGGCTACACCAATAGCTGCTCCAACAAGCCCACTTCCAACCATTTTCAATTTATTATTTTTCATATATTTGTTTAATTAATTTTTAAATTTTCTTATCTTCGTTTGAGTCACGCTTTCGTCTTCGCTTGGACGAAAATAAACGTTCTAATAATTTTGATACGTACTTAACAACCTCTATAGTTTTATCTAATACCCCGTCTGTTAATTCTTGAACTTTACGAGTTGTATCTTTTATGTCTCTCATAACACAGATTGCTTGATATAAAAGAATAGAAAACAAAATTCCAACAACTATGATTGCGACTGAAATAGTGAAATAAAAAATGGTTTGTGAAAGAATAAACATTGTTTTATAAATTACTTCTTAAATTTCCTAATTTCTTTCTCTAAAGACAAAATATTAACCTCCATTTGTCTCATCCTGTCTGTAATATTTACTTCAAAATGTAGTGTGTGATCGGCAAGCTTCTCAGCCACAGTCATAATCTCTGTAATATCTTCCATGGCAAGAAGAATAATTGGTGGAAATAATCCAGAGGCGGTATGTTCTTTGCAATGAATCTGACGAGCATTTAAGATCATCACTTTTCTGCCAATAAAAGGAAACTCATGTGCAACCTCGAACCCTTTGAAGAAGGTATTCCTAGGAAGTATATCCTCAAGCAGCTTTCTTAGTGCTGGAATATTCCATTGACCATTTCCAAGTTCATAAACAACCTTACCTTCTGTATCTTTCTGTTCGACCTGAAAAGTATTATAAAAAGAACCATTGGCTGTCATAATACGAAAGTCTTTATCAAGAATTAAAACAGGCTCTCTTACGACATCCACTACAGTTTTAATAAAAGTCCAGCTTTCTTCCCAAAAACCATTAGCAAAATCTGCTTTCACGGTTTTAACATATTCTCCTTTACCTTTTTTTAATGTATCCATACAAGTGTAGTCGTTTCAATAGCCAAACTATTACAACTTTACATAATATAAAATACGTTATATACTTAAAGTCTAAATAAATCTTACTTTTAAATCCCCGCGACTGTAATATCAGCGTAATCTTGCACCTTCAAAACAAATCGGACTCGAACCTAATAATTTGAATAATTTAAATTATTCAAAAACTACTTGTAATATTTTTGTAATATAAATAGCCATCAAACGGCATAAATATATGATGACCCCAGAAGAAACAAAAAAACAGAAGGGGGTGATGACAGTAGCCCACCACGACTATGAGAAAGGAATGAATTCTCGTGCCTTTTTCAAAGTACATAATCACGAAACTGGTGAAGACTTGGTGCAAGATACTTTTATGAAAACTTGGAAATATTTAGTTAAGGGCGGGAAAATTGATGTAATGAAAGCTTTTCTATATCATATTCTTAACAATCTCATTGTCGACGAATACAGAAAAAATAAAACCAGTTCACTAGATATGCTCTTAGAAAAAGGTTTTGAGCCTAGTGATGATAGTTCTAATAAATTTTTAAATTTCTTAGACGGTAAAAAAGCAATACTTCTTATTAAAGAGTTGCCAGAAAAATATCAAAAAATAATGCATATGAAGTATATACAAATGCTATCAATAGAAGAGATATCTGTTCTGATTATGCAATCAAAAAACGCCACCACAGTACAACTGCACAGAGGATTAGAAAAACTTAAGCTGTTATATAATCGAGCGCACAATTAATAGTCGTTTTTTGTGTTTAATATTTAAAAATTATGTTTGGAAAAATTATTGCTATATTATTAATACTTTGGCTACTTGGATTTAGTTTCAAAATAGGAGGAGGTTTAATTCATTTATTACTTATATTTATTCTCGTCGCACTTATAATTCGTTTAATATCTTAATAAAATAAGCTGGTCGTTTACACGACCAGCTTATTTTTAACTCATCAATTTTCTTAATTCATCTTGATTCTCCCTCATCACATCCATTGTTGCAGACACTTGATCTTTTCCTTCGCTAACTTTTTGTTGAACTTTTTTTGCAATATCTTCAAAAAATTGTGGGTTTTTTTCTATTGCTGCCAATATTTTCTCTTGTTGTTCTGCTGGCACGTCTTTCATTTGTGACTTAAGCATCTGCTTCATTGCTAAATTTTTGAAAAATCCCATTTTTATATTATTTAATATCTAATAATTCTCTAATTCTTTCCTCTTGGAAACCTAACGTTGGTTCACCATCTATTATTATATACGGTACCTTAGTACTCCCGGACGATTCCTTCAATTTCTCTCTGTTCTCAAGATTAAACTCAACATCAAGGTTTTTAAAAGTAATTTTATGTTCTTTTAAAAAAGTCTTTAATGCATTACACGGCGGACATTCCGGCATCGAATACAGTATTATTTCTTTTTTCTTTGACATTATTTTTTAAATGTTATTATTTCTCCTTCTGATAATCCAGAAACAATCTCAGTAAAACTATTATCTCCCTGTATACCAATTTTAATTTCGTTTATTTCGCTTTTTGAGCCAATTAATCTATTAACATAGAATTTACCATCATTTTCTTCTATAGCATACCTAGGTACTGATATTACACCTATTTTCTTATCAACCTCTATCTCGATATCAACAGACAAACCACTCTTTATTCTCTCATCTTGTTTATCAAATACGATTCTAAGTTTAAAATTTGGTACATTATCAATTAAAGTTTCTGCTGGATCTATATAAATCAATTTGCCCAAAAAAGATTCTCCAGGAAAGGCATCCATTTTCATATATACCAAATCACCTATCATAACCTTACCTATATTTATTTCTGGAACATAAGCTTCTACTTCAAAATTATTCGATGAGATTACAGAAACGATAGTTTGATTTGGATTTATTATCTCACCTATTTTTGCCTCTTGTTTTACGACAAGACCATTTATAGGAGAATAAATTATATTTTTATTAATCACAGCTTCGCTACTAGAGACCTGGGCTTTTACTTGAGCAACCCTAGCTTCCTGAGCCTTAATTGTCTCCTCCGTTGAACCAGAAAGCTTGAGCTCCATCTGTCTACTAGCAATCGCTAAAGCAGACTGAGCAGAATTTTGTGCGCTCACCGCATTAAGCACATTTGTTATCGATGTATTTATGTTTGTTCTGGCAAGAGAAACTGCATTTTTATATTTATCTATTGTAACTTGTGTTATTGAAGAATTTGGCGAGAGAGAGTTTACCGCTAAAGCAATGTTGTCCAAAAAAGCTTTGATCATTTCTAAACTCCCCAGAACATTTGTTGCTTTCCATTTCGTCAAAATATTTTCAATTAAAACTCTAGAATTATTTAAATCGTTTTCTAATTGAAAATTATTTATTTCAATATTTATATTAGGATTTGTTGCTCTTGGATTATCAAACATCTGGTCTATAGAATTTCTAATGGCATCGTCAGATTTGGTATAAGCATCATTTATTTTTTCATTTAGAGAAATTGTGGTGTTTCTTAGATTATCCTCTGCTGATTTTACTTCTGCCTGAACTACTAAAACCTCTTCTGGCCTAGTACCATTTTTCATTTCGTTAAGTTTAGCAATTTCAGCATTTAAATTAGCTTCTGATTGTTCAAGATTGGCTAATAGTTCAGATGAGTCTAATCTAACCAAAGCCTGTCCTTTTGATACTAAACCGCCAACATCTGCACTTATATAAGAAACCTTACCGCTTTTTTCAAAACCAAGGTCAACAGATGAAGCAGGTTTTGTCTTACCGCTTACACTTACAGTTTGTTTAATATCACTTTTAATAACAGTGATTTTTTCTACCCCACTATTGTTATTTTTAACAAGAAAAGGGACCAGCGCTAAAATCAAAACAATAATAGATATAAAAAATTTAGGTTTTTTAAACATTCTGACCATGCTAACAAAATTTTTAATTATTTTTTTATTCATATATTTTTAATTTATAAATTTATTTGCTCCAGTTGTTGTTTCGACTATTATACCATCTGCAATTGTAATTACACGATGAGCTACCATTGCATAATCTTTTTCGTGAGTAACCATCACTATCGTTTGCCCCTCCTTGTTTAATTCTTGAAAAACCTTTAATACGGTTTTGGCTGTCTCACTATCTAAGTTTGCAGTTGGCTCATCTGCAAATATGATCTTGGGTGCATGACCTATCGCTCTTGCAATACTTACTCTCTGTTGTTGTCCCCCAGAAAGCTGGTTGGGTAGATTGCTTAATTTGTCTGATAATCCAACTTTTTCAAGAGCTGTCTTAGCGCTTCTTTCTGCTACGACATTGTCAGCTCCTTGCATAAGTAATGGTAACATAACATTTTCTAAGGCTGTAAGCTCCGGTATCAAAGCATAATCTTGAAAAACAAAACCTAGTTCTCTTAATCTAAATTTTGTTTTTTCTTTATTATTTAACTTTAAAATGTTAACTCCATCAACAAATATCTCTCCTCCATTCGGTTCATCTAATAAGCTAAGTTGATATATAAGTGTACTTTTACCAGAACCAGATTTGCCAGTAATAGCAACAAACTCCCCTGGTTTTACATGTAAATCCAATCCTTTTAAAACCACGAGTTCTGTATCTCCTGTTTTAAATTTCTTTAATATGTTTGTTGCCTTAATCATTTTATTTAAATTAATTTCTTCCTAAAATTGCATCCAGAGTATTCTGTCTCACAACAATCCTAGCTGGTATATATCCGGCGATTATTGTAGCAATAATAAGTAATATGGCCCTAACAGCAACACCAGTAGGTGTAGCAACGAGAATTCCATCGCTAAATGGAAAATCTATAGGATTAGCAACAAAATATGGCTGTATTACAAAAAATACGAGTAAGCAACCAATAGCAGTTCCTATTACAGCATAAAATATAGCTTGTAAGACATAGGCCGTTTTTATAACACTTGATTCTATACCTATACCCTTCAAAATACCGATAAATTTTCTTCTGGTAATCGCATTGATATATATAACAATAAAAATTGTTATGGAGGCAACAACAAGTCCTATGCCCCCAACAACATTTCCAAGAATCGCAAAAGTGTTTACGAGGTCAGTTAAGAATTTTGGTTTACCCTCATCAAAAGTTTGAATTTTTGCGTCTTTGTCTGCACCAGTTCTCTTGATCGCATCTCTCACAAATTCTGGTTTAATACCTGGTTTTAATTTAACAGCAATTTCATTTACATTATAATCAGTCTTTCCAGCTATAACCCTAAACTGAGATTCTGGAAAGTAAACTCTTCTTGATATTTCATCAACCTTACTCTTTATAATACCTTTTATTATAACTTCTCTAGTGTTCCCATTTATAGTAACTCTGACTTTGTCACCAACTTTTGCATCGCTAAGAGTAGCGAACTCTGTAGACTCAACTGGAAAATATTTTTTTAATAACATAGAACCAATGAGGACCTTGTCATTATCATCAGGTTTTAAATACTCTCCTTCAACAAGATACTTCGATAAACCAGTAACTTTATCTTCTGCAATGACATCTATTCCTGTAATTGAAGTAGCAACTTCATCTGTCACATCGGTTTGTTTTATCTTTTCTTTGTAATTTGCCTCTATTTTACCTCTTGTAATATATCTGGCAGTAAGGCCTTCTACCCAAGGCATTGCTTCTACTGTTTTTATAATTTGAGGACTATGTTCTACAACATCTTTATTTTTAAGAGGAGAAATAGCAATATCACTAATATAAAGAGTCTTAACAGCATCCGTGGCACCTTGTATAAGCCCGACTAAAATACCACTAACAACAACAAGATTCAAAAAAGTAAGAACCATTACAAAGATTATAAGAATAGTAGTCGCTGGACTGCTTCTTTTTATTTGCCTGTAAGCCAAAAAAGAACCGATTTTAAAATCTTCTAAAATTCGATTTTTATTTTTTTTACTATTACGTTCTTTTTCTTCGGACGTAAGGATCATACTTCAATTATACACTAATTTTTATATATAAAAAAATATTCTTCATTTCCATCTCCGCCCTTTATCGGAGAAGTAATCTCACCCTTTAATCTTAATCCTAAATCTTCAGAAAATCTCTTTATTTTTTCTAAAACTAATTTTTTTGCTTTTTCATCTTTCACAATACCACCCTTACCGATATTTTCTTTCCCTACTTCAAACTGCGGCTTAACAAGAACAATTACTTCGCCGCCTTCTTTTAATAATTTAATAATGCTAGGTAAAACCAGTTCTAATGAAATAAAAGAAACATCTACTACAGCCAAATCTACTTTTTCTGAAAGTTCTGCTTTTCTAATATCTGTTTTTTCTAATGATATTACCTTATTGTTATTTCTTAGTTTTTCTACAAGCTGACCAGTTCCTACATCTATTGCATAAACCCTTTTTGCACCATTTTGTAAAAGAAAATCTGTAAAACCACCAGTAGATGATCCGACGTCTACGGCGACTTTGTCTTTAATGTCAAAATTAAACTCTTTATGTGCACCCTCTAATTTCAATCCGGCACGGCTGACATATTTCAATACTTCTGTAATTTCTATCTTTTCATTACCAACAAATTCTTTACTTGGTTTGTTTATGACAACACTATCAACAATAACTTTCCCTTCTTTTATAAGGTCAGAAGCTTTCTTCCTACTATCCACCAAACCAAGTTCAAAAAGTAATATATCTAAACGTTTTTTCATTTTATAAACCAGAAATTTTTGTAACAATATAAATAAGAGTAATACCTAAGACTGTGGAAACTGTTGTCCAAATCTTTGGATGTTTATGATGGCTTTCTGGAAGCAAATCACTAGCACCAATATACAAGAAGAATCCACAAAATAATGCTACTAGTAAAGAAAGCGATGTTTCCTCTAAAGAAAATAATGTTGATAAAATAATACCGGTGATTGGTGCTACAGCACCAATCAAAAGCCATTTTCTAGCCAATGATATGCTTCCGCCCACACGAGTAATCATATTTGTAACATTAATACCATCAGAAAAAGCATGCACAATAATAGCGGCAGCTATTGCAATACCAAGTTCCGTAGATACTTGAAACGATAAACCAACGATAAGACCATCCATCAAACTGTGGAGAGACAAACTAGCTGCACCAAGAATACCTTTATGTGAATGGTTCTCACAATGTCCATCGTGATGACTGTGGGGTGCGACCCATCTATCTAAAATCATATATGATAAAAATCCAATGGCTACAATAAAAGAAATAAATCCAGCATCATATTTTTCTAACCCGAGCTCAAAAGACTCTGGCAGCAAATCAAAAAAAGCAATACCAATAACAGACCCGGCAGAAAAGCCAAGTATCAAGTGAAGTTTGTCTTTAAACTTTAAAGCAAAAAGCCCACCTAATGCAACTGATAAAAAAATAGCAAAAGCTGTAATTGTGAGAATCATAATTATTTTCCACCACCCATAAGACTAGTCCAATTATCATCACGATCTCCAACGGGGACCATTTCTATTGGCTTCTCTTGGGCTACTGTTTTCGTTTCTAATCCTTCACCATTCTTTTGTCTTTCTAAATATTCTGAAATAGCAATTTTCCCTCTTTCACAAAATTCGCATAATCCAGCATCTCCACAATATTGGCATTCCGTTCTTTCGAAATTCATAATTAAATAAAATTAACCGTTAATAAAAATGTCATATTTTTTGTCCTCCACAGCTATATGGTTTAGCCACCACTGACCTATATATGTTTCCACTTCTAGAATCAACTCCCCCGCAGGTACTCCAGATTTTAGTTTATCTTTAAATAAATTATATTTATTTATAAAATCCTCATGCATCTTTCTATGATTATAAAATTCGGGATAATTATTTTTAATCATATAACCTTCTTCATAAGTTAGGTGCCCATGAATATATTCGTCAAAGAAGAATATAGCATCCTCTACATCTTTTGTCTTTACTCCCTTCAATATAGCAGCGATAACTGTATTAACTTGAGAAAGAAGCTTTTTATGTTGAATATCAATTACACCCTCATGAACAGACAACTCTGGTTTCCACTCAAAATTAAATGACATGGTTTTTAATAAATATTAAATTAATAATACTCATATTATACTACTTCTAGCTAAAAAAGCATTTGATTAATATAATAAATATGCTAACATATTGACTGTATTGGGCCCTTAGCTCATCTGGTAGAGCACCTCATTTGCAATGAGGGGGTGGCAGGTTCGAGTCCTGTAGGGTCCACCATTGTATAAAAACTTAAACCGCTTTATGCGGTTTTTTGTTTTTACAGTGGTGGGCCCTAAGTAAGCAATGAGTATTGCTTACGTCAGGACTCGAACAGCGGAACCAAATTTTTTCAGTAGAAAAAATAGGTGAGCTGGTGCCCAGACAAAATTGAGCGACGGCGAAATTTTAGTCGGGGGAGAGATTTCTGTAGTCCACTTGACAAATATATCTGAGGTTCTATAATTAATACAGATTTTTATAATAATATATGCATTCAAAACCTTAGAAAGATGTACATTAAAAGGAGTTAATCATGAAATCATACCTTGTACTATATGGCATATTTTGTCGTACTAGCTTTGATACTGGTCATAATACTTATCAGAGAACTATTACATGTGAGCCCAGTGATTTACCAACAGAAGTTGCAGAAACAAAGACATCGCTTGAAAATAGACGTCCGCCAGAAGCTGAGGCTTGGGAAATTACCGTAACTCAGATTGTTCCTTTAAGTTGAGGACGCCAGGAACCACTATGCACATTCTTTTTGGGATGTGCATTTTATTTCCCTAAAATATCCCTCAAAATATTTTAACTCCCTTACTATTTGGTTCGTAAATAAAATGTTGTAGCTCACTTGACAGATAACACTCTATATGCTATACTCTGTAGAGATTTATAAAGTGGGTAAATTACCCAAAACCGTGGTGAGAGCCACAATGTTCATCAAAAGAAAGGGAAACGAAAATGGCAATAAAGATATTTGCTGAATGTATAGATAGCGAAGAAGAAATTGAAGTCCTTAATAATAAAGTAAATGCTTTTATTCAGGACAAACCGCAAGCCGAAATTCAATGGCTTCAAAGCTCCGCTGGATCAAGCCATGAAAAAACAACCGTCCTTACATCAATCATCAGATACTAATAAGCGATAAAAACGCTTTGAAAGTATCCAGACCGCCCTGCAACTTGTAGGGCGGTTTTATATTATCTCCCCTTCCTCGCCTCAGTAATCACATGATCTAAAAATTGTGAGAATGAATACCCTATCACCTTAAACGATTTTGGCAAAAGAGATTCTTTTGTAAGCCCTGGTAATGTATTTACTTCTAAAACATAAACACCTCTTTTAGGATGAACAATAAAATCAGAACGTGAGTAATGTTTAAGCCCAAGTGCTTTATGCACATTAATTGCCATTTTCTGTATTTCTTCTTTTTCTTTTTGACTAAAAGCTCCTGGGCAAATTTCTTCGGAAATTCCACTGTATTTTGAATTGAAATCAAAAAATTCAGCCTCTTTTGGTTTACGAATTTCTATGGGCAATAAAGGGTATACATCTAATCCACGAAGATTATCTACAACACCACAAGTAGCCTCCTTGCCCTTTATAAATTCTTCTATAATTACAGTATCCGAATGTCTAAGAGCTTCTATAATTCCTTTCTCCATATTAGAAATATTATCCGCAATACTTACACCTAAAGAAGAACCACTGTTGTTTGGTTTTATAACAACTGGTATTGGGAAAGTCTTAAAAAGTTTTTTAGAAAATTCTAATATATCTTCTCCAGATTTTATAACTGTATGAATTGGAGACTTAATTCCATTCATTTTAAATACTTCTTTAGAAAGAATTTTATTCATACCAATAGCAGAAGAGAGTGCCCCAGAACCAGTAAATGGAATCTTGAAATGTTCTAAAAGTTGTTGAACCTTACCATCTTCACCATATGCTCCGTGCATAGCGTTGAAGACAACGTGAGCGTCGGCGATAACTTTTTCTGGTTTTACAGCTACACCATCAATATGCCAAACACCTTTTTTATCTATATAAACGTCTATAGGAATATATTTTTCTGGAAGATTTTCTATTACAGATTTACCAGTCTTTAATGAGACATCGTGTTCACCACTTGGCCCTCCACGCAAAATAGCAACTTTAATTCTTCGCATACCAAAATTATATCATTTTGTTTCTCAAACTTCTATGATATTTGATAGCAAATCTGTGAGCTTCATTGTTTGCCAATAATATTTCATTTGAATATCTAGATGATATTGTTTTATCACCCATCACAGCCTTAGGTTTATGATATTCATCCTTAAGAACCGAAACCACTGGAATATTTAAGCCAAATTTTTCTAAAACCTTTCTGGCGATGTTTATTTGTGCTTTCCCTCCATCAACAACAACCACTTGAGGAAAAGACCATTCTTCATGAGTAAACCTTCTTTCTAATACCTCTTTCAAAGCCGCAACATCGTTTTGTTTACTATTATTAATCTTAAACTTTCTATATTCTTTTTTATTTGGTTCGCCATCCTCCAACACCACCATTACACCGACATTTGCAGACCCACTAATGTGAGCGATATCATATGCCTCAATTCTTATTGGATCCTCAATCTTTTTGTATTCTTCCTTAACCAAAGCAACATCTTGAATGTGATTAAGAGCAAAAATTGTTTTCTTAATCTTATTAGCTTCTTCAAATCTTTGTTCCATAGCAAAAAAATTCATTTCCTTTTCTAGATTCTTTATTATCTGTGTTTTTTCGCCTTCAAAAAACAATTTGATGTTTTTAATTATCTTTGAATATTCATTTTTTGAAATTAAACCAGCACAAACACCAGGACAAAGACCTATTTGATAGTTAAAGCATGGTCTATCTTGTCCTATCTTACACCTATCTCTAAAAGGAAATATTTTACGTATTATTTTTAAAGCTTCTTTTAATTGTGTAGCATTAGGAAAAGGACCAAATTTTTCTTTAATTAATAAAGAAAAATTGCTTTCTAAATTTCTTCCTCTCTCTACCAAAACTCTTGGAAACTCTTCTTTTGTGATAACAACATAATTAAAACTTTTATTATCTTTTTCTTTCGTGTTGTATTTTGGTTGATACTTTTTTATCAAATTCGCTTCTAGAATAAGCGCCTCCAAAACGGAATCTGTTTTTTCAAAAGTTACCTTATTTGTCTTAAAAACCATATCAACCAACAGTGGACCCCTTGTGGCAATTAAATCATTAGAAAAATAACTTCTTACCCTATCCTTGAGAGAGGTCGCCTTACCAATATAAAGGACTTGCTTACCTTTCATAAAAAAGTAAACTCCTGGGGAATCTGGTAATTTTGCTCTATTAAAAACTTGACTATTCATATAATGTAATATAATATAATTTTCAGATTTATACAAATTGTACACTAACAACGGGAGGAAAAGATGTTTGGAGAAATCGTGTTTGTAAATAATCGGGCAGCAATTTTCGTACTTTGCTTCATCGTACCGGTCTTCTTAATTTTTCTGTTCAAATGTAACCGAACAGAAAAAAGAAACGAGAAATTAAAAAAGGATGCCGAAGATGCAAGAGGTAAAGCGGCCGTAGCAGAAGAAGTTATCCAACACGGCGGTGAATATGAATTCAAAGAAGTTTTTACAGAATACGGTTCAATGTTTTTTGTAGTAGTCATCAAAGACTTGCGAAAAATAAAATTTTGCTACATAGCGAATACAAAAAAGTGGAGAACGGGTGATACCTACGGATTAAAACCCGAAAAGGGAGTCATCTACAGAGCCGATATTCAAGACAATGTAATCCATCTAAATAGGAAAGAAGGGAGCAGACATTGAACAAACGTCTAAAAAAGAAACGTTCCAAACCACCACCTACAGAAACACAAGGAATAGTTGTGGTACCAGCAGAAGATTTTCTAGAAAGCGGAGTAGACTCTTATTTCGTAAGAATGAAATCTGAAAATGAAAACGACTGCATCTACACTATTCGTAAGGATGGTGAAAAAGAAGGGACTCTTTGTCGAATTGACAGGATTGTAAATTGGTCTATCGACAAGCTCACAGGAGTACCTCCAAAAACAGGCGTATATAAAGTCCGGAAAAATGGGAGAAGGATAACACTCTCAAAATTCAGACTGCGATAAACGCAAAAACCGCTCATCGAACGAGCGGTTTTTTATTTTCTCAAAACCTTCTTCAAATATTTCCCTGTGTGAGACTTTTCATTTCTTGCAACATCTTCTGGTGTCCCCTTTGCGGTTATTTCCCCTCCACCATCTCCACCTTCTGGACCGATGTCTATTACATAATCAGAAGATTTAATTAAGTCCATATTGTGTTCTATAACAACCACAGTATTTCCATTATTTACAAGCTTCTGTAAAATTTCAATAAGTTTCTTTACATCTTCATAATGTAAACCAATAGTCGGTTCATCTAAGAAATAAATAGTTTTATGAAGTCCAGGTCTATAAAGTTCAGAAGCTATTTTTACTCTCTGTGCTTCCCCACCAGAAAGAGTTGTTGCTGATTGACCAATTTTTAGATATCCCAAACCTACATCCATCAAACATTTCAATCTGTCATATACAGCAGGGAGATCCATGAAAAATTCTAAGGCCTCCTCGACAGTCATCTCAAGAACCTGATGTACATTTTTATTCTTATATTTAACTTCCAGTGTTTCTTTTGTAAATCTCTTACCATGACAAATATCACAAGGCACATGAACTGTTGGTAAGAAATGCATTTCTACCTCTATAGTTCCATTACCCTGACAAGCTTCACACCTTCCACCCTTTACATTAAAAGAAAATCTATTAGCTTTCCAACCTCTCTCTTTGGCTGTAGTTGTAGCAGCAAACATATCACGAATAAATGTCCACGCTCCAGTATACGTACCAGGGTTTGATCTAGGGGTTCTTCCTATTGGTGACTGGTCTATCATAATAGTTCTACCAACATATTCTGAGCCCGTAAAAGAAGAGCAGTTGTGTGTTTGCACTGAACGCATTTTTCTTTCTAATCTTGCCTGTAAATTTTTGTAAAGAATTTCATAAACAAAAGAAGATTTACCAGAACCAGAAACTCCTGTGATACAAACAAACTTACCTAGTGGGACATCAATATTCATGTTTTTGATATTGAATATTTTTCCACCACGGACTTTCAAAGACCCTTTATCCTGATCCCTTCTCTTCTCCGGAATTTCTATTTTCTTTTCACCTCTAAGATACGCGAGAGTTAGAGAATCTGAATCATTATTTTTTGCAGTAAGTAATTTATCTAATTCTCCAGATACAACAACTTCTCCTCCGTGTATTCCAGCACCAGGACCAATATCAACAATATAGTCAGATGAATACATAGTGTCCTCATCGTGTTCAACAACAAGAATAGTATTTCCTAAATCTCTTAGTCTAAGAAGTGTTCCTATGAGCTTATCATTATCTCTTTGATGTAATCCTATGGTTGGTTCATCAAGTACATAAAGAGCACCCACGAGCCCAGAACCAAGCTGCGAAGCTAACCTTATTCTTTGTGCTTCTCCGCCAGAAAGGGTGTGCGCACGCCTATTAAGAGACAAATATTGGATACCGACATTGATCATAAACTGAAGTCTAGAATCTATTTCTTTCAAAATCACTTTTGCTATTTCCTTTTCTGTTTCTGTAAGATGTACACTTTCCAAAAATTCCCTTGCATCAGTAATTGATTTCGCAGTAAAGTCGACAATATTTATTCCACCAAAAAGCACATGGAGCGCTTCTTCACGTAATCTCGCGCCTTTACACAATTCACAAGGATCATCACTAAAGAATTCTTTGGTACCCAAACCATTACATTCTGGACATGCTCCATATGGAGAGTTAAAAGAAAAAAGTCTTGGTTCTATCTCTGGATATGAATATCCATCATATGGGCACATGAATTTTACAGAAATAAGTTTTTCTTCTTCTGGAGTTTCAATTTTTAGTAATCCCTTTGATTCTTCAATAGCTTTTTCCACTGCATCACTAAGTCTTTCACGTATTCCATCTTTCTTCTCTTTAAATTCACTTATATAAAACTCATCAACAAGCACATCAATATTGTGCTTCTTGGTCTTTGAAAGAATTATTTGGTTTCTTAATTTCTTGAGTTCTCCATCTATCTTTACCTGCTCATATCCTTTTTCTAATAGATCATAAAGGAGTTGATAGTATTCACCCTTTCTTCCAACAACTACTGGAGAAAATATCTTCACCTTTGCAGAACTTACTTCTACACCCAAAATTTCTTTTGTTTTTTGTGGAGCTTTAATATGAGAAACTGTATTTATAATTGTCTCCAAAATTTCTTCCTTGGAAAGCTTTTTAATTTCTCTGTTACAGACAAGACAGTGTGGTTTGCCAATCCTAGCAAAAATGATTCTGAGATAATCATATATTTCTGTAATAGTAGCAACCGTAGATCTAGGATTATTTGATCTAGATTTTTGATCTATAGAAATTGCAGGAGACAAACCAATAATTTCATCGACATCTGGTTTTTGCATCTGATGTAAAAACTGTCTTGCATATGAGGAAAGAGATTCAACATACCTTCTTTGCCCTTCTGCAAATATAGTATCAAAAGCAAAAGACGACTTTCCTGATCCAGAAAGACCTGTGACAGCAATCATTTTATTACGAGGCATCTCCACAGTAATATTCTTTAAATTGTGAGTTCTTGCTCCTTTTACAATGATTTTACCTGCATTTTCATCAAATGTTGTTTTTGTTGTCTTTTTATCCATATGAATTGAAATAAACCTCCCGTTTGCTCCTTAGGGGGGGGTATTAGACTTTTATACTACTATTAATATGATAAGTTGGCAAATTAAAAAACACCTTTCTATTTCTAAGAAAAGTGTTTTTTAATTTAAGTTATTTATTATTCAAAACCTCAACAGAAGCATCTACTATTTCTTCCACAGAAAATAGAGCCTTTATCAAAAACTTCTTTGCACCCAATCTTAAACCTTTTTCTACATCAGCCTTCTGTCCTGTATTTGAAAGAATTATTATTGGAATATTCTTTGTCTTTTCATTTGACTGGGCTGACTCTAAAACATCAAATCCATTAATCTTTGGTAAAAGTAAGTCAAGTAAAACCAAGTCGTAACTATTTGTAGATATCATTGAAACCGCCTTTTCTCCATCTGTAGCGTGTTCAATAATTGCTTTTTCTTCAATAAATTTTCTAGCAAGCATGCCGCTAAGCAAGCTATCATCCTCAACTATCAATATTTTTTTGTTATCAAGTTTTGCCATATGTTTATATATTATATCAAATATAAAGATCTTAATCCACAAGAGGTACAAATATCTCAAAAGTTGTACCTTTACCAAGCTCAGATTTAAGCTTTATGTTACCACCATGCATCTCCACGATCTTCTTAGTGGCATATAGACCGACGCCACTTTCGTTTGGATCAACAGCTACTGCATTTTTACCCCTAAAGAACTTTTGGAACATATGTTCCATATCAACAGGGTCTATACCTATTCCGTGATCTCGTATTGTGAGCCTAGCGTCTTTACCAACTGCATCCAAAGAAACAATAACCTGACTCTTTGGGGAATACCTAAAAGCATTATCAAAAATATTTGTTAAACCCAAGTCTAAGGTCTTTCTATCGGCAAAGACATTTAAATCTTTTTGTTTATTATAAACCAAATCTATACCATTTGCTTTTATTAAGAAATTTAAGTTTTTTAATATGTTATCTATAACGGAATATAGATCAATCCTTTCTTTATTGAGCTTAAAAACATCTTTGTTTTTATCCAAATCAGTAGATTTCAACATCTCACCAACTATGTTTATGGCTTCAACAATTTTATCATACCCCTCTTTCAAAAGTCCCTTCTCTGGACATTCTTTATTTTCAAGAACTTCTTGTACGGCCCACTTTGCGCCGTTCAAAGGTGTGCGAAGTTGATGTGAGATAGCTGTAATAAAGGTTTCTTTTGTTTTTTCAACTTCCATGAGATCAACAAACTGCCTCTTATAATGTTCCTTCTCAAATCTTTGGTAAAGAATTTCTTTACTAAGTTTGTAGATAAGATATACGACAATTGAGTATCCTAAAATATTCAACACTTGCTTAATCATAAAAGCAGAATCTTCATTTCCGCCAAATAAAATCAGGGAAGCTAAAAGTATAATAGAAACTACCCCGACATTCCTTGTAAGTTTGGCGTTAAGAAAGGCCACAGATATGATCGGGATGAAAGATAGCATAAAAACATAAGAGCTATTTACCCCACCGGTAATCAAATAGATCAAAATTATATAAGTAATAGTTCCAATATAGCCAGTGTAAGAAAAATATAGCCCTTTATTTACTGAGTGTAAGACCAACATAATGGCCGCATTCACAGTGAGATAAGATATGAGCAATATCAGATAGTATCTTAAGTTAGGAATACTGGACAAAAACCCAGGGTAAAAATAAGAAAAGATAATAACATCAATTAAACCTGCATAAACAATAAGCTGTTTAATGAAAAAAGATTTGTCATATTTAATATCGTCTAGTCTGTATGAAAACCAACTTTTTATTTTTTGAAATGAGGGCATGTTTAAAATTATTTTAATATTTAAATAACTTTAAACATTATATCAGTTTCTATTTCTTTTTAACAACCTTCTTTTTGTTATTTTCTATCTTTTCCTTCAAAAGCAAAATCTCATCTCTTAATATAGAAGCTGTCTCGAAATCCAATATCTTCACGGCAGCATTCATTTGAATTTCTTTTTGTTTTATTATTTTCGCTGGGCTCTTTATCATCATAGCTTCATCTATTCTAAGTAGTTCAGCTACAGCTTTATCATGATCGCTTCTCATACTATCTGTAATATCGTGTATTTTCTTTATGATGGTTTTCGGAGTAATGCCATGTTTTGTATTATATGCGATTTGTTTGTCTCTCCTCTTGTTTGTCTCTGCTATCGCTCTTTCTATTGAGCCAGTGGTCTTGTCAGCATACAAAACAACCCTACCAAGCACATTTCTGGCAGCACGGCCGATGGTTTGGATAAGAGAAGTATCTGAACGCAAGAAACCTTCTTTGTCAGCATCTAAGATACCAATAAATTCTACTTCGGGTAAGTCTAGTCCCTCTCTAAGTAAGTTTACCCCAACCAAACAATCAAACTTCCCTCTTCTAAAGTTTGTAAGAATATCTATTCTATCTATTGTCTTAATATCGCTGTGTAGATATTCTGCCTTCACTCCTTTTTCTTTTAAATATTCACTCAAATCTTCCGCCATCTTTTTTGTAAGTGTCGTGGCAATTACTCTTCCACCGTTTTTTACAACTTTTAATGTTTCTTCTATAAAATCAAAAATCTGAGATTTGTTATTTTTTGTTTCTGTAATTGGTTTAATATCTACAATAGGGTCTATAAGACCAGTAGGACGAATTACTTGTTCTACTATTTGTTCTGACTTTTCTTTTTCATATGCTCCCGGAGTGGCCGTGGTATAAATAGTCTGCCCAACTCTTTCTTCAAATTCTTTGAAATTAAGTGGGCGATTATCTCTTGCAGATGGAAGTCTAAAACCAAAATCAATTAAAGTCTTTTTTCTTGAAGCATCTCCAGCATACATACCACCTATTTGAGGTACAGTAATATGAGATTCATCTATAATGGTAAGGAAATCTGGGGAACCATCTGCTTTCTTTGGAAAATATGAAATTAGAGTATCAGGAGCATCTCCAGATTTTCTACCAGAAAAATGTCTTGAGTAGTTCTCAATACCATTACAATAACCGACTTCTTTTATAAGAGCCAAATCGTAACTTGTCCTTCTCTTCAATCTTTCCGCCTCGAGATTGTGTCCTTCTTTTTTGAGCTGTTCTAACCTTTCTTCAAGCTCTCTTTTTATACTCTTAAAAGCACTCTCTTGCTGTGCTTTATTCGTAATAAAATGTTTCGCAGGAAAAATAAAAATCTGATCCAAATCACTTTCTATAATATTTCTTGATACGGAATCAATTTTTAATATTTCAGATATCTTATCATCTTCAATATTAATCCTTATTATTATTTTCTCACTCACTGGCATTACTTCTATGGAGTTTCCGATAACCCTAAACTGACCAGATGCTAAATCTGCATTTGTTCTTTCAAAATGAATATTTACAAGTTTCTTAATTATATTTTGTCTCTCTGCAGAATCTCCTTTCTTGATTTGTAAGTTTACACTCATGTATTCTTCTGGACTTCCAAGACCGTATATACAAGAAACTGATGCAACAATAATTACATCTTTCCTTGTAAGAAGTGCTTGGGTAGAAGCATGGCGAAGTCTATCTATTTCTTCGTTAATCATCGCCTCCTTCTCTATATATGTATCTGTAACGGGCATATATGCCTCTGGTTGATAGTAATCATAGTAAGATACAAAATAGTGTACGGCATTGTCTGGAAAGAATTCCCTATACTCTTGGGCAAGCTGAGCTGCAAGGGTCTTATTGTGGGCTATCACAAGAGTTGGTTTTTGTACTTTTTCAATAATATTTGCAACAGTAAAAGTTTTACCAGAACCAGTAACACCAAAAAGGGTTTGTTTATTAAAACCCTTGTTTATACCTTCCATAAGCTCTTTTATAGCCTTTGGTTGATCTCCTGCTGGAACATATTCTGCTTTTATCTTGAATTTATCCTTCATTGACTTAATTTGTTTCATTATGTAGTCTTTTAAACTGGAAATCAAGTACAAACAGAAAGGGTCACAAATCATGACAAAAAATACAAACTCTAATTTCCAACCAGGCGTTTACTATGCTGTATTGGATAAAAGATGGAGTAATGTTGTTCAAACTCCCGGTAGAAGAAAAGGGCGAGCTGTATATTTGGTAATTTCTTATGAGATTAAGGCTACCGGAGACGCAAACCTAAGCTCACACAGAAGGACTTCCACGTTAAAAAGATTGAGAGGATACAAATACCTTTCGTCTGAATCGGCTGGGGCAAATGAAAAAGACTTTGTCCAAAGCATGATCGCTGGAAACACAAACTCTATACACATACGCCTAGAGAAAAATAGGGTTTTTAAAGACCAAGAAGAGTTGTTCAAAGTATTAAACGACAGCTTAGCTTGGTTAAAAAAACACCGTGTAGATATTCCACAGGAAGTACTACAGAAGCTCGAGTAGTACAAGTGGGAAAATCACAAGCCGCATCTAACGCGGCTTTTTTATTAATATTGACTTCACCTATTTGGTAATGTAATATCTGTTTTGAGAAAAAGTTCATTCAATTTTGGAAAGGAAATGTTTAATGAATAGTTTTGTAAAAAAGACGATTATCATACTGGTTGTCCATGGTGGCAATCATAAATGTGATTTTTTTAAAGATATCACGAGCCAACAAATCAATGAGGAAAAAATAAGAAAGGCTCGTGCATCACAAAGATTCAGCGGACTCAAAGGTATCAAACCCAAACCCATTCATTGGAGAAAAATTGGGAGATAAAAGGAGACAAAATGGACCAGTCAGAAGAAATGTTACAAAAGACAAAGGAAAGACAAGAAAAAATTGAAGCACAGCTTCGAAAACTTTCTTGGGGAGAAACTGAAGAAGAAAAAGATATGTTTGTAAAAACTATTCATCAATTCTTCTCTCCCAAAATGGTTCCGGAAGGCTTAAGCGACGGAGAAGCTAGATTGATTTATATCATTGCTTCCACTTTCGCAAATGCCAGAGTAAACATGGGACCACTCCCAATGGAATGGGAAGTGGAAAAAATGACCAGAGATTCATTCCAGAAAGGTTTAATAAGTTTTTTAAATGTGGATCTTTCGAGATCAAACGGAGAAATTGATTCGGAAGGAAACGTTTCAATTTTTAGTTTTTCACCACCAAAAACATTTTAATGTCTTGCCGCAACATCAATTGTTGCGGTTTTTTTATTTATATTGACTTAATTTGCGACAGATGTACTATTTATTGTAATAAAACAGTTCTTTGGAAAGGAGAACCACTTATGAGAAGATTCGGAATTATGAGCGGTGGACGATCACACATTAAAGGTGGACCTGAGGGTGAAGACGGTCCGTACAAAAAAGACGGAAGACATGATGATTTCTCAGACGGACCAATTCCACGAGAAGGTAGACGTCCTACAAACTCAAACGTAGAGAAAATCAACGGGGTTCCTTTTGCAAAAAGAGGTAAAGGTTTATGACAATCCAATACCTTTTAAGCCGCATCCTAATGCGGCTTTTTTATTTATAAATTTCTAGAAATTCTTTCTTAAACTCCTCAAACCTATCATCTAAAATAGACTGCCTAATCTTTTTTACTAGATTAACTATAAAATGAACATTGTGAATTGAAGCTAAAGTTCCACCGAGCATTTCTTTCCCATGGAAAAGATGTGATATATAAGCTCTGGAATAATTTTTACATGTATAACATTCGCAATCACTTTCTAGAGGTTTTGTATCATCTCTGTAAGTATTATTCATAATATGAATCTTCCCTTCTTTGGTATACAAAGTTCCGTTTCTTCCAAGCCTTGTTGGTAATACACAATCAAATAAATCTATACCATTTTCAATTCCCATAAATAAATCTTCTGGTTCACCTATACCTAAGAGGTGCCTTGGTTTTTCTTCAGGGAGAATTTCATTCACCCATTTCACAGCAGTAGACATATCTTCCTTTGCAAAAGAACCACCAATACCAAATCCATCAAAACTTTTCCCATCGGCACTCATCTCAGAAATAATTTTGGCTGATTTTTTTCTTAGACCTTCTTCCCTACCACCTTGCACAATTCCAAACAAAGCAACCTTGTTTTCTGTATTTAATTTATTATGTTCCTTGAGAGATCTCTCCGCCCAGCTATGTGTTCTATCCAATGCCTCTTCCTGATATCTGATATCTTCATTCGGTGAAGTACATTCATCAAAAGCAAATATCATATCTGCACCAAGATTGTGCTGAATCTGCATTGATTTCTCTGGAGTAATATAGTGCACTGAACCATCTAAATGTGATGTGAAAGAAACTCCATCTTGTCCTATTTTTGCAAGTCTTGGGGCAAGCGGATCATCAAATCTTTCTGGAATCAAAAGTGATGGATCAGTGATTTGCAAAACCTTTGAAATACCTTTTCCGTATGCAGCACCCAAAGAAAAAACCTGGAAACCTCCAGAGTCTGTCATAGTAGGACCATTCCAATTCATCATTTTATTTAATCCCCCCATTTTCTTTACAGTCTCGTCTCCCGGCTGGAGGTATAGATGGTATGTATTTGCAAGTACCACTTGAGCACCAGCATCTCTGACTTGTTCTGGGTTAAGAGACTTCACTGTACCCTTAGTGCCAACCACAACAAAAGCCGGAGTTTCTATTACTCCGTGATTTGTTTCGATAATACCGGCCCTTCCAAGCTTCCCTTCGAGTTTTTTTGCTATTGTAAATTTGATTGGGTTCACTTCTAAAATATAGCAGAAAAGGTATCTTATTGCACACAAAAACCGCCTAATGGCGGTTTTTATTTTTATTATTCGACCTTCAAAAGTTCAACTTCAAATATCAACGTAGAATTTCCAGGTATACCATTATAATCATTTGCACCATAAGCAAGAGATGGTGGTATTACAAGGATTCTCTTTCCGCCTACTTTCATACCCTGTACCCCAATATCCCAACCTTGTATAACTTGTCCTGCACCAAGAGTAAACATAAACGGTTCCCTACCTGGATCTCTTGAGCTATCAAACTTCTCCCCATCCGTAAAAACACCAGTGTAATGAACTGTGACTCTTTTACCCGCTACGGCCTCTGTTTCAGTACCCACAACGACATCATTTATTTTTACTTGTTCTTCTTGTTTATTCATCTCTTTTTGATTATTTTCTTGATTAGAAAACATATTATTAATTAAGTTCCCGCCCAAAAAGCCGAAAACTACCAACACCGCTACAACCACCGCTATCCAAGTTTTTTTTGACATTTGTTTATAAATTAAAACTTCTAAAAACGATTTTATGTAATTATATCAGATTCCCTAGGCATATCAAATACATATGATATAATCCTCAGTATTATGATATTTAAAAAAATATTTTCAAACAAAAAAGATACCAAAAATGGAAACCGTATAGATGCTGGAACTGAACAAATGAAAGAAGTTGATAAAATTGTTAAGAAAAGATCACAAGTCGCCAATAGTGAATTCGAGAAAGGATACAATTTAATTAAGAAATACCCAAGATCCGTAAGCATCTTAGGTTCTGCTAGATTCAAAGAAGACAATATTTACTATCAAAAAGCACGATCTCTATCATCAAAAATAGTAAAAGAGCTCGGCTATGCAGTTGTTACTGGTGGTGGTCCTGGAATAATGGAAGGAGCAAACAGAGGTGCATTCGAAGCTGGCGGAACATCTCTTGGTTTCAATATCATTTTACCCCACGAACAATCAATAAATAAATATGTCACCGATTCTGTAGACTTCGAGTATTTTTTTAGTAGAAAGACTCTTCTTTTCTTTGGAAGTGAAAGCTACGTTTATTTCCCAGGAGGATTCGGAACACTTGATGAATTTTTTGAAATGATTACCTTAATACAAACAGGTAAAATTAATCCGGCACCAATAATATTAGTAGGAAGAGAATTTTGGGAACCAGTATTAGAACTCATGAAAAACCTGCTTCTTGAAAAATTTAATACAATAAATATAGATGACTTAAACATCTATAAAATAGTAGATGATGAAAATGAGATTGTACAAATAATAAAGAATGCTCCGTTTAGACAAGAATAACAAAACAAAAAACACCCTGAAAGGGTGTTTTTTGTTTTGTTATTTATTTTATTCCAAACGATGCTCTTACTGTTACCATCACATTCTTATTTATCTTAGAAGTATCATATGCGCCATAATCAGAAACCTCAAGATTGTTTGCAGACAAGACCTGCACTACGCCACTTGCTGCAGATTTTAAATTACCAATCTTTTTACCTGTGCTTTCTACCATCTTACTTGCTCTAGCTTGTGCATCTTTTATGGCATCAGAGAGTAAACTAACCCTAAGTTCTGGAAGTTTAGTATAGTAGTATTCGACTTGATTTGCACTAAATATAACTCCTTTGTTTATAAGATTCTGTGTTGCTTGAGCTAATTTTGTTATTTGAGCAATATCAGAAGAAGATACCTCAACATTTTGAGATAGATTATATTCTTTTTCTGACTGAGAGTCATTTTTATAATTATAATTCTCCATCATTGATACAGTAGAAATAATCACATTTTTATCATCTATTCCCTGTTCCTTCAAAAAAGATTTCACTAATTTCAAATCACTAGCCATTTGATCGTAACCGCTTTTCAAATTACTAACTTTTACAATCCTTGAAAAATTTCCACTAAATTTCGCGCTATCGGAAACGACTTCTTTACTAGCAGAACCAGTAACAGAAATTGCTTCTGTAGAAATTCTTGAATTATAAAAAGCCAAAGAGAAAATGCTAAAGCTTAGAATCAAACTCGCACCAACAACAATAGCTGGTTTAAAAATATTTTTGTTTTCCATAATATATTAATTATATCACACAAAAGCTAAATATCTTTAGCTTTTTTACATCATATATGCTAGGATATGTAAATATGGAACAAAAAACAGCAGAAAAAATAAGAATAAACAAATATCTGGCCTCTAAGGGTATAGCTACCAGAAGAGATGCAGATAAGATCATTTCTGCTGGAAAGGTGCTTATAAACGGTAAAAAGGCTGTTCTAGGAGACAAAGTATCAGAAACTGATGATGTAGAAGTCTTAGGAAAATCATCAAAAAAGATGATTTATTACGCATACAACAAACCAAGAGGTGTTGTTACCCACAGTCCACAAAATGGAGAGAAAGATATCGCAAGGTCAATTGAATTAAAAAATGTCTTCCCTATTGGTAGACTCGACAAAGATTCAGAAGGCCTTCTTATACTTACAAACGACGGAAGAATCACTGATAGACTTTTAAATCCAGATTACGATCACGAAAAAGAATATATAGTAAAGACAAGAACACCAATAAAACAATCTCATTTAAATATAATGGAAAGAGGTATGGACCTTGAAGGTATTACTACAAAACCCTGCACAGCAAAAATGATAGATGAGTTTTCATTTAAAATTATTTTAAAGGAAGGTAAAAAACATCAAATAAGAAGAATGTGTGACGCTTTGACAATACCGATAGAATCCCTTAAAAGAGTAAGAGTAATGAATGTTAAACTTGGAAGTCTAAAATCAAATGAGTATAGAGAACTCGCTGGCCCAGAACTAGAAAGTTTTCTGGATTCCCTATTTAATAGATAACTACGGAAGTTTAATACACTCGTTAAAGGTTTTAACTTCATTATTATATTTAGTGGCCAATACACCAATTTCTTTTATTGATGAGTTAATTACGCTAATTAATAAGTTGTACTCAGCAACTTTTGAATTATATAAATTGGGATTTTCAGTAGTATTTAAAGTTTTTAACTCTAAAGTATTTTTTGCTGCTCTCGCTTTCATATCAGTAATAGAAGCCTGGATTGAATCGATTTTTGCCCTTTCCTTTGAATCTGGTTCTATACAAGAAGATAGGGGTCTTCCAAAAATCTGCGCGGATATCCAAACCTTTTGACCTTTGTATTGAGACTCTTTTGCATATACGCCTATTTCAGTATAAGCGGTATGTAAAATATTTTTTCTGTGCCCTTCACTATTCATCCAAGCATTTATAAGAGCTTGAGTATTATCGAAATTACCAAGGGCAATATTTTCTCCAACAACAATATATCTATATCCCTCTCTATCAGCAACAAGAGACGCACTATCACCACTAGGAGAAACGTGTTCAAAATAACCTTTTGCAAACATATCTAATACTCTTTTCTCTGCAACAGCATCTAATTTACTACTACCAGCCAGTGATTGAAGCCCTTTCTTTACACGCTCAACGTTTGTTAAAGAAACGATTTGGGTTTTATTTATTTTCGCACCATCAGACACAGTTTTACCAACAAGCAGGCCTGATGTTTCAACTTTTTTGATGATGTTTTGAATTTTCGAAACTACGGGAGTTTTTATATCTGGAGTTTTTTTAGAAATATCTACAGAAACAGCATTATTAGATTGAACATTATTTTTTTTGTCAGCCACATCTATTTTAACAGCAACCTTTTCAGTACAAATCTTTGAACCAAGACTAACTCTAAATTCCGTAGTTTTCCATTCTCCACTAGCTAACGACGAAAAATAATTTCCACAAAAATCGTTTCTCACTTTACCTATAACTGTATCACTAAAAAAACTCACAAAATCATGAACCCCACCAATAACACTAAAAATGGAGGCTGTTAAATCACCCCTTGAAAATTCAAAAGCCAAAGTACGACTAGAAATAGTACCCGAAAACAGTAGACAAAAGATTATTAGAAACAATTTTGCTCTCTTAACCATTGATACTATTTTAACATAAAACAAATTGAATGATAATCTAAGCAGTGATATAATATTTGTATGAAGTCTTTGCAAGTTTTTTTCAAATATTTTAAGTGGCATTATGGAAAAGCCCTTATCGCTTCCATTTCTCTTTGGAAGAATCTCGCTTTATTTCTCTTTAGTTTTTTCTCAATAAAAACTCTCTTCTTAAACTTTTTTACTCCTTGGAGAAGAATATCTGACTCATACCCTAAATGGTATAACTTCAAAGAATACTTTTCTACATTACTAATGAACACTCTTATGAGAATCGTTGGTATGTTCATTAGATTTTTTGTTATAATTTTAGGCCTAATCTGCACTTTTGTTTTTATAATATTTTATCCAGCTGCGCTTTTAATTTGGATAGTTCTTCCTGTTGTTGTTTTAACAGTCGTTCTGGTCGGAATAACATTAATTATTATTGGATAATATGGATATAAGAAATTATTTAAAACAAAGCCACCTATACGATGTTCTCGTAGTCAATTCTTTTGTTTCAATCAAAAGAAGACTTCTTCTTAAGAAAATATCAGGAAACATAATTTTCTACACATTGATAATAATGGTCTTATATTACTTGATAAAAGATACGAGTAAATTTAAAATATACCATGATTTTGCAGATTTCCTTGTGCCAAGACTCATTGGATTATTTATATTAAATGTTGGTATATTTGGAATAGCAAAACTTATAGATCTATATCTATCTTCTCAATATTATTTTGAGCATATAGTTCTAAACCAATACTCTCCAGAAGAACTCTACACATTGTCAGCTGGAAAAGTTTTATATTCTGGAAGAAAAACAGACATACTTCATGGTTTCTTTGAGTCTAGGATAGGTAAAAGGGTCCTTACACGTCTCGGCGTAACAAAGAAAGAAGTGTCTGATTTTATATCTTCACAAAAGCCAGTCTATGAGGAAAATATTCCGAAACAAAAGGATAATATATTAAAACTAAAGGATATTGTTATACACCTTTATGAAAATAACAAAAACTTTACCGAATTTTTAAATAAAAAAGGCATATCCAAAGAAGTTCTTCTGGGTGCGTTAAGTTGGGTTATATTTGAAATAGAATCAAGAGAGTACAAATCGGAGTGGTGGAGACCAGAGGCACTGGCGCGTATACCCGGCATAGCAAAAGACTGGTCTTTCGGTAGAACATTTCTTTTAGATAAATACAGCAGAGAAATCATGTTAGATGAGCAAGTTTCTTCAAATTATTTCGTTATATCAGATAGAGAAAACGAAATAAGTCAGATAGAAAATATTCTTTCAAAATCAAATGAAACTAATGTATTGTTAATTGGTGAGCCTGGACAAGAAAAAATCCAGGTGATATGGAGCCTGTGTAGACAAATTAAAAGTAAAAATATAGCCGCGACATTAAAAAATAAAAGGCCTATATTACTAATTGTAAACATTCTAGTTTCGTCTTGTAGAGAAAAGTCTTTTTTTGAGAACCAATTTATAAAGATATTAGATGAAGTTATAAAAGCAGGTAATGTGCTTTTGGTTATAGACAATTTCCCCCTTTTAATCTCTACTGCGACGCAACTTGGTTCTGATATATCAAGCTTGATTGAACCTTTTCTAACTGGATCAGGAGTACAAATAATTGCTATCTCGAATACAGCAGAATACCATCAAGTAATAGAACCAAATAAGGTTTTGATGAGTGGTTTAGAAATAGTAAAAATAAATCCTTTAACAACAGAAGAAAATGCAAAAATTATTTCCGGCTCAGCACTAGAAATAGAAGATTTATATGATATTACCTTTACATTTCAAGCCATAAAAGAATTAGCAGAAAGCGCCGAATACTATTTCCCAGAAGGGGTTTCTTCAGACAAGGCAGTGGACCTTTTAAATGAAATTGCTCCGTGGGCTAAAAGAAAAGGAATAATAAATATAGATAAAAATGAAGTATTGGAATATATAGAACAAAAAACAAATATACCAACAAGCGGAAGAATTTCAGAAAAAGAAAAAGATAAACTTTTAAACATGGAGAACCTGATCGGACAAAGAGTGATAGGACAAAAAGAAGCAGTTACTGGAGTAAGCAACGCAATACGAAGAGCTAGATCTGGTGTAAGAAATCCAAACAAACCTATCGGGTCTTTCCTATTCCTGGGGCCTACTGGTGTTGGTAAAACAGAAACTGCAAAAGCTTTGGCCGAAGTATTCTTTGGTAGCGAAGAAAATATGATGCGTCTTGATATGTCAGAATATCAAACAGATGATGCCATGGAACGCCTTATAGGTTCATTCAAAGAAAATAAACCTGGTATATTTTCAAGTATGCTTAGAGATAAACAATACGGCGTTGTCCTTCTTGATGAGTTTGAAAAAACCAATAAAGAAGTTCAAAACTTGTTTCTACAAATATTAGATGAGGGAATGTTTTCTGATACTAATGGTAAAAAAGTTAGTACAAAAAATATAATATTTGTTGCTACTTCAAATGCTGGTTCAGAGACAATATTTAAAATGATAGAGGAAGGTAAAAATCCAGAAGATGCAAAGGAAGAAATATTAGGAAACATTATAAGCAAAGGATTATTCAAACCAGAGCTTATAAACCGTTTTGATGGGACAATAATATTCCATCCACTAAATGAAGGACAACTCAAGCAAATTGCGAAATTAATGATAAAAAAAGTCGCTAAAAGATTAATAGAAAAAGGAATCGAACTAAAAACAAACGATTCTCTTGTGGATTATATTGTAAAAAATGGTTCAAATGCAGTATTCGGCGCAAGACCGATGAACAGATTTATCCAAGATTCTGTGGAAGAAAAGATCTCCGTACTTATAATAAAAAATGAATTAAAAACTGGGGACTCCCTAGAATTTAAGATTGAGGAGAATGAACTCTTACCTGTCATAAATTAAACAAAAAGAAAGCCGCTCAAAAATGTTCTAAAAACTTTTTTGAGCGGCTAACTTTCGTCACCTTCGTCTTGTATATTCATTTTATTTTGAATAAGATTCTGTCATGAGATTGGATTTGAGAATTTGCTTCTTCTCTCTCTGACTAAGATAATATGTTCCGATCATAGTACCGATTGCGCAACCGATGGCATATACGACCACGATAAAGGTGTTGTCTATGTTATCCATTATTCTGTTAAGAATATAATACCAAATTAACACATTTACAGTAGTAATAGCTCCACTAGCTAAAACCTTCGCTTTTGTGACAGACTCTGTCCAAGCGGTAACTATAAGCATTTCAACAATGCCAAGCAAAAATATAAACATATATTTACTGAGTTTATTCCATTATTAATGTACTCGACCAAATATAAAAACGCCCTTATGGGGTGTTTTTATATTGTCTATACAATACTACATTATAGGTAAAATTGCAACACAAAAGACAACGGCCTTTGTCTTGCGCATCTTTAAATTTTAAATATACTTATTGTATGAGTATTGAAAAAATTGGACATTTTTTAGGAGAAAAAATAGGGCGTAAAGGATTAGAGTGGCTAAATAAAAAAGTAGAAAATTTTGATATTAAAGTCAGTGGTGAAGAAAACTTAGAAAGCTTAAAAGAAGAAGCTTATTTATTAGTTTCTAATCACCTTAAACCTGAAGAAAATATCGCCGTAAATACCGGTATCAGTCCGGACTCTTTTATACTATCAAGCTTAGTCAAAAAAATTACAGGACAGGAAATAAAAGCAATTCAAAAAAGCGATGATGGATGGTGGGCAAAAAATCCAATATGGCGTTCTTTCCAAAAAAACATTGGGCAACCCTTGGGTAAAGGGTTCGCTGAGGGATCTGGTAATGTTCCCGTAAAAAAGAATCCTGGTAGCTTCAATAGAGACTTTTTATTATTAGTTGATGGAGTAATAAAAAATGGAGAACCACTCTTGATTTTTCCAGAAGGTAATTGGTATGAGGACTTTGAAATAGATCACGAGATCAAACCAGGAGCGGCTCATATTGCTAAAAAATACGATCTTAAAGTAGTTCCTGCTTACATAAAAGGTGCTACCAGTTGGGAAGATGGTCAAGATATCTCTGTTTCTTTTGGAGAACCTTTTACAGTTGAAAATTTTGAAAAAGATGAGATATCAGAAAAGATTAAAGAAGAAATACACAAACTTCAGCAAGAAACCGAACAAGAAGTCACACGACAAGCATAACCTTTCTAAATAGGAAAAACATTATTTCCTAAGCCAAAACTGTCTTTTAGACTCTGGAAATTTTTCTATGGCATATCTTAGAGTAGTTCTGGAAGTATTCTTGTGATTTTTAATCAAAAAACCTTCCAAGATTGGCTCCTCTCTTTTCCCCACCTCCCTGAGCATCCAACCAACAGCCTTTTGTATAAGATCATGTTCATCCTTCAGAAGCACTTTTGATATTCTCAAAGTATCTATAAAATTCCCCTCTTTTATAAAGGCGAAAGTAGAAATAATAGAAACTCTCCTTTCCCAAAGGTTTTTGGATTCTGAAAATTTATATAAAACCTTTTTGGGTTTATTTAACAAATATGTCCCAACAATTTTAGGAGCTGAAAGGTCTACTAAATCCCAATTATTAACCTGGCGAACGTTTCTTATATAAAAATCAAATATCTTTTTCTTTTTCTCTTCATTTCCCTCTTCAAATTGGTTTACCAGTATTAAAAGAGCGCAAAGTCTTTCTTCGTGAATTTTTGAATATAAGAGTTCCTTTATATCTTCAATGTATAAATCACCATATTTTTTAGAGATCTTTCTTATATTTGGAACAAAAATACCCAGAAAAATATCACCTTCTCCATATTCCCCTTTCTTAGTTTTAAAAAATCTTTGTAGGATATCAACCCTACTAAAGTCAGAAATATTTATTAAATCTTTTTTCACATTCTGAAAATCAATCATAAAATAATTATATAATATAAAAACAAAAACTGCTCATAATAAAATGAGCAATTTTTGCTTAAGAATCGTCTTATTATACCCTTGTCTTTTTTGCAAGTCTTCCGATTAGAAACACTAGATACAAAGCCGATAGGCCAACCAAAGCATAAACAACTGAGGTCCAGACAGTTGCTCCAAAAAGCAAAGCTACCAAATTCCAACTTGAGTCAATTGAAATAAGACCCCAATTTAAACCGCCCACAACAACAAGAATCAAAGTCAACAAATCAAACCAGTTAAGTTTTGACATAAAAATTATATTTTCTTAATGAGTAAAAACGACCTTTATCACTTATAATTATACACCCTTTTAAATACAAAATGTAAAGGGTCTCGGTGGATAATTTTTTAAATGGCTATTTTCTTTAATAAAGTGTCTATATTTTTCTTATCCTGAGCAGAACAAGTAATGATCTCTCCTTCTTTTGATTCCTTTTTAATTAAGTTAACTTGTTTAATGACATCCTGTTGTTTTAGCTTATCCATTTTATTAGCAACGACTAAATACTGTAGTTCCTCATTTCTAAGAACTTCTAAAACTTCCCTGTCAAAATCGGTTAGCCCAGCTTTTATATCAAGAACCAAGACCACAAGAGGTTCTGTTTCTGAATACATAAGATACCAAAGGATTAATTTCCTTATTTTCTCTCTCTTTTCTGGCGTAGCTTCTGCATATCCAAAACCAGGCAAATCTACAAAGTAGTTTTTTTTATTAACAAGAAAAAAATTAATCTCCGTTGTTTTACCGGGTTTTTTACCGACTTTTACCAAATCCTTTCTCTTGAGTAACGCATTTATCAAACTAGATTTACCAACATTAGAACGCCCGATAAAAGCAATCTGTCTAATCCCATTGTATAAAATCGGATCTGTACCGTTAATTCCTTTCACAAACTCAGCGCTCTTTATTTCCATATGGCTTTAGTATATGCGGAAATTCAAAAAATAGCTAGAAAATTATTCGTACCTTAAAGCATCTATTGGATTTAGATTTGAAGCCCTAGCGGCTGGATAATAACCAAAAACTATCCCTATAAGAGCAGAAACTCCGAAAGAAAGTAAAACTGACATCAAAGAAATTTTTGCTGTAAGAAGTCCGGTTAATGTTATCCCCCAAGCTATTGCAATACCTACAACGATTCCGACAGCCCCACCGATAGCCGTAAGCATTATGGATTCAATTAAAAATTGTAAACGAATATCTCTCTTTTTTGCCCCCACCGCTTTTCTTAGACCTATTTCTCTAGTTCTTTCTGTAACCGTTGTGAGCATCATATTCATAATACCTATACCACCAACAAGTAAAGAAATGCCAGCGATTGCTGCAAGTAAGGCGGTCATTGTCGCTGTAATAGAAGAAGCTGTCTCTAGCATATCAGACTGGTTCATTGTACTAAAATCTGCTTTAGTAGCATCGGTAATATTGTGTCTAGAAAGTAATATGTCTGTCGCCTGATTTTGCACATCTGTCACCAAATCTGCAGATTGAGCAGAAATATTTATAGCAGAAACATATTTATTACCAGTGAAAAATTGTTGGGCAACATTTATAGGTATATAGACAACATCATCAGCACTACCTAAACCAGTTCCTCCCTTTGCTAAAGTTACGCCAATAACAGTAAACTCATTTCCGCTTATTCTAATCGTCTGGCCCACCGCATCAACACCACTTCCAAAAAGATCATCCCTAGTAGTTGGACCAATAACAGCAACCCTAGATAATTGGGTTACTTGTTCATCTGAGAAAAAAGTACCCAAATCTAAAACTAAATTTTTAATTTCTACATAAGAAGGTGTGGTGCCAATAACAGAGGTATTTGTATTCATACCAGCAGCGACAATTTGTTTCTGTGTAGAAACCGTTGCGGCAATATATTTCGCACTTGTAACTCCACTTTTAATTGCGTCGACGTCAGACATTGTCAATGTATTTGCAGACCCCCTGCTTGTTTTCACGTTACTTCCAGCTGTCTTTACGGCCCCAGGGGAAATAACAACCAGATTCGAGCCTGTAGACTCAATTCTAGACTGGATGGAGTTAGTAGCCCCATTGCCAACAGCGAGCATCGAAATAACAGAAGCAATACCAATTACGATACCAAGCATTGTAAGACCTGTACGAACTTTATTCGATAATAATCCAGACGACGTTTCTTTTAACAAATCTTTAATTGTCATTTAATTTAAAATCTTATTCACAAATTTTTATTACTCTCTTATTTTTATTTTCTTCATCCGTAACAATAGCCCCATCTCTTATGTGTATAATTCTATCTGCATGTTCTGCAACGTCTAATTCGTGAGTAATAAGTATAATAGTATGCCCTTCTTTTTTATTTAAATCTTGAAAAGTTTTCAAAACAATTTCACCAGTTTTTGTATCGAGATTCCCAGTTGGCTCATCCGCCATGATAAGTGATGGATTATTTACCAAAGCTCTAGCAATAGCTACACGTTGTATTTGTCCTCCAGAAAGTTGGTTTGATAAATGATGCCATCTATTCTCTTCAAGACCAGCAGAAGTGAGAGCCTCCCTTGCTCTTTTCTCCCTTTCTTCTGGAGAGACCTTTAAATAGACTAGTGGCAAAATAACGTTACGAATAACCTCTGCTCTAGGCAAAAGATTGAATGACTGAAAGACAAAACCTATTTTTCCACCACGAATATCAGCAAGCTCATCGTCCGAAAGTTTAGAAACATCTTCTCCGTCCAAAAAATATGTACCTGAAGTTGGTGTATCCAGTGCACCAAGAATATGCATAAGAGTTGATTTACCAGAACCTGAAGGCCCCATGATAGCGACAAACTCTCCATCTTTTATGGTAAAAGAAACTCCCTTTAATGCCTGTGTTTCCGCTTCACCGTTTATGTAAGTTTTTTTAATATTTTTACATTCAATCATTTTAATATTTTTACATTCCACCTAAAGCCCCCGGACCACCAAAACCTCCCCTAGTGTTTGTGGTTGCTGAAGACGCCGACGTTTTTATACTAGTTGAACTAACTGTTGTTTTTTTAGTAACTATAAGTTGTCCTTCATAAAGTCCAGACAAAACTTCTGTACTAGTATTATTTGAAATCCCCGTAGTAATTTCTACATTGATAACAGGATATTGGATATTACTAAGATTCTGAAATACTTTTGTACCGCTGGCTTGATAATTTCCAAATTGCCTTGAAGAAGTACCCTTTGTTGAAGAAGAAAAGTTTTTTGTAGTTGATGATTGAAACTCTTTTGTGGAAGAAGACACATCTGCGATTAAAACAAATTTCTTTCCGCCTATAGTTGTAATAGCAGAAGTTGGAATTATGAGTGTGCCAGAATGCTGCGTAGTAATGATGCTTACTGAAGCTGTCATACCGGCCTTGACTTGTTCATCTTGCTTATCCATTTTTATCTGCACAGCATAACTAACAACACCCTGACTCACCGTTCCTAGTGGATCTATATAACCAACAACCCCAGTTAAAGAAAGACCAGGTAAAGAATCAAAACTAATTTTTACAATATTTCCTCCAGAAACCTTTGCTGCATCTACTTCATTTAATGTTACATTTATAACCTTCTCTGATGTGATAAGTGTTGCCAAAGAATCTGAGGAAGAAACTTGTTGACCAACTTCGGCAGAAAGACCTCCAATCTGACCATCAAATGGAGCCGTAATAATTCTGCTTGAATACGCCTCCTCTGCGTTTGCTAAATTTGCTTTAGCATTATCCAAACTAGCCTTTTGCACAGCCAAATCGTCTTCGGAAGCAGGCTCTAATTTTAGTGCCAGATTATCTTTTGCTTGTTGTAATGAAAAAACAGTATTGTTATATGACTGTAGAGTAGAGACAAGATCGCTTATCAAGGAATCTATACTGCCTCTTGCACTTGAAGCCGTGCTTTTGTTTGTGTTTATAGATGACTGGCCACTTGAGTTAGAAGCCGTGCTATAAGATGCAAAAAGTATGGTCATATCATCAAAATAATTTCTCATCATATTCAAGTTTGATATAGCATTATTTATGGAAGCAACCAAATCATCTCCTATTGTCTGATTTCTTATATTCCCTCTCCACGTATTAAGCATTATACCGATATCATATCGACCAATATTTATATTATTTTCAAGTTGATAGTTTAAAAAACTTACACCATCTATCTTAAAAGATGGACTGGAAGAAACTGGATTATTTTCAAAAAAAGAATCAGTGCTCAAATAAATAGAGTTTGAGGCTGTGGTATATGCGCTCTTTAGTTTTATTAAAATATTTTGTTTTGCATTATCCAAAGATGTCTGAGCTTGTGTTAGTGTATTGTTTACAGACAAAGCCTCAGAATCTGTCATGCCTTTGACTAATTTATCATAACTAGCTTGCGCACTAGTTACGCTAGCCTTAGCCTGATTTAGGGTCTGTAGAGCATTTTTACCATCTAAAATAGCCACAATCTGGCCGGCCTTCACATAATCTCCGTTCTTTACTTTTACAGATGTTATCTGACCAAGAGTTTGTGTTTGTCCTGTTGTATTTGGTTTAATAGAAACCTTACTTAGTGTTGATACTTGTCCAGAACCAGAAATACTAACAACCAAATCTCCTTTCTGCACTTTACCAAATGTATATTCTACCGTCTTGGTTTTAGTAAAAACTTTTGAAAAAAGTAAATAACCAGAATATATTAAAACAATTATTATTACCGCAGAAATAATTTTGTGTTTTAAAACAAAACCCTTTGTTTTTCTAAAATCTATTTTCTTGAAAAACTTTTTAATATTTTCTAGTATCTTTTTCATTTTTTAATAAGTTATTTTATTGCTGGTAAATCTTTAGCAGAGATTCCCTCTGGATTTGGCATAATTCTTATAAGTTTCGCCTCGACTTGTGCTTTGTCATCTGGAGAACCAATGACTGTAACAAAATCATTTATTTTTAAATCTTCAGATTTAATTACTTCTTTAAATCTTTTTATATCCGTACTAGTGCTTATTACGACTGTCTTTTCAATGCCATCCCTATCAGTAACTACAATGGAAGGTAGTTTTATACTAACAATCTTACCTATCGCACCATGAGAACTACCAAAATCATCCCTGCCAATTCCCATCATAGGGAAACCTTCTGGACCACCCTTCATCTGTCTAAAATATTGTTCACCCATTCTAAAGGCAAAACCAGCTTTTTTAAAACCAACGAACATACCAGCTTGGAATATAATCAAGGCTATAATTAAACCACCAATTATATATGCGATCGTTCTCAATTTTAAATTCTTAAAAGTTTCTTCTATATTTTTCATATTTTTGTATTAATTAAATTGATAAAAAACCTTGCTCATGTTTTTAGAAAATGACAACACCAAGTTTAACGAAACGGTTAATACCCATATCGAAATCAAAACCAATGTAATAGCAAAGATTGGTAGGGTTTCTATAAGAGACATGACGTATGATTGCCAATAAGAAACAAGAGCGGATCCATCAGAAAACATTAGAGATACATACTCCGAAAGTCCTGATCGATAATAATCTCTTATTATATTTACAAGCAAAAACACAACAGAAACTGCGGAACCCAAAGAAACAAATGAACTCAAGCCTATTTTTAATATAGACCTTTTAAATTCTTCTCTTTTGATCTTTTTTATAATAGAAACCTTAAGACTATTCTTTGGTTCCAAGATATTAAATAATTGTTTTTTGCCTTCCATATAATATCTAATACGTTGGCTTTTTTGATTTGGGTGCATTCAGAATATCCCTCATCTTTAATAATGCCCTTCTGTGATGGCTTTTGACAGTATCCTTTGGCATATTCATAATTTCAGCCACTTCTGATAGCGATAATTCATTAACATATTTCATAACAATAATCTCTCTTTGAGTTATCGATAACTCCTTTAATATTTCATCAAAAATCTTCTTATTCTCTTTCAGAATAATTTTTTCCTCTGGGCTAGATTCCTCCGACTCTAAATTGTCTTGAATAAAATTTCCTCCATCTTCGTCGTCAAACACAGACATCGGTATGTCTCTTTTCTTTCGTAAATAGTCTATGCAAGTATTTTTTGCAATAGAAAAAATCCAAGTCTTAAAACTTTTTTCAATATCAAATTTCTTTAGATTCTTCCAGACTTTCAAAAAAATCTCCTGGGTAATATCTTCCGCATCTTTCTCTGAACCAATAATCCTATAAGAAAAATTAAAAATAGATTTTAGATAAATATCCACCAATTTAGGAAAAGAAGCTTCATCTCCATTTAAATAATCCTTTATTAAATCCAGATCTTTATCATTCATAAAGAGTTAGTTTATCACAAACAATAAGATCCTGTAAAAAATAAATTAATTCTTATGTCTTTCTTCTACCACAACCCAATTTATAGATTGAATAAATTTTTCTATATAATCTGCCCTTTTTATACCATAATCTGTTATATATGAATGTTCCCAAACATCCATAACAAGTAATATTTCTTGCCCAACAAGCTGTCCAATGTCATGTTCTCCAATCCAGATATTCATCAAGGTATGATTTATTTTATCTTTCACCAAAACAACCCAACCAATACCCCTAGTAAGACCAACGGATTTAAAATTTTCAAGCCACTTTTCATAAGAAGAGAAAGAAATTGTTAGATCATTAAACAACAGACCGCTTGTGTTTAGTTCTTTAAAATCTTTTATGAGATTACTAAAATATAGTTCGTGCATTCTCATACCGTTCCATTCCCAACCAAAACGTCTACGAATTTCATTACATTCTGAAGATCCATTTTCTAAACTCTTAAGTAAACCGTCAAAAATATTTACGTTCTTCACATAACCTTCATACAAAGCTACATGGTTTTTTAGCATCGTATCGCTAAAACCATTTAAACCCAAAAGATGATCGAATTTTTTAGCTTCGTAAATCATTTATTTTATCTTCATTAACTGGATTTGGATTCTTTCTTATACCTACTCCGACAACAAATAATACGGCCAAAACTGACAATACAAGAAACCCAATAATCATTATTGTATATTTACTATTCCAAACTTCTGGCTTCATATCGATAACTTGTTGTTGCACCACTGGTATTAATGTAGCTGCCTCTGCCGTCTTTGCAAAAGCAAAAGGGGTGCTCTTTGCTAAAATTTTCCCAGTATTATTAACGGTCGCCGTATAAATTATATGTTGCCCATCCTCCAGCTCTTTATCAAGAGTATACATCCATTCACCACTAGCATCAGTTTTTACAGTGACAATAACTGGGGTACTATAAATATATAAAGTAACGTAACTGTTTGGTAAAGCCTTACCTTTGAAGGTTACTTGTTTGTCCGAATTTAAAGCTACCTCATTAATTTTATAAGTTGATATTTCTTTTACAGAGGAAACACCTGGCTCTTCGTGACTAATTTTTACAGTTGAAGTTGTTGCAGGATCAAAACCTAAAAGTATTTTTTCTCCGGCATTTATCTTCTTTCCTTCGTAAACAGCCGTTGGGGATGTCTTTATGGGATCAATATTATAGACATAAATAGAATCGTAGTCAGAAACACCATCCTTATTTGTATCTTTATAAAGTAAATCTACACCTTCAGTTTTTACTTCAATTGCTTGCTCGACAATCTTAGAAGTCGTTGTCCCGAAAGAATTCACAACGTTCATTGTATTTTCTATTTTATATTTTAAATCAGTAGTTGGGGTAGAAAATGGAGCCGGTGTTACAGCCTTCTTCTCTTCTATTTTTGTTGTCGAGATTACACCAGTTTTTAAATCTTTACCAATCTGATCGTTCTCCTCTTTATCGTTTTTAACTGTCGATATTTGAATAGTTGGTACTTCTTTTGGAACAACGTTTGTTGTGGTAGAAATAAAAGCTTTACTGGTTGTTGGTACAACGTAACCAGAAGTTGATGGACTAGACACTTCTTTGTTGGTAGAACCCCAGCCATTATAATTTGTAGAAGTATTATTAATAATAGTAGCGGGAATAGTAGGAGGAACAGCCACTGGATTATTTTCAGAATTCCAACCACCAGAAGTGCCACTGGTAGTAGCAATTGCGCTTCCCGTATTTATTGGTGTAACATTAAAGTTAACATCTCCTTTAGACTCAACTGTTTTATTTGTTGAATTCCAGCCACTTTTCACAAACCAATCACTTAAAGCAGCCTGTGTTGTCTGCCCAAACATAAAAACAATAACAATCAATAATCCAGTAATTAAATTAAAATGCCCAATGACTCTTAAGCTAGGAGAAGAATTAAAAAATATTTTTTTCATGATTATATTATAGATTATTTACTTATAATTGGAAACGACAAAATAAAATGTGACCCAACCCCTTTTATAGACTCAACAGAAATGTCGCCTTTCATTTCGGTGACAATCTGATGTGTAATCCACAAACCCAAACCTGTACCTCTAATATTCTCTGTTTCTTTTGTCCTAATACGATAAAACTTTTCAAAAAGTCTCTCCCTCTCTTCGGCACTAATACCTATTCCTGTATCACTCACCCTTATGCACAAACGTCTGTTTTCCGTATATTGTCTAACTTTTACTTCTCCTTGCATCGTATACTTAACAGCATTACCTATTAAATTTGTAAGCACTTGTTTTAAACGATCTTTATCTGCAAAAATAATTTGCTCATCACTTACACCACTTTTGTCAAAAAAAATGGCTAATCCTTTCTCCTTTGCTGGTAATGCAAAAGATGCCATTAAAACGTCTAATATTTCCACTGGACTAATTTTACTCATAGAAAAAGACATCCTACCCTGCTGTATTTTTGAAACATCCAAAATATCCCCAACTAAATTATCTAAATTTTTTGCTGAAACGTCTATCTTTTCTGCAAAGTCTTTTGTCTCTGGTAGAAGTTCCTTTGCATCACGAATAAATTCAGCGTAACCACGAATAATAGTAAGCGGGGTACGAAGTTCATGAGAAGCCATAGAAACGAAATCGTCTTTAAGCTGATCCACTTCTTTAAGTCTTTTATATAATTCCATATAATCAACAATTTTTGAATGTCTCAAAAACAAAAGCATAATAAAAACAATAATAACAGCCAGTAAGATCATACTATTTTTTATATTGGAATTTATAAGTTCATCTGCCTGAGACAAAGTTTGTGTCGTCATGACTACACCAAGAATATTTCCATCAGAACCTTTTATTGCTCTCGCTGTCTGAAATAAGCGTTCATCATCGCCGTTTAATTGGATAGTTAATGAATGGTTTGAATCACCAGAAGCTAATGTGTAAAGTAAATCGGCCTGTGTATCGATAGCCCCAATTTGACTCTCATCATTTGAAGCCAAGACCATATACTCACCCTGAGGTGTCGTCGTGGAATTGTTTTTCACCACGATACGAAAATTTTTGATTGTTTCATTAGCGTTTATGACTTCATAAATCTTGCGATTTAAGTAAACTGTATCTTTTATCCTGTCTCCAGCAAAAACCACAAAAGAATCTTGAATTGAACCGACACGAATATTTACAAGTCTTTCTTGGGCATCGTTTGCAATACCCACAAATCTATCAGCCATAAAAACAAAGGAGCCTACAATGATAATTGCCACAAATACAGTATAAAATAGCTGGGGGTTACCTCTAACCTTTTGAGACCCCTTCTTTAAATTTCCGAAAATAAAATCAAACATAAAAAATAATTATCTTAGAAATATTATATCATAACTTTTACATATATTAAAAAACAAAACCGACTAGTATCGGTTTTGTTTAAAAATTATTTTTTACTCTTCTTTGTCTTTTTTACCGCCAACTTTGCATGCTTTACAGCCAATCTTTTCTTAGTCTTTTTTGAACGACTTGTCTTATTCTTAATATCCTGACTTGCTCTTTTTGCCATATATTTATTAATTAGTTATTATTATACCAACAAACATATTCTACTATCTTTCAGGATAAAAAGCAAAGAAAAAAAACTAAATCCTATTCTAAAGGAGATTTCAAATTATATTTCCTATTAAGAAAGCCCGCTGTATCTTTAAAGTATTTATCAAAATCACCCTCCTGTTTATTTATTATGCTTTTTAGATTTTTTAACTAAGCACTTTTTAGATGATTTATCAGTAAATACAAAACTACCGTGTTTTATGGCAAGTTTATTTTTTACTTCATTCCAAGAAACAAGCTCGTTCTGTTTAAATTCTACATTCGCCCTTTTCATTCTTACAACAAATCTTTTATCGTTTGCCATCATCAAATCCTCTATTAAAGAATCATATTCCTCGGCAGACATCACAGCCATTTTTGCTTTGCCATTTTCTGTAAAAATATAGTGGTTCCCCTCTTTCTGTATTTTTTCAGCAATATCAAAAATATTACTTCTCGCCTCTGTAATAGATATTATATTTTTTGTTTTTACAAACATAATTTTATTTATTTAAATAATAGTATGTACATAATAACGCACATAATAAATTAAAGCAAATTATATTTCCTACAAAAATAATTTAATCAAAACTTTATTATTTATTTTCAATTTTAATTCTTCTTATATTTAAAGCCAGTGCAGAAACACCCACTTTCATACCGATCTCATTAGCCAAACTTCTCATATATGTTCCACTCGTACAAGAAACTCTTATAGAAATAACTTTGAATTCTTTCTGCTGTGTATTTTTAAGGGCCTTGTCCCAAGACTCTAAGGTTTCTTTCTGACGGAAATCTCCAAAAACCAAAGCAACAGAGTCTTTTACAAAATTTTCTAAATCTGATTTTGAAATATTTTTTTCACCAAGAAAATCAATACTTTTAATTTCCACATCTTTGGTGGGTATTTCGTCTTCAGAAATCCCGCCACTTTTTGCTAAAGCAAAAAGCGGCTCCCCCCCCACAGTCTTGGAAGAAAAGGCTGGATATTTTTGAGAAAACTTGCCAACAAAAGTTGATAAAGTATCTTCTATACTAATAATTGATTGTGATGAAGTATCTTTAACCAACCCCAAAATATCATAAGTATCTGTAGAAAAACCAAACAACACATCTACTACATATTCTTTATCCAAACCAAGATATTTTTCTTTATTTTTACACTCTTCACCTACAAGCACCAAAAGTAACCCGGAAGCGAGAGGATCGAGCCTGCCAGCGTATGTCATTTTTTCGTCTCTATATTCTGGATTGTCTTTTTTAAACCTATTCAAACACTCTAGGGGTGTTTCTCCCCTTTTCTTATCCAATATTAATACTGCTTGTTTTGACTCCATATTTCAGCTACAATAATAGAACTATTATAAAAATAAACAATATGTCTAAAGAAACAAACAAAAAAGAAGCTGTCAGCACTGAATCATACAAAGGGGTAAGAGATTTCTATCCTGCCGACATGGCAATACAAAATTACATTTTCAGCAAGATGAAAAAAACCGCTGAAAGTTTTGGCTACTCAGAATATGGCGCGTCTGTACTTGAATATGCAGATTTATACAAAGCAAAATCTGGAGAAGAAATAGTAAATGAACAAACCTACACCTTTAAAGACAAGGGTGATCGTGAAGTGTCACTTAGACCAGAAATGACTCCTACTGTAGCCAGAATGATTGCCGCAAAACAAAAAGAGCTCTCGTTTCCTCTCAGATGGTATTCTATTCCCAACCTTTTCCGTTACGAAAAGCCGCAGAGAGGAAGAACTCGTGAACATTGGCAATTCAATGTTGATATATTTGGTGTAAAAAACATAAATGCAGATGTTGAAGTTATTTCTCTAGCTTCATCTCTTATGAAATCTTTTGGATTTAAAGATGGCAATTTTGAAATTAGAGTTAATAATAGAAAAATCGTTAATTACATCCTCAATAATCTCTTTACACTTGATGCAGATACAACAAAAATAATTTCAAGGCTTATTGATAGGAAAGATAAGATGAAAGATGGAGAATTTAATCAAGCAGTTCAAGAAACTATCCCAGAAAGAAGTTCAGAGCTATTACAGCTTTTAAATTCAAAAAACTTTGAAGAGTTTGTCTCTCGTCTGCCAAAGAGCGCCGAACTACAAGAAGGTATCATAGAGACAAAGGAACTCATAAAAAAACTTGAGGACCTAGGAATTACAAATGTGGTCTTTAGCCAAAGCTTAATGCGTGGATTTGATTACTACACAGGAATGATATTCGAGATAATGGACACTCATCCAGACAACATAAGGGCAATATTCGGCGGAGGTAGATATGATGATCTCCTAGATATTTTTGGTAAAGATAAAGTTCCTGCTGTCGGATTTGGTATGGGAGATGTAGGAATACGTAATATGCTTGAAACATACAGTATACTTCCAGAGATTGTAGCCCCAGCAGAATTATATATCTGTATACAAAACGAAAGTTCAATCGGATTTGCTCAAGATTTAGCACAAAAGCTTAGGAATAATGGTCTCAAGGTATCGGTAGATTATTCTGGAAAGAAATTTGGAGACCAAATCAAATACGCCGATAAAAACAAAATCCCTTTCATTACCTGTATTGGAGATGAGGAAGTAAAAAACGGTAAATTCAAAATTAAAGAACTTACATCTGGAGAAGAGATAATTCTTTCTGACAATGAGATTGTAGATAGTATCAGAAACATATCATCAAAATAACATAATGCGTAAAATAATTTTTGACATCGAAACTGATGGAATAATTACTAATGTCGGAAATAAACAAATATTCCCAAATATTTATGTTGTCTGTATTTACGATTCTGAAACCGACAAATATTCTAGTTATACTGTTGAACAACTAAAAGATCTCTGGCCAATATTAGAGAAAGCTGACTTATTAATCGGCTATAATAGCGATAGCTTTGATATACCAATACTAAACAAATATTATTCCGGTGATTTAACCAAAATAACAAGCCTTGATTTACTCTCAGAAATTAAAGAATCCCTCGGAAGAAGAATAAAATTAGATAGCGTAGCAGAAGCTACACTTGGTAGAAAAAAGACTGGTCATGGACTTGAAGCTATGGAATGGTGGAAACAGGGTAGGATTCAAGATGTTATAAATTATTGTACTGAAGATGTAAGAATCACAAAAGATATTTATGACTACGCCGTAAAAAATGGTTTTCTCAAATACAAAGATATAAACGAAATAAAAGAAATAAAACTAGATACCTCCAAATGGCATGAAATAGAAAACTCAGCCATGACTTTTACAATGCCTTTTTAAATTATTTTAAATATTTCTCTTTATTTAAAACGTGTTCATCATGTGTAATAGCATAATGCATATTACCCTCATCATCAGTCAAAAAATATAAATAAGCAGTCTTTATAGGCGTTATAGCCGCTTCTATAGCCACAAGACCGGGATTTGATATCGGGGTTGGTGGAAGACCTTTATTAGTATAAGAATTATAAGGAGAATCTATTTTTAAATCATCTGTAGTAAGAGTCTTACTCGTTTTTCCATTTATGTACTTAAAAGAAGTGTCCACCTGAAGAGGCATACCTATAGAAATCCTTCTCCACAAGATTCCACAAACAATCCTTCTCGTTTCAAGAGTCCTGGCTTCTCCTTCTAGAATTGATGCCATTTTTATGATATCTGGAAGTGTTTTACCAAAAACTTTAGTTTTATTTTCTAAAGTCTTAATTTTTTCATCAAAATTATCTGTCATTAATTTGGCCACTTCCGATTCGTCTGTTCCTGGAATTATAAAATACGTATCTGGAAAAAGATACCCCTCCGATTTTTCAACAATTTTTATAAACTTTTTTTTATCAAAAGTTTGTAATTTTTCTGCTAAAACATCAGCGATTTCATTGAAAGTGAGGCCCTCCCTCAACGTTACCTTTATTGGCACCAATTGCGTATCGCTGTGAGCTATTCTCCAAGCTAAAGATATTACATTATGTCTTTTTGATAAAATATAATCCCCCTCATAAACCTTGCAACTCAAACCAAAAACACAAACCAGAGATTTAAAAAAGAATGGAGATTTTATAACATGTTTTTGTTTAAAATCATTCGATACGACAGAAAGAGTTTTTCCTTTTGACAAATCATAAATCAAACCAGCCGGAAAGTTCATCGGTGAAGAAATAAAATTTACCCAAAAAACAATTGATGCTAGAAATACAACTGCAATAATCAACAATATAAAATCCCTCTTCCCAAGGAGATCTCTTTGCAAAAAAGTTTTTGATGTCTCTTCTTGGTCCATCATTTTTATATAGGCAAATTTGCTGGTGCTTCTGATTTCTTAGAGGGTACCCTATTTAATGTTGGAGTCTGAGATACGATACCGCTTGGGAAGTGAAAGATCGTTGCCAATTCCTCTGTTGTAAGAACAAACGGAGGTTTATCACCCAAATTTTTGTATGGCCACTGGAAAAAAGATCTTAGTTTATAAGCATGAAATATTTTTTTCTTTCTTTTGGCTATCTTTTTATTCATATGGTTTGTCCAGAAAGGAAAGAAAAATCTAACGACATCTTTATATTCATCACTCATATCTGTTCTGTAACCTGGCTTAAAACCATTTAGTGTTTGAGAACTATACTGCCTAAAACTATTGATTAGACCTCCAATATTGACGGGGTTCATACCTGTAGACTCTGCTATATAAAGACCCCTTACCATACAGTCAAAAGGAATCTTGCTAGCACTTCTTTCTAGAGCCGCAATAACTTCCTGCTGACCTTTTGATGGGTTTGGTAATTTAAAAGACATCTCTTTCCCAGGAACTTCAATAATAGATGCTTTTTTAATATCTTCGATTTCTTTTTTTACTTCTTCTTTTAAGGATTTGGATCTACCAAATAAATAAATTAGGAATTTAAAAAACCAATTTGCTTTTTTGGGATCTTTGTCTATCTTCATAACTCCGTGTTTCCAGCCTTCAGGTTCATGTTTTTGTAAAAGAATCTGTATCCATATATTTTCACTTTTTTTCATAGATCCCAAAAACTCTATGACTGCAGACATAGGGTCTATCTTGTACTCATCTTTTTGGTCAGCATCTAGACCATAATCTATGTAAGTTTTGATCGGAAAAGGATCTGATTTGGTAAGGGCATATTGTACACCATATGTAAAATATTTATCTGGATCATATGGAATATTTTTTGTGTAATCTTCTTTAGCTTCAAAAATTTCAATGTTTGGAAACTGAGCATAGAGCTGAGCTTCAACGATATTCTTAAACTTTGCTTGACTACACCATACATAAAATTTAATTTCTCCGCCTATTGAAACAAGCTCGCAAGAAAACCATGGCCTAGTCTTACCGTCTAAATATGCCTCGGCATAACCACCAGCTCCGCTCTGTTGTAAATGAGAAAAAAATATTTCCATAGCTGCTGGAGATTTTGTTATTTCCTTTGGTAATTTTATCTCAAGAAGACATGTTTTCTGAGACTCTACGAATTTCATCTGTATCCATCTAAACCTCATAACAAAAAAAACATAGAAGAGCATAAACGGCATTGCTATCGGCAACATCACCAAAAGGAGTGTGTAAATATTAGGGAAAAGCCCTGTATTTATAGAATATAAAAATTGTTCAAACATATAAACATTATATCAAAACAAAAAAATAAAACACTATGTCAAAAAGCTACAGTCCTCTTTTCACAAAAAGCCTTACGATACGTATTTCTTCATAAGAAAAATTAGTACCGAGTTTGTTTTTTATAGGAGCCAAAAGTAAGTCTCTATTTTCTCCATAAGAATCCTTGAAAGCATTCCAAATTTTTCTAAATTTATCAGCAGAAATTTCTTTTTTCAAATGTGATATATCAAAATCTGGTTCTTTGTCCAAAATCTTTTCCAAATGTGCAATCACAGTTTCTGCTTTTACCCCCTTACTCTTTGCAATTTCTTTTACAGTCAATCCTTCCTCAAGCATTGTTTTGGTTTGAAAAAATACAGAAACTTTTTTCTTTTTTGTTTTGCCTTTTACACCATCTGCTGGAGCAACCTTACTTAAGAACTCTTCTTGCTTTTCTTTTATCTCGCTTTCATTGAGTGTGCTTAGCCATCGATTATCTTTTTCAGACATTTCTTGTAACGTCTCATCGAATTCTAAAATATCATCTCTTACCTCAAGCGCATTTTTATTTATTCCAAGAATATTCAACCCTTCTAATGAGCGTACACGAGAAAGAGCTACATAGCCCATCCCCTTTTCAAAAGACTTCGAAAGATCTACTTCTACAGCATCTAAGCTCATACCCTGACTTTTATGCACAGTAATAGCCCAAGCCAGACGAAGCGGATACTGACTAATCTCAGCTTTTCTCTTTCCCTCTTCCTCTATCATCCATGTCTCTTTTTCTACATTTATTATTTTCCCAGAAGTTGTCATAACTTTCGGACCAGAATAATCACAAGAAATGACTTTTCCTAGTGTTCCATTCGCGTATCCACATTCAAAATTATTTTTTACAAAAATTACTCTCGCGCCCACCTTCAGTCTAAGAGTTCCTGGAGCTAAACAGCTTTTTTGTAATGATTCAACAAGAGGTTTCTTACCCTTACTATCCATATTATATACAAAAACATCTGTTGAAAGTTTCTTCAGTTCTATATCATTTATATTATCTACATCGTAGTTGTGAGTATGAAGCTTAGTGGGTTCAATGGAAGAATTTGGAGCTTTATTGTGTCTAGATTTCAGGTGGTGCAAACTTTCTTCGCTCATTCTATTCTTACGAATATCATTTAATATTCTTATGAATATTTTGTCCTTCTGTCTGTGCTGTTCTTCCAAATAACAAATCTTTAGACCAAGCTCTCTCCAAGCATTTGAACGGTATGAGAAAAATGATTCCATATCTCCCGGTCTTGAAACTGGTGGTAACTGGAAAAAATCTCCACAGAGAATAACTTGCATTCCGCCAAATGGTAAATTGTTTCTTTTTAAATGTCTCGCAATTCTATCTACCAAATCTAACCTATAATGATGGAGCATTGAAATTTCATCGAGTACCAAGACTTTTGTGTTCGCAAATCTTTCATAAAGATATTTCTTTGTTTCCATATCTTCAAGATCGTATTCTGTAAGTGTGTCTCTTATACCAAGACCAGACCAAGAATGAATAGTCGTACCTCCCATATGTGTTGCGGCAATACCGGTAGAGGCCGTAATACCAACTTCCACTCCTTTGTTTTTGAGGAATTTAATATATTCGTTTAAAAGATGTGTTTTACCACTTCCGGCAGGACCAGTAATATAGCAGTTATATCCCATCTTCAAAATCTCCATTGCCTCTTTTTGAGTCATAGGAGTTATTTTAGCATAGAAAGATAAAAAGTTAGAAAAAGACTACTTTTGCTCTTTCTTAAAAAGTTCAAGATCAAATTTAACCATTTTATCTAGCGCCAATATAAAATTTATATAATTATTAAAAGTAATATTATTTAAGGTGCTACTAAAACTTGGTAGAAAAATTTTCCCATCTTTGTAATCAACATATAGTGTCTGGCTTTTGAATTTTTTTAAAATTTCTATAGATTGTTTTATTGTGAAAGGATTATTAATACCTTTTCTTTTGCTGTCTATAATAGATATTATTGATTCCATCTTTTTATCATGACTGCGAAAGCCAATTGATGAATTTTGTAATATAGATAATTTTTTAGGGTATAATGATTTAACAAGATAAAATTTTCCAACTTCATCTGTGAAGGCAAAAAGGAAGTTCTGAGCATACGCTGCCCAGGTTAATTTTTCAATTTTAGTTTGTTTTTTAAGACTCTCCCTTAATATCTCGACGGAAATATCTTTTAAAAAAGAAGAATTCTTAACGATTGCACCCAACAAATTTTCATATTCTTTATACATAAATATTATTTATTCATTCTCCACTCATCAATCTTCTTATGATTCCCAGAGAGCAATACTGGTGGAACTTTATATTTCTTACCTTTAAATTCTAAAATTTCTGGTCTTGTATAAACCTCCGAACTAGAAATTCTTTCTTCTTCTAGAGATGCTTTGTTACCAAGTACTCCATCTAGCTGTCTTGAAATACAGTCCATGATAATCATAGCTGGTAATTCCCCACCCGTAAGGACAAATGGTCCAACTGTAACTTTTTCCGTCTTAAATATTTTATTTACTCTCTCGTCTATTCCTTCATATCTACCAGAAATTATAATTACATCAGTAAACTTTTTTGCAGCAGTTTTTGCATAATCAGTATCAAATTGTTTACCGTTTGGACATAAGAAAATTATTTTAATCTTTGATTTAGGATTTTTATTTATTTTTACAACGGCTTTCTCAATAGCTTTAGCAACTGGTTCAGCCTGCATCACCATTCCTGGACCACCACCATATGGAATATCGTCTACTCTTTTGTATGGCTTGTCTTTCATTTTCTGTACCTTTGTTATTTTTACAAAGTCACGTGGGTTATAGAAACTTACTTTTAGAACTTTATTATTTATGGCACGCGCCAAAATAGACTCATTTAAATATGAGCTGAAAGATTCTGGAAATAATGTAATTATGTGAAAATTCATCGAAAGAAACAATAACACAAAAGACAGTATATTGTAAACAAAAATAAAACCACCCTCTCAGGCGGTTTTATTTTTAAAATCTATAATTTATTAGAGATTAAGGTCAGCCATAGCTTCATCTACTGTCTTTGAAGCTTTCATTTCTGGCTTTGGAGCCATTTCTCCTCCCATAACTCTTTCACTACCTTCTGGTTCATTTATCTTTAAGTTTACTCTTGAATTGTTTTTCATACCTACAACTCTAAGAAGTGTTCTTATAGCTTTTGCTGTATTACCTGATCTTCCGATAACCTTTCCCATATCAGCGTTGTCTACAACTAAAGTCAAAAGTACTCCCATTTCGTCTACTGTTCTTTCGATTTTTACTTTCTCTGGAACATCGACTAATGCTTTGACAACGAAATCCAAAAATTTTGTGTCGTTTTCTGTCATTGTTTTGTTTTTAATTCTGATTGTGCAGTAATTCGACCGGTAACTAATAATACTGCTTATGCAAATATAATATCACATGATAAAAAGGCAAGCAATAAAAAAACAAAAACCGCAGTAAGCGGTTTTTGTTTTAAAAATTATTTTATACAGTAGCTGGAGTTTCTGGAGCAACTTCTGCAGGAGCAGGAGTTTCTACTACTGGCTCAGGAACTGGTTCTGGCTTAGGGGCTTTCTTAGCTTCTTCGTCAGCTTTTGCTTTTGCAGCAGCTTCATTTGCTTTGATTATTTTGTTTTTTGGAAGAACGTTTATTTTCTTTCCTGTAAGAACTTTTTGATCGATACAGAAGTTGTGAACTGTTTCCGAAAGCTTTGCACCTTTTGAAATCCAGTATTTAACCCTCTCACCATCAACACTGCTATTACCCTTTCCTTTTCTAGCATCGTAAGAACCAAGTACCTCAACGGCCTTTCCGCTCTTTGGACCAAACTTAGAATCCGTAAGAACTATACGAAATGTTGGCTCATGGACTCTTCCTACTCTTTGTAATCTGATTATTAACATAGCAGACATATTAACAAAAAGACTGATAAAGTCAATACCAGAAACAAAGATGTCCCTCTGGAATTTACTCGTACCGCGGCAAAAGTTGATAAATTACTGACTATTCACGAATCCTGTAGCAATACTTCTCCCATCTTTTAAAAGAACTTCCAACCCCTCGCTAGCCTTTTTCATTATCTTTTTTATCTCAATAACCTCGTTTGGTTTAAATTTACCAAGAATAGCTTTTTCTACGGCTTCCTCCCCTTGTGGCTTTTTTATCTTCCCGCTCGCAGTACTATTTGAGATACCGATCCTGAGCCTTATAAATCCCTCTGTTTTTATTGCCTTAATAATTGACTCTACTCCTCTATGACCACCAGCGCTTTTGTTGTATGACATTTTCATCTTTCCAAAAGGGATATCTAAATCATCATGTACAACCACCAGAGTCTCAGCGATTTTTTTGCTTTTCACTAAAGATCTTACTGCATCACCACTCTTGTTCATAAAAGTATTTGGTTTGATAAGCAAAACCGTATTCTTGCCAACTTTTGACTTAGTTATCTCTGATTTTATTTTCTTATCTTCTTTCCATTCCTTAACTCCTAAAAGTTTAGCAAAGGTATCCACCGCAATTCTTCCAGTGTTGTGTCTTGTGCCTTCATATTCTTGTCCTGGATTTCCAAGACCTACAATTATGTAATTCATGGTATCTATTGTATTACAAAATAATTATAAGCAAAAACTCTTTTTTAAAATACGAAATAATTTACTGCTTGTGTCAAACGAATTATTGTAATAGAATAAAGCACAAATGGAACAAACAAAAAGTCTAATTAGAGAAGTTTTAAGTGTCGTAATCATCTCGCTTATGGTCGTTATACCGATACGTATGTATATTGCTCAGCCTTTTGTGGTTTCTGGACAATCAATGGATAAAACCTTGGCAAACGGTAACTATCTCATAATAGACGAGGTTTCTTATAGACTTCAAGAACCACAAAGAGGAGACGTTATTGTCTTCAGGGTTCCCGAGGAAGCTCTCGCTATTTCAAATTATAGCTTAGACAAAAAGATGTTCTTTATAAAAAGAATAATAGGACTACCAGGAGAAACAGTGGAAATAAACGGTGACAGTGTAAAAATATTTAATGAAAAAAATCCAAAAGGAATTGTTCTAAATGAACCGTATGCTTTTGTTGATAAGCTATCTCCATATTTTAAAGATATTAAAAAAACAATCATACTCAAAGGTGATGAGTATTTTGTAATGGGAGACAACAGACACAATAGTTCTGATTCTAGATTCTGGGGGCCACTTAAAAAAGAAAATATTAAAGGAAAAACATTTTTGAGACTCTGGCCTTTTAATAAAATAACAGCTGTTCCGGGAGCATATAACGATTATCAATTTTAATCTACAAAAAATGAAAAAGAATAAAACTCAGAAAAATACAGTAAAAGTAAGTAAATCAAAAACAAAAGAATCTTCTTTCGTTACTTTCCTTCCAATAAATAAATCAGCTGAGGCTGCTATATACTACGGCTTTACTCCAATAAAAGCACCAACACTAAATAAAGAAGATGTAAAAAAGGCTCTCTCCCTAAAAGAAGCCTGGGCAAGAAATGGTACAAAAACGTCTTGGGTATTTTCTAAAGAGTTTTCAGAAGAAAGAGCCGCAGTACTCAGAGAATACTATGAAAAGGGCATGAACTCCCTACCTCAACCAATAATGCTTGTTTATGAGAGTAATTCAAAACCAGAAAGAAACAAAGACTCCTTTAATCTTGAGATTCTTGGAAATTCAAAAAGCATCACGGAAGCCCTACTTATAAAAACAGCCTCCGCTATACTTTCTGATAACGGTTATAAAAATATAGTTATAGAGGTAAACAGCATTGGAGACAAAGAGTCATCAAATAAATTTTGTAGAGATCTAACTAATTCTTATAAAAAGAATCTAAACAATGTCTGTGCTAAATGCAGACAAAACTTTAAAAGAGATCCTTTCTATGTCTTAGGCTGTGAATCTGAAGATTGTCAAAAAATAAAAGAAAATGCACCAACATCTATAAGTTGTCTTTCCGATGCAAGCAGAGAACACTTCAAAGAAGTTTTGGAATACATAGAAATAATGGGTATTCCTTATAAAATAAACAACTACTTGGTATCAGACAAAAGATATTGTTCCCAAACAATATTTGAAATTAAGAATGCTGATAACGATAAGGAAACTCTTGCTATTGGTTTCAGATATGATGGTCTCTCACACAAACTTGGTAATAAAAAAGATGTTCCTGGTATGGGAATAAAAATATTTACCAAAAAGAAAAGCTCTGATAAAAAGATTTCAAAACTATCAAAACCAATTGCTTTCTTTATCCAGCTCGGTGATGATGCTAAACATAAAAGTTTGGAAGTATTAGAATCTTTAAGAAAAGAGAGCGTATACATATATCACATGCTTGGCAGAGATAAATTTGGTAGCCAATTTTCTTTAGTAGAGAAATCAAAAGTCCCATATGTAATTATAATGGGTAAAAAGGAATCCTTAGAGAATTCTGTGATGATAAGAGAGAACCTTACGAGAAACCAAGAAACAATCCAGATACCTGAAATACCCAAATATTTAAAGAAAATTAAAAGATAACCCTGTTGCATTTTGTTAAACAAAATGTTACTATCTCGGAACATATGGCAATCAATATAGATGTAGAAAAAAATAGCGGAGAAAACAATGTAAACTTACTTAGAAGATTCACTAAGAAGGTACAGGGTTCTGGTATATTACCTAGAGTAAGATCTATCAGGTATGCAAGCAGAAAGCTTTCTTCCTACAAAACAAAGATGAAAACTCTTGAGGGCATAAGAAGAAGGGCTGACAGAGAAGAACTTATAAAATTAGGTAAAATTGTAGAAAACGCACCTAGAAAAAAATAAGTGTCTAAAAACGAAAACTTTACAATAATAAACAAAACAAATGGCAAGCTTCCACGCTTGCCATTTGCTGATATAAAAAACCACATACTAGGTGAGGACTATTCCCTTTCGCTAGTAATTATAGGTGAAAAAGAAATACATAAACTAAATAAAGAATACAGAAAAGTAGATGGGCCTACAGATATACTAAGTTTTGAAGTAGATAAAGAGCTTGGAGAAATCTTTATTTGTCTATCAAAAGCCAAAGAAAAAGCCATCTCATTTGAAAGAACTTACAATAATTTCCTGTCTTTCCTTTTTATACACGGGTGTGTACACCTATTAGGGCTTGATCATGGGACAAAAATGGAAAAACTAGAAGAAAAATACAGGAAACATTTTAAGATATAGAAACCATCTTCTCCACAGTCAAATTCGCTCGTAAAAATTTAATTACTTTGGTATAATTTATAGGTAAAAATAGTTGCCTAATTTTTTATTATCAAATGTCACAAAAAATATCAGTAGGAATAGATATCGGTACATACCAAATAAAGGTTGTTGTTGCTGAAAACATAAAATCAGAAGATGGAACAATCAATACAAATATTCTCGGTACTGGTTTCGCTGAATCAAAAGGTTTGAGACATGGATATATTCTAAACACATCTGATGTAGAGAGGTGTTTACTACTAGCAATTGGACAAGCTGAAAAAACAGCTAAAATAAAAATCAAAAAAGCCTATATCTCTATAGGAGGTATTGGACTATCTGGTATTGTTTCTAAAGGCTTTGTAATGATTTCAAAAGCCGATTCTGAAATTACTGATATGGACGTGAAAAATGTTCTTGCTGAGGCAGAAGAAGAGATATCCCAAAGTGTAATGGCAAACAAAAGAATTATCCACTCTATTCCAGTATCATATAAAATAGACGGCCAAATAATAATGGGCAGACCGGCTGGAATGCACGGAGCAAAGCTAGAAGTAAAAGCTCTCTTCATTGCTTGTCTAGAACAACATTTAAACGACACGATTAAGGCGGTGGAAAACGTTGGTATTGAGGTAATAGATGTGATGGCCTCTCCTCTTGCGGCAAGCTTGGTCAACTTAAACAAAACACAAAAGATTGCCGGCTGTGTACTTGCAAACATTGGTTCAGAAACTGTTTCTTTAGTTGTATTCGAAAACAACACTCCAATATCCCTAGAGGTATTTCCTATCGGTGGATCTGATATCACAAACGACATTGCTCTTGGTTTTAGAATACCGATAGAAGAAGCAGAAAGTGTAAAAACAAAAAAGACAGACGCTGATGGACAGTATTCAAAAAAGAAATTGGAAGAAATTATTATGGCTCGTCTTTCTGATATATTTGATTTGATAGAAGCGCACCTCAAGAAAATGGGTAGAAGCGGGCTATTACCTGCAGGTATTGTACTTACCGGTGGAGGTTCAAGCCTTGAAACAATAGAAGATATGGCAAAAGCGTCCCTTAAGCTTCCTTCGAAAATCGCTTCAATAAACTTGGTATCAAATATCAAAAATAGCAAAACTATGGATTCTTCTTGGTCTGTTTCTTATGGACTAGCAGTATGGGGAATAAATAATGGAGACGATATTCCAAATGGAATCAAAATACCAACAGACAAAACAAAAAAGCTCTTTGGTTGGTTTAAACAATTCTTACCATAAAGACTCACTCGCTAACTGGCAGAATAGAAAATTTCGCTCCGTAATATTTTTAAAAAATATACCCTCACTATTATTTATAAAATAATTACTATGACACATTATTTTTTACAAACTAAAAACAAAAAGAAAAAAATATAAGTTATGTGAAGTAGAATATCTGTATAATTTGGATCAAAAATAAATATCCCCCCTAGACTATTAATCATGACCGTAAAATTTACAAGCAATACAACTATTACAGACACTAGTAAAAACAGTATTGCTAGAATAGATATAGATTTTATTTTTTTGTCTAACAAAAGGCAAACTCCAATAACAATTTCAAGGGGTACTATGATAAATAAAAAATAAATTGGTATTCCTAAACTTTCCTTTTCAACAACTGCACATTTATAGCAAAAGATTCTATAGGAAGCGGCCAAAATAAAAACTGTGCCCAAGAAAAAACGAAGAAGATTATAAAAATTAACGTCCATAAGACTTTTTAAAACTTTCATACTTAATAGAATGTCATACTTTATATAATAATCATAATTACATCCCTTTCTTTTATTAATCTATAACGTAAGCCCCCTAAAGTCAACTCTTTTCTTTTTATCATTTATTCTGATATTATAGAGTAAAGAAATTTGAGAATTATTAGTTATTAATTTAGCTTAAGGGTTATCCCCAAGCAGCCAATTTTAGATATGCCACAAATAAAACCAGATGTAGAAGCTTTCGCTAGAATAAAAGTTCTAGGTATCGGAGGTTCAGGAAAAAATGCAGTCAATCACATGATCAACTCAAAAGTTAAAGGAGTTGAGTTTATTGCTATAAATACAGACGCGCAAGATTTACATCATTCTCTAGCAAGTAAAAAAATTCACATTGGAAAAAACCTTACAAAAGGTTTAGGTACTGGTATGAATCCAGAACTTGGTAAAAGGGCTGCCGAAGAAACCAAAGAAGAAATCCAGGAAGCTCTAAAAGGTGCTGACATGGTATTCGTAGCTGGAGGTGAAGGTGGTGGTACTTTCACTGGTGCTGCTCCTCTTATTGCTAAAACTGCAAAAGAACTCGGTATTCTTACAATCGCGGTTGTTACAAAACCTTTCACTTTTGAAGGGTTACAAAGAAACAAAGTTGCAGAACAAGGTATCGAAGAATTGAGAAAGTGTGTAGATGCAATTATCGTTGTACCAAACGACAGACTTATGGCTATGGTAACAAGAGAGACTACAGCAAAATCAGCTTTTGCAATTTGTGACGATATTCTAAGACAAGCTGTAGAAGGTATTTCAGACTTGATTACAACTCCAGGTACTATAAACATAGACTTCGCAGATATTAAAGCTGTTATAGAAAATGCTGGTTCAGCTCTTATGGGAGTTGGTACAGCTTCAGGAGAAAAGAGAGCAGAAGAAGCAGCAAAGATGGCTATCAATTCCCCACTTCTCGAAGTTTCAATCAATGGTGCAAAAGGCGTACTCTTCTCTATTGCCGGTGGTGACGATCTTACACTCTTTGAAATCCAAGATGCTGCTAAAGTTATTACAGAATCAATCGATCCAAGTGCAAAAGTTATATTCGGAACAGTTCATAGTGACAAACTAAAGAAAAACGAAGTCCAAATTACTGTTATCGCTTCTGGCTTCTCAGATATGCCTACAAAGAAATCTTTATTCCATTCAGTTATAACTCCTAAGGAGGAAGAGAAAGATGATAAGAAGGGTGGAAAGATATTTGGTTCAACTCCAGAGAAAGAAGTCCAACCAGAAAAACAAGCGGAACCTAAAAAAGAAACAATCGAAGATGAAGATGACTGGGGTGCAGTGCCAGCTTTCTTAAGAAGATCTAAAATAAAATAGTCTTTACCATGGATACAAAAACTGTCTTTGACCTCTGCATTATAGGCGGTGGGCCAGCTGGTGTAGCTGCCGGTGTTTACGCTGCTAGAAAAAAGATTAGTACTATATTTATTACAGAACACTTTCGTAACCAAAGTGTTGTATCAGAAGATATACAGAATTGGATAGGAACTATTTCGATAAGTGGGGAAAATCTTGCATCAAACCTAGAAAAACATCTCAAAAATTATTCTGATGCTATTGATATTAAAGAAAAAGAAACCGTTTTAGAGATATCAAAAAACTCTGAAGGAAATTTTGTTATAAAAACAAACAAATCAGAATATACTTCAAAAACAATTTTAATTGCTTCAGGAAGTATCAGGAGGAAAATAAAAATAAAGGGAGCAGAAGAATTCGAAGGTAAAGGTATTACCTACTGCGCAACTTGTGATGCCCCAATGTTTGGAGGTATGGATGTTGCTGTAATTGGTGGCGGTAATAGTGCATTTGAATCTGCAGCACAATTACTATCATACGCAAAAAGCGTAACTATCCTTCAAAGAAGCGACTTTCGTGCTGATCCAATAACTATTAAAAAGGTTCTCTCTGATCCAAGAGCACGTGCCTTACCAAATGTAGACTTACTTGAAATCAAAGGTGAGCAATTTGTATCTGGAATAGTTTATAAAGAAAAAGATAGCGATGAAGCAAAAGAACTTCCTGTACAAGGAATTTTTGTAGAAATCGGTTCTGATCCTTCTGTTGAATTTATCCAAAATGGGGTTGTTAAATTAAATAAAAGTAGTCAGATTATTGTAGATGCAAAAACTCAAGCAACAAATACCCCGGGTATTTGGGCTGCTGGTGACTGTACAGATGGTCTGTATCACCAAAACAATATATCTGCTGGGGATGCTATAAAAGCACTGGAAGATATTTATAAATATTTGAAAACGAAGTAAAATCATGCTAACCTAGCATGACAAAGGGCGGTTAGCTCAGTTGGTAGAGCGCTTCATTGACGTTGAAGATGTCAGGGGTTCGAATCCCTTACCGCCCACATAAAGAATAATCCCGAAAGGGATTTTTTATTTGCAAATTGTAAACAGTTAGACATTCTGCTACTATAATTTTAGACAACAGTAATTTGAAAGGAGTCAAAAATGAAAATGAGAGTCGGAATAATAGGTACTGGCAAAATAGCCAGACATCTCATATCTAGATTGAAAGACATGGGAATCGAAACATGTTTTTCAATCAACAGAAGTAATTCGAGTTCGCTTGAAAGACTACTCCTGAAAGAAAGACCGGAAGCGGTTTTTCTCACCATATCGACCTTAGATAAAGGTGAAGCTGCAAGAGAATATATTCTGCAATGTGTGAAAAACAATGTCCCGGTAATCACTTGTGAGAAAGGGGCGTTTGCATATCACGCGTCAGCATTACAACCATACTTTAACAAGATAGGTTGCAGTGCAAGTGTAGGTGGTGGTACTAGAATGATTCCACTGACAAAAGAACTCGAGCTTAACGGAAAAGTTGAAATTGAAGCCGTACTAAACGGAACACTTAATTTCATCTTTCACCAAATATCTGGAGGGATTTCACTTGATGAAGCATGCATAGAAGCCAGCAAATTGGGATATGCCGAACCTGGAGCAACAGATTCCCTATCCCTACTAAATGGTGAAATGCGAGACGTGATTATGAAGACCTGTGTTTTGTTTAACACAGTACTCTCAAATGGAAGATTCATCACACCACATCAGTTCAGTAAATTCGAATTAACGAAAGAAGATTTGGAAAAACTAACAGACGGCGAAAATTACCGAATGATAGTTTCTTTCTCCAACAATAAAAAGGGGAAGAATATTCCGTACTTTGGAAGAAAATTTGAACGATACTGGATTGACAGTTCTTGGCGTATCAGTGGAGGGTTTCGTCAAATAAACCCATCACGAGAACATTACTCGTGGCTTCCAGGAGGAGTTGGAAACGCTATACACATTGTAGAAAATGATCACGACATCAGAACAGAGTACACAATGTCTGGACAAGGTGCCGGGCTCAAACCGACAACAGATGTAATGCTGGTAGATTTCTATCGGCTTTGTGGATAACACAACATCGATACGCAGGAAAAAATTCCTGCGTATTTTTATTTATGTGACCCCACGGAGAATCGAACTCCGATTACAGCCTTGAAAAGGCCGTGTCCTAACCGTTAGACGATGGGGCCAAAATTGCCAAAACAATATAACAGTTTTTTGTAAAAAAAGCAAAAAAATGTTACTGTTTTTATATAGAAAATTAGTGGAGGTGTGGGTGAGTGGTTGAAATCACCGCTCTCGAAAAGCGGCATATTCGAAAGAGTATCGGAGGTTCAAATCCTCCCGCCTCCGCAACAAATATATGGAACAATTAGAAAAAATAGAGTTAACTACAAACGCCCTTAAAACCCAACTTAAAAATGCAGGTATAGATATTTCTGTTTGGGGTACTGGCAAAACAAAAACTATTGATCATCTTAAAAAAGAAATCGATGAAGGAGAGACTATTCTTGAAACCAATGAAAGCGGTGAATTAATAAGATTACTAACCGTTGCTGGTGCAGATATTTACTACATGTCGAAAGACAGTAAACAATATCGATTGAAAGAGGAAAAACAGATTTTTCAAGATGGGAGGAAAAGACAAAGAAATTTGGGGCAAGCCATTTCAGAAAAAATTAAACCAAATGAAGATCCAGAAATCGCAATCGCCAGAGGAATAAAAGAAGAACTAGGGATTCAAAGCGGAGTTGAGATAAGTAAAATTGGAGCTACAAAAAATACAGTAGAATCCCCCAGCTATCCTGGTCTAAAAACAGAATATAGTATTCATAAATTTAAAGCGGTACTAAACGATGAGCAATTTAATCCAAATGGATATACGGAAATACAAGATGGACTAACTACATATTTTGTCTGGGAGGAAATAAAATAAAAAAAACCGCTTTTGGAAAGCGGTTTTTGTGTCTGTTATCAGTGCTGGTCTCTCCATGTTTCAAGCTGAATTTTGCTATCCTCAAGGAATCTCTTGACCTCATCTTTTGGACAGTCGTGAGTACAACCATACTTCATCATTTTTTCACGATACTCAGGCTTTGTTGAAATAGATATTATCGGCCTGTTGAATTCTTCACTAATCTTTTTGGTTAAGGCAAAAGTAGTGACACCATTCCCCAAACTTGTGTCCATCAGTATAAGATCAATGTCTTCTTTGTGGGTATTGTATAGTTCATCTGCTTTTTCAAGCGAACCAGCAACGACCACAACGACCTCATCGCCAAACACCTCTTTGATTTCCTGAGTTAAATGAATCTGAAATCTTACAAAATCCTCAATTAAAAGAACTTTTTTAACCTTCATTTTATGTGCTTCCCTCTTGTTTATCGTTTAAATGAAAATCTAAAACCAGCACCCAATATACAGTATAAACCACGTTATGTCAAACACACATTGATTTTATCGTTATTTTAGATTAATCTTTATCATATGAAAATATTGGGAATAGAAACAAGCTGTGATGAAACTGGCATTTGTATAATTGAAACAACTGGTAAAGAAGCCAGCGATTTTTCTATCAAAATCCTTGGGAATCAACTATATTCTCAAGTAGCGCTTCATGCACAGTACGGAGGAGTATTTCCAATGATGGCAAAAAGAGAACACGCAAAAAATCTTGTCCCCCTATTTGAAAAATGTCTTGAAGAGTCTAATCTTAAAAAAGATTCAAATCAAAATAATTTTACAGAGGAAAAGATTGAGAAAATAAAAAATATTTTAGTATATGAACAAGGTCTATTTGAGGATTTTATAAATCTTGCAAAGAAAATCGAAAAGCCAGAAATAGATGCTATCGCTGTAACAAATGGACCTGGGCTTGAACCAGCTCTTTGGGTTGGAGTTTGTTTTGCTAAAGCACTTGGTGAGGCTTGGAATATTCCTATTATCCCAACAAACCATATGGAAGGTCATATCGTAGTTGGAGCTCTTGTTCCACAAACAGAGCCAAAAGTTTATAAATTAAAACCAGTAGAATATCCTGCTATTTCTCTACTTGTAAGTGGTGGGCATACCCAACTTGTATTAAGTAAAGAAAATCAAAAATACGAAATCATTGGAAATACAAAAGATGATGCTATCGGTGAGGCCTTTGACAAAGTAGCAAGAATACTTGGACTTCCATATCCAGGAGGACCACAGATATCTAAACTTGCAGAAAAAGATAGAGTAGAATTTCCAGACAAAAAGACTTCATATCCCCTACCTCGTCCGATGATTCATTCAAAAGATTTAAATTTCTCATTTTCTGGAATAAAAACAGCAGTACTTTATACTGTACAAAAAATAGAAAATCTCACAGATGCTATCAAACAAGAAATTGCTAGAGAATTTGAAGATGCTGTAATAGAAGTAATAATTAAAAAAACACAAAAGGCTGTAGAAACATACGGAGCAAAAACAATCATTATTGGTGGTGGAGTAAGCGCAAATAAAAAGATAAGAAATGATTTTGCAATACTCGCAAACACCTTAGGAATAGAAATCATGATTCCGGAATTCAGTGCGTCTACAGATAACGCTTTTATGATAGCTTTGGCTGGTTTTTTGAACATTAATTCTGGTAAACAACCAGAAACAGAATTTATTGCTAAGGGGAATTTATCCTTACAATAACACTTTCAAAAAAGGGCTTTATTTGGTATTATTTCTTTTATGAACGATAAATTTTTAAAACCATACGATCCACTAGAAACAGAACCTAAGATATATAAACTATGGGAAGAATCTGGCTACTTTAATCCTGATAATCTACCAGAAAGACATAAAACTCCTTACACAATAGTAATGCCACCCCCAAATGTTACGGGGATTCTTCACGTTGGACATGCCCTTGGACTTACACTACAAGACATAATGATTAGATACCAAAGAATGCAAGGCAAAAAGACTTTATGGATTCCTGGAACAGACCACGCAGGTATAGCTACCCAATCAAAAGTTGAAAAAGAAATAAAAAAGAACGAGAACAAATCTAGGTTTGATTTAGGACGAGAAGAACTAGTTCACAGGATTGAAGCATTTGCTAAGCAAAGCCACGACACAATAATCTCACAAACAAAGGTCATGGGCGCATCTTGTGATTGGTCTCGTGAAGCTTTTACATTAGACGAAAAAAGAAATCTTGCTGTCCGTACTGTTTTCAAACAAATGTACGATGACGGGCTTATATACAAAGGTCATAGAATAGTAAATTGGGATCCAAAAGGTCAAACAACAATTTCAGATGATGAAGTTGTTTATGAAGAAAGAGACGCAAAATTCTATACCTTTAAATATTCAAAAGACTTCCCTATTTCAATATCTACTACAAGACCAGAAACAAAAGTTGGTGATACCGCAGTGGCTGTACATCCAGATGATACAAGATATCAGGGATATATTGGTAAAGAATATGATGCAGTATTTTGTGGTGTTCCAATACATATTAAAATTATCGCTGACAAAGAAGTTGATAAAGAATTTGGTACTGGTGCACTTGGTGTTACACCAGCTCATAGCAAGATAGACTGGGAAATGGGACAAAAAAATAACCTTCCTGTAGTACAAGTAATAGATGAAAAAGCCAGAATGATGGTTGGGGATGAAAGAATGCTTGATAAAAAAACAACCGAGGCAAGAGACATTATTGTCGAATGGCTCAAATCAGAAGGTCTTTTAGAAAAAGAAGAAAGTGTAAAACAAAATATTTCTACAGCGCAAAGAACCGGCGGAATTATAGAGCCACTTCCTAAACTTCAATGGTTCATCGCTGTAAACAAACCATTTAAAATTAAAAATTCTAAGATAAATGGAATAAAAACTGGGGAAGAAACTACGCTCAAAGAAATAATGACCAATGCGGTTAAAAATGGGCAAACAAATATTATCCCTGATTATTTTAACAAAACTTATTTCCATTGGATAGAAAAATTGGGAGATTGGTGTATTTCAAGACAAATTTGGTACGGACACAGAATACCTGTATGGTACAAAGGTGAGGAAATTTATTGCGGTACAGAAGCTCCTAAAGAAAGTGGTTGGGTTCAAGATGAAGACACCCTAGACACTTGGTTCTCTTCAGGTATGTGGACATTCTCCACTCTCGGTTGGCCAGAAAAAACAAAAGACTTTGAAATATATCATCCTACAGATGTACTAGAAACAGCGTATGATATTTTATTTTTCTGGGTAGCAAGGATGATACTCATGACGGGTTATGTATTGGGAGATATACCATTTAAGAATGTATATCTACACGGAATGGTTCGCGATGCAAAAGGAAGAAAGATGTCGAAATCTCTTGGAAACAATATTGATCCAGTAGAAATGTCTACAAAATTCGGTACTGATGCAGAAAGAATTACTCTAATTGTAGCAAACACACCAGGAACCGATTTCAAAATCTCAGAAGATAAAATTCGCGGTTATAAAAACTTCGCAAATAAAATTTGGAACGTTACAAGATTCGTCCTTTCAAACGTAGAGAGTTTTGATGTAGATGAAAAGCCAGAAATTGTAGATGAAAATCAAAAACAATTAGACGAACTAAATGAAACAATTAAAGATATTACAAAAGATATAGATGAGTATAGATTCTATATGGCCAGTGAAAAGATTTACCACTACTTCTGGCACAACTTTGCTGATATAATAATAGAACAAAGTAAGGCTCCAATATTTGGAACAGATGAAAAAGCAAAAAAGTCCGCACAATGGACCACATACCATATCCTAATAAACAGTTTGAAATTACTTCACCCATTTATGCCTTTCGTCACAGAAGAAATCTGGGGTAACTTACCACACAAAAACAAAAAGCTTTTGATGATAGAAGAATGGCCTGCTTAAAATAATAAATGGATTCATATATTTTAACACCTATAATCTTTGCAATTTTAGGAGGAGCTCTCCCTACCTTTGTATGGCTTTTCTTTTGGTTAAAACAGGACAAACTAAATCCTGAACCAAGAAAAATGATTTTTCTTGCATTTATCGGTGGTATGATTTCTGTTGTCATCGCAATGTGGCTTGAAAAAATGGCCTTTACAGATGGAACAGCAAAATTACTCACTATTGAAACTCTTAAAACTCCCCTTCTTTGGTTAAAAGATTATGGAATTCACAACAATATAGCTTTTGATAGAGTACTTCTGGTATCCTTTTTTGCCCCTATAATAGAAGAATGTGCAAAATTCATCATGGCAATAATTTTGGTACTAAAATCAAAAGAAAATGACGAGCCACTTGATCCAGTTGTTTATATGATAACAGTAGCTTTAGGTTTTGCTGCTATAGAAAATACTCTTTTCCTAATTGATCCATTCGTAAAAAATGAATTAATCAATGGGATAATGACAGGAAATATGAGATTCATTGGGGCAACAGTTCTACATACGATGTCTTCTGCCATGATTGGTCTATTCATCGCTTTCAATTTCTTTGATACAAAAGTCAAGAAATTCTTCTGGACTATTAGTGGTTTACTTTCAGCAATTTTGGTACACATGGTATTTAATTTTTTCATGATCAATAGCAGTAACAATAGTGGATTTCTAACTCTTCAGTCACTATGGATTATAGTAATTGTAGTTCTTCTCCTTTTTGAAAAAATAAAAAGATTAAGAGTAGAGAAAATCTAGTATTGTTTTATAAAAAGTAGTATAATTATAAACATAATAGTAAAAACTTAATCTATAAATATTATGGCAAAACATAAAAAATCATTTTTTGAAAAACTTACTGGTATCGTAAAAATAAAAGACGAGGATAATTGTGATATGGAATCTATTGAACAAATAGAAGAAGAAATAAAAGAATCTGGTGACGAAACAGAAGGTCAGCTTGCCATAGATATGTACCAAACTCAGTCAGATATCGTTATTAAAACGATGGTAGCCGGAGTAAAACCGGAAGAACTCGATATCTCAATCACCAGAGACTTGGTTATAATAAAAGGAAGAAGAGAAGATGCAAGAATGGATACTTGTGATGACTATTTCCACCGTGAACTATATTGGGGATCATTTTCTAGAACGATAATTCTTCCACAAGAGATTGATTCCGAAGAAGCAGAAGCTACAAATAAAAATGGTTTGCTTATAATCAAACTTCCGATACTTGATAAGAACAGACAAACTAAATTGAAGATAAAAACGGTATAAATATACTATGGATAAAACCTTTGAGCAACCACAGAATAACCAAGAAAAAGAACTAGCGATTTCTAAATTAGATACAATATTTACTGAGGCTGAATCAATATTTGAAAAAGAAGGTAGAGAAGAGGGCAAAAAACTATTAGCTGGTGTTTACTCTGGATTGATGACTTTAAACAAGAGAGATGTGAGTGACTGGGTAAATCAATTTGTATGGAATCCTGAGGGAGATTTAACAGAAGAACAATTTAAGGAGTTCGATCGCCGTAGAAAAATACTTTCTAATGCAATAGGCATTATGACTGCTTCAGGTGTTAGATACGATTTAAATATAATAGAGTAAATTCAAAACCCGCCATAAGGCGGGTTTTTTAATGTGCCGAGACCCAGGCTCGAACTGGGGACCCTTCCCTCTTCAGGGGAATGCTCTACCAACTGAGCTATCTCGGCATTGGTAATTTCCTACAAGAAATATACTACACTATTTCTAAAATATTTTCCAGCTTTTATTTAATAAGATTAGATACCTTATTTGTCACAGATTTTACATTTGATATTTCTGTCTGTAAGCTTTTATATGCATTCGTAGCCGCTTTGATATATGGCTCTAAGAAATAGAATGCTCCAATAGAAATACCTATTATAATAATCCAATAAAACCATCTAAATAAAGCAGATCTAGTATTTGCTCTTTTTAGCTTATGAAGAATCTTATTATTTTCTTCAGCCAAATCATGAGTCTTTTGTAATAATTGTTTTTCTTCTGGATTCATAGTGTAAATATTATATCACAGTGTGCCACCAGCAGGAATCGAACCTACATCTAAAGCTTAGGACGCCCTTGTTCTATCCATTGAACTATGGTGGCTATATTTTGGACTTGATTAAATCTATCATACTAATGATGATTTTAAAATACTTGCCACCTTTTCTAACCCTTATCCTACACATACCGTATTTTAATTTACCTTCTTTTTTACCAATTAATACATCAACACCCTTAATTTGCTCTATTTTAATACCAATATTCTTAGCCCAAAAGCCTTTAACAAAATCAGCATTCATATCTTCGTAAATTCTTATAGATACTAACAATTCATTTTTTGATACCCCCAATTCCACTAAACATTCAACAAAAATCCTTATTAGATTTGGATCACTGTTAATTAAATTAAGTTCTCTTTTATTACCTTCTCCCCAGTATAAACAAGCCAAAATCAACATCTTTTCTTTAGACCATATTTCCCTAATTTTTTCATTAGCTATAGTTTTAGAAAAATCCCAATCTCTTTGAGATTTTCTAAAACTGCCAGTATTTTTAATATCCTTATTTATTTTAATACCTCTTAAATACCTAAAAATAGTGGTTTTACCAACTGGGACAATTTTTTGTATATCGTTTAAACTTAAACCTTCTTTTCTAAGTTTAATTATTTTATTTATAAGTAATTCTGATGTTTTTTCTTTTCCCATACCTATCATTATATCAGAACCTCAATAACGTTCAAGGAGAGTATCTTATTTCCATTAAAAAAGCCGTTCGTTTCAAACGAACAGCTTTTTTAATTTATATTCCTAAAATTGATTTTATCTTCTCTTCATTAAAACCAACGATTATTTGTCCTTCTATATCTATTACCGGTACTCCCATTTGCCCGCTCTTAGAGACCATTTCTTTTCTTTTATCTAAATCTGAAGCAACGTCATATGCTGTATAAGCTACTTTATTTGCGTCAAAGAATTCTTTTGCCAAAATACAATAATGACAAGTTGGTGTTGAATATATTGTTATATTTTTCATATTTATATGTAAATTAACCTAGTAAGAGAATATTATATCATACTTTTTAAAACCTTCCTGATAACCTCAATTTCTACAGGAATAACAACTCTGTTACCAATCTTTTTAACACTTCCGATCTTATTGGGCAAAACAAAACACACCATCTTATCTTCCACCTTCTTATCGTTTTTAATAACTTTCACTATCTCTTCTAAATTCAAATTAATAGCAGTATTAAATCCGAAGGATTTAATAAGTTTATTTTGTCTTTCCATGTCTTTGGAAGACAAAATACCGAGCATGTTTGAAATCATTGCTTCGTATACCATACCAGAAGCCACAGCTTCACCATGTTTTATCTTGTGTTCAGATACCGTTTCTAAAGCATGCCCAATAGTATGACCATAGTTTAATATTTTTCTTGGTCCGTTCTCCTTTTCATCTATAGCAACAATATCTAATTTAATTTTAATACATTTCTTAATTACAGCTAAAATAAAATCTTTTGATCTGTTATTAATATTCTTCTCTAATAAATCAAAAAGGTTCTGGTCACCTATAACAGCATATTTAATAATTTCAGCCATACCATTTAACCACTCCTTATCGCTTAATGTTTTAAGAAAAAAAGCATCTATAATAATTGCCTCCGGCTGATATATTGTACCAATTAGATTTTTACCTTCTGGTATATTTATACCAGTCTTACCACCCAAACCACTATCTACCTGGGCCAATAGAGTTGTTGGTACTTGTATATACCTTATACCACGCATATATATGGAGGCTAAAAATCCAGCTCTATCACCCACAACACCACCACCCAAAGACATAATTACGGCTTTCCTATCAACCCCTTTTCTGACCATTTCTCTAGCAGCGCTTATTATTGATTCAATATTTTTATTATCTTCTCCTTCAACTAATTCTATAAAGAAAAATGGTGTTTTTGTTTTTTCAAGTGCGGATGCTATATAATCATTAAATAACTTATTACTGTTTTTATCACAAATAACGACAAAAGAACTTGCCTTAAGATTAGAAAAATTAAAGTTTTCTAAAACTCTTTCTCCTATTTTTATCAGACATTTATTTTTATTTATCTTGAAAATCATGTGCGGGCGGCGGTAATCGAAACCGCGCATCAACCTTGGGAAGGTCGCATTCTGCCACTAAATTACGCCCGCATTTAAAATTACTTAAACCAACCTAAGAAACTTCCCCACCATCCAGTATTTTCTTTCGCCGTTTCATTTTTGGATGTGCTAGCATCATCTACTATAACAACCAAATGCTCTCCTGGCTTAACCACATTAAACTTATTCCTAATCTCCTCCTCTATTCCATCCTCTGTCTTTAATCTCTCTATCTCTGAACTTAGCATTTTCTCCCTATTTTTCAACTCACTATTTTCATTTAAGACAGAAGTTAAACCTTCCTTACTTAAACCCTGTTTTTGATAAATATCATAGACTTGTTTGGCCATAAACAGAACCAAAACCAAAAGAGCAACAAGCATAAAGCGTGAATAAAAAACTTTCCTTATTTTCCTCTTTTGTTGAAAATCAATCATTTTTGATGTACCATTACCTACAAGATATATTTTATAAGATAAAACCAATAATCACAATGCTTTTCGATAAAAAAACAAAAAAGGTAATAAGGACGACTTGGTCTGTTATAGCGATACTTATTATATTAAGCATGGTAATGCTATACACACCATTCTGGAAATAATTTAAAAACCGCTTACTTAAGTAAGCGGTTTTTAAATTAATCTTGTTTCATCATCTTCAAAAAGACATCCTGTGTAATATTTACCACACCCTGTTCTTTCATCCTCTTCTTTCCCCTTTTCTGCTTCTCACGAAGTTTCATTTTTCTTGTAATATCTCCACCATATAGATAATCGGTAACATCCTTTTTCATTCCAGAAACAGATCTCGAAGAAATAATTCTTCCCATAGCTTTACCTTGAATCTTGAAATTAAATAGCTGCTTTGGGATTATATTATAAAGTTTTTCAACTGTTTGTTCGGCTTCTTCGTCTATTCTTCTTCTTGCAACTATCTTACAAAAAGCGATTACTGGCTCCTCTGCCACCAAAATATCAAGCTTCACAACGTCAGCTTCTTTCATACCTGTCATTTCATATGATATAGATGCATAACCAGAAGTAATACTTTTTAATTCATTAAAGAAATTTCTCATAAGCTCTCTGAGAGGCATATCTATGGTAAGAGATGTTCTGTTATCTCCAAAGCTTTCTGCGTCTCCTATAAGAGCTTCATGATCAAAAAGCTGCTGCATAATAGGGCTAATATATTCTGCTGGGGTTATTATTCTTACCCTCACCCAAGGTTCCTCTATCTTCAATATCATATGATCTTCTGGAAAAAGTGACGGAGAATATACCATGATTTTCTTTCCGGCTATACCCTGTGAATTTCCCTTTAAAGTAATCTCATAATTAATACTTGGAGTGGTAATAATAAGATTCAAATTAAATTCCCTTCTTAATCTCTCCGTAATAATTTCCAAATGAAGCATTCCAAGAAAACCACATCTAAATCCTCTACCTAAAGTACCAGAAGTTTCTTCTTCAAAAGTAAAAGACGAGTCAGAAAATTTAAGTTTACCAAGAGCAAGCTTAAGCATATCAAAATCATCTTGTCCTTCTGGATATACAGATGCCCAAACAACGGGGCTTGGATTCTGATATCCGTGAAGTGGAGGATTCGTATCTCTAGCATAAGCTACAGTGTCTCCCACAGCTGCAATACCTGCTTCTTTTATACCAGTAACAATATAACCAATTTCTCCAGCAGAAAGAGAATCTACTGGTTTTTCTGTTGGTGAAAAAATACCAACTTCAAGTGAAGTAAAAGTCTTGCCCGCTATTTTAAAAATAAGTGGTGTTCCCTTTTTTACTTCTCCATTAAACACACGTACGAAAACAGTAACGCCTTTGTGATTAGAATATTTAAAATCGAAAACAAGAGATCTAAAAGTTTTGTCACTTCCTTGATCATCATTTAAAATTAAGCCAGTTTCTGTTTTCGGTGCTGGAACTCTTTTTATTATTTCATTTAATAAACTTTCTACACCATCACCAGTCTTTCCAGACACCTCAAGAATCTCACTTTCGTCGATATTTAAAAGTTTAGAAATCTCTTCTTTTGTTTCAAGAACTCTAGCTAATGGAGAATCAATTTTGCTTATAACAGGAATAATCACAAGCTTAGATTCGCGTGCCATATTGAGGGTGGTAAGAGTTTGTGCCTGAACACCTTGAGTAGCATCTACAAGCAAAATAGAGCCTTCTACGGCCCTCAGAGCCCTAGAAACCTCATAGGAGAAGTCTATATGCCCAGGAGTGTCTATGAGGTTCATAATGTAGTTTTCGCCACCCAAATGCCAATCCATACGGACAGGCTGCATTTTGATAGTAATACCCCTTTCTCTTTCAAGTTCCATACTATCAAGAACCTGCGCCATCATTTTGCGCTTTTCTATAGTGTTTGTTATTTCCAACATTCTGTCAGCCAAAGTAGATTTACCGTGGTCAATGTGGGCTATGATACTGAAGTTTCTGATATTTTTCATTGAGCCCCATCATAGCAGAAAAATTGCATAAAAAAAAGGCGGGTCGCTTTCGCAAACCCGCCTTTGTATCAAACACAATTCAACAAACAGACCTCAGCCTCTTTCCCAAGAAGAATATTGGTAGTTCTGATTATCGAATGTCTTCCATTCGAGAATCGTTTCCCATATTCCGGCATGCGGGAGATCGATCACGATGTGATCAACATTCCCGTAAACGTAATGTTTTTCTTCGCCGGTAATAGCATCCTTCACCCAAACTCCTGTCGGTTTTTCACCTTCAGTTGTTTTGACAAAAAGACAGAAGCTTTTCCCGTAGGTATTTTTCATACGGAGAAGCGGCGACTGTCCGCGGCCATTCTGGCTTTGGAGCGTTACTGTCAGATAATCGATATAATCAATATCTTCACCGTAATCCCACAGACCATCGATACTAAGGTTCGGACCGTTTATGGACTTCTGATCAGCCTGCACCGATTGATTATCACGAACAGATGCTACCATTGTTATGTAGTTACCATTCGAATCAAAAGTTACCGCGAGATCAGCGTTTCTGCCAAGATACTGAGTTTCGAATAATAGATACCCGTTATTCATTTGGAGGTATCGCGTTTCCACGACGTTTCCGTTTTCATCACGAAGTATCAACTTACTCTGTACCGCAGCCGGAACATAAATCGGAATACTCCACCCAAGATACATCTTAAGATTCAGTATATCTGAAGGTGGCACCCAATTTCCAGAGGTATCTTTTTCGAGTTTCCCATAATTACCACCCTGGAAGAGAACGTCACCGTTCACACCGTATATGTATGAATACAATCCGATGTAATCTTCAGATGGTCTGGCAACCGAAAATGTCATGTTCTGATTCTTTAAGAGGCCGATGACATCCAGCTTGTCTGTGGTTTTATTGTAAGCCCATGCTGTCGTCTTACAATTAAACTCGGCAACTGAACCACCGGAATACACAGATGCCGAAGCCCTGGTAATCAGTGACAGTGCATACTCGGTCATCGCTGACTTTGAAGACACCATCCACAGATAGTTCGAGGTTGACTGAGCGTTGACGGAAAAAACCGCCGTAAAAAACACGATAACCAATAATCTTAATTTATTCACTTCTTCTCCTTTTTTGTTTTACCTATTTTTTACCCAAACCGTCAAGTTTTAAATCCTTGAGGTTAAGACTGAGAGTCACGGAACCATCCGGATTCTCGTTGCCGCGTTTCTTAACAACTGGGCAGTTTGTAACCGCCGACAGCTGCGCCTTAGAAACCGCAGGTTTAACCTCCGGCTTCTTAGACGTTTGAACCACGATGATTACGGCCAAAATGACCAAGACCACCAAGAAAAA
>Ga0172379_10000120_pt1 | contig 207518 bp, 198 predicted proteins | sample GrowelOW334metaG_FD_119756 | JGI IMG/M metagenome (GOLD analysis project Ga0172379, IMG submission 119756) | Groundwater microbial communities from an aquifer near a municipal landfill in Southern Ontario, Canada - Groundwater well OW334 metaG | ecosystem: Environmental > Aquatic > Deep...
ATTTAACTTCCTCGTTTTCATGATGACAGCATACCACCTATGGTGGCATGCGACATTCATCCCCGCACACTTTCGCTCCGCTCCATCGGAAGAACTGTGCGGGGTTTCCTGTTATACAAAAAAGACCTACTTAAAGGTCTTTTTATCAAGGTGGAGATGGGGGGCAATGAACCCCCGTCCGTAATATCTAAATAACACCATCTACAGATATAGTTTTTCTTTAAGTTAAGAATCAAAAAGATAGAAAAACGAAACAATTTTGATCCCTTTGTACTGTTGCTTAGATATCAATCGTACAAGTCTTGATATTTGCACACTGGCTGAGTTTTCACCCATGAGCAACCGACAGTGAGAATCCACTCATGAATGCTAGATTAACGCTTAAATTAAGCAACTAGGGCTAAAGCTGGTTGACCGAAGTCAAAAAGACTGGCTACATAGCTTTTAGCTTTACTGACAATGTTGTTGACAGTTATTTTTTTAACCCTTTTACGATGAGGTCAAATCGATCTGCAGATGTTAAAGAGCGTATCACGTCAAAGCAATACATCCCCAATCAAGATGAAATTATAGGATAGATAATGACATTATTCAAGTCCAGATTTAATCCCATAATATTTACAAAATAAGGTTTTCTTGATATAATCCTCTCTCTGTTTAGATAAATGAGGATTAACCGTGAAAAAAGAATTGGTTATCAAGATCTATATCCTGGCAGGAGATTTCTTCGACCCCAAACTCTGGGAAAGGTTCCCCAACAGGGTCCCAGATACACGGATGGTCACCGGGGATGAAGCTCGCCGGTTGATCAGAAGTCGTAGCTACCTTGCTAGTCGGGTGTTTGTACCAAAAGAAGATGACGATGGTTTGATTCAAGAACTGACCATCGACACTTGGAGCTGTTTCCCGATGAGCTACGGCGAAACGTTGGTTTTTGATCGCCGCGGCTGGTTAGAATCGGAAAAATTCAGCCGACTGGCTGAAAAAATGAAAAAACAGATTCTTGAGATGAGAGCTCAGGCTCTGGCCAATGGCCAGCAGCCTGATGACTCTGTCATCTGGAAAGATGAAATCGTGGTGATTGTCGCCTGATTTTATCTTTCACCATCAACCACCGGTCATGCCGGTGGTTTTATTTTCCCCATAGATAAATATCCATTTTTAGCTATAATATCCAACTTAATCATATGAACACTGAACAAAACCGCCCACTCAAAATCCAAGATACTCAAACCAATGAAGTATTAGACTTAATGGAACTAGATCAACAACAACTAGCAGATACCCTCACTCTTGTCAGACTAAGAGGGTTACTAATACTCAAAGAACTGTTGGGATCATATCCGGTTAATGAACAAACAATCATGATTATGACCATGATTGAAGATATCCTTCATAACACCTATAGCATTAATATAGTCTGGGAAATAGATGAAAATCTAAACGTTACTGGCAAGAAAGACTTGTGTAAAAAAGGCCAGGCTTGTACCGATTAACTCTCCAAGCTTTCAAGACTCTGCAAATAATTCTTGATATTAGTGTGATTTACTTCTCTGGGTTTACTGCCTTCTGGTGGTCCTACCATGCCGGCTTCATAAAGTTGATCAAGTATTCTGGCTGCTCTGGCATAGCCAACAGATAATCGTCTTTGAATCAGACTAGAAGAGGCTTTATCATACTGAGCAAAAAGTTTAACAGCTTCAGTGAAGTAGTCATCTTTATCTGCCATATCACCACTACCCATCGATGAGCCACCTTTAACCGTACTGGCCTTGTATTTGGTGGTAATCTCTTCTTCGTAATCTGGCTTTTGACCTTGAGATTTAATGAAATCAATCATAGTTTTAATCTCTTGATCAGTCACATAAGTACCCTGAATTCTACTTGGCTTAGCCTGATCTGGAGGAATAAATAACATATCTCCTCGACCAAGCAGTTTTTCGGCACCTGGGCTATCTAAGATAACTCGAGAGTCAGTCATTGAAGAAACATTAAAGGCAATTCTGGCTGGGATGTTAGCTTTAATTAAACCCGTGATAACATCCACTGATGGTCTTTGAGTAGCCAAAACTAAATGAATACCCACGGCTCTCGCCATTTGGGCAATTCTGGTGATACTTTCTTCAACCTCAGAAGGAGCAAAAAGCATCACATCAGCTAACTCATCAATCACAATCACAATTTTGGGTAGAGCCACAAAACCAGCTGCTTCATTATATCCATCAATATTTTTAACTCCTACTTCAGCCAGCTGTTTATACCGATTTTCCATTTCTACCACCGCCCATTTGAGAGCTGAGACCACTTTAGAAGGCTCAACAATCACTGGTGTTAATAAGTGAGGTAAGTCATTGTAGCCAGTTAACTCCACTCTTTTAGGATCGACTAAGATAAATTTAACTTCAGCTGGACTAGCTCTAAACAGCATCGAACACATAAAGGAGTTAATGGCCACAGATTTACCAGAGCCAGTGGCTCCAGCAATCAACATATGGGGCATTTTGGCAATATCGACAATTACTGGTTCGTTGGAAACATTAATACCCAAAGCTACTGCTAGTTTGGAAGTATGCTTGCGCATTTTTTCTGAGGCTAAAATCATTCTTAAAGTCACGAACTGAGCAGAATGATTAGGGACTTCAATACCCACCAAAGATCTGCCGGCAATCGGTGCCTCAATTCTAATCTGACCAGTTGGCGCAGCTAAAGCTAGAGCTAAGTCTGTAGCCAAACCAGTAATTTTAGAAAGCTTAGTTCCTCTTCTGGTAATTTCCAAAGCGTACTGGGTGACTGATGGACCATAGTTAACTTCGGCCACTTTGGCTTGAATCCCAAAGGATTCCAAAGTACTCTCAATGGTTTGCGCATTGTGCTTAACATCCCCACGGTCAGCTTTACCCCCCAGTGAAGTCGAGAGCAAAGAAAGGGGTGGATATTCCCAAATCATATTAGCGGTGGCTGGGGATTGAATCGTGCCATCAGAAAAACCTTCTTTAGTAGCAATAGGTTCAACTTTTTGGATTTTATCTGGAGCTGGCACCACAGCTGTGCCGGCAAATTGCTTGTCATCCATCTCAATTTCATTTTCATTAACATTAAAGCCTTGTTTACCTAGTCCCAGTGAGAGTTTAGGCAACTTAAAGCCGCGAGCCTTTTTAATCTCTTCCTGAGAGTCAAAAAGCTCAGCTGGAGCCTTTTTGGCTGGCATCTTGAAAGAGCCAATAAATTCTAAAATCTCGGCAAATGACATCTGAGACATAATCAAAAAACCAACTAAAAGTAAGCCAAAAAAAACAGTCATGGATCCTGGTTCGGTGATTAATCTAGATAAGTTGGAAAAAACTTGACTACCCACTTCTCCGGATTTAAGGAAACCTAAAACTCCAGTCATCATGATCATGGAACCCAATAAAACGTGGGGCTTTGACCAAGCCCATTTAGTTTGGAACATGACTAACCCTGAAGCTATAAAAATAAAAGGCAAAAATAACATGGAAACGCCAAGTTTGACGAAAAGTAGATTGTTGATTAACGACAGAATTTGACCTTGATTAGAAAAAGAAATAATAATCAAAACCCCAGCTAACACAAAGCCAATACCGACCACAGAATATAAAGTTTCCGACTTTATTTTTAGTTTAATTGGTTTTCTCTTTCTTTTTCTACCCATGGTCACTCCGAATATTATAGGATATTTTTACCATTTTCCCCACTGCTTTTCAAGTATCAAATCTTACTGTTGCACAAAAACTGGCACGATCATTGGGGTTCGTCTAATCACTTTGTTGACTCGTCGACCCAATCTTTTTTCAATCGCTTTTTTCATTTGTTCTTCAGATGAGTTAGATTTCATTAAGTCTTGCATAATTTCAGCGGTATTAAGTTTAATAAACTCCACCACTTCTAAAGCTTCTTTCATAAAGACAAAACCTCGGGAAACAACCGTAATTTTACCTAAATCAAACCCATTTTTGTCTTTAGGAATCACTAAGACAATAATACCGGCTTCAGCCAAAGTCCGTCGATCAGATAAAACAATTGGACCAACGTCCCCAATACCTAAACCGTCAACATGAACTGGACGAATACTAATACTTTTACTAATCGCTGGTGACTTGCCCTTTTCAAATTCAATAATCTTACCGTGTTCAGGAAGTAAAACTTGCTTTTCATTAAAGCCCAATGGTTTAGCCACAACTTCCCTAAATCTCACTCGATGTCGATCCTGACCACCAATTGGTAAAACATACTGGGGTTTGACCATGTTTAATAATTCTTGCTGCTCAGGGGCGCTGGCATGACCAGATTGATGGATATCAGGAGAGATATCAGGATAAATTACTTCAATCCCATTTCGGGATAATTCGTCGATAGCTTGAAAGTAGGGAATCTCATTACCAGGGATAGCATCAGCGGAAAAGACTACTCGATCATCAGCTTTAATCTGAATAATGGGATGATCACCATAAACGGCTCTTACTAATGATGACCCTTCTTGACCTTGACTACCGGCAATAATTAAACAAAGTTTACTATCCAAATAATCGCCAATTTCTCTTTTATCAATCATCACCCCATCGGGAATATGCAGCTTTTTTAGCTGGACAGCTACTTCGACATTTTGCTCAACTGAGCGACCAATAAAAGCCACCTTGCGTTGGTTTTTAGCGGCAATATCAATCACCTGTTGAATGCGGTGAATATGAGAACTCATCAAAGTGACAATATACTTACCCTTAGTGTTTTGTAGTGCCTTTTCAATCGCTGGACCGGTGACTGATTCAGATTTAGTCCAAGTTGTTCTTTCCACTCTTAAACAGTCCATCAACATACACAACACCCCTTTTTGAGAGATTTTAGAAATGTAGTCATAGTCTGGTAAAACATGATCAATTGGGGTGGGATCAAGTTTGAAATCAGAACCGTGATAAATAATACCTTCTGGAGTATAAATAGCCAGATGTTTAGTATCTGGGACCGAATGAGTCATGGCAAAGGACTCAAACTGGAAATGTTTGCCCAGCTGATAAAGTTTGTGATCTTGAGTAACGGTAATGACTCGATCAGAAGCATCACTTTCAGCAATGCGATTCTTAGCAAAACCAGCCGTTAAGGGTGAAGCAAAAATGGGAAAATCTGGCAGCTGAGGCAAAATATATGGGGTTGCCGCAATATGGTCATCATGACCATGAGACAAGATCATCCCGACAATTTTGTTGCCTTCTTCCAGTTGCCCCAATAAATATGAAATATCAGGAATAAGGATATCTACTCCTGGCATATACATATCAGGGAAACCGATACCACAATCAATAATCAAGATTTCATCTTCATATTGATACAAAAACATGTTTTGGGTAACTTTACCCATTCCCCCTAAGGGAACAATTTGTAATTTTGACATAATTTAGACCTTTATTTTAATTTCTTTTCAAAAATATTCATATTATTACCCCAACCATTGTAGAGAAAAAAGTCACGAATTTTATTAGTTCGCTCATATCTTTCAAAGAAGGATGAACAAATAACTGCCGCCAGTAAAACTACAAAAACGAACCAATAAACTGCTTGGCTAAGATTAAATTTAGGATCAAAAGCAAAGTATAAAATCACGTGGATTAAGAAAAAGATACCAAAAATAATCTTCATTAGCCTCATAAAATTTCCCTGCTTAGGATCAGACATCCAGACTGCAAAGAAAGCAACAATTCCAGTTACAAAAGCTAAGCCCAATTCTAGATAGAATTGAAGTTTACTTCCTGAAGTCAAAGAGGGAAAAAATAAATTTAAAATTGAGAAGAAACTAGCTAAAACAATTCCCCCTGCCCACATCGAAAGATGAGACCACCATAAATGAAAATATTCAGACAGATGATAAACATCAAAATGGGGATCATGATCTCTTTTAATTCGAAAAGTTTTGGTTAAAGTATGAAAGGCAACTGAGATAAACAAAAAGAATGATAGTACACTAAAAAAAGTATCCACCATAAATAATTCTGCCACACTCAAGCCTAATTCTAGTTCATCCCTGAGTAAAAAGAATAAAAATGATTTAGCCCAAATAAATAGCGTTGGTGATAAAATAAACAAGTAAAAAAACTGGACTAAATCCAGATGAAACACTTGTCTTTTGCCATCCTGAAATCGATAGATTAAGATACCTAAGACTGAGGAAACAAAAGGAATAGATAACAACAAAATTTTCATAAATAACAGTTTATTATAGCAGTTTAATCTTGAAATTGAGCCTAAATAACCAAAAAAAACAATAATGATTAATAGGTCGGCAGAAAAATCTTAGAATTGTCTTTATTGACCACCACTTGAGGGAACCCTTTTTCAACAATAATTCTGGCTGCTTTTCTAACTACCCCTTGTAGTGTTCTTTGTAAAGTTCTGATACCCGCATCATAGCCTAGTGGCCGAGTCATAACCGGCCATAAGTCTTCGCCAATCACTAACTGTTCTGGTTTAAGCCCAGATTCTTCTAGTAACTTTGGCAAAATATATTGTTTGGCAATCACCATCTTTTCATCATCAGTATATGAAGGCATAGTGATGCGCTCCATTCTATCAAGTACGGCGGTGGCAATATTAGTGGTGTTGTTAGCGGTAGCTAAAAAGATCGCATGAGATAAATTGACGGGATAGTCGATATAAGTATCAGTGAAAGAATGATTTTGAGCTGGATCAAGTAACTCAACCAAAACACCCATAATATCCATTCTAGCTTCATCACTGACACGATCAATCTCATCAAGTAAGATAATGGGATTTCTAACTTTGGCTTCAATGATTCCTTTGATGACTCTGCCTGGCTCTGATTCCAAAAATAGTCTAGACCGACCTCTTAACTCTCTGGCTGAACCCATCCCACCAAAAGGAATTCTGACAATCTGACGGTTCATGGCTTCAGCTAGAGAATAGGCAAAAGTAGTTTTCCCAGTACCCACCAAACCCACAAGTAGTAAAACAGGAGCACGAAAATCCGATTCAGAGAATTGTTCGGCCTTTAATTTAAGAACCGAGATATATTCCAAAAACCGATCTTTAACATCTTGCATGCCATAATGATGTTTGTTAAAAATCTCCTTGGCTTTTTCAATATCAAGTTGATCGCCAGTTTCCGCTTCCCAAGGAATTTGTAAGACATAATTAATGTAACGAGAAACTTTTTCATATTTCTCATCGTAGTCACCAGTTTCGACCGATCTTTCCAATCCGACAATGTCCTTGGAAATTTTTCTTTTCATCTCATCAGGCATTTTCGCCTGATTTGCTTGATCGCGAAGTTGCTGAATTTCAGTAGTTAAAATTTGTTTATAGTCACTCATGGGCAGTATCTTTAATCAATTATAGCTAATCTTAACAAGAAAAACACATTAGCCTTGTCAATAAAACTTTTTAGCTTATTTCAATTTCTCTTTTACTAAGTAACCCGTCTTTAGCGCCGATGTAGGTAACTACACTAGCAGCATTTCTCTTACCCCAATCCAGACAAATCTCTAAAGGTTGATGATGCAAATAGGCAGAAATAAAACCAACACAGAAAGCATCTCCTGCTCCAGTTTCATCAATGGTTTTTTTATATTCTGCCTGGTAAGAAATTTCTTGATCTTGGGCTAAAACAAAACCACCTTCTTTACCATTAGTAACCACAATCATGGGAAACTTTTTGGTCAATTGATCTTTAAGTTTCTCCACAATCTGCCATTCTTCCTTGTTAATAATAAAAATTTCAACTGGAAGATCACTAATTTTTAGTTGACCACTAATTAACATCTCTAACTCAGCTTTACCAGGATTCCAAGACATTTTAGTTGGATTGTCATTAACGGTTTTAAAAATTGCTTTTAAAGTCTCTAGTTGGCCAGCAATGTTAGTTAAGTGAACCCAACGACAAGATGACAAGTTACTATCATCGATATCTTTAGGGTTAAGCATTGATGAGGCACCTCGGTGAACCATGACGGTTCTCCCGCCATCTTCACCAATCATAATAATAGATCCCCCGGTTTGTTCTTTTCTTTCTTTAATTAACAGCGAAGTGTCAATTTTGGCCTTGTCTAAATCACTTACTACAAACTGAGTCCACATATCTTTACCCAGTTCACAGATTGTTGAAGTGGCAAAACCCATTTTGACAAACCCAGCGGCAGTATTGCTAGCTCCCCCACCGCTATGTAATTGTAAATAATCTAGTTCCACTTTATCACCATATTTCTGACAAAGAAGAGTTCCCATTTCTGAAGGGTGAAGTAAAAAATCATCTGATTTAATAAAAATATCAACAACTGCTGACCCAATAGTGATGACGTCAAAAGACATATGTTATTTACACCTTTCTTTAAGTTCTTCTTCAAATTCTTCTAGGGCTTTAATCAGTTCTTCTTCATTTTTGACAATTTTATATATTGATTGTTCTTTCTCACCAATAAAAAAATTATCATTAATTACTTTCATCACATCTTTCCAAAAAGCACCATATAAAATTAAGGGTTTATGATTGCCATAATAAAGATGTCCTAGCAACCAGGCAGTACTCCATTCACTCAAGGTCCCCGTTCCCCCTTGAAAACAAATAAAAGCATCAGCATGCTCCATCAAGCCAAACATTCTTTCCACATAATTAGCCGTTTTGATTTCTTTATCGACATGATTTTCCCCAAATCTGCCTTCAAACTCTGGCATATCCTTGGGATAGAAGGTAATAGCTAAAGTTTCCCCACCGGCTGAAATTGCCCCTTGGGTAGCCGCATTCATCACTCCAGGTCCACCGCCGTTAACCACAATTTTGTCATGATAGGCTAAGTATCTGGCAGCGTTAAAGGCTTCTTGATATAACGGATGATCTTTATCAACATCAGCACTACCAAAAACCGCCACATATTTAATGGTGCATCTTTTTTTATAGCTAGGAATACTGATTTGTGTTTTCATATCGATTGTTTTTCCTATAGATCAAATATTTAACTCAACATTTGCTTGATCACTTGAACGGGATTTTCGTCTTGCCATAATTGACTACCAACAGTCACCCCATCAGCTCCAGCTTGAATAATAGCAGCTAAATTATCAAGTTTGACTCCGCCATCAACCACTAATTCAATTGGTTGTTTACGAGTTGATAGTAACATTTTGAGATTCTGAATCTTTTTTAAAACCGTAGTGCTAAATGTCTGGCCTTGAAAACCCGCTTCAATGCCCATTACTTGAATAATATCTAGTTTGTCCCAGGCATCTGCCTCTATTTCTTGAAACGGAGTGTATAGGTCCAAGGATAACCCGGCTTTAAAGCCACTTTTTTTAACTTCTTCCAAAAAATCAACCTGATAGCTCATCTTTTCAATCTGGGCAATTACCGCTCTGATCCGGCGATGACCAGGGTGTTCAACCATCTCAATTAAATAATCCATCGGTTCTTCGACCATCAAATGGAAATCTAGTTGCCACTTAGGATCTAAGTCTAAATCTAAAACAGAAATAGCGGTCAAGGTAAAATTATCTGCGTAAACACCATCAACAATATCGATCTGCAAGGTGTCTACTAAATTACTAGTTTGAATTGCAGCTACCTGCTTTTGTAAAACCTCAACTGAATCAGTCAAAATTGCAGGATATATCTTGATCATTTTGATTCATTCTCATAATTAGTAATCTGATTTAATCGATTTTGATGTCGAGATGTTAGATCAAAAGGTGTGGTTAAAAACTTGGTAATGATTGGTTCAATCAAATTTTGGTCAATCCAATCGCCAGACAAACTAATGACATTAGCGTTATTATGTTCTCGAGCATGAATTACTGACTTTTCATCTTCAACTGCCACGGCTCTAATTCCCTTAACCTTATTGGCAGCAATCACCATCCCCCCACCTGAATGACATGTCAAGATACCCAGGCTACCTGGATTTTGAGCCACCTGAGTGGCCACAGCTAAAGCATATTGAGGATAACTATCACTCTCGTCAAGCTTATCAGCACCCACATCTTGAACCTGATACCCTTGCCCAGTTAACCAGGTCTTTATTTGTTCTTTAATGATAAATCCGCCATGATCGGCGCCCAAAAAAATTGTCATACTGTTTTCGAGCATAAAGCAAGCTAGAATTTAGTTCAATTGGGAAAGTGAAAAGGAAAATTTACAGACCAAGTTCTGCCCGCGCTTCCGGACTCATCATTTCAGTCACCCAGGGGGGATCAAAAGTTAATTCTAAATCAATCTCATCAGGCTTAACTCCTTCTAAATCACCCACTTCTTCTCTAATCATTTGGTCCAACACTCCGATCAGAGGGCATCCTGGGGTAGTTAAAGTCATTAAAATATGAATTTTTTGCTTTTCTCCCTTTGGCGTTTGGATTTGCCCGACCGTAACATCATAAATTAATCCCAAACTAACAATATCAATTCTAAGTTCTGGATCCATAACTTTCTTGAGGGCTTGATAGATGTCTTCTTTAGATACTTGTTTCATATTTTTAAATCGAAATTGATCATATCATGAACTACCAAAACCTACCAAAACCCCCCGGTATCATCCGGGGGGTTTATATTTCAAATTCCAAAATTATGCTTTTTTCAAAACTGGCATACCAGTTCTCTTGGTTTCAACAACCTGATATCCAGCAGGAACTGCTTCTAAAGCACCTGATCTAATATCTCTAGCAAAAAAGTAAATTCTTTGTACGCGGCCGTTCTTCAAGGTCACTTCTCTGGTGTGAAGATAATAGGTTTGACCTTTTTTGTTGGTGTAGCTAAAAGCATTAACAACTGCCATAGTTTCTCCTTTTTTCCGCTTTACGCGGAATTTAATAATATTTTCTACTGCGCACTAAAATGTGCTTTTTTTAAGAGTATCACACCTGGCGTATGTATCAAGCAGGAAAATTACTTGCCTTGACCAGTCATCAACCCTTTTAAGACAATTTCTTCGAGTGTGTTGTCATCAACTAATTCTTTACTGACGACCACTTCAAAAGGCAAAACATCAGCTGAAATAGCCGCACTGCCTAAGAAACCACCTTTGGCTTCAGTTAAGACAAAAGCTTTTTTAACAGCATCTGAGTCAACTTGTTTGAACCAAACTTGGTATTTTCCTTCTGCTAATTTGGGTAAAGAAGCTAAGACACTTAATTGAACTTTTTGGTCTTCAACTTGATATCTGATCGCTCCTAGAGACTTACCCTCATTATTATTTAAATCAACTTTAGGAAGATCTTTAGCTCCATTTTGAGAGATAATATCTTGTAAATCGATATCTTCAACTTCTACTCCTTGGGCAAACTCGTTAACCTGGCCTTTTTTATCAGTGTTAAGGTTATACCAACGGATCGCTAAAAAGATAACGATTAAGATTGCTATGGCCGGAAAAATAAATGGAAGATATTTTTTCATGAACTACCCCTTTAGTTGTTATTGTTAAATCAAATCTCACTTCGATAATAAAGACTCAATGGTCTTTACTAAATTGGGGGCAGTAGTTAAGACACCATTAACAAAAAATGTGGGTGTACCTTGAATCTTTAACTTGTTAGCAAGGCTCAAGTCACTGGTGACTTTTTGTTTGATATCTTCTGATTCTATTCTCTTTAAGAATTCTGTTTTGTCAATCTGCAACTGGTATGCATAATCAGCAAATTTATCTTTTAACTCCTGACCACTCAAATTTTCCCATTCATCTTGTCTTTCAAAAAGTAAGTCATGCATCGGCCAAAATTTACCATTAACACCGGCTACCTCAGCAGCTTGAGCTGCCAACTGGGCATTAGGATGAATATTAAGAAGTGGATAGTGACGATAAACAAATTGAATTTGATCACCAAACTTTTCAATAGTGGATTTAGTTAAAGGCTGTACTGTTCTGCAGGCAGGACATTGAAAGTCACTAAACTCGACAACTTTAACATTAGCTTGAGCCGAACCGGTGGCATTTACAGCATCACTGATTAATTCCGCCTGATCAGCTACTTGATTGGTATTTTCTTGAGGTCGAGAAAACAACCAAGTCACTCCAGCAATGGATAAAACAGTAAAGATAATAGTACCAATAAGCAGTGGTAGATTTTTCATATCAGTTTGTTTATTAAACCACAACCAAGTTGCGATAAGAATAAGTGATTACAAAGGCCAAACCTTTTCCCCAGTTTCATTATCTATGACTTCAATCGCTGCGGTTGGACAACTTTGAGCCCCAAGTAATTGAGTTTCTGCATCATCTCCGGTCTGAGACACAATTTTGGCAATACCCTCTTCATCAAGAACAAAAGTTCCTGGAGCAATAGCTACACAACTACCAGCACTAATACATTTTTCTCTAATAACTTTAACGGTGTATTTACCTCGGGTGTGTTCTTCAACTACTGGGGTTGTCACAGGAGCCACAGCTGGAGCTTGGTTAACTACTGAAGTGGGGGCTGCTGGAGGCGCTACGGGAGCGACCACGGGTGTAGCAGCTGGAGTCACATTGGGTTGATTTACTGTTGCATCAGTCATATAGTTTCCTAGTTTCAAGGTAAAAATCCTTGACCATGATTAATAAAATTTCTCGTGATGAATGTTTTCTGGTTTAACTGATAACGATTGTAACATTGAAGTCGTGTCCAGAACCATCTGTTTGTTACCACAAAGATAATAGCTAGCCTTTTCAGGCAAACTGTGAACAGATAAACAATCCGTAACTCGGCCACTGCATAATACCCAATCTTCACTGGGTTTAGACAAAACTGGATGAAATTTAAAATTAGGAAAGTTTTCAGCCAGTTCCTCAAACTCATCTTGCCAAAACATTTGCTGGGCATATCTTAAGCCCCAATATAAAATCATTGGTCGAGGATCTTTTTTGACTTGTAGTAAATCAAGAATCATACTTCGAAAAGGGGCTACGCCAGAACCTGTGGCTACAAAGACAATTGCCTCTGACTGATCTGGAGCAATGGTAAAATTACCTAAAGGACCCAAAAAAGAAATTTGTTGGCCATACTCTAAATTTTGAAAAAACTTACTACCAATTCCTTGGGGCTCAAGATCAATTAATAATTCAAATCCATGTTGAATATCTGGAGTACTACAAATTGAGTATGACCTTCTGGTACCTAGATCATCAACTTGAACCGAAACATACTGTCCTGCTTGAAATGTTATTTCATTTGGCTCAACTAATTCAAAAGCATATTGAGTAAATTTCTCATTATGCACAATCTTATCTTCAAATCTGGCGGTAAACTTTTGTGGAGACATAGTTGAATACTAATTGTTTATCTAATACAGGTCAAGGATAAGCAGCTAAATTGTTATTTAACTTAAGCTTACTTAGCATACTAATATTTGATCATTATCAAAACCATGCATGCTGGTACTGTTTATCTCCATCTGATAAATAGGAAAAGTTTGATATATATAAATCTAATATTTCACTTAAAGAGAAGGAACCACTAAGCTTGCTCATAAGGGCTATTGCCGTTTCATAGGTTCGATATTTGTAATGATCAACAAAAGCATAAAATATTTCCTCTGCATTCTCGCCAGCTTTTTCTTCAAGTTGTTCTATTATCCATTCAGCTGGAAGTCTATAACGAAAATCACCATTATGGGATTGACCACACCTTGTTTTAAGTTCTTCCAAAGTGAGTGTTTTTTCACTAATTTCTTCTGGATACATTGCCAAAACATCTGTTAATACTTCATTAAGAATTGTTCCTAACTGACCTAATAACAACCCAGAGTAGTCAATATGAGTTCTTTCATGAGTCAACTCATAATCACCAACATCTTCAGGTACAACCACCAATTTTTTTCCGTCCCCAGGTACAACAAACGCAGCAGCACGAAACAACCTACTTTCTTCAGGAACTACTTTTTTAATTAATTCTTTTAATTGATTACGAGAAACAGGTAGTCGCAAAAGATATGCTTGTCCGCACTCTTCAGCGTAAGGTATATATTTGTCCACAGAAAAAGGGGGCTGAATTTCTTGTAACCTAGGATCTGCAGCTGCAAAAAGAACAGGAAGTGCGGCAAATGACTCACTTGTTATATTTCCCTCACGAGAAGTTCTGGGATAATACATGGCCATCATTGCCAACACTACTTCTCTTTTTTGATTCCAACGATCTCTTTGCAACTCAGCAGCTTTTGGTGAATCTTTTGTATCTTCAATTTCTTTGTCAAGCTCGCTCGCAGTGCTTTCTAAATACTCAATACGTTCAGCAGCTCCCAAAGTAAGGATAATCCGCTCATAACTTTCTGCCGTCTCTTGTTCACGAAAACTTTCTACAAATTCAACTGTATCTTGACTAGGAGAGTCCATTTCTTGGAAATTTCTTTCCAAAGCCGTCACATATTTTTCATAAACACTAGTTGCTATTGCTAAAATTCGGTCTATTTTTTCATCACCGTAAATATCTTGACAACTCCTCCTATACCATCTCCCAGCTCCCTCTTCTCCAAAAATTGGATGCTTTTTCCATTCAGGATCATGATCTATCACGTCCGAAGTTGGTAAATTATCAATTAAATCTGTTTCTGAATCTATAATCATATGAACATTGTACTACTGTATATTTTAAACACAATTTCCACCTTATAGTTTATTGAACCAATCTTTTCCATACCATAATCCCAGTGCAAACTTAGCAATTGCCCCATACTCTTCAGTTCGGTCTACAAACCCTTGAGTGATTACCCCAATCATCCCCTCTTTTTGCCTAACGCTTTCTCCTTTGATGATGCTATCTACAGCTGGTCCCATCTCTTGTCCATTTTTAATCAGACTGGCAATCGGTTCAGGAACTTTACAGCGGGCACCATTAGCAGTAAAAAGATTTCCCTGAAGATCTATCACTGCTACCCAGACAGTTGACCAGAGCTCACCTTCATCATTGGTAAACACACCCCCTTCTAACCCTACTCCTAAATCATTCTCTTTATTACTATTTAAAGCTTTTTTAGCACGGTTGATGGCTCCAGTCATGGTTTCATGATCACTTCTGGGTTGATCATTAACTTCACTATCAACATCTATTCCAGTCACTACCACATCTGGCCATGTTTCACTAGCAGCTTGTACAACTGCATTAATTTTAACTGGATTAGTAGAGCCAACGATGATTTTCATTTCACTTTCTTGATCGCTTCTGTTCCAAAGCAGCTATTAACATCTCTTCAACTGCTTTTAATTCGGGTAGCTCACGATAAACCAACTTCGCATCGAAATAGTTCGCTTCAGTTGAAGGATGTCTCCATTTATAACTTCCATTTGCATCTTTGCTATAGTCGAAATCTAAATACCGTGCTTGCCATTTATCTGAATCATGCGTATTACTAACACTAATATGATGTAAAACCCTATTACTTTTTTTGTCCCGAATTTCTATTCGCGCATGATTTTTAAATCCACTGGTTCTTTCTTGGGCTTTATTAAACTCAGTAATCTCCAAAGTTAATTCTTGATCGTTAAAAGTAAATTTTATTAATTCAGGACTTCTCTTGCCTCCAGAAATTTGTTCAACTAAATCATAGATTGAACCCATTTTAGCTTCAGTTTCTTTTTCTCTTCTTTCTTCGTCGAATCTTTGATTGAGATCCTTTAAAGCTTGCAAATCTTGGTCTATTGTTGCTAAAGAATCATGTGAGGATTCCCTTATCATATTTTTTTTCCAAATTAATAATTAATAGTTAATAGTTAAATTTATTTTATACCTTTAAAAGTCATTAACCCCATCATTAAACATTTTTCTCTGCCAGGATTGATGGTTTCTAATCTCAGCAGTGACAATAATTCTTCTTTAGTCATGTCTTTGACTTGAGAAATGGTTAGGTGATTGCTTAATATGTGATCTGCTAGTGAACTCATGGCTACTTGGCTGATAGCGCAACCACTGCCTTGCCATTTAAGATCCACCACTTGTTCACCTTGAAGTTTAAGATAAATCTTAATGCTATCACCACAAGAACTGTTGGTTTTATCCAATACTAAATCAGCATCTTTAATTTCCCCAGTGTGAAGAGGATTTTTATATAAATCTAAAATAGCTTCATGATAAATATCTGACATTAACTGAATACCTTTTTGACTTTATTTAAGCCCACTATTAACTGGTCAATATCTTCCTGAGTACTATACACTTGGAAGCTGGCTCTAACTGTTGCCTGCCAGCCAAACTGTAAATGCAGGGGCATACAACAATGATGGCCAGATCTGACAGCTACCCCAACACTATCCAGAATTTGAGCCACATCATGAGCGTGTACCCCTTGATAAATAAAGGCCACTGACCCCAATCTGTTAGTTTTGGGTCCAACAACCTCTACTTCGGAAAGTTTAGCTAATCTTTTCAAAGCATACTCAACTAATTCCTGATCATGCTTTTGCACATTATCCATACCAAGTACATTTAGATAATTACAAGCACTGGCTAGTCCAACTAAAGAAGCTACATCCGGAGTTCCAGCGGTAAATCTTTCTGACAAATCTTGATTAAATTCAGTTTTTTGAGGGGTAACAGAATCAATCATCCCTCCACCAAAAAGCCAAGGTTTCATCTCTTGATTTTCCAGTAATTCTTTTTTAACAAGTAATGCTCCTACACCCATGGGAGCTAACATCTTGTGACCACTAAAGACAAAAAAATCAACATCAAGTTTATTAAAATCAATCTTTAAGTGAGGGGCTGACTGAGCACCATCAATTAAGATTTTAATTTGTGATTTTTGTTTTTTTACTAGTTTGACAATTTGCTCAACTGGATTAACGGTACCTAAAGTGTTGGAAACATGGACCAAAGTCACCAGTTTAATCCGATCATTTTTCAATTTGCTCTCTAAGTCTGAGATATCTAGTGTACCTTGATCTGTGACTTTAATAAATTCCAGTTTAGCCCCAATTCTGTGGCACATTTCCTGCCAAGGGACAATATTAGCATGGTGTTCCATGAGGGTAGTTAAGATCACATCACCAGCTTTAAGATGATCTAGTGCCCAACCATAGGCCACCCCATTAATGGCTTCAGTGGCATTACGAGTTACAATCAGTTCTTCAGGCAAACAACCAAAAAAATTAGCTACTGTCAATCGAGCTTGGTCCCAAGCTTGAGAGGCCTGATCTGAAAGATAGTGAATACCTCGGTGGACATTTGCATTATCATGAAGATAATAGGAACTAATAGCCTCAATGACTACCTGAGGCTTTTGACTAGTAGCGGCATTATCTAAGTAACAAAGGGGTAAACCATTAACAAGTTGGTTTAAAATTGGGAAGTCTTTCTTGATTTTCTTTGGATCAAACATGGCTATATTGTAAAGGGTAAAACCAATATCGTAAATTAAAGGTTAATTATGACGTATCCTAGCACTGATTTTGAACAACAATTCTGGCAAAAAGACAAAAAACTAATTGTCGGAGTGGATGAAGTTGGTAGGGGCCCTTTAGCTGGACCAGTAGTAGCCGCGGCCGTTATTTTTTCTCCAGATATAAAACTGATTGAAGGTATTAATGACTCCAAAAAAGTAACTGCAAAAAATAGATTAACTTTAAGTGAATTAATCAAACAACAAGCTCTTGCTTGGGCCATAGGCTCCTCAAGTGTGGAAGTAATTAACAAGGTCGGGATAGTTCCAGCTATAACTCTAGCTATGAATCAGGCTATTCAACAATTACCAGGATTTGATCAGGTATTAATTGATGGCAACCCAATTAAAAACTTTTCACCAATTGATGAAGCTAACATCACTTACATCGTCAAAGGAGACCAGAAATCTTACTCAATAGCCAGTGCAAGTATTATTGCTAAAGTATATCGGGATCAACTAATGGAGAAACTTTCTTTAGATTTTCCTGAATATGGGTGGAATAAAAACATGGGTTATGGCACTAAAGAACATATTTTGGCTATCCAAAGATATGGATTAACAGTTCATCATCGAGAATTATTTGTCAGAAAATTAAACCTCAGTTATTTCTCGAGTGTAATCTATTAATATTTGTTTACAAAGAGCTCGTAGTTTTGATTCCTTATACTTTTTTTCTTCAGATGCTTTAGCTATCATCGTTGATAAAATGTATAAATCCTGGTAGGGAAATAGTAGTTCTAAACCATTTATATATAAAAAAATATCAGTGAAAAGGATAGCAACTCGTTTGTTGCCATTATAAAAAGGATGCTCACAGATCAGCCTGAATAAATAACCAGCCGCAGCGTCTAAGACTGATGGATATAAATAATCACCGCCATATGTTTGACTAATACTTCCAAGAATACTTTCTAATTTACCAGGAAATCTATCATTGAAAGGAGGCAATGGTTCAGAAAACTTTAATTTTTGACTAAACGCCTCGTAAATAATTTTGCAAGACTTTAGGTTTAACCAGATCTTTGGGGTCTGATACAGCTTCTTTGTCATATTTTTCAAGTAGCTGATATGTCTTACCGTATTTTTTGATACTATTTTCTACACCAGAAACTAAGTCCTTATCAAAAAGGGACTTCCTAACTAAATAACCAGCTAATATTTTACGGAGATAATCCATGCTCATAAAAATCATAATTTATTATAGCATTACCCAATATTACTTTTTCCTCTCTTTAATTATTGCAAAAGCATTTTTAATCTCAGTTTTAACCGCACTTTGGGACTCTAAATCTTCAATTTCATTTTCTTCAAACCAAGCAATCCCATCTGTCTCTTCAACATTTTGCTGGAAGTTAAGATCACTGATGGGTTCTACTAAAAACTGAAGATTATAGTGTTGTTCACAACCTTTACCCCAATTCTTTAGAGTTGCGGCAGATTTCTGCTGGCCATGAAGTCTGGCTTGATAGTTTTCCTGGCTAATCCAATGAAGATTGACACTAATTGGTGCCGGTAGTGGTTCAGAAGTTGGATCATCAAAAACCAAGCCATAACTAACTGCTTTGACTTTTAACCCTGTTTCTTCCCAAAACTCTCTTTCTGCTGCCTGGTGAGCTAACTCATCTGGTTCAATATGTCCCCCAGGGGGAAGCCAAATACCTAGTTTTTTATGTTTGATCAATAAAATCTTATCTTCAACGATCAGTATCCCCGAAGCGGTGTAACAAATTTTAGCTGGAAATTGATGTAAATTAACCATCTTAAATTAAACTCATTTGTATGCCGGCATTTTTTTGGACATTAAAGGAAAAGTCCACGTCAGCTTCAATTAAACGATTCCATTTGTTTTTAAATTTTACTTTGCCAGTTTTTAATCCATGATCATAGATATCTCTGGTCACAGCCACATCTTGTAAACAATAGTCTCGAAGCTTATCTAATTGACCAGTACGGTAGTATTTAATTGCATCCAGCCCATCACCACTCTTACCTGTCCCCAAAGTCTCCTGAGCCACACTATCCAGTTTAATTCGATGGCCAATGCTATCTTTGATCCTCAGCATCAAATCCAAGGTCGGGATGACACTAATATCCCCTGAGTAGTAGGGGGTGAAAGTGGGCATATCAAAAGCTTCAACATTGTAGCCAATGACCACATCTGCTTTTTCCAAGATTGGAAATAGATCGTGTAAATCCGGCTCAAAAAAACCCATCATTTCGCCTTTACTCTGGAAACCTTCTCTGACACAAACCCCGACAAAAGAAATTCCTAGTCTGTCTGGGAAATAACCGCCAACTTCATCAAAAGCTTTTTTTGTTTCAACATCAAGAATCACCTGAAGCATTAGCAACTCCATTCTAATCAAGAATTAATAACATACTCATGAGATATATAAGATCAAATGAGAATAATCAACTATAAACTACTCAGGTATCTCTTTTCAACTTCTGCCCAATTAACTACATTCCAAAAATTTTCAATATATTCTGGTCGACGATTTTGGTATTTAAGGTAATAGGCATGTTCCCAGACGTCAAGTGCTAAGATCGGAACTTGTTTTTGACTTAAGGGTGAATCCTGATTAGCAGTAGCAGTGATCTCCAGTTTCCCCTGGTTGACCACTAACCAAGCCCAACCCGAACCAAATCTATTGACACCGGCTTGGGTAAACTGAGTTTTGAAGTCCTCAAAACTCCCAAAAGTCTTTTCAATCTGTGTTTGGACTTTCTCCAAGGGTTTTTTAGGGCTGTTGGCAGTTAATAAAACCCAAAAAAGTGAATGATTAGCATGCCCACCGCCATGATTTTGGACGGCACTACGAACCTCACTGGGAACAGAATCTAGATCAGAAATTAAATCTTCAACATTTTTGTTTAATAACTCAGGATATTTTTCTAAAGCCGCATTAAGCTTATCTACATAAGTCTGATGATGCTTGGTGTGATGAATCTGCATGGTTTGAGCATCAATATAGGGCTCTAAACTATCATAGGAATATGGCAACTGGGGTAAAGTAAACATAATCACCTCTCAAATTTCTAACTTACTATTATTTTGAATCAATGAATTCCAAAATCTCTTCCAGGATATAGGCCAAAAAAGCATAAGCAAACAGGGCAAACAAAGTCGTAAACTCTAGAGTAAAACCACCTTTAACTGAGGGGGTTGGGAAAGCAAAAATAAAGGGTTGAAGCAAGGGCTGAGTGGTCTCATAAATCCAAGCCACAAAGCTAGCTGCAGGATTGGCAGCTAACAACTTTAATGCAAAACGAAAGACCAACAGTATTTCTACTATTCCCATAATCAGAGTTAGTAATTGATTTAACAATTTAAACATTTTTCTCCTTTCTGTTAGTAATAGTTTACCAAAGCAACCCAGTTGTCTCAAGCTGCAAATTAATCTTCTTTTTTAGCGGTTTCATCAATAATTCTGGTTAATTCAATTACCCGATCCCTGACCGTAGTCTGGATGTACTCTGGAATATGATCAAAATCTGGACTTTGATCCTCTCTCCTAAGTTTGCCCATTTCATTCCACAGTGACCTACCAATTAAAAAGCCTCTGGCTCCACTAGCTAAACTATCACGTAACTCTTCTTTAAACTGGCCATAATTTTGGTCCCGAGAAGAAACTATCCAAGGCTTATCCAACTCCGCCGTGATACTAGCGGCGGCCAAAGCACTACCTGGGTAATCCAATGCTAACAGATCAGCAAACCCTCTTAGTTCCTGCACCGCTTGAAGTTGAACTTCAAGTAAATTTTCGGGGTGAACCTTCCCTCCATCTGGACTAATTAATTGTAAATCGAGTATTAAATCAATACCTTGATACTGACAAAAGTCAAAAGTCTCCGCCACAAACTTCTTTTTGACCAAAGAATTTTCTTCTTTGGGATGATAAGGTAAATTAATATAAGCTAAACCGTAATTGTTTTTAATTGCTTCCACTCCCCAGTTGGGTAAGATAGTAGCCTGAGCAGTTAATTGGGCTGGAGACTGAAGTAACCGAAAAATAAGGCCAGGTCTTTGCTCAGTTTCCACTTGAACATCAAGTAAAGACCGAGGATCCAAAATTAAACCAGAAGTATATTTTGCCACATTCTCACCAAACAACATCTGGATTGATTCAATTTGGTTTAAGCTGCTCGTCTGAGCCATGTCTAAACCAAACATGCGAGCTAAATCTTCAGTTTGATCAAGAGCAACCAAGCCATACATTTCAAATTCGGTAGCTATGTTGGGCAGTTTCATATCCTTAGTATAAAGGATTGGATACCCGGGATAAAGTATGAGGGGAACCAAAAGCAGCTAGTAATTAGTGATAACTACTAGCTGCTTGATCATTAATATTTAATTAATAATTGTTATTTAATCAGACAATCTACTTTTAAAAACTTCTGGTCGATTATTATCTCGATCTCGGTTTTGACCAAAGCCGCGGTTATTACCACCGTCTCTACCCCCATCTCTTCTACCACCTCTAAATGGAGGTCTACCCCCACCAAATCTACTGCCACCGCTTGGTCTACCACCACCATTACCACCAGATCTACCATTTTGTCGAGATTGATCAGCTTCTTCTTGAGTTAACATCGAAAGACCAATTTTGCCATCCTCTTTGATTTCTGAGATTCTTACATGGACCGTTTCGCCAAGTTTAACTTTTTCTGAAGCGTCAGCTACAAATTCAGTTGACATCTGTGAGACGTGAACTAAACCTTCTTTATTAGGTAAATATTCAACAAACGCGCCATAACTCTCTACTCTAGTAACTTTACCTTCAAATTCATCACCAATTTTGACTTCTCTCATCATGCCAGAAATTAAGTTGTAGGCTTGATCAATTTTTTCTTGATCAGTGGAAGAAATATTCACTACTCCCACCCCTTTTTCTGGATCTTCATCCACGTCAACCTGAGCACCAGTGGATTCAATGATACTCTTGATCATCTTACCCCCTGGACCAATTAACTCACCGATCTTACTAGCTGGAATAGTTAATTGTTTAATCTTAGGTGCAAATTGAGAAATAATGTCTCTGGGTTTATCAATAGCTTTGAGCATCTCGCCCATGATATGAAGTCGACCGACTTTAGCTTGATCTAAAGCTTTCTCTAATACTTCTCTTGGGATTCCTTTAAGTTTAATATCCATCTGGATAGCGGTGATACCTTCAGAGGTACCAGCGACTTTAAAGTCCATATCCCCAACGTGGTCTTCCAGTCCCTGAATATCAGATAGAACCACGAATTTCTTGCCATCACTCATCAAACCCATTGCGATACCGGCAACGGGGCGTTTAATTGGCACACCGGCTGCCATGAGTGACATGGTGGAGCCACAAACTGAAGCTTGAGAAGTAGAGCCATTAGAACTCATGATTTCCGATACGACATGAATGGCATAAGGAAATTCTTCCTGAGAAGGCAACATGGCTATTAAAGCTCTTTCCGCTAAAGCACCATGACCAATTTCTCTACGTTTGGGATAACCAAATCTTCCAGCCTCACCTGATGCATAAGGAGGCATATTGTAGTGATGCATATAGCGTCTAATTTCTTCACCATCTAGTCCTTCGATCAATTGACCAAGGGAGGGAGTGCCTAAAGTAGTGACAGTCACAGCTTGAGTAGCGCCTCTCTTAAACATGGCTGAACCATGAGTTCGAGGGAAGACATCAACTTCACACCAAATTGGACGAATTTCATCTGTCTTTCGGCCATCTGGGCGAATGTTTTCATCGAGAATCATTTTTCGGGCATCATCTTTAGCTAATAAATGTAAAGCTGATTTAACATCGCCTGAGGAAACTAAATCATCAGCATCTGCTGACTTGCCTTCATTAAGTTTAGCTAAAATTATTTCCACTAACTCAGCTTCACCACTAGGTTGTAACAGAGCTTGTTTAACAACCATTTCTCTAATCTCTTTAGCAAATTTAGATTGAATTTTTTGAGATAATTTTGAGATGCTTTCAGTTTTATCTTTAGCTTCTTGAGAAATTAATTCAACTTTTTCTTTACCAATTTCTTTGACAATTTCAGTGATATTTTGGCAAACTTGGCCTAACTCTTTTTGAGCTAGTAACATGGCTTCAACCACGACTTTTTCACTAACTTCATTAGCACCAGCTTCAACCATGACTACAGTTTCACCGGTACCGGAAATGATGATATCTAAATCAGCATTTTCTTTTTCTTGGTTAGTAGGATTAACCACATATTTGTCCGTCTGTTTGTGATAGGAGATTCGCAGTCCCGATAAAGGACCATCGAAAGGAATTTCTGAAATCGATAAACCCAAGGCACTACCAAGGAGTCCCAGCATATCTGGATCATTTTCACCATCATAGGAAAGGACGGTGTTAATAATCTGGACTTCATTGGTTAAACCATCAGGAAACATGGGACGAAGTGATCGGTCAATAACTCGAGCTTTCAAGATCACGTCATCACTAGGACGACCATCTCTTTTAACCCAACGGGAACCTTTAATGATGCCACTGGCATAGAGTTTTTCTACAAACTCCACTGAAAGTGGAAAGTAGTCCAGGTTAGCTGGTCTACCTAAAGCCACCGTACTGTGAACCACGGTTTCACCACAAGTAACTAGCACCGCAGCACTGACCTGTTCGGAAAACTTACCAACTTCAATGGTGATTTGTTTTTCACCAACCTGAATTTGTTTTTTATATGTATTGGGATATGTCGGATATGACATGTCGACCTTTCTGTAAAAAAATAGCAACAAAAACCAGACTTTAAGAAAGTCTAGCTAATATTGAAATTTTTTTGTTCATTTTTTGGGGGAAAAGAAGTTAAGAACTAGACACTGATAACAACTTGAGTTATTAAGAATGTTCAATCCTTAAGCAACCTTTCCCAATTAATATTTAATAACCTGATTATACCATTGCTACTGATAAAAACTAGGCCTCGGACGATGCCGAGGCCAGATAATATTGCTGCTAAAGGATATTGGGATAACCCAAATAGACTAAGACTGGTCCCAAATCCTGTTCAAAGATGATAACGCCCCGATTTGAGTGTTCCCAGCCGGTTTCCGTTTTTTTAAACCGACCAATCATCTCAAATCCTTCTTGGCGCAACAATCCGAAAGCTGCCAATTCTAGCGAGGTGGGAATCTGAGAATCTGGATCAAGATAAAATTGAGCCATATTGGCTTCAACTTGATCTATCGCCCCTTCATAAATCTGCCCAAAGGGATAAATCAGCGCCCAGAGTTGAAAAGACAAAAAAGCTGTCTGCTCATCTTTTTGGGCCAGACCATCACGACGGCGTTGGTAAAGAGTAACAGTATCTTTAACCGCATCTAACAACTTCATCAACTTTTTCCCCTTTACTCATCAAGACGATGACAAATTATATCATATCGGCTTGTGAACAAAGACTGATTTGACACAGGAAATTAAACTCAATCCAATAAAAAAATTAGCTGGTAGAAAACCACCATTTAGGGGGTTACTGCTGAATCAGTTTCCGGAGTTGGGGTTGGGGTCGGAGTTGGTTTTGGACTTAGAGTAGGGCTAGACTCCTCACTTTTAGGCTGCTCGACATATACTGGTCCTACATTGACGATAATATCTTTAGTCGGATTATACAAAATGGCTTTACCAGCTTTAGCATAAATGATGACTTTATCATCATCTGAAGCCCCAATATAAAAAGGTTGCTCTTTAGCTAACGCTTCTGCATTAGTGACTGTAGCAATAACTGGTTCTTCATCAGAGGGTAAAACCAAATGTTTGGCAACTTTATCAGTGATGGCTTTGATTTCCTGAGTGGCTAACTCTTGTTGACCTTGGATGGAAGATAGTTTCATCAGTTGACTCTTAACGTCGCGGTACATCTTATATGACCAAGTTCCCCAGGCGATAGCTGCGACTAAAGTCAATAACAAAGCAAACTTAAAAAAATTGCCAAAAAAACTTTTTATTCTTTGCAGTGATTTGTGTTTAACCGTTGGTTTGTTAGCTGAAGGATTGATTTCTATCATAGCTTCCTTTTTACTTGGTTTGAGACTCAATATCAAGCTCAATTCCTAAATACACATCTACATGTGAATTAAACACCCGTAAAATTCCGGTCTCAAATTGGAATTCTTTAATCCTACCAGACTCTGAGTTGACTGACAATTTGGTTTTAACAATGGAAATAAAATTAGTGTGTCCTGGCAGTAAACTTAAAGGCCCAATCTCATTATTAGTTTCGATCGAATAAACCTTACCAGTAAACTGTTGTCGTTGACTGTCATAGATGGCTAATTCCAATGTTTCTGGAATTGTGTTTTGGCTAAAAAGGCTTGATAAAAAAGACATAGGATTATTAAAGTTAATCTTAGAGAATAACCCGACTTAAGAATAGACGAAGAAAAGACAAATAATGCCAAAATTCGGGTAATTGACTTCCAGAATTATGGCATTAAAACGGAACCATGATTAAAAAACCATCTTTAACGATTTAGAAAAGCATTTGACAGCTCTTGAAGTCTAACGTATCACACTTATGCAGATTACGAATTGGATTGACAATTAGTCAAAGAAAAACTGCCAAGCAGGAACCATATTTATTTTAATACCCTCTTGTTCCAATTGCTGCGTGTGATCAAGAGTAAGTATAATTCCGCTCAATAAACTGAATTTTAGACAAGCTTGCACCAATCCTTTTATTTCTCGCTCTTTTGTTTTAGCATCCACAAAATCTGATGCCACCTGGATTGCTGCGGTTATTTTCCCTTTTTCGATCACTACAAAATCACATTCACTGCCATTTTGTTGATAACCAATTTGTTTACCCTGTTTTAGAAGCTCCAAGGCCACAGTAGTTTCCAAAAGTCTGCCTCTATCAAGGCTTAGTTTGTAATCCAAAGCTGCCCCCATACCTTGATCTATGACATAGCACTTTTTCTGTGAACTCTCAGCCTTAACCACAGAGTGTGAATATTTGTTAATAAACCGATTTAAATAGATTGCCTCAACATAACTTTGATAGAGGTAAAGCGTATCTTTGCCTACTTGATATCCTTGAGACTTAAGCTCGTTATAAATCTTATTAACACTAAACTCCCCTGCACTTGCGCCCACTACTCGCTTACAAAAATACTTAAGGGTTGAACTATTGGTTATTTGATATCGTTCAATTAAATCGCGTAACACCATGACATTAAAGTATTCCTGTAATACTTTATCTTTCAACTCATCTTCTTGGCGAACAAATTCAGGAAAACCACCCTGATGCATAAAACGGTCAAAAAGATTTATCAATATTGCCTTGTCAGCACTACTATGAGGGTTTAATTCGGGGGATAAAACGCCAATATATTCAGCAAATGAAAGTGGATAAACTTCAAAAGTGATGGTTCTGCCCCGCAATGCTGTAGCAATTTCTTTCGAGAACAACTTAGCGTTAGAGCCAGTAATAAATACATGTTGACTGATTGAGGCGTAAATCCGACTAATAAACTTCTCCCAACCCTCAACTTCTTGAATCTCATCAAAGAAAAAATAACAATTGGATAGTTTTTGAGTTGGATAAAGCTCTTGATATGCTTGGAGGATTAAATCTAACTCTTTACTAGAGAGATGCAGTCGTTCATCCTCAAAATTAAAATACAAAAGTCTCTCGCTTGGTACGCCATTAGCTTTCAATTGATTCATTAAGCTAAATAGATGATAAGTTTTTCCACTTCGCCTCACTCCAGAGAGGGTTATAATTTTACCACTGTCAGTGGGTATTTTAAGGGTTCTCTCCCACACCTCTGGAATGGCCCTTTGCTGACTATCGATAATAATGGTTTTGAGTAGATCTTTCCCCGTCATAAGGACAATACATATCAAAAGTTTCCTTCTGTCAAGGAAACTTTTAAACATTAATACAATTTGTTTTCATTGTGAGATAAAACGTTGCCACAAACATCCTATCTAAAATTTAGCACCGCCGCTTGATTAAACTCCTTTTTCACTTGCTGAGCGCTCAAGGCGTAGTTAAAAACCTTCAAATCATCAACCTGACCTTTATACTCTTCCCAATAAGAATCGGTATCAGCCCCAATCCTAATAGGTTGAGTGTTGAAATTCCAATTGGAAGCAGTGGTATCAGAGTCTTCGAGTTTGCCGTCCACATAAAAGTAAGCTGATTGACCAGAGGTTTGGCTAAAGACAACTACCACGTGATGCCACTGATTATCGGCTACGTTAGTAGTGCTATATAACAAAATTGGATAATCACTGCCATTGTTTTTAGCCCCGAACTCAATCGTCCCTCCAGATGATACTGGTGTTATAGCAAGAGCAAAACCATTGCGGCTTGCGGTGGCATCATTGCGACTAACAATGACAGCTCGATTTAAAGGATCATCATTGCCAGTACTCCAAGATGAGTCAGTCTTCAACCAAAAACTCCAGGATTGAGTATCGGTGTTAAACATGATGTTGCTAGGAATATTGACGTAATCATCGCTGCCATCAAAACTCATGCTGGCGCCATATTTCCCGCTTGCACCAGAACCCCACGCTGTACTGGTGGTGTTACAAGTGCCAACCGAATCTTCACTACTCGCCCCTATGGTCAACGTCCCATGTAAATTATTACCCGACGAATCATGAATCGTCTCTCCCTCACACTCGTTGAATTTATAAAAAGCCAGCGGTTTGCCTCGGTTGTAGTCATAGGCAACTTGGGCAGCGTTGCGGGCGTAGTTATAAATTTTGACTTCATCAATTTTGCCGGTCATGGGAGCAGTGGTTCCGTCTGCCCCTTCAACCCCTAATCGCAGATTGATATTTGAATCCATAATATTACCCGATGCATCATTTAAACCCACCACTGTTTGATCTGCGCCGTTAATGTAAATCTTACAGCGTGTTCCATCATATGTCCCAACAACATGAACCCATGTCCCTGCAGTATAAACATTGGAATTTGTATAACAATAATCCATAGCGGAAGTGCTAGATCTGATCGCAAATGAAAGTTCATTAGCATCACTTTCATGTGTAGTTATGATTAATTCTTGATCACCATTTGCAGGACCCCATTTGGAGATAACTCGCTGATTAATTGCCACTCGATCAAAATTTACCCAAGCTTCAATTGTTAAATTGGTTGCATAGATAGCATCGCTGAAATTAACATCATCACCCGACCCGTCAAAATATAAACAAGAACCATATTTGCATCCATTTTTCCAAGTGGCGCCGGTGATAGTTCCCGTTTTGCTGTTCCCACTCGTATCACTAACATTAGCTCCTTGCTTTTCCTCAAACTCCCACTGCGCCACCGGCGGAGAATTACTAGTATAAGTGGTAATATTTTGGGCTTCTTCATTATTACCACTCAGCACCACACTTGATGATTTAGCAAAATCTTGTTTGACTTGATCAGCGGTCAAGGCAAAGTTGTAGATTTTAACGTCGTCGATCAGCCCTGTGAGATATTCGCTATAATTTCCAGCTTTCCCAATAGCCACAGAATTGTTATCAGCAACCATAGCCATATTGCATGTCCCAGTACCACAGGTGCCAGTTTTTAAAACACCATTAACATATATTTTTACCGTTGAACCATCATAGGTTGCTAGAATGTGATACCAGGTATCATTTTGCAAATCAGCGTTGCTTGTACTATAAATCTGCCAAGAAGAATTTGCATAAAAATAAAAACTTAGTTCATCGCTGTTGGTCGAATTGGTTCTGATGGCATAGTTAGCTTCAGTTGCCGAAACGTCACGTTTAGCAATAATGGTTTCGCTAGTCGCTAAAGTACCAAAGTTAACCCAGGCAGATAAAGAAACGGCACTTGTTAAATCCATTGCATTATCATCTGCTTTAATTACATAATCCCCGCCATCAAAACTTAAACAGCCATTATTTTTACAACTACTACTGGTTTTCCAAGTTGGATCATCAGTGGAAGCACTGGAATTTACCCCTAAGGTACCATTCAGACTTGAACCATTGGCTACAGAGTTAGCCGCAGTTTGACCTTGTTGCTCATCAAATTTATAGTGAGCAATCGGTTCTGGAATACCACCAGCTGTATCAGCAGTTAAATTAGAAGTCACCTCACCTTGCATGTCTTGTAGAATTTGAGCTTGGGTACGGGCATAGTTATAGATTTTTACATCGTCGATGCTACCACTAAAATAACGATTGTCGCCCAAGGCAACTCGTAAGTAACCAGAAGCCCCCGATGAGTCATATAATTTAACAGCATAGCTAGCAGAATTTTCCAGTTTACCGTTAACGTAACTTTTCAATGATGAAGATGCTTGGTCGTAAGTCATGGCTACAAAATACCATTGATTTTCTTGTAAAACAGATGACCCACTCCCTAAGGTATAATTTTCTGATTGCGCTGATCCATAGGAAATATGAGCATTTATGCCCATCGCACTTGACAAACGCAAACCGTAAACAGGTGCTCCTGAATAACCCCCATCCTTTTGAGCGATAGAAAAAAAAGTGGATTTACCAGGGTCACCTGGAGTAGCATCAGCTTTTATCCAGGCTGTCATAGTAACCCCAAAACCAGGACTCAGTACTTCTGAGTCATCCGCTCTTAAATGTTGAGTAGTACCGTCAAATTTGAGAGCAGAACCATATTTACCTTCCACCCACGAAGAGGCTGTAGTAAGAAATTGAGTCAAGTTCTGGCCGTAAGTTGAGCTATCTTTGATCGTACTAGTTCCGGATTTTTCATCCATGGTATACCAGGCAACCGGTCCCGGTGCCCAGTTGTATAAAGCAGTGACTTCGGTGGGTGATAGTGCGCGATTATAAACCCGAACTTCGTCAACTTTATCTTTTGACAAATAACCACCTTCTGCTCCACCTATATCAAATCTAGTTCCGCTCGTCCAATCTTCCATAGTAAGTGTCGTACTCCCGACCTGACTTCCGTCTACATAACCAAGTAATTGCCCATCTTTAACTATCAAACCTATTTGATGCCAAGCATTCAAACTAAATGAACCCGTTGGTTTTAACTCAGTATTGGTGCTTCCTCTAATCCCAAACAACGCTTTTGTATCCCCATTTCGACCTAAATAATAACCCTTAGCTGTGAGAGCAGACGAACTTTTAGCTACCGCCAAAGAATACGATCCCGCACCAATCGATCTATCCGCATACACCCAGGTAAAAACGCTAAAATTCTGGTTGTTAAATTTAAGAGTAGTTTTGTCTCCAATATTTACGTAATCATTTGCACCATCAAACTGCAGCCCACTTCCAAATTTCCCTCCTACCTGGTGCAGAATTGAATAGGCACAATTATCTGGGGCTGCTGCCAGAGCGGTGCCGACAGTAAAGGTTTTAGTGGCACCAGTGTAATCACTAATAATCCGCTGAGTACCGCTAGCAATCGAGCCACAAACGGCAGTAAAGTTTAAAACCATGCCGTTGTAGGCATCATCGGTAGTAGATAAAGAAGCCGAGTCACCATCAATCAAGGTAGTAGTAGAGTTACCAGTAGCATCAGAAGTTCCAGTTTCTTGAGCGTTGGTGAGGGTACCAGTATTCGCGTTCCCTGACACATCTGCTACCGCCGTGCCACTAGTTTCATCCATCTTCCAGTAGCCCACTAAACCATCAGATAAAAATCTTTGATTGGGGGAAGCGATTTTACTAGCATGAAGATTAAAATCTTCTTTGACTTGAGCAGCTGTCCGAGCGTAGGGGTAGATTTTGATTTCATCCATAAACCCGGTGAAAAACCTTGAGGTACTAACTGATCCAATAAAATAATTATCCGAATCATTTGGTGTTCCCGTAGCATCTGATCCCGATGCTACTAAAATACCATTAATATAAAAATAATAATGCGTATTATCATAAACAGCTGTGATGTAATACCACTTATTAAGCTCATAAGAGCCAATATCATAATTTGATGATCCTTCAGGAAAAAACCTAAAAGATGAAGCTTTTAGCTGAAGAGTGGGTGCTCCTCCGTTTGAGATAATGCCCACGGGTTGAGTATCATCACCTGCTACTGTGGGTTTTATCCAAACAGAAAAAGAATATCCCCCAGTTAATTTTGTACCAACTGAAGTTGAGCTTAGTACATAGTCCCCTCCATCAAACTTCAAACACTTTCCACTCACACACTGGTCTTCAGCCACCCAGCTTGGATCATCGGTACTAGATCCTGAAGTAGCTCCTAAAGTCCCATTATTTCTCTTACTACTGGAATCTTGGACATTTTGACCAGTACCTTCATCAAACTTCCAATAAGCAACTGGACCAGCCCCTACTTCTTCAGCAGCTGAAGAACCAACTGTGACACCCGTATTATATTTTCTAATTAATTCCTTACCCGGATAGTTACTAGTGGTATATGCTTGGTGATCAACTGTCGCGTTATATTGATCTGCGATTTCCTCAGCCGAGAGAGCCCTGTTATACAACCGCACATCATTAATGAGACCGGACCAGGGAGAGGCACCTGCGGTAGTTTGTGCCCCTATAACCGCTGTTGTTGAAGTTAGATTGCCCACCCAAGTTCCCAAACCAGTTTGAGTTGTGCCAGATTGGTTACCATTAATAAACACCTTAAGCTGATCGTTAGATTTACTCCAAGTCATTACTATTTGAAACCAGTCAGTTGTCGATAAAATTGGATCTACTCGTTTTGTTACACCACCGAAAACTGCTCTGCCCACAACCGAATTATTAGGAGAAGAATTTTTGTTAAGCTCAATAAAATTACTCCCATCAAAAGAAATATAAATAATTTTATGCTGAGCATTATCACTCCACACCCCACTATTCGCCACCTTTGCCCACGCCACCAGTGTCCCCTCACTCGGATTAAAGACACTATTTAAATCTGAAGAATAGATATTAACGTTGTCATTAGTACCATCAAAAGAGTAAGCATTAGTTAAATGTCCACCAGAGGCCGCACCCAGGGTGACACCAAGCAGAGGTTTACCGACCAAAGGGTCTACTTCGATCACAGAAACATTATCAACATAAAACTCGCTTGGAGTATTATTTGCCCGAAGTAATATATTTGAATTTCCGGTAGTCGTCGCAATAAATATGGCATCATATTTACCAGTTCCTGTGACTGCAGAAAAGCCAATGCTGTTGTCCAATCGTAAAGTTCCTGAGATAACTTCATAGTCAGCAATCATCCGATACGTTTTACCGGCAGTAAAAGACACTGCTTGCAGCACGCCAGCATAAGCAGCTGCTGATTCAACTATGTGTATTCGACCACCAGTAACTTCTGCAGTATCTGGCGATACTGTTTGAGTCCAATTAGTCAACCCATTACTAAAATCACCATTAGTAGTCATCTCTGCTCCAGTAAAAGAGGATGCGGCGGGGATGGAGAGTTGTTTGACGGAGACGTTGTCGATGTCACCGGTAAAAGTGTCTCCGAGAATATAAAATGTGGTTGAGCCTGTATTTGTAAAACTTTCTGTGTATGTTCCGTTCGCGTAACGATGTGTACCAGAAAATGTTCCATCAGAAAACCAAACCTGACCGATACTGTAGTTTGATATAGAATAAGTGACTTGATATGTTTTCCCTTTAATCAAAGGTATTACCTGCGTAATCGCATTTCCTCCAGCTGGATTCGCAACTGCCACCCCATCTGCAATCGTCCACCCAGTCCCCTTCGTCCAGCTCGCATCCGCATCAAACCCCCCATTTATGACAATATCTCTCCCCACCGCTACCGCTGGATTCACCACTCGTGAGTAGGATTGGGTGGTGAGGGTGTCATCTAGCGGCCAGGCGGCTACCGCTCCGTCCATGTCACGAATAAAGGTTTCAGTGGTGGATGATTCACTATTTGCTGAAGGATTACCGTAATAAACAAAAATATCTGTACCAGTAGTATGAAGAGTTGGTACTTTAACCCACACTTTAGTGACATTGGTATTACAAGTGGTGGGTTCTAGCCAATAGGCCAAAACATCCCCACCTTGATTGGTAAACCGTAGGTCATCGCAATCAGCTTGGATTTTACCGGCTGCTAATAACGCCGCTGTATCCAACGTCACTTGAACCTGAAAATCTGTTTGATTCGAACCACTAGTGTTATTAATCGGAGCTTTTTGCCGAAAACTCCACGAGTCATTAAACCACTCTGCCTCAGCTCCACCAGGGTGCAAGGTACGTAAAAGAATGATCGGAGTAATCACCGCTAAAATAACTAGGGCAGTTAAGAACCAAAATTTTCTATGTAAACCAAAACGTTGAAATCGCTTGGTAATGGAATTGATAGTATGCCTAAACTTATGCTTGATCATTTTAAATACACTTCAGAATTCGCCACTTTTTAACAACAGGTTCGTATCGAAATATGAACTTTATATCTTACGGTGTGCTCCCAGATTCAGTGGCATTGATTGGACTGGGACTAACAATTGGTGAGGGACTAGGTGAAGGTAACACACCTGGCAAAGGAGTTGGACTAGCTAATTGTCCGGCACTGGTAGCTTCTCTAATCTGCTCCCCACCAAAGGCATTCCAGGTAAAGACCACATCTTGGGACTGAATGTCAGTCAACTCAATCGTAAAGCTGTTGGCTTTAACTTCTTTTAACTGATACTTACCAATGAAACCCACTGGCGTAATCGTCACCACCGGCTCAAATGGATACTGAGAGGTGAAATCAACTTTGACTTCTTTATCGCCCGCTTTAATTCGCGCCCGACCAATTTGATCCTGATTAAGTTCAATTTGACCTTCAAACTTAACTTTATCTTTAAAGGTGACCAAGGCTAAGAACTCAGTTTTGGCTTTAAAGCTGACTTCACTGATAAACTGCCATTGATCTACGGCTAATTGAGCATATTTATTAAGTTCAGTTTTAGCTAGATATTCTTCTAAAATAACTGAATTAATCCCACTGGTTTGACCCACTTCTTCTAGACTCGTTTGTAAACCCAAAATCTTGGTTTCTAAATCCTGAACTCTCAGATTTAAATCCGCTAAGGTTTGGGTGTTATCTTTTAAACTCCCTAGACTATCCACACTCATTTTACCCTCGTCAATATATTCACCACTGACTAAATCTTTGATATAGATCAGTTTTTCCCCACTGATCTGCTCAACTAGGCGTAGAGCTTTAGTCATATCCGCTCCAATAGCTTTATTATTATTTTTAATCGAAAAATAACTCCAAGCAAGGTCTTCACTCTTACCATCAGGAATAATATCAAAGTTGTGCGGCGATAAATTGGTGGCATTGCCATCTTCATCGCGGACAAATAGCTCACTGGTACTACTAGCATCTCCATCGTCGTAATCAATCGCATATAGTTGCACGCCATCAGCCGGAGAAGTAGAAGGTGCTGTGCCATTACCAATAGCCAAAACTTTAGCTGCGTCTGTGCCAAAAGTGGTGGTACCAATCCCAACATTACCACTAGCTTTGATTATCATGGCAGGGCCTGAAGTTCCAGTTAAAGAAGTTCCAACTCTAAAGCCAATGTCTTGAGAAGCAGTTCCTGCTCCAATGGTTAGACCATTCACAACACCATATGTGTTTATGACTACATCTGACCTAGAACCTATTATTTGTCCTCCCTCATCACCCGCACCTGATCTTAAGTCGAGATTAGCAAAAGAGTAATTGTCGGTGCTGGTATTTCTCACTCGAGCTGTAACACCAGCTCCCGTACCTTCACTTCCACTCACTTCCAATTTGGTAGCAGGATTAGTCGTGCCAACACCTAAATTACCGCCATTTTCTAGGGTCATATTTGCAGTATTATTGGTACCAAAAGTAATATCATAACCGTCGAGAGTAAAAATTTTCATACCATTAGTATTGCCATAAGAAAGTAAAGCAGTGGAATTGGCCATCAGCATACCGTTGGTGGTATACGAGGGATTAATTTGCGCTAAAGTAGAATACTTGGTCCAATCTCCATAGCTAGCCGTGATTTGTGAGCTAGCTGCAGTTCCTGAGGTATCGTTTCTGACTCTAAATTGAGTAGCAGCATTTTGATCTTTTTGTAAACTGAGTAATTGGCCTGGATTGGCGGTACCGATTCCCACATTCCCGGCACTATTAATCACAAACTTGGCTACACCACTGGCACTAGCGGTAAAAATGTCAGCAGATTCGGTTTGATTAAAAATGGCTAAAGCTTTGCCATAAGTACTCGAATTAGTCACATATAAATTACCAATATTGGTTGGTGCTACTGAAGTGCCAACAACTAGCTGTCCAGACACGGTGGCGGCATAATTGGCCACCAAGGCTTCACTATCCACAATCACATTACCTTTATTAAAGGTTCTAAAAGTTAAGTTAGAAGAATTGAAAACTTCGCCAGCTTCAAAGTATAAAGAGGAATCAGATTTCACAAAACTAGCAGTTGGGTTGGTAAAAAGTAAATCATAAGCGATAGCCACATCTCCAGCCGATAAAAATTCGTGCGGTAAGTGAGAAGTAATTTTAGACGAAGAAATTTCTAAAGCATTCACCCCGCCCGCCACAATTGCCAAATTATCACTCCCGATCCGATACAAACCTGTATCAGTGTCCCCGGTAAAAGTTAAACTAGGAGTAGATAACGCCCCATCAGGTAACAATAAGTAACCAGAAGAGTTGACACCCATCAAGTCACCTGAGCCAACGGTTAATAAATAGGAAGGGGTGGTGTCACCGATACCGACGTTGCCAGAACCCAAGATTGTTAGTAATTTTGTTCCCCCTGTAGCTGCTCCGTTTTCAAACTGAAATGCTGTTTCTAAAGATCCAAGTGCTGCAGCCGTAGTGCCTGACTTTTTTCCAGCAGTGAGTAGTACTGCAGCAGCAGTATCTGCTGGATCAGCCACCCCAATTATACCGTTAAGAATGAGTCCTTGAGCTGTAGTACCATATGATGCTCCAACCACCCAGGCCCCACCAGATGTAGGTCCAGCGTTGGTTACCTTAAATGTTCCTGTAGTAGGCAAAATGCTAGTTAGACCATGAGCAACATCTCCGTCACCCATTAAAAAAGAGGGATCGCTTCCAGCCGCTTGATACAAATCTAGTTGAGCTCCTGGGCTAGTTGTCCCAATTCCGACATTTCCAGTCCCAGTTTCAAGAGACATAATGGTTTTATCGAGTGAGGGGGTGTTGTTATAAACCTCAAAATCTAATCTATGAGCGCTTTTCCCACTATCAATGTTATTTTTTAGAACAACCCTGCGATTTCCTGCATATCCACTAGCATATTCAAGGAGTAATGAGGGAGCGGTATCATAGATATTTACCTGACCTAATTGGCTACTGGCAGATAACCCCCCATCACCAAAGTTTCCTTTTCCTACTACATCAAGTGAAGCAGTTGGACTCGTCGTCCCGATACCGACATCCCCATTTGTGAAGGTGAATTTGCTGTTGTCGGTTGTAAAATAGGTACTTGCATTTCCGCTGTAAAGAATTGTTGTATTTGAATACAACGCTAATCTGTTAGAGTTAGATCGTTTGATTTCAAAAGTCCCACCTGCATTTAAATATGTTCCGGCAGAAAAATAAGCATTGCCTTCTATATGTAATTTTTCGCTAGGGCCCGTTGTTCCAATCCCCAACCTATTCGTACTGTCATCCCAGAAGAAATTAGCATTATCTTCCGCGATGCCACTTGCGCCTTGGAAGAGGACTGAGCCAAGGGTGAGGCCGGGGTTGACGCTTCCAGTCAGATCACCAGTAATATCTCCGACTAAATCTCCGTGGAAAGCACCATTACTATCAAAATACGAAACATTATTACCATCTGAGTTTTGAAATTCAAGTAAATTGGCTGATTGGGCGGCATAGCCCTGGATAATAGCACCTTGCTCCGTAGCTAAATTGGTGTAAATATGAAGTCTGGCTTGAGGGTTATTAGTGGAAATACCGACTTTACCGCCGTCATGATAAAGATTGGTGGTAGCTGCCCAATTAGTGCCATTGTAATACAACGTCCCGCCTGAATCTGAAGTTGGTAACACACTTTCCGCACTCGGTGTATCTCCCACCTGATCAGTAACCAGTACTACGTTACCACCACTATCCACTGCTAGCACTTTCCCACCCCCAGTACCAGTGACTGCTGCAGTGGTAGAAGAAGTAATTTGGGTAAATTTGAGTCCAGCGGTGCCCGCTACTAAACTGTTAACTTCTAATTTGGCTGAAGGGGAAATCGTACCAATACCCACGTTATTGGTGGTGGTGGCTACATATACATTCGTACCACTGGTTGTCCAACCGGTAGAAGAAACAATTGTTAGTTTGTCATTACTGGTATCAGCGCTTAGTGTGATACCAGCTCCAGCGGCAATTTCTAGTTGATCACTATTACTATCTGCTTCAATGGTATCAGAGCCAACCTTAAATTTTTTAAAAGTGGAAATCTGGGAAGCTCGATCTTCAGCCTTGACACTAATGGTGGGCTCCTGGGTCCCGCTAATCTCAATCCCGTTACCGGCCACTAACTTGTAAACGATATTACTGGCGGTAATACTGCCGGTGGTAATCTTGCCACTCCCTCCTAGATTCATGACCGTATTATTACCGGTGACAATATTGGTCAAAGTTAAAGAACCATCTACATTGACATCACCACTAAAATCTCCGTTTCCTAATACCACTAAATCTTGATCAATAGTAGCGTCCCCAAAGACATGCAAATCTTCAAGTAAATCCATGGTCAAGGCTTCAATTTTGGCTTTAAAATTAGTGGGTAATCTAAAAACTAAGCTGCTTTGATTAACTTCATCTCGGATACCCTTAACCTGACCAGTAGAAGCACCTAACACTTGCTCTTGTTGAACAACTGGCTGAGACTTTGGTTCATTTTTTAGCCAATTATGAACGGCTAACCTTCCCCAACCCCAGAAAAAAAGAAATAAAACCACTAACAAACCAGTGGTTTTGAGGCCTTTTTTGCCATTTAGTCCACTCAAACTAAGGCGCTTCTGTTGCTCTGTGGTCTTGGTGTAACCAACAGAAAAAACAGACTTACGTCTTTCACTATCCATATATCAATAATACTAAAGAAAATAGGAAGAGTTGGATAGACGAATAATTACCGAAAACAGATCATCCAAAGTGATCAATTTGTTTACTTTTACCAATTGAACCAATCATCTCATTATGAGACGATTTTAAGTATGAATGAGACGATAAATTTGCAATCACGACAAAATCACTCTCTATTTTTTTTAAATCTTCAATCAGCTGATTCATTAGGCTAAATAAATGGAAGGTTTTGCCACTTAGTCTCACCCCCGATAGCGTTATAATCTTGCCACTACCTACTTTATCTCAGCACGTTTTTTCTCTATGATGAATAAGTGTTAATAAAGACCAGTCAATTACTGAATTTATGTTTAGTGTTAAATTTAGTGTTAAGTTTAGTGACAGTTACTACTGTCAGGGCTCAAACTAACATTGATTCGCTCAGTATCGCTCAACCCACTGAGATTAAAAATGCCAGCTCAGATCAGCTACAGCAAGGCATGATTGTTGCTCACCATCAAAATGACTATGAGTTATCCAGTGAAGCCTATGATAAAGGCACTTATGGGGTGATTAGTTTTACCCCAGCCATGGAATTTACTTCTAGTGAAAATGAGTTATCTACCCCGGTGGTGAAAACTGGTTCAGTTTTGGTCTTGGTTTCCGCTAAAAATGGTCCCATTACCAAAGGTTCATTAATTGCTAGTTCAGATCAACCAGGTATTGGTATGCTAGCAACCAAAACTGGCTTTACGCTAGGTACCGCTCAAGAGAATTTTTCACCAACTGACTCTAATGAGACTGGACTGGTCATGACTAATTTAGATATAAAATTTTCTTTTGCCCAAGATTCTCCCAGCTCGGAAAAAATTGGTAAACGCTTGCTAGATGTGGTTAGTTTAAGCACCATTGCTATGGTTGAAGAGCCAACTACTTCTTTAAAATATTTAGTCGCCGCTGTTTCACTGATTGGTTCGATCATCTTTAGTTTTTTAACCTTTGGTCGTTTGGCTTATAAGGGCGTCGAAGCTTTAGGCAGAAATCCTGTTGCCAGTAGAGTTATTACTTTAGGCATGATGATGAATGTGCTATTTGCTATTGCGATTATTACCATCGGAGCCACCATTTCTTATTTTATTATTAAAATTTAATCAAAATTATTTATGCCAGCTCAAGTCACTCAACTTAATTATCCTTTAGTGAAAGCCACTGGTTTTACCCAGATTATAGCCAATGAGGTCGTTAATTTTGAATCTGGAGCCATCGGCCAAATTATTTCTTATGAAGATGACACCGCTGACGTGATGTTGTTTACTAAACAGGAAGTAAAAGTTGGCATGACGGTGACCCAAACTGGTCATAGTATTTTCGCTGAAGTGTATGAAGGCACACTGGGCAGTATTATTAACCCATTGGGCCAAGCTTTATTTAAGTACATGGATCGAACAAAACCTCCCCATCAAATTTATCTAGACCTGGCTCCTGCGCCGATTTCTCAACGACGCCGGATTACTCATCAGTTTACGACTGATGTTAGTGTGGTTGATTTATTGTTACCCTTGGGTAAAGGTCAGCGGGAATTAATTGTGGGAGATCGAAAAACCGGTAAAAATAATTTCTTAAAGAAAATTATTAAAGCTCAGGCTCAGCCCAATACCGTCATTATTGTTGCCTGTATTGCCAAAAGAATGTCCCAAGTGATGGAATTGTATGGTTTTTTAAAAAGATATGGAATTTTACAACAAACCGTAGTTGTCACCACCTTACCTCAAGATCCAGCCAGTTTAATTACCTTGACTCCACTCACAGCCATGTCTTTAGCCGAATACTATTCCGGCCAAGGTAAAGATGTTGTCGTAATTTTAGATAGCATGACCAATCATGCTCAATTTTATCGTCAGATCGCGCTACTGAATCGTAAATTTCCTGGCCGTGACTCTTATCCTGGTGATATTTTTTATACTCACGCTAGACTACTGGAAAGAGCTGGTAATTTTGTTCATCCCTATGATCCCAGACAAACCGTCGCCATTACTTGTTTACCCCTTGCTGAAACTTCTGACAGTGATTTAACCGATTATATTATTTCCAACTTAATTAGTATCACCGATGGGCATTTACTGTTTGATAGTTCGATCTTTCAACAAGGTCGGATTCCGGCTATTAACACTTCTTTATCAGTTACTCGTGTCGGCAAACAAACCCAATTACCACTTCAAAGAGAAATTAACCTGCTCTTGACCTCACTACTGACCCAATATGAAAAAACGGTCGCCTTAACACATTTTGGATCAGATTTATCTGAAGAAAGTCGTCAGCTACTCAGCAAAGGACAAAACGTGGTAGATTTCTTAGGTGAAGAAATGACCATCCAAACTCCCAGTGTAGTCCAAATGATCATGGTTGCGTTAATTTGGAATCAAACTTTTATCAATCAAGATAAAAAAGCTATTCAAAAAACTAAAATTAGTTTAGTGGAAAAATATTTAACCCAGGCTAAATCTAAAACTTTGTTTGACCACTTGATCAAAACATCTATAGATTTTAAAACACTTTGCCAACAAGTTACTAACATCAAATTTTAATCATGTCACAACTAAAGCAAGTCGCTGCCAACTCCAAATTTTTTTCCGAATTTAAAGTATTTGTTAAATCTTATCAGCAGGTAACTTTAATGGATATGGAAAAAATTAGACAAAGAGTACTGGAGGCAAGAGCTTATGCTGATGGTCTCCAAGACGTCTTTTTTGATGTCAAACAAAATTATGATCAACAGATCCTGGAGCTGTTAAAAAAACAACCTGACCATGAACAGAATTTTTCGACTTTACCAAAAAACAACCGTCAAGCTTTAATTTTATTGTCACCAGTGACTAAATTTTCCGGGAAAATCAACCGAAAAGTTTTTGTTAATTTCTCAGACTTTTGGCATCAGAATGAAACTAATACTGATGTTTTTATCATGGGCAAAACTGGACAAGCTTTCTTTACTAACCAGTTTCCCAACCAACCATTTGAAAATATTGAAACACTGGAAGTCACTATTAAAAAACTATCACTTTATCAAAAGATTAATGTTTTTTATCCCCGATTTTATAATGTCGTCACCCAAAAGCCAGTTATCACTAATTTAAGCGGTGAAAAATCATTTTTACAAGAATTTAATACTGATGCCTCAACTTATGAAACTGATAATAAAAACTATTTATTCGAACCTAATTTAGATAAGATTTTAAACTTTTTTGAATTACAAATTTTTGCCATTTTATTTAACAAAACCATTGAAGAATCTGATCTTGCCCATCTAGGTGCCAGACTCACGACTTTGGAAGCTACTACTCAAACTTTGGAAGAATATACCAAAAAGCTACAACTTCAGTATCAAAAATTAAAAAGAATGAGCGATAATAAAAAACAAAGACAAAGATTAGCAGGCATCCATCTTTGGAAATAAAATCTATGAAAATAATCGGTCATATCGTCGGTATTAACGGCCAAGTAGCTCAAGTTGAGTTCAAAGAAAACTTCCCTAAGTTACATGAGTTATTAGTGTTGGAAAAAAATCCCCATATCCAGTTTGAAGTCTACTCCTCGTCTCAAAATCATCGGTTCTATTGTTTTATTTTAGTGGACAGTTCTGAAATTAAACAGGGTGATAAGGTCATCGGCACTGGTGAGTGTTTACAGATAGCTGTTGGCAAAAAAATCTTAGGCAAAGCTATTGATATTTTTGGCACTGCTCATAATGACCCCACTTGGCAAGCTGATGCCTTTCGGCCAATTTTCTCAGATAGCTTTTTACCTTTAGAAGATGTCCAGCTACATACTAAATTGATGATGACTGGGATTAAAGCACTTGATTTCTTCTCCCCGATGTTAGCGGGAGGCAAGATGGGACTATTTGGTGGAGCTGGGGTAGGTAAAACCATTTTATTAACTGAATTAATGAATAATGTGGTGGTAAAAAATCATCATCAAACAAAAAATGATTTTGTGTCAGTCTTTGGAGCTGTGGGGGAAAGATCGCGTGAAGCTCAAGAATTAATTGAAAGTCTGCAGGATGCTAAGGTTTTAGATAAAACTGCCATTATCATTGGCCAAATGGGTGAAAATCCTAGCATCAGATTTAGGACGGCTTTTGCTGCCGCCCGGGTAGCAGAATACTTCCGCGATGAACAACAAACTGATGTGCTATTTTTCTTAGATAATATGTACCGTTTTGCTCAAGCTGGATATGAATTATCTACTTTAATGCACCAAATCCCTTCTGAAGATGGTTACCAGCCGACGCTACCTTCAGAAATTGGTGAGTTACATGAACGGCTCTCCTCGTCTCATCAGGCCAGTATTAGTTCCATTGAAGCAATTTTTGTTCCTTCTGATGATCTAAGTGATTACGCCATTAAAACGAGTTTTTCTTATTTTGATACCACCGTAGTATTATCTAGAGATATTTACCAGCAAGGCCGCTACCCAGCCATTGATATTTTGCAGTCAAATTCAGTTGCCCTCAACCCAGAAATTGTCGGGGAAAAACATTATGAATTATTTTTAGCTAGTAAAAAAACTCTGGAAACTGCTCGTAGCCTAGACAGAATTGTCTCTTTAATTGGTGAAGAAGAGCTATCGCCCAGTGATCGAGCAACATATAAGCGAGCCCAATTAATAAAAAACTACATGACTCAAAAATTCCATGTCGTTGCGCAACAAACTAACCAGCCGGGTGATTTTATCAAACTGAATCAAGTTTTGGATGATATGGAACAAATTTTAGCTGGGAAATATGACGATTTAGCACCAGAAAAATTCTTATATATTGCTGCGATTGAAACTTAAACAATTGCATACCTCTGGCTGAAGTTTTATTTAATAACACAAAAAAAGCCTCCCGTTTAACCAGGAGGCTAAAGCGAAGGTAACTTAATAGTCTCTTTCAGCCAGCAAAGTAGCCAGTGGCACTCCAAATATGGGATGCCAAGTCTTCTGGTTGGCTAAGCGAAATTTCCACAAATTGTCTCCAATTTTGGTGAAGACAACTGGATCAATTCGCCAATGATTGACAACTATTAGTTTCAGCTCTTCCCCAGTTGGCAAGAGTGAGCCTATATCAATCGCGGGCATATCTTGGGCTGAATTTCCTGGTGTGGAAATCCCAACTTGCAGTGCTTTCCAAACCGGGATCAACTCTGGATGTACCTGAAAAAAATCTGCTTCATTTTCAGGTAAATCTTTGATCGCCGCTACTGCCATCGCAAAAGTTATACTTTTGTTCACCTTTTCATCCTTGAGAAACTAAGCCAACGATTGAGGTATTATAACAAATCTCCTCCTGGGGTTACCCCAGGAGGAGAAAATTTAGGCGATGGTTGGCAGTAACACTACCAAGTCTTCGCCATGAGCTGGTACCCAGTATCCTGGCTGCCAGCACTGATTGTGGTACTGCCACTTGCCATTGGGCAGTTTTTTGAAGACCAAGGTTGATGAAGCTAAACCCATCAACAACTTGGCCTCCAACATAGTGGGAAGCTGGGAATCAAAATCCAGTGACGGCATCCCCAGATTGGAAAATCCCGTCTTACTGATGCCATGCTTGGCTAATTCCCGAACCACTGCCAATTCTTCAGGCTCGGTTTCATAGTTGTAACTCGAGCCTACAATTTCCACTGCCTGTGCGAAATTCATTCTTTACTCCTCGAGTGAAAGATTCGAAAAACAGGTCATTATAAACCTATAAAAGAATATAGTCAATATTATAAGACTCTAACGCAATACGTCAGAACCTTTGCAACATAATTGAGAAATAAAAAGAGAGGTGTCAAACTTTTACTGCGAAGTAAGAAGAAAGGACACCTCTCGCAGATTCTATATTTATACTGTAATAGATATCTTTTCAAGACTAGCTCACGCATATTACAGCACCGCATTTCAGCAAAATACTAGTTTTTTGGTTATCCTTCAAGCACAAAAATATTTCGGATTTGAATTTGAGCTGGTTCAAACTGACAATGGTCATGAATTTGGTCAGACATTTCAATCAAAACTACTTGAAAATAACATAGCTCTTCGTCATTCAAGAGTTCGCAAACCCAACGATAATGCTCACGTTGAACGGTTTAACCGAACTCTTCAAGAAGAATGTTTTAAAGGAAAACCAATTGATGAAAAATATTTAAACAAAAAAATACAAAAATATTTACGATACTACAATAACGAACGTTTGCACCTCTCTCTTAATTGTCAATCTCCTAGAGATTATGTTGCAAAGGTGCTGAAGTAACTACGTATAGTTTTACTTTTCAGGTAAGACGTCGTAGATATTTTACAAATTATGAGATATACCACCTTCTGGATTTCCAGGAGGTGGTAAGTTATAAATAGGCAGTAACTAAGACTTAGTAGTCCGCAGCCAAGAGAATTGGCAAGGCAACGACCATCAGCAAAACTGGCAATGATTGACCTTTTTGCCAATATAACCACTTTGCTTCCCCTAGCTTTTTAAAGGTACCGCCACCAAATCGGTTTGCAACTAAAATGATAGCCAGTGCTTCTTCTTCAGTTGGTAAAAACGACTCAGGAGCAAACTGAGGCATACCTGGTTGAGATTGCCCAGAGACGGAAATGCCCTCATTGAGCAATAGCCAGAGTCCTTTTAACTCTGGGTTAACCGCAAAGAACTGAACTTCGTCTTCCGGTTGATATTTAATAGCCGGAATTTCCAGTGCCATCTTAATAGTGAGATTTATCACTTTTTACATCCCTATCTAACTCAACCGACGGATGCTAAGGATTATATCATAAAGACCCCCTGATTTTATTCAGGGGGTCTAAGCTTAAAGTAAAATTAAATTATTTAGACAACTCTAATCTATCAATTAATTTTTGATATCTTTCCACACTCTTTGAGCTTAAGAAGTTAAGTAATCTTCTTCTTTTAGCTACCTGTTTTAACAACCCTCTTCGAGAGTGGTTATCTTTTTTGTGTTTAGACAAATGTTGAGTTAACTCTTGAACTGAAGCAGTTAATAAGGCAATTTGAACTTCTGGTGATCCAGTGTCGCCTTCGAAAAGAGCGAAGTCTTTAATTATTTGATTTTTTTGTGGCTTTGTTAATGCCATATGGTATTCTAGTTTCACTAAAAGTGAAACGTCCTTCCCTTAATTCTCGAGTTTATACCAGAGAATAAAGTAACCTATTAATATTTATTAGAACCGTATTTTACAAAAAATTAGCTAATAATACAAGTTGAATTGAAAAATCAATGATTATTGATCAATTATATATCTTCGTCTTGAATTTTATAGGCAATAATAATATCACCCACTTGAAAATCTAATTTTCTGTTTTTGAAAGTCATCCCAAATTCGTTTTTGGCTTTAACTTCGACAATTTCTTCTTTGCCATGCATCATTGATTTGACCACTGGATTAGCAATGATCTGATCATTTCTTTTTAGATGGAACAAATCATGTTTTTTAATTTGCCCAGTTTTGACTTTACACCCAGCAATCTTTTCACCCTTCATAGTAAATGTCTGGACAACTTCAGCTTCACCCAGCACCACTTCGTCAATAGTTGGCTCCAAAAGCTTGAGCATTTGTTTTTGTAAATCTTCAATTAAATGGTAAATAACGTCATAAAACTTAATTTTGACGCCTTCGTTTTTAGCCAACTCTTTAATTCTTTTAGAGATTTTAACTCTAAAAGCTAGGATACTAGCTCCAGATGTTTTCGCATAGCCAATGTCATTCTCATTAACGTCCCCCACACCTGCGTCAATTAATTCGACACTTTCTTGATCTAAATTCTGTTCAATAGCTTCAAGGGTACCTTCAACATCAGCTCTGATGATTAATTTTAGTTTAGGTTTTTCTTCAAGTATTTGACCGAAATCAAAATCACCAAATTCTAAATCTTCATCTGTTTTGACTTCAGTTTCTGCCACTACTTCGTAGTTAGCACTTTGATCTTTGATGATACTGCCCACACTAGGAACACTTTTCAGACCAATTATTTCCGCTGGGCAACCTGGGGTGACATCGCTAAGAGCTTTACCATTTTCATCAAACAAGCCTCTAACTCTGCCAGTGATCGTATCACCATCAGTAATATCTTGGCGAACTTTTAAAGTCCCTTGCTGGACAATGACGCTAGCAACTGGGCCACGTTTAGCGTCCATAGTAGCTTCAATCACCACCGCTTTAAGTGGAGCTTGGCTATCAGCGGTCAATTCATTCAGTTCAGCAGTCACAGCAATAGTATCAAGTAATTTATCTACTCCTTTACCACTTTTAGCTGATAACTCAATCACATCTACACTGCCACCATAACCTTGTACCAAAATTCCTTGCTCTGCTAATTGGCCTTTAGCCATATCTGGATAAACATCCGGCAAATCAATTTTATTGATGGCCACAATCACCGGGACATTAGCTTGTTTGATGTGACGAATGGATTCAATAGTTTGAGGTTTGACCCCATCATTAGCAGCTACCACTAAAACCACAATGTCAGTGATTTGCGCTCCCCGCTCTCTCATTTTATTGAAAGCAGCATGACCTGGGGTATCAATGAAGGTCATTTTTTTACCATTAAATTCAATTTGGTAAGCACCAATATGTTGAGTAATGCCACCGGATTCACTAGCTTGAACCTTAGTTTTTCTAATGTAATCAAGAAGTGAGGTCTTACCATGGTCGACATGACCCATGATAGTCACGACTGGTGGTCTAATTTCGTTTGCCATAAATTTGTTGATTATTCTGCTTGTTTAAGCTGCTACTACTTTTTCAGTTGGCTTTGAGTTTAAGATACTCGCCTGTTCTTCTTTTTCAAATCTTTCCACATACTTTTTCAAAATCTCAACTTGATCGGCTTCCAGTTTAGCCTCTTCTTGCCATTTTTTACTAAACCTAGCTAAATCTGAAGCCGTGGTTAGTTTATGATAAACTAAAAATTCTCTGGTTTCAGGAGTTAAACCTTCAAAAGTATCGATTTCGTATTCTTCTTGGCCGGTCACTTCAGATTCAACCTTACCTGATGCAGATTTAACGGTAATTTGAAAATCTGTCAACTTAGCAGCTAATCTGACATTTTGACCATTTCGGCCAATAGCTAAAGATAATTGATCATCGGGAGCAGTCACCACTGCTTTATTCTTTTTATCATTAATCTCAATAGCTAAACTCTCAGCTGGAGCTAGAGCAGCTCTTAGGAACAAGACTTTATCTTCAGCATAAGGAATAATATCAATTTTTTCATTGTTTAGCTCTTTGATCACTTCTTGAACTCGAACCCCTCTTTGTCCGACACATGAACCAACTGGATCAACGCCTTCTTGAGTGGATCTAACGGCCATCTTGGTTCTAACGCCTGCTTCACGAGCAATATCAACAATTTCCACAGAACCAGAAGCCACTTCCGGAACTTCTCTTTCAAAAAGTTTGACAACTAAGGCTTTGTCAGCTCGAGAAACGATGATTCTTTGTCCCTTGTGGGTATCTCTAATAGCTTTAATCATGACTGATAATCGAGAATTCATTCGATAGAATTCACCTCTCATTTGATCTTCTGGAGGCATGTATCCTTGACCACGACCAATGTCGAAAACTACAGTTCGACCATCCATTCTCAAAACTTGACCGGTGACAACTTCACCAATTCGATCTTCATAATCAGCAATGACTTGTTCTTTTTCTGATTCTCTAATTTTTTGTAAAACCACCTGTTTAGCAGTTTGAGCGGCAATACGACCAAACCCGGCTGGGGTGACATCAATAGCTTTCTTGTCATCCCATTCTAAAATTTCTTCAGTTTCTTCATCAATCTTGGTAACTGGAGCTTTATATATTTTTGATTCGCCACTTTCCTCATCAACCTGAGCATAGTAATACATACTCTCTTCAAGAGGACCAAATTGTTTTCTAAAAGCTGATACTAAAGCTTGACGAATGGCTTCATAAATAGCTTCTTTAGGAATCTTTCTCTCGGTAGCAATTTGAGTGATAGCCGAAGCAAATTCTGTTCTGGCTACTTTAGATGCATTTGACATAAATCTTTCCTTTTATCAGCTAAAAGAGGCTTGTCTTTAGCTTTGCTGCTCTACTTAAACACATTTTTGATAAACTTGAAGTTTTAAAAAACCAAAAAGTAAGTAAAGTAGCTTGTTTTCTACTATTATTTTAAAAAATGTAACAAAAAAGGACTGCCTCAACCGCGTCCTTCTCCATTACCAATCAACAAGAAAGATTATACACCAATTTGCTCGAAAAAGTAACTTCTAAATCAGCAGTATTAAAATTATTCTTGAGCAAATTCTTTTAGGAGTTGTTTTTGTTTATTAGTTAATTTTTCCGGGACATCAATAATTAGTCTGACATACAAATCACCTTTACCTCGACCTTGCAGCTGAGTGATGCCCTCTCCCCTTAGTCTAATTAAACTGTGGGATTGAGCACCCGGGCGAATTTTTAACTTGAGTTTGCCAATTAAGGTAGGTATTTCGATGGTGCCACCCAAAGTAGCCGTGACAAAATCTAAATGCTGATCTAAGTAAACATCGACCCCATCTCTCTTAAACCTTTTATCTGGTCTAACATTAATAGTGATGTCAAATTCATCAAATCTTATTCTGGTACCATCATCAGCTCCAGCTGGGATATTAATTTTCTTTTTTTTGCCATCAATCTGAACTTCTTTTTTAACTCCCAAGACCGCTTCCATAAACTCAATAGTTAGCGAGTATCGGGGACGTGCTTTACGACCAAAACCACCGCCAAAAATGGATTCAAAAATCTCAAAAGGATCATCAAAATCCATGTTGCCAAAAGGATTCGCTCCTCCAGTTGAATATGTATAAGTAAATGGGCCTTGCCCAAAACCACCACCAAAAGGGTTGCTTCCCATACCACTGGCAGGATCAAAAGCGGCATGACCAAATTGGTCATAAGTTTGTCTTTTCTTATCATCAGAAAGTACTTGGTAAGCCTCATTAATTTCTTTAAATTTGCTTTCCGCTCCCTCTTCTTTATTTTTATCAGGATGGTACTTTAAAGCCATCTTCCGGTAAGCTGATTTAATCTCATTTTTACTGGCTGATTTTTCCACTCCTAAGATTTCGTAGTAATCACGTTTAGTTGGCATAGTAAATTCTCAATAATTATTTTCTCTAACTTCAAAAATATAAATTTAATTACAAATTAAGTCATGTTGACACTCACAATGCACACAATTCTAACAACATAAGATCGTAAAGTCTAGCAGTCATTTTATATGATTGCTAAGATACAAATCAATCAGTTTGATCAGAAAATTTCAACCACACCACCCCCATGACCAAAGTAATTAAACTGATCATCGCCCCCAAATATAATAGCTGCGGTTGGTAACTAAATTTAATTTGGTGAATACCAGGTTGAAGTTCAATTTTGCGCTTTCCTTGATCATTAATAACTTCAACTTTATGCCCATCAACTTCAGCTACAATGTCGCTGTCATAGCGATCAGCTACGATTAAATAATGACTATTCTCTTGGGTCTTAACCTCAAATTTCAGGCTATTGGGGGTTTCCTGAAAATTATTAAGCTCTAAAGCTTGGTCATTCTCATCTCTAAATCTAGGTTTAGCTGGTAATTGATAAAGTCGGAAGCGGCCATCTTGTTTAAGTAGCGGTTGAGGTAAGTCGTCAGTTTCCAACTTAAACCAGCTATCCACTAAATAATAACCCACGGCCCAATCAGCCAATGCAGGATCATCAATCTTAACCTGGTCAATAAAATTAATCCGGGTTTGATCACTTTTTTGCCAAATTGAGGCATAGTCTTGAGGCAAAAGGGTAGTGTAGCCATGAACGGTAGGAACAGATTTAGTGATATTCCAATCTAGGGTCAAACCTTGTCGTAAATTGATGGCATGATTAAAGTCCTGCAGCTCCTGTTTGTCGACAAAAGAATCGGAAAATGGGGCTCTTACCACCATCGCTTCCCAATATGAACCAAAGTCAGTATAGGGCACATTAGAATTTCTGGTCAGTAACCGACTTTGAAAACCTAGCTGTTGGCCCATGACTTGCCCCTGTTCAAGGTTAATCTGAGACCAGCTGGGATAGATATCTTGGGGAGCAAAGAAAAAATTACCTTGAGTGTTAAATACTAAATCTAAGCCAATGACTAAAATTAACAACTTAGTTTTTTTTCTAAGTAATGAAAATATAGCTATGATAAAAAAGACAAAATTAAATAATAAATTTTGACTAATCATTTGAGCAATCGCTTGGTCTCGAACTAAGTTGTGAAAGTTACTGGCAGTTAAACGATTACTTACAAGGTTGTCAGCCACTAGCCAAATTTGATCAAATTGCCACCTAGAAAACAGCCACAATAAACCAATGGCCACTAAGCTCAAACCTAACATCATCCCCCAGAAACGTGTCAGCTTGGGTAGCTTTGTCAAAAAAATTAATTGAGCCACATATAAAGATAAAAACAAACTAGTTAAAATTAACACCATACTGGGATATCGACCAATCTTGAAAAACGGAATTAAGTTTTGAATCAATTGAAACCCTGGTAAGTTACTGCCTAAAGAGAAGACTAAGCTAATGACAGTAAAACCAATAAAAAAAGCATCAAGCTTCGTTCTTTGCTGCCAGTTTTTAAGTTTAATAGCGATCATCAATAATCCGAGCCAAGTTAAATAAAAAACCATATTTGGCTGACCACTCCAAGCAGGTCCCCATTTAATTCCTAAGCTCGGGTTATCAAAAATGTAAGGCAGCACCATTTTTAAAGTCATGACTGGATCAAGGGAACCCACACCAGCCTGCTCAACAGTTTGTAACATTCGCGTAGATTTCAGTAGCAAGTCAGCAAAAGGCAACCAAATTAAAGCTGAGAGCATTACTGTCCAACAAGCTGTTTGTAACCAGCTAGTTAACCACTTAAACCAACCATTCTTTTTAACAAAGAACAAAGAAAACAAGACACTAGCTAAAATGGCATAAACCACATGTTGCGGATACCCGCCGGCAAATTGGAAAAACACTGCCAATGAAAAATAAAATCTAGTAGCTTTTTTTTCAGTTAGAAGCAATCCTAGACCTACAATCCAAGGTAACCAAACTAGAGACTGAACTGTAGACAAATTGTTAATGCTACCGGTTAACTGAGTGGAAAAAACCCACAAAATACTGGATACAATTGCAATGTTTTGTTTTTTGAAAACCTTGAGGGATAAAAACATCATTCCCATCCAACTAACAAACAAGTTAAGAACCACCGTTAAATTTAAAGCTATAGCCGGATGAAAAATGGCAAATAAAAGAGTCGAAGGATAAAAAACAGATTGATTAACGTCCCCAGCCCAAGGTAGACCAGCTAGGATGTAAGGATTCCACAGCGGCAAAATATTTTGTTTAAGCCAGAAGGCGGTGAAGATTTTACCAGGAACCATTAGCGAATAATTATCACCAAAGATTAAAGTTTTTCCTAACAACATTGGCCAAAATCTAACTAGAGAAAATAGCACAAACCAAGACAGAGCCCATTTTTTACCAAACTGAAAAATTAGTTTCATAAACTGTTAATAATTAAGGTAATAATTTCATACCCACGATCACCTTCAAAGCATCAATCCCATCTCTCCAAGTAATTTTTTTACCCTCATCAAAATCTCGACCGACATAAGAAATTGGCACTTCAAAAATTTTCACTCCCTTTTTAAGTAACTTACAGGTAATTTCCGGCTCCATATCAAAGCTGTTAGATTCTAATTTCAAATCTTTAAGCACTTTAGTGGGCATCAATTTATAACAAGTTTCCATATCTGAAAGGGTGGTGTTATACAAAATATTAATCACCATATTTAAAAAATGATTACCCAACCGATGCCAAAATAATAAATTAGAATGAGGACCTAAAAATCTTGAACCATACACTATATCAACCCGACCCCTTTTAATGGGATCAATTAAAGCCTCAATATCCCTAGGGTCATATTCCAAGTCAGCATCTTGGATGAGCACATAATCCCCAGTCACACTTTCCAGTCCTTTTCTAACTGCACTACCTTTACCCCCATTTTTCTTGGAAATTAATTTTATTTTATTGCTTTTTATCCTTTTGATTTTAGCCACAGACTTATCAACAGAACCATCATCCACGACAATGATTTCTTTAACAGCTCTGACATCGATCAGTTTATTTAAAATGGTGGAAATTGTTTTTTCTTCGTTATATACCGGAACAATGACGGATAGTTTCATAAACTCCTAAATCTATGATGATATTACTTTTATCAGACTAATAAACTAAACACAGTATTATCAAGAAAATGGCGGTTGTCAACTAATAAGGGGGACTTAAGTCCCCCTTATCTATTTTTAATAACAATTACAACTTAATAATTGGCAATTACTGAAGTTAATTAACTACCTCTCCCTCTTCAGCCTCGTTATCTTTTTTATCTTCTTTTGGCTTATCTTTATCTAAATCTACTTCCACCTTTTGGTCTCCAGTTGGTGGTTGTTGATTCATCACTTGAGCAATCTTTTGGGCTGAGTTAAGGGTGTCATCAGTAGCTTTTTTCAATTCTTCAGCAGTGGCATCTGGGTTTTGAGCCATCTCTTGAAGTTTTTTAACATTCTCTTCAATGGTTTCTTTGTCTTTTTTATCTAACTTGTCACCATATTCTTTGAGTTGTTTTTCTAGTTCAAAAGCCACACTACTAGCTTGATTTCGACTTTCTGCTAATTCTTTCTTTCTCTTATCTTCATCAGCATGCTTTTCTGCTTCCATCTTCATTTTTTCTACTTCTTCATCAGAGAGGTTAGTAGAATTTTGAATAGTGATTTTTTGCTCTTTGCTAGTGTTTTTATCTTTAGCTGTGACATTTAAAATACCATTGCTATCAATATCAAAGGTCACTTCAATTTGAGGCATCCCACGGTGTGCTGGAGGGATACCATCAAGGATAAATCGACCCAAAGATTTATTATCCACAGCCATCTCTCTTTCCCCTTGTAAGACATTGATTTCCACCTGAGTTTGATTATCTCCAGCGGTGGAAAACACCTGAGATTTACTAGTGGGGATGGTGGTATTTCGCTCAATTAGAGGAGTTCTGACCCCGCCTAGAGTTTCCAGTCCCAAGGTCAAAGGTGTCACGTCCAGCAAAACCACATCGTGAACATCGCCACCAATAACTCCGGCTTGAATAGCGGCCCCAATAGCAACAACTTCATCGGGATTAACACCTTTGTGAGGTTCTTTGCCAAAGAAGTTTTTGACTACTTCTTGAACTTTGGGCATTCTGGTCATACCACCAACTAAAATAACTTCATCAATATCTTTAGTAGCTACCCCGGCATCTTTAAGAGCGGCTTTAACTGGAGTAATACTTTTTTGGATTAACTCATCAACTAGCTCTTCTAACTTAGCTCTAGTGAGAGTCATAGTTAGATGGAGAGGTTGACCATTATCACCTTGAGTGATAAAGGGCTGATTAATCTCTGATTGGGCAGCACTAGATAGTTCAATCTTAGCTTTCTCAGCAGCCTCTTTGATGCGCTGTAAAGCTTGAGGGTCTTTAGAAAGATCTTTGCCAGAATCTTTTTTAAATTCCCCAATGATCCATTCAATAATGATGTTATCAAAATCATCTCCACCCAGGAAGGTATCACCATTGGTAGATTTAACTTCAAATACTCCTTCACCAATCTCCAAAATGGAAATATCAAAAGTACCACCGCCCAAGTCATAAACAGCAATGGTGGCACTTCCCTTTTTGTCTAATCCATATGCTAATGCTGCAGCTGTTGGTTCATTAACAATTCTCTCTACTTTAAGTCCGGCGATCTCACCAGCCTGTTTGGTAGCTTGTCTTTGACTATCATCAAAGTAAGCAGGAACAGTGATGACTGCTCGGGTCACTTCACCGCCTAAATAGCTTTCAGCGTCAGCCTTGGCTTTGGCTAAAATTTTGGCGGAAATTTCTTGAGGGGTATACTTTTTACCTTCAATTTCCACCACTGCCATCCCATCTTTGCCCTCAACAATGTCATAGGCGACGTGTTTAATAGCCGCTTGAACTTGAGGACTTTTAGCTTTTCGACCCATAAATCTTTTGACTGAGTTAACAGATTTTTTGGGATTTAGAATCATTTGTCTTTTGGCAGTATCACCCACCATGACTTCATCACCTTTAAAAGTGACGATCGAAGGGAAAGTGTTTCTCCCTTCAGCTGTAGCAATAATTTTAGGTGAACCACCTTCCATCACGGCTACTGCCGAATTGGTAGTTCCTAAATCGATACCGATAATTTTGCCTGTATTTGACATATTATTTCTCCGATAGTTAATTTCTACTTACTATTACTTTCTAAATTAGCTAACTACTACTTTGGCATGTCTGATGACTTGCCCATTTAAAAGATAACCGCTTTTTCGTACTTGCTTGACCACTAGCTCAATATCTGGTTTGCTTTGGTCTAAATTCTCGACTACTTCCATGGTATTAACATCAAATTTCTCACCCTCTGCTTTAATTTTCTCCACCCCAAATTGAGAAAGCAGATTATTAAACTGAATGACCACCATATCAAGTCCCGGGTCTTTAATTTGTTTAGCAGCTAGCTCTAAATTATCAAGCGGCTCAAGTAAGCTCAACACAATTTCCAAATTGGCTAGCTTAGCGGTTTTGATTCGGTCTTCTTGAGTTCTTCGCAGTAGATTCTGATAGTCTGCTTGAGCTCGTAAAATAGTTTCTTGTGCTGACTTTAGCTGAGAAGCTAGATCAGGACCTGATGATTGGGGTTTTTTATCATCATGAGATTTGTGCATATATATTGATTTGCTTTCTAAAAAATATTAACAGTTCTTGAAATTATGCTTCTTTTTTCGCATACTCTTCCATCAAGGCCTTGATGTATCTCATCAGGGGGAAAACATATGGATAATCAAAACGAGCAGAACCAATCACACCAAAATGGCAACTAATTTCTTCAGTATTAATGCCCATATAGATCATCCCTACTGGATCTAAAAAGTGATTACCCAACTCAGAGCCATAAACAACTCTGATTTGATCTTCATTAGCATAATTGCCAAAAATTTCTTCAAGTAAGGGAATTTCTTCAATTAAGGTCAAAACATGTCTCATCACATCGATATCAAAAAACTCCGGCATTGCCAAAAGATTGGAATAACCGGCATGATAAAGTTGTTTATCCTCAGTTAAAATAATCCCTAAAGAATGAGTTTTGTCAGCTAAAATTCTGCTCACCTCTTGTAATAAAATACTGTTCTGTTTCTTGTTGCGCCAAACTTTTTCTTTAGCGGAAACTTCATCAGCTACGGTTAATTCTTTTTCCTTCATTAACTCATTCACAAACAACTTCATAGCTAAAGGCGTAGGCGCTCGACCAGCACTACTGTGACCTTTTTTTAGATATCCTTGTTTGGTTAAGTAAACCATTTCGTTACGAATAGTGGCTGGAGAAACGCCAATGTTAAATTTTTTATCAATGGTATCAGAACCCACTGCTTCAGCCGTATCAATAAACTCCTCGATCACAGCTCTAAGGATTTGAACTTGTCGGGCGGATAAATCAATCATATTTTTCCCATTAGATGAGTAATATTAACTAGCAGCTAGATTGTTCAATTGCCAGCATCTTAGCAAATATAACGTCTGTTTGCTAATGTGTCAAGAATGTTTTGCTAAACTCAAAAATAACTCAACTACTAGCGACACAGCCACAATTTCTATATACTTTATTTATGCTTAAGCAGCCCCAAAATCTTTATGCTAAAAAAAGGCTACCTATATTTGCTGGTATCTTTTTTATTGTTTTAACTATCGCCATGACTTTATTCTCAGTGACTCAATTGTCAGTGATAAGGGAGTTCTTTTCTAGAGCTTCAGGTGAAACTGCTAACTTAAAAGTAAATACCATTGGTGTTATTGGTACCATGCCTAGACCTTGGCGAAATTTAGCTCAAGGTGGTGAAGATCATGCTTGGCGAATTCAGCCGATCCAAAATCAAGTTAATGCCCTTCACCCAGCTTACATTAGACTCGATCATATTTATGATTTCTACGATATCGTTAAAGGAACACCCGGCAACATTACTTTTGACTTTTCTAAATTTGATCAAATCTTAGATGATATTAAAGCAACTGGAGCCACACCATATATAGCTCTTTCTTATATGCCCCCTGTAATTAGCAGTGGTAGCATTACCGATCCTCCAGTTAATTGGAGTGATTGGCAATTAACTATCCAAAAAACTATTGAACATGTCAGTGGTACTAGAAATACCCCGGATGTTTATTATGAGGTTTGGAATGAACCTGACTTGTTTGGTAATTGGAAATATTATGGTGACCGCAATTACTTAACCCTTTATGATTATGCTGCCCGAGGGGCGGCCAATGCTCGAGTCAACCAATCATATAAATTTGGTGGCCCAGCAATTACAGCTTTATACAAAAACTGGTTTGATGCCATGCTTAAATATGCTGTGAATAATAATGTTAGACTGGATTTCTTTTCTTGGCATCATTACACCAATGACATTGATCAATACAAAAAAGATATGATTGAAGTCCGTAACTGGGTCCAAGCATATCCACAAAAAGAGCCTACTCTTGATTTTCATATCACTGAGTGGGGTCATGATAGTAATAATCACTCTGGTTATGATAATAACTATGCTGCGGCCCACACTGTGGCTGGAGCTATTGAAATGGTCGGGGTGATTGAAAAAGGGTTTGTTTTTGAAATTCAAGACGGTAAAGATCCTCAGGGTCAAGCTAACTGGGGCCGATGGGGATTAATTACTCACAACGATTTTGGGGCTAATACCAAACCAAGGTACAAAGGGCTAAAGATGCTAGATAAAATCGGCAATCAAAGATTACAAATCTTAGGTAAAGGATCTTGGGTGAAGGCTTTAGCGGGGATGGATGATCAAGGTACCATCCAAGTAGTGATTGCTAACTTTGATCAGTACGGTAAACATGCTGAATCGGTACCACTCACCTTTGATAATATTGAACCAGGTAGTTATCAAATCACTAAAGAATTTTTAAGTGGTCAAAAACAACAAGACAAAGTCGCGACCACTGCTGCTCAACTACAAATCTTGGTGCCAATGACCCCCAATAACGTAGCGGTGATTGAAATGAAAAAGAGTCAATAAACCTCAGAATCTAAACAGATGCTTTACTCTGGTCGGTGAGTTGTCACAAAGTTAGCAATTTCTTTTTTAAATCTTGGCGTACTAAATTTAAGTGCCTGTTGATGAATTTGCTGAGGATCAAATTTTATTTTAGTAAACCTTTGAATCGCTTTGGTTAAGCCTGCTTCTGTTAACTGGTCAAACAAAACTCCGGTAACACCATCAATCACTGTTTCTTTCGGTCCTCCCGAATTATGAGCAATCACGGGTACCGCGTGCCCCATAGCTTCAACTGGAACAATGCCAAAGTCTTCATCTTTAACCGGGAAAATCAAACCTTTAGCGCCCTGGTAAACCTGATTGAGATTATAGTCATCAACTGAACCTAATAACTCCACAGTTTCTCCCGCAATTTGCTTTAACTGATCCATCATTGAGCCAGTCCCAACGACCTTGAGTTTAAGCTGTAATTTGTTAGCTACCTTGACTGCTAACTCAGGATGTTTAGAAAAAGCTAACCTACCCACATAAAGATAATAATCGGCGTTGGAATTTTTTTGAGTCGATAGTTTTTCCGCCACATTCACTGGTGGGTAAATAATGGTGGAATCTTTACGATAATATTTTTGAATTCTTTTTTGCACCTCATGAGAATTAGCGATAAAGTAATCAACCTGTTGAGAAACGTTATAATCCACTACTCTAAGATAATGATTGATTAGGGTGCCCACCAACCGAATAATTGGATTCTTTTTCCAGTTGGTTTGCGTGGTGTAACCATATAAAGCTCGAGGAGGAGTGTGACAGTAACTAATGTGAATAGCATCTGTTCTTTTTTTAATCGCCTTAGCAAAATACATGTTTGAAGAACTGAGAATCACATCATATTCACTCATATCAAAAGCACTAAAAAATTTAGGGGCAAAAAGACGAAGAGGAGAGTAAATAATTTTATACAAGGGGATTTTAGTAATAAAACTTTGTCTGATATCCCAACCGGCAAACTTTTGGGCGTGAATCCCAAGCGCTTTTTGATCAAAAAAGGCCACATAAACTGGAGCTTGAGGGTAAAGAGCATGTAACTCTTCAAGTACTCTTTCAGCTCCACCGTACACTTGTAAATAATCATGGACTAAGGCAATTTTCATAAAGTTATATATCTATTATATCTTCTGATATTAGAATAAAGCATTTTGTAACCCCAACTCAAAATCATCGGCTGGGAGTAATTTAGCTAAAGACCTAAAACCGAATTGTTCAAACAATTCTAAAATTTGTTCTTTGTCATAGCCAGACACTTTACAGGAGGGAAGGTCTAATTTAATTGGAACATCCAGCTCAATTTGAGCTAACTGTTGACTAAGTAGAGCACTTTGTTTACCTTCAATCAATTTGGTTAGTAACCCCCCTTTAAGCAGCGGATGATTAACATTGCCTTGCTGAGCTAACTCAACTTGGTCATACAACTTTTCCAAAGTTTCAAACTCTACTAGTAATTTTGCCGCTGACTTGGGACCAATGCCTTTAATCCCTGGAATGTTGTCTGAGCTGTCACCCATCAAAGCTTTCAGATCCACTATTTGATCTGGTCTAACTCCCATTTTAACTTTAACTGCCTGACTATCATATTCCGCTGCTTCAATTTTACCTCGACTGGGTAACCAAACTTTAATGCCATCTTGAACTAACTGGAAAATATCTCTATCTCCGGTCACAATCACGACCTCTTTTTTTTGACCTTTAGCTTGTAGCGCTAAAGTGCCAATTAAATCATCAGCTTCAAAACCATCAATTTCAAACTGGGGAATGTTTAGTTTTTCTACTACTTCTTTAATCATTCCCACTTGAGGCTTTAGGTCATCAGGCATTTCTTCACGATGAGCTTTATAGTCTTTAAATTCCTTATGCCTAAAGGTGGGAGTCGGATGATCAAAAGCCACGGCCATGTATTTAGGATCTAAATCCCGAATAGCGGTCAACAGAATCCTGGTAAAGCCATAAACGGCATTGGCCAGTTTACCATCAGGGGTAGTCAGGTCAGGTAGAGCGTGATAGGCTCGATAAATCACAGCATGGGCATCAACAAGCAAGAATAAACCATCTTTAGACATATGAACTTATTTTTTTTCTTTAATATCATTATCTGACTTAACCATAAAATTACTCTGTTTTCTTAATTCTTCCATCATCTCTTCGAGTCGATCAACTCTTTCAAACAGTCGATTCCAAAAAAATTCATCCTGGCTGCGATTAACATAAGAGCCAATAATACCCACGATAATACCAAAAAGCATTGAACCAATTAACATCAAGACTAGCGCCATACTTCGACCAGCCAAACTAATTGGCGTTACATCGCCATAGCCAACTGAGGTGATCGTCTGAATTGACCAATAGACCCCATCAAACCAAGTATTAAATCGAGGATTATTAGCGTTTCTTTCAATTGGAGCCGTTATTAAGCCAATGATGATAGCAAAAATAACTAGCCCTAAGATCATTTGGCGGAATTTTTTTTGTTTCAGTAATCTCTTACTTAGCGGTATTGAAGGAATCATATGTAAAAGTATAGAACAAAAAAGTTAAAAGAATAAAGCAGTAAGATCAGCCGCGTTATTTATTACTTAAATCAATTTTAGACTTTTGAATTCCCACAATTTTGGTAAATTGCTCGGTATCAAGTGTTTCCACTTTTAATAGCTCTTCAGAGACAGCCACTAATTGCTTTTTATATTTCTTGAGCATCTCTTCAGCTTTCTTGACACCTACCTGGATTATTTTAGCGACCTCATCATCCACTCGCTCTTGTAATCGATCAGAAATCTTGATTGGATCTCCCCAAGATTTGTTGTAACTATCAGTTTCGTAAATTGGGCTCATCCGGACAGGACCCAAATCACTCATGCCATAATCAACAACCATGGCTTGAGCAATTTTAGTAGCTCGATCAATATCGGAAGATGCTCCCGCGGTTAACTCATTAAAGATTAAAGTTTCGGCGGCTCTGCCACCAAGTAAAACTGCTATTTCATCAACCAGTTCAGATTTAGTGGTTTGTAATTTATCTTTTTCTGGTGGGGTTAAAGTAAAGCCTAAAGCACGACCACGAGAGACAATCGAGATTCGGTGAACCGGATCGGCAAAAGGACTTAAGTGAGCAATGATGGCATGTCCCGCTTCATGATAAGCAGTCATTTTACGTTCGTAATCATCTTGAAGTCGTTTCTTACTAGGGCCTAATTTGACCTTAAGTGAGGCTTCTTCAATATCATCCATAGTAATCTGTGATCTTTCAGATCGGGCCACCGCAATGGCAGCTTCGTTAAGCATGTTTTCTATATCAGCACCAGAAAATCCCACTGTTCTTCGAGCTACTCTTTCCCAAACGACATCCTTATCAAAAGGTTTGCCTTTAGCATGGATACTTAAAATAAATTTTCGCTCTTCTAAATCTGGTAAAGATAAAGTGACTCGGCGATCAAAACGACCTGGGCGAACCAAAGCTGGATCAAGCAAATCTCCTCTATTAGTAGCTGCCATCACCACCACATTATCATTTTGAGTAAAGCCATCCATTTCTACTAAAATCTGGTTGAGAGTTTGTTCTCTTTCATCATGCCCCCCCATACTGCCATGACCTCTCATCCGACCAATCGCATCAATTTCATCAATAAAAATAATTGAAGGAGCCATTTTCTTTGCAGTAGCAAATAAATCGCGAGCGCGAGAAGCACCCACACCGACCAGCATTTCCATAAACTCACTTCCAGCCATGGACAAGAACTGAACATTAGCTTCCCCTGCTACCGCTCGAGCCAGTAAGGTTTTGCCTGTTCCTGAGGGACCAACTAGCAGTACGCCTTTAGGCGTTCTAGCGCCAATTTTGGTATATTTTTTAGGATTTTTCAAAAAGTCAACAATTTCTTCCAGTTCTTTTTTAGCTTCTCCCATCCCACCGACACTATCGAATTTGACATCTTGTTTGCCCTTAACAAATAGCTTAGCTTTACTACGACCAAAACCCATGATCCCATCTTGGGTACCTCGAGCTTGTCTAAAAATGACTAAAAAGAGAACGATCATGACTAAAATTGGCAAAAAGTTTAAAACTAAATCCCAGATCATCTGAGAAGCTGATTGATTTTTAATCTCGACATCAACTGCAGTTAAATCTACCCCAGCAGCCTGAAGTAAAGGCACAATTTCTTGACCTGGTTCTTTTTGAGTAGTCTTGACCTGATTTTCTTTATAAGTAGCTACTAGTTGAGTGCCTTCGACCCCAATTTGTTTTACTTTTTCTTCTCTAACATCTTTGACCAATTGAGATAAAGAAATTCTTTCTCTATCTGATCCAGTTAAGAAAGAAAAAATCATGGGTAAAAATAAAAGCCCAATTAAAAGATAAACAAAAGATTTATTGAATACTTTATTTAAGTTGAATTTAACTTCAATTTTTTTAATTTTTTTAGGTGGTAAATTGTCCGTCTTTTTAGTCATAAGTTTAATAATTTTTAACAATAAAAGTTGGTAATAGAGTTAAGAAGAATCATTATCTCAGGACAGATCCAACAGTCAACCCTTGATCGATCTGGATTGGTCGAGGTTGATCTTGCTCATCAACCATTAACATCATGCCTTGGCTAATGCCTTCACCCATTTTTCTTTCGGCTAAATTAACAATGAAGGGAAAAAGTTTACCCTCAAAGTCACTAGGACTGTACCATTTTTTAACTCCAGAAAGAATCATTTTTTCACCAATTTCAGGGCCAAAATCAACCTTAAATTCCAGTAACTTCTCACTCCATGCTGGAATATTAGCACTAATTATTTTACCGACTCTCAAGTCTAATTTATCAAAGTCACTATATTCAATGGTATTTTTCATATTTTTCTTTTATTGATCTAATTTATTATCAATGCCAATAGTTTGGTAAACCTGCGACAGGGTTTGATTAGCCACTTGATCTGCTTGGCTAGCTCCTTGAGCCAAAATTTCTTGAACAAATTCTAGGTTCGAGGCTAATTGTTGTCTTCTTTGTCGACTCTGACCAAACAATTTTTGATGGGCTAAGATTAATTTTTGCTTAACCTCGACATCACCAACTTGACCTAAAGTATATCTTTTTTTCAAGTCTTCAACTTCTTTTTTATCCGAATTGATTAAATCATGATAAATAAAGATCGGGTTACCTTCAACTTTTCCTGGGTCAGTAGCTTTTTGACGATTGGGATCAGTAAAACAACTCATAATTTGTTTACTAATTACTTTTTGCTCATCAAAAATACCAATGACATTATTGAGAGATTTACTCATTTTTCGCTCACCATCTGTCCCAACAATTTTTCCTAGTTCTTTAGAAATCAACGGCTCTGGTAAAGGGAAGACTTCTTGTTGGTAGGCTTTATTGAAGTTTTGAGCAATATCGCGAGCTAACTCAACATGTTGTCTTTGATCTTCGCCCACCGGAATACCAAATGGCTTATACAGTAAAATATCCGCCGCCATTAAAATAGGATAATTAAACAATCCCATGTTAATGCTTTCAGTGGATGATCCTTTTTGTAGTTTATCCTTAAAAGCATGCATTCTTTTCATCTGACCATAGGAAATATAGTTAGCTAGAACCACCGCTAATTGGCTATGAGCTTTAACATCGGACTGTCTAAAAAAGACACATTTTTTTGGATCTAACCCTAAGGCTAAATAATCCAAAACTACCCCGGTGATGTTCTCTGCCAATCTTTTTTTATCTTGAACGGTAGTTAAGGCATGCAAATCAGCCACAAAATAGAAAGTTTGATAATCCTGATTATCTTGCAGTTCAATTTGTGGTTTAACAGCACCAAAAAAGTTACCGATATGTAAAGCACTACCACTGGGGGTAATGCCAGATAAAATTACTTTTTTCATACTCACTCCTATAGTCAGTCATCCCTCCAGCTTAAATAAAAGCGCGGGGATCCATTCCAATTATACCTGGATTCCTGCATTTTGCAGGAATGACAAATAATTAATATTAAACTACTTTAATCCCCAGTTGGGGAATTAAATTTCAAGTCCTTTAAAGTAGGTCGAGAGAGGAACCTACCCTTCTTTAGTTAGTTACCAACCCGGTAAAGTGATCGGGCGGTTATCTTCATCCCTGTTGTCACCGCTACTGGTAGACTCAGGAAATGCATAACCAATCATCGATAAGACAGTAATCATCAGTACAAGTACGATGATTAGATTCATCCCATCTTTGAGGGTAAACTTATCACTTTTTACCACCTGATTTTGAAATCTAATGGCAAGAATGATCATTACCACTCCTAAAACTGGTGCCACTACTGTGACCAAAATTTGTCCAGTGTTCATCAGATTTTCCCTTTCTCTATTTGGTCCCTCTCTCTTGCAAACTAACTTAAATTAGCTTTCAAGAAATAGCGACTTTTTTCCCACACAAAAAACTCCCTATCTAGGGAGCTATAGCTTAACTTTTGTCTTTAATTTGTTTGAAAAAGATGTGTTAATCCATCACAATAACTCCCTATTTAGAGGGAGAGCCACCAATTGCTGATGTTATTGTGACTTAAAATCATAACTGAATTATATCATATGATGACTATTAGATACAAAAAGGGGAGCATGATGCTCCCCTAATACGAAAACCTTAATCGCAGTATGGCGAATCCAGTCGCCAGGAATCATTGAGATAGACCAGCACGAAAATCCGATCCCGCGCATATTGAGTTTCAAACCCTTCTGGGATAATTACCCCAGAGATTTGAGACTCGTTGAGACTATAAAATCCCACTATGCCGATCAGATTAATCCAATCTCCGGCATAAGCCGTGCTGGCACTGACAAAGGGCTTGGTCGTGGGTAATCCAGATGGCACATAAAAGCCGCTCATCTGGTTATCATGCCAATTCCAATCTGCCCGGATGCTAAATCCACATACAGAGACGGTCAAACCTTCTTCCCAGTAGGCAGTGGGGGTCATGGCAATCTGATAAAGGTAAAAACCCTCACCTTCAAAACCGTAACCAGCAGTCACTGTCTCGCTTGACAGCAGCCGTGTCCCAGCAGGAAGATCAGAAAAACCATTCCAGTAGGTGCTGGGTTGCTGATAGGCTTGACGCAGTTGCTCATCGTCCAAAGTAATGGTTAACCCATCAACCTCAGCCTGAGTGGTTTGGATTTCTACTTCCAATCCTTGTTGCTGATCTTGTAAATCATCACGATCCTGAGTTAGATCAATAACAGTCACGGTCAAGGTATCTACTTGACCCTCAAGATCAGTTTGCTGGGTCGTCAGGCCATCAACCTGGGTTTCCAGCTCTCCAACTTCTTGTTGGAGATCAGCCAGCTGCTGAATTAGGTCATCACGCTGATCCTGCAAACCACTGATCTGCCCATCTAACACTTGGAGCTGACCTTGCAGCGCCGTGATCGTGCCATTGAGGATTTCAACCTGGTCTTGATACCCCTCAATTTGAGTATCAAGGTTGACAATGGTGTTTTCCAAACCTAAAACCTGAGATTGCAGTCCCACTCGTTGATTTTCCAACTGTTGGATCTGCAAATCCAGATCATGGATGGCATTCTCCTCAATCTGTACTTGAGCATCGGGGATAGGTTCAACTTCTACCCCATCTTCAACGACCTGGTCATTGTTATTCATGACCGAAAAATAAATTACGGTCACAATGGCTACCATGATGATAACCGAGAACAAGACACCAAATGCCTTCTTCATCGCTCTCTCTCCTGAGTTGTTATGCGATCAATAAATTAAGGTTCATGTCCCCTTTTCTATACAGAAAAGGGGACAATCAGCGACATCAAACTGATTCCACTAATTGTCCCCCTTATCAAAAGTTAAGTTACCTTTTTAAAATCTGGAAATATTTTTAAAGCTCTTCAATTTGAACGCTTGGGTTCATTTCTGGAGTATCAACCATCTTGAGGTATTTTTCAGTAGTAGTAATTCTTTTGTGACCTACTAATTGAGAAATATAAACAAGTGGAGTACCAGCTTTAAGCTGTTCAACAATAAAGGTGTGTCTTAAATCATTAACCTTAGCTTCTTTGATTCCAGCTAGTCTAAAATATCGATCAATAGCGGTACGAATATTTCTGACTAAAAATGGTCTGCAGGTCTTAGTTAAAAACACAGTCTTTTCTCTAGCTCGTGGTCTAACTTGCAAGTAATCTTGCAAAGCATTTTTTGCAGCTTGGTTCATAGGAACTTTTCGCTGACCTCGAGAGTTTTGAGCTTGGATATGAATAATGTTGTGATCAAAATCAAGATCAGTCATCTGCATACTAGCTAATTCACTAATTCTCATACCAGTTTGAAGTAAAATTTCAATAATGGAATACATTCTGGCATCACCTCGGGCAGCATCTCTTAAAGCTCGATATTCGATCTTAGATAAGATTCTGGGAGGAGTTTGGTCGTATTTAGGATGAGAAATGATATCGGCAGGATTGCTGTCAATCGCTTTTTCACCAATTAAATATCTAAAGAAAGATTTAATGGAATTGATTTTTCTGGAAACTGATTTGCCAGTATATCGTTGTTTTTTGAGTAATTCTTTAAATTCATCAATATCTTCAGTAACTACTTCTTGTGGCTGATTTTTACCTTTTTTACTGACAAATTCAACCAATTGCTCAATATCTTTGCTATAAGCAATTATGGTAGCATTAGCTTTACCAGCATCTTTTAAAGATTGGGTATACTTTTCGTGTAAATCTCGAAGTGATAATTGCATATTTATTTCTGTCTTTCACTGATATTTAGTCAGTTATCATAACAGGGATTAAATTATAAACAATACTATTTAATAAATTTTGGGGCAGTATAAAAGTTTAATAATCCCTAGTTAAATCTCATAAATTTTATTTATTAGCTTAACTAGAGGCTTATAATATCATATTTGAGGGCTTGTGTCAATAAAAAAAATACTTCTTCACCCTATCGTCATTTTCCTTATTTCCCTGGCAAGTTTACTATTGGTTTTTTCCCTCTATCAGAATGCTAAAGAGATCACTAATTCAACTGCAGATTTAAAAGAGGTTGAACTAGAAGTAGATCAAAAACAGCAAAAGATTGACAACTTAGAAAACCAGCTCAATCAAGCCCAGACTAACTTCACTAAAGAAAAAATCATCAGAGATGAACTACTAATGCAAAAAGAAGGTGAGTTAGTAATTCAGATTCCTGAGGATCAAACCATACAGATTCCCCAAATTGAGCCAATACAACCAGTTACTCCCTGGCAAGAGTGGAAAAAGTTAATATTAAAAAACTAGCCCCAGCGTAAACTGGGGCAACTAAATGATCTTAGGCGAATTTCAGAACATATCCATGTGGTTGATTGGTATCAAAAATGATATCAACCTGCCAACCTTGTTGTTGGTGCCAAAAAATGATCTGGTCCAAATTATGGATTGTCCCGGCCATCTTCACCTTTAAGATTCATAGTATGGCCACTGACTTGTTCCAGATCGATCGGGTAAACCTCCACTGCCGTTTGAATTGAATATTCAACATCAAGCAAACGACCAATATATTCAAACAGTGCTCGTAGAGCTGGCTGGCTCAACCCAACTGATCGACTTTCCATCAGTGCTTTTTTATTAAGCGCATTCATTTTTTCTCCTTGAGAAACTCAAGATGCGTCCGATATTAATATTATACCATGTATAAAAAATCCCCTTGGATTGACCAAAGGGGATTATTTGTATTTAGATCCTATGAACCTAAGGCAGGCAAAGGCTCGTCTCCATTTTCAATGGTTTCCCATGAAGAAGAGAAACACTCTAAAGGTGACATTTCTGTCACCGCATACTGACTCTGCCAACTGCGATGGAGAACAACATCAAAATGTTCTCCCCCATGACGATCTTGGTATTGGGCGTAAAAATCAGCCATAGGCACCTCAAAATATTGATCTTCGCCAATAATTGAGACCGAGCAAGCACCAAAACGCCAGTAAGCCATATACCAACCGTTTTCATAGGTGAAAAAGGTTGGTGAGAGTTTCCATTCACCAGACCAGCCGGAATCGCCCAACCGTAAAATTTCAGGTTCGACCTGAATTCCCGTTCTGTTCCAGTTCAAGTCTTCAGCCGCCGGTAAAGAAAGATTCAGTAAGGCCGCTAAAGTTGGATCGGGATAATAGAAATTGCATGATGTAATGTCAGGATATTGGCTTTGTCCCCATTCACTTTCATGCCTTTCCCAGGTTTGAATCACCCGGAAACACCGATACTGCCAAGCTAAACGACCCATCTGATTTTCAAAATCTGAGATGGTGTGCTCGATTCCCACTAATCGGATTCGGCTGGGTAAATAGTCCACATTCTCCCAGTGGTTCTGGGAATAGAGACCGGCATAGAGATAGAATGGGTAATCTGCCCACCCCACAATCTGATTGCCATCACTATCAGTCACTTCTACATAGTAGAAAAATGACTCGGTGTTAGCAACTTCCCAGTTGCCTTGACGAAGATCAAGCTGATGAATACCACCTTCGGCATCCACCACTTTAATCTGATATTCGTTTCCAGTTTCCTGGCGGGAATGGCTAAAGGTCAGTATTGAGATTACTACCCCAAGCAAAGTAACTAGAGCTAAAACTCCTAGTACCAGCTTCAAGTTTTTCACTATCTTCTCTTTCTACTAATCCAAGCATTCCTTTTTTGCTTGGAAAAAAAGAAAGAAAATCCGTCCTTTTTCCCAAGCAAAAATTATTCTGATTATTAAAGTGCTTAAAGCTAAAAATAGCCTTTTAAAAAACACAAATTTTCTGTTCTTTAAAAGACCGTCCTGCCATATAGACAGGACGGAATTGTTAGGCTTATGACGCCAAGATGCTTTCAACCTCAGCCATTTGGCCAGGGGTCAAGCAGATGGCCGACAAAAAGCCAGCCTTCTGGGCGACAGCTAAAGCTTGGCCCAAATCATAATACTGATCCGCATGATAAAAACGGATCCGGTAATTGAAATTACCTTCCTGTTGGAACAACACCACGCTGTCAACATTCAGTTGCCAGCCTTCTGGCAATGAATCAACGCTGGTCAAGCAAACCATGTTACCAGGGTGATGATCGCCCAGGTAACTGATTTCCCAATTAGCCTCAGGTTCAGTACCTTGATCGGAGTTCTTGAGCTGGTAGCCATAGGCTACCCCCAAAATCACACCAACAATCAAAATCGCTTGAACCAATCGGTGAACTTTCATCATGATCTTATCTCCAAAATGAACATCCAACAGAAATCCAGATTATAGTTCAAGTGAAAGAGAAAGTCAATATTATAGGATAGATGTTTTACCTTCAACCTAGAGTATAATAATAAGGTGCCTAGAGTTATTAAACTATTTTATTTACAAAGATTTTTTCACCATCTCAATTTTTTCTGGGCTATTGATAAAATTTTCTTCTCCCATTCGGGAATAAACCCTTTTCAAATTAGCATTATCTTGAGTTTGTGGTGTGCTTACGTCTTAATCTTTGAAGTTCCCTCAGGTGCCATTGCCGACCGTTGGAGCCGTAGATGGGTGATGACCATTGGTTCCATTTTTCATACCCTGTCTTATCTAATTTGGATTTTTTTCTCAGGATTTAATTGGTTTCTTTTGGGATATTTACTTCGAGGTACTGGCAGTTTTTTACAATCAGGAACTAAAGAAGCACTTGTTTATGATCATCTAAAAAACTTAGGCATGGCAGATAGGTATGAAAAATATAATGGTTACTTATGGGTAATTACTAGCCTAGCCTTTTTAATCGCTAGTTTATTATCCGGATTGTTAGCAGATAAATTTTCTTTTACTTTAGTCTTGATACTGACAGTGATTACCAATGTTATTTCCACCATTTTTACAGTGATGATGCCAGATGCTCCCAAAAGCAAAAGTACTCAAGAACTATCATATTGGCGATTTATTATTGATGCTTTTAAAACTGCCAAAAAAAATCCTCTTTTACTTCAAGCTATCTTTTATACCATGACAGTACTGGCAGTTGATGGGGTGCTTGATGAATACGATCAACTTTACGTTACTTCTATCGGTTTGCCTTTAGCTGGACTCGGTATCTGGTGGGGACTTAGAATGGGATCGGAAATGTTGGCTGGACTAGTAGCACATAAAATTAAATTTTTGGGCAGAGAAAAACTACTTGAGTATATAGCTTGGATATCTCTAGTCGCGATTACCCTTTCAGCTCTAATTAATTCAATCTTAATGATCATCATTTTGGCAATTTGTTTTTTCTTTTTCTCCATCGCTGTCATTCTAAACGAAGCCAGAATGCAATCATTAATTGAATCACACCAAAGAGCGACAATTAGTTCCATTAATGCTCTGACCAAAGAATCAGTCGCCATCTTAATTGGCCTTGGCTTTGGCTATGTAGCAACTGCAGTTAATCCTAGAATAGCCATGTTAGTTTTCTCTGGATGCATTCTTATTTATTTGATCGGAAAAAAGTTATTGATTCTAAACAAAAATTTGTCTTTTCTAAAAAATAAAATGGTCTAGATATCGAAAAGACCACTTTTCAGTGGTCTTTTCTTTTATTGTTGCGGAGCCGGGAGTCGAACCCGGCCTGCGAGATTATGAGCCTCGCGTGCACCGTACACTACCCCGCGCGATTAACATCCTGGATTATATCCTTTTATTACTCAACAGTCAAAATTACTTAATCAGGAAGTTATTTATACTATCTTAGCTTAAATGTACCAGGGGTGGGACTTGAACCCACGACCTCAGCGTTATGAATGCTGTGCTCTAACCAGCTGAGCTACCCTGGCATCTTAAGAGTTAGATTATATCAAAAAAACTCATTTTTTTGATTAGTCTAATTAATCATAACCATTTTTGTGGTCTTAACCAAGCATAATCTCAAAGTCCCCTGGGGAAACCAGGGGACTTAAATCAATCAAATTACTATTTAATTTACATCATTCCTGGCATTCCACCCATTCCGGCTGGCATTTCAGGTTTATCTTTTTCTGGAGCATCAGTGATTAAACATTCAGTTGTTAAAATCATGGAAGCCACACTGGCAGCGTTTTGCAATGATGCAATCGCAACCTTAGCAGGTTCAATGACACCAGCTTTGACCATGTCACCAAATTCATTAGTTAGTGCATTAAAGCCCCAAGTTGGATCATCCTTTTCAATAATAGTTCGTGCTACCCAACCAGCATCAACGCCAGAGTTAGTAGCTAACATTCGAAGGGGCTCTTCGGACACTTGTCTAATTAGTTCAATCCCAACTTTTTCATCTTCGTTACTTGGTTTTAACAAAGCTAATTTTTTACTAGCTTGAATTAAAGTCACGCCCCCACCAGGGATAATACCTTCATCAATAGCAGCTTTAGTTGCTTCTTTAGCATCTTTAACTCGCTCCTGGAGGTTTTTCATCTCAATTTCTGTGGAAGCCCCAACTTGAATCACCGCTACTCCACCAGTTAACTTGGCTTTTCTCTCCTCAAGTTTCTCTTTATCAAAATCAGAGGTCGATCTTTGGTATTCAGCTTCAATTTGAGCCACTCGGCCATCAATATCTGCTTGTTTTCCGGATCCACCCACAATTCTGGTACTGTCTTTAGAAGATCTAATTGAGTCAGCAGAACCTAAGTCTTCAACCTTGGTATCTTTAAGTTGCATCCCTCTCTCTTTGGAGATGAAGTTAGCGCCAACTAAGATAGCAATATCTTGAAGCATTTCTTTTCTTCTGTCACCAAAGCCAGGAGCCTTAACAGCCAAAGCTTTAAAAGTTCCTCGAAGAGTGTTAACTACCAAAGTAGTTAAAGCTTCACCTTCAATATCATCGGCAATAATGACAAAGTTTTTAGTGATTTGCATTAAACCTTCAAGTAAAGGTAAAAGTTCTTGAATAGAAGTAACTTTTTGGTCGGTCACTAAAATTTTGGGACTCTCAAGCACCGCCTCCATATTGTCAGTATCAGTGACAAAGTAAGGAGAAGCATAGCCTTTATCAAATTCCATGCCTTCTTTATGATCAATAGTGATCTCCATGGTTTTACCTTCCTCAACTTCAATTACTCCATCTTTTCCAACTAACTTTAAAGCCTCAGCGATTTTTTTACCAATCACTTCACTTTGTGCAGAAATAGTGGCTACTTTTTCCCAATCTGACTGTTTGACTGGTTTAGCTAATCTTCTAATCTCGGCAACCACGGCTTCAACAGCCATATCAATACCTTTTTTCATTAACATTGGATTAGTACCGGCAGTCACATATTTCATACCCTTAACCGAAATTTGTTGAGCCAGTAAAGTCGCTGTGGTAGTACCATCTCCAGCCACATCGTTGGTTTTAGAAGCTGCTTCCTTGACCAATTGAGCACCCATATTTTCAAATTTATCTTCTAGGGTAATTTCTTTAGCAACAGAAACGCCGTCATGGATGACATTGGGAGCTCCCCATGATCGATCCAGTGCTACATTTCTGCCTCTGGGACCTAGCGTGGTGGTCACAGCTTGAGCTAATTTATTAATTCCTACGAGCATTTTTTGTCTGGCCTCGTCGCCAAACTTAAGTTGTTTTGCGGACATATTAATCTCCTATTTTATTTATCATTTTAAATTAATTATTTAATTACGGCTAAAATATCTTCAAATTTTAAAAATTGATATTCGATATCTTCAATTTTAACTTCGTTACCACCCCATTTTTTATATAGAACATTATCACCTTTTTTAACTGGGGATTTAATTTCTTTAACGCCACTTTCCCAAATAGAATCACCAACTGATAGAACTTGCCCATGTTGGGGTTTTTCACTATCTGATCCTGGAAGAATAATTCCAGAAGCGGTCTGAGTTTGAACTTCTGCTGGTTTAACTAAAACATAACCAGCAAGGGGTTGAATATTGCTTACCGACAACTGTGACATAAAAGTCCTTTCTTTTGACTGTAGTATTTGTTATTACTAGAAGAAATTAGCAAACTTTTTTTTAGTTTGCTATCAGCAGTTATACTAATAGACTGCTAGGGTTTTATCAAGTGCAATTTGCAGCTATGAGGATGTTGTTAGCTGTTTAAATCTATCTCCGGCTTGTCAGCTTCTTTTTTTTCACTTACCAAAATTTTTTCCGTGCCTTGTTTACCTAAAATTTTAACTTCTGAAAGTAAAAAGCCTTCACAATTAAGACCCTTGTCTTGGAACTGTTTGTTTAAATCATTTTTAATAATTTCCTCGATTTTAGTTCTATACTGCTTAATTTGCTCTAATTCTAATTCAGCAAAAACTGAAGAAATTCTACTCCTGGAGAAAGGTCTAACTACTTTAGAGACCATGTTTTCGCCAATATTTTCCCAAATTTCTGGGGCATTTTCTCGATCAATGCGAAATAGTATTGAGCCTTCAATAGAAACATCTTTACCATCTTTAGTGGTAGTAATAATAGGTTTATCACCTAAAGATTCTTTATTTTTGACAAAATCAAAACCATCGGAGAGTGAGTACTCGAGTATTTGCGCATTGAATAACTTGGCAACTTGCCAGAAAGGAAGTTTTAAATGAAGTCCTGGTCCCCAGACATATGGAAGAACCCCACGACCGCGATCATAGACGCAAGCGACATGTCCAGGAGGGACACTAATAAAAAAGCCTCCTACGACTTCATCAACTAAAAAAGAAACAACAAGGCGGTCAAATTCCATAATTAATATTATACCTTAGTTCATGGTTAATAGTTAAGCTCAGATGCCGGATTCGCCACCATTTTGAGGAACTTCTTCAGTAGGCTGCTTTTCTCTGAATGATTTAAATCGGCGCCATATAAATTTGACAATTGTCAAAACGATACTAAAAATTAAAGTGACAATCACAAATAATTTCTTACCGGCTGGTAGCTGACTAAAGATCAAAAAGGAGATAAAAGGCAAAGTTAACTGCATTCTAATCACTTCAGATCTGTTAGTAGGAAATGGTGAAGTTAAAATTGACAGGGTTTCTAAAACAAAAATTAATAATGATTGAATGATATTTAATTGCCAGTGTGGTTCATTTAAAGAATACTTACCTAAGAACATCATATTAAAAGGGAAATCTACTTTAGGCATCCAATCATATAGTAGATGCAAATCCTCACCCATTAATCCTTTAGCAAAAATTTTCCATAAAGATAAAGCAACAATCACCTGAACACTTAAAGAAATTAATTCAGAAATGACTACCCGACGATTAGTTCTAAACACACCTTTGCTGGCATTCCGATAGCCAATCGGATCATCTCTAAAAGTTTCTTTGAGCAATGCTAATTTTTTAGAAATTTCTCTTCTCTCATTAGCAGACTGATCTCCGGCGATAGAGATTGGTAATAAAATAATTCTAACCAGGATGGCTAAGAAAATCACCGCAATACCCATATCAGCCCCTGCCGGCATGATTTGATCCAAACCCCAATAAAAAAGAATCAGGATATTAAATAATGGCTGATAAATAAAAGTTTGGAAAAGATCAAACATCAACATTCTTTTTCCCTTTATAATCTTGACTTCTCACTGGCATGCAAAATGCTATTTAAGGCATTCATCACATCTCGAAGGCTGGAAATATATTCAACTGATAAATCAATTTCTTGTTTATCCCCATCAATACCATCTAAAACTAAACTCGAATCAGTAGACAGTTTCTCCATCATCTGAGTTAGAAAAGATTCATTATCTTTTAACCATTTTCTTCTTCTGGTTTTAGGCATTAACATCACTTTTTCTAACTCCTTGTTTAATTGCTGAACCTGAGTCACCTTCATAAATAAATCAGTCTTAAGGGAATTAAGGGACAAACTTGAGTTAAAATCAAGGATAGAGGTATCAAATGGATCAAAGTTCATAAATCCATTATATCAGTAGAATTCCCACTTTAGAGTAGTGTAGCAGATACTTACTTTTTCTCACATTGAGCAAGAGTAGTTAATAACCAGCGAGCCTAAACTCAGATAAGATATAATATAACCTTGATGAAAATCATTAAATTAATAGAAAATTCCAACCAAAGTGTGATTGACCAAACTATCAATGTCCTTAGTAGTGGTGGTTTAATCATTTTTCCTACTGAAACCACTTATGGGGCTGGGGTCGATGCCACTAATCAATCAGCTGTGAATAAGCTGCTATCTTATAAAGGTCGTAGAGAAGGCAAACCCCTTTCCATTGCCGTAAATAGTCAACAGATGGCGGAAAAGTATGTGATCCTAAATGAGTCGGCCCAAAAAAACTATCAGAGATTTTTACCCGGACCGGTAACTATCATCTCTCAGGGCAAACACGTTTTAGCTCAAGGGGTGGAGTCAGAATTTGGGAGTTTAGGTGTAAGAATCCCGGATTATCAGCTCATTTTAGATTTACTCTCTAAATTTGCTAAACCCATCACCGCTACTTCAGCTAATCCATCGGGAGGGAAAAGACCTTACAAAATAGAAGATCTTTTAGCTACTCTGTCCCAAAAACAAATTGATTTAATTGACCTAATTATTGACGCTGGGGAACTGGCGCATAATCCTCCTTCCACTGTTATTGATACGACCCTTTCGACCCCAATCACCGTTAGACAAGGAGAAGTTGAAAATACCAAACAACAGGAAATAACAACTTTGATTTCAAAATCTGAAAGTGAGACCATGGATATTGCGGGAAAACTAATGCTTAAACACTGGGATGACATTGGCAGTCGTGGATTAATAATTGCCTTAGATGGCCCCTTGGGAGCTGGCAAAACTATTTTTGCTAAAGGGGTAGCTAAATTTTTACAAATAAAAGAAACCATTACTTCACCCACCTATACCTATATCGAAGAATACGAGTTTAATCGTCACCAAAAAACTGGTCAACTGTTCCATTTAGATGTTTGGAAAATTGACAGTAAGGATTTGCTAGATAAGTTGGAAATATCAAAAACCGTTGGTCCAAATAAAGTCACGGTAGTTGAATGGTGGGATAATATCACAGAGTTAATTGATCTAACTCAATTTAAAAATAACGATATTTTACCTTGTATTATAAAAATTGATGTCAATGATAAAAATTCTTTCAGAGAGTTAAAAATGTCATATTTGAGCAAATAAGTTATGAATAAACGAATGCCTGTCATCTTAAGTATCGACACTAGCTGTGACGAAACTTCAGTTGCTGTTACCCAAGGATTAGTGGTGATTAGTAACGTCATTGCTTCCCAAGTTGAGCTCCATAAAAAGTTTGGCGGGGTTTTTCCCACCGTGGCTAAACAAGCTCACATTGAAAATATCGATGCTTGTATTTTACTGGCTTTGAAAAAAGCCCAAATTGATTTTGCAAACTTAGATGCTATCGCTGTCACCCAAGGTCCTGGCTTGGCTCCAGCTCTGGAAGTAGGCATCAACAAAGCTAAACAACTAGCTGAGAAATATCAAAAGCCACTGATTGCTGTTAATCATATTGAAGGCCATCTGCTATCGCCATTGGCTCAAAGAAATGGCAAAATAAAAAAACAACAACTTACTACCCAATTCCCAGTTTTATCTATCATCGTTAGTGGGGGTCATACTCAGTTTGTCTTAGTTACAGACATTGGACAGTACCAAATTCTGGGACTAACAATTGATGATGCTGCTGGCGAAGCTTTAGATAAAGTCGGACGGATGTTGGACCTAGGTTACCCAGCCGGAAGCGTGATCGAAGAGTTTGCCAAAAAGGGAGACCCGAACAAGATCAAATTTGCTCTACCAATGACTACTACCAAAGACTTTAACCTAAGTTTCTCAGGACTGAAGACTCAAGCCCGAAACTTGATCGAAAAGAAACAGCTAAATAAACAAGAGATTTTTGACTTTGCTGCTAGTTTTCAATATGCGGTCTTTAGGCACATTTGTTATAAACTGAACAAAGTATTACAAACAGAAAAAATCAATGAAATTTGGTTGGGTGGCGGTGTAGCTGCCAACATTACTCTAAGACGAATGATTCGCGAAACAATTGGTAATCATAAAAATCTACTGACCCGAAACTTAAAAACTCAAACTAAAGTGAAACTATACACACCTTTTGAAAAAAAACTTTGCGGAGATAATGCGGCAATGATTGGGGTAGTTGCTTACTTCAAATTCATCAATAAAAATACAATCCATAATTTGAATCAGCTGGATCGAATCCCTAGATTGAATCTGACTTAATCGGATGATTAATTTCCTCTATTAGTAACCTAACAGCAGTAGGCCGAATCTGAAAATCTCTAGTTAAACCCATATTCAAAACCGCCTCAATTGCTGGCTGGTTAGCATATTGTCTATACCTTGTTGCTTGTCTGAGTAATTCATCTGTAGAAGTTGATGGCAATGGCTCTCTGACGATAAAGTTATCTTTAATTATACGTATGTCTTCAATAGACTTAGACATTGAACTACCACTGATAATTATTCCTTTTCCGACTAACTTAATATAATTAGAGCCGATTTCTTCTAATGCAACAACTAAATCATCAAGTGAAGTAATAGTGCTGATATTTTGTAAACTGATCAAGGCTTCATGAGACTTGAATTGTGATAGAATTTTATCTTTTATTGGATTGTCTGGTAATAAGCCGCCCATTCCTGCTAATATCTGGGTATCAAGATCTCCAGGAGCAAAATTAACCGATCCCCAATGTTTTTCAATTTTATTAGCTAAATCAGCATAAGTTAATTCTTGATTATTTAAGGTTTTAAATTTTACTGCTGCTAAATCGGCATGTTTTAAATCAGAAACTAAAGCCCTCATGCCTCTTATTCCTGGGACATATAAATTGGCTTGAATTCTCTCAATTGCTCTATCGGCTTTATCTTTTTGATCAAGCTCTAACGGCTGTTCTTCTGAAACCAGAACTCCCTGATGATTAATTAATCTGGAACCTTTTCCACCTGCTTTAAAATTTCTACTTCCTGAGAATCTAAACTCTAAAACGCCACTGCTTTTAAAAGTAATGTTAGATTTTCTTAATATGTCAGCACCCTGTTTATAAAGTAAACTTTGTACTTCTTTGACTTGTTCAAGGTTTTTTTCCGGAAAAAATATCGCAAAAACTTGGGCTCCATCTTCAGTCTTAAATTGACTCTTTTTTAAAGCATCTACAATTACTCTCAGTGAGCTATTATCTGAAGATTGAGAATCAAGCTGAGAAAGAGCTGCTGTTAACAATTGATCAAACTTTTCCCCATCACTTTGAGTTTTTGCTTCATGTTCAGGCTCAGTTTTTTCTAGCTTTTGCTCTTGTTTAGTTGGTTGGACTTTGGGAATTTCCATTGTTACCGCGACTCCATAACCATCTTGAGCTGCTTTAATTTTAAAAACAGCTTTTTTTAATGATTCATTTGATTGAAATAATTGGTCCAGCTGATTAGTTAATTTAGCACGCACACCAATATTAAAAGAAAGAGGCTGATTACTATCAGGATCAAATAATTCAACTGCTGTAGAAAAAAAGCTATTATCATTCTCTTGCAAAGAGGCACCTAACATTTTGACGATTGAATAAGATAGATCTGAATATACTGAACTCTCAGAAATTGAGTCGACAATTTTTTGAATCTCTAATTTCAACTGCTCCAGATAACCATTTTCTTCTAACTCTTGTAATGCTAATGATGGTCGTACGGATTCCATATTTTTTACTTTATTAGCTTTTCTGCATCCAAATAGAGAAATTCCCGCTCCAGAAACATAGGTCTAAAGAGGCGGGAAAATCATTTTATTATTTATTAAACAGCTCTTCTAAATAAACCCAATCTGTTTGCAGCTTTTCTAATTAATCCACCTTTATGTTCATTCTGAGGTTGGACTTGTTCCTGATTAGAACCAACACTTGCCTCTAATGTTCTAAGTGTGTCTTGAACTGCAGTTCTCAACTCAACTAAATGTTCTTTAGCTTGTTGATGTTGGTTTCTTAATTCTAAGACTTCAGCTCTGCTATCGCTAGCAATTTGCCTAGCTTCAACTAAAGATTTCTGTGTAATACCGTCAACTTCCTGCTGAGTCTTAGTTGGTATTTCGACATCAATAAGATTGTTAATTTCAGCAATTCTAGGACCATATTGTGTCATCATCTTAAAGAATCTGGTCTTTGCTGATAGTTTTTCTCTATGATCACCCTCGATAGGAATATCTGTTAGTAAGTCAATCTCTTCAAGCTCAGCATCTAATTCTGCAGTTCTTACATCAGATTCGGATACTAAGTTTTCAAGAGTTACATCTCTTGCTTCTCTTAATGCTTGGAGTTTAGTGGTTTCCTCTAGTTTTTGCTCGTCTTCAGCTTGTTGAAGCAGTGTGTCCAGTTGAGTCACTTCAGCATCCAGTTCGCTATCCGCTTGTCTTAATTGGTCAACACTTGCTCGGCCTTCTTCAACCAACTTAGCGACCTTTTCTCCTTTAGCTTGTAGTAATGTTCTTCTTTCAGAGAGTTTCTCTTCAGCCTGAGCATGAGCATCATAAACTTGACTAAGTTCTTTAGTAGCTTGTTCGATAGCTGTCTGATTATTTGTTATCTCTGTTTCAGTTTGGGCTAATTCAGCCATAGCTGTTTGTAGGGCTGTCTTAGCTTGCTCAAGTTTAGGTTTCTCTGCTTCAGTAGCTTGAGTAAGTCGATCTTTACTCTTCTCTAAACTGGCATCCACTTGCGCCACTTGAGAGGACGCTTCGCCCAAAACAGTCATTCTTTGATTAAAAAAATCAAGATTATCGTGTGCTTTGACTCCATACATTTTACTCATTGTTGCCTGGCGTTTATCCTCAAAATCTTGTAAGGACTGAATATTCCCACCAGCCTCGGCTTCATATCTTTTTGTGGCTTCCTCCGCGACAAAATCCTCATCATCAATTCGATCTGGAAAGTCTCGAGCAATATCCTTGGCGTATCTGGCCACTGCAATATCCTTCCAAGCCGTACCTGGTTTTTCAGTAGCACTCTGAGTGGCTTGACCTGCAACGATGTCAGCTTTACTGGCTGAATATAAATCTACTAAATCAAGCATTGTTTGTTTGTCAATTTGTAGATCACTTAGCTCTTCAGTTCTTTTTAAATCATCAAGTTTTTTATCTCTAGTTTTTGTTAAAGTATTGACTTTATTTCTTCTAGCAGTTGGTAAATAGTCAATTTGGCTTTGTAAATTATCTAGGTTACGTTGCAATTCAGCTACTGCTCTTTTAGCCTGAAGAACTTTTTCTTGGGCTGCTGCTCGATTTTCAGCTAGTTGTCGTTGTTCAGCTCCTAATTGGTTTAAATTATCTACTACTGCTTCTACTTGTGGTCTTGACGCAGTTACCTCACCCATTGATTCTGAAACGTCAGCTCCTGTTTCTCTTTGTTCTTGCTCTACCTCTGCCTTTTGTTCAACCACAGTTTTAGGGGCTGATAAATCTATGTTCTTCCCACCGGCATTTCTGATTCTCTCAAGTAAGCTAGCTTTAGCTGATACTGGTGAGTTATTTGCTGCTTCTTGATCGTTACCATCAACTTCAGGAGGTTTGCCTAGATCTGTCGTTTCTACAAAATCTCCTTGAGTATTTTCTTGTTCTGGCTGGTATCCTGTTTGTTCGGACATAAATCTCCTAATATAATAATTTCAATATAGCTTGATTTAATCACAGAAATACCTGGGGTAGCAATGCAAATAAAAGGCGTAAGAAATGATATTTAATATATAATAAGACACACTAAATACTAAAATAACAACCTTGGAGAAAATATACTAACAAAAATGAGAGGAGGTAACCCCTCTCATTTTAATATATTTCACTATTTAGTTTCTTATATTTAAATCGGACAAGCCCCGCTGGCACACTTTAAGTGCTCGTAATCAATATCCTCCATCAGGTCTTCATCTTTTTCGATCTCAGTGAGTACTTTCATAAACTCACTGATAGTCACTGGTTGTTCTGGTTGATACTCGTAAGCAGTCACATCTTGTTGAGGCATAACTGAACAACATTTAACTTTACTTTGATATTTCTTGACCATGTCGACATATTCCTGAAAGGTAACTCGATCGGGATCATACTTTAAGGTGTAAGAAACTTGATTTCCGGTATCATTGGGCATTAACTCCCCTTGGCTATCAACCCCTCTAATCCAGTATTTCTCGAGTAACATTAACCATTTGTATTGTTGTTCTGGAGTCGCTTCAGCTGCAGTCATTAACTCACCATCCATGCCAATCCGACAGATGAGAGGTTGAGTGGGAAAACCAACGGCAGTGGAACCCTGGTAACTTTGTAGTTCTTTAACGGGATAGCCTTTCTTTTGGTATTTCTTAACCATTGGATCATCAGAGCGATACTGAACCCATCTAATGTACTCACGCATACTGGGTAAATGTGCCCCTTCTGTTAAAGCAAAAAGCTTGGAAACCGTGCCTGAAGGCTTAATGGTGGTATTGGTATGGGGAACATTCACTCCCATCTTTTTGGCATATTTATCTGCCTCTTCCACAACAGCTCGTTTAAATCGGCCCAAAGTATTCCAAAAATCTTGAGATTTCTCTTCATCAATTAAATCTTTAAAACTATAGCCAAACATATTCCAAGCAAACTCATGGACCCCAGTCATGCCCACCCCAATTCGATTGGTTCTTTTTACTTCCCGGTTGTACAGTGCATCCATGGTATTCACTCTCATTAAGGCTCGAGTTGCTGCTCTAAAAGCTTCTTCTGCATCATCTACAGTCGGGGCAAAGTAAGGGACGACATCAGCAATGACACAGTAACCACCCAACATATTTAAAGAGATCTCTCCACATGGGTTAGGGATTTGGGTATAAACCTTGGCATTAGCATTTCTGGCAATCAAAGATAACATTTTTTCGGATCTGGGGTATGGCTGATATTTATCACTAACTGCATATTTACCATCAGTGTAATCTTCAAGTCCTTCATCATTCTGCACCAATAGGTGCTGGTTAATAAAACCTGGTTCTCCTGTCCCATCTTGATACTGAGCTTTTAACATCGCCGCCAGCACTTTTTGAGAGTGGTTGGTTCTTTGTTTCCAAAACTTTTCATCAACGGTCACGGAATTGTTGGCACTCCATAAAAAACCACCTCTTTTAACATTGATGAAATCAAAAATTTCGGGATCGGTCCAGTTCTTAGTGGCAATTCTAGCACTACGTCTCGCCCCACCCACCAAGACACATTCAGCTAAATAGTGATCGGCAAACAAAGCTTGTTTCCAAGGTGACATGCCAGCGCCTTTAAGAGTGGCGACTTTTTTAATGGCATTCATCAATGGTTTTGGTCCAGAAGAAGGCCGGTTTTGCATGCCCTTGATAGGTGCCCCTTTAGGCCGAACTTTAGAGAAATCTAAGATTAATAAATCATCTTTGTGTTTTTTCTCAAAAGCCATGATTTCCATCATTTCAACTGCCTGGCCCCAACCTTCTCGGCTATCGGGCACTTCAAACCAGAAGATGCCCTCACCTTCTCCATATTTATGCTTAGCATCTCTAACACTCTCATCACTGCCCCACTCAAAATCTTGGTGATCATCAGAAATAACACAACGAACGTTGGGCATATTATCCCAATCCACTACACACATATCATCATCATAGGCTCGACCCACTCCGGAACCGTTCATCAATAGATAGAAAAGAATAAAAGAGGATGCCGCAGTACTGCAGTTAGTAAAAACCTCCATATTTCTACCTAGTTGAGTATCATCCCCATGCTGTAGATGGCGACCAGACATTAATAAAGAACCATTACTAATATGTTTTTTAAGAATTTCATATTCTGATTGCTGGTGAGCTTTTTGACCTTTAGGAATTAATCTGGTGTTACCAAAAGCGACTCGATCGGCAACTTCGGACCAAGTTTCCCATCGTTCATGATTAGTCGTTTGATCAATCACTCTTCTTAGGTATGTTCTTCGCGCCACAGCTACACCCATGCCTTTGTCCAGGGGTCTTTCCATGAACTTCATTTTTTTCTTTGGTAAACTTGCTGCTGGCGACATATTTTCCCTTAGTCTAGCCCTGTGAGAGCACTTTTATCGGTAATATTTTTAGAGACTATAACTCTTCAAAGTATCTAAAAATAAGACTGATAAATAATTACTATTTTTATTCTTCTTCTAATCTTTTCAGTTCCTGAGAAAAATCTTCCAGCGAATCAAAATCACGATAAACACTGGCAAATAACAAATAAGACAATTTATCAATTTTTTTCAATCTATTAATCACTAAATTCCCGATCTCCCAACTTTTAACCTCAGTGGTCTTTTTGAGCCTTAATCTTCGCTCCACTTCACCAATCAAATCTTCAATATCAGCCATCGAAACCGGTCGTTTCCAAGTGGCTTTGACGATACCTCGTCTTAATTTTTCTCGATTAAAATTTTCTTTTTCCCCGTCTTTTTTGATCACTTTTAGATCAATACCTTCAACTCGCTCATAGGTGGTAAATCTTTTGCCACAGCCTTCACACTGGCGACGACGACGAATAGCACTACTATCCTCAGACTCTCGCGAGTCCATGACAGCGGTTTGTTGGCTAAAGCAATATGGACATTTCATGTCAATAGATTGTATTTCTTCTCCCCCCAAACCACTAGATCTTGTATAAAAGATCCTAGGGGGATAATAAGAATTGCATATTTGGAAGGAGGATGTCAATGAAACAAACGCATTCAAAGTAGATCAGTTTTGTGTTTAAAAACGAAAATTAAAATATACTTGAGAAAACTAAAAAAACAAAAGAAATAATAATTAATCCATACCAGCTAAAACACTCTGTTGTTGGGCTAGCAAGTCACGAATTTGATTTTCAAAACAATTAGGAAATGAACCAACCAATTGTTCCAATTCTTGGTTATGGGTAGTTAAAGTATCAATAAATAATTGCCGATCCCGATGAGTAAATTCAATCTCAGCAAGATAATGAGCTGATTCAAATAGATATTGCTGGGATTTAATAAAAGTGGCTAAGGAGAGTTCAAATTCTTTTTCAGATAATAAGTTTTTAGCAAAATCGAATCGTTGCTGGGAGAGTTCAATTTTTTTCTCGATTCTTTCCTCTGGAGACAAAAATAATAATTCAATTTTCTCCTGAGCAACTTTCAAGGGATACAAAATGTGATCAGGTTGAATCTCACGATTAAAATATAATTGTTTACGTGATGATTCCACTTCGGCGACTGATAGGGCTTTAACGGCAGAGGTCTTAATTAAGGAGATGATTAAGATACTTGCTCCGAAGCCAAAAGCAAAAAGACCCAATGCTATTTTTTGTTTGATATTCATATTTTTATCAACTTATCGTTGATCGCGAGCCTTAACGATACCACAATTATAATTTCTGTCAACAAAAAATCAGCTTTTTAGCTGATGACTTAATTTTTTATCAAACATGCAGTAGTAGCACCATACCCCAGATGGCATGAGAAACTGTTAAGGCATAAATATTTTTCCATCGATAAAAAAGCAAGGACTGCCCTAAACCAAAAAGGAACATTAATAAGGACTGAGGTATCACCATTTCTGACGAAAACCTCAAGATGGTATTAGGTAAATGGAAAATCATAAAGATAGTAGCCATCATTAATACCTGGAAAATTAAAGATCTCCCTTTAAATTTATCCATAATTACACTCATCATCCAACCAAAGAAAAAAAGGCTTTCCCAAAAACCAGTCATCAAAGCTAGAAAGAATTCCCACCAGAATTCAGGAGCGGCAAAAAGGTAGGCCTCTTGGACACCATTGCCCAGTGACGCAACCTTCAGTAATGACCCCACAAAACCGAATAGTCCCCCCACCGCTAAACCCAAAAGCAATCCTTTATATAGCTTAGTTGGTAGCATGGTAGCCACAATTTTGTCAGACCGAGTAATACTTAAATAAACCCAGACTGGAAAACCAAAAAAAATTGCTTTGCCAATAGTTTCATCAAACCAAACGGGAAAACGAAAAATCATCCGATAGACTACCCAGATGGTCAAGGTAAACCAGACTAGCGGAAAAAATATTTTATTTTGCGCCACGGCAGATGGTTGGGTTTTAGGCTTTGATGGCATCTAATACTAATTTTAAAGTTTCTACCTGATTAGTCGAATAAGTATCTATTACTATATCGTAAAGATCTGGGCGCCAAAAATCAATTGGATCATTCTTCTTTGCCAAGCCGCGATCAATTACCCACTCTTGCCACTGTTGGGCATACATTCTTTTCCACTTATCATAGTTTTCTTGATATCTTTGCTGGATATGTTTTTTAGCTAAGGTCACCGTCACACTATCCCGGTTCACAATCCGATCAATTCTGACAGCGTCATCACTACAATGCATCAGCACCTTAAGAGTTCCTTTAACACCTTGAGCCATAAATCCTGATAACCAACTTTCAATAATCCATTTATTTTCTTTAGACAGCTTGTCTCTCATGCCCATATCGACTTGACGATCAAAATCATCTTCATAATGTGCCGCACTGTGATGTAATTTTGAGGAAGGATCAAATAAGCCTTTTTCAGCCGCATAAGCTCTCATAAACTCACCACCGCTAAAGCCTTTCCAACCATCAAATTTTAATTCTTCTTTTAACATGGTCAGTAAAGTAGTAGATCCGCATCCTGGTAAACCAGAAATAGTGATGTTTTGATAACGATATTGGTGGAGTGGTTCTGACATAAATAAAAATAATTAATAATTTGTAATTGCCCCGATTGTTTGTTGCATGGTGTCTCTCATCATTCCTAAACTCATGCTGGCTTGATCTAGAGTTAAAAGTCTAGGATCCTTGACAAAATAATGAAAAACTTGATTCCGACATTGTAACCAAGTATCCCAAATTTGGCGAGCGAGAGCTTCACCACAAATTTGAGCTAAATCATCATATAACCAGTATTGATCTCTTTGATCAAAATGAACATCCGGATTTAGGGATCTGCCAATCCGAAATTTTTTGCCCATATAAACAATTTCTGAGATCAACTCCTGGTTAAATAAGACTTTTTTTAAAAATCCCTCATAAGCTTTAGCCATAGGGAAAACAATATAAGAATAATCTAAAAATTGCTGATGATTAGGAGCATCTTCAAGTAGCTGAAAAGAAACGTCGACCAAAATTTGTTGTTCCTTTGTCAGGAATTTGAACCAAGCTTCTTGAGAAAAATCACTTTGTAGCTTCATAAACCAAAAAATTTGCGAGATAATAAGAACTTAAATACTTTGATTTTTATCTGGTTATTATGGTGATGATCATATCATAAATAGCATCCAAAAAAACTACTGGCCATGTCAAAAGAAAAAACTAATAACAAACAAAAGCTTCAATCTTCCATCAAACATGGGTTCGTCGGTGATAAGCAACCAAATAAATTGACAAAAAAACCTAATGGTTTTTCTTCATTTATTAATCATTTTTTTACTATTTCTACTAAAAAATGGCAAAAAAATATTCAAAAAAAGACTGAAAAGAAAACTGTTAAAAAAAAGTCCAAAATTTTAAAATTTTTAAAGCTGTTATTTCTCCCCTTTGTTAATCCTTACTTAAGAATAGCTATAATTTTGGCAGTGGTTGTCCTAACTACTGGTTTAATTTACACGCTCAAAGACTTACCATCTCCCCGAAACTTAACCTCCAAAGAAAATTTTGCTGTCAGTACCCAAATTTTTGATCGACAGGGCAAACTACTTTACGAAATCTTTGCTGACGAAAATCGAATTCCAATTTCTTCTGGAGAACTGCCAATTTATGTTAAACAGGCCACGATTGCTATCGAAGATCGCAATTTTTACCATCATTTTGGGTTTGATGTAGTTGGTATTACCAGAGCAATTATCAAAAATATTAATGGGGGGCGGATTGAAGGTGGCTCCACCATCACCCAACAATTAGTTAAAAATGCATTATTGACTCGAGAAAAATCTTTAGATCGCAAAATCAAAGAAGCTATTCTTTCGGTCGCTACTGAACTAATTTATTCCAAAGAAGAAATTCTAGAAATGTATTTAAATTACATTTCCTATGGTGGAACAGCAGTAGGGATTGAAGCAGCATCAGAACAATACTTTGATAAGTCAGCTAAAGATTTAAATTTAGAGGAAGCAGCTTTGCTAGCTGGGTTACCGCAAGCACCCAGCAAATATTCTCCTTTTGGTTCAAACCCAGAACGAGCCAAAGCTAGACAAGCCGAAGTCCTCAGACGAATGACTGAAGATGGCTATATTTCTCCTCTTCAGGCTGAAGAAGCTAAGGCTAAAACCCTCCAATACGCTATATCTAAAACCGATATTCAAGCTCCCCATTTTGTCTTCTTTGTTCGAGATTTACTTTACGAAAAATATGGCGTTGAAACAGTCGAAAAAGGTGGATTAAGAGTAACGACAACTCTAGATTTAGACTTGCAAAATGCCGCCCAAGCCTCACTCTCCAGTGAAGTCAATAAACTTAAAAGACATAATATTTCCAATGGCGCAGCCTTAATCACTAAGCCCAATACTGGTGAAATCTTAGCCATGATTGGCAGTAGTGACTACTTTAATGAAGAAAATGATGGCAAAGTTAATGTCACACTGTCACTTAGGCAACCTGGTTCTTCAATCAAACCATTAATGTATGCCACTGCTTTCCAACAAAAATTGCTCAGCCCTGGTTCATTACTGTTAGATATACCCACTTGTTTTAAAGCCGCTGGACAATCGCCATATTGTCCGAAAAACTATGATGGCAGTTTTAGAGGACCAGTGACGGTCAGAGAATCACTAGGTAACTCCCTGAATATCCCGGCAGTCAAAGCTTTAAAGACCATTGGCATTGAAAATTTCATGGCTCAAGCTAAAAAAATGGGCATCACCACCTGGAAAGATGCTGCCAACTATGGCTTGTCTCTGACCTTAGGGGGCGGGGAAATTAAAATGATCGATATGGCTCAAGCCTTTTCCGTCTTGGCTGATAAAGGCGTTAAAGTTCCCTTAACTCCCATTTTGAAAATTGAAAACTACAAAGGAGAATTAATTGAAGAAACTAATATTGATCAGCGACTTGCTGACCTAGAAGAATTAACTGATTACGATGAAACCCAAAAAAACGATTTAGAAAGAGTCATGGATCAAGCCCCAGCCTATCTAACTGCTCATATTATGCAAGATAATAATGCTAGAACCGCCGCTTTTGGACCAAAATCAAAATTGATTATTCCCAATCAAGTAGTAAGCGCTAAAACTGGAACAACCAACAATCTAAAAGATAACTGGACTGTCGGATTTACCCCCGAATATTTAGTCATTACTTGGGTGGGCAATAATGATGGTAGTCCAATGAATCCCTATCTAGTTTCCGGAATTACTGGGGCCGCTCCGATTTGGAATGACATCATGTCTCTAGTTTTAACTGGCCAGAAACCAGTGTGGCAAGAAAAACCTAGTGATGTTGCTTCCAGTGACGTTTGTGCTTCAGGGTTACCACCCAAAGAAGGTGAAAACTGTAGCTTCAAACATCAAGATTTATATTGGCAAAGAACCGATCCTGCAGCCTCAACTGTGGAAAAGAAAAATGTTTGGATTAAAGTAGAAACAGGCTTACCACCTCAGTTTGGGGAACAAGCCGAAGGTTTGGTGTTGGAAGAAAAGACTCTTTATTCTGACCCAGTTACTAAAGAATACTGTGGTGATTGTAACCGGCCAGTTGATGAAGAAGGCAAAGTCATCTATGAAGAGCATAATGTAGAAAGTGATTATCAAATCAACATGCCCCAAGAGTAGAATGATTAAAAAATATCAAAAAAAACTCAACGACTCTAAAGTCATTGTCCCAACCAATTTTAAAACCCTGCATAAAAAAAAGAAAAAAATCGGTTTGAGCATCACCATTGCCGGTATTTTTTTGTTCTCCTTAGTTTTCACTTTATGGTTTTTTGCCGATGTCCCGCTTTTATCCCCCATCAACCAATTTTCAACTTTCAAGTTTCTCTCTGGAAAGGAATATAAAGATCCTAATCAACAAAAAATCGTTTATGGATTCTTACCATATTGGAATATTAATAAAACAGCACTCCATCCTCAACTGACCCATCTGGCATATTTTGGATTAACTGTTGGACCTGATGGCCAGATCATCACTAAAACTTCTGAAGGAACTGAACCCGGATATAACAAATTGAAGAATGATGTTTTCTTTCAGCTTATTGATAATTTACCAGACCATAAAACTAAAACAGAGCTAGTCTTAGTCCAATTTAACACTGAAGATATTGTTAGTTTGCTGTCTTCAGAAAAAGCCCAACAAAATTTGTTAGATAACATCGATTCTCTGCTTCTAGCTTACCCCTTTTCTGGGATCAACATTGATATTGAATACGGCGGCACAGTGACGCCCTATCTAAGAGAAAAAATGACACAATTAGTCACAACTATTAACCATCATCTAGATCAAAAATATGCTAATGTCACCCTATCAATTGATATGTATGCTTCAGCTGCGGATAATTACACTATTTGGGATGTGCCCAAAATTGCCAAGGAAGTTGATTTTATTGTTATCATGGCCTATGACTTTCATCGAAGATCTTCATCAGTAGCTGGACCAGTGGCGCCTATTTTTGGTGGTAAAACACTGTGGGATAGTGACATTAGTCAACATCTTAAGGCTTTCTTGTCAGCCACCAGTAAAGATAAACTACTACTGGGAGTTCCTTTTTATGGCTATGAATGGCAAACTACTTCAGATAATCCTCAGGCTTTAACTATTCCTAATACAGGAGTAACTGCCAGTTATCAACGAGTTCAAGAAGTATTGGAAAAAAAAGAGGAGTTAGGAGTAGAAGAACATTGGAATGAAGAGGCACTATCACCCTACTTAGTTTATAAGGAAGATGGTACAACTCATATTCTCTATTTTGACAATTCTCGTTCGCTGTCATATAAGCTGGATTTTGTAAATCAATTAGATTTGAAAGGGATCGCTATCTGGGCATTGGGTTATGAAGGTGATTACCAAGAATTGTGGGATATCATCAATCGCAAGTTAATGGTCGATAATTAGGATTCCCTTATAGCTACAAACCCCATCAATATGCTATTATCCGCCTCATGGAAGGTCTTCAATATTATCCCTATCCAAATAAGAAAATAGAACTTTTTCTTTATCGATTTTTAAAATTTTTTTCTTGGATCACAGTTCAATTTTTTTCTAACCAAAAAAGATTTACTCGGGTACCACTTCCGATTAAAAAAACCAAAAAAATTAAAAAGAAATCTGGAGTTATTTTTTCCACCCCCAAATTCAGGTGGCGATTTGCCCTACCTAAATTTATAAAATATGAAATTTTTCAAGTAATTTTTTCATTAATTTTAAGTATCAGCATTCTTTATGGCTCCTATCTCATCTATGACCAGATTTTTAAAGACCTACCCTCAGCTTCAGCTTTAGTACAAAGACCGCAAAAAGTGACCACTAAGATCCTGGATCGCAATGGAAAATTGCTATATAGCATTTACAAAGATGAAAATCGTTCCTTGATTCCCCTGTCCCAAATTCCTAAACAGATGATTGATGCCACTATTGCCATTGAAGACCAATCATTTTATCGACACCATGGGTTTTCAGTTAAAGGCATTTTTCGAGCTGTAATAGCTAATATCAAAGGCCAATCAATTCAAGGTGGCTCAACTATCACTCAACAATTAGTCAAAAACACCCTCCTGAGTCCAGAAAAAACCATCACTAGAAAAATTAAAGAGATGATTCTTTCTATCCTTGTTGATGCCACTTATTCTAAGGATGAAATACTGGAAATGTATTTTAATGAAATTCCCTATGGTGGTTCTATTTATGGAGTTCAAGAAGCTTCCCAAAAGTTTTTTGGTAAAAATGCCGCGGATCTTAATTTAGCCGAAAGTGCGATTCTAGCTGGACTTCCCCAATCTCCATCGGTTTATAGCCCCTATGGAGCTAATCCCGATTTAGCCACCATGAGACAGCACGAAGTCTTGAGAAGAATGATTGAAGATGGTTATATCACTGATAAGCAAGCTCAAGAAGCTGAAAATACCAAAGTGGTTTACAAACAAGATGTTACTGATATCCAAGCCCCTCACTTTGTGATGTACATCAAAAACATGCTAGCGGAAAAATATGGGGAAAACATATTAACCCAGGGTGGACTCGAGGTCAAAACCACTTTAGATCTAGATTTACAGCACCTATCCGAACAAGCAGTCACTAGTGAATTAGCCAAATTACAAAGAATGAATGTCACTAATGGGGCCGCCTTAGTCACTAATCCTCAAACTGGTGAAATACTAGCTATGGTCGGCAGCAAAGATTACTTCGATTTTGCTCATGATGGTCAGGTTAATGTTACTATCAGACCCCGGCAACCGGGAAGTTCTATCAAGCCCTTAACTTATGCTACGGCTTTTGAAACTCAAAAACTGACTCCATCCAGTGTAATTATTGATGCACCAGTAAGTTATCAAACTGTAGGCAGTCCAATTTATTCACCGGTCAATTATGATGGTAAATATCATGGTAATGTAACTGTTAGAGAAGCCTTGGGTTCTTCCTATAATATCCCCGCCGTTAAAACCTTAGCCCTGGTGGGAATAAGTAATGTCATTGATAAAGGGGAAAGCATGGGGATTACCACTTGGGCTGATCGAAAAAGATTCGGTTTATCTTTAACTTTAGGTGGGGGGGAAGTTTTAATGACCGATATGGCAAAAGTTTATGGCACTTTTGCTAATTATGGTTATACTGTGGACCTTAATCCAATCTTAGAAGTCAAAGATTATAAAGGCAATGTGCTTTATCAAAACACTTGTGTTTTGGACCAAACTAAGTGTCAGCGAAGTTTCAATTTAGATCCCCGTGTGGCTTATCAAATCACTGATATCTTATCAGATAATAAAGCTCGTACCCCAGCTTTTGGACCCAGTTCAGTATTATTTATCCCTAATCAACAAGTGGCAGTCAAAACTGGTACCACCAATAGTTTGAGAGATAACTGGACAATTGGCTACACCACTAACAGATTAGTGGCTACCTGGGTTGGAAACAATAACAATACCCCGATGAGCTATGTGGCTTCGGGAATCACTGGGGCCTCACCAATTTGGAACACCATCATTAGATCTTTACTTAATGATGACCAACCTCACTTTTTTCCTCAGCCAACGGGGTTACTTAAAATAAAAATATGTAAAACTGCGGGCACCCTACCCTGTAAAGAATGTCCGCAAATAGTTGAAGAATATTTTATCCCTGGAACCGAGCCTAAAAATGCCTGTAATCAAGAAACCTTCAAACCAAAAATCGAAGAACTGCCTAGAGAAAAAATTTAGTAAAGAGGAGCTGAACATTCACTTGGTGCTTGTCCCGCTGTTTCTGGGTTCAAATCAAAAGATAATTCTTGACCACTTGCTGTTAAACAACCGCATCTAACATTCATACTAATTACCCCTCCACCCATACCTTCAAGACTTGTTCCTGCTGGACAGTTTAAACATAAACTAAAATCACTAGCAATTTGATTATCAGCACAAAATCCGCCCATATGACAATTTGTTAAATTAGGATCGCAACAACAATCCTGATTTTCAACACCTAAATAAGCACCTATCTCTTCTCTTTCTGCGTAATATTGCCTCATAGCAGTCAAACAATATTCCTGACCCCAATAAAAATCTATACTTCCACAGTATTCTTGATCCAAATCAGGTCTGTATGAACAAGCTAACAATTCAGGGCTGATAATTCTCACTAATTCATAACATGACTCATTGGGGTTACTACTCTGTTGATACTGATCCCCCCCTTCTAACCCAGAATCTAATCCTGATGGTATTCCATCTCCTTGGGAGTTAACTGGTGTGTAGGGTTGTTCAACTGGAGTGGTAGAAACACAGTATTCTGGCAGTTGAAAGACTGTAGCTGGAAGAAAGCTTATCCTGGTATTATCTGACTGATAGCAATAACAAAATTCATCCTCTGCAGTTGAGCCAACTGGGCAATTTGAGTCAATGTCAAACTCTTGAGTTTCTACAGTTTCTACATCAAAATTAAATAGATTTGCTAAATATTCAATTGGATCTTCAGCAAACTCTTTAACTGCATTAGTAAAATAGTCAATTCTCTCAGAAACAAACTCCACAACAGTTTGGGAATCATTTTGACTTTCCGCTTCAGCTAACATTTGCTGTGCTTCTTGTTTAGGAAAACAGCCAGATTGGCCTGGGAGGTCAACTGATTGACAATTTTGATCATCGTTGCACAAGTCAGTGCTAGTGTAATTAGAACAAGGATTGGTCGGTGAAGTTACTGGTGGTTCAATTTGACCGCAAGAGTTACCGGTGTTATTCCAATAATAACCAAGAGGTAAACTGTAATATCTAAATTCACATCGATATTGAAGACCTTCAATGCACTGAGGAGCTGCACCATTTTGACACGAACCAGTAGGTGGTGATTGGTTAGATTCAGATGAAGCAGGTTCTTCCAGTATTTCACCTTCTGTTGAGATAGGAGCTGAACACACCTGGCCATCTCCAATAGTACTAACTCCTTCTACTAAACAAGTACAACCATTTGGCATATGACAGGTTTGGCCTTCATTAATTTGACATTCAAAACAACCAGAAATGTAAGTTTCTAATATATTGTTACAGGAATTAACCCCCGACTCTCTAGGAGAAAAAAATCCTCCTCCAGTACATGTCGACTGATTAAAGGGGACCGTACATGTACAATTATTATTCCCATCACCACGACAAGTGCCACCACTATTACCACAAGACTCACCCACATTTTTATTCTGGCAAAGTCCAGAAGTACTACTACAAGAAACTGTAGCTGCCGGTGCTGAGACCTGGCTTAAAGCAGGAGTTGAACACAGTTGACCATTGTCAATGATACTTTCTAAGCATGAACAACCATTCTGCATATAACAGGTTCGTCCTACGTCAATCTGACACGAAAAACAACCAGTCACAGCAGTTGTTGAAATATTGTCACAGGAATCAACCCCCGACTCTCTAGGAAAAAACCCGTGGACCGCAGCACAAGCTGACGGAGTTAAAGGAACCATACATATACAATTATTATTTCCATCGGCATGACAAGTCCCACCACTATTACCACAAGAAGCACCAACCTGTTTATTCTGGCAAGTTCCATCAGAATTATTACAAGAAACTGTGGCTGCCGGTGCTGAGACCTGGCTTAAAGCAGGAGCTGAACACAGCTGACCATTGGTAATGACACTTTCTAGACAAATACAACCATTTGGCATATGACAGGTTTGACCTACGTTAATCTGACATTCAAAACAATCAGTCATATAAGTCCCTACAACATTGGCACAAGAACGACCCAACTCTCTGGGAGAAAAAAATCCTCCAGTACATGCCGACTGATTAAAGGGGACCATACATGTACAATTATTATTTCCATCACCACGACAAGTGCCACCCCTATTATCACAAGACTCGCCCACATTTTTATTCTGGCAAAGTCCAGAAGTATTATTACAAGAAACTGTGGCTGCCGGTGGCTCAACACACTTTTTTTGACTCAGATCACAAGTTTTTCCACTTACACAAGAAGCAGTTTCATACCCAGTCCCAGAACTATTACATCTTCTAAAAGTATCATTTGTTAAACAGGTATTAAAACTATATGGTGTACAAGTTGTTCCCACATGAAGTGAAGCTTCACAAGCTGTTTGGGTGGAAAAACTAGTTGATAATTCACAATTTCTCGGATCTTTACTTTTGCATTGATCATCTTTAGTGTAACAACCAGTTATGTGAGTTTGACAGGTGGATAAAAGTTCATAATAACCAATTGGACAACTTGTTATTCCCTTAATTTCTTCTTTAACACATAGGTTGTTGCTTACTTTGTAACAAGGATATCCAGTGGTACTACTCTTTTCACATTTTCTGGAAGTTGTATTCCATAAACAACCAGGAGTAGAAGCACAGTTCAATTGAGTTGTTAAGTTTGTACAAGTTGAACCGCTAGTACAAGTAGTATCTGGATTCCAATAACAGGTGCCACCTGAACAACCGCATCTTTTATCCCCAACTGCATTGCATTTACCAATATTACTTTGATCGCAACTTTCACCTGAACAACCCGCAGTGAGACAACTTTTATTAGCCGTGCCATTATTACAACTCCATTGAGCTCTCTGATTAGTTGGACAATCATTAGTACCGCAATTGCTGGCTTGTTTAGTCGCCCCATGGTCAATTCTTCCGACGGGACTATCACATTGTCTAGTCGCAGTTTCTTGACCAGGCTGAGAATAACTTCCACCTTCACAATGACCACTTCCCCCCGGATCAGAATTATCACATTTCCAAACTCCCCCATTTTGACAATTACTTCCTTCTCGAACAGCCCCACAAATAGGGTTGCCATCAAGTGGGCATGATTTACCACAGCGACCATTGGCACATTGTCTTAAGCCCTGACAACAACTTTTACCTGCCGGGGGAACAGTTCCTTCTTTAGCGCACTCTCCACCAGCACACTCTTGATCAATCCAACGATTAGCCGTTTGTGTTGAAGGTCGACAATCATCGATACATCCTCCCACACAAATTGTGCCACCAGGGCACCCTTTACCTACAGAAGCACAACCTTTCCCAGTAGTAGGAGCGGTTGACTGAGCTGGGACGGAACTCTGCTGGGGTTGACTCATACCGCCAGTAACACTAGAGGGAGAGCTGCCAACAGTCGCACAAGCTTCCCCTGCCCAGACTTCACAGCTGCTAAAAGTATACGGATTAGCATCAGAGAAAGTCTTGCCATTAGCACAAGTGGTATTGCAATTAATTGGACCAGTTGAGGCTTGTTGTCTAATATCCTGATTCTCCTGGTTTAAAATCAAGGAAGCACTTACCCCAGTGATCATGAGTAACAATAAAACACCACCAATAATAAATTTAGGAGTGAGTAATGATTTGTGTGTGAATTGAGAAAAACTCTTTTTAAGCTGAGCCAAACTAAACCGTGAATTTTGTGGGTCAGGTTTAACACCAAAATTTTTTCCATTATTGGAAAAATTAAACTGGTATGAACTCATATCTTTTCAGTTTAACAAAACTACAATACCAATACAACGCGTTCTTTCGGGGGAAACTAAAAAAGTAAAAACACAAATAAAGAAATAAGAAAAGTAATCAGAAATAAAATTGGAGCTACTAATTTTTCTTGTTTTTTGCGTTTAAACCGAAGTTCTTTTTCTCTTTTTAACTGTTCTCTTTCAAATCGTTTTTTTTCTTTTTCCGCCTCAATTTCTTGAGTCTTTTTCTCAAATTCTTCTAGATTGTCAACAATTTTTTTTGGACCAGACATAGTAATGAGTGGATGATTAATTATTTCTAATATAGCAAATAAATCTTACTTCAGCAGCAATTTCACCTTTGCCACTATTAATTCAACAACATTTTCAATCGATAAATCACTAGTATCTATCACCCAAGCATCTTCGACAATCTGGAGTGGATCGACACTACGCTTAGTATCTCTGTCATCTCTAACTAACAGCTCTTGGTAAACTTCTTCAAAAGAAATATCTACCCCTTTAGTTTGTAGTTCAAGATGTCTTCTTTTAGCCCTCACCACATCTGAAGCGGTTAAATAGATTTTCAGATCAGCATTGGGTAAAACGCGATAAGTAATATCTCTGCCCTCCATAATCACATTTTGATTTCTAGCAATTTCTTGTTGTTTAGCAACCAGCTCCACTCTAACTTGGGGTAAAATAGCGACTTTAGAGGCCCCAGAGCTGACTTCCTCTGTTCTAATTTGCCAAGAGATGTCTTCACCATCTAAAATGACCGTGGTCAATCGGCCATCTTGTTCTTTTTTCTTAGGATTTCTCATCTCCATTTTGGCTTTTTTAACTAAGGCCACCACTTGTGGTTCGTCAGTTAAATCTATTTTATTTTTCTGAGCCAAAAGAGCAGTGGTTCGATACATCGCTCCAGTATCTACATACAGAAAACCCAACCTTTGTGCTACTAATCTAGAAATTGTCCCTTTTCCAGCAGCGACTGGACCATCAATAGCGATATGAAAATATTTAGACATAAGAAAATCTCTAATAAATAATAATCACAAACATCAAGCTACTATTAATAGCTTTAGGTTGGGCAGTGGTAAAACAAAAATTGGTTATTTTTTCTTCTTAGAAACAGCCTTTTTCTTGGACTTGGACACAACTTTTGCCGTAGGAGCTTGCCATTCTTCTCGATCAGAGATCAAGAGTCCACCAAGTCCGACAACGATTAAAATTAATGGCCAGAAATTCCAAAACATGGCGGGTAAATACCCCATGTTAGAGGCTAAAAAGATTAAACCCATGATTAATAATGTGGCAGGCCAAAATACTCTTTTGGGCATATAAAGTTCTCCTATATTGTTATAAAAACAAGTATAAAGGATATTTAACCACAGCTCAAGCAGAGATGAAATGACAAACTAACCAATTTCCTAGTCGATATCAGCAAACCAAACTCCTCTTGATTACTGATATAATCAGTTCATGTTACTTTTAGCCAATAAAAAAGCCAAATTGGAATATCAAATCCTGGAAACTTATCAAGCCGGGATTGTTTTATTGGGCAGTGAAGTCAAAAGTTTAAGAGCCAAAAGAGGTAGCTTTTCTGATAGCTATGTCAAAATTGTGGGTCAGGAACTATTTCTGATCAATGCCCAAATTAATCCCTATAAATTTGCTGATAACCGGCAATATGATCCAACTCGTAATCGCAAATTACTGATTAAAAAAAAGGAAATTTTAGCTCTGCAAAGTCAACTTAATAAAAAAAATGTGACTTTGGTACCACTCTCTTTTGAAACCGCTCACAATCACATTAAACTAATTTTTGCTCTGGCCAAGGGTAAAAAAGAATACGAGAAAAGAGCTGATCTTAAGAAAAAAGCCCTGCAAAGAGACATTGAGCGAGAAGTGAAAGATAAAGTCAGATTAAGGTAAAACTCCAGCTAATTACTGGCTAAATCTAATTTATATACCAGTGAACCACTGACCACTAAAACTTGTTGACTATCATTACTCAAAACTAAGTCTGTGGCACTAGATAAAGAACTACTTTTAATTTCCTTTTCAAAATTTCCGTTTTTATTTAATATTACAATTCGTTGTTTGCTGGCTTCTAATACCACCAGCTTGTCACTATCAGCATTAGTACTCACTACTAAACTTGAATCAAAACTAGCTGGCAGTCCTTTAATCTCGTAACTTTCTAATCGACCACTTCTAAGACGAAAAATTTGACCAGTCTTAGTTCCTAACCAGATATCCCCATCAATTGTCATGGAATTCACTTGGGCAAAGTCTACTCCTTGAAAAGTTTTTAACCAAGCTTGAGGATCAGCAAAAAGCTTATCCTCAGAATCTGAAGGTTTATAGCGAAAGATATTTCGTTGCTCTGGGTTAAGCACATATAAATTACCATCAAAAAAATCGACAAACTTAGCTTTGGTTAATCTGTCACTATTATCAACTACTTTTTTAATTTGGTCTGATTGAACTGTCCCTTGGAAGATGACATCACTTAACAAAAAAAAATGATCTAGTCCTGTTGCTAGATCAACGATATTGGCCTCTTGAGGCAATGCTATTAGAAATGATTGTTTAGTAGTTAAATTAAGTTTTACCATCTGATGAATTTCTGGATCTAAAAACAGCCCTTCTTCTCCAATCAAATGAACGTCAGAAGCAATAATTTCTGGTTTAACTAACCGCAAATCAAAAAACAGTGGTAGTTGATCAACTTCTTGTTGCCCAGAGATTTGATCATAATACTCAAGTGCCTTTACTTTTTCTTTTTGAATGATTTTTAATCCAGCTTTTTTATTAGCAAAAGTAGTTTCCGCCTGCTTTAAATCCTCAATTAATTGAGTTACCAGCTGTCTAGCGGTGACTGGGTCTGAACTTAGTAAAGCTTGAGCTTGAGGAATTCGATCAGAGAATGAATCGGCAATTGCTTGAGCTTGTTTTTGTTGTTGTTTAGTTTGGAAAGACCAAACTGAGCCTAGAATTAAAATCAGAAAAAACAATCCGGTAAAAAAAAGAACTTTTATTTTTTGTTTTTTGGATAAATTAAGTTGATTCGGGGACTTTATTAGTTTTTTTTTACCAATTAAATCTGCAAGCTGTTTTATTTTAGAAAATAATTTATTAAATAGTTGTTTGTAATTAATTTTCTTCCTAGGAAAAGGAGAGTTGTTAACTGGGTCAGTATCACCATTAGTTAAATTGTTCAAAACGAAACTACTAGTTGGTTGGTTGTCTTGCTCGTCACTTTCAACTAGAGATTCTAAATCATCTTTTTCTGGTTGCCTAATATTAACAAAGGCAAGGGCACTTAGTGAGGAATCATTTTGGGAATGAAGTCCCGGGACGATCGAGGTGATGATTGTATCGATATCATAACCTTGACTCAATTTTTGATAAATTTCTCCCCAGAGATTTTCACATTGGGAAGTGACAAAAATAAAATTGTCATTAGTAACAGCTTTGCCTTGAACTACTTTTAGTTCTTGTTCAGACTTGAGAATTTGCCCAACTTTTTGATTTCTTTTTAACCAAACGCTACCATTATATGTTGCTAAGAAACTATCAAAACTCTCAAATAAACCACAACTAATTTGTAGTCGACAGTCCTTGTCCTCAACACTGGTGATGACCTTACTGATCAATTGATACAAACTACTAACGGAATTAGGCTCTTCACTAGAAATTAAATCCACTACATCTCGACCAACATTCCCGGCATTATCACCAAAAACAGAAAATGAACAAATAAAAGATTGACGCTGATTAGTCACAACTTGTGACCAACCGTCAAATTTGGGCAAACCGATGACGGGGGTAACGGAGAGGGTCTGCATTAGCCATATTGTATCATGAGAAAATAAATGTTCTTGATCAGTGTCAAAAAACTAACTCAGCAAAAAAGTAATGAAAATTAAAATGGACAAACCTAAGTGAACATAGCCAAGAAGTTGAACAAAGGTAGAATATTTAGTTTGTAGGGTATTCTTCATGATATGGATTTGTCTGGTAGCAATGAAAGCAAAAATGACGTACATCCCAAAAGCTAAGATAAACAACACTTTCAGAAAGTTATCGATTAAATTAAGTAAATCTTGGTTATCACTCATAGTGCCTAAAATAAATCCAGTTGAAGTTGTATCATTAAACATCAGTTAACCCTCCCTTCCATCTTTTCTCTTTCCTCTTCTAACAATAATTCATTCAGTAAAGTTGTGACTTTATCTGGCTGAGGAACATTTTCAAATTCAAATTCAGTTACTTCAGCCGCAGTTTGGATTTTAACTGTTCCGATATTAAAAACTGATTGAATAGCTCCGGTAGTAGTGGCCGTGACATCTTCAATATTATCCAGTTTAGCCGCGGAAATATTTTTATAAATCAAAGACAAAAAATCGACATCAATTACTCTTTCATCAGTAACAATGTAGACGTTATAAAACCAACTTAAAAATGCTTCTAATGTAATCCCCAGCACTAACAAATACCAAAAAACTAAGCCAAAAAAATGATATTTACCAGGTACCATATCCCAAAAAGAGACCAGCGACAATAAGAAAGGTACTAAAAGTAACATTCCAATAATAAATATCCATTTAATTTGAGTAATGGGATGTTGACGAAGCAATAATAGTACTTCTTCATCTTCTAACTGAGAATCAAAAACCACACTAGTAGGACGAAGCGCAAAAGCATCAAGAGGATTATCAGACTGGCTATTATCTCTAATTACCTGAGAGTAACTTTTAGGATCTTTTCTTGAAGTGGTTTTAACTGGAGTTTGTTTCTCTGATGCATCAAAAATTTCAGGCATAAATGCATTATACCAAATCAGGATCAAATGCTAATCGCTAAATTCTCAAATTTATTGATAGGTACCTAAAAGGATATATAATAGGTACATATGAGAACTGTACAAACAACTAAAACTGACTTCATTAAATTTAATGTCTCTCCAGAATTTAAAACTCTAGCAGAAAAAAAAGCTCGTGAGCATGGCATGACCGTATCAGAGCTAGGTCGAATGTTATTTGGTGCTTTTGTGACTGGAATTGCCAGACCTTCTTTAGATATCTCTCCTGAATTCTTGGCAATGGCCTAAAAAGCTAAAAAAGACTACAAAAAAAATTTGGGAGAAACTTTCGACAATGCTGAAGATGCCATAGCCTTCCTACATAGTTTGTAATTCATATGCCTAAAATTAATTTTGAGCCAAGTTTTGTTGCCGCTTATAAAAAATTTACCAATATAACTCTTAGCTAAGCCTCATTTTTATTCTGTTATAATAGCAAACTATCGTCTGATTTGAGTGAGGATAAGTTGATGAGACCAAAAAAAGTGATCATCATTGAACCAGATCGAGAGAGAAAATCTTACTACCTCATTGGCTTGGGGTTGATGTTCGAAAACAAAGTGACATCATTTCTTGCTAATGACGGAGAAGAGGCTGTCACCTGGATGGAAGATGAAAAGGTGATACCCGATGCTGCCTATCTAAGTACTGCTTATCCTGACTGGATAGCGATACTGAAAAGTCTAATCTTAAATGGAGTTGATCCACAAAAGATTAGAGTGATTAGTCATTTTGGTATCAATGAACTAGATAACCCCTATGTTTCTAGAGACCGTTGGGTTACAAGGCAACAAGGGGCACAGTTTCTAACCATTCACCAAGTGATCAGCCAAGGTACTGGATTTTTTGATATCTAGTACCGATCAAAAGGGCAGCTAAATATAGCTGCCCATATTTTTACTTACAATAGTCTTATAGTTTACTTTTATCGGGTAATAAACTATAATATAAGCCATTGGTTGAGCATCTATAAGGATGGTAAAATGGCCAAAATTCTAGTGATCGACTCCGATCACAATAATACTTGGATTTATGACTGTATCTTCCCGCTAGATGAAATCCTTTTCGTCACAGATGAAGAGGAAGGGTTTCTGGTTCTTGAGGAACAAAGCTTTGACAAAGTCCTCATCAGCACGATCATAATCGCGTGGCCTGCTCTTGCCCAAAAAGCGGCACAAGAATCAGCAGTCACGATTGTTGAACCTGTTGGTTACCACCTCAGAGCAACTCGTTTAATGGCTTCATTGTTAGGCCATAAAGCTGTTTCGACTCTGCAGATGGCAACAGCAATTGATAGGCGCAACATATCAACCCTCGACCTGTAACACAAATAAAGCAGCCTAACAAAAGGCTGCTTTCTTTTTATGTTCACAAACTATTAATTGATTGATAAATATTAACTGAAAGTTATTTTCTATCTTTCCAACACCGCCAAGAATGATTCTTGGTTCAACTCAACCTTCCCCATCTGTTTCATTTTCTTTTTGCCTTTGCTTTGCTTGCGAAGGAGTTTCATTCTTCTAGTCACATCGCCACCATAGAGCTTAGCAGTCACGTCTTTTCTGAAAGCCTTGAGAGTTTCTCTGGCTAGAATTTTGCCGCCTACCGCAGCTTGAACAGCTACTTCAAACATTTGTTTGGGTAAAACTTCTTTTAATTTTTTGACAATCGCTCGACCAATTTGTTCAGCCTGTTCTCGGACCACAATTTGAGACAAAGCATCAATTCTATCGCCATGGACCATAATATCTAATTTAACCGCATCAACTTCTCTAAAATCACTGACCTCATACTCAAGTGAAGCAAATCCTGAAGTAGCAGATTTAAGTTTGTCATGGAAAGAAACAATAATTTCGGATAAAGGTAACCGGTACATCATTTTGGCTCTGACTCCCCGATTTTCTACCCCAATTAATTCCCCTCGATGATCTCGACATAGTTTCATCACTGTACCCACATATCTTTCGGGGGTAAAAATCATCGATCTGGTCATTGGTTCAAAAATCTTTTTAATTAAACTCGGATCAGGCATTTCTGAAGGTGAATATAGTGTTTGGGTGGTCCCATCATTTAATTCCAGTTTGTAAGTAACAGTTGGCGTAGTAGCAATTAAATCTAGATCAAATTCACGATTCAATCGCTCCTGAATAATCTCAGCATGAAGTAGTCCCAAAAAACCCATTCTCAAGCCATTGCCTAAAGCTGGAGAGTGAACACTAGAATAGACTAAAGATGAATCATGAAGGGTGAGTTTAGAGACCGCATCTTGAAGTAAAACAAAATCTTTACCATCGATGGGATAAAACTGCATATAAACCATCGGCAGTGGTTCTTGATATCCGGGCAAGGCCACAATTTTATCAGCATCACCAACGGTAGTAATCGTATCCCCAACTTTAATGGTGCTAATATCTTTAAGTCCCGTACATACATAGCCCACTTCTCCAGTTTTAATACTCTCTACCGGCTTCATTTCTGGAGTAAAAAACCCAATCTCAGTAGGAGCAAAATCTACTTTAGTAAATAATAATCTTAAGTTCTCTTTTTTTAATTCACCATCTACGACTCGAACATAGGCAATTACTCCTTTGTGAGCGTCAAACTTGGAAGTAAAAATCAAAGCTCTTAAAGGAGCCTGTTGATTTCCTTTGGGAGCAGGAACCTTGTTAATAATTCGATCCAAAACCAAATTAGCATTTATTCCAGATTTAGCTGAGACTAACAAAATCTCATCTTCACTCACACCAAAAGCTTCCATACACTCTAACTTCACCTGATCAACATCGGCAGAGGGCAAATCAATTTTGTTTAAAACGGGAATAATGGTCAATTTTTGATGTAACGCTTTTTCGTAATTAGCCAGGGTTTGAGCTTGAATACCTTGAGTGGCATCAATCAACAAGATTACTCCTTCACAGGCTGCCAGGGATCGACTAACTTCATAGCCAAAGTCAACATGACCTGGAGTATCTATCAAATTGAGAATATATTCTTGGCTCTGACCGGCCGGAGTATACATCATTCTGACTGGAGCCAGTTTAATCGTAATACCTCGTTCTTGTTCAATCGGGTTACTGTCCATGACTCTTTCATGGAAATCTCTGACTTCAACAGAGTTAGTCATTTGCAAAAACCGATCAGTCAGAGTGGTCTTACCGTGATCAATGTGGGCGATAATCGAAAAATTACGAATAAATTGCATTGGAAATGATTATAAAGGACATTGCTACTTAAACTAAGCAAAAATTAAAGTGAAGCAAAATAGTTTATTGATATAAAAATCAGGAAAGAAAAGCTTGATTATGAATATCAAACAACTTATTTAACTTTTTTTGCAAGTTGGCTTTTGATTCTAGCAGCTTTGTTTTTATGAATAATGTTATTCTTCACTGATCGATCAATAGCAGAAAATGCTTTACCCAATTGGGCTAAAGTTGGTTCTTTTCTGAAAGCATCAATCATGGTTTTAGATTTTGATTTAGTTACTTGATTGATGACAGTTTTTCTTTGACTGACACGTAAAGCTTTTTTGGCGTTATGTAAGATTGGCATAGAGATGGAATTTTACAACATTATATCCAGATTTGCAAACCCATAATCCTAATCTTTAAAAACAAATCCCAACTTTCGATTTAAAACTGCTCCGACACCATTTTGCACAAGTTTCTGTAAAGCAGATAAAGCTTCTTCTGAAAAATCATCTTCTCCCACATGTTTCTCAATAGCCATGAATTCAATTATCAACTTCGGAGTTGATTCCTCTGCCCAGGTAGATTTGTCTTGTTCATTAGGGAGTGTCTCTGTTACTACATAGTAGTAACTTTTTATTCCATGTTCATTAGTCCTACCATTAACTAATCGTGATAAGTTAGTGCTTATCACTGGGCAGAGCCAAAGAGATTCATCCTTAGGTACATAAAGAAATATTAATCTCGGTAATTCTGGATCGTTGTCAGGAATATCTACCTGCTCCAACCTTTTCACTTGATGTAAGTTGTTATCTGATCCTAATTCAATATCTCTAAGGGCTTCTTCTAATTGAGCGACTGACTTAACGGATATATATTCTTGATTTAAAAGCAACCCTGGAACTCGATCTCTTAGCTCTGGTACGACTGGTGCAGATTGTGGCTTTGGACCAAATTGTCTTCTTAATCTATCAGGTATATCTTTTAGCATAGTTTCCTTTCAAAGTTGTAAAATTCCTCTTTGAATTAAATACTATCAATACCTATCAGGTAATACAACTTTAGAATTAGAGCGGGATGCGAAACTCTTTTTGAAGTGATTTGACAATGACCTACTCCCCAGCTACCCGATGTCCGAGGTTTCTTTTACGATTCATGAAAAGTGTTTAGCTTACCCTGATTTCCTACATGCTTATAAAATTTTATTCGGAAGAATCACTGCATTTCTAGTTTTTCACCACTCTCTAAATATTATAATTCATTGCATCACCTCATCCCAAGAATGCTTAAATGAATTCCAAGCTTCTAAACTTGGTAATGGATCTACAGAATTAACTTTTTGTCCTTCTTCTACTTGCCACATGTGATGGTGAATATTAAAAAAAGCAAAACCATTGGGATAAAGATACTTATCATAATATCCTAATTTTCCTGATTGACTGTCACCATACTCAATTTCTCTTCTACCATGAAATACCTCAATTGGTACCTGTGGTACGCCACTAAAAACCTTGATCTCTCCATAGACTGAATAATCAATCGGGATAATTTTTTCTCCAGATTCTAATTCCTCTAGAATTCTAATAGCAATTACATAGAACCAATCTCGACCAGTCAACATCTGATCAAAATATCGCGTTTGCACTCTGTCTTTCAACTCATCATCTAATTGATAAAATGGAGTTTTACTTTTCCTTCTAGCTGCAAAAGCGACATCGCTTGGAGTAACAATTGTGCCTGGCTCGAACAGGATATTAGAATCAAAACAATATAAATGTTGACCATATTGAGACCAATCTCCTATTCCCCATGTTAAAAAAGCATAATTATCTAACCCCAAGCTTTGATCTAATGGATAAGTATTTGCTTGAACAGCTTGTTCAGACGATTGACGATGAGAAGTAACTGTTTCTAGATCGTCATTTCTGGAACAATGAACTAGAGGCAATCTAAGTAACCTCTCCATAATCATTTTCACTTGTTCTCTTTCTTTTCCATCAAGTTCCCGCTGCCATTCTGGATAATTTTGCCGATTCTGCTTTAGTTTTTCCAATGAGATATATGGCGCTAATTCTTCCGGAATTGGAAAGTCATCATCTAGTCCAAATAATTCCTCAACTAAATTTTCTCCATCAATATTTCTTGGCATATAATTTTATCTAACATCTAACATATAATAATTACAACTACTAGCTACTCTTACTTAGCTACATTATAATCAAATTATGGTTCTCAAACTCACCTCAATTCTCAAAAATAATGGCAAATGGTTAGAGCAGCAACAAAATTCAATTCTCTCAGCAGCAACTATTATTTCGGTTGCTAACATTATTTCCCTTTTTGCCGGACTTCTTCGAGAAAGGCTACTGATTGGTACTTTTTTTACCTCTGAGACCTCGCAATTATCCTACGAAGCTTTTAAAGTTGCTTTCCAAATTCCTAATACTATGTTTCAAATTGTGATTTTAGGAGCCCTTTCAGCCACACTAGTTCCTATCTTCACTCAGCTAAAAAAAGAGGATGAACAAAAAGCTTTCAAAATGAGTAGTGTTATTTTCAATTACTTAGTTTTGGCTTTTATAATTCTTTCAGTGATTGTTTACATTTTTGCTGAACCTATCACTAGATTTAGAACTGGTCATGAATTTACTCCCGAACAAGTTGATATTGTCATCAAGCTCACCAAAGTAATGTTGATTTCTCAATTATTTTTTGCTATTTCCAACTTTTTAAGTGGAATTTTGCAGTCATATCAGAGATTTATCATTCCGGCGTTTGCTCCACTTTTATATAATCTTGGAATTCTGTTGGGTGTTTTCTTCTTCTCTAGTAGTATGGGGATTTATAGTGCCGGTATTGGAGTAGTCATTGGTGCTTTCATCCATATGATCATTCAGTTGCCATTAGTTTTTAAACTTGGTTTTAGATATCGGCCATCCTTTGATTTATCTATACCAGGAGTTAAAAACTTCTTAAAACTCAGTCCTCCTAGAACTTTGGCTTTAGCTATTAGTGAGTTAAGAAAATTATTTTTAGGATTTTTTGCCACTTCACTTGGGAACTTAAGCTTTTTAGTCATGGACTATGGCCTAACCCTGATGGCAATTCCAATTAGATTTTTTGGGGTTGCTATCGGTCAAGCTGCTCTTCCGTTTTTATCAGACGAGGCTGGAGATGATGGTCAAGTTAAGTTTAAAAAATTACTCTTAAACTCGCTTCACCAAGTCAGTTTTTTAACCATGCCGGCATCAGCGTTACTACTGATCCTGAGGATCCCCATTGTCCGTTTAGTTTATGGCACGGCTAACTTCCCTTGGACTACGACCATCACGGTTGGTCGAGTTCTAGCTATTTTAGCTTTATCTATCTTTGCTCAAGCTCTGACTCATTTATTGATCAGATCTTTCTACGCTCTTAAAGACACCAAGACACCACTATATGTAACTTTGATTGATGGAGTCAGTTACCTTATCACTTGTTTCTTAATGATCTTCGTTTTTCACCTGGGTGTTCTGGGTATTGCCACGGCGACTACAATCACCGGCTTTTTTGAATTTTTAATCTTATTAATACTGTTAAATCGAAAACTAAAAGGTATCGCCGGTTATGAATTTTGGATTCCTCAACTAAAAATTTTAGTTGCCACCTTTTTCATGACTGTCTTTTTATACCTTCCCTTTAAATTCTTAGATGAGTTGGTTTTTGACACTTCTAGAACTCTTGAGCTAATTGGTTTAACAATTACCACCAGTTCAATTGCCCTGCTAGTCTATTTATACTTTGCAGTGCTGCTGCAAATCAAAGAGCTATATGTCTTTGTAGAGTTAATTAATAAATTTGGTGGTTGGAAAAAATCTATTTCCAAAAGTGAAGAGTTTTTTGACAACTCAGTTGAAAACAAAGAAGTATAATTTCCCCCTTTTTAATATTTCATCTGTGGAATAATTTTTTTGTTGATATTTTTTTGTACTTAATCTTGACCGTTAACCTTCCACCATCTACCATTAAAAGAGAATGTCTAAAAAGCCGGCCCAAATTGATGTTAACCTTATTCCAAAGGACCCATTTTTTGAAACTCCAATAGGTAAAGTTTTAAAATGGGCTCTCTCCATTGGCAGGTATATTGTCATTTTTACCGAACTAGTGGTGATCTTAAGTTTCGTGACCAGGTTTAATTTAGATCGACAAATTACTGATCTAAATGACTCGATTAACCGTAAAGAAATGATTATTGATTCCTATGGTGAGTTAGAAGATAACGTCAGAGAAGCTCAAGAAAAAATTAATCAGTATCAACAAATTGAACAACAAACAGATATCATCGATGTCTTCCCAAAACTTAGTCAAATTACCCCAGCTAGTATTAGATTAGATAATTTAATTGTGCAACCAAATAAAGTCGTTCTTTCTGGTACTGCCTTTGCTGAAGATGCTTTAAGTTTATTTATTAATAACGCCCAACTCTCACCAGATTTAACTAATGTTTCTATTGACCGAATCGAAACTGGGGACCGTAATGACCCGGGTTTCCATTTTCGGATGACCGCCAATACTAGAAAAGTCGAGTTGAAAAAGATCGAAAAAGATACATCTATTGATAAAGTTAACATTTTCGATCGAACTCAGGGACTAGATAAAATAGAAAATTAAGATGTCAACAGCAACTCAAAAATTACAAACCACCCTCATCCAGTTTTATAGTCAACCGGTGGCCAAAGTGTCGATTGAACTATTTCTATCGATTGGCACTGTCGTTTTCTTTGCTATTTTTGCGATTAGACCAACATTACTAACCATGTCTGACTTAATTAAAGAAATTGATGATAAAAAACAATTAGATCAAAAATTAGACCAAAAAGTTGCGGCCCTTAGTACTGTCCAAAATGTTTACACCTCACTGGAAAATCGGTTAGTGGTTTTAGATCAAGCTATTCCTTCTCAACCAGAATTTGAAACTGTTTTAAAAATCATTGAAAAAATTGCCAGTGAACAACAACTCGCCATTTCCAGTATTCAAGTTAAAGAGATACCCAAAACTACTACCGATAACCTACCTTTCAACAAAAAACAACGAATTTCTTTACCAATCAGTGTGACTGTAATTGGGGATTATCAGGCAATTAGAGATTTCGTTATTGCTATTATTAATACTCGAAGAGCCTTAATCGTTGACTCAATGATCTTTTCCGTCAATGAAGAAAGAGGAATAAAAAAATTGCAAGCTAATATCACTATTAACATGCAATATTTTGGAACTAAGGATGAAAGCAGCAAATAAAGATTTATCACATCTCTATAAAAGGCAGCAAATTTTACAATTAGCTACCTTTACTTTAGTAACCATTTTTATTTGGATTGGTTTTAGTTTATTTAGATCTCAAAAAAAGACTTCAATTTCAGCAGAACAGACTTTACTTTCTCAGCCATTAACTCCTAGCATCAATACTCAGGTTATTGAAAGCTTAGAGCAAAAAAATCATTACACTCAGGAGCAGCTACAAGATTTTCCAATTTATAAAATCTTAGTTGAAAACACTAAAACTAACAAAAAAACCGCTACTAAATCAGCCCAAACACAAACGGAAATAGAATCATCGATTCCTACTAGTTTAGGATCCATATTGGAATCAACTGGTTCTGGTCAAACTCAATAAGCAACTAGATTAGAAACTAAATAAACTCAAAAATAATTAACGATGACAAACTCTTTCTCTACTAATGGCCATAACGATTCACTTTGTCATATTAAGTTCGGATATTTTTCGCGTTGTGTTCAAGCAAAATCTTATCTAGAGTAGATATATAGTAAATAATGTTTGTTTTGTTATTGGAAAACGACCCGAAAAGGATACTCAGCGACATCTAGTAAATAATTAAATATGCTCAAAAAATCTATTTGGCAAAAACAACTCCCAACTATTTTGGGGCTTAGTATTTTGGTGATTGCCATGGTTATCGGTGTGGTGGTTTTTACTATTGGAGGTGGTCCTGGTGTTTTTGCCCCTAGAGCTACTCCCCAGACCACTCCCAAAAAAGTCAAAGTAACCAATATCACTGATACCGGCTTTACAGTTTCCTTTTATACCGACGAACAAACCGCCGGCTTCGTTAAATATGGCACCGCCGCTGATCAACTTAAATCTCAAGCTAGTGATGATCGGGATCAGCTTTCTGGCACCATCGGTAGTTTCAACATGCACCACATTACTATTAGGGGTCTACAACCCAATACCAAGTATTTCTATTTAATTGGGACCGGTTCTAGAGCTACTTTTGACAACAATGGCAAATCTTTTGATATTACCACCGCTAAAAGAAATGGAGCTCCATCCGCGGCTAAAACAGCTTATGGCAATGTCCTAAATACTAGTGGCGGACCAGCTGACGGCAGCGTAGTTTATATCAATGTTGAGGGGGCCGGGGCCATGTCTTCTTTAGTCAAAAATTCTGGTAGCTGGGCCATTCCTCTATCAAATGCCAGGACAAGTGATGGTTCTGGATATGCACAGCTAACCGATGACCAACAAATTTCAATTGAAGTTCAAGGCAATCAAGAAAATGAAACTGCTACTTTAGGAACTACAGTTGGAAAATCCCAACCGGTAACCACCATTACCCTAGCAGTTGGCGGTGCCGTGATTGCTGATTCTCCAGATGATCTAACCGCTACTGAAATGGGTGCCCAAGATGCTACTCCTGAGTCAACTCAAGCTGCTAGTCTGCGGCCAGCTAAGTCAGAAACAGCAACTACTTCAGAGTCTTCAAATCTGTTAGAAGATACAACTACTCCAGCTACTGAACCAGCTACGTCATCTGGATCACTTTCTGAAATCCTCACACCCACGGTAGCTGCATCAGAAAGTAGTGTCGTTAATATTGATAGTACCCAAACTACTACTGTCACTACTGAACAACCAAAAATTGTCGGTGAAGCTCCAGCTAACGTGGTCATTAATATCGAAGTTCACTCCGATACCCAGATTACTCAACAAATTACCGCTGATGCTGACGGCAACTATGAACTCGATATTGCTGAGTTAAGTAAAAATCTCGAACCAGGGGAACACAGTGTGACCATTACTTATACTGATCCCACCACTGGCAAACCAGTGACTAAAACTAAAACTTTTACCGTGGCTCCCAAAACCACCCTTTTAGCCCAAGCTAGTACTGCTCCTTATGGATCGGGTAATCCCTATCCAGTTGGAGGCACTAGCTCAGCTACGGCTACCAAATCAGCAACGGCTACTAAATCGGCTACAACCACTAGTACCTCATCAGCCAGAACTAGTATGCCATCTACTAATAGTGCTCTGCCTGTTTCTGGATCAGTAGGCAGCACCATTGCGTTAATCATTGGCGGCCTATTCTTTATCATTGCGGGACTATGGAGTTTTTGGATTGCTAATGAATATAACCAGGAAAAATATTTATCTTAATATTAATTGATCTATTATGTATTATTTATTTTTTATTTGCTCTTGACTGTTAGTAAGAAAAATCTGTATTCTAAAGAGAGCTAATAATTTAATTATATGATAAATGCTACCCCGATGGGGATTACACCTAGTTTAGAGACGAGAACTACTCCAGTTAGCAATACTGCTAACGTAGTTCCTGCCCCATCAGCTCAAGTTGTCCCAACTCAAACTCCTTCAGCTACTCTGCCACCTAAACCAAAAAAAAGAATGAATTGGAAAATGATTGCCGGTGGAGTTGCTCTACTGATAATAGTTGTAGGTGCAGCCGCTGGACTGTTCCTTTCTCAGCAAAATCAAGATGTTAGACAGCAAGCAGCTGGGGTTGATCCAGGTAGTGGTGGACAGACTGGAGTTTGTCCTGGAAATTGTCGCTCTACTTGCGACACAGGTGAAATTTCTTATACTTTAGGTCATAATTGTAGTGGGTCAACTCCAAGATGTTGTATTTACCAAGCTGCTCCAATAGTTCCTAGTACAGCTCCAATGGTTTGTACTCCTAGCCAAACCAAGTGTGATGAAGTTAATAAAAAAATAATTAAATGTTTGCCCGATGGATCTGGTTGGACCTTTACCGCTGAAGTTTGTGGACAAGCACCCCAACCCGATACTAGTTGCACCAATAAATGCACCCTTGGAGCAAAGAAATGTTATTCAGTGGGAAGAGTTCAAGAATGTAAACTCGTCAACGGTTGTACGGATTGGCAAGCTACCACCACTTGTGTTGACGGTAAAACCTGTTCTAATGGAGCTTGTGTTACTAGCCAAGCTGCAGCTTGTCCTGTCGGATCATCAGTATTTTCCCAAACCGAATGCTCTTGCATAAATGTTGCTAGAACTTTTCCAATCGGCACAGCGCTACCAGATGGATGCAAAATTACTACTATCGATTTCTGTACTGCCGGTAGTTCAAAATGTGATGGGGCTAAAGTCTATACTTGTGAATCCAACAAATGGGTAAATAGCTCTACATGTCCTTCTGGCCAAGTTTGTAGCAAAGATGTTGATGGGAAAACCAGTTGTGTCCAAGGTTGTACTGAAGGGAACCAGCGTTGCAGCGGCTTAGCTAGACAAACTTGTACCAATAGCAAGTGGGTTACCACAGATGCTTGTGGCACAGGGTTTATTTGTCAAATGTCTGGATCAGTTGCTTCTTGCGAGGCTCCCCCAACCTCCCCGCAATGTACAACTGCTACCGGTAGACCAACCGGTTGTACTTGCACTACTAATTCTCAATGTACATCTAGTATCTGTGATATTGAATCTGGTACCACTGGAAAATGCATCGTTGGACAAGTTACCCTTGCTGGCCAATGTCAAAAAATTGGGACTAACTGTGCTTTTGGAAGTAGTCCTGTTGATAATCAATCATGTGCTAGTTTAAGAAACGTTCAATCCACCGTCTATACTGGGAAGATGTGTCAAGCTGATTCAATAAGTAGAAGTTCTTGTGACTATGACTCAGACTGTCCAGCTGATCAAGTCTGTCGTGCCTCTACTACAGGTGGAGCTAAATCTTGTGTCCCAACTGGTCAGGGTGGCCAATATGGCTGTCTTACCTGCAATGGCCTGAACTGTACTTACACTTGTTCTCAAAATGCAGAAATGGCTTGTTTCAGTTGTCCTAAACTTATTAATGGTCGATGTATGACCAATCAAGTATATTCTGGTACCGTTACACCCAATCAATCAATGAATTTAGCATCTTTAGTCAACATTGGTGGCGGCTCAACTTGCTGGCATCAATGTGACTGGAACAATCCAGGTGATGGCGCTTCCCAAGGCAGCCTTGCTGCTAAAACCTTCTACTACTGTGAAGGTGGGGTTAATCCACCTCCAGCACCTCCAGAAGGTCCCGGTGAGCCTCCCGCACCTCCGGAGCCAACACCTCCGCCAACTGGTCCTATCTGTTTGAATATCACATCTGACAAACCAACTCCTAAGATCGGTGACCAAGTAACCTTCACCTGCGGCAAAGTAACCGGTGTTACCAGCTATGACTTCAAACTAGTTGAACCAGATGGCAATGTCATCATCCAAAAAGGACAGACAGCTAATAACCCATCAAGTAGATCCACTCCATTCAAGATTACTAAGGCTGGAAAATATACCGCACAATGCCGTATCTGTGTCAGTGATAAATGCCAAGCCTTTGAAACAATTGCTGGAGGAAATTAAAAGAAATCGATAAATAAACTGTAATGATAGAAAACAACCAATCACCCACTAGCTACACCAAACAACCAACCCAAGCTGTTGGGAGTGATGCTGCTAAAAAAATGCCCAATAAAAAAGTATTTGGTATTAATAAAAAAGCTGCTTTAACGGCGATTGGTTTAACTTCATTTATCGTTTTGACGATGGCTGGTGTCTATATTGCAACCTTCCAAAGAATGAAAGAAGGTCCAGTTGCGCCAACTGCTCCAGAGTCTAAACCTCAAGCTGCTAGTAAATCTTCTTGTTCTCTAAGTTTTACGGTGGCTGAAGAGCAAGCTGATACCCCAGCTATTTCTTGTGTCAAAGAAACATTTGTGGATCAATTTACTAATGCTGCTGGTAATTACGATTTTTCTCAAGCTAAAACTGCTTTTATCCCTGGTGACAATGTCGTTTATAGAGTTACAGCTACCAATACTGGTAATGTAGCCCTGAAATTTGGCTCAACAGACGTTTTAACTATTGGTGGTATGAATAACACCACTTTTGTTGATTCCTCAGCTGAATGCCAAGTGGAAAATAGTGTCTTAATTTGTGGCGCTGATGGCAATATTTCGATTGATCCAGGTGCCACTCATGTCTTTGCTTTTAGAGCTAAAATTAAAGATACTTTAACTCAAGCCTTAACTATTACTAATACTGCTAGTGTTTCCGGAGAATTTGGAGCAACAGGGACTCAACCAGTGACTGATGACTGTCAAATTGCTATTAATGTTGTTCCTGAGGGTGAAGAAACTCCCACTCCTACGCCTACCCCAACACCAACCCCCACACCTACTCCAGGGGTGACTCCAACACCAACTACAACCGTAACTTGTGGTCAAACCTGTAACAGTTCAACTCTGGTGTGTCCTAATGAACATACTTGTAATAATGGCAAATGTGCCTACAACCCTTGTCTACAAAGTGGAGTTACTTGTGACAGTACTCTATGTGTGATTATTAATCCTACACCAACTCCAACTCCAGTAGCACCAGCCGGATGTAATGCCACTTGTGCTTCAAACTCTGACTGTGCTGATACTAATCACATCTGTTGGTATAATGCTTGTCGGTTAGCTACTAATCCAAATAGTGCCACTTGTACTAATCCACCTGCTGATTACACCTACACGCCAACTACCACTACTACTCAGCAACCTGTCTTACCAGAGCAATTACCTCAAACTGGGGTCCTTGATGATGGTCTGAAGATCTTAGGTGCTGGAGCTGCCGCCGTCATTTTTGGTGGACTGCTTCTCTTCCTACTTTAATCTACAAGATTAAGTAACTAAGAATTAGCTCAGCTAATGAGATATAATATATGACGTTGCGTCCATAGCTCAATTGGTTAGAGCACAAAGCTTATACCTTTGCGGTTCTAGGTTCGAGTCCTAGTGGACGCACTTTTCCTCCTTTAGATGCTGTCAATCTTGTCTCGTTCTTTTTTTTGGTATACTCTTATTATCTGTGAAGAAAATAAAAACAATCATTAAACCTTTTCTAAATAAAATAGTAAACTTTTGTAAAAATCACTGGAAATTACTGATATTTTTATTGGTGATTTTACTGTTAGTTATTTTTTGGCAGTTTAAATCATCCCAAAAAAATAAAGCCAAACTAGTTTTTCAACATCCCGAAATTAAAAATATCGTTAAAAAACTGGAAGTTTCAGGAGTCATCGATGCTAAGGAAAAAGCACGCCTACGGTTTGCCGGCGGCGGAAAAGTTGTTTACTTAGGTGCTAAAGAAGGTGATCAAGTTAAAAAGGGAAAAACTATCGCTACTATTGATAAAATCGCCTTGGAAAAGCAACTGCAACAAGATCTCAATCTTTATAGCAAAGAAAGATTAGACTGGGAAAATACCCGAGATGATATTAAAGACAGATGGATTGATAATACCGAAAAAAGAACTGTTGATCAGGCTCAATTAGATTTAAATAACGAAGTTATTGATGTCGAGATTAAAACTGAGGCGATCAAAAACTCCGCTCTTTATGCCCCCTTTAACGGTGTTTTAACTTTTTCTCCAACAGCAGTTGCCGGAACTCAATTGTTAGCCACTGACTATTTTGAAATTGTTAACCCCAACTCATTGATTTTTAAAGCCGCAGTTGATGAATCTGATATTTCCAAAGTTAAAGCAGGACAGCTAGCCAAAATTCAACTTGATGCCTATGAAGATCAAGAATTTGATAGTAGTGTCAACTATATCGCCTATACTAGTAGTCAGTCCTCCACTGGGACTGTTTTTGTGGTTGAATTTCCTCTTTCAAACCCTGATCTAAATGTCTTTAGAATTGGAATGAATGGCGATGTGGCGATTACTCTGGCTGCCAAAGATAATGTTTTAACAGTCCCATATTCAGCCACTAAAGAAAGAGATAATAAATTCTTCGTTGATGTCAAAAATGGGCCTGAAACTTACCAAGAAAAAGAAATTCAAGTAGGACTTGTCAGCGATGATGAGGTTGAAGTTATTTCCGGCTTATCTGAAAACGACGAAGTCTTAATTCCTGAATAATACTTATGTTATTAACCCTGGATAAAGTCTGCAAACAATATATTTTGGGAGATAGTTTAATCAACGCTCTTGATATGGTTAGTCTAGAAGTTCATCAAGGCGAATTTTTAGCAGTCATGGGGCCCTCTGGTTCTGGTAAATCTACTTTTTTACAAGTTGCTAGCATGCTGTCTAATCCGTCATCAGGAACAATTTACTTACATGATAAAGATGTTACTAAATATAATGAAGTCGAACAGGCAAAACTCAGAAATCAAGAAATTGGTTTTGTTTTCCAGCAGTTTAACCTCTTACCACGGACTTCAGCTTTAGATAATGTCTCTTTGCCCCTAGTTTATGCCAATGTTCCTGATCAAGAGAGAAAAAAAAGGTCATTAGAAATGTTGGAAAAAGTTGGCTTAGCCCAAAGAGTGGCTAATACCCCCGCCCAGCTATCTGGTGGTCAGCAACAGCGAGTGGCAATCGCTCGAGCCTTAATTAACAACCCTTCAGTAATTTTTGCTGATGAACCTACTGGTAATTTAGACTCTCAAAGTGGGGAAGAAATTAAAAAAATTCTAGTAGACCTTCATCATGAAGGCAAGACCATCATTATGGTCACTCACGAACCAGATGATGCGGCTATAGCCAAGCGATTAGTTTTAATGAGAGATGGTAAAGTTAAAGCAGATAGTCAGATTAATGGCATCAGAGATATTGAAAGGATACTTAAAAAACATAAATAAATGTTAGAAAAAATATTTTTTTCCGCTATCAGAGCTATTTTAAGCAACAAAACCAGGTCTTTTTTAACTATGTTGGGAGTGATTATTGGCGTAGGATCGGTGGTGCTATTAACCAGCATTGGCACCGGTTTACAACTTTATATTACTGATCAATTCGCCAGTTTAGGAACTAACACTCTTTATGTTATACCTGGCAACCCTTTTGGTGAAAGCGGCGGATTTGGTGGTTCTGAGTCGATGATTGAATCCACTAAACCAGTCTTAAAAAAAGAATATTTGCGTAACATTTTGAGAAATAATCGCGATTTAATTACTGATGGGGTCATTATGGGAATGCAAGTATCCCAAGCTAAAAATGGTGAGACTACCAAAAAAGTAACTATGCTAGGGACAACCAGTAATTTTGAAACTGTTTATAGCATGCCCGCAGAAAAAGGTGATTGGTTTAATGATACCGATAATAAAAAAGGTTCTCGAGTAGTAGTCTTAGGCAGCAAAATAGCAGAAGAACTTTTTGGCCAAGTCGACCCAATCAATAAAAACATCAAAATTGGTGGCCAGAGCTATACCGTCAAGGGAGTTTTAAAATCCAAAGGCTCGAGCTTTGGCGGACCGAGCTTTGATAACTATGTTTACTTGCCGTTAACTACTCTAGAAGATAATTTAGATGTTCAATATATTGATAACTTTACCCTAAATGTGATCGATCAAGAACATGTCAAGCCAGCGATTAAAGCAGTTGAACAAACCATGCTTAAAGAGCTGGAAAAGGACGAATTTACCGTCGTTGATCAAACTAAAATGCTAGAAACTATTAATAGCATCTTAGGGATGCTAACTATTGGTCTGGGTGGCATTGCCGCTATTTCCCTAGTGGTAGGTGGCATTGGCATTATGAATATCATGTTAGTGTCAGTCACCGAAAGAACCCGAGAAATTGGCTTAAGAAAAGCTATTGGGGCTACTCCTAATGTCATTCTAGCTCAATTCTTAATTGAAGCGGCTTTAATTTCCATTATCGGTGGAATAATTGGGATGACTCTGGCATACTTAGGATCACTAGCAATTCAACCCTACTTTCCTGCTCGGGTCACCATGCAAGCCGTCATTTTAGCTTTTGGAGTGTCAACGGCGGTAGGATTAATCTTTGGTGTTGCTCCAGCCAGAAGAGCTGCCAAATTATCTCCAATTGAAGCACTTAGATACGAATAATAATCATCCTTAGTGAAAGAATGCTTGGTATAAAAATAATAATCTAGCATTGACCATCTATCATCAAGGCTTTAGCATTAACTTAAATGAAATTTATTAAACCCATCTTGCTCATTGTACTGTTATTTGCCTTCTCGGCTGCTGGTCTTTATATCCAAAAAAAATCAAATCTGCTGTCCCAAAAATTTGGTCAAATTAAAGGGGTACAAAAATGGGTGGAACAAAAAAGCGGACAATTACAGCCACTAACTCAAGATGCGCAAAAACAAATTGAGGTGTTGGGTGAAAGGACTAAAGAAGTTAGTGAACAATCTAAACAAGTCTTAGGTGAAACAGTCAAAGTTAATGAAGAGCTAACTAATGATAACCGGCCTGTCCATGAAAAAGCCTTTGATTATGGCCGTTATGTTTACTGTAAACAGGTAGTCCAAGATTTTGAAAAAGAAGACAGTCAGAAGTCAACAAATTAGTTCTTTTGGTTGAAGGTTAATTCACAAAAACTGTCTTGAGTGCTTCTTTTTACATCAGCAATTATTAACTAATCCCTTGATTATTTGCACCTAGTTTTCATCATTCACCCACTTAGTGCTAATTTTTTCACAGTTTACAATCTAGCTCTAATCTTCATCTCCGCTTCAATCACTTCTCGATCCTGACCATATTTAAGTCTAGATAATTGTTTAATCATGGCTGCTAATTTCTCATTCATTTTGGCATTGACCTCATCCATGTCTTTTTCCAGCGACATACTAAAAGCAGGTACCGGTTCATTACCGACAATAGTTTTGATATAAACATGATATTTTTCAATGTTAGCTAAGTCGTGGTCATTAAAAACTGGGGCAAATTCATGTTGCAAAAAGTTAGCATCTGTCACACCCACCCGAAATGAAACCATGCTTCCGACGTTACCAAAGACGGCATTCTTGACCTCTTCATCGATCTGGCCGATATACTGGTTAGCTACAATTAAATTGAGTCGATATTTTCTCGCCTCGGCCAAGATCACGGCAAAATCTTCAGTAGCATAGTTCTGAAACTCATCCACATACAAGAAAAAGTCATGTCGTTGTTCCATCGGGATATCTTGTCGACTCATTGCTGCTGTTAGCACCTTTGGTACTAAAATTAGTCCTAAAAACTTGGCATCTTCCTCACCTAAAATACCTTTAGAGAGGTTACAGAGAATAATTTTCTTTTCATCCATGGCTTTTCTAAAGTTAAAGGCACTTTGTTTCTGACCAATAATATTTCTCATGGTTTTGTTGGTCACAAATCGGCCAAACTTAGAAACAATGTAGTCCAAAACCTCAGATTTATGAAAGTCAGAGGTCTGAGCCATCTGATCAGTCCAATATCTTTTAACCACTGGATCTTTGACATAGGGTAATAGTTCATCGACAAATTTCTGATCGGTTAATGCTCTAACTAATTCAATAAAGGTTGACCCTTCCCGACTCATGATCGTTAACATCGCATTTCTAATGGCATGTTCAAACCGGGGCCCAATAATACCAGTACGATGAGGATCATATAACTTGTACATCAATCCAATGACGGAACTAACGACAAAATGACGTTGCTCTTCGGTGTCAGCTTCCATCATGTTCATACCCATTGGTCTTTCCAAATCTGATGGATTGAAATAGATCACATCTTCAGCTCTTTCTGGTGGCATCAACCGCAAGATGTCTTCTACAAACTCGCCGTGAGGATCAATCGCACAAACTCCGTGCCCAGCTTCGATATCCTGTAAAATCATTTCTTTTAAAAATTCAGATTTACCAGTACCAGTCTTTCCAATAATATACATGTGTCGTCTTCGATCACTGGGACTGATGTAAATTTTTCGTCTAATACCTCGGTAGGCTGAGACGCCTAAGAATAACCCGTCAGCGGGAATTTCATTAGGGGCTGGAGCATTTTTCGCATTGAGCCACTTAATATGATGAGTTTCCACCGTTTTATTAGGTAAATGAAAGATAGTGGCTAATTCCTCGGCATTGAGGATCATGACGTTGCGACTAAAAAGTGGCATATAACGATAGATAAAATCAACCATAAATAAATGCTTTAAAAACACTTTAGCTTTAGAAAAATCGTTGTAAGAAGAACCATATTGAGCAAACGCCCCGACCAAATTATTAATGTGGGATTCGGCAGTGTAATCATTGGGTGAAGAAACGACAATTCTAATGGCTACTTTAAACCCAGGTTTCTCAGCTTTAGTATTAATCGCTTCCATTTCCTTGGGGTCATGGCCGTAAGTAGCTTTATCTGGATCAGCTTCTTTCTTTTTTTGTTTAGCCACAAAAGAACGGCTTTTTTCCTGCCACTTGCGGTCAGTGGGTTGAATCAAAACTTGAATAATTGCCCCTTCTCCCTCACCTAGTTTTGATAAAGCTGAGGTAATTAAAGATAGACCATCGGTGGGAAGTTCTTTATATGTTTTAATGGGGTATAAACTACCTTTTTCCAGCTTAAGAGAGGCAAAAGCGACTCGACCTTTTTCTGAAAAAATATTCACTTCATCGGTTTCTTTAATTTCTGCCCCAGGGTAAGTGGCATAAATTTGTTTTTCGACCAAGTCTCTAATTTTTTTGGGACAACTGACATAAAAAGCAATTTCATCTTTCAGTCCCACAATCTCAAGGGAAAACATGTCTTCAGGCTTCATCCAGGAAAACCAACCAGAATTCTTTAAAGTGTATAAAGAAGCAAACATTTGTTCAGCCGCATCAATTTTGACTTCATTATCTTTGGGCAATCTGATGATCAAGGAAACAAAATCCAGCGCATAGTCTTCTCTTTTGCGGTTTTTATACCATTGAAAGAAGATAAAAAATAAACAGGTAAACAAAATTAACACCCCAACCAAGATCAAAGCTGTCATGATCCAGGAAACAAATTGAGCTAATAAAGCATCAGGATAATAATTCATATTTATTCTTCTTCTCGATAAATCACTGCTCCACTAAAAATTTTCATTAATTTATGACTCAATTCTACTAACCACCTTAAGCTATAACTAGCTGGTTTCTTTTGTCCTTCTTCATCTTGTTGTGGGGTAAGAGGTAAAACCACCACTGGCATTTTGGGATAATCCTTAGGAGTTAAATTAGCATTATCATCAGCTACCACAATTTCTTCCGGTAGCTGATCTTTACTATCCACTACCTTTTGAACGTAAGCTTCCACCTCTACAGGAATCTCCATCTCTTTGGCTTTTTCAACCTCAATTGCTTGTTGATTAGCACTAGCTGTCTCCAGAGGATTAGTAGTCTTAACCTCAATGGTTTCTTTAGCTATTCGAGCTGGGGTAACTGGATTTAAAGTATCTGTTTGACTTAAAGCCGCTTGAACTGTGGCTTGGGGTAGTGGACCTAAATCATTACTCTGATCATTTAAGTCACCCTCAGAAATGACAGGTTGTTGATCATTAACTTCAATTTGTTGCGCCACTCCGGTTGCTTCAACTTGAGAGATAACCTGATCCAAAGTATCTAAAGCCTGAGAGGTATTAATTACAGGCTCGGATAAAGCTGGCGAACCAGCAACCGGCTGAGTAAAATTATTTAAAGTAGGTGATAACCCCTGAGAAAAAGCTCCTCTAAGTCTGGATGATAATTTGTTTTTAGCATGACTTGAGGGATCAATAGTAGCAAGATTAGGGGCAGTAGCAACCATATAAATATAATAGCATCATCTGGAAGTTGATGCGATGGCTATCTATCGGATAACAAATTTGTCCCCTGGTTTTAAATGCCATTTTTGAGCTGTTCCGGCTGTTACTTCCAGAACCATATTAATCTGACTTTGCGGTTGATAGGTGGGTAAAAGATTTATTGGGGTGTTTTCTTTCGGGGCTGGGACATTGGTGGTAATTTCACTAATTTGGTTATTGTTAATCCAAATCAAATCTAAAGCAAACTTCATTTCCTTCATCCAAAAAGTAACTTGACGCTGATTGGGGAAGATAAACAGCATCCCATCAGCTCCAATCTGAGCTCGGCCACTTAAACCTTTAGTTATACTGCTTGAAGAATTGACCACTTCAACCTTAATCTCCTGATTACCAATTTGAACCTTAGTGATTTGGTGATCCTGAAGTATGGTTCTATTTTTCTTGGTTATTAGTAAGATGACAGCAAAAATTAACATCAAAATAGCAATGATGACAAGATGTTTATTTTTTTGCATAAAATTTTTTTTGATAAATTAACACTAATATAATTAACCCCACCATCACCAATTGATTAATACTTAACCCTCCCATAATAACTCGTTTTTCTAGTCTTAAAAACTCTAAGATAAGGCGAATGGAGAAATAATAGAGTAAATAATTGATAAAAAGACGACCTGTCCCGACCTGTTTTAGTGCCCTATTTCCCGAGTGATCTAACCGCCATAAATAACCACTAAATAAAAGCATCAGGATAGCTTCATACAAAAATAGTGGGTGATAATAACTTTGATTCATTAACCCTGGTAATCGATGATCCGGCTCAATATATATTTTCCAAAACAGGTTGGTCGGTAATCCGTACAATTCTTGATTAAAGTAGTTTCCCATCCGGCCAATTGCCTGACCGATTGGTAATCCATAAATAGCTAAATCTAACAGCTGTTTTTGATTAATTTTCTCTTTGGTGATTTTGCCATACAAGTAGAGTCCCAATATTGCTGCCAGAATTGCGCCAATAATGCTTAATCCCCCATTCCAGATGTAAAACATCGCCTTTAAATCATTGGCATACAACTGATAGTCAGTGATCAGATGATAAATCCTGGCTCCCAAGATGGCAAATAACACTTCCCAAGCAATTAATTTGGGCCAGTCAATCTTAAGATTTATTTGTTGAGCTTTCCTTTGCACTAACCAAACACTAATGGTAATAGCCAAACCAATAGTTAAGCCATATGCATAAAAAATGATACCAAAAATTTGCCAACTCATATCTTTAAAATAAGGCTAAGACTGTTAATAACCCAAATAATAAAGAAAAACCGATCACGACTCGATTAATAACTAGTGGGGAGATTTGGGTTTCTGCCTGCCAAAAAAAATGTTGATGAAATTGCTCTGGGTCATTTCTCAACTGCCATAATTTAATGGCTAAATTTAACCCTATCCCCAAAACCACACCTTGACCAAAAACCTGAGAAGATGAGCTTAAAACAAAAATGGTAAGAGGAAAATAAATAATAATAAACAAAAAAGATCTGCTCAACAAGTGAGCCATGGCTTTTTGATTTAGCCATAAGAGTTGTAAATAATGTTGATAGTTCTTTTGTTGCAAATATTTTTTAGCAACGATGACTAATTCTAAATTTTGATCAGCATAAAAGGGATATAACAAGTAATCAACCAGATAGAGAAAAAAACCGATGATCAAACCCGTGACAAAAAAAAGCCAATTTAGGGGACTGATTTTCAATAAAAAAAACAAACTGTATCCTAAAATCAAAAACACCGGTACCAATTGATTATTTTTCATAATTCAATTTGTATTGAATAACTTTTTGGACATGAGCATCGACTTTTTGGGCAAATTGGTTATCACTTTGATAGCGGTTTAAAAGGGCAGTTTGAATTTGATCAATCTGTTCTAAAGTCACACTCGGGCCAAATACCAACACTTCGTCCCCAGCCTCGACTGCTTCAACCACCACATCAATTAACGGAAAATTTTTGCCATCGGGACTATAACTGGCACTTTTCATTTCCAAACCATCACTAAAAATTAGCGCTTGCGGGAAATTAGTCGCCAACTCGCCCACACAATCACTACTTAAAGAGCAAGGCACATCAGGAAACTGATTATTAACCCCAACATGAGTCACCATCACTCCAATTTTGGATCGAAGTGATAAAAGTGATCGATAGACACTGGCTTGGATGGGGGTAACATCGACCCGATCAAAAGCCAAGTGTAAATCCTTTTTAGTTTCCCCAATACCGGGGAAATGTTTAATCACTGGCAAAATACCTAAATCGGAAAATTGCTTAATATAAATATTGGCATTATCGACCATTTTTTGAGGATCATCGCTACAAATTCTAGATTTTAAAACGGCGTTATCTTTAGATAGGTCAACCACTGGAGCAAAAACCACATCTATGCCTATACCACTAAGTTCTGCCGCTGAGGAAGCCAAACGTAATGATAATTGCTCCTGATCTAATTGACACAGCTCTTGCCAACTCTCAAGCTGACTAAAACCATCGCCAGATAATCTCTGAACACTACCACCCTCATGATCAACTGCCAACCAAACAGGAATATTAGTCTGATTGATCACTGATTGCAGCACGTTAACCTGGATCTTAGAAATTTTTTCACCAAAAATAGTAATAAACCCAGGAAAATTGCTATTTAACCAAGTCCGATATTCAGTCTGGCGTGAATCCGAGAATTTATCTAAGTTGACTGGCAAAGCGATTAGTTGATTAATTTTTTGTCTGTCAGTTAAATTCTGGAGAATTAAATCTGCCGGATCGTCGCTAGGAAGTGGTTGTGACTCTTGATCTAGAACAATCTGATTAGGAGAATTCAGATAACTAAAGGGTTGAAAGAAATAATTGTAACCAAAAGCTAAAGCTAGTATCAACAGGACAACTAGTAACAAAATGGTAGATTTTGACATATGTTTTAACTTACTCTTCTATTGTACCAAGCTGATCTTTAAGTTGCTTTAATTTCCACATAAATAGTTTGGGTTTACTCCTCGCTTGACTATCAATCACAAAAGCTAAGGCTTTTTCTAGTAATGATCTTTTCTCTTTTTTGGCTAACCGCATATATAAACTGACATGAGTTAAATCATCTAAAGCGATGGCCAATCGATAGCCATAATCTTGAAACTCCTGAGTAATGTAACCACCCTTATCTTCTAACTGAAATTTATCAAATAGTCCTGAAATTGGCTGAAATCCTAGTTTTTTTTGAGTTCTTTCATTCTTCTTTTTGTTCATACTTATCATTTACCATCAAGCTTAAGATTACCCCAAAAGCGGCAAAAACAAAAACTCCTGACCAATTAAAAGGCAATAAAAATAAAGGTAAAAGTGAAGCCCAAAAAATGATGGCAATTAAACTAGTAACAAATTCGCGGTAAACAAAAAAGTGTAAATCTTTACTCCCTTTAGCTCGACGCATAAATAAAGAATCATAATATAGCCAATGGAAACTGCTAGTTAGTTTATTAATCGTATCTACAATAGCAATCCCCCAGATACTAATAATTTGGGTTTTAATTAACCAAATTAAAGATAAAATTCCCCCCGATAAAAAGAAGGGTTTTCTGCTCTTTTGATGATCAACATAAAAACCGGTCACCACTACAATCACCATCGCTAAAAACAAAGACAGCGAATATAAGTACCCAACTTTAACAATTGATCCAACTAGGATAAAGACATAAAGTGGCCACAGGACTAAAGCCCCATCGTTAATATATCTGCCAGTATAAGATATTACTAATTTTTGATATGACTTTTCCTTCATCCAAGCTATAAATTCACTTAGAGTGGGAGCATGATCAAAATGATGCGTCTCCATTAAACAAGCTATTACTAAACCAAAGATTACACCAATAAGGGATAACAAAAATAAAGTATCATAACCTAAGATAACAATAATTAGTCCGCCTAATGCCGGAGTAACTACTGAGATTAATTGGAGGATCAACTCGATCACGCTTAAATCTTGAGATGTATGCCGCTTTTGGGTATATCTGGAAAGCATGGTGTAAAAGGGGGTAAAAAAGAAATTAATGTGGATGCCACTGGAGATAGCAGCCAAGATTAAAAAATAGGGATGAGATTGACTAGAATTTAAAGATAATAACCAGGTGGATTGAAACAGAAAAGAAATTAAGATTGAAAACCTAGTACCGAGCTTAGCGATAATTTTCCCAGAGAGAATGCTGGTTAAAAGGGTAGATAATCGTAGTACAAAATAGTAAGTTAAAACAATAAAGATGCCCTTTTGAAAATCAGAAAATGGTAGAAGAGCAAGCACCGGGATTTGATCTCTAAAAGAAAATAAAAATAACGGAATAAAAAAACCAGCTAGTCTTGAAATTATGTCATTAATAAATCTTAAAATATACAAAAAATAAAGTTCCTTAGAATGATCGATTTGTAAAAAATTAAAATCAATATGTGAATGATTCAAAATGGGCATATTTTTATTTCTGAATAATTTGCTTGATAGCTTGAGAAAACACTTCATCTAGTATTTTAAATTCTGCTGGAGAAAAATTTTGCAGAACATAATCAGTACCAGGTATACTTCGATCACCATTACGGCTATCAACCCCAATGCGTAAATGCCAAAATTGCTTACTGGCCAGCTGTTGGTAAATGGAGTTTAACCCGTTATGAATTTTAGGACCAGTGCCTAACTGCAATTTAAAACTACCCAAAGCCAAATCAAGATCATCATGAGCTACAATTAAATCATTTAAATCAATGTGATAAAAATTAATTAAACTGCTGACTGCCTGACCAGACTTATTCATATAAGTAAGGGGTTTAGCTAAGATAATCTCATCACCTTTGGAAATCGATGAAAAAAACTTCTTTTGCTCTAAAAATGGGGTTGTTTGCTGTTGAGATTGATAATAATCAACAAATAAAAAACCAGCATTATGTCTGGTGTGTAGGTATCTAGTTTCGGGGTTTCCCAGTCCAACTAATAACTTCATAGCAACATTGTATCAAGTTTTAGCTATAATAGCAGGTATGCAAAAGCCAAATATTACTATTTTTACTGGTCCCCAAGGACATTACAGTATTGCCAAAGCCCTGGAACAAACGCTCAAATCAAAATATAATGTCAAAATCTTTTACGAACGGGATTTTCTTTTTACCTTTTATACTCCGCTATATCAACTTTTACCTCAAGCCAGTGGCGTACCATTCTTTTTGAGTCAAAAACTGGCTCACAATAAAAAAACTGTTGATTTAGCTTTAGATCTGTTTCGTTTTAAATACAACAATAAATTAGAAAAGTTTGTATCTAAATATCGACCTGTTGCCTACTTTAGTACTTACTTTATGTTTAATGCCACCCTAGAGCATTTTCAGTCGGTGGGAAATAAACCCTTTATTAACTGCTTTACAGATCCTCGAACCATTCATCGGCTGCTGGTTTCAGATAAAGCTAAATTAAACATCGCCTTTGATCGTCAAACTGTCAAAGATGCCAAACAAATGTCACCTCAGGCTCAGGTTAAAGCCATGGGTTGGTTGGTCAGAGATGAGTTCGAGCAAGACTACGATATGAATCAAGTTCGGGAAAAATTAAAACTAAAACCAGATATCTTCACGATTCTAATCTCTTCCGGTTCTGAAGGAACCAACATGATCTTAAAAATTTTACCCTCAGTTCTTTTAGCTAAAACACCAATCCAAGTCATCGTCGCTTGTGGCAATAACAAAACATTATTTCGAGCTGTTAATGGTTTACAGCGGTTTGCTCAAAAAAGAAAACAATATCAAGCTAATTTAATTCCTATTGGCTTTACCAAAGAAATTTATCGTTATTTGCAAGCTTCGGATTTGGTCTTAGGAAAAGCCGGACCAAATACTATCTTTGAAGCCGTGGCGACTAAAACTCCTTTTTTTGCTATCACTCATATCGCTGGACAAGAAGATGGTAATTTAGATATTATCAGAAAATACAATTTAGGATATGTCGAAGAAAATCCTTTAAAAGCAACTAAATTGTTAAACAAAATTATTAAAGATCCGGGCTTATTAAAATCATTTGCTAAACCACTTGCTAAAATGGCGGAATATAATCACCAAACAAAAACTAAATTGATGGAAAACCTAGAAACCCTTCTTAATGCAGCATAACTCGTTTTTTCTTCCCAGCTTTGACAATCAACCGCTATTTGTGGAAGTCACTCAAAATAGCGATCAAATTGATCAATATTTTTTTATCTCTCATGGCTTAGGGGGAGACAGCAATTCCTGCGTCCCCTTGGTCGATCAGCTGTTAGAAGCCATTCCCAACTCGGGATGTGTGACTTGGGACTTAAGAAGCCATGGCCTATCTAGTAATCGCTTTCCTGATAAATTTGAGAGCGTTGAAGCAGTTTCAATTCGTGATTTGCAAACCATTATTCAAAAGATTAACCCTAAGCGTTTCTATTTAATTGGCCATAGTTTTGGTGGGTTAATTAATCATCAATATTTACTGGAAGAATTAACTCCTCAACCGCTACAAGCCTTTTTAATTGCAACTCCGATTGATAAAATCGGCATTAACTTAAATCGTAAATTTTGGTTTTCAATTCTCAAAAAAATCCCAGGCAGAACTAAAGATAAAAGAACTACTCAACAATTTTTGAGTCACATGAATGGCTGGGACTTTGACTATAAAAGAGTCTTGGAAGATATTAAATATACAGGACTAACTGACTGGATTTTGATTTATTTATCTTTAATTGGCTGGAAAAATCAAACTATAGACAAAAGTGATTCAGAAAAAATCACCTTTATTTATAGTCAAGATGATTTGATTATCCCCAAAAAAGTTATGGAAAAATCTCTCAACAAGATGACCAAAGCTCATCGGTTTTGCTTATCGGCCAATCATCACCAACCACCCCTCAAATATCCTCAAGAAATTTCTCAAATTATCAAAAACTCACTTAATTAATTTAGCCAGGCTGACTAATTCAGAAAGACTAGTAGCTTGTTGCCAATTTTTATCAGTTCTAATTTTAATCAATCGGGGGAATCTAAGGGCAAATTTAGCTGCATGAAGGGGTGATTTAGTAATTTCATCAGCAGCAATTTCCAAAACTATTTGGGGAGCCACCCAAACATCAGGGGCTAACTCTTTGGGCACCTGAAAATTCTTGGGTTGATCTTTGACTTTAATTTGTTGACAATCTTTAGCCAGTTGTTGTAATAACAAATCACTCATCCCTGTCCCAATCTTAGCTGTGGTTAAGATATTTTCGCCATCAACCACTCCTACCAAAATTGCTCCTAAACCCAAACCGGATCGTTTACCTTTACCCAAATAATACCCCATGACAACTAAGTCCAAAGTGTCTGCTAATTTGCCCGAAGTACCTTCTTCTTCCTTCATCTTAACCCACGACCAACCTTTACGGCCGCTTTCGTAGACCGAATTAAGCTTCTTAACCACCACCCCTTCCAGTCCCAAAAACAATTGTTTTTCGTGGTAGGTTCGGATTTCTAAAGGATCTTGGGAGACAATAAAATCTGTCAAAAAAAAGTTATCATTCTGACGAATTAGTTGTTTTAGAAGCTGCTTTCGCTGTTGCAGTGGAATTTTAGTTTGATCGACTTCATCACTAAAAAGGACATCAAAAATATAAAATCTAATCGGCACTTCTGCAGATTTTGCTTCTACCTGATACTTTCTTCTGCGGGTAATTGTTTGTTGAAAGGCCATCAACTTTTGGGTCTTGGTATCAAAGCCAATAGCTTCAGCATCCAATATTAAAGTTTTGGCTGAAGTTATTTTTTTGAGTTGTTTTAATTCCGGAAACATCGCTCCCACATCTTCTAAATTTCTGGTAAAAGCTTGGACCGCCTCTTTGTTTTGATCAAAATGGATTTGAACTCGCATACCATCGTACTTTGGTTCCACAACTACCCGACCCATTTTTTCTACCATCTCTGCGGCACTATTAAGTCTTTGACATAATGCTGGGACGACCGGAATAGAAACGCTGGCTTCCGTTTGAAGTAACATTTTTTGTCTTTGCGCAGAAGATGACTTTTTCAAACTCAAGTAGTTACTAGCCAACTGACCAATATCGGCTTTTTTATTGTAAGCTTCCTCCAGGATGTCACTTTCTGATTTATCTCCAGTTACACTCCAAGATAGAGCATCAATCATGGTCATATTAGAAAACCCCAGTCTCATTTTGCCAATCACCATTCTGACCACAAATTTTGCTGACAGAGGTTCCAGCCGTTTAATCAGGTCAGCTAAGCCATTCACTTTCATTTCCTGAGACCCATTACCCTCATATTTAGCAATCTTGACCAGCTGGTCAAAAACTTGAACAATACTTAACTCTGATTGAAACTGCTTGGTCAGTTCTTCTGCCACTAGCCCTAAGTCACCGAGTTGTTTAAACTTGGCTTTCACAATTTCTTCTCTTTGGCTAAAATCTGTTTCGCCAAATAAGTTCTGGTTACTACTGCCTTCAGCTTGATAAGCTAATAATCTAGCTAGACTGCGTATAACCATTTTTTCTGACAAATTAAACTCTAAAGATTGATAAAGAGGCACTAGTCTACCCTGCATTAAATAACAAGCAACGACTAATTCTGAAGGGTCTAATTGACCAAAAAGCTCAGCTATAATTCTAGTCATGTCAAGTCTTGATGGAGTTGATTCTAAGTTTTGTAAGGATTGAGAAAAATTAAAAAATAACATAATTTCATCTTAAAGCATAACCGATTTGATGGTTAACCCCAAATTCATTAATTTTAGCTTTCCATAAGATAAACTTGATAAAAATTAGTTATTTGTTGATTAAACTATAGGTGACTCCTTTAGTCACCCCATATTTTTTAATCACTCCCTTGTCAATTAAATCTTTCAAATCTCGAAGGATGGTATCCACAGAAATATTAGGTAAAACTTTAGCTGCGTCAGAGGAAGTAACTTCACCCTGATTTTGGATTAACTCCAATAACAAAATTTGTCTTTCCGACAAAGCCACCTGCTGACCTAATTCTTTTTTTAATTTTAAATCTTGAGATAGTTTAGAAACTTGATCTTTGACTTTTTCAATTTCAATGGCTAGCCCATAACAAAAGTATTCTAACCAATAGGTCAAATCATTCTGACTTTGCTGTACTGATAATAGTGCTTGATAATAGCTATCAACATTATTATCAAAATACTGCTCCAGAGAAAAAAATCTTTTAAAATCATAGCCCGAGGAGTATAAAACTAAAGTCGCCAAAGCTCGAGCGGTTCGACCATTACCTTCAATAAAAGGATGAATAAATACTAACTGATAATGAGTAATCGCCGCTTGGAAAATGGGATGAATTTGTTGCTTGGTACTAGTATCATTAATCCACTCAAAATAGCCATCAATTAAAAAGGGAATTTCCACAAAAACGGGGGGGCGAAAAACCACACTACTATCAACGGCACTTTTAACAATGACTTGTTTGTCTCGGTATTCACCAATATATTCTTGATCAAGTATCCCCTTCATAGTCAAACTATGAAGAGTTTTTAGAATCTCGACTGAGAAAACATCTCTGCCGGCCACATAGTCTCGCCAATTATCAATCCACTTAACCACGTTGCGATAATTAATGACTTCCTGAATATCTCGGTCTCGAGCAAGTATGCCAGTTTTTTCTGAAGCAGTTTTGGCATCAGCCACTCCTTCCAGTCTAATCACTTGCGAAGCTTGATTCTCAGTTAAGTCATTGCCTTCAATCTTAGTGCCATAGTGAACAGTCCGATTAATTGCTTCATCACGAAACTTGGCCTCCCAAGCAGGAACTAAGGCGGCATTATCAATCACAATTTTAGCTGCTTCAATCCGGGAAATATAAGTGAGTAAATTATTGGTAATTTGAAACTTAGGTTGATACATATTGATCAGAAAGCTTATACTTAATTCTACCTTATTCTTGCAAAAAATGCAGAGAAAAAAATACCTAAATAAAATGATAAAATCAAACTATGTCAAATATTGCTCCACCTAATTCTTTTTCTGAGTTACCCTCATCAGTGATTAAAAATGTCATATCTCTATCTACTAGTGGATTTGGAGTGGTGGTGGCTTTAGCCTGGAATGAAGCCATTAAAGCTACTGTTACTCAATTCATTGACCCCTATTTTGGTAAAAGTAGTGGGGTGATTTCTCTATTTATCTATGCTTTGGTAATTACCTTACTAGCTGTTTTTGCCACCATGCAACTTTCTTATATCCAAAAAAAACTGGAGACAGTTAAAACTAAAACCAAAAAGAAAAAATAACATCATCACTATTAATTAACGGCTAAAGATGAAAGTCCCTCATGACAAGTGCCCTTTTGGAAAGATCAATTACCTCACCTTTTTCTCGAGAAGATGGGATTTATGATCATCAGTCAGCTGATATTCCAGAAGGAATAGATCAACTTCAAGCAAATGAAGTTCTCTATCCCTATCTTGATTACCAAACAATCCAAGCAGCGATTACCTGGGCAGCTAGAGAAATAATTCAACCCTTGGTGGATCAACAAGCTTTATTTTTATATAACCTTAAAGGGGCTGAAACTTTTGCAGTAGAGTTACAGGAATTAGTGCCTGGCATGGAAATCATGCCAATTAAGGTTTCAACTGCTTCCGGCTACAAACAATTTAGTGAAGTTAAAGAAGATAAAACCCGATGGCCCGATTTGGACGTCTTTAAAGGTAGAACCAAGATAGTGGTGGTTGAAGATATTAATGATTCCGGTCAAACCCTCAATTACATTGCGAAGCGGCTAATCGACCAAGGGATTGCTGCTGATGACATTATCACTATTACCCTATTTTCTAAATTGATTGATCAGGTGGCTCAACATACCCCAACTTACGTTCTACTGGAAGTCATCAATGAATTTTTAGTGGGACAAGGTTTGGACGAAGGTAACGATCGCTTTCGAGATTTAATGGCTTTGTATATTTTGACTAATGAAAAAAATACCGACACTAACTGATTATCTATGCACTAAATTATTGATTATCTATAAGTGGTATTAACATTTTTAGTCATATTTATTACAATAAGCTCATGTTTAGCACGTCAAATGCACCAAAGGCAGACACACCAGCACAAATGGAGGCAGATATCTATAGAGCACAGATAGAAGATGAAAAAAACATTAAAAAAGTTAAAAACATTCTCAAAGATGTACGAAAGAATATGTGGGCCAAAATTAAAATATTTCTAGATAATGTTGATAAAACCGAATAATTATTTACAATATCTGAGAAATCACAATAGCACTAACAAACAGTTTACAGGTTCAACTTCAATCGCTAGCTAAATTTCTAATTTCCTGCCACATCACTTGGGGAACAGACTCAGCTAAATCGGTCGCATTAAAATATGGCCCTACTTCTTGATACAAGTAGTCACCAGTTTTTTTATTGATGTAACTGCTAACTACGGCCGCAGTTAAAGCCGGGTGTTGGCAATATAGCCCCGCTACCAAACCAGCTAAAACGTCTCCAGTGCCCCCCTTAGTCATCCCGGCATTCCCGCCCTCAATGGGAATCATTTTTTGTAGTTGAAAGACATAATCAATTTTCCCTTTAACTAGAACCGTTACTCCTGATTTTAAAATCGGAACTATTTTTTGAGCTAAAGGAATTGTTTTGTCGTCTGTCTTTCCCATTTTTTGAAGCAAGCTGGTCAATTCTTTTTGATGAGGCGTGATGATGACATTGGAGTTTAAATTTTCTGGCGATACCATTTGCAAAGCGCCAGCATCAACCACCCATTTTTTATCTGAATATTTTGACAGCAAGTAATTAGTTAAACTTTCGGTTTCATTACTCCTAGTCATACCTGGACCAATTAAAATACAATCCGACTCGTCAATATATGACTCTAGATCATCTCTCTCAACCACAATCCCATTCCAAAAATTTAGCTTAGATTCATGGATCAATTGATTATTAGAAGGAATAGAAGAATAAAACACCATGTCCACAAATCTGGAAGCGGTATCTAAACTCCATTTACTCGCAGCATGGAACAGCTCTGATCCGCCAATAATCATTAACTTACCATTTTGTCCCTTATGGGAGGTTGGATCAGGTAAGGTAATTTTTTTAAGCTGATTTTTAATTAAAGTGTCAGACATAGCTTTATCATAAATGGTATCTTATTAATCGTGAATGGTGAGGGTTAAACCTCAATTTCAATTAATTGATAATGATGAAGTTTATCTTCTAGTTCTAAACGCATCTTTTTATCAGCTGTGGTAATAATTGTTTGTCGACCATTAATTAGTGATAAGACTTGATCTCGTCCATCTTGATCTAACTCAGAAAAAATATCATCCAGCAGTAAAATGGCTTTTTGCCCAGTCGTCTTCTCCAGTAAGTTTAATTCACAAATCTTTAGCCATAACACCGCCAGCCGCTGTTGGCCACGTGAACCAAAAATAGCAATATCAAAACTCTCCTGTTGCAGATCAGGATCTTGGAAGTTAACAATAAAATCATCCTTATGAGGACCAATCAAAGTGTGTCCCGCCGCGATTTCCCGATCAGCATACTGATCCATTCTGTCTTGATTAATCAGTGACTCTAAATACTGAGCTTTAAAGCTAACTGGAAACTCCACACTACTAAAATCATGTAAAAATTGTTGTCTGGCGATTTGCAGGATGCTACCATGTTTGATCAGCTGAGCTGTCCAAAAAGATAAAACTGCCTTAGGCATTTCTCCTTCTCTAACCTGAAGTATTAGCCGGTTTCTTTTCAGTAAAGCTTGATCATAGGTACTTAGTGAACTAGCATAACCTTTAACCATTAAAGATAATGCCATATCTAAAAACTGTCTTCTTCTGGCTGGAGATCCTTCCACCAATCTCATATCTTCAGGACGAAAAATGACGGCATTGATTTTACCAATAGCATCTTTTTTCCTTTTTTTGACTTCATTGACACTATAAAGTCTCTTCGCTGTTTTTTTTCCTTGCACTTCTCCTCTGGTTAAGAGTACTTCGACCCGGATTTCATCCTGATCTTGATCAACTAACTCAGCTTGCACCCGGCTGATCTCTTGATTAAAACCAATCATTTCATCAACTTTTCCGGCTCGAAAACTTTCTCCTGACCCAAGTAGATAAACTGCCTCTAAGACTGAAGTTTTACCACTGCCATTTTTACCAGATAATAAAGTCGTCGTCACATTAAAGTCAATTTGTTGACTTGAAAACTTACGGAAATTTTGAAGATGAAGGGTTCGAAGATACATGTGCAGTCATTGTAGAGGCAAGACCTATTTTGGTAAATGGTAATCTAGTGCTATTTCTTTTCAATGTTAAATAAGCCAGACTTCAAAGCCACTCTGCCAGGAGCGCGTAAATTAAAGGCTTTATAAAATTCTTTGCCATTAATTTTAACCTCACCTCGATCAGTCTGGAAAACAACTTCTGCAGTAACCCCGCCTTCACTGTAGCTAACACTAACCCCACTGACTTTACTATAGCCACCACTTAAACTATTAGCTTTATCTCTAAGCTCATTTAAAGAATAGGGATTCCCGCCCCAACAAGAACCACTAGGAGTCACCCGATCATCACTTTGACCGTGCTTGATAATGACCACCCAGGCATTGATAATATCAGCCATTTCTTCTCCATTTAGCCAAGGATGACTGCGGCCACAACTGTCTCCAGTTCGGCTTTTATACCAGCCTTTGTAAAACCATGGGCTCCCTGCAAGCTTTTCATAGGCTGATGCTGTCCAGCCACTTCGACCATTTTTAGTATCCCAAAAACCAGGAGTAGAATAACCATTGGCACTGTAACTTTCTTGATATCCCCCAGAAGTTGAAGCATACCAGGTAGAAAAAGGTTGCCCATTAGCATAAACTACTTTACCTCTAGTTTCATTCACTGCCTTTTCCCAATTACCCCCCTTTGGTTGAGGTTTAAAAACCTGACAACTTTCAGTAGCACAAATACTTCCTCCCCGAGCTAAAACATAACTTCTAGCGGCTACAGCTTGAGCTTTAAGGGCTTCCATCCCGCCCTCATCTCCCCAGCTTCCTGGCATTTCATAAATGCGTTTGGTATATTCTTCTAAAGAATATGTGCCATACCCATCTACACTAATTTGGGCATCAGGATTGTGGTCTTTAATCTCAATCCCAGAGCCGTAATAGGCTTTGAGAATGACTTCATAGTTTTGCCCATCTTTAGCTCGACCGAAAGCTCCATATTGGCTCATGCCTTTAAAATGAGGGGCGCCAAATGAAAAAGCGGCAAAGGCCGGACTAAAACCAGGATTATAATCGGGGCGAGATGCGGGATCATCAGCCAAAGGGACGTCTCCCACAGTAGTGGAAAAAGTACCACTCTTTTCTGCTAAAATCTCTTGCTGGCGAGCACTTAACTCAGCAATTTTGCCGGAGAGTTCACTTTGATATTTTTTAGCTCCAGCGATTTCTTTGCGGAAAAACTCCGCTTGCTGATCCAGTTGCTTTTCTAGAGATGCTAATTTAACCTGATCTGCTTCCAACTTCTTCTTATCTTGCTCCAATTTCGTAATATGACTTTCAATATTGCTAATTAGTCTTTTATCCTGAGCTTCAACTGAACTGCGATAAGCTAAATCTTGAGTTAATTTAGAAGCATCGGCGTTAGCAAAAAAAGTTAGTAGCGGTGAAAAAACGCGTTGTCTTTTGTATTGATTAGCAACTCGATGAGTTAAAATCTCATATTGAGCAGCCAATTGAATTTCTTCTTTATCAATATCACTGGCTAACTTAGTTGCCTGAAGTTTTGCCCGAGCAATACCTTTTTTGGCACTGTCTATTTTTTCTTCTAAGCTATTAAGTTCACTTTCCAACGGTTTAGTAGCGTTCACTGATTGCTGATAGGCCTCATTAAATCCTTTAATACATTCTTCCAATTTCCCCAAATCATCAGTATTACAATCAGTATTTTGATCAAAAGCAAAAGTGGGAAAATTCTTTACCCCCAGAAAACTAGCCAAGATACTTAAAACCAGCACAAAACTAAGGATATAGATTACCTTTTGAGAAATAGTAGTAACTAAATTTTTCTTGACCTTCATGGGAAAGTACTTTCTCTTTAAGTTTACCAGATTAAAAATTGATATTGAAGCTGACAACGGCACCCAGAGAGATTTAAACTTGGTATACTGAAATAATCATCATTACCAATTAATCTGCCAATGACACTATTTGATATCTTGTTATATAATTCAGAAGTGAAAAAGCACGTATTAATCATACTAGTGCTCATATTCGGATTGGCGTTCACCTCGCCCAATCTGATTTCTGATGCTTTCGCTACTAATTCTGCTTACATTGTGTGTGAGCAAATCCCAGCTAATTTACCTCAAAAAGGAGCTTGTCAGACATGTGCGGGCGATATCAATGGTGAACCCCAAGGTATGTGGACTGCTTTTGGATGTATGCCTACTAAAATTCAAGAGATAACTAAAGTCGCTATTTATTTAGGTATGTCCATTTCCGGAGGGATTGGGATTGTTTCTCTTATTACAGCTGGCTTTTTATATTCTATCAGTTCAGGAGATCCTAAAAGGACAACTGAAGCTCGAGAGTTAATGACTTCAACCGTGATTGGCCTACTGTTCATTATTTTCTCTGTCACTATTCTTAGATTCATCGCTGCTGATCTGATTAAAATTCCCGGATTCGGCATTTAAAAAAACACCTAACTATACTTATTTTTCACTTCGGTGTAATTGGAACAAACATAAAGTAATTTTTGATACTCACTCTTCCTATTTTACTAAAGTATCTAAAAAATGATTAAATTAGCATATAAAATTATCTATAATTAAGTATAATGGAATTATGCTCAGATATAGGCACTTATTTTTTCTACTATTCGCCGCCTTCTTTTTCTTTCAAACCAAAGTAGCCTATGCCGCTATAGACCAGTGTTTGATTAATCTATACACAGATGTACCGGGGATTAATCCCGAGGATCAAATGTTAATGACTTCAACCGTGATTGATGGTTCAAGTGGAACACTTGAAGAGGAAAGATACTATATGCCTTTTGATGTGCCAATAAGAATGGAAGTGCTATTGTCTGAAGATAGCGGAACTGATGGGTGTACTGCTAACGACCGAGAGGCATATCTAACATATAGAGGATTAGGTGATGATAGTTATCGTAATAGTGCACGCATTGGTGATGATTGTCGAGCAGAATTACATTTTACAGTTGATATGGATTGGTTGCTGCATGCGGGTGGTACTAACCCTTATTTTAGATTAACTGTTGAGGATTCTTGCCGCCTTGAATTTTATTTTAGATCAGAGCGTACAGATGGTGGTTTGCCAGATGACATAAATCACTATTATCCTGTTCATAGATTGGGATATTATCCACCCTTCCAGTTTCAAGATACAAATGAAAATTGCCATTATCCCGAAACCTGTCAGACAGAAGAGGAAGAAGAAGGAGTTAAGATGTGCCTGGGAACACTCATACCATATAACTCTTCTGTCCCAGCTCCTGGACAATTCGTAGTTAGTAGTCTAGATTTTCCATTAATTGGTAGACGTATAAATCGGATTTTAGTTCCACAAGATATCGGTGGTGGACAAAGTAGATATCATACAGGAGAGCCAGCAGCTTGGTCAGGAAATGTCAAACCATGGTACGGTTGTGCGGGTAGTGTAAATGGAGTAGATCCAATCCAAGTTGACAATGATAGATGTGGGGAATGTCAAAATGATTGTGCAATTATTTGTTTTAGTGGGTGCACTATGGAAGATGCTTCATGCCAAAAACTCCAACAACTTAGAGATTCCGGTTATAGTTCCTGTGGTAATGGTTTGTGTGAAGCCGGTGAAGAAGCTCCAGATGGGGGTGTCGGATGCCAACAAGATTGTAATATTAATACAGAAGATCCAACCCAAGGATATGGTGCTGGACGTAGTTCACAACTTTGTGAACAGTTGTCTGGTGATGAAAATAATCCGCAAAGCCTTAGAGGAAAATGTAAAACCTGTCTTACTGGCGGTGGTATCTGGACAGCTATTGGTTGTATCCCCACTTCCCCTCAACCGATGATGGCTATCTTTATTAGATTAGGTCTAAGTATGGGTGGCGGTATTGCTTTAATCTCTATCGTCGCTGCTGGTTTTATGTTTACCACCAGTCAAGGTGATCCTCAAAAAACATCTAGTGCTAAAGAACTCATGACTTCCGCTATTATCGGTTTACTCTTTATTATCTTTTCTGTCACTATCCTTAGGTTCATCGCTGCTGACTTTATTAAAATTCCCGGATTCGGGATCTAATATTTTTCTCATCACTAGATATTTTTTAAATCACAGCTATAATTTAACCTATGATATTGGCACAAGCACAACTTAATCCTGCTGAGGGCGTTACTGCCGAAACCCTTGATGCACTTGATCCACTGGTAGTTGCTGGTAGCCCATATGCTCAACAGTTTAGAACTCCTGGTGGGATGATTACTCAGGTTTTAAATTTTGCTTTTCCCATTGCTGGATTAATTTTATTTGTGATGATTGTTTGGGGTGGCTTTACCATGCTATCCACAGCTGCTACTAAAAAATCCATTGATGCCGGGAAACAAAGAATTATGTATGCTCTTCTTGGCTATCTGCTTCTGTTTGCATCCTACTGGATTGTTAGGATTTTAGAAATGATGTTTGGAGTCAACATTATTACTTATTAGAAACGATGAGCAGTTCTTACTTAAGAACTTCAAACTAGATCTAATCTTGAAAAAACTGATCTTGATTATTTCCCAAATCTTCTTTGTCTTAAGTTAAATTCTTCAATAGCCTCATCTAGTTTGTCTGGAGTAAATTCGGGAAAATGAAACTGAGGGAACCAAAACTCGCTATATTCACTTTGCCAAGACATAAAACCAGACAGTCTTTGTTCGCCACTAGTACGAACAATAAAGTCTGGATCAGGAATATCACTGGTGTCTAAGAAACTTTTAATTAATTGTTGATCAATGTCTTTAGCTTTAAGTTCTCCTTTTTCAATTAAAGTACCAATTTTTTGAAAAGCTCGAACTAATTCATCATGACCACCATAACTCATGGCTAATTGAACCGTAATTTTTTGATTATCTTTAGTCTTTTCTTCTCCCTTAGTAATTCGCTCTTGGATGTCTTGAGGAAACATTTGGATATTACCAATGACTCTAACTCTGACTCCTTTTTTGTGGAAGTTAGCCACCTGCTTATCAAAGACATACCTAAATAGATTAAGTAGTCCTTCTACCTCCATCTTGTCTCTAGCCCAATTCTCAGTACTAAAAATCCAAAAAGTTAAAACTGACACTCCTCTTTTTATAGCCTGATCAATGAGTGGTTCAAAGGTTTTTTTAACTGCTTGCTCATGGCCTTGAAAAGGAAGTAGGCCTTTATTTTTTGCCCATCTACGATTACCGTCACAGAGAATTGCTATATGTTTAGGGATGATGGTTTCAGACATAATAATCTTTTAATATAAATAATTTATGAATTCTAAAATTAATAATTTTTGTTGATTAAAAAAATCTCAAGTTTGTCAATTACTTGTCGGTTGTTTAGCATCACTACCAACCAGGGCGCTAAAGTAATGTTAGTTTCCCTGCCGTTGATAGCTAGATTGATCTCTACCTGCCCATATTCCTGTTTTACTCCCTTAGCAAAGCAGTCACATAGCCTTTGCCAATCTACCCAAACAAAAGATTTAACTTCATCTGGATTAGGTTTAACCTCACCATCATACCAACCCGCAAAGATCTGATCGATTTCATTTTCACTAAACTGACTATTACATTGGATCTGATATCGAAATTTCTCTACTGCTTCTAACTCAACTTTTGTGATACCTAACTCAACCTGAAGTCTTCTGTTGGCACAACTCAAATAGTTTTCGTCTGGCCAAACATTACCACAAACTGTATTAGCCCACTCTAAACTACCAACAATTTTTTTCTGGCTTCGCTGTTGAATGAGAATTTGGATACCAGACGTAGTCTTACGAAACAAATAAACACTAATGGCTCGATGAAGTTTTCCTAGCCCTTGATGTGCTTCGAGTTTATCAGCTGCTGCAATGACCTGATCTTTTTCATCTACCAATGTTACTTGGTCTAATACTTGAGAACTTATCATTTCTGACCCCTAAAGACAAATGTAAATCTAAATAACAGATAAAAAAGTAAAATCTGCCAATATAGACAAAAGAAAGTTAACCAATTAGAAAAAAAAGACAAAAAGTGGCAGTCAAATCCAGAAGCCTGGCAAGAAAAAACTAGTCTGACTAAAGGCACTACCAAAAAGCGCCAAAGCAAAGTCACTATTGATAAAACAAAAGTTGGCAATAAACTCATCCAGATAAAAATCTTGTCCTCGCAAAGTGACTGCATGGTTTGATAAGGATGAAGTAATAACCCCAAGGTTATCTGTCCAATGGAGTAGACAATAGAAGAAAAAATGTATTTATAATTCATGACCAATATAAGACACTCCACAAAATGGCAGCTGTAATCAAAGATAAAGTTAAAATGACTTGCCAAGAATAATTGCCGATAATAGTGGTTAGCCAGTCTAATTGTCGGGGAAGAAGACGATTTTCATGTAAGACTGCTTGCTTTTGGGCTTCTTTTTCCAACTGGGCGATAAAGTTTTTTTGCATTACTCAATTTCTAAATAGGCTTGTCTAAAATCATTTCTGGCTCGAAATAAATCTGATTCAATTGATTTGATAGTTTTGTTTAACTGGGTAGCGATTTGGACCACTTTCTTTTTATCTACATATTTAAGTAGTAACAATTCTTGGTAATCAGGGCGAATCTTTTCAAGTGCTAACTTAACTTTTTCTGAAGTATGGTGAGCATCTAAAGCCACATCAATGGCAAAAAACTCATCCAGAGATAGTGCCTTGATTGTCTTTTTAGCGTATCTTTTTCGATAATAGTCGGCAATTTCATGGCCAGCTATTCGATTCATCCAGGTCCAAATACTACTATCCCCTCTAAAAAGGGGTAAGTGTTTTAAGCAACTTAAAAACGTTTCTTGAGCCACCTCTTCAGCATCTGCCGGGTTACTAATTCTGGTTAAAACCAAATTCAGTAAACGGTGATAATACAGAGAAAACCACTCATGAACCGCCTTTTGATCACCCTGTTTTAAACGCATCAAAAGTTTTTGATCCTTCAGCTTAGCGTCACTGGTATTTTTATGAATAAAAAAAGGCATAAATAACTCTGTATTACTCATCTTCCATTATATATTATATAATCAAACCATCATGAAGACTAAATTAATTAATTTTTTTCAAATTATCTTTATCTCAATCATTTTTACTGCTGTTTTGCTCACTTCTACAAATTCTGCACTTGCTTTTTGTTCTGAGTCTAACGTTTCTGGCACAGCTAATTATATCGATGGCGTAGTTACAGTTAATATTACCGGATGTATTGGCGATAATGATCTTAGTTTTTACCAATATATGATTGTTGAACAGGGTAACACTACTCTTCTTGGGGTTAGTGATGAGGGGTTAAATCTAACTATCGGTGATTTCACTAATACAGACACCTTTCAACTATCAGAAGATGCTGGAGTCGGATATTTACAAATCATTATCATTGATGCAACTAATTCGGCAGAAGTAAATAGATCTGCAGCAGATTCCATACCTATTTCAGGGATTACTATTCCTATTGACCCGGGTGCTGAAAACCTAGACTTAGTATCTACTTTTGTAGGCGGGGCTGGATCAACAAGTCAAATAGCTAACATTTACAGCACCCCAGCTAGCTTAGTTAATGTCTTGATTAAAAATGTATTTGTTATTGCTGGAATAATCCTGTTTATTACTATTCTTTGGGCTGGGTTTAAATTTATTCAATCGGGAGCTAAAGGTAAAGATGAAGCCAAATCAATCCTAACAGTTGCCATCACTGGTTTTATCATTATGTTTGCAGCTTATTGGATTGTCCAAATCATTGGAATTGTTACTGGAACCCATTCTCTTCCTAGCACCAATATGGGACTACTAACTGAACCAATATTGTCGCCACTTACTTAAGTGCTTTGTTTTAATTAATTACCTAATTGAGTTGGCTCTCTTCCAGCAACAGTCCAACTAAAAGTCCCGTCACCATTCGGCGTCTTCACTCTTTTTTCTCTAATTCTCGAATCACTGGTTAGATAAGTAATTTCAACCATAGTATGTTCATCATTTACATCAATAGATTCCAGGGTCGTGTTATCACTATTGTAAGTGCTAACAGGCAAACCATCTACTATTATTCGATTAGCGCTCCCCTCAGTTTCTATACTCCAGTCAGAGTTTTCCTCAGTTACTTGAGGCTCAACTGTTGGCAAAATATTATCATATGAACCAACTGGCAATTCTGGTTCTGGAGCTTCAGGCTGCCACAGCTGTGGCTCTATGTACTGCTGAACATATGCTTGTTTAGCTTCATTCCCTTCATCATCGAAAACAGCTTCACCAGCCATCGATAAGGTAACTAAAGCTGCTCCGCCTAGAATCAATTCAATTCGCCTTCTCATCACTATTAATCGGTCACCTTTTTCTTTATCTATCTCTCTTTTCAAATGATCAAGTACTAAATATCTTGGAGCGTCGTGTCCCCACCGTTTAGTATTGTTAACTACAAAATTAGCTGGAAATTCAACAATTTTTTGTTCAATTCTTCCTAAAGACTTACCAATCTCAGTTAAAACACCATCTTCATCATCGGATTGAAGTGCTTGTTTACCTTCCGCCCAAATACTACGAAGATTAGAAACTTTAGTTTTTAATGATTCTCTTTTTTCTTCTGAAACCAACCTTTTTCCCAAAGCTTCAACTCTGCCTTTAAGATTAATTTTGTCCCTGAGTTTACGACGCCATTCTCTGCCAGTCCCAACAAATGGAGTGGCTGAGGCCGCTTCATATACAGCTTCACCGGGAAGTAAAATTATAGCCGGAACTGTTCCCGTAATTCTTTGTTTAATACCATCAGGTTTAATACCAATTCGATCACCCAGACTATTGGCGCCATCTCTGATTAAGTTGTAAAGATTGGGACTATTCTGTTCTGTTAGAGTTCTGGAAAAAATAGCTCTTCTTTCACTTAATTCAGTTCCTTTTTCAGCCCCTCTTTTTTGTTCACGAGCATGACGAATTCTTGCTCTGGCATAATCTATGAATTTCGTAAAGTCCTCATCTGAGAGATTAACTAATTCCTGAGCATCACGAACCTCTTTTGGTTTAAACAGACCAGCATCTTCATGCTCATGCTGAGCCGTCAGCTTATCAGGATTCATAGTTGTTCTTCTTGTTGGTTCGATCGGGGATCTTGTTCTTTCTGCCATATTTTTCTTTCTATAAATTTTTTCAAAATAGATAGTAATTATTATACCTTAATGATCTATTAATGTCAGAAATAACAATCTACTATCTCTTCTCAATCAATTCTGTTATAATTTTTGCCAGATGAAAACCAGACTGATCAGTTTTTATTCTAGCTTTACCTCATTAATTGCTATGGCAATATTTTTTTCTCCATTAGCTCAGGCTCAGGGAGAAGTGCCTAGTGCTGAAGATGCAATTGGAGTGATAGATAAGACTCCTGGTGTTGATAAATTTAGTACTGGATCTGGAACTAGTACTATCGGCTTAATTCCTTTCATTTCAACTATTATTCAACTCGTAACTGTCATTGCAGGCATCTGGGTTTTATTTAATATCATCTTGGCTGGATATATCTATGTGACTTCTAACGGAGATACTTCAGCTCATACTAAGGTGCGAGACAAAATTACCCTCAGTGTTATTGGATTAGCTTTAATTGTGGCCACATATACTATTATAGGAATTATTAGTTTATTGTTATTTGGAGATGCAGGATATATCCTAAGTCCAACGATTTACGGAATAACCGGTGTAAGATAATATGCAAGAAGATAATATTTTTGGCCAAGTAACTCCTCCTCAAGCTGTTCAAGATTACGATCAAATGTCTACTAGCAGTGGTGCTGGAGGAATTGGAATATTATTATTATTTTCCAACTTACTAAGACTATTTACTATCGTCGCTGGCCTTTATGTTCTATATAATTTTATTTCTGCTGGCTATCTATACATTACCGGTTCTGGTGACACCGGAGCTCATGCCAAAGTCAAAGAAAAATTAACTTGGAGTGTAATGGGGCTAGTAGTGATCGTACTAGCCTACACAATTATTGGTATAATTGGATTAGTATTCTTTGGTAATGCTGGATTTATTTTAAGTCCAGAAATAATTGGTCCGGAATCAGTAACCAATCCAATAGTACAATAAAGGCTATAATTATGACTACATTAATTGCCGAATCTTTAGGAACAATTCAACCCCCCACCGCTGCCTATAGTGAGGGATCAGCCGAGGGAATTTCCGCCATCAACAATCTTGAAGGCTTTATCTCAGCAGCAATTGGAATGTTAACTATTCTAGCCGGAGTATTTTTCATTTTTTATTTCATCTTAGGTGCCTTCAAATGGTTGTCTGCTGGAGGAGATAGTGGCAAAGTCCAAAAAGCCAGGGACCAAATTGTGCAAGGAGTCATCGGTCTTATCGTAGTTGTTGCCGCCTATGCTATTATCGGCCTAATTGGCACTGTTTTAGGTCTTAGATTATTAACTCCAGGGGCAGTTATCAACGAGTTAATCACTTTACAATAACTTATGAAAATAAAATTCTTTTCAACCTTAGCCATTACTAGCGCTCTGTTATTAAAAATGAACCAGATTGCTTATGCCGATAATGGTCCTGCTTTTGTGGGACTAAGTAACCCAGCACTTCAGGGAACTCTAGGAAACAATGCGGCAGAAGCATCTACTGGATCAACTTTTCTATCTTATTTTATTACTCTTTGGAGAGCCTTAATTACAGTTGGAGCATTAGTAGTGATTGTGATGTTTTTATGGGGAGCAATTGAATGGATTAGTGCTGGTGGAGATAGCGCCAAAGTTCAAAAAGCTAGAGATAAAATGACTCAAGCCATAGTTGGTTTAATCATTTTAGTTGGTTCTTTTGTTATCATTGGCTTTATTGGGAAATTGTTCTTTGGTGATAGCTTTGATATTCTTAACTTAACCATACCAACGCCGACTACATAAGAAATTAAATTTAATACTATGAAACACACTTTACTGGCTCAATCACTAAACTTCTACCAAGAAGCCGCTTCACAAGACTTGCCTGGAGTATCAGGCGACTTATCTAACAGTAGTGATCGGGGTTTTGGTAATTTTCTTAGTGGTATTTTAAGTGCCATTATGGCAGTGGCCGCATTGATGGTTTTGCTTTACCTAATCTGGGGAGCAATTACTTGGATTACCTCAGGTGGAGATAAAGGGAAAATAGAAACTGCTCGTAATCGGATGACTCAAGCCATAGTTGGGATAATTGTTTTAGCTGCTAGCCTAGCCATCTTTATGGCGGTTCAATCCTTCTTGGGTATTAAAATCCTTAATTTCTCTGGTGGCGCAACAAAACTAAACCCAGATACATCTTGCGCTGCTAGATCAGGTGCTTGTAGATCTTCTTGTGTCACTGGTTCTAGTAGTGTCGGTCAAATGAATTGTGGTTCTGGTTTAACATGTTGTGTGGCAGGTCCTAGATAATGTTGTTTGACTTCTCGATAATGAGCCTTGTATAATAATAAATAGTACTGAAACTCAATAAAAAAATTAATAAAAGGGAGAATATGAAAAAAATTTTTTCAAAATTATCACTAGCTACTGCTAGCGCTTTAGCCAGTTTACCATTAGCTGCTAGTTCAGCTTTTGCTACTGTAGACTTAATCCAAACTGATGTTAAAGTTGGTGACGGGTTCGCAACCGATATCGGAGGATTACTTAATGGTGTTCTAAGTTTTGTAATGGTGCTAGCTGCATTACTAGTATTCATTTACTTAATTTGGGGTGGTATCGAATGGATTACATCAGGTGGTGACAAAAGCAAAACCGAATCAGCTCGTAACAAAATTACCGCTGCTATCATTGGCTTAATCATCTTAGCTGCTTCTTATGCTTTATTACAATTAGTCTTAAGATTCTTAGGCTTCTCTGGTGGTCTTAACACCGTCCTTAATGAGGTTAGAGATATCAAAGGCAACTAATTTTAAATTAGCAATATTTAACTCCCCCCAATATGGGGGGAGTTTTGGTATATTAACAGATAACAAACTGAAAAAATGAGTTTATATCTGATATAATGTTTAACATTATGATGAAAAAAATAATATCAAGCTTTTTATTAATTTTTTTCTTGTCCATACCCCTATCCTCAGTCCATGCCAGTGGGCTAACTACTAGTCAAGATAATCAGGTTAGATTGATCAACCAAGATGGCGTGGTCTATTTAAGCACTCAGTCTCCCCCTACTTCTACTACCCGAAGAGGCACTCTTTCCATTACCGATAAACAAATCATACTACCCACCGGATTTGCTGATGATTTTGGTAATTTAATCAATGCTCTTTTAAGTTTAGTTATGGTTATCTCTGCCCTATTGGTATTTTTAGTGTTAATTTTAAGTGCATTCCAATGGATTACCTCAGGTGGAGATAAAGGCAAAGTTGATGGCGCTCGAAGTCGCATCACTGCTGCGATCATTGGTCTAATTATTGTTTCTGCCTCTTATGCAATTTTAACTTTAGTTCTGAGATTTTTAGGATTTTCTGATCTCAATGCTGTTTTAAATAGCTTAAATACTATTAATAGTAGTAGCATGAAGCCAACATATAGCTATACCCGAGTTTGTGGCGATAGCTACAATCAAGATTCTAAGGTAACCAAATGTGATCGTGGTTGTAATGTAGAAACTGGAGTTTGTAAATCTGATAAACCCTATGTAGTAAGATTTGTTTGTGATGGTAAGGTTGATGCCTGTACCCAGAATGGTGGCTCTTTTGAATATTCCCAATCACTGGAAAACATCAAATGTAACCAAACCGCCCAAATTAACGTTTTTGATAAAGATTGTGTCGATGATCAGGGCAAATGGGCTTGTAATGAGGACAATCTAGAAGATTATTTAATCTGGTATAGCGGTGAGTGCAAAGAATAATTAACTAAGGATTAGATCAAATAGTTTGTTAAAATAAAAATATGAAGAAGATCATCAAATCATTAACCATTGCAATATTTTTAGTTTTTATAACAGCTACTCCGGTATCTGCACAAACTGTGGCTTGGGACAAAGCCTGTATAGGATCAAGCTTTGGTATTTCTGGAGCTGAGGACGTAGCTACTATTCAAGGGATTCAGTGTTTATTGGCAAATATTCTTTCCACCGCCATTACCATTATTGGACTTGCCGGTTTTATCATGATCATTTGGGGATCTTTCAAATATTTACTTTCTGGTGGTAATTCTAAACATACCGAATCTGCCAGATCCACGATTACTTACGCGATCATTGGTTTGGTGGTAGCTCTCAGCAGCATAATCATACTTAACTTAATTTCTGCCTTTACAGGTGTTAGAAACATTACTCAATTTATTATCCCCACTAGTATTGAAAATTTGCCAGGGAATTAATGGCAATTAAAAACCAATCTCAAGTTTTTTTAAGCTATAATAACCATGTGAAGAAATTAACTCTTCTTGTCAGTTTTTGGTTAGCTTTACTATTTGTCTCAACTGGAAAAATATCAGCGGCAACTGGTGGTGGTGATGGTGGTGGCGTACCCACTAGATGCGAAGCCGGGACAGTCGATTTAACTCCTTTTGTTGCCCCAGATTGTGGTGGTGGCAGTTGTCCTCCTGTAACTAGCACGGCCAAAGGAGAAACTTACTCTCACGAATGTGCTGTTCAAAATTCAGTCCAGTGGGTCGATACGACTACATTTAAACAGAATTCTGGAGACGTTCATTTTTTATATCGCGTAGAAGGAGGGAGTCTAAAATTTTTACAAGATACAATCTGGGGTGGTTTTAATTGTAGTGATGGCGGTGAAGCTATGTATCGCACTTTCACGGGAACTCCTAGTCAAAGTAATCCAACTGATTGTGATATTTCTCAAGCCTCTTGGGGGCAAATACACACCAGCTTAAGTCTTGGCTGTGGGGCAATAACTACAAAACCCACTTCTTATTTGTGCTCTTATCACAAACCAAATCCCATCAGTTTAATCAATGAAGACTATGATATGCCATTACAAGAATGCAGTGTTGCGGGACAATCTAGGGTTCCTATTGGTGGTAGCTCCCAACTCATTTTCCAAGGACAAGCAAAATGCTGCGATCAACCATTTAATATCGCTGCTATTAGAACAGTTACTGGTCCTGGACAAGGAGAAACTTATTTTTATTGTGAAGGCAGAGGTCTTTGTGCTCACTATCAAAACCTAAATTTTTCTGATCCAGAAAATCAACCCACAAGCTGGGATGAAAACACCGATGTTTGCCAACTAAAAGCTTCTCAGTCTCAAGGAGATAAGGCTGATTACTATTTAACTCCTATTAAGGGGTTACTGAAAAAAGATAAAGATGAGTTTTATACTGATCTAGTAGCTCAAGGCTATGAGGCTCACTGCACCGTACCTAAAATCAGTATTGTCGGTACTGCCAGCATGGATGAAGTTGTGAAAACGATGATTGGACAATTAGACACTCTAGAAGTCAATTCTCAACAACTTTTTGACTACAGCCAAGTTCACATTCCGCTACTTCGAGACAAAAAAGAAGAACCAGCTTTGTTTAACTCTATCGAAGATTATTGGGGCTTTAAAGATAACAAGACCACTGATCCAATCAAACAAAAAATTGCCTCAGCTCCTATCTACACGATCATGCCGTTATATGAGCAATGTCAAAATCAAATCAAAATGTTAGCTAATATTGAAAGAATGTGCAATAAGCTAGAGAATCCAGCTACTTGTGCTTTAGATCAACCGATCCCGATGGCAGAGAATATTACCCAAGGATATCGTTCTCCTGATTTAGAAGATCCTGGTTCTCAAGAGGAATCCATATATTCAGCAATTGGACTGTTAAATGCTTTTCGTCAAAATACTGGCCTAACTTGTGACAAAATTGCCTTTCATCGAGATCAGCTAACAACTCAAGAAAAAAATGTTGCTGCCAGCTTAGCCAACGTTCCTTTTTATTTAGACAAAGCTTACAGATTGGGATTTTTAGTGGTTTCAGCAGAACTAAAAAATCCACCTGATAGTCCTCCAGGTTGGAATTTTTTGAGATTTTTAGATCGAACTGATTTACCTAAAAACGATGTCCGAGTAATTGCTTTCAAATTACCCGATATCACTACCAACAGAGATTATGATAGTGATATTTTTTATAAAGATACTATCCAACTAACTAGAGATAGTCTACTAACTAAAGATCAAATTTTTGAGATTCGCCAACAAGCTGAAAATAAAAAAAACTTATCAATTTTACCGGGAAGTCAGACCAGAATTGATTGCAATGGTAATAGTTATTGCGAAAACCCATTAGTAAAAAGCCTAACAGAATTTATTAATAACAGGTTAGAAGACCCATCTCTTTGTAGTGCCAATCCCGATAATCTGCCATATGAAGAAGGTGGCAGCAGTGATGGCATTTTTGACACTGGGGACGCCAGTTCTAGTGCTGGGACTAAACATGTTTTACCAACTGAGTCTGGTGATGTGATTGAAGCACTTAATCAACAAGGCATTTATCAGCAATATCCTCCAGAAGGTCATGAGGACTTGGCTTTCAAATTTTTATCTGTTTTTGGTTTGCAAAAATGGGCCACAGACAATGTTGGTCCATCTGACACCAACATCGAAAGCTACCTTATTATCCCTCAAGGATACGAACTTAGTACTGTGGAAGATACTTTAGCAGGATTAATCTATTCTCGAGAAGAACTCAATCGATTACAAATTCAAGAATCACAAGCTGATCAAGATTTTGATTATTCTCAATACTTCAAACTTTCTGAAACTGGTCAAGAATTCCCTCAGGGCAAAGCCATGCGTCAATATGGAGAATGCAGCACTACTGACACAACTGGGACTAATCCTAACTGCCATACTGTTGAAGCCATTGTTAAATCCGTTGATGACGAAGGTGGTGAGGATCCAAATCAGACAGATAGGGAGCCAAGAATATTCGGGGCTAAATTAGGATTCTTTATGAGGAAACTCCAGCAAGCCCTTCACCCAGTTGAATCTTTAGCTTGGAACTATATTGAAAACAGCAAAACTGTGGAGCAATATTTAATGGGACTGGCCGGAGATGAACAGCCATTTTCACCACAAGGTGAAGATCTCTCTTGTGTTGATCAATGTGGAGAAGATTTCGAAAGCGGATCTACTGAGTACCAGTCTTGCGTACAAGATTGCGGCACGAGTGAAGAAAATATTTTCTGTATTGATTGGAAACTAAAAGAAACAAACGGTCAAGAAATAGCAAGTAGAGTAAGAAATTATTTAACCAGCCTAGGTTACACTTACGATCAAAACCCAACCAGAACCGAATTGGTAGAAAATGAAGGACCATTTTTAGACTGGAACAATGATAATATCCCAGCTAACAAGACAAACTATTATGAAAACTTCTATGGTGGAGGCAGAGCCCTTCTTTGGACAAAAAGCCCTGAGTGTAATAACCAAATTTGTTTTGAATATATTATGGATAGATGCCTGAATCCCAACTCTGACGGATCGGTCACTTTTAATCCGGCAGTTTGTGTTGGTATGAACTTAACTGAATCTGGAGGATCAAACCACCTTCGTTTCCCGGGTAGTGCTGATTTTGGTTGTATGGCTGGAGACTATCCCAACGTCAGTGCCAACCTTAATTGTTTAATTTCTGAAAGCTTTTTCCAAAGACCAATCGTCTATGAAAAAGATTTTAATGGTATGTGGTTAATCTATGCTGAACACGGATTTAGTTCTAGTAGTTACCGAAGATTAAGAGAGTATTATCAAGCGATGACAGACGGATTGGGATTTGTTGATGGGCAGTGTCCAGATTCTTGGAAATAATTAACCGTTACCACCTGGACCAAAACCACTTGGTTGATAACTTAACTCTCCAGGTTGTTTCAGATTAGAAGACTCATCTTTTTTAGTAACAACACTTTTTCTATCTAGTTTAATTCTTTTTACTTCACTCTTTTTAGCACTATTTTCCCCATTTTTTAGTGAAAGATTTGCTCTACTTTTCATGACTTCAATCAACTGCTGATTATTTTTTTTACTTGATAGCTTTATATTGGTTTTTTCTATTTGGACCCGATGAATTCTTCTCGCTCCAATTTTTAATAATTTAGCTGCTTTTTCAAAAGTATTGGGTGAAGCTGATAATGAATGGAAGCTGTCAGTTCGATCTTCAATCCCAGCTAACAAATTGGTGGCTATATCAGCATCTAGCTCTATACCCAAACTCTCCAATAAATCGACTACGTTCTCAGAAATAGAACTTGTCCCCGAAGTATCTAAATTAATATTTGCAACTGAGCTTTCAAAGCTAGCTATATTAATGAGGGCACTATCTTGAAACAGTTGTTCGTAGCCAAAATATAATTGCTCTAATTCTTCTAATTCAGAAACACCTACTAAAATAATCAGATCAGCCTCGGCACCAGCATAATCAAAACTAACACTTTTAATATCAAGTGGTTGCTGCCCTTTTTGGGGTTGAACTACCAGATAAAATTTATTAGCTTCTTCGTTGATATGATAGCTAACCTTATCAATAGCCTCGGGGTTATAATCAAAAATAATATTAAGATTTTTATTACCTAATTTAGAAGTTACTCTATTTGAACCGGCGAAATTTTTAAACTTTTCCATTTCGAACTCTGGGCTCAATAACAACACGTGTTTACCCTGTTTTTCTAACCCTAAAAAAATACTGGTAGCTGTTGCTAACTCATCAATACTTGGATCAGCAGCAAATATCACCAACACATTTTGAGTTGTAGCAATAACCCCAGTAGCATTTTGTAGTTGTTCTTCAGTGATCATAAACTCCCTTTATCTGATTCTAATATAGTCATACTATAACAAATAAAACCTGACAAGTAGAAATTACTATTAAACTAAATAATTTAAATATCACAACATTTACTAGTAACCAGCCAGTCTTCTATGTTACAATAACTACCAGATGAAAAAGAACATCGTCTTTTTTCTATTGGTAGTTTTTTTATTTATTCTCCCCTTATCTGTTTTTGCAGCTACTTCAATGAAAGAGGTTCAACAAGTTGATGAAGCTCGACAAGCAAATGAACAAGAAGGCACAATTAGCCGAGAAACATATTTAGTTGGTACTTATCAACAATCTGGGGTGATGCAAGATCTAACAGTTGGGGCCTTTGAGCTTTTTGCTGGTAAAAGTGATGGACAAGGTGGGACAACTGGTGGAGCACTACAATCTGGAGGAAAAATGATTGCTAATTTATTTGAGAGTCCTCCTGCAAGTAGCCAATTATATGTTGCAGACTTAATGCACAACATGAACATTGCTCAACCAGCATATGCTCAGGGTATTGGTTTTGCAGCTCTGTCACCCATATTAGAGGGATGGAAAATTTTTAGAAACTTAGCTTATTTTTTCTTTGTTTTGATCTTTTTAATTATTGGCTTTTTAATAATGTTAAGAAAAAAGGTTGGCCAGGCAGCTGTTTCCGCTCAACAAGCAATTCCTAAAATCATAGTCGCTATGTTAGCTGTGACTTTTTCATATGCTATTGCGGGGCTACTTATTGATCTAATGTATGTCTTTATGTATTTAGTGGTTGGCCTATTTGGAGATAGGTTTACAAGCGGTGTTAATATCAACTCTAATATCTTCGATCTTGGTAAAGAAATTGTCACAATGGGTTTTGAAAATGGAAAAAGAGCCATAACCAGTTTTGTAGACGAAATGCTAACTGGAGAAATTCCTGAAGGTATTGTTAAAGATTCAATTGGCTGGATTGCGGGGGTGACCGGTGGCTTAATTATTGCTGTAGCGGCTGTTTATGCAACCTTTAAACTATTTTTTGAGCTTCTTAAAACTTATATTACTATTCTTATTTCAATTCTAATGTCTCCCCTACAATTAATGATGGAGGCAATTCCGGGCCAAAGCCATTTTGGTAAATGGATAAAGGGGCTAATTGGTAACTTAGCTGCTTTCCCGACAGTTCTTTTAGTCTTGGTATTATATAAACTATTAATTGTCTCAGGTGGTGATGGCAGCGCCTCTGGCTTTATGCCTCCTTTTTTACTAAATGGTTTGGCTGTTGATATCTCTGCAGTTAACTTTTTGGTGGGATTTGGTCTTTTACTTGGTCTTCCTGAAGCTGTTAAAACAGTTAAAAAGAAACTTGGAGCCAGTGATGGAGGAGCTTTTGGTAGTATCCTACAAAGTGGAGCTAAAGAAGCTATGGCCCATAAAGGACTAGGTATGGCTGCTGGTAGAGGAGCTACTGGGGCATTATTAGGAGCTGGTGCTGGTGGCTTAGCGGCCATAGGCAGCGGAATACAACAGGGTCGCGGCAATTATAATGCAACTAGAGATGAAGGATTTGGCAGAGGTAGAGCTGTGTGGGAAGGTCTAAAGGGTGGTGGTAAAGGCTTAGGAACTGGAGCTGTTAAATATGGACTTGGTGGAGCTGCAGCTGGTGGAGTTGGTGGTATATTAGCACCTAAAGCATATAAAGGAGTTAAAAGTATGGGTAAAGAAGTAATAAGAGAAGGTGTTGGTGCCGGTGCTAACATTATGGCTGGAGATGCAGTTGACTCATTGGCCGACAGATATAATCTTGATTATGTAAAGAAACTAAGAGCAAAAGGCAAGAAACCTAAAGGAAGAACGCCAGCACCTGGCTCTGGCACAGGATCTCCCCCACCAACATTATCTGGAACTGGACCAATTACTGGAGGTCCCTAATCACCATTACTTATGTTAAGTCACAAAAAGCCACAAGTTTAACATTAATTTTTTAAATAAATATCTTCTTTTTATTATTTTTCCGATCGGCTTAATCATCCAAATTAAACTTATAAGCGCAATATTATGATTGGGAATTGGTTAGATAGCAGAATCTTGCTTTTATCCAGCTCCAAGAATATTTGGTTTTTTCAAACGAGCCGCTATTCTAGCGATTATTGACATCCATTGTCTTCGCCATCTGTCTGATTGATCGGTAATTTTCTCACCAGATTCCTTGGAGATAAAGTTAGCATTCACAGCCGCTCTAACAATATCTCTTAATTCGTCAACAGTCCAATTAGCAGCCCCCTCTTGTGGAGCTGTGAAATTCTCAAAAATCACTCCTGCTAGCCATTGAGCTCTAAATTGTTCCGCGAAATAATTCAATCTTTGTTTCACAACTTCCGCAACTCTTCCTTCAACCGGATATGTGGCTAAATCTCTTAGTCCATATAAATATGGTTCTATATATTGCCACTTATTCATCATTCCCTCATAAAAACTTTCTCTCTTTAAATCACCAGCAGTATATTTTTTCTCCATAATTAAAGATTGAACTTCATAAGCAACTGACTGCATTTTTCCATACCAGTTTTGTAGAATATCTTCTGGCAACCTATCCCATGGGATATCTTCAACTCTTAAATCCCCATTTGCATCAGTATAAAGCTTGGCAAAATCTTGAATCCTACCATTTGCATCTCGCAAGTGATCATCCACTACTCTTACTGGCTGATCTCCTCTTTGAATAACCCGACCTTCATAACAGAAATGGAAAAAGCCAGGATACATATCCCACCCTGGATCATGTTTAGGGAGACTGTGTATATTTGGCAAAGTGATAACTGGTGGATTACTTTGATTATAGCCGGGATTATCAGGCCTATCAAAATATGAGTAAATAGTAGAAATTGGACCAGCATTTCTGCTCTTTGAGCCATAACTATGTCTAAATTCCAACTGATGAAATAACTGTCTCCATTCGTCTTTGTTTCCCCATTTTTGTGTTCGATCAAATTCAGAAGGTCTCATAAAACAGATTGATAGTCTGTAAGCGATACTAGCTGCCGTTGGGTTCCCAATTTTATTTGCCACATAGCCAATACATTTATCTCTGGACTCAACAAAATTAGCAGCATCAATATCTTCCATACCTGGTTCACGATGCTGTAAGATTCGGTCAAATGTTCGCCATGAATCAGCCACACCTGGCATTCTAAATAAAAATCCAAGTTGAGTGCTTCTTAAGTCGACCTCGTTTGGTTTTAAATTTTTGACAAATCTACCGCCAGTGTTTGGTAATTCAATCATTAAATAGACGCCATTTAACTCTCTTCTAGCATCAACCTCATCTTTAATTAATTGGTATTCTGCAGGAGTTAGCTTTCCAGCTCTTCTTTCATTTTTTTTCAACTCAGCAGTAATTTCATTGTAAATAGGAGCGCTAGCTGAGCTGGTATATGATTGAAATTTTGAATCAAGAAGATCTAGTTGTTCTCTAAACCATGCTGAAGTACCAAATCTACCAGCTTCTTTCTTTTCGTTAGCACTAGAAGTTGCCTGAACTAATCCCTTTAATTGTTCTAAATATTTGGTGTTAAGTAATTCCTTTTGTCTTGCGCTATGCGCTTGATTATCATTTTCAACAGGCGCGCCATTAATATACCTTTCCAAATTAGTGATAGCGGTATCAAGTTCAACACGATTGTCTAAAGTAAAAACTTCGTTTCCATTAACAAATCTTGCAAGAAAGGATTCATAAAAAAGTCTTGATGTTTTGGGTATAATATTAGGAGTAATTGATTCTAAAGATGCAGACCAAAAATCAAATTGTTTTTCTTCTAGTAAAGCTATTCTTTCTTGAGCTGGAATAAAATATGCTCTATCAAAGTAACTTAGGTGGTCAGAATCATAAGCAACGGTACTAACAGCTCCTCTAGCAGCAACAAGTAGTCTATTTAAAGTTGCAATATCAGCATTAAAATTCCTGAGTCCAGGAATTGGTGCTGCAGTAAAGTTAGCTAAAGCTAGTAATTCGGGGTGGGTGCTTTCGAAAAAAGAACTTCTTTCTGCTTTATGTTGATCAAATAAAGCAGCCGCATCAATAATGAATCTATCAGCAGTAGAAACATATAAATCTTGTATTAATCTTGCTTTTTCCGAACCATCAATATCTGTTGGGTGGTTTTTAAAAAAATCTCTAACTGGAATTACTCTATCTCTCAGTGCCTGAACATTAGAAATCAAATTATTAATACGCAACAGCTGAACAACAATATCATCATTAAAACCAGAAGAAAGTAATGTTCTGATTTCGGTCAATTCAATTTCAGAAGCTAAAATAGCAGCTTTTAATTCTTTACATATTTCCGGATGTAAACTTTCATCTGCTCGCCACTGGACAATGGTTTCGGCTTGAGCTGGTTTTGAATTGCTTTCTTGTTCTTCTGGTAAGTCGTCAATTGCATCATTCAGTAACAATAATAAGGATTGTAATACTTCAACTCTTTCTTGTTTATCTTCCCTCTCGAAATATTCAATTTGTGATCCATCAATCAAAGAAGTCCCTCTACTTAATGATGTTCTCAACATCAATAAATCCCGAGCAATTATTCTCCTATCATAATTTATTTCTTTTTTAGATCTAGGATTTATAACAGAACCTTTTAAAATCGATTCACATTCTGAAGTTAAATAACCAATTTGAGCAAAAATTTCAGTCGACTTTGAGTTCCATGCTTGCTCATGAATGCTTTCTTTTCTTTCACCTCTCTCACTAGAGTTTCCTCTCTCTTCATTTAAACCTTCAAAAAAGTCAGTAATAAATCTTTCTTGATCAAAAATCATAGGTAAATTTGATGAGTTGATAGTATCTAAAGAAACACTAATATGAGGAATTTTCAAATTCTGTTCAATTGCCAGAGCGCTAGCTCTTAAATTATCAGTTCTTAAATCACCCATTTCTGCTATTTTTTGAGAAAACTGTTCTCGGCCACCCAAATAGTTACCAGCCATCCCTAACGATATAACTCTATCTACAAAGATTAATAAGGAATATACCTGTCTTAACTGTTCTTGAATTTTACTAACAATCAAAACATCTTGTCGCTCTTCATCACTTATGGACCTGGTCTCAATCTCAGTAACAATATTTTGAGCTTCAGTCAATGCTTTATTGATGTATTTAATTGCTCTTTCATTATCACGAAATGAATAGCTTTCGTTTTTTTTCAGATTTTCTGCACCCATGATCTTTATTATATCAGTATATCCTTGCGATTTGTACAAGACTAGGATAGAGTTGTATTATGTCTGAACTCGAATATAAACCAGCAGAAGTTGATGAACAATATCCCCCTCCCGAGGTTACTAATCCGCTCGCAGATAATTCGGAACAAAGCCTCGCTGCAGAGTTATTTAACAATGCATTTGCAAAAAAGGATGAAGACGTACGGTTTATAGATCAGCAACCATCAGCAACACTCACTCAGCCCGAACCAAATGACTTACAAGACCCAAACCCCGAACAAGAGATCGTGATGGATAGAGACACTTTATTGGGACATTTAAATAATTTAATTGATAATCCTGGTATTTATCCGCCAGAGATATCACAACAAATTTTACGTGATTGCGCCGCTGGCAGATCTTTTGAAGAGATTCAAGAACAAGATCCAGAACTTTCGGCTTTGCTTTTAGAGATGTATCAAACTCACATGGGTAGAATTAATGAAAATACTTTATTACTTAGTGAATTAACTAAATCATCTCAACAAATTGAAAATTCTGGAAATACTGACACACCTCAAGAAATAATTGCTCCTGAAAACACCGCACCACTTCTAATTACAGCTGAATCAATTGTCTCCACTTCTAGACCCAGCGATGATACATTAAACGTAACAGTTCAAGATGAGTCAGGAGAGCCCAAAAATATTCAATTCAAAAAAATAGCTTTAGCTATTGGAATATTAATGGCAGACAACATTCTATTTGGATCAGATAATATGATCCATGCCATGACCCTAGCCGGAAGAGATTTGGGTAAAGGAATTAGTGCTCAGGTTTTAACTAATTTAGGAATTGAAGTACCAGAAGATTACTTTGATAAAAATGACTTATATCAAGACTTGTTAGAATCTTTAGATACTGATGGATTATTAAAATTTGTGAAAAAACAAGGTAATTCAAATCAAGAAATATACAGTTTACTGTCAAATATAGACTTGAAAGCAATGATAACTTTATTATCTGGAAAAGATTATAGTGACAACAAATTGCGACATCGGCCTCTAAAACCAGATGAAATTAAATTAATAACTGACAAACTTTCTGATTGGCAAAAAAAAGAGTTAGTTAAAAAGGCCAATAACCCTGAAATAACGAAATTGTTTTCCTAAATTAAGCCCCAGATTATTGAGAGAGCCTTTTATTAACTACAACAAATCAATCCAAACAAGATTGTTTTGGTTGAATAATGATTCTTTTTTGTTATAATTCCCCACAGCAACTTAACATCGTTTAGCCATCTATAGTGAAAAGGAGAAAATGATGGCACAAATACAACTGTTAGATGTAGGATACCAGTCTGACTGGGGAGCCTCTTACTTCATCATTTATGGTGAAAGAGAAGAGAATCCCGGGAATGGATTCATTTTGTTTCCCATGTATAAAGCTAACTACAAACTCTCCGCGTGGACAGCTCTTGACAGGGTTCTCTTTACAGACATGAGTTCTGTATTAGAGGGAATCAGCATCCTTCATGAAAATCCGACTCCGCAAGCAGTTGAACACTTAGGTGAACTTTATCAAACATCCTGGGATCCTGTTCATGAAAGACTAATTTCTGATATTAGTCCTTCTCATCATGATCTTTTCGGTGGCGACAAGTTTGGACATTTATCAATCGGATATGTCTACGAACAGCCATTCCGAGCTCGGAATGCCCCTGAATTCTATCGTGATGACGATCCTCGAACTTTGTACTCAGTTCAGGTTTATGGTTTTGCTGGAGTAGATGGAACTTTTGTCGTTGATGAACAGTTAACCGACCTTCGCTTTTGGGAGTGGCTAACCATTGGTAAAGGGCAAAAAGGAGGATCAGAACACGCCTGGATGCAGGATAAGGCCTGGGAAACTACTCCTGGCTATCCTGATTACATGTACAGATCTGGACTAGGTATTTATTCTGGTCCATATGGCACCCTTTACCCAGATCTTAACTGGATAAATGATGCCCCCTGGAATCGCTAGTTGCATTGCCCCCTCATCCGAGGGGGATTTTTTTATCCCAATAACCCAGCTACAAAATCAGACAACCCCACGGAATATCCACTCCCTCTATTTTTTCCTTGTATACTACTTTGTTTACTGCTTTTCTTTTCCCCAAACCAATTTAGATTCTGATTAATTCCCAAATCATCTTTATATTCACAAAGGACACACCAACCACACTCGCCTAAGAAAGTTTTAGCTCCACAGTTACCACATTTCCCTAAACTAGTAAATCTATGGGTGTCTTTACCTAAGCTTTTTGCCAGTTTATTAAACTCACTTCTGTTAGTAATATTTTTACCACTCAGCTGGCTTATAACATTAAGCCGATCAACTCCCAAAACGCCACTTAGCTGAGTTGGCGACAAACGTTGCACGCCACCCAATATTGAACCGCTACCACAATCAATAAGTGACTGCACTCGAACCATAAAATCGGGATAACTTTTCATTACCCTTAGACCAAATTGGTTTTTATCTTTCTTGCTGTGGGTCTCTTGTTCTGGAGAAAAAACTGCTAAATAGTCTTGCAGTAATGAAAAAACATCCAGGTCATTAGCTCTTAATAATGAATGCTCAATTACTTGAGTCATTTGTTTTAGTCTTTGTTGAGCACTCATGGATGATTGAAATTCTTGCTGGCGATCATACTCTAGTTCAAATAGTCTGATAATCAGATCAAGTTGTGTGTCATAGTTTCTTTCTTTATCCACTACCACGTTGTCTCCTATTGGAATCTCCGGGAAAAATCCCAGTTTATCAATCACTAGTTGGAATATTGCATGTGGAGCTAAACTTGCTAATTGATCACCTAAAACGGCAACAAAAACAAAGAATTCTTCGCTTTTGTTTGGTAAATCTTCAGCTTGTCCCCAACTTAAAAACTGAGCAATTTGTTCATTACTGTAAGCTGTAAAAAGTCCATCTTCTAAAATCACAAACTCACTAATTTCTGGTAAATAATAAAGACGCGAATATCTAGCGATAGTCGTTTCCCCCCGATGGTAGTGCTTAAAATTGGGAGAGGCCACCATTAAAGGCTGGGGTGATTGATAAGCCTCAATCTTTTGTCCTTCTTTTATTTGGGGAAAAAGAGCGGCTAAACTTTTGCTGACCAGTAAACCTTGACTTTGAGAAAGTAAAGAAAAACCCTTTTTGAGTAGTTTAGAGGTCACTTCCTCTGGATTTTTGTCCGGTAAATCATCAACTAAGGCTAAATGTTGATGCCAAACCTTCATCCAGCTACCAATTTCCAAAGTATAGCGATCTTTGATTTCCTGATCTTGAGTTTGTCCAATACTGGCAAGCCAGCCTTTAGATACATCTTCATAGTATGTATCTGTAAAGTGCCAACCAGTTTCTTCTTTTTTGGCCTGAGTAGCAATCTGATTAATAACTGTTCCCCCCACTGCTTCTTGGGTATATGAGCGCATGTTAAGAAGTAACAATTGTTGAAGTTGAGCAGTAGCTGCTTCTCTACTCAACCGAGTTCGATCAGACACATATTTATTAAATGGCCCCAACAGATCAAAACCAGTTGTTTTGGCTTCACAAGCTTGACATTTCTCTTTTGAAGAAAAGATTTTGTCAGTAAAGTTGGTTAGTCTTTCTTTAATTCTCATCTTTGGAATTAACAACCACAAAAAAACTGTGACTGTTGTTCCCTAACAGGAATCAAAGAAAAATGATTAACATCCTGCTCGGGATACTTGATAATAGCTTCACATCGTTCCTGACTTTCCCTTTTAAGGATTACAGTTGCGGCACAGTTTGTGATTTGCACACAATTCCAATGTGGAAGATAGGTATATACGAAAAAGCCATTTAAGGTCAAGAGTAACTTATTAGACAAAGTGGTTGTCTTTCCCTTTAAGCAAAACATTTGGGTTATAATACAAACATGGCTGACGCTGCTATAAATTCTCCAGCTCTCAAAGAAAAACATCAATTTCAAGTAAAAACCAATTTGGGTCTTGCTCAAATTCTGACAATTTTAACTAGAATTCAAGACTTAGATGGGAAACTATTCAATACCGATGTTAACCATTCAAATCCCGAATGGATTGGAGAGTTGGTCAACGATCCTCAACAGAGACCTAAAGGAATTCCCACACCTCTTTTTGATGGCATCATTTATCCTTCTGATTTGTCCCTTTACTTAGGTAGCATTTGGATCGACCTTAAAACTTATCCTGATTCCCTCACTTTAATTAGCGATCTGGACAAAGTGTCTAAACCAGAGCCCGGAAGCATAATTCAGGATCTAAAAAATGCAATTAGTTATCTGGATAATGAGGTGGAAAAAAATGAACATGGTTGGACTTTTACCACTGATCATAAAACTCAACAAATAATAATCAGACATTTAATTGCTCTCATTAAGAGCAGTCTTTCCCTTCCCGGGGATTTATTGGAGGATGGTGAAAAACCTGAGGCTGAAGAGCAATTACCAGATAAAAAAACTGAAGAAGAAGATAAAGACAAAACAAGCTCAAAAAAAACCACAGAAGATGATGCTGAAGATGAAGATGAGGGACAAGATGATGGTGAAGAAGAGAAAGAAGCTTTAAAACCAGAAGATTTTTACCCTTCTGCTCAGCTTCAAAAAACTAGAAAAAATCACCAAAAAATCTCTATAGCTGCCGGTTTTATCTATAACCACGTTATTCAAGATGTTGCCAATATATATGGTGTCGATTCAGAGTTATTTGCTGGAATGCCTACTGAACTGGAAACCACAATTAGGCAACAAATATCCAGTCAAATAGTAGCCAACCTTTACTCTGTTGATTTTAAATCTTTGACTCCTGCTGAAAGATTAAAGCTCGAGAAAAAAATCCTCAGCCAGATACTTTTATATAACCCCACTATAACTGTCAAACTCAAACAATACCTTTTAGGTCAAGAATTACCACAACCAGTTAAAGAACAAATCGAAAAAATGGATCAGCTATCTGACCGATTTGGGCAAATTAATAATATAAGAAACTGGAGTGAGGTTAGAGAAATTTCTAAAGAAGAACAAGATAATTTAAACGATTTAGCCAAGACTCACTCAAAACACAATGTTGCTCAAATCAATGCTGGTTTTAATTTAACACTTACTGAACTTGGTGGAGAACTTAATAATCCTTTACTTTCCGAACGTGTTTTTCAAGTAGTTGATGCCAAAATTTTGACTCAACAAGATCCACATTCTGCTATTGCTGATCCAAATCTTCTAAAACAACTTGGTCTGGTTAAAATTGACCAAACAGCTGAAATAGCACTAAGAGCAGCAATTGAAAGCTATTGGTATGAAAAACTAGCTGTCTACGCTCGGGTAATAACTATAGCCGATCCCGAAGGTATTACTGCTCTAGCAATTGCTAATGATTTAGATGAAGAAGCTCAAGAGAGACAATTGGTCGAAAGAGATATTATTTCTCAAAGACGTGACGCAGTGGCTAGTTATGCCGCATATCATCTTTCCCAAGAACAACTGGAATTAAATCAGGATGCTCTGGCTGAAGCTGCGGAAAATGAAATATATGCGGAACTAGATAATCGAAGAGCGATGGCAGCTCAATTTATTGCTCTCTCAATGAAAGAGCAGGCTCTTCGGGCTGCTGAAATGGCGGCAATAGAGCAAAAAAATGAACAAATTCAATTAAGTGGCCAGCCTTCTGGACCTATTCAAGCACCACAAGACACACTTCCTCATCAGATCACTCCAGCCATGATGGCTGCTACTCACAATGCCAAAAGACATGTGGCTGCAGCTCAAGGACAGTCTTTAGCAAAAAACGCGGCTCTTCAGGCTTTGGCTACAGCGGTACCTCACGCACGAGTAGCCATGATGCTCTATAACAATCGGAAAAAAATTCTTAAATGGTTATTAGCTGCTTTAGCGGCAGCCTTGTTTATATTATTTTTACTTTTATTAGGCTTATACTATTTTGTCGGAATGATGGTATTAACCCCAATCGGCGCTTACATCGTCAGTAAAATCTGGGGGAAAGAAAAAGTTGCTGAAGTCGGCCAGTGGACTGTCGATGCTATTTCCAATCTTTTAAGTCCCAGTTGGTGGAACAAACAGCTTACAACAGCCGCAGCTAATGTCCAAGTTGGTGCTACAGCACTTATTCAAGCTCCAGTCTTAATTACTTATGGAGGTATTAAATGGGGGGCTGCTAGACTAGGTCTTACTAGTAGTGGCCCGGGGGTCGCTGCCTCTAGTGGTGGGGCGGGAGGTCTTGGAGTAAGTGTTACTCAAGCTGCAGTAGGCGGAACTTTGGCTACCGTGGGAGCTGCCTCTTTAATGCAAGCTGTGGCCATCAGTCCCTTTTTACAACCCCACCCGACAGTTATTTCCACTGAAGAAACATCTCAATATGTCGAGATTTCTAAACAAGCCAATGTCACTAGTATGGAAAATGGTGACACCAGAGATATTATTTACGCCTTTAGAATTACTCCCAGAAATGGCTATATAGTAACCCCGGTGCCAATCAACCCTATAGACCAATTATCATATCAGGGTGGAGCCGCCATTAATCTAACTTTTCCTCAAGATTGTGTTATAGCCGGAATTGGCACAGAACCAATTACAGAATCTAAATCCTTCACTTGTACTCTACCCCATGTTTCTGGAACCGATGTCATGGTAATCAATACCTTTATTTTCAACTTTACTGTTCAGGGAGAGAGTGAAACTGTTCAAACACTAAAAACAACTACCTCCACTCGAATTGGTAATCCTAATGTTGGTTGTTTCCAATGGGCTGATGCCGGCGAAGATTTTCATGGAGTTACTACAAAATCTTGGTCAGATGCAGATAAGGCTCAGATAGAGTCAGCATTTTCTATTGTGTCCAACAGTGCTCAATATATTCAAGCCCTGTGTGGTGCTGGAGATATCACTTTTTACCGTCTGAACGGATATGAGTATGGTGGATGGGCGCCTTCTGCAGACGGAGGTAGCAAAATCGGTATTTATGATTTGGGTGTGCTTCCGGGTGCAATGTATAGCACCAGATATACTTTAATTCATGAGCTAGGACATGTCATTGCTTACCGAAACAATACCCTCCTTGATGGGTTTCTGCTGGCTAGATCTCAAGCTAATTGTTATTCATACAATTATATTTGTTCTAGCGCAGAATGTGTGTGTAGTGGTGGAGAGGCCTTTCCCGAAGCCATTGCTATTTATGTTAACTGGGAAACCTTTGCTCCAATCCATCTGCCACAATTTAATCTAAAAACAGCTGATCCGGCTGCCTACAACTATTTAAAAATGAATTTATTTGATCTACAGGAATATTATTAAGGATATTTATGACAACCAAAGAACAAAGCCAACAAACACCAGTAAACCAGTCATTAGCTCGGGATTGGCGGTTGTGGTTTTTTGTTACTGCTTTTTTAGTGTTGTCAATTTCTACCATACTAAGAGTGATTACTCCAAAAAACATTCCCGTTCAAGATAATAGTTGGGGACAAGTTACTCCAGGATATTCTAAGATAAGTAATGCCATTGAGCAATTTGGCCAACCCATCGAACAAAAAACAACTGCTGCGGGAAGTGAATATGGTTTTAAGTCAGATTATAAGACCATGCCCCATCAGATAGTCACTGATAAAAACGGCACCATTAAGTTCATGAAACAATTTATAACTTTTGATGAAAAAAATATCATTGATAATTATATTAAAGAATTTGGAGAGGCTGATTTAGAACTAGTGGATAAAAACACCGGCGATGCTTTTACTGCATATGTCTTTTTGGACAAGGGTTTAGTCTTAATCGCCCATATTTCCTCTAAAGTCGTCCAGCAAAAATGGTACTTTGAACCAACTACTAAAGAAATCTTCTTACAATCTTGGGGGAGTTCTCTGACAACAGAGCCGAGGGGCCCCGAACCAGTTGATACTAAATTCTTCAACTAATAATTTATCATCTACGATTAAAACTCAATTTTTGCTAAGATAAAGAAGCATGCAAGACCATCCGCTGCCCCAGGACATCACTGGTTATCAGTTTCATATCATCGGCAACATGACCCTTAAGCAATTTGCTGAAGTTGGCGCTGGGGTTTTTGTGGCTTTTTTGGTCTATACCACCAACTTACATAGTTTTATTAAATGGCCATTGATTGGCTTATTTGTAGGAATTGGGGTGGTGGCTGCTTTTGTCCCGATTGAGGAAAGACCTTTTGATCAGTGGATTGGAGCATTTTTTAAAGCCATTTATAAACCAACTAAGTTTTTCTGGAAAAGACATCCCAAAATCCCTGAATGTTTCCTCTACCAGGCGACCACCACCACACAGACTCTTCAAGAAGTTGATTTGTCTCCGGCCAGAAGACAAAGAATTAAAGAATTTATGTTTTCACTTCACCAACCACTACCCCTTGATCCCTTGGAACAATACCAAAATCAGAGAATTGATCAAATCATCACCACTTTTTCTCAAATTAACGTCAGCCAAGTGGCGACCAAACAACAAACTACTCGACCAGACCTAATTGTCAGAGTCAGAGACCTAAAATCCAAAGACGGCGCTAAGAAAAAGAAAACTTCTTTGCCAACAGACCAAAATAAAAACATGATTACTCAAAAAAGCACCGATGCCGCTAAAATTGCCCAAGCAATTTCTGTACCAGAAGTTAAAAGTGTCAAAATTGCTAAAGATAAAAGTGATGAAGAAAAGGTAGTCTTCTCCAAGGTTAGTCAGCAAACTGACCAGACTTACATTGAGGCAACTCCCCTGGTGGGAGAACAAATTGATCAGAATCGAGTTCAAGAAACTAGTTTTAATCGGGAATTACCTTTCCCTTCCATGCCTTCTTTGGCCAATACTCCGGTGGGCATGGCTTTAAATGAAAGTGGCCAAATGATTCCCAACACCATCATCGAAATTATTTCCGAAAACGGTGCGGTGGTTCGAGCTGTCAAAACCAATTCTCTAGGTCAGTTTTTTGTGACCACTCCTTTAAAAAGTGGCATTTATACGGTTCAAGCAGAGAAAGATGGTTTTAGTTTTGCGCCCATTAGACTTGAAGCCAAGGGAGAAATAATTGCTCCCATTGAAATTCGAGGCAATATTCTGGACACACAGCAACCAACCATTGCGACCATCAACTAAAGAGAGAAACTGTGTAAATGGTAAAAGTATGCAATAATTAGTCTTAAGATTTAAATACATGGCAAATAATAGTATTAACTCAACCACCCAAGTCTATCTAGATATCTTCGATATCACTAATGATTTAGTGGTCATGAAGGATGGTTCTGCTTCAATAATTCTGACCGTTAATGCTCTAAACTTTGGATTGCTCGCTGAAGAAGAGCAGGATGCGATCATCTATTCCTATGCCAGTTTGCTTAACTCCATCAACTACTCGATTGAAATTTTAATTAAATCACAAACTAAAGACGTCACCAATTATCTACAACTATTAAAAGACAGAGAAGAAACTGCTCAATCTCGACTTCAGGCTCAACAAATTGGTCGGTACCGAGAATTTGTAACCAACCTAATTCAAGAAAGAAACGTTTTGGACAAAAAATTTTATGTAGTGATTACTGCCACCCCAATTGAAATGGGGGTAATGTCCGCTCAAAGTGTTGTGCCTGGGGTTAAATCACCAGACGTATCCACCCTTGATCGAAGTATTGTGTTAGAAAGAGCTAAAAACAATCTCGAGCCAAAACGAGATCATTTAATTGCCCAATTCGGAAGAATCGGGTTATACTCAAGACAGCTTCAAACCCAGGAAATTATTCAGTTGTTTTATACTTCTTACAACCCAGAAGCTGCAGAAGGACAACAATTAACTGATAGTAGAAATTATACTACCCCGCTTGTTCAAGCAAGCGTAACAGGAGAAAATATGACAGACCAGCCAGTAATTATGCCAACTCAAACTGCTCCAGCTGCACCCCAACCAATGCCAGCCCCAGTATCAACAATCCCAGCGGCCCAACCCACTCCAGCCGCACCAAGTGCAGACGAAGTGGTCGCCGCTATGGCCCAACCCACACAACCAGCTCCTGTAGCTCCAGTGGCACCAGCCATACCCACACCAGCTCAAGCAGCTAGTATTCAAGCCGAAATTGATAAAACCGTTCAACAGTTGGGTAGCCCAACGCCAGCCCCTCAAATGAGTGGTTCAACTCAAGTACCAGTGGCAACACCAACACCAGTGATACCAACGCCTTCGGTTACTTCCACACCGGCTGTTAATGCTAATCCACCAGTACTACCAGAAATATAATTATTAATGCCTAGTCTAAACCTGCCACTACCATTTCTAAAAAAGAAACAAAATAACGCTCCTGAATTGACCCAAGAACAAGAAAACAAGGCCAAGTTAGAAGAGTTTTCTCGAGGTTTGGTCACCATTCAAGACATTATTGCTCCGGAAGCAATTGAGGTCGATTTTACTTTTCAAAAAATCAATTCAACCTACACCAGAACCTTATTTGTGGCCGGATATCCCAGGACAGTGCCGGCCAACTGGTTATCCCCCTTGATTAACTATCCAAATAAACTCAACATTGCCATGTATGTTTACCCAGTGGATGTTAAAGAAATTCTAGATAATTTGAAAAGAAAAATTACGGAAATGGAGGCGGAAATCCAGTCAGATATTAGATCTGGGAAAATTAGTAACATTAATACCGAAGTCAAACTGGAAGATGCTCGTTTTATTAGAGAACAATTAGCTAAAGGCTCGGAAAGATTTTTCCAATTTGGTTTATATATCACTCTTCAAGCCGAAGATAAAGACACCCTGGATCGAATTACTAAAAACGTCCAATCAACTCTGGGCGCGTTAATGATTGTTTCCAAAAAAGCCACCTTACAAATGGATGATGGTTTTAAAACCACGCTACCAATGGGAACAGATAAGTTGTTAATTACTCGTAATATGGATACAACTTCTCTAGCCACCACTTTTCCCTTTACTTCATCTGAGTTAACCATGGAAACCGGTATTCTTTATGGTATCAATGAACATAATGATTCATTAATTATTTTTGATCGCTTTAAGATGGAAAATGCCAACATGGTGGTCTTTGCTAAATCTGGTGCAGGAAAATCTTATACCGTCAAACTCGAAGTCATTAGACAACTAATGTTTGGGGTTGAGGTCATTGTCCTTGATCCGGAGCATGAATATGAAGACCTAGCTAATGCGGTTAATGGCGAGTTTATTAATTTCACTTTTGGTTCAGAAAGTAAAATCAATCCTTTTGATCTCTCGGCGGTTTATGAAGAGGGTGAAAATGAGTTGGGCCATAAAATTATCACCATTCATTCTTTAATGAAAGTCATGCTTGGGCAAATGAGTTCAGAACAAGAAGCTTTGCTTGATCGAGCCTTGGTGGCTGCCTATAAAGCTAAAGGGATTACTCCCGATCCCGCGACCCAAACTAATGAACCACCATTAATGGAAGATTTATACAAAGCCTTAATTGGTATGGAAAATAAAGAGGCAGATGACATCGCTGCCAGACTAGAAAAATTTATTACTGGTTCTTTTCGAGGAATTTTGGATCACCAGTCATCTTTCGATATCACCAATCAATTTACAGTTTTTTCAGTTAAAGAAATGGAAGAGGAACTACGCCCTATTGCGATGTTTATGATTCTTGATTTCATCTGGACGAGAGTCAAAAAGAATTTAAAAAAGAGACTTTTAATCATTGATGAGGCTTGGTACTTCATGAAACATCCCGACTCAGCTTCTTTTATTTACTCAATGGTCAAAAGAGCTCGAAAATATTATCTCGGCATTACCACCATTACTCAAGATGTTGAAGACTTTTTACATAACGACTATGGTAAGGCGATTGTGACCAATGCTTCTATCCAGTTTTTAATGAAACAATCTCCCGCCGCCGTACCAATTTTGACAGAAACCTTTAACCTTTCCGAAGGAGAAAAAAGATTGCTAATGGCTTCTGATGTCGGAGAAGGCATCTTTTTTGCTGGAGCCAATCATGTAGCACTCAGAGTCGTGGCTAGTGATGAAGAACACCAGGTCATAACTACTAATCCAGAAGAGATCTTGGAGAGAAGAAATGCGGCTACTCAAGAAAGTGTTCAAGAAGTTTATGATCCTTTTAAAAGGATGACTCCCATGGAAAAAACCGCGGCTGTGGTAGAAGAACCAGAAATTGCTATTGAAGATGTTTCCTTAGAGCAACCAGAAAAACCAGTACAAACTTTAACTGGTCAATTTGTGGGCCATGCCTCCATTGATGATTATCAGCCTCCGGCCGAATTAAAATAGCTTTTTGCTAAAACACCCCTTGTCAAATGTGGAAAACCTTGTGTATAACCTAAATAATTCTCCTGCCTAAATTTTCTTAATATTTTGCTGTACTAGATATTAACAATCTCTAAGTTTTAATAATATGATTGACCAATCAATAAATATAATTAGTTTTTCTTCTGAAGAGATTCAAGATGTTTGGAAAAAAGCCTGCAGCGAAATGGAGTTGAAGCTTTCACCCACTTCTTATAACATGTGGATAATTTCTAATCGCTTAACGGAAATAAAAACCGATAACAACCACCTAGTTTGTATTATTGCCAGTCCGAGTGCTTTTTACTCCACCCAAGTCAAAAAACTGTTTCAAGCCGAAATTAAACAAGCTTTGGAAAAAACCACTAGCATGCCGATAGCTTTAGAATTTATTGTGGGTGATCCTAAAATCACTACTCAACAAAAGAAACAAACGTCGACTTTTAGTCCAGCAGTTGTACCAACTGCTTCATATCCTTCACCCAGTACTACCAATCGGGTTGAATCGCCTCGAGTTGAAAATCTCTTTTCGCCCAGTATTATTCAAAATGCCTCGATTTCTCAAGCTGAGTTTCAAGCCAAAAAAACGGGCTTAAGAGTTGACTATACTTTCAAAACTTTTGCCGTTTCAACCACTAATGAAATGGCTCATGCCGCAGCCACTGCTGTTTCCCAAAATCCAGGAACAGCCTACAATCCATTGTTTCTTTATGGCGGAGTAGGTGTTGGTAAAACCCACCTCATGCATGCTATTGGTAATAACATTATCTTAAACAACCCTCAGGTGAAAATCATCTACTGTACTGGCGAGGAGTTTACCAATGATATTGTTAGCTCTATCCAAACTAAAAAAACTCTACAATTTAAAAACAAATATCGTAATGCCGGAGTCCTATTAATTGACGACGTTCAGTTTATTGCGGGCAAAAACGCGGTTCAAGAAGAATTTTTCCATACTTTTAATGCTGTGATTCAGCAACAGGGGCAAATCGTCATGACTTCTGATCGACCGCCCCATGAAATCAATCTACTTGAAGATCGCTTGAGATCTCGGTTTGAGGCCGGGCTAATGATTGATATTCAACAGCCTACTTTTGAACTTAGAACAGCTATTTTACTTATCAAATCTAAAGCTCGAGGTTTGGAAATCCCTATGGATATGGCCCAATTAGTGGCTTCTCGCGTTGATAGTGCCCGTAAAATTGAAGGGATTATTACAAGCCTTCGATCAGAAGTTGAGCTAAAAGGAAATCAAATTACTAAAGAATTAATTGATAAATTGGTTCAAAATGAGAATACTACTCCTCACCAGCGACTTAAGGTTTCTCCCAATGATTTAATTAGAGCCGTAGCTAATCATTATCATATTAAACAAATTGTTATTCGCGGCAAAAGAAGACAAAAGGGCATTGTCAAACCTCGACATGTGGCTATGTATCTACTAAAAGACGTTTTAGATTTGCCTTATACCGAAATTGGTCGGTGGTTTTCTAATCGAGATCATACTAGTGCGATTCATGCCTACAATAAAATTGCTCAAGAAATGACAACTGACGAATTACTACTTCAAGAAATTTCGGCAATTAGAATGTCTCTGGCAGCAATTTCCAGATAAAGTTTAAAGTAATTCAACTAGTTATCCCCAACTGTGGAAAACTCTGTGGATTAATGGTGATTATTTTTTCTAAATGTGAATGAGTTAATCGTTTTTAAAACTAAACTTAATAGTAATTCACATTCACAGTATTTCTAACACATGTTAATAACTGTTTTTACCTATAATTATGCAGCCAAAGACAACCCAAATTAGTCGGAAGCCGAAATTATCTTTTACACTTATCCCCGCCTCTATTACTATTACTACTATTTATTTTATTAACCTATATATAAAAGAAAGAGAGAGATAAATTGATCATCCATCATTTACCCTTTATAATCAGCCAGTATGAAATTCTCCATAAAACAAGAAAATTTGGTTCAAGCCTTAACTGATGTTAAAAGAATTGTTCCAACCAAACCTCAGTTACCGATTCTTCAGGCAATTATGATTGAAGCTAAAAATGGACAAATAGTTCTTTCCGCTACTGACCTTTATACCGGAATTCGTTCAATAGTTATGGGGGTTGTTGACCAAGAAGGCAGTGCCGCTGTCCCAGCTCAAGCCTTAACTGAAGTTATTACCAGTATGAGTCCAGGCAATATTGATTTTGAGGTTAATCAAGGAGTTTTGCATATCAATGGCAAAGGCGTTTTTATTAAAATTCAAACCTTTTCCGGTGAAGACTATCCCACTTTCCCTGATAAACAAGGTGAAACGGTCAGTATTAAAAAAGAAGATTTTGAGAAGATTGTTGAGTTTGTGACTTTTGCTACCGCTAAAGATGATTCTCGACCAATCTTAACCTCAGTTCTATTTAACTTTAGTGAAGATTTAGAAATTGTGGCTACTGATGGTTTTAGATTAGCTACTTTAAATTTAGTAGATAAATTTCCTGAGCAGAGGTTACTGGTTCCGGTTAAAGCAGTTCATGAAATTGCTCGACTTCAAGCCAAGATTAAAGCCGAAGTGATTGATTTTACGATTTCGGAACAAATGAAACAGGTCTTTTGCAATTTTGCTAGTACTGAATTAGTAATTAGATTGATGGAAGGAGAGTTTCCTCCCTATCAAAAAATTATTCCCGCTGATTTTACCACTAGTTTAACTTTTGATCGAGAAGATTTAATTCAGGCTCTTAAAGGAGCCATGGTTTTTGCTCGAGAAGCCTCTAATATCGTTAAATTTCAAATTGAAGATGATCAGATGACGATCGTGGCCACCTCTCCCACTCTTGGGACGCATACCAGCAATGTTTCCATCACTAAAAAAATAGGTGAAAAAATGCAAATTGCTTTTAACGCTCTATATCTGATGGAGTTTTTATCTTCAGTTAAAGACTCACAAATTTGGTTGGGTTTAAATGATAGTTTACAGCCAGCCATGTTTCGACCTGACCAGATGTTGAATTATCGCTACATCGTCATGCCTTTTAGAGTGAATGACTAGTAAAAAGTATATGATATAATACTGATCTTGTTTAAGAAAAACGGTAAAAAATATGACAAAAAGAACCTGGAACCCCAAAAAACATAAAAGAATGCGCAAACATGGCTTTTTGAAGAGAATGTCCTCAAGAGTTAGTCGTTTGATTTTAAAACGAAGACGAGCCAAAGGCCGTTTTAAATTAACCGTGGTTCGAAAAGGTAAATAATTTTTCCTTTTTAAATCATTTCCTTCTTAAATTATCGTGACAGCTATCGATTTTACGATTTGTCTTCTATAGTTTACGATTAATATCATGCTACCTAAAAAATATCGTCTTAATCTTCGTGACTATCCTGAGTTTTTCAAGCATGCCAAGCGGGTTCAGACTACTTTTTTCCGTCTTTTTATCACTCCAGCCACCAATGATTCTTTGGCAGCCGTAATCGTGCCTAAAACCGCAAGCATGACTGCTACTAAAAGAACCAAACTGAAACGGAAATTGAGAGCAGCTCTCTGCCCGATTTTACAAACTCATCCAAGACTAAAAATTGTTGTTGTTGGTTATGAAAAAGCGCTGGATAAAAAAGTATCTAAACTAGAAGCATTAATTGAAGAAAAAATCTAAAAGATTTAGCCTCTTGAAAATTATGACTTGGTTTTTTATTATTTTGATTAAGTTTTGGCAATTAATCCGGCCAATTAGGCATCAATTTAACCTTACTGTTTTTGGTTATTCGTCAGTTTGTCGCCAAAAAATTAGTTGCAGCGATTATGCACTGAATCAATTAAGACAACATGGTACAATTCTGGGGTTAAAGAAAAGTATTCTTAGAGTGTTAAAATGTCACTCTCATAAATTTTAATTATTAATGATTTACTCGTAAACCCTATGGCTAACATCACTTCTTTTATTCTTTACATCTTAGTTAATATTTATCAATTGGTGGGTGACTTAGGTGTTTCTATCATTCTATTTACTTTTTTAACCCGACTAGTTTTAGTACCGTTGTCTTTTAACTCTTTAAGATCTCAAGCCAAAATGAAAAAACTTCAACCCAAATTAAAAGAGTTGGAGAAGAAACATAAAGGATCTAAAGAAGAGTTAAATAAAATAAAAATGGAGTTTTATAAACAACACAACGTTAATCCTCTTTCAGGGTGTTTACCTCAAGTGGTTCAAATCGGGTTATTGATCGTGCTATATCAAGTGTTAATGAAATTTTTTAAGAATCCGGACATTGCCGGTATTTCAATTCAAACACAGTTTCTGTGGATGAATTTAAGTCAACCCGACCCTTTATATGTCTTGCCAGTTTTAGCTGGGGCTTCACAGTTTATTATGTCGTTAATGATTGCTCCTGGGGCGGAAACTCCAGATTTAATTTCCAATCAAAGTTCTAGTAAAAAAGTTCAACAGGCCAATAAAAAAGAAGAAGATGCTGCTGCCATGGCAGCCATGATGCAAAAACAAATGATTTTTGTTATGCCCGTAATGACTGGGTTTATTGCTTTAAGATTTCCTTCAGGATTAGCTTTGTACTGGATCGCCACCACGGTTTTTAGTATTGGCCAACAGTACTTTGTATCAGGATTTGGAGGTTTAACTAGTTATTGGAAAAAAGCGATCTTGTTTATTAGAATCAAGACCAATAAATAATAAGGATTGATAAATTTAAACTGCAATTATTAAAAAGGAATATATGAAAGTGACTCAATACATTACTAGATTATTAGAACATGCTGGAATTGATCAAGTTGAAATTGAAGAGAAAGACAGCGAAGAATTTTTGGAAATCCAGCTTAAAGTCAATGAAGAAGATGTGGGGATGTTAATTGGTTATCATGGAGAAACCCTATCAGCCATCCAAAGATTGGTGAGAATTATTTATTCTGAAGAGATTGAAAAAAGAATCGTTATTAATATTAATGATTATCGAGAAAAAAGAACTGAAAAACTACAAGAGTTAGCTAATAACTACGCTCAAAAGACAATTCAAACTGGCGAAACCCAAACTCTCCCCTATTTACCAGCTAATGAAAGATTTGTGATTCATTCATTAATTTCTAGCAATCCAGAATTTAGTACTGTGGAGACAGTTTCTGAAGGCCAAGGTAAACAACGGCGATTAACTATCAAACTTAAATAAAGTTGATTATTATAGAAAGCTTTAAATCATGGAAGTTCATATTTTTACTGATGGTGGTTCTAGAGGAAATCCTGGCCCAGCGGCCATTGGTGTTTGGGCCCAAGATGAGCAAAAAAAACAACTATTTCAAGCATCAGTTTATATTGGTCAAGCAACTAACAACATTGCTGAATATCAAGCTTTGATTACCTCAGCTGAATTACTTCTAGAACGCTTCTCTACTCTAAACCCAGAAAAAATTAGTTGGTTTTTGGATTCTAAATTAGTTGTCGAACAGTTAAATAAAAAATGGAAAATCAAACAAGAGCATATTCAAGTTTTAGCTGAGCAGGCCTGGAAACTATTAAATCAGCTAGCTGTCCCCTACACTATCAACCATATTCCTCGAGAAAAAAACAAAATGGCTGATAGTTTAGTCAATCAAGCCCTAGATCTCCAGAGTAAATAACAATATTTACATCTGGTGAAAATTGTGAAAAATAACCTTATTGCTCTTTATCCCTGATTCTCTTTACAATAGAGATATCATGGCTTCCCAATTTATTACGCAAACTACCGATGATCAACCGACAATTTTACTCATCGGCACCTTTGATCAATTAATTTTTCCTTTACAAAAAATATTAGAAAAAAACGGACTAAATGTAGAGATCGTTAAGGGGGTAGAGGAGTTAATTACACCAAAAGATTGGTATAAAATTATTTGGGTTCCTAATTTATTAGCTGAAAACGATTCAAATATTGAAAAAACGTCTTTTTGGTTAAAAACACACCATCGGTCAGTGATGGTCTTCACCTTGGTTTTTACTAGCCCTGAGGCTGTTAAAATTCCCATTTTTAAATCGATCGTTGATGCTAATGAATTGTTTCAAAAGAGACTAAATAAATTATTAGCTTTTCCGTTTACTTTTTGTTTGGGATTAGATGTTTTGGCTGACCAAATTAGTCATCCCTTTTTTGATTTTCAAACCACTCAATTACCTCAAGGAAAACTCGTTGATCCGAGAATTGTTTTTTATTTTCAAAAGCTGAGTCAGTTTTTATCTAATAGCTCGGTTTTTTTAATTTCTCCCTGGAATAAAGAACAAAAAATTTTCTCTGGTAAAGCCATTTTTTCTAAACAGGTGGTGGCAGAAATTCAAAGATTATATTTCCAATACTTTCAAATTGATTTAGAGATCGAAATCATCTCGGTGCCAGAGCAAATTGAGTGGAAAAATTTTGAGATAAATAAAGACATCAATCAAGAAAAAGATCCTCAACTGATCGCGATCATGGTCAAAAATTTTCCTAAGATAAGGTCGTTAGTTGAAAAAGTTAGTGAGCAAAAAATTGATAAAAAGGGGGAATTACAAAAACCGGCAAAAAATGTGAAAAAAGAAGAGGGTTTTCGATTAAAACAGCTACCTAAAATTAAAATTTCTAGTCAAAGCTTTCCTCAATATGAAGAAAAAAAAGACTTGGCCGATGGTGAGATTGACGTTGATGTGGCCAAAATCTTTGATGATCGCCAAGTAACTCATAAAACCAAAAGAGTAGAGAAGCTAGCTAATCAGTCCCGAAAATTTATTAAAAAAAGTAAGCGCAAAGTAATTGCCTTTTGGGGCGGCATAATCTGTTTAGGGGCCGGTGTCTCAATTTCAATTTTGATTATCATCTTTGTTTTTACCTCATATTTGTTGAAGCAAGAATTAAATAAATATTTACAAGATGTTAGCTCCCAAGACAATCTCCACAAACTTGAAAGAATTTCTCAAGTGGTGGCTACACAGACTTCAGCCTACAGCAAATTTTTAGGCACTGGGTGGTTTGAACAACAGCTATCATTAACCGAAATAATTAATAAAAATATCAAGATTAATCAGACCATCACTAAAGTTGACGGATTAACGCAACTTTTTGTTAGCAACTTACTCGGATCTGAATCAGGTGACACCTTTTTATCAGCTCAAGCAGCAGCCAATCAGGCCCAACAAGCGTATAAAGAACTATCACTATTACAAACAGACCTAGAAGAAGTGGCACAAGCAAATGTAGTTGATGCTCAAGCTATTAATCAGCTAAAAAAACAAGTTCAAGAAAAAAGAAAATCAATGGCCAGTCTTCAACAGTTTCAGCCCTTGTTAGCCAGTATTTTGGGTCAAAGTCAAAAAAAGACCTATGCTCTAGTTGTTCAAGATAATCAGGAATTAAGACCAACTGGAGGGTTTATACATACCATTATCTTAGTTACCATCGAAAACGGCATGATTATTGACCACCAAGCCTATTCTTCCTATCAACTAGATAAGCTTTTGAGTGGCCAAGTGCCAGCCCCGGCTGAAGTTAAACAATATTTGGGTGAAAGCAACCTATATTTAAGAGATGCTAACTGGGATCCAGATTTTACAACTTCAGCGGCCCAAATTTCTTGGTTTATAAAAAAAACCACCAATCGGCCCATTGATGGGGTCATTGCCATGAATTTGTATTTAATTAGAGATTTGATCAAGGCCATTGGCCCGCTAGATCTACCAGAATACAATGAGGTCTTAACTGATAAAAACATTCAGGAAAGAATGGAGTTTCATTCCGAAGTCAAACTAGATGACAACGCTAAGGAATCTGACTATCTGACGGTGGTGATGACTAAGCTAGTTAACAACTTATTAATTTTGCCCAAAGATAAAATTTTACCAGTAATTAAAGCTTTAAACCAAAATTTAACTCGGGGAGAATTGCTTATTAATCTAGCTGATAATACCGAAAATAGGTCGCTAGCTTCGTTGGGTTGGACGGGTGAGATTCTCAGTCCAACTTGTCCGGCCCAGTTTTCCGAAAATTGTTTAATCGACACCTTTATGAAAGTTGAGGCTAATGTAGGGATTAACAAAGCTAATTATGCCCTCAAACGAGAATATAAAGATAAAGTTACCATTTCCCAAGATAGTATTAGTCATCATCGCCAGATGACTTTTACTAATAACTCCAAGAGTCAAGCTTGGCCACAAGGAAACTATAAATCATATTTAAGATTTTATGTTCCTTCCACCACTATTCTCGATGAAATCTTAATTTCTAACCAAACAGTTCCTGCCAACAGAATTTCCCAACAACTAGATCATGGCAAAAAGATAATTGGCGTCTATTTAGACGTGCCAATTATGTCTAACGTACCAGTAGAGTTGAAGTATCATTTGCCGTTAACCAATCAAATTAAGAGCTATTCTTTCTTTGATCAAAAACAACCGGGAATCGAAGATGAAACGGGGACTATTACCCTGATTTATGAACCGGTGAGAAAGCCGGTTGTCATCGCCCCCCAAGCTGAGATCGTTGGGGATAGCATAATTTTCGCACTAGATCACAACAAACATAATTTTATTGGGGTGGAATTTGATAAATAATGGGGATTTTCCTCTGGTCTTATTTTTTATGAAAATGGAATATAGTTTGATTATCTTAGATCTAGTTTTTTGACTACGAAGTCATTATCACTTTTTTCTAATTATGGTATAATCATTTTTCTGAAAAATTAAGAATTATTGAAATTTTATTTACCTATGTCAAAAAAAATCACCTTCACTGCTCAAAAGAGAGAGATCTTTGGCAAAAAGACCAAAACTTTACGATCTCAAGGTATTATTCCCGCCAATGTCCATGGTGATATTGATCAACCAATTTCTATTGCTTTTGCTAAAAATAGTTTTAACACCCTCTATCAAGAGGTAGGGGATACCGGTTTATTCTATCTAACTATTGAAGGCGATGGTAAAGACTTACCAGTCCTAGTTGACGATCTTTATATTGACCCAGTCACTAATGAACTTTTGCATGTGGTACTCAAGAAAGTTAACTTAAAAGAGAAAATTTCCGCTCAAGTTCCTGTGGAATTAATTGGCGAGAACACGATTGCTGGCGCCGTGGTGGTGTCTGTTTTGGATAGCGTTGAAGTCGAAGCCTTGCCAACCGATTTACCAGAGAAATTTGAAATCGATATCAGTAAATTAACCCAAGTTGGTCAAAGTGTCAGCTATCAAGATTTGGTTTATGATAAAAACCTAGTTACCCTAATGATTGAAGAGGAAGAATTAAATAATCCCATCGTCATCTTACAGGAACAAAAAGAAGAAGTTGAAGAAGAGCCTACTCCAGAAACTGAAGTTGTTGGTGCTTCAGAAGCTGATAAATCAACTGAAGAGGCTAAGTCACCAGATGCCGCTCCAGCTGAATAATTTAAAATTGATTCCAATTAAAATTAAGCCCCCTAAAACCAGGGGGCTTTTGGAATCTACTCAAGGTTAAAAGGGGAAAATTGTTCAAAGATGGGATTATTGGGGTCAATTTCTTTAGCTTTTTGGAAATAATCTTGGCAATCTTGCCACTGTTCAAGTTGACAAGAAATGATGGCCAGGTTGATTAGGGTATCTCGATGGGTTGGCTGTTGGACTAAAATTTTTTTGAGAGCTTCTTTTTGGTGCATTAGCTGATTGGTTACTTCGCTTCGCTCTTGAATGGCTTTAGTTTTTTTGACCTGGAGATAATAACTAAAAATTATTCCCAGAGTCAACCAAATGATCAAAAATAGAATTAAGGATATTTTCCAAGAGAACTTCAGGCTGGAAAAAAACAATCTAGCTCCAAAAATCAAGATTAACCATAATAATCTAATCAATAAAATTAGGAACTGAAGATATTTCATCTGTTTAGTATCAATCATTAGACAAGAGAGGGCAAGTCTTTATTTGGGCCAACTAGAAACTGACAAGAATTGTTGGTTTTGTTTCTTATCAGGCAGTTGTTCCCAGATGGCTTCAGTCACGAATGGGACAAAAGGATGAAGTAATTTAAGAAAGGTTTCCAGCCCCTTAAGTAACGCTTTTTGGGAGATTTTTCCGGTCTTAGCTTTCTCGATACACTGATCACAAAACCAGTGCCAGAATTCGTCATAAATGCGATCAGCTGCCAGACCAACTTTTAGATCATCCATTTGTTTGGTTACCTCAACCACCACCGCATTAAGATGTTGCTCAAATTCTTGATCAGTCTTGGCTTGGTCAGTTGAGTCGTTAACAACTTCACTGGTGAGAACATATCGAGAAGCGTTCCAAATCTTATTGGTAAAGTTTCTCATGGCTTTAAAATCTTGATCACCCACACTTTTATCAATTCCTGGGGTAGAGCGGATAATTAAGGCCATTCTTAAGGCGTCAGCTGAGTATTTATCAACAATTTCCAGGGGGTTAATCACATTTCCTTTGCTCTTGCTCATTTTTTGACCTTTAAGATCACGAATTAGACCATGTAGATAAACGTGCTTAAAGGGAGTTTGCCCGGTTAAATAATAGCCCAACATTAACATTCTCATCACCCAGAACATCAAAATGTCATAAGCTGTTTCCATCACCTGGGTCGGGTAGAACTGATTAAAATCTTTTTCACCCTTAGCTTTCAGAGTGGTGATGGGCCACTGACCAGATGAAAACCACGTATCAAAGGTATCGGTTTCTTGTAAAAAATCACTTCCCGGAGAGGAAATTGAAACTTGATATTTAGCTCCAATTGGAGCTTTTAGTTCTTGTAACCCCTCTTTAATTTCTGGTAGCTGGTAACTAGTCATTAATTCACTAATTTTTCCGAAGACCCGAGTCTTTTCATGATTAATAAAAGTAATCTCAAGATCAGGATTATCTTTGATTTCATACCAGACTGGAATGCGGATCCCCCAAACAATTTGGCGACTAATATTCCAATCTTGTAAAATTTCCAACCAGTGTTTTAAGATTTTGTCGTAGCCAGCCCCGTGTATCTTTATCTCTTTATCTTTAATGCCTTTAAGAACTCTAGTAACTAGCGGTTTGACTTTGATATAAAACTGGGGTAGTGGTAAGGGTTCAATGACACTTTTACAGCGATAACAAACACCAATGTTATTGTGATATTGATCATCGATTTTGATGATTAATCCCTTTTGATTTAGATCTTTGACCACTTCTTCTCGGGCGATATGGGCTTTTAACTTTTCATATTTGCCAGTTAGGTGATTGAGTCGGCCGGCAAAATCAATAATTTGGCTAGGTTCTGGCAATTCCTTTTTATGTCTTTGCCAAATAGCGTAATCATTAGGATCATGAAGGGGCGTAATCTTGACTACACCAGTACCAAATTCGGGATCAACATAAGTATCGGCAATGACTTTAACTTTTCGTTTTTCAATTAAAAAATCGACTTCAATTTCTTGACCAATGTATTGTTGATATCTTTGATCATCGGGATGTACTGCCACTGCCACATCACCAAAAATAGTTTCCGGTCGAGTGGTGGCCACCTGAAAAGGACCATACTGGAGGTAGTAAAGTTTGGTAATTTGATCTTGGTGATTGACTTCAAGTTCGCTAAAGCCAGTACCACACTTGGGACAGTAGTTAACCAATCTTAGATCGCGGTAAATTAAATTGTCTTGACTCATTTTGATAAAAGTATCAAGTACAATCTTGACCATATCGGGATCAAGCATAAATCTAAATCTAGACCAATCTAAACTAAATCCAAGCTTTTTTAATTGATCCATCGCAGTATTTGAGTTTTCTTGTACATAATCCCAAATCATCTGATACAGAGTCTGGCGGTCAAAATTAAAACGACTTTTGCTTTGCTTAGCTAGCTTTTTTTCAAACACAAATTGGGTTTCAATGCCAGCATGATCTGTACCTGGCAACCACAAGGTCGTGTCACCTAACATCCGGTGATATCTAATTAAGACGTCTTCAACGACATACATCGCATGACCCAAGTGAAGGGGATCATTGGCATTAGGGGGAGGTAATAAAATGGTAAAAGTTGGGGCTTTTGAGTCTGAAGATTGGGGCTGAAAAACATGATTGTCTTCCCACTTTTGGTAGATTTTTTCTTCAAATAACTGATGATTATAACTTTTGTCCATAGCCTGAATTATATCAGGCCTGAGGAAAACATGAAAATATGATAAATAAAGCAAAACAACTAAGCATAGTTTAACTAGTTAATCAGCAAAAAGGGGTTATAATAAAGAAAAATTACCCTCGAGAGGAGGCGTGATGTTAGATAATTTAGAATATGCCCGAGAATACCGGGCTTTTTTTACAGATAAAAGCTATGTGATTAGAGTTGGGCGTGGTGATTGTCCACATCCGGACAATCCAGAAATAGAAAAAATACCCGGCGAGCAAAGTATGTATTATTTAGCCCATACCCTAATTTGGCTAGGAATCGAATTAGCTGATCTAGAGCAACTGGAACTAACAGCCACAGATAATGGTCAGCAACTTCAAGCTGAAGAGACAATCATGCTCAAAATAATTTTGCAGGAACGTTTAACTAAGATTTTAAAACGCTAAAAGCTAGATGCTGAGTGAGTGATTTATTTGCTATATTCATAATTAATAGAAAAGATTGAAAACAAGATGGCAAAAAGAGTTTTTCTGCTGACAGGCATCTCTCAAAAAGGTAAAGAAAAACAAAGCTTAATTCAAGCCATGGAGTCAGCTACAGTCGAAGAAATAGCTTTTGCCTTATCGATGGCGGCGATGGAGATGATCAAAACCGACCAAGCTAAGTTTTTTTCCATAAATAATTGGGAGGATGAAAAGACAATTATCCCAGGTTACAGCAAAGAAGAGCTCTTATCTTTAGAACACTTAGTTTTTGTTTATTTAAGTAAAATGGTGGCCGATGGATTCGTTTTGTAGCTAGTCAGCCTTGGTGCCGCGTAAATATTTGGCTGACCAAGGAATGTAATTAGAATAAAATTTCTTCTCATGAATGATTTTTCCCTCTTTATCGGTAACTTGCCAATTAAACTCAGCTTTAATTCCGGGTGCGGACCAATCAATTTGTTTTAGTTTCCCTGATGGTAAACTGGGGTCGTCAAAGTAAACAGTGGTAGCCGGTGGGCGTTGATCCCATTTGCGGTAATTAGAAATTTTAACGGTTCGACCATCGTCAGTGCCATAAATTTCCACGTTCATATATAGCTTATTGCTATCTGTTTGGGTGTGAATCAACAAGTGTTTGCTAGTATCATTGATAAATCTTAAATCGACATTGCCAGAGTAAACAGTGGCATCAAAACCTGGGTCAGAATTAAGTTCATAGTAACTGACCCGATAAGAATGGGGAAGTCTGCGCGTAATATTTAGCCCAGCATCGAGTAAGGCTCTAAATAACGTGCTGGATACCTGACAAACCCCACCACCATCACCCAAAACGGTTTTACCTTCTTTGATGATGTAAGCAGGCTGATAGCCAGTAGTGGAAGCGACCTCACCCAGAGTTTGATTGAAAGAAAATTCTTCACCAGGCGGAACAATGACGTCGGAAATCCTCTCGGCCGTGATTTTGACATTGTGAATTCTGCTGGGGATAGAGTGGTAATAATAACTTTCACCAAAACCAATCAGCTGATTAATCCCCAAAGTATTAGTCTTGGAGAGGGTGATTTCGGGTTCGGCTTGTTTGGTAGTTAGTTCAATTTCAGTCGAAATTGTTTGGTCTTGATCAATTTGGGCAACGATTTGTTGTAATTGAATTTTGGTGGCTTGACCATCAATTTCCAGGCCAATTAAGTGGGGCACAAATTTAGTCACTTTTAGAGTTTGTTCATCAACTTGGAAATCAGCATTTCGCGCTGGTCGGTCAATTTCTTTTTTCCATTCTTTAAGTAACTCTTGGACTTGTTGATCACTTATCCCTTGAGGAAAAGCTAAGAGAGAAACTAATTGTTGATCATTAAGTTTAATTTTTTGGTACTCTTTGACAAAAGTGGTCTGTTGACCAACAAACTTTTGGGCTCTTTGTTTTGCCTGAGCCACTTCTTCTTCACTCAAATGGCGTCCAGTGGGTGAGGTAATGGCTGAGAATTTCATTTGTTGACTGACCGGGGCATCAAGAATCTGGTCAACTGTTTGGTTGATTTCAACTTGGCGACCAATTTTACCGGGAAAAATGGTTAGACTGTCTTTTTGATTGGCAGTTTTTAAATTGGCATAAGGCTCTTCTCCAGGAATATCTGTCTGTTTGGCCAACTGAGTGACTAGCTGTGTTGTTTTATCTAAATCAAAAGTTGTCTGGGAAGCAATTTTTTCTGACTGGAAACCATGTTTAGTAATCTCAACTAGATTAGTGAAAATATTTTGACTTCTTCCTATTAAGTAGGCCTGGTTTAAAACCTGGTCAGTATTTTTACTGATAAGTAATTGGGCGGAACTGGAACTAATTTCGGTTTCATCCACGCTGACACTAATCTGAAGATCTTGAGGGAGGACATCTTGTTCGAGTAACGCTCTTGCCTCTTGTGTAGTCAAACCAGAGATTAAGTGATTATCGACATAGACACCAGGATAAAATTTATCTTGATAATAACGAAAGAAGTTGTCAGTAAAGATTACGCCAACAATAATTAATCCAGTGGCAATCAGTAAACCCAGAAGTTGTAGTGGCGGTAAGTTATTTTGATTTAATCTTTTCATGATAAGTAAAACAAGCTCTCGTCTATTATCATGGCCATTTTTAGAAAACACAACCACAGCCAGCTACTATTTAGATTTTCTTTGCTCAATGGTGTAGTTGTTAATTTGATAAGTTTTAATTAATGTTGAAGTCAAGTTTTGAGAGGTAAAAAATTGATTAATGGTTGTTTGGTCGATAATTTGGGTCTGAGGGTATAAAACAAAATGGTTAACCAGGGGTTGATCCGTAGTGGTAAAAATGTCGTCTCCGCCTACGCCTCTGACATAAAAACCATACCAGTGGGGGAGTGGATAGTGTTTCTGTCTGGATAATTGTTCAAAAATTGAAGCCCACATCGTAGGCCAACCATAAGGAGTTTCTAGTACTGAGATACTAAAATCATTATCTGCTGAAAGTTGATAAATTTTTTCTGCGATATCAAGACGTTGCTGATAAAGCATGATATCAGATTTGAGAAAGAAATTTCCACCAAAGGGCAATTGTGTCTGTTGGTGCTGATAATTTAATTGTAACTGGGAACCGATGATGAGTAACATTAGCAAAATGGCGGGGAAGCATTTCAACTCAGCTAGCAAAATTCCCGAAGTGATTAAGAATATTAGGCCAAGTCCTAAATCAATATAAATACTATTTTGAAACGATGTAAAAAAAAGTAGCAGATGAGCCGAAAATAGAACGCTGGCAAGGAAGACAAAATTAACTATTTTGGTATTTTTAGTTTTTTTAGTTAAATAAAATAAAGCAAAAAAGAAAAACAATAAACTCAATAAACCACTAAAACCAAATAAATTATGTTTGCCTACCACCAGCAAGTGGTCAACCAGCCGAGAAATTTTTGTAAACCAAGATAGTTCGTCGGCTCCCCCAAAATAAACGTACCTGAATAATGAGTGGCTCATTCGGAACTTGAATTTAATTTCCGCCAAGATAAGCGGAGACAAACCCAGACTCAATCCTGAAATAAAAAGGATAGCTTTTTTCATTGGAAATTTTTTCATCAAGAAAAAAAATCCGACTGATAACAGTAAATATCCTAGAAAGATTTCATTTTGAATGGCTAGCCCCAGACTTAAACCAGTTAAGAAAAAATATTTTTGTTGATCGATCATCTGCCACAATCCATATATAAACCAAGCTAAGAAAGGTACTGCCATGGCTGGATTAAGTAACCAACGACTATATTCAATTTGTTCAGTGCTAAATACCCAAAGTATGCCAATAATTAAAGGAGCAAATTTATTGGGGGTGATTTTTTTAGTTAAAAGCCAGATTGGAATCAGGGCACTGATATGGATCAAAATATTAAAACTTAATGGTAAGTTGGGATCCCCATGCGACATAAAGTAAAAAGGAGCGAGAAGATAGTAATATAGTGGCCCATGGAAAACAAAATATCCTTGGCTAATGGGGTCAAAAATTTCTGCTCTAGGTCCGATTAAAATCAAGTCTTGGTTTTGGACCATTTTTCTCATCAGATAGGCATCTCTAGGGTAATCACTAGTATTCCATAAAAACTGGTTCTTCCCTGGTTGAAATCTAATGATTAATCCTATGAGAATTAAAAACAATAAGGTCAACACTTGAAACTTTTTGGTCGTAGCCTTTAACAATTTTGAATAAATTTTTTTCATTTTTATTTGTATTTAATCATAATCATAAGTAGACCATTTAAGGTTAACAATATATAATTATTTTTATGGCTGATAATCAGTTGCCCCAACCCAGTATTCCCAAGAGTAAAAATCCCAATTTAAGTAATGTTCCTATTGGCAAGCCTGAAGAACCAGGGGTGGTTGCTCCCCCACCATCAACCCTGATGTCAGCTGGCCAAGTCCATAATATTGACACTACTTTACCACTTCCCACCACTGCTAGTCCTGTTAAAGAGCCAATGATGGGGGGTATGGCGCCAACTCCAGATCAATTAACGAAAATGATGCCGTCAACTCCTGCCCCTTTAGGCGGGGAAGTAAAGGTAACTAAAGAAGCTCCACAAATTATTCAGCCCGGTGGCGGTGGAGCTAAGCCTAAATTCGCGGCACTTAATAAAGGGCCATTAATGAAGTTTCTGCCTTTTATTTTAGGCGGTGCTGTTATCTTAGTTATTGCTTTAGTTATCCTGTCCAAGCTTTTTGCTGGTGGTAATAAATCAGCAAGTGTTTCTCAAGATCAACCAGCAGCTGCCGGCAATACTGCTTCGACTGTTCCCAAAACTACCAAACAAGTGACTCTGACCTATTGGGGACTTTGGGAAGGCCAAGATATTATTGAACCTCTGCTTCGAGAATTTGAACAAGCTAACCCTGGGGTATTAGTCAAATATGTTAAACAATCACCCAAGGATTATCGAGAAAGATTGCAAACAGCTATTGCTTCTGGCCAGGGACCGGACCTTTTCCGCTTTCATGCTTCCTGGGTACCGATGTTGAAAGATGATTTAGCTTCTTTGCCTGCCTCAGTCATGAGTGTTTCTGATTATCGCAAAAATTTTTATCCGATTGCGGAAAAGCAACTCCAAAGTAATGGTCAAATAGTGGGGGTGCCTTTAATGTTTGATAGTCTGATGCTTTATTATAATGAAGAAATTTTTACTACCGCTAGCCTGCAACCTCCCAAAACTTGGGCAGAATTAAAAGAAATAGCTACCACTTTAACTATTAGAGAGAATGATAAGGTTAAAAGAGCGGGGATTGCGTTAGGTAATGCTAGTAATGTTGAGCATTTTGCCGATGTTTTAGGATTACTCATGATTCAAAATGGTGCGGATTTTACTAAACCATCCTCGAAAGCAGCTCAAGATGCCTTAACCTTTTATACCAACTTTGTCAAAGTTGATAAAGTTTGGAGCAATGAACTGCCTAGTTCCACTGTTGCTTTTGCTCGGGGAGATGCGGCGATGATGTTTGCTCCTTCTTGGAGAGCTCATGATATAAAAGCTACTAACCCTAATTTAAAATTTAAGATGGTGGCCGTGCCTAGACTGGCTAATAAAGATGTCGTCTGGGCAACCTATTGGGCAGAGGGCGTTAATAGCAAAGGTAAGAGTAAAGATGAAGCTTGGAAGCTAATTCAATTTTTAAGTAGTTCGGCATCAATGAAAAAATTGTATTCTAATCAAAGCCAAACTAGAGCTTTTGGCGAGCCATATAGCCGAGTTGACCTGGCTGCTAGTTTATCAACCGACCCCAATGTTAGTCCAGTATTGGCAGGTGCTGGTAATGCCCAAAATTGGTATTTAAATTCTTACACTCATGATAATGGTCTTAACGACCAATTGATTAAGTATTATCAAGATGCTATTAATGCAATTTTGACCGGTAATAAACAAGTTAAAGAAGTGATGGATACGGTTGAGAAGGGCACTACTCAAGTTTTGCGTCAGTATTCTGTGCCAGCAACTAACTAATCAGATTAAAAGTAATTCTTCAAGTTTTTGCAGTACAATTAGCCTACTATGGTGATCAAGAAGCAGGATTTTTCCAGTTCAATTTTATTGACCTTATCTTATTGTGATCAGTTTGATTATCCGCTTACTTATCAACAACTTATCCCCAGATTAATTGCCCAAAAATCGGCTATCAATCTAGTCAAGATTAAACCCGCTTTAGCAAAACTACTGCAGCTGGGACTAATTAATCACCAAGATCAGTTTTGGTTTTTAAATAGTCGGCAAAAGCTAGTTTCCATTCGGAAAAAAAGGACACAATATTCATCACAGAAAAATAAAGAAATGGCGACCTTTATTTTTTTTGCTTCCCTTTTACCTTGGATAAAAGCGGTGTTTTTGTCTGGATCGGTGGCGATGCAGAATGCGGTTAAAAATGACGATTTGGATTTTTTTATTATTACTCAACAAAATCGATTGTGGCTAACTAGATTAGTGTTGATGGTATTTACCACCCTGGTCGGTAAAAGACGATCTTGGCATAGTGAAGAAGAAAATAGCTGGTGTCTTAACTTATATCTTGATCAGCAAGCCTTGAGTATTAATTTAGTTAAGCGCAACATCTATACTGCTTATGAAGTTGCTCAAGTTAAACTGTTATACCAAAATGATGGGGCGGCATCTGATTTCTATCGTCAAAATTGGTGGGTGAAAAAGTTACTTCCTTTTTTTCAACCACAACTTTTTGTTCAGCAGAATAATTTTGGAGTTGAGTTAATTAGGTTCTTTTTGAGTCTGGGTGATTTCTGTTTAAGTTGGTTCTTTGATCTGTTAAATTTTTTCGCTTTTCAAATTCAATTAAATTATATGCGACCTCATATGACCACAGAGCGGGTTAACTTACACCAGGCTTACTTTCATCCTAGAAACACCAGAAAAAAAATTTTAGAATACTGGCAGAAATCACTCTTAAATTTATGAAAATAAATGCTAAGCTGCTACAAAAAATAGCTAACCAGAAAAAGTTGGGTAAAAAAATTGTCTTAGTGACTGGCGTTTTTGATGTTTTACATCAAGAACATGTGGAATTTTTAACAAAAGCTAAAGGAGTTGGTGATTTTTTGATGGTGGGACTAGAAAGCGATGTTAGAGTTAAAAAAATGAAGGGGGAGGATAGACCCATCAATAATGAAGTTACTAGGGTGAAAAATTTAGCGTCGCTGTCTATTGCAGACTGGGTTTTTTTGCTTCCGGAAAAATTTGATAACCCACTTGATCGAGAAAAATTAATTATTCAATTGCAACCAGATATCTTAGCCGTTTCTTCTCACACTAATCATTTAGATAAAAAAAGAGCAATTATGGAAAAATTTGGCGGTCAGTTGCTGGTAGTTCTTAAGCATAATCCTCAAGTTTCCAGTACAATCATTATCAATGACCATAGGGGTAAGTAATTATGAATCAAATTAAGACACTTCTAATTGACGTTGATGGCACATTTTTAAGAAGTGACCGATCAATTTCGCAGGTGGTCTTAGCAGCGATTTTTAAGGCGAGAAAAGCTGGAATAATGGTTGGTGTTTGTACTGGTCGACAACTTCCGACCTTAAATTTAGTTTTTGCCAGTTTAGGAACTACCGGCTTTCATGTTATTTCCGGGGGAGCACAAGTTTATGATGCCGCTAAAAATGACTTTATCTGGGATAAACAAATTGCTTCAGCTGAGGTGAAGTGGCTTTATCAGCAGATTACTAGCTTGGGCGGACAGGTCATTTTAGGTAAAAAAGAGGTAATGTATGGAGAGCAAGGATATTTGGATCATGTTAAAAGAAAAGCTCGAGGGTACAAGGCAAATTTAATTACCAATTTGGGTGATGATTGGTCAACACCTTTAATTTCTGTGAGCAATTTATCTTCTGAATTAATTGACTTTCTTGACCACCAAGACAAAGTAATGGCCACTCATATTTTTAAAAACACCCCTAGTGCTTATTATGATCTGACTCCTATGGGTGTCACTAAAATAAATGGGATTAAGCGGTTAGCTGAGCATTTAAAGATTGAACTTAATCAAATTGCCGGGATTGGTGATGGCGAAAATGATCAACAATTTCTGGCTCATATTGGTTGGCCAATCGCCATGGGTAATGCGGCGCAAGTGATTAAGCAGGTTGCTAAAAATGTTGTGGCTAGTAATGATGAAGATGGCGTGGCTGAGGCAATTGATTTGATTTTGAACTAATTTTTTTGCCGACGGTTTGAGTTTTGTGTACAATGATTTCATGCTGAAAAAACTTTCTTCCTTGTTGTTAATTTTACCTCTGACCTTAGGTTTAGCAGGATGTTTGGGCAGTCCTTCTAGTCAAAAATCAGCTCCTAGTTCTCAAATCCAACAAAAACAAGGGGACACCACTAAAACCGGTAAGATTTCTGGTAGTCCTGGCCAGTTTTTTATTCAGGAAGGTAGTAAAACGCCAGAATCCATTGATAGTTATAGTGTTGATTTAAGCACCTATGTGGGACAAACAGTGACTGTGGTGGGTCAATATTCTGGGGACACTTTGTTTGTGGGAGAAGTGAGATAGCAATTTATTTTATAAAAGTAAGCCCCGCGACTGCGGGGCTTTTAGGTAGTAGTTTTTCCTGACGGCCAATTAGGCTAGGAAAAATCTACGACCTTGAGTACGGCTTCGGGCAGGATGCCCGCTGGCTCGTAGCCAGTAAAAAAATCATACACTAAAATATTTGAAATAAAAATAGCCCCGGTCATGTGACCGGGGTTTGGTTATTTGAGCAGCAATCGTCCAAGGAAGATCATTCCTAAGATAACGATCATATTGAAAGAAACCCCCTTAATGACCTCATTAAGAAAAAAGTCATATTCTTTCAGGGTGAACTGGGTGTTGACCCAGTAGTTGATCTCCAGGAAAAAATCCTGAGAGAAACTGATTTGATCCCCGCAGTTTGCCTGAGCCTGGCGGTGATAAGCCTGGCCACGCTCTGTTTGAGTCAATTGTCCAATGAATTCTTCCTCCTCAACATTGAGGGTGAAGGGATCACTGTTCCAGACTTCGAGATTGATCGTGGCGTTGTCACACTCGATGATGGCAGTGCCATCATCCATCAAGTACAACTTGAACCAGGTTTCCGCCGGTCCATTGCTGGTTTCTGGTGTCTCCAGCCGAAAAGTGATCTCTTCAGACAAGAAAAACACTCCTGCCAATAGAGCAATTGCTAAGCCCAGCAAACTAAGGTGCAATACCTTGTTTTTCATTTTTTGCTTTCTCCTCAAGAAAACTAAAACTGAAGCAATGGTTGAATATATCAAAATATTATAGGATTGTCAATCTGGAAAAGGAGCTGGGTACCAGTAGCCACTAGTGCTTTTTAGCCAATTTCTTATATGATGGCTTTAGTAGTAATTTACAGGTCTAATTTATGAAATCCACCCTTTTATCATTATCAATGACGGAAAACTTGAGTTTAGTCTATTGGGTGTCTCTATATTTAGTTATCTTTGCTGTCCCTTTAGTTCTATCAGGTCCCCAGTTAGTGGTCGGCACTGTGGTTAATGCTTGTTTATTTATTGCTGCCAAGCAAACTACCACATCAAAGCTAATTCCTTTAGCTATCTTACCTAGTCTAGCTGCCATCATGCATGGGGTGGTGTTAGGTTCTTTTTCTCAATTTTTGTTAATCATGGCGCCATTTATTTGGGTGAGTAATTTTATTTTAATGGTGGTCTATAAACAAACCAACCAAAAGTTAATTGGTTTGCCTTTAGCCAGCTTAGCTAAAACTGCCTGGCTATTTTCGATTGCTTTTTTGCTTGTTAATCTGGGAGTTTTACCAAAAATTTTCTTAACTAGTATGGGGGTGTTTCAATTAGCCACCGCCTTACTTGGTGGTAGTTTAGCTTTGATTTTAGCTAGTATCATGGAAAGGAAGGCATGAAAGAACTGGATGAACTCAGGGAACTAATTAAAAACAAAGCCGACTTAACCGCCATGGTGGCGCCATCTTTTCCGATCATGTTTGAGTACCCATTAATTGTAGCTCAACTCAAAGCCGTTGGTTTTAAACATGTGGTGGAGGTTGCCGCTGGAGCAGATAAGACTAACCAAGCGGTATTAGCCGCTTTAAAAAGTGATCCTAAAGCCAGATTCATTACCAGTCCTTGTCCCAGCATTGTTAGGATGGTTAGAACTAAGTTTCCGCAGTTAGTGCCCTTTTTAGCTTTTGCGGCTGATTCACCCATGGTCGCCACGGCTCGATTAGTAATTGAAAAGTTTCCTGGCAGTCGACCGATCTTTTTAGGTCCTTGTAATGCTAAAACCTTGGAAGCCAGAGAAGATTATCCTGAATTAAATATTTTATCGGTCCCATATCGAGATCTAGAAATTTTATTTAAAGAATTGGGAGGTGGTCAAGTCAAAGTCAGTAAAGAAGACCAATTTGAGCTGGCTTGTAAAAAAACTAGGTTGTATCCCATGTCGGGGGGATTGGCTCAAAGCAGTGAAGTCAAAAATATTTTGTCTGATGATGAGATTGAAGTTGTTTCTGGTTGGCAGAATGATGAAGTCGCTTTAAAGAAGTTTCTAACCGATACTAAAGTTAGACTACTAGATATTTTGTTTTGTAATGGTGGGTGTGTTTCGGGTCCGGGGATTAATAGTTCCTTAACTTTGGATCAAAGGCGAGAAAAAGTAATTGATTTTTGGCACCAAAAAGAAGGTTGGCAAAGGTCAGTTGCTCGTGTCTTTACGCCTTAAACTTCACCCTTGCAAATGAATTATTCCCCGTTTATAATAACATTCTCTGTTCGGGAACAATTTGTATTCAAGCAAGTTGTAACAGATAGATTCGACATTATGAACTCATTTGAGTCATAATCCCTCAATTAAGATTTCAAAAGTAAATTAAAATGTGAACTCAATAAATGAGTTGTTGTGTGTTGGATCTTCAAGTGGGCCCTTAGCTCAGTTGGCTAGAGCGCTTCATTTGCAATGAAGAGGTCAAGGGTTCGAGTCCCTTAGGGTCCACATCAGACTTTTAGTTATTAGTTCTCTGGTCATTTGGTAACAAATGACTGGGAGCTAACAACTAGAAGTTTACTTCTAGAAAATTGCTCATTAACAAGTGAAGAGAATTTATATTGGTCGAAATGTTCTGTTTCCACTATATGTGGAACTAGACTAGGCCGTGTATAAGCATTTCAATTTAAACTAAATAAGTTTAATCATTAAGTGATTAGACTGAATTAAAATAATCTAGCTATGTAACTTAAGGCAGATAGTGAATGCCTAGGCTTGTTTGGCCGAAGAAGGACGTACTAAGCCGCGAAAGTCATCGGGGAGCTGCTAAGGAGCTTTGATCCGGTGGTGTCCAAATGGGGAAACCCCCTTATCAGAAATGGTAAGGATCCCGCCTTTGGCGGGAGGGGAACCTGGGGAACTGAAATATCTAAGTACCTAGAGGAAAAGAAAACGTAAGAGATTCCCTTAGTAAGCGACGAGCGAAAAGGGAAGAGCCCAAACCTGGATTTATCCAGGGGTTGTAGGACCTCAATATTGCAGTTTTTTGATTAGTAGAACACCGTGGAATAGGTGACCAAAGAGAGTGAGAGTCTCGTAAATTAAAGTTAAAAAACGCATAGAGTGTTCCTGAGTAGGTTGGGAGACGGCAAACTCCCTTCTGAAGCTGGGGTGACCACACTCCAAGGCTAAATACCAAACAAGACCGATAGTGAACGAGTACCGTGAGGGAAAGGTGAAAAGAAGGGCGGAAGGCCCCGTGAAATAGTACCTGAAACTATCTGCTAACAATCAGACAGAGCTTGTGTGTAGCACAAGCAAGTTAAATCTTTAAGTTCATAGATTAGGTATCAACAGTTTAAGTTAATTTTTTAATTAGCTTTTTTTGTGTGCCTAATTTATCACTTATTATTTTTGACCTGCATGTGCTATGCACGAGTGATGTCGTGCCTATTGAAGAATGAGCCGGCGAGTTATATTTGTTTGCCAGCATAAATGATTGCCATCATGTATGCGCAGTGAAAGCGAGCCTTAATAGGGCGATTAGTAAACAAATATAGACCCGAAACCGGGTGAGCTTACCATGATCAGGGTGAAGCCCAGGTAAAACTGGGTGGAAGCCCGCACCGTTGTGTGCTGCAAGACGCTCGGATGAATTGTGGTAAGAGGTAATATGCCAATCGAACCCGGAGATAGCTGGTTCTCCTCGAAATATATTTAGGTATAGGGTCATGTAATAGCTGAAAGGGGGTAGGGCTCTGATCGGGTGTTTTGGAAGTAATTCCAGGCATCTAGTCAAACTTCGAATACCTTATCAGTGTTTCATGGCACTCAGTATCTGGGGGCTAAGCTCCAGAGGCGAGAGGGAAACATCCCAGACTTACAACTAAGGTCTCAAATGTTTATTTAGTGGGAAAGGAAGTGTATTTCCAAAGACACCTAGGAGGTCGGCTCAGAAGCAGCCACCCTTGAAAGAAAGCGTAACAGCTCACTAGCCGAGGAAATATGCGCCCAAAATTTAACGAGGCTGAAATAAACAACCGAAGTTTAAGATTTGTTCCGTTTTACGGAATGAGTGGTAGAGGAGCGTTCTGTGTGCTTTGAAGGTCACGCGTAAGCAGTGATTGGAGCGATCAGAAGTGAGAATGCCGGCATGAGTAGCGAGATTGAGGTGAGAATCCTTAACCCCGAATATCCAAGGTTTCCGCACCCACGTTCGTCGTGTGCGGGTTAGGCGACCCTAAGGTGAGGCCAATTGGCGTAGCCGATGGATTACTGGTTAATATTCCAGTCCTTGGTTGTATTCGTTTGACTTGGGGAGGGACGGTGCAGGATAGCGTATGTGGTGATGTGAATTTACCATCGAAACACTAAAGCAGTCTGAGTAGGCAAATCCGCTCAGGCGTCTATCTGAGGTGTGTAAGGGAGTTCAATCCTTCGGGAACGAGCAACGTACGTGACTTCAGCATCCTGGAAAAGCTTCGCAAGGAGAATACAATCAAATCGTACCGACAACCGACACAGGTGGATTGGTCGAGTAGACCAAGGGGAGCGAGAGAAACTAGTTTAAGGAATTCGGCAAAACAGCTGGGCGTAATTTCGAAAGATGCCCTCCCTGTACTATTTGGTGCAGGGCACAGCAAAAGAATTGGGATGGACTGTTTACCAAAAACACAGGTCCGTGCAAACTCGAAAGAGGAAGTATACGGGCTGAAGCCTGACCGGTGCCAGAAGGTTAACTGCGTGGGTGATATCGTAAGGTATTGCTTGCAATGGAAGCCCTGGTGAACGTCAGCAATAACTATAATTGTTCTAAGGTAGCGAAGTTCCTTGTCGCTTAATTGGCGACCCGCACGAAAGGTGCAACCAGTCCCATACTGTCTTAAACTAGTACTCGGCGAAATTGAAATGGCTGTGAAGATGCGGCCTACTGACGGCAGGACAAAAAGACCCCATGGAGCTTTACTACAACTTGACACTGATATTTTAAGTAGGATTGTTTAGTATAGGTGGGAGAGATGGAATTTATTTTCGTCTCGTAATGTGAAATACCACTCGTTTTATTTAGAGTATCTTACCTGACTTACCTGCATCGGTAAGGGGGACACTGTTTGGTGGGTAGTTTAACTGGGGAGGTTGCTTGCTAAAGTGTAACGCAAGCGTGCAATGGTACTCTTAGCCCGGATGGAAATCGGGCTGGACGTGCAATAGCATAAGAGTGCTTAACTGTGAGGCATACAAGCCGAGCAGATGCGAAAGCAGGTTATAGTGATCCTCGTGCACTTTGTGGAAGGTGCCGGGCTTATCGGATAAAAGCTACCCTGGGGATAACAGAGTCATCGCACCTAAGCGTCCCTAGCGTCGGTGCGGTTTGCTACCTCGATGTCGGCTTTGCCCATTTTGGGCTTGGGTCACTCAGAAAGTAATTTCTGAGTAAACATCTGGCTTATAACGGTGAACCCTTCATGTATCTTCTTCTTTTCTTCGTATATTTTTGATATGCTGAAGAAATGGATACATATGGGAATACCGTGGGAAGTCGAGTGAGTTTGTCCAATCAACAGGAAGAAATTCTTGTTGGCAAAATATTAGGTGATGGCTGTTTGGAAAAGAATGGTCGGCATGTTCGATTAAAAATTGAACAGACCGACAGACAAAAAGAATATGTGTTTTGGTTATACCAACAACTCGTTCCTTTTGTCGGTAGATCTCCAAGAGCAGTTTTTCATGCTGGATTAGATAATAAACAGACTAAAAGATGGCGATTTGCCACTCTAAGTTTGTCATTATTTGATAACTATAAAACATTGTTTTATAAAGAAGGCAGAAAAATTGTTCCTAAAGAACTTGTTTCTTTTCTTAAAACACCCTTATCACTTGCGGTTTGGTATATGGATGATGGGTATATGCGTACTGATAGATCAGGAGCATATATTTGTACGTCATCTTTTACTCTTACCCAGCATCGTCAATTACAAATCGTTTTGAGACGTAATTTTCAAATTGACACAAATATTCATTTCGCTGGTAAATATGCTCGTTTGCATATTCCAGCTAGAAATTTAAAGTATTTTGTTAATTTGATAAAACCATATGTAGTTGATTGTATGAAATACAAACTTACTTTGACCCCGTAGAGACTGAATTTTAGTATTCATTAATATTAAAATGAGATAGTTACTTAATTGTAGCTATCATACGCCGGACCCCCGTTATTTAGCGGGGTGAAGATATAGTCCATACTTTATAGAAATATAGAGAATTATATGCATCGCATCCTGGGGCTGAAGAAGGTCCCAAGGGTTTGTCTGTTCGCCAATTAAAGCGGTACGCGAGCTGGGTTCAGACCGTCGTGAGACAGGTCGGCCTCTATCCGCCGTCAGCGTTAGATATTTGAGAGAATTTGCTCCTAGTACGAGAGGACCGGAGTGAGTCAATCCCTAGTGTTCCTGTTGTCCCTGTCAAGGGCAGCGCAGGGTAGCTACATTGGTTTAAGATAACTGCTGAAAGCATCTAAGCAGGAAGCTTTACTCAAGATTAAATATCTCCATTAGACCCGTGGGAGACTACCACGTTGATAGGCCACAAGTGTAAGTCTGGCAACAGATTAAGCTTAGTGGTACTAAGTGTCAATTGAACATAACTAGATTATATTATTTTGTTATGCTATACACGCCATGATTTCGACCAAAAAAATCTCTTCACCTTTTAGTGAGTAATTACCTTATTTAATAATAAATAAGGTAAAATACAACATAATTGTGTTAATTTAAAAACGTTTTGTCCTGGTCTCTAGAGCGAGATGGAACCAACTCTTCCCATCCCGAACAGAGTCTTGAAACGTCTCAGCGCTGACAATAATGCCACGTTAGGTGGTGTGAAAATAGGTCGAGGCCAGGACAAAGCGTTTTTTTATTGCTTTAAATCTTCACCCACACTTTTTCTCTGATAATTAGTTTTATTAACCTTAAAGATATGCTAACCTTATTATTATGATCAATGAGGGAACAATCTGGTTAGATAGTGCTCGACCTAGTAATCAGGGACCATCTGCTCTCGGGGATGACTGGCGACTTAAAAATTATTTTTTACTAAGTGATGTATATTACAAGGGTCGACCAATTGTTCCGCAACTAATGGTTCCAGATTCTAATTCTGCTTATTTAAATTTGAGTGGTAATCAACAACTAGACCTATCTTCACCACATGCCTTTGATCGATATTTACCAATGCAGCATCTAGATGCAAAAAGACTTTGTTTAGTTGGTCCAACTTTGACAGTTAATCAAAATATTGGTTTAGGAATCGATGTTTTAAAACAAGAGCAACTATTAATGGATCAAAAAAAAGTGTTATTGATTGATCGACATGATGCCAATATCATGGTTGCTTTTGACCAGGAAAAAGATGAATATTATCCTATTCAAGTCGACACTGAATTTATTTTTGATATTCAAAGTAACCAAATACTTGGTCCAGATAGCGAGGATGGAGAGCTGTTTAGAGTTGATTTTGATGGTAAAAGAGAAAAGGCTGAATTCTATGTCTGTAAATATGTGGCTAGAAATATTAGTGAGGCTTTAGAAAAAAAACTAGCAGCTAAACATTTTCTCTTGTTTGATTATTTGACTATCAGAGATATTATTTCTCAGTTAGCTAAGTTTAGAGAGAAAAAAGACCATTATTTAAAAATTTCTGATCTGCTAGCTTTATTAAATTCAATAAAATCAAACTTAGAGAATTCAGGATTGAAAACTTTTTTTAATCAATTTTAATTTTTTCTATGGGGTGGCAGATTTGTATAGTTTAAAACGGTCGCCACCAGGTTTGCAACAGACTGGGTTGCAGGGCTTTAAGAGTTATTTTTTCCAAGACAAACGGGAGAAATCTTTCGTCACCAGCTACTAGCTGATCAATCACTTCCCCAGCTTGGTTTAAGATTGCAACTTCGCCCTTTTCTAGATAAAGTGGTAAGCCTCTGTCTTTTAAAGACAGCTCCATTTCGGTTTGGACTTCTAGTTGGTCAACACAAACATCTGGGGTAGTAAAAAGTCTCGTCTTTTTATTTCTCTCTTGATCTTGATTAAGTAACTTAATGGTGGTAACTAGTTCATTGATTGGCGATTTTTTAAATGCACGGGCATGACGTAATACTTCAAAGGTGTCAGCTAAATTCTCTTTTCCTGGTCGAGGGGTTTTACCATCAGTCCGATCATAAGGAGAGATGGTAGCATCTTTGATATTTCCCTTTTTGATATCAACGGCATCAGGAGCTTTTGACCATTCAAATAAATAACTGTTATAGCGAATAGCATGAATCATCCCCCCTTTGACCAAAATGTATTGATCTTTAAGATCAAGTAAATTCATCAGTTTTTCTAAATTATTTTCTTGACAAGCTTGAGTGATTTCTTTTTCATCAACATTTTTATTCCAACCTAAATAGACTTGTCCCATCCCTTTCCACATTTCCGGTTTGCTGGGACGAGTTGGATGTCCGACTTGGGGATGAACTTGGACGGAGAGTGAGCCTTTATGGGGAAGGGGATTAGTATCCAGTTGTTTCATGATGCAACCTAAATAAGGCCCAAATTTAGCTAAATGAGTCGGGCCCAAGATCTCTTTGGTATGCTTTTCAATTAAGGTGGCGAGGAGTTTGGCCTTGCCATCTCTAATCATTACTTTGGAACCAAGTTCTCGATCATCACTGCAAATCCATCGCTCTGCCACGATGTCATCGTCTTGAATTGGATCAATCAAATCTAAAAATTCGGGGTTAATGGTGGTGAGAATATTAGATTCCTCAGCAATTTTACCCCAAGTATAACCCACCTGAGCTTGACTAGTCTCCACTCTTAAATTAGGAATTAGTTTGAGTGGTTTAGTAAAAAGATTTTTCATATTTAGACCTTACTGAGCGATCAAAGACAGGTAGTTAATCAACTAGACCATCAGCTTCATCCAGAACTGTTTCTAAATAGTCTTGTAAATCATGGGCCACTTTAACTGGCTTAATATACTCGGTCACGATCGGTTGAGTGTTAACTACTCCCAAAGCTTTAAAAAAGAATTCGAATTCTTCACCTAGCGATTTTAGAATTGGCTGAAGATTTTTTTCAGGCATCTGGCAAAGTTCTTTTTTAAATGGCTTCCAGACTTTTTTAAGCATCTTGTAGTAAAATTGTTGACTGGTTTGTTGAGGGTTTTTTTCAGCAGTAAGGTTTTGATCAATCCAAGTATAGATTTTTTCAAGCAAGTCAGAGGGAAAATCAGGATGTTGAAAAATTAAATTTTGTAAACCTGTCGCCAGATGAATCTCAATTGCCTGAGAACCGGGGAATTTAGTAAATTCTTGTTTATTTAGTGTACTGGCACCATGTTGAACTACTCCGCCCATGCCATACTTTTCTCGACTAAACTGAGACATTTGTTTAATATTTTCAAAAGCGACTTGAGCTTTAATTATATGTCCGTGCTCATCAACAATCCCGCCATGACTAGTGCCAGTTTGGACGGCAAGTTTGGAAAGACCAGGATAATCTTGGCCAAAAAAGCTTAAGAATTGATCCATAAACGCTTGCACATCTTGATTTGTCGAGTTGTGTTGGCTACCAATTTCACCAATTTCCCCGCCAAGAGAGATAGTAATACCTGGGGGCTGAAGCTCACGAATACAGGTGGCACAGTGAGCCACAAATTGAGCGTTTTCTAGTTGTTGTTCCAACAAACTGTCACCTTTTTTGATCAACATGGAACCATCTAAGTCAATGTTATACATGCCAGCATTAATCCCTTGAGTGACTACGGCTCTCAACCGATCTATTTCCCCATCTTTTATTTGATCTGAACCGTTATTTTTGACTTGGAAATGATCACATTGAATAAAAATTGGTTGATTCCAATTGGTTTTTATGGCCGCAGCTAAAATATTACTGACATAAACAGCCGGTGGTTGATCAGTATATTGCATTTCCGATCTAGCTAACTCGATAATAAATAGACCAACATTGAGTTTTTTGGCACTTAAGAATAACTGTTGGGCAGTTTGATAAGTTAGTCCGCGTAAATTAAAAGCCGGCACGGTAAAGGAATGAGTGAGCTTATTTTGCCCTCGGGCAAAATAAATTGGGGCAATTGAAGCGGGGACATTGTTTGTTTCTAGGGCCAAGTTCCAGATATCAAGGTGGGCTTGAGCTTGAGTTGTTCCTGATTCAAAATTGGCAATGTCGATCAGCTGATCAATATTCATGTTGTTATCCTTAAAGAGTTTAATTAACTATGGCCATAAGTTTGGGAAATAAGTTAGATTGATGATTTATATAATCCCAGGTAGTTTTTATCAGAACTAATATCAAACCAGATACCTTGGAAAGTGAAAGCAAAAAGTTTCTTTTGTTGGCAAACTTTAGGAAAGACATCCTGTTCCAGCATTGATGGCAGTTTATTGGGAATAAAGCTAAAAATTTCTGGTTCAAAAATATAGATACCGGCATTAACTAAGCTGACTGATTGCTCATTGGTACTAGCTTGAAAATCAACTACTTTATTGCCCTGCATAAAAACATTGTCATAGGTGCTCTTGGTGGGCCGGGGTTTTACTGCCATGGTCGCTACACCCTTATATTGGTTGTGGAATTCAGCCATGTCAGTTAAGTTTATTTCCGTTAGAGTATCCCCGGCGATAACAAAAAAAGGTTTGTTATTAATTTTCTTTTTCAAATTATTAATTGCCCCTGCCGTGCCCAAAGGTTTGTCTTCATAGACATAAGTGATATTTAAGCCCCATTTTTGGCCACTCCCAATAATTTTTTCAATGGCTTTTCCTTGGCTATTAGTAGCAATAAACACATTTTTAACATTGTATTTGGCCAGTAGCTCTAATGTGTGCTGGACCAACATTTTATCGTTAATTTGGGTTAAAGCTCTTAATGGTCGATCATCTTTCTCTCCAGCCAAAATTACTGCAGTCTGGATATTTGACTCTAAACTTTTAGTAATTAAGTATTCAATGGCGTGAGATCGGTTTCGGATAGTTTTTTTATCAATTAAATGGTCGACTTGATTTAGGATACTAGTTGAAAGGGTAATAGTGAGTCGGTTTTTCATTATATTTTTTGTTAAGTAAGAGGTTTAAGTCCTGGTAGTATTTTACCAGATAAAAATTCTAGAGAAGCTCCTCCCGCAGTCGAGATATAAGTATATTTACTAGTTAATTTTAATTGGTCAATAGCACTGATTGTATCACCACCTCCTAACACACTGGTGGCCTGACTTTCCGCAATAGCCTTAGCAATTTTAGTGGTTCCATTACTAAAAAGTTCTTTTTCAAATACTCCCATGGGGCCATTCCAAAAAATAGTTTTAGCTTGCTTGATGACCATTTCAAATAGCTTGATAGTTTTTGGTCCAATATCAAGATACATCAAATCATCACTAATTGGTACCAAAGGATCTGACTCAAGTAAATTAATCGTTTGGGTGGTTTTAGCTTCCATTGAAACAGCGGCAATTACATCAACTGGGTAGATAATTTTGGGTAAGGGTAGAAAATCATTGATTAAAAAATGCTCTTGCTGATTACTATCTAGTAATCGATCAGCAAATTTGACAAAATCGGTATTTTTCTTGGTCTTATCCACGGGTTTGTCTTCCAAGTATGAGTTAGCCACTTCAAAGCCATCGGCTTTGAGAAAGTTGTTTGAGACTCCGCCACCAACCAAGACACAGTCAGCGATATTAGCTAGCTTTTTAATGGCTGAGATTTTATCAGAAATTTTAGCTCCCCCCACCACCACCACAAAGGGTTTTTGGGGATTTTCAATTAAGCTAGCTAGATAGTTAACTTCTTGGGTCAAGGCAAAGCCGGCATAACTGGGTAAAATTTCGGTGATGGCGGCTACTGAAGCATGAGCCCGGTGACTAGTAGAAAAAGATTCGTTGACGTAAACTTCGGCCAAAGAGGCGAGCTTTTTGGCAAACACCGGACTGTTTTCCTCCTCTTCTTTATCAAATCTTAAATTTTCCAACATTACCAGAGGGTGACTTAATTTATCTTCTAAAGCTTCATGAAGGGTAGTAAATAAAACATCTTGATTTAATAATTGAGAGAGCTTCCTGGCTGTGGGTAGTAGAGAGTAATCTAAGTTCATTTTCCCCTCTGGTCTACCCAAGTGAGAGATGATAATTACTTGAGCCTGGTTTTCTAGCAAGAAAGTGATGGTTTTTAGGGCATTTTTAATTCTGGTGTCATCCTGAACTAAGAATTTGCCATCGACTTCTTTTAACGGCACATTGAAGTCAACGCGCAGTAAAACTTTTTTGTTACTAATACTATCTTTGGTAATAGTTTTGAGTGTCATGGCTTATCTTAAATCAGAACTATGACTTAAAGCAATATTAAAGCTATTTTAGGCCTATAACTTGACATTAGACTGTTTTCTTGGTATAATTTAACCTTCATTTAAGATTAGAGTAGGAGAGATGTGACATGGCTGCTGATGGAAATGAAGAGAAAGTACTTGCCCAGGATACCCAGGATACCCAGGATACCCAGGATACCCAGGATACCCAGGATACCCAGGATACCCAGGATACCCAGGATAGCCAGGAGACCCAGGATGTCTGGGTGGGGGATCTTGGATGTATTGCTGTGTGTGCCGTTATCATGGCACTGGTAGTGGCTCTAATGGTGGCGATGAATCAGGCTGAAACCAGATTCGTCACCGTTGGTGACACTGGTTCTGTCCCGAACACGTTTACGGCAGGCCCCGAAGGGGTCACCGTAGAGTTGGACTACGACGATTGTTGTCTCATTGATTTAGAGACAAACTTCGGGTCATTCCGAGTTGATAGCGGGGAGCATACTTTTCCCGCCAACTCCCGGGTCGTGATCAAAGATCAGGGAGTTGATTGGAAGATTGTCTCTGGGGGCGCGTTAGTTGAGACCGCGGCCGCCCATTTTGTCGGTGACTTAATCGACAAAATGCTCATCTTTGGGCTGGCGACAGGGGTGGTATTTGTATTTCTTTGGGGGTTTATAGCTGTTGCAAAACGGCTACCTTAAATCCCTAGCATAAAGCAGCTTCTAAAAAGGGAGCTGCTTTTTTTGTCCATTGTTGCGCTACGATGATTCCCTCAAGTTAATTTTTTCAAGATATGGTATACTTCTCAAACGCCAACGAAAGGAGATTTTATATCTATGGCCGATAAAAAAACTGTTAAAAAAGAGACAAAAAAGAAAGACAAGCAACTTTCCCCTAAACCGGAAGTCGCTGTTGCAGAAACTTCAAAAAAACCTCAAACAATGGAGGAGTTATTAGCCCAAGCTAATTACACAATTTTCATCCCCAGTAAGGGAGATAAAGTCACCGGAACTGTTACCGCTAAGACTAAAAAGTCGTTAGTGGTGGATTTAGGTGCCAAAACTGAAGGTATAGTGGCTGATAAAGAATTTGAAGTCGCTGAAGAGTTTGTTAAAGATCTTAAAGTTGGTGACAAAATTGAGGCCTTAGTAGTTTCTTCAGAAAATGATAAAGGTCAAATCCTATTATCTTTGAAGAAAGCTGCTGTCGATGCTAAATGGGAAAGATTTATTACCGCTCATGATACCCAAGAATCAATTGAAGTTAAGGGAATTGAAGTTAACAAAGGGGGCTTAATTGTCCTAGTAGATAATGTTCGTGGTTTTGTGCCTTCAAGTCAGTTTGGTAAACAATATATTGGTAATTTCGGTCAACTCAAAGGCAAGTCTTTTGGGGTTAAAGTGATTGAAGTCGACCAAGAGAAAAACAGGTTGATCTTCTCTGAAAGACACGTCAGTGAAGCCTCTCAGTTAGCTCAAAGAGAGCATGCACTTGAAGCCGTGGAAGCCAATAAGACCTATACCGGAGTTGTATCTGGGGTGATGCCTTTTGGTTTGTTTGTAACTGTCGAAGTTCCTGTTGAAGGGGCTAAAGAGAAAGAAACTGGTTTTGTCGAAGGTTTAGTTCACATTAGTGAAATCAGTTGGGAAAAAGTTGATCATCCTAAGGATTATCATAAAGTTGGTGATGAAATTAAAGTTAAAGTCTTAGGTGTTGATGAACAAACTGGTAAATTAAACCTATCTATCAAACAACTTAGTAATGACCCATGGCAAGGAATTGAAGAGAAATATCCGGTTGGCACTGTCTTTACTGGCACTGTCTCCAGGATTGAGCCCTTTGGTGTTTTTATTAATGTTGAACAAGGTGTGGATGGTTTAATTCACATGAGTAAACTTGATCCCACTCAAACTTATGAATCTAGTATGGAAGTTTCTGTCACTGTAGAAAGTGTTGATCCTTCTCAACGTAGAATGAGTTTAAGTCCCGTACTTAAAGAAGTACCAGTTGGATATAAATAAACCCGGAGTTAATCCGGTTTTTATTCACCAGGTTGTCAGCCATTAGTTTAACAAGGTAAACTATTGGTGGCAAAACTTAATTAATATTAAAACGAGGTATATATGGCAAAACAAAGAATGATTGTGACTGACGATCAATTACTGATCGATATGGATTTGCTTTTTAATGCGATCAGAGAAGCTAATGGTGATTGGAAGAAAGTTGAACAAGACATGCAAGCATATTTAGCTGCAGTTCAACAAATGGCTAGTGAAGGACAGGCTTAGGCCCAAAAGCATTAGTTATCAAGCAAATTCCCTAGATTTGTGGTATAATATCCTCAAGTACTCAGTATGCATGTGGTTGCTAAGATGATGTACTGCCCCTGAATTTAGCTACTCGCATTAAGGAGTTTTTATGGTTTATGTGATTACCTGCGGAGATGAAGGCGTCCAAATTAATGAAGGGACTAGGTTGTCAGTGATTGGCTCGGGAGTTAAATTTGAATATTTCCCACAACTAATTAAATATCTAAAAAAACTTTTCCCAGAAGATAAGCTTCGGATTGTTTCCAGTCAAGAAAATAGATGGATCAAAGATCAGTTTGACCTCAATACCTTTGAGCAAGCTGATGCTACCATGCAGCAACAAGTTCAGGCTTTAGCCGATCGTGAAGATTTACTTTATGTGGGCTTTTTGCCATTTGCTGATCCTAAGGTCTTAAAGCATGAAGTTAAAGGACATATGGTTAGACCCAAAGGGGTCCATATTGCCAATAAAATCTGTTTTACCCTAGCTGGTGGGGAGCAAACATTTAATTTAGGCCAATACCAAATTTCAGCTGAATGGTTACATTTAGCTGATAAAAAAAATGCTAAAAAAATTATTGATACTCAAGTCGAGTTCTATCAAAAAATGGCTGGAGATAAACTAATAATAGTTTATGAAGAACAAGGACCTTTGGGCGAGAAAATCGCTCAAAAAAACAAAACCATTTTAAAGAGCTTGGGCTATTAATTAGCTTTCCAAATTTATCTTTCCAAAACTGAAGATTACTAGTAAAATCAGCCATACGAGCTGAAGGTTTTTAGTGTCTTTGGCTCTAGTTTTATTATTAATTACTTTTTATTTATATTTATGTCTAACTCATCCAACTTTTTTACTTCACAAAATAGTATTTTCCCCAGATGCGTTGATGGTCGAGCGGCCCAAGTGATTGTCGAGTTTGTCGATGGTCGCTTTCAAGTAGTGGCTAAAGATGAGCAGGCTAGACAAGAAAATGGTCCACAATTTTTGGGAGCATCCCTAGTTTTTGTTAGAAGCCTAGAAGTAGTTGCCAATTTACCACGCCACCAATCTTTTGATTTAGCTCAACAGGCTAGTAAAGCGGTTGGCCTAGAACTACAAATTCATCAAGATGATGAACATGGACATTTCGATTTATCCAAAATGAGTGACAGTGAAGTTGCTGATTTTGTTTCCAACCACCACACAGGTTGTGGTTTTGCCAAATACGCCTGGGGCGAACAAGGTGTGGAAGTCATTAAAGAAGCTAAAAGCAGAAAATGGCGAGTACAAGTTTTGACAGGATCTCATCAAGAAAAAGGGGCTTTCTTAAACTATTTGACTCAAGATACTTTTGACTCTGCCAGTGCTATGGTAGCTCAAAATGCTGCTTTTAATACTGATGTATTAATGGCTAGAGAAGTTTTCGAAGCTTTAGAAGAGTTAATTGATCAACCAGGCTTTGCTCAAAGAGCAGAGGAGTGGATGATTGAAACTTACCAAGATGTGGTAGTAGCTCTAAAAGGGGTTGAAAACAAAGATCAAGTGGCTATTAGACAATAGCCTCATATATAGTTTCATTTCCAGGCTTGTTAATATTTATATCCCATAGTAAAATTTAGTCTTTGTGGTGTTCTACATTGAATTCTCAAGGAGATAGAAGTAATGGGACATATACAAAACAAGTCTTTAGATAGTGTTGCGCAAAGCGTGGTCCTAGAGGGCACTGTGCGAAGTGTAGCACTAGTGGTGGGTTGCGCTGATCCTAGAATTCACTTTGATCGTGAAGACTGGTTGTTTCAGCAGTATGGTGAAAAGGCTCTGATCGACAGGATCATCCTGGCTGGGGCAACCAAAGAAATTGATGTCGTGCTTAGGCAAGTGAAGCTTTTGCACCATCATCATCAATTTCCCAAGCTGATCTTAACTCACCACGAAGACTGTGTCGCTTATGGTGGGGCAGCATGCCCTATCCATGGGCATGCCGGTATCCTTTACAACAATAAAGCATTGTTTGAGGAGGTTTTACCGGTCGATGTGGAAATAGAAATGTATGTTCAGACTCTGGATGGGTTATTCCTTCCAGCTCATGAACATCTGCTCATTTCCTGAATTAACCCCCGGACACAAGTACCGGGGGTTTCTTTCTACATTAGAGAGGAAAACTCCGCACTTAAAGTGCGAGGCTTTCAGCAAGAAGGAAAAGGAAAAGCTAGGTGAATTAGAGTAAAAAAAGTGGCGGATAAAAAGGGGAATCAGAAAGGGCA